>Ga0209127_100054_pt1 | contig 189481 bp, 196 predicted proteins | sample LakSupMetagenome_FD_187469 | JGI IMG/M metagenome (GOLD analysis project Ga0209127, IMG submission 187469) | Freshwater microbial communities from Lake Superior, Canada - Sta WM archaea (SPAdes) (version 2) | ecosystem: Environmental > Aquatic > Freshwater > Lake | place: Lake Superior, Canada... | reverse complement strand
GGGCATCATTGGCCGGATTGCCAGACGAGGCATTGAGAGCAGCGAGCGGCTGGGCAAACACCGGTGGGTGGTGGAGAGGACGCACAGCTGGTTTGCAGGCTTTGGCAAGCTGCGAATCCGCTTTGAAAGACGGCTGGATATCCACGAAGCGCTGCTGAAACTGGCAGCGGCGATCATCTGTGCGCGCTTCGTGGATCGGTGGTGTTAGCCAGTCTTATTCCCAATTTGGGAATAGAGGTCAGCCCAGGGACTGCCGTTTCGAGACCTTCGAGCGGTCGTAGACCCGGGCTGTGGTGGCCGAGCTGGCGTGAAGCTCGGGCAGGGCACCCATGTGGACCGCGCACGCTCGGGCGCCATCGCCGCGCTCAAGCGCATGAAGGGGCTGAAGGTGGTTGCAGCGGGGAAAGGGTGATGTATATGCGTACCTACAACGCAGGCGCAAATAAACCGCCTTCCTCACATCGGTGGCGTCCCCAGGCGTTGAGTCTGGCAAGACACACATTCGATGGAGAAGTTCGAAAAAAAAGCCCGCTAGGTTCGCCAGCGGGCTTTTTCTTTTGGTAGATGTTGAGATTACGCGCTGCGGTTGCGTCTGGAGATTCCCAAGCCGGCCACGCCAAGCAGAGCAGATAGAACGAGCAAGCCGAGGGCGGACGTAGACGGCACCGGTGTTGCTGCGGTCGCTGGAGGTGTGACGGCTGCCCAAGTCCAGGTTGCGCCGCTTGCATTCGAGGAACCGATATCCCCGGGGCCCAAAACGCACGAGTCAGCTGCTCCCGCAGGGGTCGTTCCAACCCCTGTGCAGTTGAGAGTATTCGTTGCGAAGACACTGTTTCCAATCTGAATAAGGGCTACCTTATCGCCAACTGCATGTGGCGATGTTCCCGTCTGCCAGAGTTCGAAGAAGAGGGTGGAACTTGTAATAGAGCCGGTAGCAGATGTTGAGACGATTGCTTGGAAGATCCTCGCGTTGGGGTCGGTGCTCGCAAACGTGTTGATCCCATCGTTGAAGCTGAATGATGTGATTTGCGCTGCGATGTTTGCGTTCGAAAGGTTGGCTGCAAGTGGCGCCGAAGTAGTGAACGAGCCAGAGGGGGTCATGGCCAGCGTGTAGTTCTGGCACGGACCACCGCTACACACGGTGAAGTCCGTTTTTGCAGTGTAGGGTCCGGTGGTTGCCGCGCTGTAGTTGGCTGCGTGAGCGGCCCCGATGGCTGCGAGGCACATAGCAGCTGCCGCTGCGGACTTCTTGAGTGCTGACTTCATGGCGCCCTAGGAATGTTAAGAATTGTTGCGGACGCCGGATTCTGAGAGCTGGAATCTTCGACTATCGATGAATTTTATTAATAGTCATTTATGTGCAACTGGGTGTTTGTGCTATTGAGTTTTCGTTTGCTATGTGTTATATGATTGCTCGTGCAAAAGCACTCGAAATGTAGATTCCAAGGGCGTCGGTGAGCAAGAGATGGAAACACACGTCAAAAGAAATAGCCCGCTAGGTTCGCCAGTGGGCTTTTTATCTGTGCCAAGTGGTCGGGCCGCTCGCCAGCCTTAGAAAACTTTGCCTCCTGACATCATCTTCAGGCGCAGGGTTATCCATCTTGAAGGTGGACATGCACTGACTGCAGGTTATTTCCTTCTTTTGGAGAAGGTCGATCAGCGATAGTCTGATGATGCGATTGCAAATCGGGCATGGGAATCCCGGGACTTCCGACATACTTTTTTCCATGCTCCGGCCTCCTGACGATGGTGGTTGATGAGCATCCATCGTAAGCTAAAAGGGCGTTTCCTCCCTCGAACCTTAGGCGGCCCACAGTCGAACTCATCAAACTAGATTCAAGCGTCGATTGCTCACGTAGTCGGGGCTTTTTCGTTTGCGCCCGAACCAGCCGGGACGCGCGCTGTGGGAAGGGTGCGCACGAGGTCTCCTCCGTGAGCTGCTACGGTGCTGGTTGCGAAGCGAACGGCATATCCCCCAGCGGCATTGCGCCGTAAGTCCGATGGAAGAATGGATTTGGCGGAGTGCCCGAGTACTCGAAGGGTTACGACTAGATGCAAAAGGATCGACGTGGCGCCTAGAGCCAATACGAAGGTCTTCCTGGGTTCGAATTCCAGCTCCGTACTGTTTGGATACTGGTGTTTTTCCGAGTTGATTGGTGAGCAGGATTCCTAGAATCCTCCGGTGCCAACGTCGGCATTTGGAGGGTGTATGAGTTCTCTGGTTCGTTTTATTCTCGATGGCTCGGCGTCTAACGTAGAGGGTGATCAACTGCTTTTGGAGTTGAGGATCAGTCACATTCCTGCGAAGGGTGACCTGATTGCTTTGCCGGTGAAGCATGAGTCATTCAACCGAAATTACCTAGTGAGAATGGTGAGGTTTGTTGTTATCGGCGAAGAGTTTGAAATCACTGTCGAACCAGCTTAAGAAAGAGTTTGCCAAGCAAAGGCCGCCCAAGATGGCGGCCTTTGCTTTTCCGCCGCCACCAGGCGCACCCGGCAAAGCATGCATTGCGCATGGGGTGCAAGGCCTGCGTGGCGGCACCTTCCATCCCCTCAAGGAGGCCCACATGCCTCAGACGGAAGAAGCCGAAGGCGTCGTCTACCGCCATATCGAAGATGACGTGGAGCGAATCATCCCGACGCAGGCCAAGGCTCAGGCGCACGACTCGGCGCAGAAGGTAGAGATCCATCCACGATGGCGTCACACGCCTGATCTTCGTGAATGGCCCCCCCATTGGCTAGGTGCTGAAGCTCGAACCCCCGCGCGGCGTTGTGCAACTGGCCGGCGTCGTGGATCTCAGCTTCGTGGCTGCTGAGACCGTGGAACGCAAGGTGAGCCGCGATGAGTTCAGCGCCCTCAAGTCCGAGGGCGTGGCGATCCGCTGAGTGGCCATGGCTCAGCGACCACGCATCAGCCACTGCCGCTGCGGATTCAGACGGCCGACTCCCGCAAGCTTCAAACAGGTCCACGCCCGGCATAGTGCGGCCATCAAATGGCACTCTGTGGGCCCTGCCAATATGATGTGTTCTTTTGAGGAGGCTCGAAGGATGAAGATTGTTGCGGCTCTGGTAGTAGCGCTGGGAGCTTCCAGCGCATTTTCTGCAGATGATCCAAATACCGCGGTGGCTGCTGGCATCGTTCGCATGTCTGCCTCCATGAACGAGATGGCACTGGCATGCAAGCACATGCCCAGCCAGAAGGTAGATGAGGCGAAAGCAAAGCAGAAGTCGGCGACGCTATCTGATCTGAAGGTCTCCGAGACTGACTACGAGAAGCTCTACAGCGCTGCAGCCAGTGACTTCAAGAAGAAGTGGTCTTCGATGTCTGCGCAGCAACAGCAGCAGTCCTGCGATCAGATGAAGAAGATGCCCACGAAGCCCTAGTGGCCAAGGCCTTTATCGCTGTTCACCGCCACCTTCGGGTGGCGTTTCCATTTGGGGCCTTCCATGTCCAAGTTGCAAACTTTGAAGAGCACGCTCCCCGTGTTGGACAACCTCAACTCCCCGGGTGGCGACATCTTCGAGGCCATGGCCATCTACAACCTGCTGCGCGAGCACAAGGCAAAGGTGACCATCCGCGTGCTGGGCGTGGCCGCCTCGGTGGCTTCGGTGATTGCCATGGCCGGCGACGAGATCCTGATGGGCGATGGATCGTTTCTGATGATCCACAACGCCTGGGCCGTGGCCGTCGGAAACCGCCACGACATGACGGACACAGCCGCCGTGCTGGCGCCGTTCGATGCCGCGATGGCTGCGCTGTATGCCCACCGCTCCGGGATCGCCGAGGCCGAGGCCGCGATGCTGATGGATCGCGAAACCTGGATCGGTGCGCAACAGGCTGTCGATGACAGCTTCGCCACGGGCCTGCTGCCCAGCTCGGAGATCACCCGTCGAGCCGCCTCGCAGAGATGACGGTGCCGTCCCAAGCCTGCCACGTTCGGCAGGATGAGCAAGGAACAGAAGCAAGCCCCCCAGTGAGAGCGCATTGAGCTGGACTACAGGGGCTGGCCCCCACAACGCGCCCGTAGGAATCTCGCCACCGGAATCTTGCTCAGGGACCGACAGCCTTCAGCCCGCTGCTGGCACACCATGAGAGCTCTGAAGAAACAGGAGCAATGAATGGCGATTTCAGAAAAGATCCAGGACCTGCGCAAGTGGGATGACTCTCGCAAGGGATTTACGGGAGAGCACTGGCTGGTGCTCGGTGCTGGCCTATTGGCTCTGCGCCACGCCCGGCGGACGGAAAGTGGCATGGGCCGTGTCGTAAGTGGTGCGCTGGGCACGGCACTGATAGCGCGGGCGGTGACGGGCCGCGATGGCGTGCTGGGAACGGCAGAGCGCTTGACTGCAAAGCCCACGCTGGCGGAGCGCCTGCAGATCGCCGCGCGTCGCCTCTAAACGCATGGACAAGGAAAAGGCCCGCAGTTGCGGGCCTTGTTTTTTGGGTCGAGGCTGTATCAACGCTGGCGGCGCATGCCTCAGTGCTGGCGCCGCGTCCTGGCTACGCCGACCAAGGCCAGCAGGCCCGACAGCAGCAGCAAGCTCCATTCGCCAAGCGCGGGGATGGCCTGGGCTGACGCGATTGGGGGCGCGAAGGTGATCAGAACGGACCCGTCCGCACCATTCGAATCTCCGACGCCGCCCATGCCCGCTCCGCTGGTGGCTGCTGCGAATGTGATTCCGGCGCCGTAGCTGCTGCCTCCACCGCCAGCGCCGCCTATGTCGCCAGCGTTGCCTGCGTTCCCGCCGCCGCCGCCGCCACCCCCGTAGCCGCCGCCGCCGCCACCGGCGTTGTAGCCGCCGGCTCCACCGCCGCCAGCGCCGCCACCGCCCAAACCGGGGCCCATGCTGCCGGCGCTGGCGCCACTGGCTCCTGGTCCTGCGGGACCCACGCCGCTGCCGCTGCCGCCTCCGTCATTGCCTGTGGCCGTACTGCCGTCCCTGCTGCTGGTGCTGCCGCCAGCGCCTCCCGTGCCGTCGGTGCCAATGCCACCGGCCCCGCCCGTGCCAGCCACCGTGCCGCCTGCGCCACCAGGGTGTGCCGCGTTGCCCATCGTTCCGTTGCTGCCGTTGCCACCTCCGACGCCCACTCCCGCATTGCCACCGGAAACTCCAGCGGTGTCGTTGCGGCCGGCGCCGCCTCCGCCGCCCGCCACGGCCAGAACGGTGAGGGCGGATGTGTCGATGATGCTGCTGCTTCCACCGCCCCCTGCGCCGACAGGCCCTCCCGTGGCGCCTCCGCCACCGACGCTGATCAGCAGGTTATTGGCAGGAGTCACCGCCAAGCTGCCTGTGCCAACGGCGGCGTTTCCTCCTGTCACCATGGATGAGCTGAAAACGCCCCCGCCGCCCCCGCCGATGAGGGTGACGGTCAAGGTCGTGATGCCTGCAGGTACGGTGCAAACCTGGGGTCCGCCAGCGGCGGTGTACACCGTTCCACTGACGCAGGGCGCCGCCCAGGCCGCGGGGGCCAGACACGCAGCGCAAGCTGCCAGAAGACGCGCATTCAATATGACCTTGCGCAGTTCAGGCCAAGGCGTGATCCATCTTTGTTGATTCAGTGTTGTTGCTCGCATTTTTCCTCATCCCTTGGTGAATATATTTTGCGAGCGCGATGCTATGTGATGGCCTGAATATTGTCTATTGAGGAATTACTTGATTTTAGTCTTGTAGGAGCCGTTTTGATGTTGTTTATATATTGATATAAATCAATCAATAGAAAATTCAAATGTATTGATTTTAAGATTATTGGGTTTTATTTGTTTGGATTTGTTTTTCCAGCTGAATGCCAATAAACCATCATGGTATTAATTGGTGGCGATTAGCTCTGCTATTTTTGGTTTTCAATGGAAAAGGCCTCGAGTTAATGCGAGGCCTCTTCCTATGCAAAGCACAACGCGAAATCAATATTGAGGCAGCAGGACGCGAGCCCATAGCCTGTGCCGGAAGTTGATTCTCACAATCCAAGAAACTCAAACGGTGCCGATTCCTGAAAATTCCGCGTGGCATCGCCCGAGAATGCGTGGTCCTGATCCGGTCCCAGGTCGAGCTTGAGCACCTTGCCTGTTTGCTTGCTGAAGTCCAGTGCCTTGAGGTCCACCCAGAAGGTATTCGGTGTCAGGGCCGACTCGAAGAAGTAGAGCTTGCGCTGGTGGTCGAACACGGTCCGCCAGCGGGTGGAGGAAATATTGGGCTCCTCCGGCGTATTCAGGCCGTAGGGGACCGAGGCGTTGCGGATCACGCTGAAGACGCTGGCAAGCGCCTTGTTGGGGTCCGGGCTTTTGGGGATGGCGTTGACGTAGAACGATGCGCGGGCAAAGCGGTCGGCGGCCCGGTTGGTGCCGGGCAGCATGGTGGTGCCGCCCACTTGCTTCCAATAGGCGTTCAGGGCCAGTTGCTGATCAAAGGTCGGCGAGTTGGTCATGACCTGGTATTCACGGCCGTGGTGTATCACCTGCCGGCCGTTGATGTATTCGACGATCGCGCTGTCGCCGCTGGCGTCGGACATCGAGAGGTGCAGCGTCGTCAGGCGGTTCTCTCCGGGCACATTGTCCGAGACGATGGTGAAGGGCTCTTTCTCCAAAGCCGCGACGGCTTCCTTCACGGTGGCGAAGTTGTCCAGCACATATTGCGCCCAGGCCGCAATGGTCAGGCCGGGTTTGCTGCCTGCGCCGAAAGCGGGGTATTGGGATTCCACGAGCCATAGCAGGTTGGCATTCAGGCCGGCCTCATTGACTCCATCGGTGGTGGACACGTCATAGCCCGAGGTGACAACGCTGCCGTACCTGGAAGTCCAGCGCAGGGAATTGGGGCCGGCCTTGCCGCTGCGCTCCATGCCGCGCGGCAGTACCCAGAGATTGCTGACGATGTCGCTTTTCCAATCCATGGAACGCGCCGTCACGACCTGGCCATTCGCCCCCAAATAGACAAGGCGAGTACAGGCCCAGGCGCTGGAAAGGGCTGCAAGCCCGGCAAATCCCACCAGCAATGCGCCCACGACGGGACGAATCTGCAATGTGCTTTTCTTCACGGGCAATTCCTTTGTAAGCAAATGGACTGGCGCAGTGTAGGCGGCAGGCATTGGCATCCAGAGTCGGATAAAGCCGCATTGGAGACGGCCAAGGCGATGGCCGATGGTTTTATGGGCGTGGTGCAGGCAACGGCACGCGCGCTGGCAGCACGGTCAGATGGCGTGGCTGAACATGGGGCTGGCCAGCATCGCCACGGCAAAGGAAATGGCGCAGATGGCGGACCACAGAAAGACGAGGAAGAGGTGTCGCATCAGAAGGTTCTCGGCAGTTCGGTGGCGAATGCGGTCCGCAAGGCGCGCAAGCCCCGCGCGTACAGGCGCCCCAGGGGCGAGCGCGACTCCATGCGCAGCAGCAAAGGCTGGCTGCCGCGCACGGGAAAGGCTTCCAGCAGGCTGCGGTGGTAGCGGGCATCCGGGTCCGGGTTGAAGCTTTCTGTCGGAACGACTCGACTCATCTTGTATCTCCGTCACATGATTTGGAGAGGTTTCTGGGTACGTGCTCTCCTATGGGCTCTATTTCAATTGGTTGCGCGGTGTTTCTGTGCGGGCCAAGGCTGAGGCCGCATGTAGGCCGGGCCTGTACGCCGTGTATGTGTTTTGCGGACGCGCTGTGCGCTGCGTTCTCAGGCCTCGCAGGGGTGCAAGGAGTGGCCTGCAAGCCTCTTTGCGGCGGCTTGCAGTGCCTAGAATTCCTGGTCCCCATTTCATTTATTTGCCAGGAGTTCCATGTCGTCCCTTGTTCCTCCGCTTCAGATCCGGCCTGTCACACAGGCGGATCACCACCAATGGCTTCCTCTCTGGCAGGGCTACAACGCCTTTTATGGGCGCGCTGGCGAGACGGCGCTGCCCGAAGGCATCACACAGGCCACCTGGGAGCGCTTCCTCAATCCGCTGGAGCCGGTGTTTGCGCTCGTGGCGGAGAGCGAGGGTGAGCTGGTCGGCCTGGCGCACTACCTGTTTCATCGCAGCACCACGCGGCTGGAGCCGGTGTGCTATCTGCAGGATCTGTTTGCCGATGCGCGGCGGCGCAAGCAGGGCATTGGCAAGTCGCTCATCCGTGCGGTCTATGCGCAGGCTGCGCAGGCGGGAGCGCGCCGCGTGTACTGGCAGACGCAGTCCTCCAACGAGGCGGGCCGCGCGCTGTATGACCAGGTGGCCGAGCACCGGGGCTTCATCGTCTACGGGCACGAAGTGCAGGGCTGAGGCTGACGCTTTGTTGTCGGGTAGGCGGCCTGGATACGAAACCTGTTGAAACAGCGGGCGTGCGCTGCCGCTGCAAGGCCTGCGGGCAGCCCGGCAACCCTAGAATCACGCGTTGTCCTATCGCTGCTAGCGCTGCACCCCATGTCCAATCTCATCGTCCACGGCGGCACGCCTTTGCGCGGCCGCGTCGTTCCCTCCGCCAACAAGAATGCAGTGCTGCCGATTCTGTGCGCCACGCTGCTGACCGATCAGCCGCTGCGGCTGCATGGCGTGCCGGACATCACGGATGTGCGCAAGATCCTCGACATCTTTCGCACGCTGGGCAGCGAGGTGCAACTGGACGAGGCCACGCGCACGCTGCAGCTGCACCACCGCGACACGCGCTTTGACGCGTCCTCGCACCGCCTGCCCGAGGAAATGCGCTCTTCCATCATGCTGGTGCCGCCGCTGCTTGCGCGCTTTGGCGTGGCACGGCTGGAGGACAATGTCAAGGGCTGCACGCTGGGCGTGCGCGAGATCGATCCGCACGTGGACATCTTTCGCTCCTTTGGCGGAGAGGTGGAGCGCGCCAGCGGCTCTCTGCTGATCCACAGTGCCGCGCCGCTCAAGCCCGTGCGCCACTGGCTGGACTACGCCTCGGTCACGGCCACGGAGAACTTCGTGCTGTGCGCCGTGGCTGCACAGGGCGAGTCCATGCTGACCAATGCGGCCTGCGAGCCGCATGTGCAGGAGTTCTGCCGCTTCATGGTGATGATGGGTGCCGATATTGACGGCATCGGCACCTCGCGGCTGACGGTGCGCGGCGGTGCGCCGCTGGGCGGCGGCGATTTCACCTTCGAGGAAGACTTCCACGAGATCACCACCTTTCTCGCGCTGGGCGCGATCACGGGCGGCGATGTGGAGGTGCGCAACAGCACGCCGGACAACTTTCCGCTGATCGACCGCACCTTCGCCAAGTTTGGCGTGCAGGTGGAGCACAAGAACGGCTGGTCGCGCGCGCTGCGCTCGGGGCCGCTGAAGGTGCAGACGCCGTTCACCAGCAATGTGCTCACCAAGGTGGAAGCCGCTCCCTGGCCGTACTTTCCGGTGGATCTGCTGCCCATCTTCATTGCGCTGGGTGTGCATGCGCAGGGCAATGCGCTGTTCTGGAACAAGATCTACGACGGCGCGCTGGGCTGGACGGGCGAGTTGTCCAAGTTCGGTGCCCATGTGTTTTCTTCGGACCCGCACCGCGTGGTCACCTTTGGCGGCAATCCGCTGACGCCGGCCGTGGTGGAGAGCCCCTACATCATCCGCGTGGCGATTGCGCTGTTCATGGTCGCCAGCAGCATCGAGGGTCGATCGGAGATCCGCAACGCCACGCCGATTCGCCGTGCGCATCCACACTTTGTCGAGAACCTGCGCAGCCTGGGCGCGCGGGTGGAGTGGACCAACGAGGAGTGAGGTCAGGCGGCGATGCGCAGGCCGCTATGCCTGCGGCGCCGCATCCGAGAATCTCTTGGCCGCCCTGAGCAGGTAGCTCACGGCATAGAGGATGGGGTCGTCCATCTCGTCGTCGTTCACGCGGTCAATGATTTCCAGCAGGCCTTGAAGGTCGGCCGACATCTGCGGCAGCACGCTGCTGGCCAGCGCCTCGACCGGCTGCTCTGCAGCGGCTCGGTCTGCCTTGAGGTGGTAGCTGCGCAGCAGGTCGTGGACACCGACCACCATGGCGCGGTTGGATCTTTCCACATGCATTTCCAGCACGCTCAGCGCCGCGCTGATGTGGCATAGCGCATCGGTCGCCAGGCTCTCCGGATCGGGCGCTCTGGCGAGGGCCTGCGCAAGGCGCGCGGAGGCGGGCATGTCTGTGTCCGGCATGGTTGTGTTCTAGCGCAATAGGTCTGGGGTTCAGTGCTCGTATGCACGAGCATCGCCACGGGCATAGGCATGGGTGCTGGCTTGCCCACGCCTCGGTCGGGCCGATTCAAATGTTATGCCAACTTGGAATCATGTCAACTAGGCATGAATCTGAATTTGCATCTGGCAGGTACCATCGCCCAATGCAACGAAAACCCTTTCCCAGCGAAACCCAGGAGCGCTTCATCGTCCGTTTCCCGGATGGAATGCGCGATCGCATATCGGAAGTGGCAAAGGCAGGCCACCGTTCCATGAATGCCGAAATCGTTGCCCGCATACGGCGCAGCTTCGAATTGGATGAAGCCGGCGACACGGCCCAGGCCGGCCCGGACCTGGATGTGGCGGAGTTGAAAAAGGAAATCGCGCGCCTGTGCCGCTTGCTGCAAGAACACAAGGACGCCGCTGCAGGCCTGTTCGAGGCGCACAAGGAGGCCGTGGTGACCGAAGCCCTCAAACGCCTGCGCTCCGAAGCGGGTGAGGCCGCGTCTTTGCCCAAGGCTACGGGGGACAGCGTGCAGGCCCGTCGCACCAGCAAGAAGACCTGAGGCTGTAGGCCTCAGACCACGCGTATCGTTGCAGCGCGCTGGCGCGCGCCCCGGTTTGCCACGCGTATCGTTGCGTTGGGTGTTAAACAACCTATCCCTTTTTGAAGGCTCTTGCAGCAAAGGACGCAACTATGAACACGGATCAGATCAAGGGCACGCTCAAGGATGCCGCAGGCAAGGTGCAGCAAAAGGCTGGCGAGTTGATCGACAGCCCCGAGCAACAGGCCAAGGGCATTGCCAAGCAGGTCGAAGGCACGGCCCAGAAGAAGCTGGGTGATGTGAAGGAAGTCTTGAAGGACGCGAAAAAATAAGGCATTCATCCTGCCTTTGTGAAAAAGCCCGCCACACCCTGGCGGGCTTTTTCTTTTGCACGGATTTCGATGAATGGGCGTGCGAAGAAGGCGCTGCGCGCTTCCTGTTTCAGACGGCCTGCGGCACCCTGCGGCCAGGGTCCGTGGCCACATGCACGCGGTCGCGGCCCGCCTGCTTGGCGGCATACAGCAGGCCATCGGCGCGCGTCAGCGCATCGGTCAAGGCGGTGTTGGCGGCCACGGGTGCGATGCCGAAGCTGATGGTCACCCGCTGGCCGGCCGCCAGCACATAGCCATCCGCGCTGAGCTGGGCGCGTATGCGCTGGGCCACGAGCTCGGCCTCCTGGGGCGTGGTGCGCATCAGCAGCAGCACGAATTCCTCGCCGCCAAAGCGTGACACCAGATCGTCGTTGCGCACGTGTTGCTGCAGGGTCTGGGCCACGGCCTGCAATACACGGTCTCCGCAGTCATGTCCCCAGCTGTCATTGATGCGCTTGAAGTGGTCTATGTCGCCTATCAGCACGGAGATCGGGGCCATGTGCGGATCGGCCAGGCGCAGTTCGGCAGCCTCCTGGAAGGCGCGGCGGTTGAGCAGGTTGGTCAGCGAGTCGTGGTTGCGCTCCTCGCGCAGCGCGGTGAAGACATCGCGCACCGTGCACGCCAGCAGCATGAGGGTGAACAGCAGCGCAAACGACAGCGTGCTGACCAGGGTCACCAGCCAGTAGGTGGAGCGTGCAATCTCATTGAGATCGGTGCTGCCCAGGGCCAGCACCAGCAGCGGCCGGGCGGCGGTGTAGCCGGCAAACACCACGTACGACCAGTAGAGCATTCTCTCCAACCAATCCTGAGGCGGCCGGCGCCGCAGCATGGCGGGCGCCGGCAGCATCTGCAGCAGGCCCAGGCCGGTGTTGAGCCAGTGCACGCGCACCCACAGATCGACCTGGACCCGGCTGTAGTAGTACAGCGCAGCCAGGACGACGGCGCCTATGAGCAGCCCCAGCAAGGGATGGGCCGAGACGCCATAGCGCCCCGCCATGCAGCGCGCGAAGCACCAGGTGCCGAACAGATACATGGCGCCCGTGAACACGGCCCAGTGGTGCAGTTCTTCCCGGGGTGCAAGGCTTTGCCAGGCCAGCGCCAGAGAAACCAGGGCGTATCCGCCCGCAATCCACAGCAGGTAGCGCTGGCGCCGCTGCACCAGCCAGCACACGGCCAGCGTGCAACTGAGCAGCAAAATGCTCAGCGGCGCAATCAATACATAGAGGCGATCGGTATCGAGTGACACATCCACAGCGTGTTATGCACTTGCAGGTGCGGGTGGCGACAGCTTCGCGATTGCGGCATTGAATGGTGCTGCATTCCGAAGCGCCGGTCCATTTTGCATCCGTTGCCACGGCGCTTGCGACCGCATGGGCGCATGTTCCGCGTTGTGCACGGCTGGCGATATCGGGCCTACCCGTGCAGCGGCCTCAAGTCCCGGGCATTTGTGACGAAAGAGCAGGTCATCTTTTCCGGATTGGTGGCCTATGCCGATATGGCAAGGCGTTGCGCCGGAAAACGGTCGCCGCTGATGTGCGCGGCCTGTTGTTTCACCTTTCCTGTATTCGGTTTTTCCGACGAGAGTGCTACGAATGAAATTTGATCAATGGAGCGTGTCCGCCAAGCTTTGGGGCACGCTGGGCGGCTTGCTGGCGATGATGCTTGCGGTATCGCTTTGGGCACAGTTTGCGGCGGCTCGCGCCATGGACCACGGCATGCAGACGCTGTCCGAGTACGAGAGTCGCATCAGCCTGGCCATTCAATGGAAGGGCGCAACGGAGACCACGGGCGAGCGGGTTCTGGCCAGCAATGCCTCCACCGATGAGGAACTGACCCGCCTGCTCGACGGCCGGGTCAAGGAAGGCTCGGCACTGATCACCAAGCTGCAGGCCGAGATCGTCAAGGGCGCCAGCGATGCCGACAAGGCGGCGCTGGAGCGCATTGCCGCCATCCGCACCGAGGTGCTGGCACTGAACAAGCGGGCGCGCGAGATCAAGTTGACCGGCGATGCAGCGGCATTCCGCGAGTTCGTCCAGCAGCAATACCTGGGCGCCATTGGCCGCTACGTGGACTCGCTGGAAGTCTTCGTGCAGCTGCAGCGCAGTCAGCGCGATGCAGCCCGCGAGCAGGCCCAGGCCGCCCGGCAGCAGGCCAGCGTGCTGGCCTGGATCGTCCAGGGCGTGGTCCTTCTGGCGGGCCTGGCGCTGGCCTTGGTGTTGACGCGGGCCATCACCCGCCCGCTGGAACGTGCCGTGCAGCTGACGGACGCCATCGCCCAGGGCGACCTCACGGTGTCGGCCGATGACAGTCGCAAGGACGAGTTCGGCCACCTGCTGCGCTCGGTCTCGGGCATGGCGGCGCGGCTGCGCGGGCTGGTGACGGAGGTGCGTGACAGCGTGCATTCCATTTCCACCGCATCCACCGAGATTGCCGCGGGCAACCACAACCTGTCTTCGCGCACCGAGCAGACGGCATCCAATCTGGAGGAAACGGCCGCCAGCATGGAGCAACTGACCGCCACCGTGGGCCAGGCTGCCGACACCGCGCGCCAGGCCAATCATCTGGCCGGCAGCGCCGCCCAGGCCGCCGAGCGCGGCGGCGCCGTGGTGGGCCATGTGGTGGCCAGCATGGATCGCATCGGCGACAGCGCGCGCCGCATCTCCGACATCATCGGTGTCATCGACTCCATTGCCTTCCAGACCAACATCCTGGCGCTGAACGCTGCCGTGGAAGCGGCCCGCGCAGGCGAGCAGGGCCGCGGCTTTGCCGTGGTGGCCGGTGAAGTGCGGGCCCTGGCCCATCGCAGCGCCGAGGCCGCCAAGGAGATCAAGGTGCTGATCAGCACCTCGGTCGATGCCGCGCAGGAAGGCTCGGCCCAGGTGGCCCAGGCCGGACAGGTGATGGACGATATCGTGGGCAGCGTGCGCAAGGTCTCGGACATGATCGGCGAGATCACGGCATCTTCCACGGAGCAGCGCGACGGCATTGGCCAGGTCAACCAGGCAGTCAGCCAGCTGGACCAGATGACGCAGCAAAACGCGGCTCTCGTGGAGGAGTCCGCAGCGGCGGCCGCCGCCCTCAGCGACCAGGCGCAGCGCCTGTCGAGCATGGTGGCCGTGTTCAAGGTGGGCCATGCCGTGCCAGCCTTGCGTTGACCAGCACCAAGGCGCAATAACACACGCAGAAAAAAGGACCACCCGAGGGCGGTCCTTGAAGAGAAAAGCCGGTGCCCTTGCGGGCCTGCCAGGGTAAGTCAGTGAGAGGGGAGGGAGGAGATAGTCTCCCTGGCCCGGCTGGAAAATGGTTCGTGGTGGCTGCGGATCGCTCCAGTGGCCGCCTGGACTTCGCCTCTGCGTGGTTGCATCCACATGGCTTGCGCTTGCTGCAAAGGCGTGGCCAACATGATTTTGGAGAGCAGCGGTGTAGGACAGTTCCCTGTGTGATACCTGCTGTTTCCCTTGTTGTGATTGCTTGGGTACCGAAACATGCCGGCACCCATCGGTTCACGCATCTGCACTACATTGAAGAATTTGTAACTTCTGAGCAATAGGGTTAACCCGTTGCTTCTGGCAGCAAAAAGCCCGCACTTGGCGGGCTCTGTCGCAGCTTGGCGGCTGCCAGGGGGCGGGCTGCGCCGGACCTCATATGGCGAAGGGAGTGCGGTCCTTGCCTTCGATCCATCGGGGCTGCTTGCCGCGGCCGGTCCAGGTCGCGCCCGTGGCCGGGTCGCGGTACTTGGGGACGCCGACCACGCGGAAACCGCCGCCAGCCTTGGCTTTGGACGAAGGGAAGACGTCGGCCTCGGTCAATCCGTATTGGTCGATGATGGTGCGCACCTGGGCAATGGCTCCGGACTTCTCGGTCTTGAGCACTTCGGCGATCTGGGCTTCGAGATGGGCTTTCTGCTGCAGCAGTGTCTTGTAGTCGGTAGTCATGTATATCAATGAATGTTGATCTGCCAATATAAAGGAATCTTAGGAGATTTTTGGCAAAGTGAGCCTACACTGCCGCGCAACACCCGGATGACGATAGGCGTATTGTCTGGAACCTGTCTGAGAACGGATTCCCATCTTGCCTGAGTCTAGGCGAGTCGGACGCTGATTTTTGTAGCGTATGGAAACCGGGCCATCGCGTCTGCCACAGCGGCGCAAGTGCTGGGGAACAGGGCTGTGTAGCAGGCTCCGGCCACTTTGATGATGCATCGCTTCATGTTTCTCTTCCCTTGAATGACAGATCTGCCTTCTTATCGGCATTTTTGTATCAAGGTGAAACAATTTCTTGCCCGGCTCCCTGCCGGCCCCGATGGGAAGCCACTCTCGGTCAATGGCAGTCCATGCAAGGGAAGAAAAGGCCGCGTGGTGCACCCCAAAAATATGAGGGAGGGAAAAACACAGGGTGCGCGGCGCAAACGGCAGGGTCCTGGAGTCAAGGCTCTGGCGTTTGCGACAGAAAAATCCCGCAGCCAGGGCGGCAAGTGTCTGTGTTACAAATTGACACTATAGCACGCATCCTTCAAGCTTGTGACTGGTTCTTGCAAAAGGCTGACGACTACGGCTTGGGCGGCGCTGCCAGCAATGCAGTGCCTGCACGAAGGGGTTAGCCAGCGGGCTTCTTCGCACGCCAGAAGCAGGCAATTACAAGGGCAAGTACGCACTCTTCGAGCTCTGGCGGCCGATGCGTCTCGGATAGGCTCGGTGGGCATTCACAGCCCTCGTTTTGCCTTCACTACGCATCATGTTTCAAACACTTCGTGCCCGCCTGATCCTCATCTGCGTAGCAATCACCGTGGCCGCGCTGTTCGCGCTGTCCATGGCCACCTTCTGGACGGCGCGCAGCAGCACGCTGTCCGACATCGACGAAAACATCGGCCAGCTCACGCGGGCCCATGCATCCACACTGACCGACTGGGTTCAGGACAAGCAGCGCATCACCGGCTCATTGAAGAAGGCGGTGGACCAGCCGGACCCCGTTCCCTTCCTGCTGGCCGGCCAGCAGGCTGGCGGCTTCGATGACGCCTATTTCGTCCATACCGACAAGCGCGCCGTGTTCACCCATCCCATGCCGGAGAACTACGACGGAACCCAGCGCGACTGGTTCAAGCAGGCCGTGCGCGAAGGCCGGCCAGGCGTGACGCCAGCCTATGTCGATGCCAGCACCGGCGAGCTGACCATCAGCTTTGTCGATCCGGTCGGCAGCTCGGGCGCCATCACGGCCGTTGTCGGCACTGATGTGCGGTTGGCCGCCATGTCCAGGAAAGTGGCCGCCATCCGTCCCCAGGAAAAAAGCTTTGCCTTTCTGATTGATGGCGAAGGCCGCCTGCTGGCCTACGCCAAGCCCGAGCTGGCGCTCAAGCCCGCTTCCGCGATTGCCCCTGAACTCGATGCCGCGCTGATCAAACGCCTGGCCGAGCAGGGCGGCCGCGCCGATCTGGTGCTCGATGGCGAGCCGCAGATGCTCTACGCCGCCAAGGTCGAGGGCACGCCCTGGACGCTGGCCGTGGTGATCGACCGCGCACAGGCCACGGATTCGGTGCGGGCGCTGCTGCAGGTGGCCGCCCTCATCACCGTGCTGTCCGTGCTGGGCGCGGCGGTGCTGCTGACCGTGGCGCTGCGCCGCATGCTCAACCGCCTGGCCGTGGCACGCGATGCGCTGCAGGACATCGCCTCGGGCGAAGGCGATCTGACCCGCCGCCTCACCTCTACCGGCCGCGATGAGCTGGCGCAGATCGGCCAGTCCTTCAACCAGTTCGTGGACAAGATCGCCACGGTGCTGCTGCGCATTCGCGAGTCGTCGGAATCGGTGCGCATGGCGTCGGCAGAGATTGCGGGTGGCAACCAGGACCTGTCGTCACGCACCGAGCAGCAGGCCAGCTCGCTGGAGCAGACGGCAGCCGCCATGGAGCAGATCACGGCAACCGTGCAGCAGAACGCGGCCAATGCCCGCCAGGCCAGCGAGCTGGCCACCAGCGCCTCGCAGATCGCCACCCAGGGCGGACAGGCCGTCGGCCAGGTGGTGCAGACCATGGGCGGCATCGAGGCCTCGGCCCGCAAGATCGAAAGCATCATCGGCGTGATCGACTCCATTGCCTTCCAGACCAACATCCTGGCGCTGAACGCGGCGGTGGAAGCGGCGCGCGCCGGCGAGCAGGGTCGGGGCTTTGCCGTGGTCGCCAGCGAGGTGCGCACTCTGGCGCAACGCAGCGCCACGGCGGCCAGGGAGATCAAGGCGCTGATCGATGATTCCGTGGGCCAGATCGACACGGGCAGCCGCCTGGTGCGCAATGCGGGCACCACCATCGACCAGGCCGTGGACGGCGTGCGCAAGCTCAGCACGCTGGTGGCCGAGATCAGCAACGCCAGCCAGGAGCAAAGCCGTGGCATTGCCGAGGTGGGCAGCGCCATCGGCCAGATGGACCAGGTCACGCAGCAGAACGCTGCCCTGGTGGAAGAGGTCACGGCCGCAGCGCAGTCGCTGCAGCAGCAGGCGGTGCAGCTGGCGCAGGCCGTGGCGGGCTTCAAGCTTGAAGATGCAAGCGCGGCAAGCGCAAGGAGCGCAGGAAGTGCGGGAAGCGGCATGCGCCGCCTGCGCTGAGCGCAGGCAAAGCCAAGGCGGGCCGGGCGGTCAGGCCGCCTTGGCGCCGCCCGGATGCTCGCAGGCAAAGGCCGGTGAGTCGGCCTCGCCCGGCCGTTCGCCGGCCACGAAGTAGCGGTCGCGGCCGCTGGCCTTGGCCTGGTACAGCGCCGTATCGGCCATGCGCAGCAAGGCACTCAAACCCAGCGGTGGGTAGGCCATGTTCGTGCAGCCTATGCCAATGCTCAGCGTGGGGCAGATGGCTGCGCCATCGTTCATGTCGATGCGAATTTCGCGCGTGGCCTCGCACAGCCGCTGGGCCACGGCGATTGCCGTGACGCAGTCGGCACCGGGCAGCAGCACCGCAAACTCCTCGCCGCCCAGGCGGCCTATGAGTTCATGCGGGCGCAGCGCCTGCGACAGGCGGGCCGAGACTTCCTGCAGCACCCGGTCGCCGGCGGCATGGCCATGGCGGTCGTTGATGTGCTTGAAGTGGTCCAGGTCGAGCATCAGCATGGCGCCTGACTGGCGCTCGCGCTGCAGGCGCTCCAGCGTGCGCTGTGCGCGCTCCAGAAAGCTGGTGCGTGCCAGCAGTCCGGTCAGCGCATCGTGGTTCACCGCATGGCGCAGCTTGCTGAGCATGTCCTTGAAAGCCATGAGCGTGCAGGCCACGGCCAGCGGGCCGATCGACAGCATGGCCAGACCCAGGCGGAAGGAGAACGTGGTCTCCAGCTCGGTGTCGGGCGAGCTGAACAACACATGGGAAAACGTGGCCAGCTTGATGGCACAGCTGACCAGGTTGAGCAGGGCGACCACGCACAGCCGATAGCGCATGGCGCACAGCAGCATGGCCGGCATGGTGAGCGACAGCGCGCCTGGTCCGCCCAGGTAGATGGCAATGGATTCGGAAATCGCCAGGGCAAGCAGCGGCAGCAAGGCCTGCGCCGTTTGTTTGAATGGCTGGCTGCGCCAGGACAGCGGCTCCAGCTTTGCCGGAAGGCTCAGCAGCACAGGCAGCAACAGGGTCATGTGCATCAACTCGCTGCTGAACCACATGGCCATCATGGGCTGCCAGGGCCAATGCATGAGATGGTGCATGCCCGCCGAGCCCAGCACGGCTCCGACCACGCTCACCAGCAGGCTGCACATCACCAGATGCAGCACCGAGGAAGGGGAGCGCATCTGCTGCACCCGCTGCGGCAGGCGCCGCATCATCACCCAGCCGCAGGCCACGGCGGCCAGGTCGGCAAAGGTCAGCCACAGGGTCTGGTCCAGCGGACTGCCAGAAAGCCATTCGGCCAGCGCCATGGCAATGGCGGCAGCCGTCCAGCCGTGTCTATGGCTGTAGGCAGGGCTGCGAAGCATCCAGCCCAGGAGCAGGGCGTTGGACAGCCACAGGGACGACAGATGTTCCGGAGAGCGCAGGCCCAGCGCCACGGCCGAGCACAGGAACAGCACCCCGCCCAGCACAAAGCTGTCCCGCCAGGGCGTTGCAGCTTGTGGAAGGCTCCACGGATCTCCGGATGCGGCGCGATGTGACATATGTCTCCCCTGTGGAGACCGAATGGAGGCACCGGACTCTGCGCGCGTTCGTCGGGCATGGCGGCCATGCCCTTGTCATGGTGGTGAACGAGCGGCCCGGCGGGCAGCGGGAACAGGAAATCCTCCTCGGGGCAGATCAGACAAGAGGCGCGGGGTAACTTGAGTACACAAAATTTACGCCTGCGGGGCCAATCTAGCGGAAATGCATGTATTTGCAAGTACTGATCCATCTTGCATACAGCACGCGATGAAAGCGTTTCGCAGGCGCCGGTAAGCCCGATCAGCACTGCCGCAAGTGGCAGCGGTGCGCCTGGAGCAGTTTTTGCGAAGGAAACATGGGATGCATGCTAATGATTCATGCGGTTCCGTAGTCAGGTCCCTGCGTGGTCCCTGCTTCCTATCGCACCAAAAATTTGTAATTAGTTACTTTTGTTTCTGATGAATATCCCAAGAGCTGGTGGTGCCAGTTGGGGCGGCTGCCGTTCGGCGAGGGTTGGAGAGGCGTTCCAGCCACCGTGGTACCAGGAAAAGTGCAGCTCCTATTGTTGGAACGACGATGAGCAACGCATAAAATCGCCGGATTGGGGGAGATCTCTGCCGAAATATAAAACCACATCCGAGCAGCCTCCATGGGTGCTTGCCGTTGAAATCCAGGGAACCGCATGGAATACCGTCTTGATGAAACCGACCGCCAGCTGCTGCGTCTGCTGCAGACCAATGCGCGGGCTTCCACCGCTCATCTGGCTCGGCAGATGAATCTGGCGCGCACCACGGTGGTGGCGCGCATTGCCAGGCTGGAGCAAGAGGGCGTGATCGCCGGCTACGGCGTGCGCCTGGGCGCACGCGTGGAGCAGTCTGCCGTGCGGGCGTATTGCGGCATCCGCGTGCAGCCCAAGACGGCCACGCTGGTCATGCAGGCGCTCAACCGCTTCACCGAGGTCGAGGAGGTCTCTGCCGTCAGCGGCCAGTACGACTACATGGTGTTCGTGCGCTGCGAGAGCAATGAAAAGCTCGATGCGCTGCTGGACCGCATCGGCCTGATCGACGGCATTCAGCAGACCTATACCTCGGTGGTGCTCAGCCGCAAGATCGACCGGCGCACGACGGCGGCCCTGAGCCAGCCGGGCGAATCCGCTGCCTGAGGGGCGCGCTGCAGCCCTTGCAACCACTGTCGGGTCTCTGACATCTGCTAGTGAAACTGCCGGGTAGGCAGTCCCTTGCGGCCCTCCTATGCTGTTGTGGGCCCCCGTACCAACAGGGGCCTTTCTTTGTGTACGCATAACACCAGGAGACAAAGCATGTACCCAGCGGTTCGCAGTGGATGGAAGCCCCTGTCATTGATTTGCCTGGCCGCCTTGGCGGCCTGCGGCGGTTCGGGGGACGGCTCCAGCAGCAAGTACAGCGCGGAGATCCGCCGCACGGAAATGGGCATTCCGCACATCAAGGCCAAGGACTGGACGGGCCTGGGCTATGGCGCCGGCTATGCCCAGGCGCAGGACAACCTGTGCACCATGGCCGACTCCTTCCTGACGTACCGCGGGGAGCGCTCGCGCTACCTTGGCGGCGATGCCCAGGCCGTCTACGACAGCACCATCGACCGGCCGCGCAATCTCGACTCGGACTTCTTCTTCCGCCATGTCGTCTCCGATGACGCCGTGGCCGCCATGATCCAGGCCCAGCCGGACAAGCTCAAGCAACTGGTCGATGGCTTCGTGGCCGGCTACAACCGCGTGGTGCGCGAGACCCCGGCCGGGGCCAAGACCAATGCGGCCTGCGCGGGCCAGCCTTGGGTGCAGGCCATTACCGCGCAGGACATCTGGCGGCGCATGTACACGGCCAATCTGGCCGGCGGCTACAGCAACTTCGTGGCCCAGATCGCCAATGCCGTGCCGCCTGCAGCGGCTGCGGCAGCAACGGCGTCGGCCAAGCCGGCGAAGGCCCGGCCGGCCGCGACACAGCTGGCCGCGCTCAAGCCGGGGCAGGTGGTGGCGCCATCATTGCAGGTGGGCGGCACCACGGGCATCGGCAGCAACATGTACGGCTTTGGCCAGCAGGCCACGGGCGGCGGCAGCAGCGTGCTGTTCGGCAATCCGCACTGGTACTGGAAGGGGCCGGACCGCTTCTATCAATCGCAGCTCACGATCCCCGGCGAGATCGATGTCAGTGGCGCAAGCTTCCTGGGCATTCCGATGGTGCTGATCGGCTTCAACAACGACGTGGCCTGGAGCCACACCGTATCCACGGCGCGGCGCTTCGGCCTGTTCATGTACCAGCTGGCGCCCAATGACCCGACCCGCTATGTGCGTGACGGCAAGACCGAGGCCATGCAGGCCAGCAAGATCACCGTGAGCGTGCGCAATGCCTCCGGCGGGCAGGACCAGGTCACGCGCACGCTGTACAAGACCGTGCACGGCCCCGTGGTCAACCTGGGCGCCATGGACCCGGCGCTGGGCTGGACCACGCAGAGCGTGTTCGCCATCCGCGACATCAACGCCTACAACTACCGCACCTTCCGCAACTGGCTGCGCTGGAACCAGGCCAGGTCGCTGGACGAGTTCATCCGCATCCAGAAGGAGGAGTCGGCCATTCCCTGGGTCAACACCGTGGCCGCAGGGCGCGGCAATGCCCAGGTCTGGTATGCCGACATAGGCGCCGTGCCCAACGTGCCGCCCGCGCAGCTGCAGGCCTGTGCCACGCCGGCCTCGGCCGCCATCAACGCGGCGCTGCCCCAGGTGCCGGTGCTGGCCGGTGGCAGCAGCCAGTGCGACTGGAGTTCGGATGCGGATTCGGTGCAGGCCGGCGCCATCGGCCCCGCGCGTATGCCCAATTTGCTGCGCAGCGACTACGTGGGCAACATGAATGACAGCTACTGGCTGTCCAATGCCTCGGCGCCGCTGACCGGCTATCCGGCCATCTTCGGCTCCACTTCGTCGGCCCAGAGCCTGCGCACGCGCCTGGGCCACACCATGGCGCTGCAGCGGCTGGCGGGCACGGACGGCTATCCGGGCAAGCTGGCCACCAGCGACATCGTGCGCCAGATGGTGCTGGACAGCCGTGTCTACAGCGCGCGCTTCAAGGACGAGGCATTGGCCCAGGTCTGTCCAGGCCCCGTGTCCTCGGCGGGTGAAACGGTGGACGTATCGGCTGCCTGCACGGCGCTGCAGGCCTGGGACGGCACAGGCACGGCGGCATCCAGGGGTTCCCATGTCTGGGATGAGTTCTGGAAGCGCGTGGCCAGCCAGATCAAATCGGCCGACCTGTACGCCGTGCCCTTCGATGCGGCCGACCCCGTCAACACGCCGCGTGGCATCAAGCCCACGGCCAAGGCGGCGCTGCAAAAGGCGTTCGCCGAAGCAGTGAAGGCCGTGCAGGCCAGCGGCTTTGCCATGGATGCGGCGCGCGGCACCGTGCTGTTCTCGCAGCGCGGCGGCGAGAAGATCGCGCTGTATGGCGGCTGCGGCGAAGTGGGCTACTTCACCATCACCTGCTCGGAAAACAAGATAGAGCAGGGCGGCTACAGCATGGACGGGCAGCCGCACGGCAACAGCTACATGCAGGTGGTGAGCTTCCCGTCGGCCGGTGTGGAGGCCCATACCTTCCTGACTTTCTCTCTGTCGGACGACCCGGCCTCGGCCCACTACGTGGACTACACCAAGGCCTACGGCGCGCGCCAATGGCTCAAGCTGCCGTTCACCGACAGCGCCATTCAGGCCAGCCCGGCCTACAAGACGCAGACCGTGAGCGAGTGAAGCAACCTGTGACCCGGTGACGGACCGCCGGTTCGCTGGCGGCTCGCCGGGAGTGCAAAAAGCGACGGGGGCCGAGGCCCCCATTGCTTTTGGAATGCGCTGGCCGTCAGTCCACGATGACGCGCGGCTCGCCCGCCTCCATGCGGCCGACGATGGCGGCACTGCCAAAGCCCTGCTCGGCAAACAGTGCAAGCACCTGATCGGCAACATCCGGCGCGCAGGACACGAGCAGGCCGCCCGAGGTCTGCGGATCGGTCAGCAGCGCGCGCTGCGCATCGGTGATGCCGGCGCCCAGCGCAACCTGCGCGCCATACGAGGCCCAGTTGCGGCCGGAGGCGCCCGTGATGACGCCCTGCTCGGCAAAGCCCTGCACCGTGGGCAGCACGGGCAGGCTGCGGCTGTCGATGCGTGCCGTCAGGCCCGCGCCGCGTGCCAGTTCCAGGCCGTGGCCCAGCAGGCCGAAGCCCGTCACATCGGTCAGCGCGTGCACGCCGTCCATCTTGCCCAGCGCCGTACCGGGGCGGTTGAGCAGGGTGGTTGCTTCCACCATGGCGCGGTAGCCGGCCTCGTCCAGCAGGTTCTTCTTGAGTGCGGCCGACAGAATGCCCACGCCCAGCGGCTTGCCCAGGATCAGCACGTCGCCGGCCCGGGCGTCGGCATTGCGCTTCATCTGGCGGGGGTTGACGATGCCTATGCCGACCAGGCCGTAGATGGGCTCGACCGAATCGATGGAGTGGCCCCCGGCCAGCGGAATGCCGGCATCGCGGCAGACCGATTCGCCGCCTTCCAGGATCTTGGCAATGGTGTCGTGCGGCAGCACATTGATGGGCATGCCTACGATGGCCAAGGCCATCAGGGGCTGGCCGCCCATGGCGTAGATGTCGGACAGCGCATTCGTCGCGGCGATGCGGCCGAAGTCATACGGGTCGTCCACGATGGGCATGAAGAAGTCCGTGGTCGCCACGATGGCCTGCTCGTCGTTGATGCGGTAGACGGCGGCGTCGTCGGCGGTCTCCGTGCCCACCAGCAGGTCCGGGAAGAACTGCTTGGGCAGCGCGCTCTTGCCGATCAGCTCCGCCAGCAGGCCCGGCGCGATCTTGCAGCCGCAGCCGCCGCCATGGGACAGCGAGGTGAGTCGGGGGGCTTGGGAGGTGTCTGTGGTCATGGAGCAATCCGGCGATCGGCGGCGATCGCAGTAGTGGGAAAGAGTGCCTGCCGCCAGCGCGGCGGCGCGCCATATTATGGGCGGGCACGGCGGGCGGCCATGGTACAAGCGGGCATGTCCAAGTCTTTCACTCATGACCGCGCATCCGTGGAATGCGATCCCGAGACGGTGGTGGGCGTGGAGCAGCGCGGCTTCAACGCCTGGCCGGCCCAGCGCACCGTGCTCTGCGGCGACTGGCTGCTGCGCGCCGCGCAGGGCCATACCAAGCGCGCCAACTCGGCCAATGCCCAGCAGCCCGGCGCCCGCCTTGGCACCTTGCTGCCGCAGATCGAGGCCTTCTACGAGCGCCAGGGCCTGCCTGCCATCTTTCGCCTCTCGCCCCTGGCAAGTCCCGAGGCGGATGCACAGCTGGCGCAGGCCGGCTACCTGCTGGCCGACCCTTCCCTGGTGATGCGTGCCGCATTGACGGACATGGCGCCGCCAGCGAACGACCAGGGCTGGACCCTTGCCATTCAAGCCCGGCCTGGCACGGCCTGGCTGCAGGGCTTTGCCGAGGCCGGCGCCGTGCCGGAGCAGCACAGGCAGGCGCACCACCATATGCTGCAGTCCATTGCCTGGCCCGCCGCATTTGCTTCGCTGCAAGTGGGCGGTGGAGTGGGCGGCGAGGTGGCCGGGTTTGGCCTGGCCGTCGTGGAGCGCGGCTGCGTGGGCCTGTATGACATCGTCATCACGCCTGCGCTGCGCGGCCAGGGACTGGGCCGGGCGCTGGTGCATGGCCTGATGCACTGGGGGCAGACGCAGGGAGCGCAATGGGCCGAACTGCAGGTGCGTGCGCCCAACATGGTGGCGCGCGGGCTGTATGAAAGCCTGGGCTTTCAGGCGCTCTACGGCTATCACTACCGGCTGCCTGCCTCTGCGCTTTGATGTGTTGCCGCATTGGCCCATCACGGGCGCCCCGGCGTGACAGTCCCGTCGGCCCGATGGGGTCGATATGTGAAAAAATGCTTCAGTGCGCCAACGTGGCGCAATGCATGGATATTCCGTTCAAGGAGCCTTGGTTGGCAGCTCGCACACATCGCATACATCACACATACCGCAGGTGGGGCATGGATTGCAGGATCAAAGGCCTGTCTGCCCGGGCCTGGCTGGTCGTGGGTCTGCTGGCCTTGCAGGCCGGGCTGGTGGGGCAGGCACATGCGGAGCCGGCGGCCGATGAGCATGAGCTGGGGGTGACCCGCACCGTCGTAGGCATCCTGGGCTACACGCGCTGGCCCACGGAAAGCCCCGTGCTGCGGCTGTGCGTGGTGGGCTCCACCGAATATGCCGACGACCTGCTCAATGGCGCCCCGCAGACCGTGGGCAGCCAGCGGCTGGAGGTGCGGCGCGTGGTGCCCGTCGATGCGCGCGCCCTGGTCGAATGCGAGGGCATTTATGTCGGCCAGCTCGATGAGGCTGCCTGGCGCAAGCTCATGGAGCAGCTGGCCGGGCGGCCGCTGCTGACCATCAGCGAGCGGGGCGAGCTGTGCCGCATCGGCGCCATGTTCTGCCTGCGCCGCCGTGGCGAGGGCGCGGGCTTCGAGGTCAGCCTCGACTCCGTGGCCCGCAGCGGCCTGCGTGTCAATCCCAAGGTGCTGCAACTGGCGCGCCACAGGACCTTGCCATGAAGTTGTCCCTGTCCGGCAATGCCTCCCTGCGCAACGTGATCCGCCGCGCGCACCTGCGAATGGCGGCGGTGGCCATCGCGCTGGCGGGGGCGCTGCTGCTCATCGTCGGCGTGGCCACCCTGCGCCTGTACCTGTCCAACAACCTGCATCTGGTGGCCCGTTCGCTGGCCTATACGGTCGAGGCATCGCTAGTCTTCGGTGACCGCGACGAAGCCGCCCGCGTACTGGACCAGCTGCTGCGTGGCGAAGGCGTGGCCCATGCCGAGGTCTTCGATGCCGAGGGCCGCCCGTTCGTGCGGTGGTCGGGCCATGGTGGCTCGGCGCTGTCCAGCATCGGGGAGCTGCTGGCCGTGGGCATTGGCCTGCCGCGCGCCGAGGCCGATGTGCGCCAGGACGGCAGGCTGGTCGGCAGTGTGCAGCTGGCCAGCGATGGCGTGGGCCTGGTCCGCTTCCTGGGCGCAGGTTTCATCGTGCTGGTGCTGTGCGTGGGTGTCAGCGGCTATGTGGGCCTGCGCCAGTCGCGCCGCATGCTGCGCGACATTGCCGAGCCGCTGCAGCAGCTGGCGCGCGTGGCCCGGGCCGTGCGCCATGACCGATCCATGGACCAGCGCGTGCCGCTGGCGCGCATTGCCGAGCTGCGCGAGTTGGGCGACAACTTCAACGCCCTGCTGGCCGAGCTGCAGACGCGCCATGAGCGGCTGCAGCAGCAAAATTCGGCCCTGGAGCGGCAGGCTTCGCGCGACAGCCTCACGGGGCTGGCCAACCGCCTGCATTTCGAGCAGCGACTGCAGCAGGCGCTGGACAGTGCAGCGGAGAGCGGGCAGAAGTTGGCCGTGCTGTTTCTGGACAACGACCGCTTCAAGCAGGTCAACGATGCCTACGGCCATGCCGTGGGCGATGTGCTGCTCAAGGCGGTGGGTGCCCGGCTGCGCTCGCAGGTGCGCGAGACCGACCTGGTCGCCCGCCTGGGTGGCGACGAATTCGCCATCCTGCTCTATCCCATCGGCGGCGGCGGCGACGCGCAGATGGTGCAGGACAAGATAGAGGCCGCCATGCGCGAGCCCCTGGTCGTTGGCGACGGCGTGGTGCTGCAGCCTTCGGTCAGCGCGGGCGTCGCCCTTTTTCCCAAGCATGGCCAGAGCATGGAGACGCTGATGCGCCATGCAGACCAGGCCATGTACCAGGCCAAGGCCATGCGCCAGGCCGAACGAATCACAGGAGGATGACATGTTGAAACGACGGAGCTGGATCCGGATGTGCGGCGCAGGTGCGGCCGCAGTGCTGGCCCTTGCGCTGGTCGGTTGCCAGACGGTGCCGCAGGCGCCGGCCAAGGCGCCGGGGCTGACCGAAGAACAGCAGCAGTTGCTGCGCAGCCAGGGTTTTGCGCAGGCAGACCAGGGCTGGGAGCTGCAGATGTCGGGCAAGCTGCTGTTCGGCTTTGATTCGGCCGAAGTCGGCGCCCAGGCGCGCACCAAGGTGCTGGAGCTGGGCCGTGCCCTCAAGGGCGTGGGCATAGAGCGGCTGCGCGTGGAAGGCCATACGGACGATCGCGGCAGCGATGCCTACAACATGCGCCTGTCGCTGCGCCGCGCAGAGGCCGTGGCCGATGTGCTGGCCGAAGCTGGCCTGGCGCGCCAGGATATCGAGGTCAAGGGCCTGGGCCGCGCCATGCCCGTGGTGCCCAGCGATGCGGCGGAGAACCGCCGCGTGGCCATCGTCGTGCCCTTGCAATAGCCGTAACCTGGCTGGAATCAGAGTCGGGGGATTGGCGGAAAGCAGCAGGAGTCGAACCTACCCAGGAGCGGCTGACGCCCCTGACCGGGTTTGAAGCCCGGGCGCACCACCGGGTGCGTATGCTTTCCTTCTGGATGTTGGGCACCCCCTGAGCGGCTGGCGCCGCTTCCCCCTCTCTCGCTGCGCGGGAGGGGGACGACGCCATCGCCGCGAGGCGGCTCTTGCTCGGCGTCCCTGGGTTGGGCCGCGCCATTGCAGGTGCTATGCCCAAAGCCGGCTATTGTAGCGGTCCCATGGGAGCGTCATGGTTCAGCTTTTGGCTGGGGTGAGCGAATTTCCGCAAGTGGTCCACTGCACATCGGGGCGCAGCAGGTGGGCGTCGCGCAGGCGGCGGGTGTAGCCGATGCGGTCGAAGAATTCGAGGATCTGGATGGCGCGTTTGCGGCCCAGGCCGGTGGCGTCGCGGAAGGCGTGGGCCTGGATTTCGGCGTTGGGGGTGGAGGAGGCCAGCTCGCGGACCAGGGCCGCGAGTTCGTCCATGCGGGCTGCCGTGTAGAACAGGTCCTTGGTGACTTGGAACAATTGGCCCTGGCGTGCGAGCTTGCGCAGCAGCTGGCGCACGGTTTCCTCGCCGGTGGCGCTGTCGCGGGCCAGGTCGCGCACCCAGGGCGGGTCGTAGCGGCCGGCCTCGATGGCCGGCAGCAGTTTCTGGGCGATCTGCTTTTCACTGTCCGACAGCTGCACGCTGTGGCCGGGCAGGTGCAGCCAGGCGCCGCTGGCGGCCAGGCTGCCGTCCTGCAGCAGGGCTTGCAGCAGGCCCTTCCACAGCGCGTCATGCCCTGCATGCACCAGGCCCGACAGTGCCATGCGGCGCAGGCGTGCGGCGTTCACGCCGGGCTCGTCGGGGCTTTTGTCGTGGAAGCGCGCCATGCTGTCCAGCACCTGGTTGCGCAGCTGCTGCAAGCGCGCGTCGCCCAGCAGCAGCGTATCGCCCTCGGCCAGGGGGAGGCGGTGCAGGCGGGCATCCGTGGCCACCGATGCGCGGCCCGTCAGGCGCATGAGCTGCGACGTGGCAATGCCGTGCGCCGCGCCTTGCACCAGCGCGCTGGCGTCCCCGGTGGCAATCAGCGATTCCAGCGCCTGCAGATAGGCCGTGCGCTCGGGGCTGCGGCGCTTGCGTGCGGGTGCAAAGGGGTCGATGACACTGCCGCCGGCAATGGTGCGACTGGCCTGGGCATTGCGCACGATGAGCCGGTCGCCGGGTTGGGCATGTACGGGCATGTCCAGCACCAGTTGGACGATGGCCTGTTCGCCAGGGCTCAGCGGCTGGTCCTGCAGCAGGGCCACGTGGGCCGTGCAGCGCGCCGTACCGATGTGCACATGCACAGGCGTCCATTGAGCCAGTGATGGCGCATCGGCCAGCAGTTGCAGGCGCACGTCGATCCGGTCGCTGGCCTGCAGCAGCCGTGCGTCGGCGATCCAGTCGCCGCGCGTGATGGCTTCCTTGGCAATGCCCGACAGGTTGAGCGCGCAGCGCTGTCCGGCCTGGCCCTGTTCGCTGGCCTGGTTCTGGGCATGCAGGCTGCGCACGCGCACCTCGGTGCCCGAGGCCGAGTGCACCAGCGTGTCGCCCACTTTCACCTGCCCGCCGAACACGGTGCCCGTGACCACGGTGCCCTGGCCCGGCAGCGTGAAGCTGCGGTCCACGGCCAGGCGGAACAGCCCGTCGCTGGCCCGCGCGGGAATGGACTGGGCGCGCGCCATGAGGTGCTCGCGCAGCTGCGCCACGCCTGCGTCGTCCGGCAGGGCTGCCGCGGTAGGGAAGACCGGCGCGCCGGCCAGTGGCGTGGGCGCCAGCAGGGCCCCGATCTCGGCCCGCACCTGCTGCAGCCGCTCGGGCGTGGCGCGGTCGGCCTTGGTCAGGGCCACGGTGGCTTCGCGCACGCCCAGCAGCTGCAGGATGTCCAGGTGCTCGCGCGTCTGCGGCATGACGCCGTCGTCGGCGGCCACCACCAGCAGGGCGTGGTCTATGCCCACGGCGCCTGCGGCCATGGTGTGCACGAATTTTTCGTGGCCGGGCACGTCGATGATGCCCAGCACCTCGCCATTGGGTAGCGGCGTGTAGGCATAGCCCAGCTCGATGGAGATGCCGCGCGCCTTCTCTTCCTTGAGGCGGTCGGTGTCCACGCCCGTGAGCGCGCGCACCAGGGTGGTCTTGCCGTGGTCGATGTGGCCGGCGGTGCCGATGATCATGCGTACGTCCTCAGGCGATGTGCAGCAGCGGCAGCTGTTCGGTGAAGGCCGGCTCGTCGGTCGCTTCCAGGCAGCGCAGGTCCAGCCACAGAGCGTCGTCATGCAGCCGGCCGATGACGGGGCGCGGCAGGCCGCGCAGGCCGGCCTCCAGCCGGGTGAGCTGGCGGCCGGCCTGGCGACCGTCGGCCGGATGCAGGCGCAGGCCCCAGCTGGGCAGGTTTTCCACGGGCAGGGCGCCGCTGCCGATCTGGCTGTTCATCTCGGCGGTTTCCACCACGTAGCGGCTGCCCAGCGCCTGCTGCACCAGCGGCTGCAGCGCCTGCGCGCGGGCCTGCATGTCGGCCTGGGGCCGCGTGAACAGGCGCAGCGTGGTCAGGCGCTCGGCCAGCTTTTCGGGGTGCAGGTACAGGCGCAGCGTGGGCTCCAGCGCGGCCAGGGTGAGCTTGCTCACGCGCAGTGCGCGCTTGAGCGGGTGTTTCTTGATACGGGCGATCAGGTCCTTGCGGCCCACGATCAGGCCGGCCTGCGGGCCGCCCAGCAGCTTGTCGCCGCTGAAGGTGACGATGTCGGCGCCCGACTCGATGGTCTCGCGCACCGTGACCTCGTAGGGCAGGCCCCATTCGCGCAGGTCGACCAGGGTGCCGCTGCCCAGGTCCACCACCATCTGCAGGCCGTGCGCATGGGCAATGGATGCCACCTCCGCGTCGCTCACGGCCTTGGTGAAGCCGGTGATGGCGTAGTTGCTGCAATGCACCTTCATGAGCAGGCCGGTATGTTCGCCGACAGCGCCTTCGTAGTCGCGCGCATGGGTGCGGTTGGTGGTGCCCACCTCGACCAGGGTGGCGCCTGCGCGCGTCATCACGTCGGGAATGCGGAAGGCCCCGCCGATCTCCACCAGCTCGCCGCGTGAGACGACGACCTCGCGCCCGGCCGCCAGCGTGGCCAGGGTCAGCAGCACGGCGGCGGCATTGTTGTTGACGACGGTGCAGGCCTCGGCGCCCGTGAGTTCGCAGACCAGGGATTCGATCAGGTCGTCGCGGTCGCCACGGCCGCCGTCTTCCAGGTCGTACTCCAGGTTGGCCGGCGCCGTCATGGCTGCCACCACGGCGTCCACCGCCTCCTGCGGCAGCAGGGCGCGGCCCAGGTTGGTGTGCAGCACCGTGCCCGTGAGGTTGAAGACCGTGCGCAGCCGGGGCGCAAAGCGCCGAGCCAGGCGCAGGCCGGCCGCCTGGACCACCTCGGTGATACCGGGCGCGCCTGCATCGGGCTCGCCCGACCGCAGCCGCTCCTGCGCATCGGCTCGCATCTGCGCCAGGGTCTCGCGCACGGCCTGGGTGCAGGCATCGAGACCGTGGCGCTCGCGCAGCGCGAGCATGTCGGCGCTCAGCAGCACCTTGTCCACGGCAGGCAGGCGCAGCGCGGACGGGGCAGGGGAGGCGGCAGGGGAGGCGGCAGAGGGGGCGGCGGTATCGGTCATGGCGTGCGAAAGGGTCAGGCAGCAGGCGTGGCGGGGTCGATCAGCGCGTCGCCGGCCTCATCCTGCTCCTCGGCAAAGGCCACGTAGAGCAGGGGATTGGCGCTGGCGCGCTGAAAGCGCGTCTCCTCGCCCATCAGCAGGTCCAGCATCAGCGAGGCTAGGTCGTCGGCCAGGGGCTCGGCCATCGGGTCCTTTTCCTGGTTGACCACCTTGCGGTAGCTGCCGCATTCCTCGCAGGTCTCGGCCAGCACGGTATCGCCTGCGCCATCGATGCCCTGGTACTCGACGCCCTTGGTCGACTCGCAGTGCGAGCACTTGACGCGCACCATGTGCCACTCCGTGCAGCAGGTGCCGCAGTGCAGGTAGCGGTGGCCCGCCGCCTTGCCGCCAATGCGCAGCACGCTGGCCACGGGCTCGCTGGCGCAGACGGGGCAGATCGAGGCGGGATCGGTATAGGGCACGTCGCGTGCGCTCAGGCCGCTGGCGCGCGTGGCAAACACCACCTGCAGCGCAGCCATCACAAAAGGTGCCATGCCCACGTGGCGGGCCGCCACTTCCTTTTGCAGCAGCCGCTGCGCGATCTCGTCACGCCCGGCCGTGTCCAGCGCGCGCAGCTCCTGCAGCAGCGGCTGCAGCGGCGCAGGCAGGCCATCGGCGCCCGACAGGGTATCGAGCATGCGGTCCAGCACGCCGTGCCAGGCGGCATCGATATGGTCGGCGGCAGGCAGCAGCGGCATCGAATGCTCCTGCGCCCGCGCAATCAGCGCCGCATCGGGCTCGGCCAGCGTCAACTGCCCGGCCGCCTTGCCCTGCGCATCCACGATCTGCGCCACAAACCGCAGGTAATCGGCAATCGGATTGCCCTCGGCCAGCTGCCGCAGCCGCGCCGCGCGCTCGCTGAACAGCCCCGGCAACTGCGGCAGCAGCACGCGCGGAAAACTGGTGTGATCCAGCGACTCGATATCGCCAGGTTGAAGAATGCGTTGCATTGGAATGAATCCCAAAAAAACAGCCGCCCGGATCGCTGGGCGGCTGGGTGCTCAGGCTGATGCCTAGTATGACGCCATGTCTGTGAAAACTGGCGCGGCCCAAGGCGAGGGGCACCGAGGAAGGGCCGCCCCGCACCGAGGGTGCCGTCCCCCTCCCTCGCGCAGCGAGTAGAGAGGGGGAAGCGGCGTAAGCCGCTCAGGGGGAGTCAGTCATTATCCCCGGTCATCTTGCGATACCACCCCCGGTGATGCTGCTTGGCCCAGGCCCGCGTCACCGTGCCGTACAGCATGGCGCGGATGGTGCCCCGGGTCCAGATGGCCGCGTACACGTGCATGATGATCAGGCCGATCATCCACACGCCCGCAATGGCATGCACCACCGAGGCGGCGCGCACCACGTTGACGGGCAGCGTCCACCAGGCGCGCCACATGAGCGCGCCGGTCACGGTGATCGCCAGCATGCCGATGACCAGGCCCCAGAACAGCAGCTTCTGGCCGCCGTTGTACTTGCCCTGCTCGGGCATGTCGTGGTCGTCGCCGTCGATCATCTTGTTGACGTTCTTGAGCCACTCGATGTCGCGCGGCTCGACCACGTTCAGGCGCCAGAAGCGCAGCGCCATGATGATGAAGAACAGCGCCATCACCACCCCGATGTAGGGGTGCAGGATGCGCGTCCACGGCCCGCCGCCGAACAGCTGCGTGAGCGGGAAGAAGGCCGGGTGGAAGAACGCCAGGCCCGACAGCGCCAGCAGGATGAAGCAGATGCCGACCACCCAGTGGTTGGCACGCTCCGATGCGTTGTAGCGCACCAGGTCACGTGGATTGCGTTTCATCGGCGGGCCTCCTTTTCAGCGGCTTCCTGGTCCTTGCGGTCCATTTCGTCTTCCAGTTCCTTGGACACGTCGTTCGGGCCCTTGGTGATGTAGTGGAACAGGCTGCCGACGGCAGCTGCGCCCAGCGCGGCCATGGCCAGCGGCTTGGCAACGCCCTTCCACAGGGACACCATGGGGCTGATCTTCGGGTCGTCGGGCAGGCCCTTGTACAGCGAAGGCTTGTCCGCGTGATGCAGCACGTACATCACATGGGTGCCGCCCACGCCCTGCGGGTCATACAGGCCCGCCTCGGCATAGCCGCGCCGCTTGAGGTCGCCGATGCGGTGCTCGGCCTGGTCCTTCATCGCCTCCTTGGTGCCAAACATGATGGCGCCCGTGGGGCAGGTCTTGACACAGGCCGGCTCGCGGCCGACGGCCACGCGGTCCGAGCACAGCGTGCACTTGTAGGCCTTGTGGTCCTTCTTGGAGATGCGCGGGATGTTGAACGGGCAGCCCGTGACGCAGTAGCCGCAGCCCACGCACTGGTCCTGCTGGAAGTCCACGATGCCGTTGCTGTACTGCACGATGGCGCCCGGCGAAGGGCAGGCCTTCAGGCAGCCCGGGTCCTCGCAGTGCATGCAGCCGTCCTTGCGGATCAGCCACTCCAGGTTGCCGGTCGCTTCGTTCTCGTACTCGGTAAAGCGCATGACGGTCCACGACTGATCGGTCAGATCGGTCGGGTTGTCATAGACGCCGGCCGCGCAGGTTCCGATTTCGTCGCGCAGGTCGTTCCACTCCATGCAGGCGGTCTGGCAGGCCTTGCACCCGATGCACTTGGAGACATCGATGAGCTTGGCCACCTCGCCGCTGTGCGTTTCGCGCGCACTGGGAGCAGGCGTCGTCGTGGCCGAGCGACGCTTGATATCGAGAGACATGGTTGATGACATCAGCTGCTCCTTAAACCTTTTCCACCTTCACGAGGAAGGTCTTGGATTCCGGGGTAAGGCTGTTGCCATCGCCCACCGATGCCGTCAGGTTGTTGGCCATGTAGCCCTTGCGGCCCGTCGACGAGAAGCCCCAGTGAATGGGCACGCCCACGTGGTGGATGGTCTTGCCATCGATCTTCATGGGCTTGATGCGCTTGGTCACCACGGCGGCTGCCTTGACGAAGCCGCGCTTGGAACTGACCTTCACATGCTGGCCGGTCTCGATGCCCAGTTCCTTGGCCAGCGCCTCGCCGATTTCCACGAACTGCTCGGGCTGAACGATGTTGTTCAGCTGAACGTGCTTGGTCCAATAGTGGAAGTGCTCGGTCAGGCGGTACGTCGTGCCCACGTGCGGGAACTCGCTGGGCGAGCCCGCCGAATCCTTGACGGAGTCGAAGATGCGCGTGGCCGGGTTGATGACAGCCAGCTTGTTGTCGGGATACATGGGGTTGTATCCCAGCGGGTTGTCAAAGGCCTCGTAGTGGGTGGGGAACGGTCCCTCGTTCATGCCCTTGCGGGCGAAGAAACGCGCCACGCCCTCGGGGTTCATGATGAACGGATCGGTGGTCTCCGGCGGCATGGTCGGGCCCATGTCGGGCACGTCGGCACCGCCCCAGTTCTTGCCGTTCCAGCGGATCAGCGTGCGCTTGGGATCGAACGGCTGGCCGTTGCGGTCGCAGGAGGCGCGGTTGTAGAGCACGCGGCGGTTGGCCGGCCAGGCCCAGGCCCAGTTCAGCGTGTTGCCTATGCCCGTGGGGTCGCTGTTGTCGCGCCGGGCCATCTGGTTGCCGGACGAGGTCCAGCAGCCTGCCCAGATCCAGCACCCGCCCATCGTCGTGCCGTCGTCGCGCATCTCGCCGAAGCCGGCCAGCTGCTCGCCGGCCTTGCGGATGAGCTTGGTCGGGTCCTTGGGGTCGAACAGGTCCACCAGCGCGCGGCCGTTGTACTCCTTGGCGATCTCTTCCGAGGTCGGATGATCGGCATGGGCGTAGGGCCACCACAGCTTGGTGATCGGCTCGGGGAACTTGCCGCCGTCCTTCTCATAGGCCTGCTTCAGGCGCAGGTGCAGGGCCGACATGATGGCGATGTCGGTCTTGGCCTCGCCCGGAGGCTCGGCCGCCTTCCAGTGCCACTGCAGCACGCGCGAGGAGCTGACGACGGCGCCGTCTTCCTCGGCAAAGCAGGTCGTGGGCAGGCGGAACACCTCGGTCTGGATCGATGCCGGATCCACGTCGTTGAACTCGCCGTGGTTCTGCCAGAACTCCGACGTTTCGGTGACCAGCGGGTCCATGATCACCAGGAACTTCAGCTTCTTGAGGCCTTCGCGCACATTGTTGCTGTTCGCAAGGGCCGCCAGCGGGTTGAAGCCCTGGGCGATGTAGCCGTTGATCTTGCCCTGTGCCATCAGGTCGAACACCTGCAGCATGTCGTACTGCCTGTCCAGCTTGGGCAGGTAGTTGAAGGCCCAGTTGTTCTCGGCCGTGGCCGCCGGTCCCCACCAGGCCTTCATCAGGCTCACGTGGAACTTGGGCGTGTTCGACCAGTAGTTCATCTGGCCCGGGCGCATGGCCTTGGGCGTGCGTGCGTCGATGTACTTCTGGTAGTCCTGCTCGCCTTCGTTGGGCAGCGTCAGGTAGCCGGGCAGCGAGGCCGACAGGATGCCCAGGTCCGTCAGGCCCTGGATGTTGGAGTGCCCGCGCAGCGCGTTCATGCCGCCACCGGCCACGCCGATATTGCCCAGCAGCAGCTGGACCATGGCGCCCGTGCGCAGGATCTGCGCGCCCGTGGTGTGCTGTGTCCAGCCCAGTGCGTACAGGATGGTCGCGACGCGACCCGGTACGGCGGTCGATGCCAGCTTCTCGCACACGTGCAGGAATTTTTCCTTGGGCGTGCCGCAGGCGCTCTCCACCTTCTCGGGTGTGTAGCTGGCGTAGTGGCGCTTGAGCCATTGGTACACGCAGCGCGGATGCTGCAGGCTGGCGTCCACCTTCACGTAGCCGTCGGCGTCGAGCTCATAGTCCCAGCTGGACTTGTCGTATTTGCGTGTCTGCGGGTCGTAGCCCGAGAAGATGCCTTCGTCGAACGCAAACTCCTCCTTCACGATGTACGAGAAGTCGGTGTAGTTCCTCACGTATTCGTGATGGATCTTGTCGTTCGTCAGCAGATAGTTGATCACGCCACCCAGGAACACGATGTCCGAGCCCGACCGGATGGGGGCGTAGAAATCGGCCACGGAGGCGGAGCGGTTGAAGCGCGGATCGACCACCATGAAGTGCGCACCGTTGTGCTCCTTCGCTTCGGTCACCCACTTGAAACCGCAGGGATGTGCTTCAGCGGCATTGCCGCCCATGATCAGGATAACGTCCGCGTTCTTGATGTCGACCCAATGGTTCGTCATCGCTCCACGGCCAAACGTCGGGGCAAGACCTGCCACCGTCGGGCCGTGTCAGACACGTGCTTGGTTATCGAGTGCGAGCAGGCCCCAGGAACGGGCAACCTTGTGTGTGACGTAACCGGCTTCGTTGCTGGAGGCCGAGGCGGCCAGCATGCCGGTGGTCAGCCAGCGGTTCACCGTCTGGCCCTTGTCGTTTTGCTCGACGAAGTTCGCGTCGCGATCGTCCTTGAGCAGCTTGGTGATGCGCGTCAGCGCCTCGTCCCAGGACATGCGCTTCCACTCGTTGGAGCCGGGGGCGCGGTACTCGGGGTACTTCAGGCGGTGCGGGCTGTGGACGAAGTCCAGCAGCGAGGCACCCTTGGGGCACAGCGTGCCGCGGTTGACGGGGTGGTCCGGATCGCCCTCGACGTGGATCACCGACAGCTTGGCGTTCTTGGCGCCGTCGCTCAGCGAATACATCAGGATGCCGCAGCCTACCGAGCAGTAGGTACAGGTCTGGCGGGTGACCGTGGTGGCGGCCAGCTTGAACTGGCGCACTTCAGCCAGGGCGGCAGTGGGCGAGAAGCCCATCAACGCCAGGCTGGATCCGGCCAGAGTCGAACCAGTCACTTTCATGAACTGGCGTCTGGAGAATTGGACCATGTGGGGTACCTTCTAATAGAAATTGACGCTTGTAAGCAAATTCTACGAGTGCACCCCGGAATCAATCCGGGAAATAACCCTTAATCCTGAGTCGTCCTGTGCGGCATTCGCACGCAAGCTCCACGCCAGGCCTTGCTGCGCGGGGCTTGCCGGGGCGCCGCCCGGCGGGATCATCAGTTGAAATGATTATCTGGATTCAGGGCTTCGGACATTTTGTTTTATATCAATCCGTCATTCATTGAATGGATGAATGAGGTCGATGAATCCAGGCTATTGCGCGAATGCGATCCATTTGCACCCATTGAATGGCTGAAAATGGATTTCCGGCCCCCGTCCAGAGGGAGGGGCCGGAGCAGGCTCAGCGTGCCGGCGGGCGCGGATCCTGCGGTGCTTGCTTGAGGTCCATATCATCCGATGTCTGATATTCAGCATGCGCCAAACCTGCCTGGGCAAGTTGGCGACGCTTTTCCTCATCTTGCACTTGCATGCGCGAGAACATGTCCCAGATCGCCATGAACAGGGCCGCGATCACGGGGCCTATCACAAAACCCGTCAGTCCGAAGAGAGCCATGCCGCCCAGCGTCGAGATCAGCACGATGTAGTCGGGCATCTTCGTGTCCTTGCCCACCAGCAAGGGGCGCAGCACGTTGTCCACCAGGCCGATCACCAGCACGCCGTAGGCGATCAGGATCAGGCCCTTGCCCATGGCACCGGTGGCCAGGAAGTAGATGGCCACCGGTGCCCAGATCAGGCCGGCGCCCACGGCGGGCAGCAGCGACAGGAAGGCCATCACCACGCCCCACAGCACGGGCCCCTGGATGCCCAGAATCCAGAAGATCAGCCCGCCCAGCGCGCCCTGGGCGGCCGCCACGGCCAGGTTCCCCTTGACGGTGGCGCGGATCACGGTGGTGAACTTGCTCGACAGTTCGGCCTTGTGGTCGGCCTGCAGCGGAATGGCCATGCGGATGCGCTGGGTCAGGTCACGGCCGTCGCGCAGCAGGAAGAACAGCAGGTACAGCATCACGCAAAAGCCCACCAGGAAGCCGAACGTATTCTGGCCTATGCCCAGCGCCTTGGTGGCGGCCAGCTTGGAGGCCTGCATGGCGATGCTGGACAGCTTGTCCTGCAGCTCGGCCAGCGAGCCCAGGTGCAACCTCTCCAGCCAGGGTGTGACCCAGGAGGGCAGGGCGTCCATGATCTGTTGCAGATAGGTGCCTGCATCCAGGTTGCCGCTGTTGACGCGCTCATAGATCAACGAGGCCTCGCGCACCAGCGAGGCGCCGATCAGCGCCAGCGGCAGGATGGCCACGACCAGGCACAGCAGCAGGGTGGACAGGGCGGCGAGATTGGTGCGCCGGGGCATGCGTGCCAGCAGGCGCCGGTGCAGCGGCGAGAACAGGATGGCCAGGGCGACGCCCCAGAAGATGGCCCCCATGAATTCCCAGAGCACGGCACCGAAGCCTATGGTCGCCGCGATCAGCAGCAGCATGAAAGTGCGTTTGTGTAAGGGCAGCAGGTTCATCTGTCGGTCCGTTCGGAAGATGCGCCAATGTACGCGACTGCGGGAACTCCCGGAGGGTCCAGGTAATCGCTTGGTAACTGCCCTGCTGCGATGTTTGAACGGTGGCACAATGGCGGTCGCAACCAGGCCCTTCCCCAGCCACAGTCGCATCCGCCAATCGGTACAGCCGTGTCGCGGAAGGTTCCACAAACCAGCTAATGCCTCCTTCAGGGAGGCTGAGGTCAGCGCAATATGAGCGATCAGACGTCGGTCTACCAAGCCTACCAAGGCAATACCTACCTCTTCGGCGGCAATGCCCCCTACGTCGAAGAAATGTACGAGAACTACCTGGCCAACCCCGGTAGCGTGCCGGATTCCTGGCGCGAGTACTTTGATGCACTGCAGCATGTGCCCGCAGTCGACGGCACGGACTCCAAGGACGTCCCGCACCAGCCCGTCATCAACGCTTTCGCCGAGCGCGCCAAGCAAGGCGGCACCAAGGTGGTCGTGGCCTCCGGCGCCGACTCCGAGCTGGGCCGCAAGCGCACCGCCGTCCAGCAACTGATTGCCGCCTACCGCAACGTCGGCGCACGCTGGGCCGATCTCGATCCCCTCAAGCGCACCGAGCGCCCCGAAATTCCCGAGCTGGAGCCGTCGTTCTACGGCTTCACCGATGCCGACCAGGAAACGGTGTTCAACACGAGCAACACCTTCTTCGGCAAGGAAAGCATGTCGCTGCGCGAGCTGATGAACGCTCTGCGCGAGACCTACTGCGGCACCCTGGGCACCGAGTACATGTATGCCACCGACCAGACGCAAAAGCGCTGGTGGCAGCAAAAGCTGGAAACCAGCCGTACCAAGCCCAGCTTTGACGCCAACCAGAAAAAGCGCATCCTCGACCGCCTGACGGCTGCCGAAGGCCTGGAACGCTACCTGCACACCAAGTACGTCGGCCAAAAGCGCTTCTCGCTGGAAGGTGGCGAAAGCTTCATCGTCGCCATGGACGAGCTGATCAACGCTGCCGGCCAGAAGGGCGTGCAGGAAGTCGTGATCGGCATGGCCCACCGCGGCCGCCTGAACGTGCTGGTCAACACCCTGGGCAAGATGCCCAAGGACCTGTTTGCCGAGTTCGATCACACCGCTCCCGAAGATCTGCCCTCGGGCGACGTGAAGTACCACCAGGGCTTCAGCTCCGATGTGTCCACCGCTGGCGGCCCTGTCCACCTGTCGCTGGCCTTCAATCCCTCGCACCTGGAAATCGTCAACCCCGTGGTCGAAGGCTCGGTGCGCTCGCGCATGGACCGCCGCGACGACCCGCACGGCAAGCAAGTGCTGCCCGTGCTGGTGCACGGCGATGCCGCCTTTGCCGGCCAGGGCGTGAACCAGGAAACCCTGGCGCTGGCCCAGACCCGTGGCTACACCACGGGCGGCACGGTGCACATCATCATCAACAACCAGATCGGCTTCACCACCTCCGATCCGCGCGATACCCGCTCCACGCTGTACTGCACCGACATCGTCAAGATGATCGAGTCGCCCGTGCTGCACGTGAACGGCGACGATCCGGAAGCCGTGGCACTGGCCGTGCAGCTGGCGCTGGAATTCCGCATGGAATTCTCCAAGGACGTGGTCGTGGACATCGTCTGCTTCCGCAAGCTGGGCCACAACGAGCAGGACACGCCTGCCCTGACCCAGCCGCTGATGTACAAGAAGATCGGCGCCCACCCCGGCACCCGCAAGCTGTACGCCGACAAGCTGGCCACGCAAGGCCTGGGCGAATCGCTGGGCGACGACATGGCCAAGGCCTACCGTGCCGCCATGGACGAAGGCCGCCACACCGTGGACCCGGTGCTGACGAACTTCAAGAGCAAGTACGCCGTGGACTGGAGCCCGTTCCTGGGCAAGACCTGGACCGACGCTGGCGACACCGCCATCCCGCTGACCGAATGGAAGCGCCTGGCCGAACGCATCACCACCATCCCCGAGACCGTGACCCCGCACGCGCTGGTCAAGAAGGTCTATGACGACCGCGCAGCCATGGGCCGCGGCGATGTCAACGTGGACTGGGGCATGGGCGAGCACATGGCCTTCGCATCGCTGGTCGCATCGGGCTATCCCGTGCGCCTGTCGGGCGAGGACTGCGGCCGCGGCACCTTCACCCACCGCCACTCGGTCATCCATGACCAAAAGCGTGAAAAGTGGAGCGAAGGCACCTACATCCCGCTGCAGAACGTGGCCGACAGCCAGGCTCCGTTCACCGTCATCGACTCCATCCTGTCCGAAGAGGCCGTGCTGGGCTTCGAGTACGGCTACGCGTCGAACGATCCCAACACCCTGGTGATCTGGGAAGCCCAGTTCGGCGACTTCGCCAACGGCGCCCAGGTGGTGATCGACCAGTTCATCGCCTCCGGTGAAGTCAAGTGGGGCCGCATCAATGGCCTGACGCTGATGCTGCCGCACGGCTATGAAGGCCAGGGCCCCGAGCACAGCTCGGCACGCCTGGAGCGCTTCATGCAGCTGGCCGCCGACGCCAACATGCAGATCGTGCAGCCCACCACGGCCAGCCAGATCTTCCACGTGCTGCGTCGCCAGATGGTGCGCCCGCTGCGCAAGCCGCTGGTCATCATGACGCCCAAGTCGCTGCTGCGTAACAAGGATGCGACCTCGCCGCTGTCCGAGTTCACCAGCGGTGGTTTCCAGACCGTGATCCCCGAGCAGGACGAAGCCGTCGTGAAGAACGCGGCCAAGGTCAAGCGCGTGATCGCATGCTCGGGCAAGGTCTACTATGACCTGGTCAAGAAGCGCGCCGAGAAGGAAAGCAAGGACGTCGCCATCATCCGCGTCGAACAGCTGTACCCCTTCCCGCACAAGGCCTTCGCCGCTGAACTCAAGAAGTTCGGCAACGCCACCGAGATCGTCTGGTGCCAGGACGAGCCGCAGAACCAGGGCGCCTGGTTCTTCGTGCAGCACTACATCCACGAGAACATGCTCGATGGCCAGAAGCTGGGCTACTCCGGCCGCGCTGCCTCGGCATCGCCCGCCGTGGGTTACGCACACCTGCACCAGGAGCAGCAAAAGGCTCTGGTGGAAGGCGCGTTCTCCAAGCTCAAGGGTTTTGTCCTGAACAAGTAAGGCAGCCCCCACCCGCTACGTATCAGTACAGAACACTTTTGGAAAGAATCACAAATGGCTATCGTTGAAGTCAAAGTTCCCCAGCTGTCCGAGTCCATCGCTGAGGCCACCATGCTGACCTGGAAGAAGAAGGCCGGCGAAGCGGTTGCAATCGATGAGATCCTCATCGAAATCGAAACCGACAAGGTCGTGCTCGAAGTGCCCGCACCCGCCGCTGGCGTGCTGGCCGAGATCGTGCAAGGTGACGGCGCCACCGTGGTGGCCGAGCAGCTGATCGCCAAGATCGACACCGAAGGCGTGGCCGGCGTGGCCGCTGCCGCTCCTGCCGCAGCCGCCGCTTCCGCTGCCGCAGCGCCTGCTGCTGCTCCCGCCGCTGCTGCTGCCACTGGCGGCAGCAAGGGCGATGTCGCCATGCCCGCCGCTGCCAAGCTGCTGGCCGAGAACAACCTGTCGGCCGCCAACGTGGCTGGCTCCGGCAAGGATGGCCGCGTGACCAAGGGCGACGCCCTGGCCGCCGTCAAGGGCGGCGTGCAGTCCACGGCTGCCGTCATCCCCACCGGCGTGCCCACCAAGGCGCTGCCCCAGGTGTCGGCTCCCGCTGCCAAGGAAGACCTCAGCGGCCGTCCCGAGCAGCGCGTGCCCATGAGCCGCCTGCGTGCCCGCGTGGCCGAGCGCCTGCTGCAGTCGCAGTCCACCAACGCCATCCTGACCACGTTCAACGAAGTGAACATGGCCCCGGTGATGGATCTGCGCAAGAAGTTCCAGGACGCCTTCACCAAGGAACACGGCACCAAGCTGGGCTTCATGTCCTTCTTCGTCAAGGCGGCAGTGCACGCCCTGAAGAAGTACCCCGTGCTCAATGCTTCCGTGGACGGCAACGACATCGTCTACCACGGCTACTTCGACATCGGTATCGCCGTGGGTTCGCCCCGTGGCCTGGTGGTGCCCATCCTGCGCAATGCAGACCAGATGAGCTTCGCCGACATCGAAAAGAAGATTGCCGAATTCGGCAAGAAGGCGGCAGACGGCAAGCTGGGCATTGAAGACATGACCGGCGGCACCTTCTCCATCTCCAACGGCGGCACCTTCGGCTCGATGATGTCCACCCCCATCATCAACCCGCCCCAGTCGGCCATCCTGGGCGTGCACGCCACCAAGGACCGCGCCATGGTCGAGAACGGCCAGGTCGTGGTCCGCCCGATGAACTATCTGGCCATGTCCTATGACCACCGCATCATCGACGGCCGCGAAGCCGTGCTGGGCCTGGTGGCCATGAAGGACGCGCTGGAAGATCCTTCGCGCCTGCTGTTCGACCTGTAATTCCACAGGGTTCGACACGACGAAAACCCACCCTTGGCCGCGTGCCCTGCGGTGGGTTTTTTCATGCATCACAGACAAGAGATTCCTGAAATGAGCAAGCAATTCGACGTCATCGTCATCGGCGCGGGCCCTGGCGGCTATATCGCCGCCATCCGTGCCGCACAACTGGGCTTCAACGTGGCCTGTATCGACGAGTGGAAGAACGCCGCGGGCGGCGCCGCTCCGGGCGGCACCTGCACCAACGTGGGCTGCATTCCCTCCAAGGCCCTGCTGCAGTCGTCCGAGCACTTCGAGCACGCCAATCTGCACTTTGCCGACCATGGCATCTCCACCGGCAAGGTCGAGATGGACGTGGCCAAGATGATCGCCCGCAAGGATGCGGTCGTGAAGCAGAACAACGACGGCATCCTGTACCTGTTCAAGAAGAACAAGGTCACCTTCTTCCACGGCCGTGGCTCGTTCGTCAAGGCGGTCGAAGGCGGCTACGAGATCAAGGTTGCCGGCAAGGAAGAGGAAGTGCTGACGGGCAAGCAGATCGTGGTCGCCACGGGCTCCAGCGCCCGCGCGCTGCCCGGCGTGCCTTTCGATGAAGAGAACATCCTGTCCAACGACGGCGCCCTGCGCCTGGGCAAGGCCCCCAAGAAGCTGGCCCTGATCGGCGCTGGCGTGATCGGCCTGGAAATGGGCTCGGTCTGGCGCCGCCTGGGCACGGAAGTGGTCGTGCTCGAAGGCATGGACAAGTTCCTGTCTGCCGTGGACGAGCAGATCGCCAAGGAAGCCAAGAAGGCGTTCGACAAGCAGGGCCTGAAGATCGAGCTGGGCGTGAAGATCGGCGAAATCAAGAGCGGCAAGAAAGGCGTGTCCATCGCCTACACCAACGCCAAGGGTGAAGCCCAGGCGCTGGAGGCCGACAAGCTGATCATCTCCATCGGCCGCACCGCCAACACGGCCGGCCTCAATGCCGAGGCCGTGGGCCTGGCACTGGACGAGCGCGGCTGCGTCGTGGTCGATGACGACTGCAAGACCAGCCTGCCCGGCGTCTGGGCCGTGGGCGACGTGGTGCGCGGCCCGATGCTGGCGCACAAGGCCGAGGAAGAGGCCGTGGCCGTGGCCGAGCGCATTGCCGGCCAGCATGGCCATGTGAACTTCGGCACCATTCCCTGGGTGATCTACACCAGCCCCGAAATCGCATGGGTGGGCCGCACCGAGCAGCAACTGAAGGAGCAGGGCGTCAAGTACAAGGCTGGCACCTTCCCCTTCCTGGCCAACGGCCGCGCGCGTGCCCTGGGCGACACCACGGGCATGGTCAAGTTCCTGGCCGATGCCGAGACCGACGAAATCCTGGGCGTGCACATGGTCGGCCCCATGGTCTCGGAGCTGATCTCCGAAGCCGTGGTCGCCATGGAGTTCAAGGCATCGAGCGAAGACATCGCCCGCATCTGCCATGCCCACCCCTCGCTGTCCGAGGCCACCAAGGAAGCGGCACTGGCCGTCGACAAGCGCACTCTGAATTTCTGAGTGCCAGGCTAGCCATCTAGCCCAAGCCAAAGACCTGAAAGCGCTTGCCCTGCAAGCGTTTTCAGCTTCTGAATACATAGCGAATGGTTGATGCTGCATGAGCGTTTCAGTGCGAGAGGCCTACGAGGCCGAACTGGTAGCCAAGGGCTTTCACAGTGATCCTGCGCAGTTGCGCGCCGTCGAGGCGCTGCAGCGCTGTGCCGACGACTGGGCGGTCTACCGCCAGCGCCGCTCCAACGCCTTCAAGAAGCTCATCAACCATCCCGAGATTCCCCGCGGCGTCTACATGTACGGCGGGGTGGGGCGCGGCAAGAGCTTTCTCATGGACTGCTTCTTCAACGCCGTGCCGCTCAGGCGCAAGGTGCGCCTGCATTTCCACGAATTCATGCGCGAGGTCCACCGCGAGCTCGCCGTGCTGCAGGGAACGCAGAACCCGCTGGACGTGCTGGGTGCCCGCATCTCCAAGAAGTACAAGCTGATCTGCTTCGACGAATTCCACGTCGCCGACATCACGGACGCGATGATCCTGCACCGGCTGCTGGTCTCGCTGTTCGCCAACGGCGTGGGCTTTGTCACCACCTCCAACTTCAAGCCCGACGAGCTATATCCGGGCGGCCTGCACCGCGACCGCATCCTGCCGGCCATCGACCTGCTCAACGAGCGCATGGAAGTCGTCAACGTGGACAACGGCACGGACTACCGCCGCCGCACGCTGGAAAACGCCCGGCTCTATCACACGCCCCTGGGTGCAGAGGCCGATGCGGCCATGACCGAAACCTTCGACAAGCTGGCCGAAGTCAAGGATGAAGACCCCGTGCTGCACATCGAGGCGCGCGAGATCCGTGCGCGCCGCCGCGCCGGTGGCGTGGTCTGGTTCGACTTCCGCGAGCTGTGCGGCGGCCCGCGCTCGCAGAACGACTACCTGGAGATCGCGAGCCAGTTCCACACCGTGCTGCTGTCCGACGTGCCCTATATGCCGGTCAACATGGCATCGCCCGCGCGGCGCTTCACCTGGCTGGTGGACGTGCTGTACGACCGCAGGGTCAAGCTGGTCATCTCGGCCGCCGTGCCGCCCGAGCAGCTTTACACTGAGGGCCCGCTGGCCCATGAGTTCCCCCGTACCGTATCGCGCCTGAACGAGATGCAGTCCAAGGAATTCCTGGCGCTGGAGCGCCGTGTGGTGGACACCAGCCTGACCTGAGGCCGGTCCCGGCCGCTGGCGTCGTTTGCCGGACCTGTACATGCTGAAACTGCCTACCTCTGCTTTCGCCCTTGTGAAGAAACTGCCCGTTCCCCTGGGAGCTGCGCTGGCCTGCCTTGTGCTGGCCGGCCCGGCCATGGCTGCGGATGCTGGCGCCGATGCCGATGCGCGGCAGGAACGCGCCCAGGCTGCAAAGCAGGTCCAGGCCGAGCGCAAGGCCGCACGCGCCGAGATCGCGGCCCAGCGTGCCGTCATCGACAGGCGGCGCACGGCCCTGGAGTCCGAGTGCTACCAGCGCTTTGCCGTGGAAGACTGCCTCAGGCAGGCGCGCGAGGAGGCCCGCGAGCAGGACAAGCCACTGCGCGAACGCGAGCTGCAGATCAACGACGAGGAGCGCAAGGAGCGCGCCGCCCAGCGCCTTGAGGATATCGAGGCCAAGAAGGCCCAGAAGGCCGCCTCGTCCATGCAAGCCAAGGAGCGGCCACCGGCCGCCCAGCGCGACACCCAGGCCCTCAGGGCCCAGCGTGCCCAGGACGCACAGCAGCGCGCAGCCCAGCAGGCCAGCCACCAGCGTGATCGCCAGGCGCAGATCGAGCAGCGCCAGTCTGCGCAGGAGCAGGAACGGCGAGCTGCCGCCCGCGCCCAGTTCGAGGCCAAGCAAAAAGAGGCTGCCGAGCGCAAGGCCCGCGCCGCCGATGCCGCCCGTGATCGCGGCCCGCAGGCAGCGCCACTGCCCGCGCCTCCCGCGCCTGCGGCGCCCTGAGTCCGGGTGGTCAGGCCGTCACCGGCTCCAGTGCCTCGAGCTTGAGCACCACCAGCGACAGGTTGTCACCCCCGCCCTGGGCGCGCACGCGTGCCTTGTCGATCAGGAATTCCGTGGCCTCGCGCGGCGTGAGCGCGTTGAGCACGGTGCCCAGTTCCTCCGCCGTGTAGTAGTGCCAGACGCCGTCGCTGCAGGCCATGAGCGTGGTGCCCGGGTGCACGTGCTCGATCACGTGGTGGCTCATGGGCGGCTCGGCCTCGGTGCCCAGGCAGCCCAGCAGGATGTTGGACTTGGGGTGCACATGGGCCTCGAATTCGGTGAGTTCTCCCCTGTCCACCAGGGACTGGACGTAGGAGTGGTCCTTGGTGCGGTGGACCATGGTCGCGCCCTGGTAGTGGTAGATGCGCGAATCGCCCGAATGCACCCAGTGGCAGCGGCCCTGGGGCAGCAGCACGAAGGCGGCAATGGTGCTGTGCGGCTCCTGTTCGGCCGAGATGGCCGTCAGCCGGATCACCATGTGCGACTCGTGGACGATGCTCTCCAGCAGCGCCGTGCAGTCCTCCTTGCCAGGCTCGAAGCGCTCGAACAGCTGGCGCGCCGTGAGCATGACCTGGTCGGAGGCCTTGCGTCCGCCACTGCGCCCGCCCATGCCGTCGGCCAGCACGCCCAGCAGGCAGCCGTGTACATAGGGGTGGGCCATGAGCATCACCTGGTCTTGCTGGTATTGCCTGTCACCGCGATGGATGCCTGTGGCGGCTTGGAGTCGGTACGCTGGCTGCATGGTCTCTGGTTTGGTGGGCTCTTGGGGCGGTGGATGGGCACACCAATGTCATGGCGCATATTATCGGAGCACCGTCCCCGGCGCTGGCCCGCCGCACCCCGGCGGCGCTCTCTTTTTCAACAAACGGACCCGCCCTTTGCATTCACTGACCGCCGCCGTGCAGGCGGCCTTCGCGCCGCAAGGCCTGCTGTCGCGCGCCGAGGCGCTATTCCTGCCGCGTGAGGGGCAGACCCGCATGGCCCTGGCCGTGGCCCAGGCCATCGAGCAGCGCCAGACCCTTGTGGTCGAAGCCGGCACGGGCGTGGGCAAGACCTATGCCTACCTGGTGCCGGCCCTGCTCAGCGGCCAGCGCGTGCTGGTGTCCACGGCCACGCGCGCGCTGCAGGATCAGCTGTATGCCCGCGATCTGCCGCGCCTGGTTGCCGCGCTGGGCATGCCGCTGCGCATGGCGCGCCTCAAGGGCCGCAGCGCCTACCTGTGCATGGAGCGGCTGGAGCGTGTGCGCCAGGGCCGCACGGCGCCGCAGGACCCGCAGGTGCTGCGCAGCGTGGCACTGGTCGAGCGATGGGCGCGCACCACGCGTACGGGCGACCTGGGCGAGTTGCCCGCGCTGGATGAGCGATCGCCTGCGCTGCCCCTGGTCACTTCCACACGCGACAACTGCCTGGGTTCCGACTGCCCGCATTGGCAGGACTGCCATGTCAACGTGGCCCGCCGCGCTGCGCTGGAGGCCGATGTGGTGGTCATCAACCACCACCTCATGTTTGCCGACTTGGATGTGCGCGAGTCGGGCGTGGCCCAGTTGCTGCCCAGCGTGGGCGTGGTCGTGGTGGACGAGGCCCACCAGCTCAACGACACCGGCGTGCAGTTCGCGGGCCAGAGCCTGTCGGGCCAGCAACTGACGGGCTATGCCCGCGATGTGCTGCGCGCCGGCCAGGAACTGGCGCGCGGCATGGCCGACTGGATGCAGCTTTCGGCACGTGTGGAGCAGGCCTTGCGCGAGCTGCGCCTGGCGGCAGGCAAGCCCCCGGTGGGCGGGCGCCTGCCCTGGCAGGGCGTGACGCCGCAGGGGCTGGACGCGCAGCGCTGGCGCACCGCCCTGGTGACGCTGGGGCGCAGCCTGCGGGCACTGCTGGAGCCGCTGGTGCAACTGCAGGTCAGCGACCCCGAACTGCGCAGGCTGTTCGAGCGCGGCAACGAGCTGCTGCGGCGCCTGGCCACCTTTGCCGCCGCCGCCGTGCAGGACACGGTGCGCTGGCTGGAGCTGGGCAGCCAGCAGATGCGCATGCTGGAGTCTCCGCTGACCATTGCGCACATCATGCGCACGCGGCTGCTGGGGTTGACGCAGGAGCAGGAGGAATCGGAAGACCAGGAGCGAGAGGATGCACAGCCCGAGCCAGAGCCCGAGCCACAAGAACAGGAAGAAGGCGCGCCCGCGCCCGTTCCCGAAGCTGCAGGCCTGCCTCGGCAGCCATCGGGCACCGCGTGGATCTTCACCTCGGCCACGCTGGGTGACGACGAGCGCCTGAGCTGGTTCACCGAGCCCTGCGGCCTGCGCGAGGCCCAGGTGCTGCGCGTGGACAGTCCCTTTGACTATGCGCGGCAGGCAGCACTTTACGTGCCCCGGCCCTTCGCCCAGGCCGGCAGTGCCACGCACAGCACCGAGGTGGCGCGCCTGGTGCTGGATGCCGCCCAGCGCCTGGGCGGGCGCACGCTGGTGCTGACGACCACGCTGCGGGCGCTGCACGCCATAGGCGATGCACTGCAGCAGTCGCTGGGGCTGTTTGGTGAACTGGATGTGCTGGTCCAGGGGCAGGCGCCCAAGCTGGCCTTGATCGAGCGCTTTATCGCGGCCGGAGAAGGCAGGGAAGGCACGCAAGGCGGGGAAGGCACGGGGGCGCGCCCGGGGCGGGGCTGCATTCTCGTGGCCTCGGCCACTTTCTGGGAGGGGGTGGACCTGCCGGGCGATGCGCTGCAGCTGGTGGTCATCGACAAGCTGCCGTTTCCGCCGCCCGACGATCCGCTGGTCGAGGCGCGTTCGCGCAGTCTGGAATCCGTGGGGCGTCAGGCCTTTGCCGACTACATGCTGCCCGAGGCCGCCATGGCGCTCAAGCAGGGCGCCGGCCGCCTGATCCGGCGTGAGACGGATCGCGGCGTGCTCGTGGTCTGTGATTCCCGGTTGGCCACCATGGGTTACGGACGGCGGCTGCGTGCCGCGCTACCGCCCATGCGGACCCTGGTGGACGAGGCGGCCTTTGTTCAGGCCCTGCAGGCGCTGGCGCAGCCTGCGCCGCAGATCACCACAGCTTCCACCACGACTTCTGCTTTGCCGTGAGCTCCTGGTCGGACTCCTGGCCGTAGGAGGCGGTCAGCACGCGTTGCGCGTCGTCGCGCAACTGCGTCATGCCCAGGGCGTCGTATGAATTCACCAGGATCTGCATGGCCTCGCGCACGGCGGGCACGCCCTGGTAGTCCTTGACGGCCGTCTGCGCGCGCGCGATGGCGGCCACGTAGGCGCCGCGTCCGTAGTAGTAGCGGGCCACATGCACTTCGTACTGCGCCAGAGAGTTGACGATGTACTGCATGCGCAGCCGCGAATCCTCGGCGTAGCGCGACTCGGGGAAGCGCGTCACCAGTTCGCGGAAGGACTCGAACGAGTCCTTGGCGGCCTTCTGGTCACGCTCGGACAGATCCTGGCGCGACAGCCAGGAGAACATGCCCAGGTTGTCATTGAAGTTGACCAGGCCCTTCAGGTAGAGGGCGTAGTCGGTGGCGGGGCTGGCCGGATGCAGCTTCAGGAAGCGGTCCAGCGTGGCGGTGGCCTGGATCTTGTCGCCGCTCTTGTACTGGGCATAGGCCTTGTCGAGCTGGGCCTGCTGGGCCAGGGGCGTGCCGGCGGCACGGCCTTCGAGCTTCTCGAACAGCGGAACGGCCTTGTCGAACGCGCCGGAGGCGGCTTCGTCGCGGGCCTCGGTATAGATGCGGTCCGGGGTCCACTTGGCAGTAGGGTCTTGCTGCGTACTGGAGCAGGCTGTCAGAACGCCTGCGACCAGCATGGCGGGAACGATGGACAGGGGAATACGCTGCATGGTGGACGTTTCTCGGGCAATCGAAGGGCAGTGAGAGGGTTGGCGGGCAGGGACGCGGGCCGCGCTGAGGGGCCGCACAAAGCCTGATTTTCCCGCAACCGGGCCGAAGCATTGTAACGGCCTGCGATGACCGCCCCGCAGGCGGGGGCGGCGGCAAAGGCATGGCCGTGAACGGGTCCCGGCCTTGCGGAGCTTTCTACAATGGCGCCCATATGTTTGTCCATTTGCGCCTGCACACCGAATTCTCCGTCGTGGACGGAACCAACCGCATCAATGCCATCGTCAAGGCCGCCGCCGAGGATGGGCAGGTCGCACTGGCCGTCACAGACTTCAACAACCTGTTTGGCGGCGTCAAGTTCTACCGCGAAGGGCGGGCCAAGGGCGTCAAGCCCGTGCTGGGCGCGGAAATCCAGATCGAAGGCGAGAACGGCGCCGCCGTCTCGCGCATCATCGTGCTGGTGCAAAGCCCGCTGGGCTACCACAACCTGTCCGAACTGCTGGCCCGTGGCTGGACCCGCAACGTGGTCAAGGGCCAGGCCGTGCACACCTGGGCCTGGTTGCAGGAGCTGGGCGAGGGGCTGATCGTGCTGGCCGGTGCCCAGGCCGGCCCCGTGGGCCAGGCGCTGATGCGCGGCGACGAGGCCGGCGCAGCCGCCGTGGCCCAGCGGCTGGCAGGCATGTTCCCGCACCGCTTCTTCATCGAACTGCAGCGCGCCGGCCGCCAGGACGATGAGGCGCACGTGCTGGCTGCCGTGCAACTGGCCGAGCGGCTGAACCTGCCCGTGGTGGCCACGCACCCCATCCAGTTCTTCGGCCCCGACGACTACGAGTCCCACGAAGCGCGCGTGTGCATCGCCGAGGGTGAGATCCTGGCCAACCCCAAGCGCGTGCGCCGCTTCACGCGCGACCAGCATTTCAAGACCGCCGCGCAGATGCAGGCGCTGTTCGCCGACATTCCCAGCGCGATTGCCAACACCGTGGAAATCGCGCGCCGCTGCAGCCTGACCCTGGTGCTGGGCAAGCCGCAGCTGCCCAATTTCCCCGTGCCTGACGGCATGACCATGGACGAGTTCTTCCGCAGCGAATCCTTCAACGGCCTGGAAGACCGCCTGACCCACCTGTATCCCGATCCCGCCAAGCGCGAGGCGCAGCGCCCGCGCTACGTGGAACGGCTGGAATTCGAGATCGGCACCATCCTCAAGATGGGCTTTCCGGGCTACTTCCTCATCGTGGGCGACTTCATCAAGTGGGCCAAGCTCAACGGCTGCCCCGTGGGGCCGGGCCGCGGATCGGGAGCGGGCTCGCTGGTGGCCTACGTGCTCAAGATCACGGACCTGGACCCGCTGGAGTACAACCTGCTGTTCGAGCGCTTCCTGAACCCCGAGCGCGTGTCCATGCCCGACTTCGACGTGGACTTCTGCCAGGCCAACCGCGACCGCGTCATCGACTATGTGAAGCAGCTCTACGGCCGCGACGCCGTCAGCCAGATCGCCACCTTCGGCACCATGGCCGCGCGCGCGGCCATCCGCGACGTGGGCCGCGTGCTGGACATGAGCTACACCTTCTGCGACGGCATCTCCAAGCTCATTCCCAACAAGCCGGGCCTGCACGTCACGCTCAAATACCCGCCCAATCCGAAGAAGGAGGGCGACAAGTACACCTACGCCATCGAGGCCGAGCCCATGCTGGCCGAGCGCATCGAAAAAGAAGAAGACGTCAAGACCCTGATCGAAATGGCCCAGAAGCTCGAAGGCATGACTCGCAACATCGGCATGCACGCGGGCGGCGTGGTGATCGCTCCGGGCAAGCTCGCCGACTTCTGCCCGCTGTACCAGCAGCCGGGCAGCGACTCGGCCGTGGCCATGTACGACAAGGACGATGTGGAGGCCGTGGGCCTGGTGAAGTTCGACTTTCTGGGCCTGGCCACGCTGACCATCCTGGAGATCGCGCGCGAGTTCATCATCAAGCGCCACAAGGGCCAGGAGAACTTCGCCTTCGAGAACATCCCGCTGGACGATGCGCGCACCTACCACCTGTTCTCCGAGGGCAAGACCGAAGCCGTGTTCCAGTTTGAATCGCGCGGCATGCAGGGCATGCTGCGCGACGCCAAGCCCAGCCGCCTGGAAGACCTGATCGCACTGAACGCGCTGTACCGCCCGGGCCCCATGGACCTGATCCCCAGTTTCGTCGCGCGCAAGCACGGCAAGGAAGTGGTGGAATACCCGCACCCGCTGGTCGAGCAGGTGCTGGCCGAGACCTACGGCATCATGGTCTACCAGGAGCAGGTGATGCAGACCGCCCAGGTGCTGGGCGGCTACTCGCTGGGCGGCGCCGACCTCTTGCGCCGAGCCATGGGCAAGAAGAAGGTCGAGGAAATGGTCATGCACCGCGGGATCTTCCGCGAGGGCGCGGCCAAGCAGGGCATCAGCGAGGAAAAGGCCGACGAGGTCTTCGACCTGATGGAGAAGTTCGCGGGCTACGGCTTCAACAAGTCGCACGCCGCCGCCTACTCGCTGCTGGCCTACCACACGGCCTGGCTCAAGGTGCACTACACGGCCGAGTTCTACTGCGGGAACATGACCGTGGAAATGGACAACACCGACAAGCTCAAGGTGTTGTACGAAGACGCGCTCAAGATGGGCATCAGCTTCGAGCCGCCGGATGTCAACCGCGGCATGTACCGTTTCGAGCCCGTCACCGACAAGGTCATCCGCTACGGCCTGGGCGCCATCAAGGGCACGGGCCAGCAGGCCATCGAGGCCATCGTTGCGGCGCGTGAAGGCCGCGGCGTGGGGCCGCGCGGCGCCGACAAGGGACCTTTCAAGAGCCTGGCCGACTTCTGCGTGCGCGTGGACCGCACGCGCCTGAACAAGCGCACGCTGGAAGCCCTGATCAAGGGCGGCGCCTTCGACGCGATCGAGCTCAACCGGGCGTCGCTGGTGGCCTCCATCGACCATGCCTTCGAGTTCGGCAACAAGACGCTGGCCAATGCCAACCAGGGCGGGCTGTTCGACATGATGGGCGATGACGCCGTGGGCTCCAGCACCCAGGAGCCGCCTCTGGTCGAGGCACTGCCCTGGGGCGTGAAGGAGCGGCTGACCCAGGAAAAGACGGCGGTGGGCTTCTACCTCTCGGGCCACCTGTTCGACGAGGTCGAGAAAGAGGTGCGCCGCTTCGTGCGCACGCCCCTGGCCGAGCTGCGCGACAGCCGCGAGCCCCAGACGCTGGCCGGCATCATCAGCGACTTCCGCGCCATCAACGGCCAGCGCGGGCGGCTGGGCCTGTTCAAGATCGATGACGGCTCGGGCGTGATCGAGGCCTCGGTGGACGAGAACACGCTCAACACCTACCGCGAACTGCTCAAGGACGATGAATTCGTCGTCATCACCGGGCGCCTGCAGCTCGACCATTTCAGCGGCGGCCTGCGCATGAAGGCCCAGCAGCTGTGGAATCTGGCGGACGCGCGCTGCCGCTTTGCGCGCTACCTGCAGGTCAGCGTGGGTGAGAAGATGCCTGACGTGCTTGGCCTGCTGCGCCAGTTCCCGGCCGTGGTGGAGCAGGGCGAGCACGGCGAACTGCAGCGCGGCATGAAAGTGCGCCTGGGGCTGGTCTGCGAGGACGAGCGCGGCTCTGCAAGCTGTGAGCTGGCGTTGGGCGATGCCAGCCGCTTCTATCCCAGCGATGCGGCCCTGGCGGCCTGGTACGCCCAGGCCGGCAGTGCCCAGGTCAAGGTGGTCTACGAATAACCCGCAAGGTGGCGCAGCGCCCGATGGCGGCGAGAAGGCACTGCTTTGGTGCGTGCTTGCCGGCCCGGGCGGGCACCGCGCTTGAATTCTTCAGGCATGCCTCGCATATCCCTTCCGGAAAACAGTGGCTCCGATGGCTAGAATGATTTTCATGGCAACCCAACCCCCTTCGATCCCTCCTGCCATCCCTACAGTGCGGCCCGTGTCCGACGATGACGGCGCCGTGGTGCTGGAGCGGCGACGCCAGCGCGTCCAGCCGCCGCAGATGTACCAGGTCGTGATGCTCAACGATGACTTCACGCCCATGGAATTCGTCATCATCGTCCTGCAGGAACTCTTCGGTAAGGACCGCGAAACGGCCACCCAGATCATGCTCAAGATCCATCTGGATGGCCGCGGCGTCTGCGGCGTGTACTCGCGCGACGTGGCGGCCACCAAGGTCGAACAGGTGCTGCAGGCGGCCCAGAAGGCAGGCCATCCGTTGCAGGCGATGTTCGAGCCTGTTGAATAAACCCGGGCCGCCCTGATTTATGGTTGCAGTCAATAATCCCCAGCAAGCGAAAAGGAGTCATCAATGATCGCCCAGGAACTGGAAGTCAGCTTGCACATGGCCTTTGTCGAAGCGCGCCAGCAGCGCCACGAGTTCATCACCGTGGAACACCTGCTGCTGGCCCTGCTGGACAACCCCAGTGCAGCGGAAGTGCTGCGCGCCTGCTCAGCCAACATCGATGACCTGCGCTCGGCCCTGTCCAACTTCATCAAGGACAACACGCCCCAGGTGGCAGGCTCCGATGAGGTGGACACACAGCCCACGCTGGGTTTCCAGCGTGTGATTCAGCGCGCCATCATGCATGTGCAATCCACCGGCAACGGCAAGAAGGAAGTCACGGGTGCCAACGTGCTCGTGGCCATCTTCGGTGAGAAGGATTCGCACGCCGTCTACTACCTGCACCAGCAGGGCGTGACGCGCCTGGACGTGGTCAATTTCATTGCCCACGGCATCAAGAAGGGCGAACCGCCCGAGCCCGCCAAGGCCGAAAACCCTGCGGAGTCCGAAGAGGGCGCCGGCGGCGAGCGCAACGAAAAGGCTTCGCCCCTGGAGCAGTTCACGCTGAACCTCAACCAGGCGGCCAAGGACGGCAAGATCGATCCTCTGATAGGGCGCGACTACGAGGTCGAGCGCACGATCCAGATCCTGTGCCGCCGCCGCAAGAACAACCCGCTGCTGGTCGGCGAGGCCGGCGTGGGCAAGACGGCGATCGCCGAAGGTCTGGCCTGGCGCATCACCGAGGGCCAGGTGCCCGAGGTGCTGACCGAAGCCGTGGTCTATTCGCTGGACATGGGCGCGCTGCTGGCCGGCACCAAGTACCGTGGTGATTTCGAGCAGCGCCTCAAGGGCGTGCTCAAGTCGCTCAAGGACCGGCCCAACGCCATCCTGTTCATCGACGAAATCCACACGCTGATCGGCGCGGGCGCCGCTTCGGGCGGCACGCTGGACGCATCCAACCTGCTCAAGCCGGCGCTGTCCAGCGGCCAGCTCAAGTGCATCGGCGCGACCACCTTCACCGAGTACCGCGGCATCTTCGAAAAGGACGCGGCGCTGTCGCGGCGTTTCCAGAAGGTCGATGTGGTCGAGCCCACCGTGGCCGAGACCGTGGACATCCTCAAGGGCCTGAAGTCGCGCTTCGAGGAACACCACAGCGTGCAGTACGCCGCCGCCGCCCTGCAGGCTGCGGCCGAGCTGTCGGCCAAGTACATCAATGACCGCCACCTGCCCGACAAGGCCATCGACGTGATCGATGAGGCCGGTGCCGCTCAGCGCATCATTCCGGTGGAGCAGCGCAAGCAGACCATCGACAAGGCCGAGATCGAGGCCATCGTGGCCAAGATCGCGCGCATTCCGCCTGCCAACGTGTCCAACGACGACCGCAGCAAGCTGCAGACGCTGGAGCGCGACCTCAAGAGCGTGGTCTTCGGCCAGGACAAGGCGCTGGAAGCGCTGGCCTCCTCGGTCAAGATGGCGCGCTCGGGCCTGGGCAAGCCGGACAAGCCGATCGGCTCCTTCCTGTTCTCCGGCCCCACGGGCGTGGGCAAGACGGAAGCGGCCAAGCAGCTGGCCTACATCCTGGGCGTGGACCTGATCCGCTTCGACATGTCGGAGTACATGGAGCGCCACGCCGTCAGCCGCCTGATCGGCGCGCCTCCGGGCTATGTGGGCTTTGACCAGGGCGGTCTGCTGACCGAGGCCGTGACCAAGAAGCCGCATTCGGTGCTGCTGCTCGACGAAATCGAGAAGGCGCATCCGGACATCTTCAACGTGCTGCTGCAGGTCATGGACCACGGCACGCTGACGGACAACAACGGGCGCAAGGCCGATTTCCGCAACGTGATCCTCATCATGACCACGAACGCGGGTGCCGAGACCATCAACAAGGCCTCGATCGGCTTCACCAACCCGCGCCAGGCCGGCGACGAAATGGGCGACATCAAGCGCCTGTTCACGCCGGAGTTCCGCAACCGTCTGGACGCCATCGTCAGCTTCAAGCCGCTGGACGAGCAGGTCATCCTGCGCGTGGTCGACAAGTTCCTGCTGCAACTGGAGCAGCAACTGGCCGAAAAGCGCGTGGAGGTCACCTTCACCGATGCGCTGCGTAAGCACCTGGCCAAGAAGGGCTTCGATCCGCTCATGGGCGCTCGCCCCATGCAGCGCCTGATCCAGGACACCATCCGGCGCTCGCTGGCCGACGAACTGCTGTTCGGGCAGCTGGTCGACGGTGGCCGCCTGGAAGTGGACTGGGTGGCCGACGCCGACGATGCCGACAAGGGCGAAGTCAAGCTCGACATCACGCCCCAGCCCAAGCAGGATCCGGCTTCCGAGCCGGCCGAGCCCAAAGAGGCCACCGCCGACTGATGTGCATCGCCTGATGCCCATCGCGCAAGCCGACAGCCCCCCGGGCTGCCGGCTTTTTCTTTGATCGCCTTTCGGGAGAGCTTGTGTGCAGTGGATTCATCAGCACCTGACCCAGGACAACGCGACGTGGCTGTTGTCGGTGACCTGGTCGGTCTATGTGGTGATCGTCGCGGTGTGGATCCTTCTGCAGCGCAGCGCGCCCGTGGCCACGCTGAGCTGGCTTCTGTCCATGGCGGCGATTCCCGTGGGCGGGCTGGCCATTTACTACTTCTTCGGCCCGCAGCGGCTCAAGCGCCAGCGCATCAAGCGGCTGCGTGCGCGAAAGACATCGCGTGTGCGAACAGGCGTGCAGCGCCTGCGCGAGCGCATGCCGGGCAGCTCGGAGCGCCTGCACCAGGTCGCGCGGCTGGTGGCGGCCACCAGCGACTTTCCCGTCAGCACGGCCGCCGACCTGCGGCTGCTGGTGGGCGGCGCTGCCACCTTCGACGCCATCATCGAGGCGGTGAATGCGGCGCGCCACCACATCCACCTGGAGTACTACATCTTCGAGCCCGACCAGACCGGCACGGCCCTGCGCGACCTGCTGATACAGCGGGCCCGCGCAGGCATACAGGTGCGCCTGCTGGTGGATGCCCTGGGTTCCAAGAAGCTGGGGCGGCGCTTTCTGCAGCCGCTGGAGGATGCGGGCGCCGAGGTCGCGCTGTTCCATGGCACCAAGATCGGCCGGCGGCTGCGCCCGGTCATCAACTTCCGTACCCACCGCAAGATCCTGGTGTGCGACGGCAAGGTGGGCTTCACGGGCGGCGTCAACGTGACCGACGAAGAGAACGCGCGTGTCATGCCCGATGCCTACCACGACGTGCACCTGCGCCTGGAGGGCGCCATCGTCAACTGGCTGCAGACCGTGTTCCTCGAAGACTGGGCCTATGCGCTGGAAAAGGACCCCAAGAACGAGCCCGCCGACATCGACCTGCTGCTGCCGGACGCGCCCGAGGGCCCGCTGCCCGTGCAGATCATCACCTCGGGCCCCGACAACGGCCTGCAGGCCATCTACCGCGCCCATCTGGCGGCCATCAACGCGGCCGAGGAACGTGTCTGGCTGACCACGCCGTATTTCGTGCCGACGGAGGCCGCGCTGGCAGCGCTCACCAATGCCTCGCTGCGTGGTGTCGATGTGCAGCTGCTGGTGCCGCGCCGTTCGGACTCGGCCCTGGTCACGGCGGCTGCGCGCTCCTACTACGACGAGCTGATCCGCTGCGGCGTGCGCGTCTACGAGTACAAGGCACGGATGCTGCACTCCAAGACCCTGGTGGTGGACGACAACATCGCCATCATCGGCACGGCCAACTTCGACTACCGCAGCTTCTTCCTGAACTACGAGGTCTGCGCCATCGCCTACGGGCCTGCGCTCAACGGCGATCTGGCCAAGCAGTTCGAGGCCGATCTGGAGCAGGCCCAGCGCGTGCATTTCAAGCGCGACCTGGGCTTTGCGCTGCGCCTGTTCGACTCGGGCGCGCGGCTGTGTTCGCCCCTGTTGTGAGGGCCGGTGACCCGTTTTTCGCAGGCATACTCGCCCGATGGCCCATACCTTCTTCTGGCACGACTACGAGACCTTCGGCGCCCAGCCGCGCTATGACCGGCCCGCGCAATTCGCGGGCATCCGCACGGATGCAGAACTCAATGAAATCGGCGAACCCGTCATGTGGTACTGCCAGCCGGCAGGCGACTACCTGCCCGATCCGCAGTCCTGCCTGATCACCGGCATCACCCCCCAGCAATGCCTGGAGCAGGGCATGCCCGAGGCCCAGTTCGCCGCCCGCATCGAGGCAGAACTGGCCCAGGCAGGCACCGTGGGCGTGGGCTACAACACCATCCGTTTTGACGACGAGATCACGCGCTTCATGTTCTGGCGCAACCTCATCGACCCCTATGCGCGCGAATGGCAAAACGGCTGCGGGCGCTGGGACCTGCTCGACGTGGTGCGCATGGTCTATGCGCTGCGCCCCGAAGGCATTGTCTGGCCGAAAAAGGAGGATGGATCTCCAAGCTTCAAGCTCGAGGACCTGGCCCGCGCCAACGGCCTGCTGCACGAAAAGGCGCACGACGCGCTGTCCGACGTGCGCGCCACCATCGGGCTGGCGCGGCTGATCCGCAAGGTCCAGCCCAGATTGTTCGACTTCGCGTTCTCGCTGCACAAGAAGGACCGCGTGCTGCAGGAAATGGGCCTGCCGGCCGAGCCGGCGCATGCCAGGCCTTTCCTGCACGTCAGCGGCATGATCCGGCCCGAGCGCGGCTGCATCGCCGTCATGTGGCCGCTGGCCACGCACCCCACCAACAAGAACGAGATCATCTGCTGGGATCTGGCGCAGGACCCGTCGGAGCTGGCCTCCATCGACGTGGACACGCTGCGCCTGCGCCTGTTCTTGCGCGCGGCCGACCTGCCCGAGGGCGTGCAGCGCCTGCCCATCAAGAGCATCCACGTCAACAAGTCGCCCATGGTGGTCGGCAGCCTCAAGACGCTGAGCCCGGCCATGGCCGCGCAATGGGGCATCGATGTGGAGCAGTGCATGGGCCATGCGGCCATTGCACGTGACCTGCCCGACATGAGCGCGCTGTGGCGTGCCGTTCACCAGCGCCCTGCGCAGGAAGGGCTGGATGCCGACCAGGACCTGTACGGCGGCTTTGTGGGCAACGAGGACCGGCGCCGTCTCAACCACCTGCGCAGCCTGTCTGCGCAGGAGCTGGCGCTGGATCGCACGGGCTTTGACGATGCCCGCCTGACCGAACTGCTTTTCCGCTACCGCGCCCGCAACTTCCCCGCCAGCCTGAACCCGGCCGAGCGCCAGCGCTGGCTGCAGCACTGCGCGGCCTGCCTGATCGAAGGCAAGGGCGGCGCACGCACGGCCGAGCAGATGTTTGCCATGGTCGATCAGCTATCGGAAACTGCCGACGAGCGCGGCGAGGAAATCCTGGGGGCGCTGTATGACTATGCGGAAGCCATCATGCCGGAGGTCTGACGCTGGAGTGTCAGGGGGCCGGTTCAATCATGAACACGGAAGAGGGGCTGAACACCGGCAGCTTGCTGTTGTCAGTCACGGCTCCATACCAGAGTCATTGCGGTCTTCGTCGTCGGCATCCAGACGCACGGCAGGCAACTGCCTGAGCAGTGCCGGCAGCCACTCCTGCACCGTCTCCCACACCACATCAAGGTTGATGTCGAAATAGCCGTGAGCCATGCGATTGCGCATATTGCGCATGCTGCGCCACGGCACCTCGGGGTGCGCCTGGGTGAACTTGGCGTAGCCGTCCATTACCTTCGTGGCTGCCTCGCCGATGATGATGAAGCTCATGATGACGGCTTGCTGGGAGCGCTTGTCGGCGAAGAAGTCCTCCTTGGTCAACCCTTCCACGAAGCTGCGCGCATCGATCGCAGCCTGCTGGATGTGGTCCAGGTAGTCAGGCAGGCGGTAGTTCTCGCTCATACCGGTTTTGCCTCTGCAAGCACCTTGGCCCGGAACTTCGACGGCAGGTCACCGGGCGTCAGCAAATCGACGTCAACGCCGAGCAGCAATTTCAGCTCGTCTTCCAGATCACCCAAGTCCAACAAGGTGGCACCGGGCAGCGCGTCGACAAGCAGGTCGAGGTCGCTCCCGTCCCGGTCGGTGCCGTGCAGTACCGAACCGAAGACTCGCGGGTTTGCCGTGCGAAAGCGGCTGACCGCTTCGCGCACCGCACTTCGCTTCATGTCAAGCACAACGGACGGGCGCATAGGCATCCTTTCTTGTCGAATCTCGTTGAGATGATATGCAATCCACTGTGCTGTCAGCCAAAGAACTTGTAGCAGACCACGATGGCCGCCACCACGCCGGCCAGTTCGGCGATGAGGGCGCAGGGCACGGCATGGCGGGCGCGCTGTATGCCCACGGCGCCGAAGTAGACGGCCAGGACGTAGAAGGTGGTTTCGGTGCTGCCCTGGATGGTGGCGGCCACCAGGGCGGCGAAGCTGTCCACGCCCTGCGTCTGCATGGTCTCGATCAGCATGGCGCGCGCCGCGCTTCCCGAGAAGGGTTTGACCAGGGCCGTGGGCAGGGCGTCCACGAAGCGGGCGTCCATGCCCAGGGCATCGACCACCCAGCGTATGCCCGACAGCGCATACTCCAGCGCACCCGATGCGCGGAACACGCCCACGGCGCAGAGCATGGCCACCAGGTAGGGCAGCAGGCCCTTGGCCACGTCAAAGCCTTCCTTGGCGCCTTCGATGAAGCTGTCGTAGACCGCGACCTTGCGCCAGGCGCCCAGGGTGACGAACAGCACGATCAGGGCAAACAGCGTCAGGTTGCCCAGCAGCGATGACAACTGCGCCAGCGCGGCCGCCGACAGCGTGGCCAGAAAGGCCATGAAGCCCGCCAGCGCCAGGCCCAGCGGCAGCAGATAGCCCAGCACCACGGGGCTCCACAGCGGCAGCCGCTGCACCAGGGCCACGGCCAGCAGGCCGACCAGGGTCGAGGCCGAGGTGGCCAGCAAGATCGGCAGAAAGACCAGGGTGGGATCGGGCGCACCCTGCTGCATGCGGTACATGAAGATGGTCACGGGCAGCAAGGTCAGCGACGACGCATTGAGCACCAGGAACAGGATCTGCGCATTGGTGGCGGTGTCGGGCCGGGGATTGAGCTCCTGCAGCGAGCGCATGGCCTTCAGGCCCATGGGCGTGGCCGCGTTGTCCAGTCCCAGCCCGTTGGCCGCGAAGTTCAGCGTGATCAGGCCCAGGGCCGGATGGCCGCGCGGCACCTCGGGCATGAGCCTGGCGAACAACGGGCCCAGCACGCGCGCCAGCCACTCCACCACGCCGGCCTTCTCTGCGATGCGCAGAAAGCCCAGCCACAGCGTCAGCGTGCCGAACAGCAGCACCATGACCTCGACCGACAGCCTGGCCATGGCAAACAGCGCCTGCACCATGGCCGAGAAAATCCCGGCCTGGCCGCCGACCAGCCATTGCGCCAGCGCAGCCACGGCCGCCACCAGAAAAAAGCCCAGCCACAAGGCATTCAGCATGGATTCCCGTCCCTCACGAGGCAATTGCAAGCCGCCATTGTGGGGCCAGCCGCAGGGCTTACGGGCCAGGGCGGCAGGGCATTGACAGGGCTCCGTTATCCTCGCGGCCCCGTGGTCCGAGGACCGCACCATTGCTGCAAAGGATTCCATGCCCCAGGTGATAGGACAGGTGAGCGTCGCCGTGCGCGACTATGACGAGGCGCTGCGCTTTTATGTGGGCGCGCTGGGCTTCGTGCTGATCGAGGACACCGCCCTGTCCGAGGGCAAGCGCTGGGTCACCGTGGCCCCCGGTGGCGGCGGTGTGCGCCTGCTGCTGGCCCGCGCCACGAATGAGGAACAGGCCGCGCGCGTGGGCAACCAGACCGGCGGGCGCGTATTCCTGTTCCTGCAGACCGACGACTGCCTGCGCGACTTCGAGGCCTACCGCTCGCGCGGCGTGCGCTTTGTGCAGGATCCCCAGCGCAAGCCCCACGGCACCGTGGCCGTGTTTGAAGACCTCTACGGCAATCTGTGGGATCTCATCGAGCCGCATCCGGCGCGCTGAGGGCTGAAGGCGCACCGCTTCAGCGGCTGGCCACGATGAACAGCCGGGGGAAAGGCAGCAGCACCGTGCCATCGTCCAGCGCGGGGTAGGCCTGGGAGATGGCCTGCAGATACGCTGCGTAGAAGCCGGCCTTTTGCTCCTCGTCCAGCGGCGCGACGAAGGGACGCAGCGCCGAACCCTTGAACCACTCAACCACCGCAGCATGGCCGCCCGCCAGCGGGTGGAAGTAGGTGGTGCGCCAGACATCGACGTTGCTGCAGTGCGGGCGAAGCAGGGCGTAGTAGAAGTCCGCGCTGTGACGTGCGGGGTGGCGCACATCGCCAATCGTGGCGGCCCAGGGGCCGCTGGCGGCCACTTCGCGTGCCAGCCGGTGGGCCGGTTCTTCCAGGTTGTCCGGCGTCTGCACGGCCAGGCTGCCACCGGGTGCCAGGTGGCTGACAAGGCGCGGGTAAAGCTGCTGGTGGTCGGGCAGCCACTGCAGCGAGGCATTGGCCAGGATCACGTCCTGCGGCTGGTCGGGCTGCCAGGTGGCGATGTCGGCCAGGGAGAAGGCCGTGCCCGGCAGCCGCTTGCGTGCGGCATCCAGCATGTCCTCGGAGTTGTCCAGTCCCGTCACGGTGGCCCCGGGGAAGCGCTGGGCCAGGACCTCGGTGGAGTTGCCGGGGCCGCAGCCCAGGTCCACGGCCAGCCGCACGGCGCGGCCAGGCAGATCGGGAATGGCGGCCACCAGGTCGCGCACGGGGCGCGTGCGTTCCTGCTCGAACGTTGTGTACTGCTTTGCGGACCAGGTCATCGTGTTGCCTTTCAGGTGGGTGTGTTTGTGGGGCGCGAGCGTAAATCCGTCCATCCATGATTGCAAATGCCACAATTGAAGTCTTCCCATACCTTGAAAGTATTGATGTGCCCGAGCTTCGCCAACTGCGCGCCTTTGTCGCCATCGCCGAGGAAGGCCACATCACCCGCGCGGCCGAGCGCCTGGGCATGCAGCAGCCGCCGCTGACGCGGTTGCTGCAGGGCCTGGAACACGAATTGGGCGTGGAACTGGTGCAGCGCCTGCCGCGCGGCGTGCGGCCCACGGCGGCGGGGCTGGCGCTGCTGGAAGAGTCCAAGGCGCTGCTGGAGCGCTGTGACGTGCTGGCCGAGGTGGTGCGCCGCGCCGCCCGGGGCGAAACGGGCCGGCTGGCCGTGGGCTTCACCAGCTCTGCCGCGCTGCATCCCTTCGTGCCCGGCGTGCTGCGCATGTTCCGCCAGCAGGTGCCCGGCGTGGCCGTGGCGCTGGAGGAGGCGGGCACGGGTGAACTCATGGATGCGCTGCTGCACGAGCGGCTGGACGCGGCCTTTGTGCGCTCGCCCCTGCATGGCAGCCAGGGACTGCAGGCCGTGCCGATTCTGGAGGAGCCCATGCTGCTGGCCCTGCCGGCAGGGCATGCGCTGGCACGCCCATTGCGCCGGCCCGTGCCTTTGCCGCAGCTCGCCTCGGAGGATTTCGTGCTGTACCGGCGCAGGGTAGGGCAGGGCCTGTACGACGCCATTCTCAAGGCCTGCCTGGAGGCGGGTTTCAGCCCGCGCGTGGTGCAGGAGGCGCCGCGCATGACGGCCACGCTGAGCCTGGTCTCGGCAGGGCTGGGGCTGTCCATCGTGCCGGCCTCCATGCAGCGCCTGCGCAGCGACGGCATTGTCTACCGTGCGCTGTCCCAGTGCCCCGGGTTGGCCGCTCCCCTGCATCTGGCCACGCGCGTGGGCGATGCGTCGGCCGTGCTGCGCAGGTTCCAGGACCTGGTTGCCACGGCGGCCGTGGCGGAGTCCTGACGGCGCGGACTATGGTGTCCTGGTTGCTGCGCGTGCGGCAGCGCGCGGGCCGCCACGCTGCTTGACCACGGTGCGTGCGCAGTCCACCAGCCTGTGGATCAACGGCAGCCGTGCCGACGAGCGCAGCCACATCACGCCAAAGCGCCGCGACTGCGATTCCTCGGGCAGGGCCAGGCGCACCACGCCCTGGCCATCGGGCAGGTTCAGGGCCGTGTCGGGCACCAGCGAAACGCCCAGGCCGCGCTCCACCATCATGGCAATGGCCACCAGCGAGCTCAGTTCAAAGCGCTCCTGCGGCGCAATCTGCGCGGCGCGCAGGTAGCGCTCCACCATTTGCCCGCCGCCCAGGCTGCGGTCATAGCGGATCAGCGGCTGGGTGCGCAGCAGCGTGTGCGGGTCCAGGTGCGCCAGCTGGTGCGGCACCAGCAGCACCAGCGGCTCTTCGCGCAGCAGTGTCCAGTCGAAGGTCTTGGCCAGGGCGAACGAGGGGTGCAGGCAGACGGCGGCATCCAGCTCGCCTTGCTGCACGGCCTGGTACAGCTCGCGCGTGGTGGCCGAGCGCAGGAAGACCTTGGTCTGCGGGCACTTCTTCACAAAGCCCGCCAGGATGTCGGGCAGCAGGCTGTGCAGGGCCGTGTTGATGGTGCCTATCACCAGCTCGCCGTCGGCGCCCTCATGGTTGACATGGGTCTTGGCGTTGGCCAGTTCGCGCAGCAGCAGCGGGGCCGATTGCGACAGCCGGTGGCCGGCTGGCGTGGGCAGCACGGTGCGGCCTGCGCGGGCCAGCAGGGGGGCGTCGAACTCGCGCTCCAGGATGCGGATCTGCTGGGCCACGGCGGCGGCCGTGATGTTCAGGCGCCGCGCGGCCTCGGCCATGGAGCCGGTCTCCACCACGAGCAGGAAGCTGTGCAGGTAGCTGGTTTCCATAAACAAAGAATTTGTGTGGTTTGAACAAATATTACCTGTGTTTCTCTTGGCTTTCTGCCGCCCACAATGCGGTGCATGAGAAGCAAACTGTTTGTTCCCGCATCGCGTCCCGAGCTGTTCGCCAAGGCCCTGGCCGGCGAGGCCGACGCACTGTCCTTCGACCTGGAGGACGCGGTGGCCGAGGCCCGCAAGGACGAGGCGCGCGGCCTGCTGCGCAGCTTCCTGCTCAGCCCTGAAAGCCGGGGCCATGGCAAGACGCTGATCGTGCGCGTCAACGCCATGGATACGCCGCATTTCGGCGCCGACATCGCCGAGATGGTGCGCGACGGCGTGCACCTCATCAACCTGCCCAAGCCCGAGACCGTGCAGCAGGTGCGCGAGGCCGCACAGCGCATTGCCGAGGCGGCAGATGCCAACGGCGTGGCCCAGGCGCCTGGCCTGCTGCTCAACATCGAAACACCCCGCGCCCTGCGCTGCGCTGCCGAACTGGCCAGCGCCCATGCCAGCGTGGCCGGCCTGCAGATGGGTCTGGGCGATCTGTTCGAGCCCTTTGGCGTGAACCGGCGTGAGCCCGCCGCCATTGCCCAAGCGCTGTTTGCCGTGCGCATGGCTGCCGCCGAGGCCGGCGTCTACGCCTACGACGGTGCCTTTGCCGACATCCGCGACAGCGAGGGCTTCAGCGCCGAGGCCCGCCTGTCGCGCGGCCTGGGCTTTCTGGGCAAGACCTGCATACACCCCAGCCAGATCGCTCTGGCCAATGCGGTCTACCAGCCCACCGAGCAGGAAATCGGGCACGCCCTGAAGGTGGTGGAGGCGGCCCGCCAGGCAGATGCCAACGCCCTGGGCGCCTATGTGGTGGACGGAAAGATGGTGGACAAGCCCTTTGTGCTGCGTGCCCAGGCCATCGTGGCTGCGGCGCATGCACAGGGGCTGCTGGCGGCCTGAACGGGCGGCCGGCAATCCGGTGCCCCGGCATCCCGCATGCCGGGCATCCCCATGACAAGAAACAGTACAGGAGACAAAGACATGAGCATTTCCCATTGCCGCGCGCGGCGCAGACTGGTGGCGCTGGCCGCCACCACAACGGTGGCGACGCTGGCCGGGCTGGCTTCGCCGGGATTGATGGCGCAGGGCGCCTTCCCGTCCAAGGCCATCACCATGGTGGTTCCCTATCCGCCGGGTGGCTCCAACGACGTGTTCGCACGCCAGGTGGCCAAGGAAATGGGCGATCTGCTCAAGCAGACCGTGATCGTGGACAACCGGCCCGGCGCCAGCGGCAACACCGGCACGGCCTCGGTGGCCAAGGCGACGGCAGACGGCTACACGCTGGTGGCGGTCTCGTCCAGCATGACCACGAATGCTGCGGTGCAGGCCAAGATGCCCTTCGACCCCGTCAAGGACCTGGCGCCCGTGGCCATGTTTGCCAAGGGCCCGCTGGTGGTGGCCGTGAACAACGAATTCCCGGCCAGGACGCCGCAGGATCTGGTGCGCGCCATCAAGGCCAGCCCGGGCCAGTTCAACTACGCCACCTCGGGCACCGGCAGCATCAACCACTTCGCGACCGAGATGATGCGCTCCATGGTGCCGGGCATGGACATCATGCATGTGCCCTACAAGGGCCAGGGTCCGGCCGTGACCGACGTGATCGGCAACCAGGTGCAGATGCTGGTCTCCAGCGGCCCCTCCATCCTGCCCATGGTGCGCAACGGCAAGCTGCGCGCCATCGGCATCACCAGCCTCAAGCCCAGCCCCATTGCGCCGGACCTGACGCCCATGGCAACGGCCATCCCGGGCTACGAATTCGATCTGTGGTGGGGGCTGCTGGCGCCTGCGGGCACGCCGGCCGACATCGTGGACCGCCTCAACCAGGCCGTGAACCAGGTGCTGGCCAAGCCGACCATCCAGGCCAGCTTCCTGCGAGAAGGCGCCATTGCCAACCCCGTGACGCCGCAGCAGTTCGCACAAGTGATTCGCAGCGACGTGGCGCGCTGGAAGCAGCTCGCCAAGGACCGCAATATCCAGGCCGATTGAACCCGGCCTTTGGCGGGAGGTGCCCCAGGCCTTCCCGCTTCCCTATCAGGAGAAACGAATGAGTTTTGTGCCCGGTGAACGCCAGGGACCGAAAGGCCCGCTCAGCGGTGTGCGCGTGCTGGATTTGAGCGCCTATATCGCGGGGCCTTATGGCTGCTCGCTGCTGGCGGACCAGGGCGCCGAGGTGATCAAGGTCGAGCCGCCCGTGGGCGACAACCTGCGCAAGTACCCGTCCACGCTGGAAGCTGAAAGCCGCGCCTTCCTGGGCGTGAACCGCAGCAAGTGGGGCATGGTGCTGGACCTGAAGGACGAGGCCGACCATGCCGTGCTGCTGCGCCTGGTGCGCGAGGCCGATGTGCTGGTCCACAACTTCCGGCCCGGCGTGCCCGAGCGGCTGGGCATCGGTTTTGCGCAACTGGCCGCCATCAACCCACGCCTCATCTATTGCAGCGTCACCGGCTATGGCAGCCGCGGGCCGCTCAAGGCCAAGGCGGGCTACGACCAGGTGCTGCAGACCATGACCGGCATGTGCGCCATGCAGGGCAAGGCAGGCGGGCCGCCCGAGATTCTCTATGGCTCCGTGGTGGACTACTACGCCTCGGCCCTGGTGGCGGGCGGCGTGTCGTCGGCGCTGTACGAGCGCGAGAAAAGCGGGCTGGGCCAGCATGTGGGCGTGTCCCTGCTGCGCGCGGCGCTGACCATGCAATCCGCACGCATGGTCTGGGCCGAGGGCGAGCCGCGCGAGGTGGGGCGCGACATGCGCTCGGGCGGCATCACGGGCATCCACCCGACGCGCGAAGGATATCTCTACATTTCGGCCAACACCGCGCATTTCTGGGCGGCGCTGTGCCGCAAGCTGGATCTGCCCGAGGTGGCCAGCGACGAGCGCTACGACTCCGTGCGCAAGCGCGCCCAGCACCGCGACGTGCTGGTGCCCCTGCTGCGCCAGGCGCTGGCGGGGCGCAGCGCGCTGGAATGGGAGGCCTTGTTTGGCGAGGAAGTGCCCTGCGCGGCGGCCCGCACGGTGGAAGACATGTTCGACGACCCGCAAGTGCAGGCCGAGGGCATGGTCACCCGCTTCGAGCACCCGACCCTGGGCAGCTACCGGGGCTTTGCCGGCGCCGTCGAATTCGACCGCACGCCCGGCCCGCCGGCCTTTGCCGCCCCCACGCTGGGCCAGCATACCGAGGCGCTGAAGGCCGCTGCGCAAGAGAGCCGCTGATGCACGCACTGCCCGCAGGCGCCTGCGACGCCCATCTGCACGTCTTCGATCCGCGCTTTGGTACGCGTTTTGGGGCCGAGGCGCCGCAGGCCATGCGCGCCCATGCCACGGCTGCCGACTATGCGCAGCTACGCAGCGCCATGGGGCTGGAGCGGGCCGTCATCGTCCAGCCGCGTGCGCATGGCACGGACAACCGGGCCACGCTGCACGCCATCCAGTCGCTGGGCGCAGCAAGCACGCGCGGCATTGCAGTGGTGCACCCCGATATCACGGACGCACAGTTGCAGGCGCTGCATGACGGCGGCATTCGCGGCATCCGCTTTTCGCTGCACACCGAGCACGATGCAGCCGTGCGGCTGGACATGCTGGAGCCGTTGGCCGAGCGCATTGCCGCGCTGGGCTGGCATGTGCAGCTGCACTGGCTGGCCAGCCAGATCGAGGCCCATGCGGCGCTGCTACAGCGGCTGCCATGCACCCTGGTGTTCGACCACATGGCGCGGCTCGCTGACAGTGCTGACGGCGCTGGCGTGCACCAGTCCGCCTTTGGCGTGGTCCGTGGGCTGGTGCAGCAGGGCAGGGCCTGGGTCAAGCTCTCGGGCCCGTATCTGAACAGCCGGGCGGGCCTGGCCGCAGGCTATGCCGACTGCGACGCGCTGGCGCAGGCCTGGGTGGCCGAGGCCCCGCAGCGCCTGGTCTGGGGCAGCGACTGGCCCCATGTCACCGAAGCTGCCCATCCGCCGCAGACCCCCATGCTGCTGGCGCTGCTGTCGCGCTGGATTCCCGATGCGGCGCTGCGCGCCCGCGTGCTGGTGGACAACGCCGCCGAGCTTTACGGATTCGATTGAGGGCGCGTGGCCCGCAAGCCTCGCAGCCCAGGTTTTCACCATTGAGCAACAGGAGACAGAAACGTGAAGAAGATCAAGACACTGCGGCCCGCCATGACGGTGCTGGCCTTGGGGCTGGGCCTGGGACTTTTCCAGGGGACGCTGCATGCGGCCGACTATCCGGCCGCGCAGGCCATCACGGTCGTCGTGCCGTTCTCGGCCGGCGGCGGTGCGGACAATGCGGCGCGCATCATCGCCAAGGCGCTGGGCGAGGTCTCGGGCCAGACCGTGGTGGTGGACAACAAGGCCGGCGCCAGCGGCGCCATTGGTGCCGCCCTCGTGGCGCGTGCCAAGGCCGATGGCTATACGGTGCTGTATGACGCATCGTCCTTCGCCATCAACCCCGCATTGCGCAAGCTGCCCTATGACCCGGCCAAGGATTTCATTGCCGTGTCCCAGGCCATCAGCGTGCCCAACATCCTCGTGGCGGCGCCGTCCTCGCCCTACAACAGCCTGGCCGACTTCATGAATGCCGCGCGGCAAAAGCCCGGCAGGCTCACCTATGCCTCCTACGGTCCGGGCAGCCTGGCCCAGATGGCGACGGAACTGCTCAAGGCAGACGCCAAGTTCGATGCCGTCCACGTTCCCTACAAGGGCGGGGCGCCCGCCATCGTCGATGTCATGGGCGGCCAGGTCGATGTGTACTTTGCCAACGCGGCCTCCAGCATCAACTACGTCAAGGGCGGCAAGCTCAAAGCGCTGGCCGTGTCCTCGGCCAAGCGCATGCCGGACCTGCCCGACGTGCCCACGGTGGCGGAAAGCGGCATCAAGGGCTTCGAGGTCACGGAGTGGAACGGCTTCTTCCTGCCCGCAGGCACCGCGCCCGACACGGTGCAGAAGCTGCAGGACCTGGTGCAAAAGGCACTGGCCTTGCCGGCCACGCGCGCCAGCCTTGAAAAGCTGGGCCTGACGCCGGTGGGCAGTTCCTCCGCCGCCTTCACGGGCTTCGTGGCGGCCGAGCGCAAGCGCTGGGATGCCGTGGTCAAGGCCAACGGCATCACCGTGCAGTGAGCCGCCGCGCGTGACGGGGCTCAGGGCGTGGCGGTGACGCGCAGCAACTGCCCGCCCTGGGCGTCCGTCAGCAGGTAAAGCCAGCCGTCCTGTCCCTGGCGGACATCGCGGACGCGCTGGCCCAGGCGCGTCAGCACCTGCTCGCTGGCGGTCACCTTGCCTGTCCACAGGGGGCCGGCCAGCCGGTGCCGGCGCGAGGCGCCCGTCACCGTGCACGATGCGCATGCGGCACGGCCGACTGCGCTGTATCGCAGTCGGCCGACTTTGATCTGGCAAACATCATGCACGACGCGGCCAGAGCCAGCGGCGCCCTGTCAACCACTGCGCAAAAAGCCCGCGCAGCCACTTGCGCGGGTGTATAAACAGCGCTCTTTCGGCGCCGGGCCGGGTCCCTGCGTGGGGCGGTCGGCGGCGCCTCCTACCCACCAGAGAATCCGCAAGGGAAAAGCAGCCATGGGCGCGCAATGGAAAGCAAAGGGCAAGGCGCTGGTCGCCGATGCCAAGGGAAAGCTGTTTGGCAAGCTGGCCAAGGAAATCATCGTCGCGGCGCGCGCCGGCGCCGATCCGGCAGGCAACTCGCGCCTGCGCATGGCCGTGGAAGCCGCCCGCAAGGCCTCCATGCCCAAGGACACGCTCGAGCGTGCGATCAAGAAGGGCTCGGGCGTGGGTGCCGATGCCGTCAACTACGAGCGCGTGGTCTATGAAGGCTACGGCCCCAACCGCGTGCCCGTGATGATCGAGTGCCTGACCGACAACGTGAACCGCACGGCGCCCAACATGCGCGTGTGTTTCCGCAAGGGCCAGATGACGGCCGTGGCCTGGGACTTCGACCATGTGGGCATGATCGAGGGCGAGCCCGAAGGCGGTGCCGATGCCGAGCTGGCCGCCATCGAGGCCGGCGCACAGGACTTCGAGCCCGGCGAGGAAGAGGGCACGACGCTGTTCATCACCGATCCGACGGACCTGGATACCGTGAGCAAGGCGCTGCCGGCCCAGGGCTTCAAGGTGCTGTCGGCCAAGCTGGGCTACAAGGCCAAGACGCCGGTCAGCATGGCCAGCCTGTCGGCCGAGCAGCAGGAGGAAGTGCAGGACTTCCTGGCCGGCATCGAGAACGATGATGACGTGCAGCACGTCTACGCGGGCCTGGTGGATTGATCCCGCTGCCCCCCGCTCCCCAGCAAAAAAGCCGCACATCGTGCGGCTTTTTTGTGGGTGCGTGCACCAAGCCTACTTGGTGCCGAAGATGCGGTCGCCCGCGTCGCCCAGGCCCGGCAGGATGTAGCCGTGGGCGTCCAGCTGGCGGTCCACGGCGGCCGTGTAGATGTCCACGTCGGGATGGGCCTTTTGCATGGTGGCCACGCCTTCGGGCGCGGCCAGCAGGCACATGAACTTGATGGACTTCGGGTTCAGCTGCTTCAGGCGCGCCACGGCGGCGGCTGCCGAGTTGCCCGTGGCCAGCATGGGATCGACGACCAGCACATCGCGCTCTTCCATCTCGGAAGGCATCTTGAAGTAGTACTCGACGGGCTGCAGCGTCTCGGGGTCGCGGTACAGGCCGATGTGGCCGATGCGCGCACCGGGCACGACGTTGAGCATGCCGTCGAGGAAACCGTTACCGGCGCGCAGGATGGACACCAGCACCAGCTTCTTGCCGTCGATGACCTTGCCGGTCATGGTCTCCAGCGGGGTTTCGATCTCGATGTCCTGCAGCGGCATGTCGCGCGTGATCTCGTAGGCCATCAGCGTGGACAGCTCGCCCAGCATGCGGCGGAAGCTGTTGGTGCTGGCTTCCTTGCGGCGCATCAGCGTGAGCTTGTGTTGGACCAGCGGGTGGTCGATCAGGTGCAGAGTACTCATGGTTTTCTTCTGGAAAAAAGGGGCGCCGGCATTTGCGGCCAGCGCCAGGGGGCGGTTCAGTCGTGCAGAAAGCGTGCGTAGCGCGCCAGGTCCACATTGCCGCCGCTGATCAGAATGCCCACGCGCGCGCCCGACAGCGCAACCCCGCCATGCAGGGCGCCCGCCAGCGAGAGCGCTCCCGTGGGTTCGACCACGATTTTCTTGCGTTCCGCGTAAAAGCGCATGGCCTGCACCAGATGCTCGTCCGCCACGGCCAGGATATCTTCCACATGCTCGCGGATGATGGCGAATGTGATATCGCCGATGGACTGGGTCTGGGCACCGTCGGCAATGGTGTGGGGCGTGGGAATCTGCACGATCTGGCCTGCGCGCAGCGACTGGCGGGCATCGTCGCCGGCCTGGGGCTCGACGCCGTAGACCTTGCAGCGCGGCGCCAGTTGCCCGGCTGCCAGCAGGCTGCCCGACAGCAGGCCGCCGCCGCCCAGGCAGACGAAGAGGTAGTCCAGGTCGGGCACCTCTTCGAACAGTTCCTTGGCCGCCGTGCCCTGGCCGGCGATCACGTCGCGGTGGTTGAACGGCGGGATCAGCGTCATGCCGCGCTCGTCGGCCAGGCGGCGGGAGATGGCCTCGCGGTCTTCGGTGAAGCGGTCATAGGTCACCACCTGGGCGCCGTAGGAGCGCGTGGCTGCCATCTTGGAGGCGGGGGCATCCTCGGGCATGACGATGAGCGCGGGCATGTCCAGCATCTGCGCGGCCAGTGCCACGGCCTGGGCATGGTTGCCCGAAGAAAAGGCCAGGGCGCCGCGCTTGCGCTGCTCGGGCGTGAACTGCGACAGCGCGTTGTAGGCGCCGCGTATCTTGAAGGCGCCCGTGCGCTGCAGGTTCTCGCACTTGAAGAACAGCTGGGCGCCCAGCAGCTCGTCGGCGGTGCGGCTGCGCAGTATGGGTGTGCGGTGGGCCACGCCTTCCAGCCGGCGAGCGGCGGCGGCGACATCGTCATAGGTGGGCAGCGAAAGAGGGCTGTTCGTCGTCATGGCGTGCGGTTCCGCAAAGTGGATGGAGGCGCTTTCGATCATAGCCGCATGCGCGGGCTTTCAGAGCCCTGAAATGCGCCAGCCGTTGCATGGCAACGGCTGGGTGCTATGGTGTTTGATGCGGCGCAGGGCCGGTGCGCCAGCGCTTCAGCGCTTCTTGTTGCCCAGGATGCCGCCGAGCACGCCGCGCAGGATCTCCTTGCCCAGCGAATTGCCCATGGTGCGCATGGTGGACTTGGCCATGGTCTGCACCAGGCCGTCGTGCTTGCCGCCGCGTGGGCCGGTGGTGCCGAACAGCAGGTCCTTGAGCCCGTCCATCATGGCGCCACCTTCGCTTGCCGCGGGCGTGGCACCGGCCGGGCCCGTGCCGGCTGGCGCTGTGCCGTCGCCGGTCGCTGCCGTGCGGCCGCGCAGCACCTCGTAGGCCGACTCGCGGTCCACCGCCTTTTCATAGACGCCGGCCACCAGCGACTGTGCCAGCAGGGTCTTGCGCTGCTCCTCATTGATGGGGCCGATCTGGCTGCCGGGCGGGATCACGTAGGCACGCTCGGTGATGCCGGGGCGTCCCTTGTCGTCAAGGAAGCTCACCAGGGCCTCGCCCACGGCCAGTTCGGTAATGGCGGCCTCGATATCCAGGCCGGGCTTGGGCCGCATGGTGGTGGCCGTGGCCTTGACGGCCTTCTGGTCGCGCGGCGTGAAGGCGCGCAGCGCATGCTGCACCCGGTTGCCCAGCTGGGCCAGCACGGTGTCGGGCACGTCCATCGGATTTTGCGTGACGAAATACACACCCACGCCCTTGGAGCGCACCAGGCGCACCACCAGCTCGATGCGTTCGAGCAGCACCTTGGGTGCGTCGTTGAACAGCAGGTGGGCCTCGTCGAAGAAGAAGACCAGCTTGGGCTTGTCGGGGTCTCCGATCTCGGGCAGGCGCTCGAACAGCTCGGACAGCATCCACAGCAGGAAGGTGGAGTACAGGCGCGGTGAATTCATCAGCTTCTCGGCGGCCAGGATGTTGACCACGCCCTTGCCGCCGGCGTCGGTCTGCATCAGGTCGTTGATGTCGAGCATGGGCTCGCCAAAGAACTTGTCACCGCCCTGCGACTCGATGGCCACCAGCCCGCGCTGTATGGCGCCCACGCTGGCCGCGCTGATGTTGCCGTACTCGGTGGTGAACTGCTTGGCGTTGTCGCCCACATGCTGGAGCATGGCGCGCAGGTCCTTGAGGTCCAGAAGCAGCAGGCCGTTGTCGTCGGCAATCTTGAAGACCAGGTTGAGCACGCCCATCTGCGTGTCGTTCAAGGCCAGCATGCGGCCGATCAGCAGCGGACCCATGTCCGAGACCGTGGCGCGAACCGGGTGGCCCAGCTCGCCGAACACGTCCCACAGCGTGGTGGGGCAGGCCAGGGGCTGGGGGATCTCGATGCCGCGCTCCTGCAGGGAGGCCGCCATCTTGGCGCCCGTGCTGCCAGCCTGGCTGATGCCGGACAGGTCTCCCTTGATGTCGGCCATGAACACCGGCACGCCGATCTCGGAGAATCCCTCGGCCATTTTCTGCAGCGTCACGGTCTTGCCGGTGCCGGTGGCGCCTGTGATCAGGCCATGTCGATTGGCCAGTGCGGGCAGCAGCAGGCATTCTGTGGCAGAGTGGCGGGCGATCAGAAGTGGAGCGGCCATTTCGGGTTTCCTCGGGGGAGCATGCGGTCAAAAGTAAAATCCCAGCCGCAAGGTTAAATCAATATCAAAGGACAGCCTGTGGCAGGACACAGTAAATGGGCCAATATCCAGCACCGCAAAGGCCGCCAGGACGAAAAGCGTGGCAAGGTCTGGACCCGCATCATCCGTGAAATCATGGTGGCGGCACGCACGGGAGGGGGCGATCTCAGCGCCAACCCGCGCCTGCGGCTGGCGGTGGAAAAGGCCAAGGCGGCCAACATGCCGGCCGACAACATCAAGCGCAACATCGACAAGGCCACGGGCAACCTCGAAGGCGTGACCTACGAGGAAATCCGCTACGAAGGCTATGGCATCGGCGGCGCGGCCATCATCGTGGACACCATGACCGACAATCGCGTGCGCACTGTGGCGGATGTGCGTCACGCCTTCAGCAAGTACGGTGGCAACATGGGCACGGAGGGTTCCGTGTCCTTCCAGTTCAAGCATGTCGGACAACTGATCTTCGCTCCCGGAAGCGACGAGGACCAGATCATGGAAGTGGCTCTGGAGGCCGGCGCCGAGGACGTGATCACCGATGACGAGGGAGCCATCGAGGTGCTGACCGCACCCGCAGAGTTCGAAACCGTGCGCGACGCGCTGCAGGCCAAGGGCCTGACGCCGGAGGTGGCTGAAGTCACCATGCGCCCGGAAAACACCATCGCCCTGCAAGGCGATGACGCAGCCCGCATGCAAAAGCTGCTGGACATGATCGAAGACCTGGATGACGTACAGGACGTCTACCACAACGCTGAACTATGAAAATTCTTGTGATTGGTGGCGGAGGCCGCGAGCACGCCCTGGCGTGGAAACTGGCTGAATCGCCGAAATCGACCAAGGTCTATGTGGCCCCCGGCAACGGTGGCACGGGCCTGGCCGGCGGCAAGGTGGAAAACCTCAACATCACCGACCCGCAGGCGCTGCGCGAGTGGGCGCAGGCCGAGAAGGTCGCGCTGACCGTGGTCGGCCCCGAGGCTCCGCTGGCTGCCGGCGTGGTCGATGAGTTCCGCGCCCACGGCCTGCGCATCTTCGGCCCCTCCAAGGCGGCCGCCCAGCTGGAAAGCTCCAAGGCCTTCTCCAAGGACTTCATGGCGCGCCACGGCATCCCCACGGCGCTCTATGAAACCTTCACCGACCCGGTGGCGGCCCATGCCTACGTGGACCGCCTGGGTGCGCCCATCGTGGTCAAGGCCGATGGCCTGGCCGCAGGCAAGGGCGTGGTCGTTGCGACAACGCTGCAGGAAGCCCACGACGCCGTGGACTTCATGCTCGTGGACAACAAGTACGGCGTGGCCCACAACGACGGCGGCGCCCGCGTGGTGATCGAGGAATTCCTCGCCGGCGAGGAAGCCAGCTTCATCGTGCTGTGCGACGGCAAGAACGTCCTGGCCCTGGCAACCAGCCAGGACCACAAGCGCCTGAAGGACGGCGACCAGGGCCCGAACACGGGCGGCATGGGCGCCTACTCGCCCGCGCCCGTGGTCACGGCCGACGTGCATGCCCGCGCCATGCGCGAGATCATCCTGCCGACCATCCGCGGCATGGAAAAGGACGGCATTCCCTACACGGGCTTCCTCTATGCGGGCCTGATGATCGACGCGTCCGGCCATCCCAAGACGCTGGAGTTCAACTGCCGCATGGGCGACCCCGAGACCCAGCCCATCATGATGCGCCTCAAGAGCGATCTGGTGGACGTCATGCTGGCGGCCACCGATGCCAAGCTCGACCAGGTCGAGCTGCAATGGGACCGCCGCACGGCGCTGGGCGTGGTCATGGCTGCGGCCGGCTATCCCGAGGACCCGCGCAAGGGCGATGCCATCAGCGGGCTGCCGCAGGACGCCGCCGATGCCATGGTCTTCCATGCCGGCACCCAGCTCAAGGACGGCGTGCCCGTCACCAGCGGTGGCCGCGTGCTGTGCGTCACCGTGCTGGCCGACAGCGTCAAGCAGGCCCAGCAAAAAGTCTATGACGTGGCGCGCGGCATCCATTTCGATGGTGCCCAGTACCGCCGCGACATCGGCTTCCGTGCTGTGAAGAACTGAGTCCATGGCAGAGCAATCGACCGGGCAGGCGCTGCCCGTGGCGCAGGTGCGCGAGTACCTGACGGGCCTGCAGGCCCGCATCACGCACGCGCTGGAGCAGGTGGAAGGCGAGGGCGGTGCACGCTTTCTGTCCGACACCTGGAGCAAGGGCCCCGGCGAGCGCCTGCAGGGCGATGGCATCACCCGCATCATGGAGGGCGGCCGCGTGTTCGAGCGCGCGGGCTGCGGCTTCTCGCATGTGCGCGGGCCGCAGCTGCCGCCCTCGGCCACGCAGCATCGGCCTGAACTGGCGGGTGCGCCGTTCGAGGCCATGGGCGTGTCCCTGGTCTTCCATCCGCGCAATCCTTTTGTGCCTACGGTACACATGAATGTGCGAATGATTGCGGCCGGCTCAGGTGCGGCCGGCTCAGGTGCGGCAGGGCATCCGGGCAACGAGCCCACCTGCTGGTTCGGCGGCGGCATGGACCTGACACCGGTCTACGGCTTCGAGGAAGATGCACAGCACTTTCACCGCGTCTGCCGCGATGCGCTGGCGCCTTTTGGCGACACGCTCTACCCGCGCTTCAAGACCTGGTGCGACGAGTACTTCTGCCTAAAGCACCGCAACGAGCAGCGCGGCATCGGCGGCATCTTCTTCGACGACTTCTCTGAGCTGGGCCAGGCGCGCAGCTTCGACATGCTGCGCTCGGTGGGAGATTCCTTTCTGGAGTCCTACCTGCCCATCGTCGAGCGCCGCCAGGCCATGGATTACGGGCAGCAGCAGGTCGATTTCCAGCGCTACCGCCGCGGCCGCTACGTGGAGTTCAACCTGGTCTGGGACCGGGGCACGCACTTCGGCCTGCAGTCCGGCGGGCGCACGGAATCCATCTTGCTGTCCATGCCCCCGCATGCGAGCTGGAGTTACCAGCGCGAGGACGCGCCCGGCACGCCCGAGCGGGCGCTGCTGGAGCAATTCCTGGTGCGCCGCGACTGGCTTTGAGTTCCATTGCCGCCATCTCCGGCCGCGTGGCGAAATCCGCGCGTGCAAGGGAATAGGCGGCAAAACTATAATTTCAATAGCTTGAGGCGCAGCGTTGGCTGCGTTCTCCACTTTCTTCGGCGCGAAATCTTCCGGCGATCTGTGGGCGAACTCCATGCATTTTGGAGCGCCGCTACAGCCAAGCCCTCTACGGGCCGCACGGCGCTCGCGCTATATTGATCCCATTTCTATTCCACTGATCACCGCCTGATGACCACTTCCACCAAATCGGATTCCGCAGCCAAGCGCGACGTGACCAAGCTGCAACGCGCCATTGTTGACGGCCTCGAAAACGTCAAGGCCCAAGACATCCAGGTCTTCAATACCGAAAAGCTCTCGCCGCTGTTCGAGCGCGTGATCGTGGCTGCGGGCACCTCCAACCGCCAGACCAAGGCGCTGGCCTCCAGTGTGCGCGACGCCGTCAAGCAGGCCGGTTTTCCCGTGCCACGCCAGGAAGGCGAAGAAAACGGCGAGTGGATCATCGTGGACTGCGGCCAGGCCGTGGTCCATGTCATGCAGCCAGCCATCCGCCAGTACTACCGCCTGGAAGAGATCTGGGGCGAGACGCCTGTGCGCCTGAAGCTGGGTGCTCCCAAGCCCACGCGCTCTGCCGCCACCGACAAGGCCGAGGAAAAGGCCAAGAAGGCCGCTTCCAAGAAGGCTGCTGCAACGGCCGCCAAGCCTGCTGCCAAGAAGGCCGCTTCTGCCGCTGCGCCTGCCGCAGGCAAGAAGCCCGCTGCCAAGAAGGCAGCTCCTGCCAAGGCCGCTGCACCCCGTTCCGCGGCTGCCAAGCCGGCCGCATCCCGTACGGCTGCTGCAAAGTCGGCCGCTCCCAAGTCCGCCGCCGTGAAGTCGGCCGCCGCCAAGGCTCCGGCCCGCAAGACGGCAGCGCCCAAGGCCATCAAGACCGTGGTGGTCAACCGGGCCCCCGCCAAGCCCAAGGCAGGTGCCGCCGCCAAGCCGGCCGCCAAGCGCGCTCCCCGCGCGAAGGCCTGAACGGTTCGGGACTGACGCTGCATGAAGCTGTTGATTGTGGCCGTAGGCCAGCATGTGCCCGACTGGGCGCAGACGGCCTACGACGACTATGCCAAGCGCTTTCCCCCGGAGCTCAAGGTGGAGCTCAAGGCCGTCAAGACCGAGCCGCGCGGCTCCAAGACGGTCGAGACCCTGTACGCGGCCGAGCGCAAGCGCATCGAGGCCGCCATTCCGCGTGGCACGCGCATCGTCGTGCTCGATGAGCGCGGCACCAATCTGACCACCAAGGCGCTGGCCCAGCGCCTGCAGGGCTGGCAGCTGGAGGGCGACGACGTGGCCCTGATCATCGGCGGCCCGGACGGACTGGACCCCGCCTTCAGGCAGGCTGCGCACGAGCGCATCCGCCTGTCGGACCTGACCCTGCCGCATGCCATGGTGCGGGTGCTGCTCATTGAGCAGCTGTACCGTGCCTGGTCGGTCAACGCCGGCCATCCCTACCACCGGGAATAGGGCCTGTCCCGGCTCCCAGGCTCTGCCAGCGGCCCTGTCACGCGGATCCGAGGATCTCGTGATACTATGATTTTGATAGCCTTCAGCGCTTTGCAACAAAGGGCTGAAGGCATTTCTCATTCTTATCATGCCGCCATTCATCTACCTTGCCTCCCAGAGCCCCCGCCGCCGCCAGCTGCTGGAGCAGCTGGGTGTGGCCCATGAGCTTTTGCTGCCCAACGCCGAGGGCGACATTGCCGAAGATGCCGAGGCCATAGAGGCCGAACTGGCCGATGAGGCAGCGCGCGACTATGTGCAGCGCGTCACCGCGCTCAAGCTCGATGCCGCCATGGCCCGCCATGCGCGCCGCGCCCTGGCTGTGGCGCCCGTGCTGTGCTCGGACACCACGGTGGCGCTGGATGGCCGCATTCTTGGCAAGCCTGCCGATGCCGACGATGCCCGCCGCATGCTGACCGCGCTTGCGGGCCGCGAGCACGAGGTGCTGACCGCCGTCGCCATACAGCACGGCGCGCGGCGCCTGGCTGCGCTGTCGGTGTCCCAGGTCTGCTTCTCGGCCATGAGCGCGCAGCAGATCGACGCGTATGTGGCCTCGGGCGAGCCCATGGGCAAGGCCGGCGCCTATGGCATACAGGGCCGCGCGGCGGCCCATGTGCAGTGGCTGCACGGCAGCTACTCGGGCATCATGGGCCTGCCGCTGTTCGAGACGGCGGCGCTGCTGCGCGAGCTGGGCTGGGCACTGTAGGCCGGCTCCCCGACCTGGGCCCGCAGGGGCGTGCAGGCATGCGCAGACCGCCGATGGCAGCGGATGGCGCGGCAAGATAGTGGCAAGCGGCCACCGGCGCAATGATTGCCGGGCCGCCATGGCCGAGAAATACAAACGACAAAGCACACCACAGGCACAGCATGCAGCAAGACATTCTGATCAATTGGTCGCCACAGGAAACGCGCGTGGCCATCATCGAGAACGGCGCCGTCCAGGAGCTGCACATGGAGCGCCCGCTGGAGCGCGGCCTGGTCGGCAACGTCTATCTGGGCAAGGTCTCGCGCGTGCTGCCGGGCATGCAGTCGGCCTTCATCGACATCGGCCTGGAGCGGGCAGCCTTCCTGCATGTGGCCGATGTCTGGCAGCGTCAGGAAGGGGGCGAGGCCCCCATGTTCGCGCGCAAGGACATGCCTGTCGTGCCCATCGAAAAGCAGGTTTTCGAAGGCCAGACCATCATGGTGCAGGTCATCAAGGACCCGATCGGCACCAAGGGTGCGCGCCTGTCCACGCAGATCAGCATCGCGGGGCGATTGCTGGTGCTGCTGCCCCAGGATGACCATATCGGCATCTCGCAGAAAATCCCTCAGGGCGAGCGCGACGCGCTGCGCGCCCGCCTGCAGGGCCTGGTGGGCACCAAGGAAACCGGCGGGGGCGGGGGCTTCATCCTGCGCACCAATGGCGAGGACTCCAGCGACGCCGAGCTGGCCGACGACATCCGCTACCTGCGCAAGACCTGGAGCCGCATCAAGGATGCCTCGGTGCGCCTGCCGCCCATGTCGCTGCTGCACCAGGACCTGAACCTGCTGCAGCGCGTGCTGCGCGATCTGGTGGGCGAGGGCACGCAGAGCATCCGCATCGACTCCAAGGAGCAGTTCGCCCTGCTAATGACCTTCGGGCAGGAATACATGCCGGCGGCCGTGCCCAAGCTGCAGCACTACCGCGGCGAGCGGCCCATCTTCGACCTGTTCGCCATCGACGAGGAAATCGCCCGCGCGCTGGGCCGCCGCGTGGACCTCAAGTCCGGCGGCTACCTGATCGTGGACCAGACCGAGGCGCTGACCACGGTGGACGTCAACACCGGCGGCTACGTGGGGGCGCGCAACTTCGACGACACCATCTTCAAGACCAACCTGGAAGCGGCCCAGCAGATCGCGCGCCAGCTGCGCCTGCGCAACCTGGGCGGCATCATCATCGTGGACTTCATCGACATGGTGCGCGACGACCACCAGGCCGAGGTGCTGTCCGAATTCAAGCGCCAGCTCGGGCGCGACCGCGTCAAGACCATGGCGGGCGGTTTCTCGCAGTTGGGCCTGGTGGAGATGACGCGCAAGCGCACGCGCGAATCGCTGGCCCACATGCTGTGCGAATCCTGCCCGGTCTGCCAGGGCAAGGGCCATGTGAAGACCGTGCGCAGCGTCTGCTACGAGGTGCTGCGCGAAATCCTGCGCGAGGCGCGCCAGTTCAACCCACGCGAGTTCCGCATCGTGGCCTCGCCCAAGGTGGTGGAGATGTTCCTGGACGAGGAAAGCCAGCACCTGGCCGGCCTGTCCGACTTCATCAAGAAGCCCATCTCCCTGCAGGCCGAGACAGCCATGGCACAGGAGCAATACGACATCGTGCTGCTGTGAATCGGTATTTATCCTGCTAATTCATTATCAATAGCAGTCCATCTATTGGCGAATGAATGGGTTCAATTGAACTCATTCTTGCGTTGCTATGGATTGTTGATTCCCGATAATTAACTTTGTCTCGGCTTTTTTGATACTGTTTGTTGCAATCAGTGCCTCAGCAACTGAAAGGGCAACGAATGGGAATCGACTCCACGATTGTGCGTGCAGCCATACATCCGGGGATTGGTGTGGCGCGTATTGGCAATAGTCCGGATGAGTACTATGTCGGCCCCGAGCTGATGCATGTGCCGCCCATGGCGCCGGGCAGCCTGCGCGATGCGCAGGGCGCGCTCAAGCGGCAGGCGGCGCGCTTTCGCATCTACGGCTACAACGCCGCGGGCGAGGTGGTGCGTGAACTCACGTCCGACCAGGACCAGATCGAATGGGAAGTCGAACTGGCCAATACCAAGGCCGCCTGGTATCAATTCCAATTGGCGCTGGATGTGCCTGAAGCTGCAACGGCCGATCCCACGATTTTGCGCAATGCCACGGTGAAGGACCGGAAAAGCCTGGCCATTCGACCCGGAGCCCGCCGCATTGCCAAAGGCTCGGCCGCGGTGGCATTCGACAGCGGCAGTTTCTGCGGCAAGCCGGTTTATCTGGGCGAATTGCGCATTGAAAAGACGGGCCAGCTTCTCGTGCTGGGAGGCCGTGGCGTCTCTGCCTCCGTGGATGGCTCCAAGGCCACCACGTTTGCGAACAACGAGGGCTGGCATGACGATGTGGCCGACGGCCCCGTGCGTGCCAAGGTCGTCGTGGCCGGCGTTTCCGTGCCGGTGGATGCGGCATGGGTCACGGTTGCGCCGCCCAACTACGGCCCGCAGATGAAGTCGGTGCGCACCATGAAGGACGTGATGGAGGATGTGTACATCCACTCGGGCATGGCCGCCTTCCCGCTGCACGTCTCCTTCAGCCGGCACATCCTGCCCATACTCCAGCGCCAGAGCAGCCTGCAGTGGGCGAACAAGGGCTTTGCATCCCAGTTCGGCTGGGGCGGGGCGGCCAGTGCGGATGACGAGGCGTGGATCGCCAGGCTCAACAGCCCGGGCACGACCTGGGCCGAGCTGCGCCAGCAGGTGGCCAATGCCTTCCGCCGCTTTGACCGTGATGGCGCATCTCCCCAGCCCTGGCCCTGGCTGTATGGCGACGCCATGGCCGTGCCGCCCGCCGACACACCGCGCCAGCATGCGGCGCTGACGGCCACGCAGCTGAGGATGCTGGACCTGTGGGCTGGTGGCCATTTCCTGTCCGACTGGAAGCCCGGCCAGCAGTACCCTGCCCAGCTCGCCGACGTGCCGCTGCAGGAGCAGCCGACCATGCTCGACCATGCCGCCATGGACGACTGCTTGGCCGATGCCTTCCATCCGGGCTGCGAGATCACCTGGCCCATGCGGCACGCCAGCATGTACCGGGCGCCGTTCCGCATCCGCGAGGCCGCAGTGAACCCGCCCGAGCTGCAACTCTACGGCTCCCGGCTCACGCCTGCGGTGGCCCTGTCCGAGAGCGGGCCGCTGTATGCGCAGGTGGCCGGCGACCTCACGCGCTGGATGGCGGTCCCCTGGCAGACCGACACCGCCAGCTGCCGCAGCGGCTATTACGCCGGCTATGGCCCACGCTACGACCCCTACCTGCCCACGTTCTGGCCAGCCCGCGTGCCCAACCAGGTGCTGACGCAGGAGGCCTATGAAAGGGTCATCAACACCGAACTGCCGCGCGAGCAGCGTGTCGCTGCCTTCAACCGCCGCGAGTCGTGGTTCCGCACACTGGGTGAGGAAGGCTATGAGAGCGAGATCAACCGCATGATCAGCCACTTCGGTGACATGGGCGTCATCGAGAGTCGGCCCGGCGTGCGAGGCGACAAGGACTTCCCCCCGGTGATGCAGGTGGAGAACCGCATCGCCCCGGCGCCGTCGCACATGCTCAAGACTGCGCAGCAACCGGCCGGGCAGGAGGCGCCTCCCCGCATCGAGCCCTTCGATGCAGACAACGAGCAGCAGTTGCGCGCCATGACGCAGCGCGGCCCGGTGCTGCCGCGCTGAGTGCCGGCCATGCCGTCGCACGCCATGGCCGCCGCGCCGCTGCCGGATGAACTGGATGTGCTCGTCGTGGGCGCAGGGCCGGCGGGCGCGGCCGTTGCCGCGCAGCTGGCAGGGCACTGCCGCGTGGCGCTGATAGGGCGTGCAGTGCAGGCTGGGCGGGCCATTGGCGAAACCCTGCCCGCTGCGGCCCGGGTGATTCTGTCCGACCTGGGCGTGTGGGATGCGTTCGCGGCACAGGGCCACCGTCCTGCCTGGTCGCGGCGGTCATTGTGGGGAGGGCCGGAGGTCATCTTTCAGGACGCACTGTTCGACCCGCATGGCGCGGGCTGGCACCTGGACCGCAAGCGCTTCGACGCCATGCTGCTGGAGGCTGCGCGCAGCCGTGGCGTGCCCTGCCTGGTGCCCGCCACGCTGCGCAGCTTGCAGCGCCAGCCACCGGGCGCACCCATGCGCTGGCGCTGCCTGATCGATAGGGCGCAGGGCGACCCGGCGCACGGCCCGTTGGAGCTGTCCTGCCGCATCGTGGTCGATGCCACGGGCCGCGCGGCCCGCGTGGCCCGGCAGGCGGGCGCCCAGGTCCACCGTGGTGGCCGCCTGGTCTGCTTTCACGCCTGGGTGGAGCCGCCATCGCATGAGCATGCAGGCACCACCATGATCGAGTCGGATGCTGAAGGCTGGTGGTACAGCGCCGACCTGCCCGATGGCAGTTGCGTGATTGCCTGGCAGACCGATATCGACCTGCCTGAAGCCCGGCGCCTGCGCAGCACGGCCGATCTGTTGGAAATGGCGCATCACACGGCCCTGGTGAGCGCGCGCAGCAGGGGCAGCCGGCTGCTGGAGCCACTGCGCGTGGCCGCCGCCCACGAACAATGGCTTGATGCAGCCAGCGGGCCAGATTGGCTGGCCGTTGGCGATGCAGGCCTGTCCTTCGATCCCCTGGCATCGCAGGGCCTGCTCAACAGCCTGGTCACGGGCAGCGAGGCCGCCAAGGCCGTGCGCCGCAGCCTGGCGGGCGATGCCGATGCGTTGCCTGCCTGGGATGTGTGGACCCGGTCGATACGCGCCGCGTACCGCAGCCATCACCAGCACTACTATGCGCTGGAACCGCGCTGGGCGAACGAGACGTTCTGGGCCCGCCGCCAGCGGGCGCCGGAGGCGGGGACCGGAGCCGACGTTATTGCCGCTCCAGCTTCGCCGTCTGCACGATCGCATTCCAGCGCTGGTACTCGGCCCGCGTGAATTCGCGGAAGGCCTTGGAGTCCAGCAGGCGCACTTCGCCGCCCAGTGCCGTCACCTTGGACTTGAAGTCGGCATGGCCCGCCACCTTGAGCGTGGCCTCTTCCAGGCGCTTGACGATGGCGGCCGGCGTGCCCTTGGGTGCCAGCACGCCGTTCCAGGTGCCGGTCACGAAGGTGGGGTAGCCGCTTTCCTTCATGGTCGGCACATCGGGCAGGGCGGGCAGGCGCTGCTCGGAGGTCACGGCCAGGGCCTTGAGCTTGCCGGACTGCACAAAGGGCAGGGCGGGCGTCACGTTCTCGAAGATGAAATCGATCTGGCCGCCCAGCAGGTCGGTCAGGGCCGGCGCGCTGCCCTTGTAGGGCACATGCACCATGTCCAGCTGGGTGGCGCTCTTGAACAGCTCGCCCGACAGGTGGACCGTGGAGCCGCTGCCCGGCGAGCCATAGCTCATGCCGGTCTTTTGCGCGGCGGCGCGTGCCACCAGGTCCTTCACCGTCCTGGCGGGCGTGCGCGTCTCGTTGACGACCAGCACATTGGGAATGGTGGTCACCAGGGCCACGTACTCGAAATCGCCCAGGTTCTTCTCGCTGAGGTTCTTGTACAGGCTCTGGTTGATGGCCTGGGTGCCGGCCGTGCCGAACAGCAGCGTATAGCCATCATTGGCCGCCGAAGCCACGCGGCTGGCGCCGATGGAGCCGTTGGCGCCGGAGATGTTTTCCACGATCACGGGCTGGCCCAGCGATTCGGACAGGCCCTGCGCCACCATGCGCGCCAGCACATCGGTATTGCCGCCAGGGGCGAAGGGCACGACCAGCTTGACGGGCCGGGTGGGATAGGCATCCGCCCAGGCCTGGGGCAGGGGCAGCAGCGTGGCGCCGAGCAGCGCGGCAGCGCGCAGGAATTGCTTGCGTGAAAGGGTGCGGGGCATGGGGGATGTCTCCTGGTCGGTGTTTTTGAGGCGCAGCGGCCTTGGGCGGCAGCGGATTTTCAGGCGCCCCATGCTGGGCGGTGGCCGTCTTGACGTCAATCAATGTTTTGGCAGGACGTCATGCGGCGGGCGAATGACCTGTTCGGCCTTGCTCGGAAAATGAGAATGGATTGCACCGGCGTGCGCCCGTCATGGCTCCTGCAACCACGACGCAAGCCTCCTGGACCCGCCCATGAACAAGGTCCGCACCCTCTCCTGCATCCGCCCCCGTCGCTGCCAACTGCCCGTATCCATGCGGCTTTGCGGCTCCTGCCTGCATCTGCACGGTGCGCCCCGCCCGCCGAGGCACCGGGGTGGGGTGGGCATTGCCGATGCCGATACAGCTCAGAAATCCGCCTTCAGGCTCACCGTCAGATTGCGCGGCTCGCCCCACCAGCCCTGGTTATAGAAGCCGATCTGGCTGTAGTACTGGCGGTCCAGCACGTTGTTGAGCTGCACGCTGGCCGACCAGGTGGGGTTGATGCGGTAGTGGGCCGAGAGGTTGACCACCAGGTAGCTGCCCTGGCCGACCTGCACGCTCTGGCGCAGCGGGTTGGTCACGTTCTGCCAGATGCGGCTTTGCCAGCGCAGGTTGCCGCCCAGGCTCAGGCCCTGCAGCGCACCCTCGAAGCTGCGCATGGCCGTGAGCTTGACCAGGCTGCGCGGGTGCGTGGTGTTGAAGGCGGCGCCGCTGGCGCTGCGTGCCGTGTAGTGCGTGTAGCTGGCGCCCATGCGCCAGCCCCGGGCCGGCTCGCCGCTGAGTTCCAGATCGATGCCGCGCACCTGCGCGCCCTTGACTCCCCGGTAGGCCTTCTGGTCCGTGGTGCCGTCGATGAATTCGCCCGTGTCCTGCGCCAGGTTGTCCTGGCGGGTCTGGAACAGCGCGGCAGAACCCTGCAGCCGGTCCTGCAGCCAGGAGCCCTTGAGGCCCAGTTCGAAGGCCTGGCCGGTGACGGGGTCCAGGATGCTGCCTTGCTTGTCGCGGTAGTTCTGGGGCGTGAAGATTTCCGTGTAGCTCAGGTAGGCCGTGTGCCGGGCATCGATGTCCCACAGCAGGCCGGCGTAGGGCGTGATTTCGTTGCTGTAGCGGTAGTCGCGCAGGCTGCCGAAGTAGTTCTGGCGCGTGGACCAGCGGCTCAGGCGGGCGCCGGCCACGGCCGTCCAGCCATCGGCCAGCGAGAAGCGCCCCACGGCATAGCCGCCGCTTTGGCGCATGCGGCTGTCGTCGCCGCCGTTGGAGACGTCGGACCAGCCCGGCTCGGCCAGGCTGCCGTTGCGCCAGTCGAGGAAGTTGTCCGTGGCAGGCGGTGTGCCCAGCGGTGCATAGCGGCGGATGTCGATGTCGTCGCGCACATGGTTCCAGCCCACGGCAATCTCGTGCTGGCGCCCGAACAGCGCGACCGGGCCGCTGGCCGTGAGGTGCAGGCTGTCGCGCGAGCGGTCGCCCCGGTATTTGATGAAGGAGTTGGCCATGCCCAGGCCGGTGCTGGCGTCCGGCGCGCCGCCCCGGTAGACGTAGCGCATGTCGTAGTTGCCGTCGTTGCGGCTGTAGGCGGCGCGCAGCAGCCAGCGGTTGTCCAGCCGGTGCGTCAGGTCCAGCGTGGCCGTGGTGTTCTCGGTGCCGAAATGCGACCAGCGCGTGTTGTTGGACACCGAGCGGTCGAAGGCCGTGCGGCTGCCGTCCGCATAGAACAGCGGAAAGCCGGCGCCCATGCCGGGGCTGGTGTTCTTCTGGTATTCGAGGCTGGTCACGAGCCGGGTGGCGGGCGTCAGGGCCGCGCTGACCACGGCGTACAGGCCCTGCCTGCGCTGGCCGAAGTGGCTGACGTAGCTGTCGCTGTCCGATTGCACGGCCACGACACGGCCATGCACGCGGCCTTCGCGGTCCAGCGGCAGGGACAGATCGGCCTCGGCGCGGCGCAGGTTCCAGCGGCCCAGCGTCAGCGAGGCATGGCCGCCCGCCGTCTCGAGCGGCTGCTTGCGCACGAAGTTCACCGTGGCCGACGGATCGCCCGAGCCATTGAGCAGGCCCGTGGCGCCGCGCACGATTTCCACGCGGTCGTAGAAGGCGGTGTCCATGTCGGTGGCGCCGAAGTTCCACAGGCTGTTGATGGGCGAGGCCAGGCCGTCGAACTGGAAGTTGCTGATGCCAAAGCCCCGCGAGGAAAACTGGTAGCGGTTGCTGTCGCTGCGGCTGACCGAAAGGCCGGGCGCGGAGGCCTCCAGCGTCTGCGAGACCGTGAGCTGGCCGGCATCGTCCATGAGCTGGCGCGTGATCACGCTGACCGACTGCGGAGTTTCGCGCGCCGACAGTTGCAGGCCCGTGGCCGTGCCTGTGGAGCCGCTGGTGTAGCGCGCCGTGCCTTCGGTGGTGCCCGCATCGGCGGCGGCGCGCACGGTGACGGTGCCCAGTTCGGTGTCGCTGTTCCTGGCAGGGGGCCTGTCCTCGTCGGCGGCCCAGACTGCTGGCGCAGGGGCGGCACAAAGGGCGCAGATCAGCAGGGACAGCGGGGTCCGCGCGCCTTGGAGGTGTCGCGGGGTGGGGTTTTGAATGCGAATGCTCATCATTTCCATGGTCCTGGGCGTGAGCCCGGATTGTGGGAAATGTGCGCCGTCGCCGCCTGTTCTCGGCGACGCCAGACCTATGGTTTGCGACGCAGGCTGCCTTGGCTGGGCGCGTGGCCGAAGCGCTGGCGAAAGGCCGTGGCGAAATTGCTGGCGTGCTGAAAGCCCACGCAGTCGGCCGCTTCCTGCACGCTCCAGCCCTGTGCGAGCCGCTCGCGCGCCAATTGCATGCGGCGCTCGCGCAGCCAGCCGAACACGGTCTGGCCGTAGGCGGCCTGGAATTTCTCGCGCAGCGTGGTCGGGCTCATGCAGGCCAGGCGCGCCAGGTCGTCCAGGCTGTGCGCCTGGCCCGGCGCTGCATCCATGCACTCGCGCACGCGCTCCAGGCCGCGCCTGTCCCGGGGATGGATGCGCGGCGAGGGCGCAGGCCGCGGCTGCGCATGTGCCTGCAGCGCGCAGGCCAGCACCTGCAGCGCAATGCCTTCGCGGTGCAGCCGGGCCAGGCTGCCGCTCCAGACGCCATCGAGCAGCTGGCGCAGCGAGACGGCCAGATGCTCGGGCAGCGGCCAGGCATGCAGCGGCGGGCCGGACTGCCGCAGGGCATGGTGCAGCAGCTCGGCCAGTTCGGCATCGGCGCAGGCCTCGGGCGTCTCGATGGACAGGTTGAAGCCGCGCACCCTCTGGCCTGCCGCATGGGTGGCCTTGAGCACCTCGGTGTCGCCGCAGGAGAATGCCGCTGCGGCATGGCGCGTCACGCTCAGGGCCTTGCGGGCGCCGGGCAGCTGCAGCTCGGCCTGGCCGTCCAGCAGGACCACGGCGGTGAAGCGCCGCGGATGCTCGGACGTGGATTCATAGCCATGTTTGATGCGGATGTCGGAGCTGACCAGCTGCAGGCCCGAAGGCAGTTGGTGCTCCTGCACCTGGCCTTCGAAGATGCAATCGTTTTCGGAGACGGTGGAGAGAAAGCGCACGCTGAAACCGTGGCGCTGGCGCATGGCGTCGAGCTGCGCCGTGGTGTAGCGCTGGGAAGGGGCGGGCATGGGCGGAGGCGGAAAGTGGCGGGAAGCGCTCGCTGCAGTGAACGCTTCTCATTATCGCTGCAGGCTTGCTACGGCCCTGCGCCGTCCAGCCCGCAGATGCGCAGGCTCAGGGCAGGGCGCAGACAAAGCTGGCCGCATCCTCCACATTGCCCGTGCCGGCGGCTGCTCCCTCGAACCGGTACCTGGCAATCTTCGGATACGGGCACAGCGGGCGCGTGCGCTGCGGGAAATCCGCGCTGGACGGCAGGGCCCTGGCGGCGATGGTGTCCGGGGCGACGCCTTTCTCCACCCAGTCGACCATGGCCTGTATGGAGTCGAAGCTGTCCGTGGCCGGGCCGCCCGAGCAATGGTTCATGCCCGGCACGAGGAAGGTGCGCGCAAAGTCCTGCGTGGCCTGCATGCCTCCGTTGTTGGCGGCCAGGCGCTCGTAGTAGTCCAGCGTGTCCAGCGCCGAGAAGATGGGGTCGGACATGCCGTGGATGAAGAGCATCTTGCCGCCGTGCTGCCGGAAGGCCGTGAGCCGGTCGTCCCGGTAGGTGTCATAGATGGCCGAGTAGGCCTGCATGCGCGCCGGGTCGGTGTCGAAATTGAAGGCCAGCGGGTTGAAGCCCAGGTCTGGCGGGGTGAGGAATTCGTTGACCAGCGCATCCACGATCAGCGTGATGTAGCGCGAATCCGGCGTGGCGGTGGTGGAGCTGCCCAGTGTCCAGGTGCGCCAGCCCGGCGCTGCCAGGCCCGGATCCCACGGCTGGCCCGCATACAGGGCCTGGCCTGCCGAGTTGCGCGGACCGGCAAACACGTTTCTGAGCGCGTTCACCTGTCCGCGGCTCAGACAGCTGCCGGTCTTGGCGCCGCCGCACTGCAGCACGCCGGGGTCGAAATGGCAGGCCTTGACGTGGTTCACCATGCCATCGGCCACGCCGTCGGCCGCATCGCAGGAGGCGGTCACGGCCTTGGCCACCAGGTTCAGGTCCTCGTTGCTGAAGGCCCGGGAGAGGATGCGCCGGCCGCTGCTGTCGGCCGGCGCGATGGCATCGAACTCGATGGTGTTCCACATCGCGGCCACCGTGGCGCCGCTCGATACCCGCATGGCAGGGGCGCCGGCCGTGATGGCGTCGAAGTAGTCGGGAAAGCGCTGCGAGAACACCATGCCCTGGCGTCCTCCGCCCGAGCAGCCCGAAAAATAGGAGTGCTCAGGCGTGCGCCCGTAGCGCGTGGAGATCAGCGATTTGGCCGCCACGGCGGTTTTGTCGTAGGCGTTGTAGGCGTGGTCCAGCCGGGCCTGAGGGTCGGCACCGAAGCTGGCCGTCGTGCCGGTGTGGCCCGCGTCGGTGGAGACCACCGCAAAGCCCTGGCCCAGCGGCGAAGGCGTTGCGCCAGAGATGCTGGAGCTCAGCGAGGTGTCGCGCAGGATGCCGTCGTTGCCACCGCCGCCGATGAAGAGAAACCGGCCGTTCCATTGGTCCGGCAGGCTGAGCTGGAACCCGATGGCGTAGTTCTTGCCATCCACGCCCACGCGCGGGTTGATGGCGCCGGTGACTACGCAGTGCCCGGGCAGCAGCGCGCCGGTGCTGGCGCCGCCCGGCCTGCGGGTGTCGGGCGGCACATAGCTGGTGGACAGCCGGGTGGCCGCAAGGCCTGCCCTGTCAGGCAGGTCGGCGCAGGCGGCCGTCGGCGTTGCGGCATCGGCCAAAGTGGGGCTGCTGTCACCGCCGCAGCCCGCCATGAGAAGGGATGCGGCAAAGGCGGCCGTGGATGGAAAAACGCGCCGCAAGGCGCGTGGGGCGTGGTCGGTTCGCATGGCTTGTGTCTCCTGTCGCCTGAGCGTAAGACCAGGGACGGAGGGGCCATGTCATCTCAGAGGATGACGGGACAACCCGGCGTGGGCGCTGCCCCGCGCCCGGTTTCAGAGTTTGCGCAGCCGCTCCAACGCCGCGCGCAGCGTGCTGTCTTGCTTGGCAAAGCAAAAGCGCACCACGCGCTGGTCGAAGCCGTCGCCATAGAAGGCCGACAGCGGGATGGCCGCCACGCCATGCTCCCGGACCAGCCACTGGCAGAACGCGGCTTCGTCCAGGTCCGACACGGCCGAGATGTCGGCGCAGACGAAGTAGGTCCCCGCCGTGGGCAGCAGGCGCAGGCGCGAGCCTTCCAGGCCCTGGCAGAACAGGTCGCGCTTGGCCTGGTAGAAGGCGGGCAGCTGCAGGTAGGGCGCAGGGTCGGCCATGTAGCTGGCCAGGCCCGCCTGCATGGGCGTGTTGACGGTGAAGACGTTGAACTGGTGGACCTTGCGGAACTCGGCCGTGAGCGCGGCCGGCGCGGCGACGGTGCCCACCTTCCAGCCCGTGACATGGTAGGTCTTGCCGAAGCTGGAGACGATGAAGGCGCGCGCCGCCAGGCCGGCAAAGCGCGCGGCGCTCTGGTGCTGGCGGCCGTCGTAGACCATGTGCTCGTAGACCTCGTCGCTGATCAGCAGCACGTCGGTGGGGGCCAGCAGCTCCTGCAATTGCAGCATCTCCGCATCGCTCCAGATGGTGGCGCTGGGGTTGTGCGGGCTGTTGATGATCAAAAGCCGTGTGCGCGGCGTGATGGCGGCGGCAATTTTGGCGAAGTCGGGCTTGAAGCTGCCCGGCGTCAGCGGCACGCGCACGGGCACGCCGCCGGCGAGCTCGATGTTGGGCACGTAGCTGTCGTAGCAGGGGTCGAGCACGATGACCTCATCGCCCGCATGCACGGTGGCCAGGATGGCGGTGAGGATGGCCTGCGTGGCGCCGGCCGTGACCGTGATCTCGGTGCCCGCGTCGTAGCGGCGGCCGTACAGCGCCTCCATCTTGTCGGCCATGGCCTGGCGCAGCTGCGGCAGGCCGGGCATGGGCGGGTACTGGTTGTGGCCGGCCTGCATGGCGGCCGTGACGGCATCGACCAGCCTGGGGTCGCAGCCGAAGTCGGGGAAGCCCTGGCCCAGGTTCACCGCCTGGTGTTCGGCGGCCAGCGCCGACATGGTGGTGAAGATGGTCGTGCCCACATGGGGCAGGCGGCTGGGGAAGGCGGGCGTGCGGGGCGTGGCAGAGGTCATGGCGGAGGCAGCGGAAAACGGGAACGGGCCCGCGCTGCGGGCCCGGTGGGGCGGAGGATCAGAGTTCGTAGTCGTGCACGTGGCCGCTCATGGCGCGCATGATCAGATCGCGCGTCAGGCGGTCGCTGAGCAGTTCGGCGAAGCGGTAGACGAAGTTGCGCAGATAGGCGCCGCGCTTGATGGCCACGCGCGCCACGCTCTGGCCGAACAGATGGCCCATGGGGCGCACCACGAGGTCGTTGACCGGATCGTCGCGCATGGCCATCTCGGCCACGATGCCGATGCCCAGGCCCAGGCGCACGTAGGTCTTGATCACGTCGGAGTCAATGGCCTCCAGCACGATGCGCGGACGCAGCCGGCGCGTGGCGAAGGCCTGGTCGATCTTGCCGCGCCCGGTGAAAGAGGGGTGGTAGGTGATCAGCGACTCATGGGCGATGTCGTCCAGCGTGATGCGCTCCTTCTGCGCCAGCGGATGGCCCGTGGGCATGACCAGCACATGCTGCCATTCGTAGCAGGGCAGGGTGACGAGATCGGGGTAGTCGGCCAGGGACTCGGTGGCCATGCCGATGTCGGCGATTTCGTCGATGACCATGCGCGCCACTTCGGCCGGCGTGGCCTGGTGCAGGCTGATGGTGACCTTGGGATACAGGTCGCGCAGCCGTGCCACGGCGGGCGGCAGCACGTAGCGGGCCTGGGTGTGGGTGGTGGCAATCGACAGCGTGCCGCTGTCCTGGGCACTGTACTGCTCGCCGATGCGCTTGAGGTTGCCGATCTCGCGCATGATGAGTTCAATGCTCTTGAGCACCTCCAGGCCGGGCTCGGTGATGCGCTTGAGGCGCTTGCCGTGGCGCGCGAAGATGTCGATGCCCAGCTCCTCCTCCAGCTCGATGATGGCCTTGGAGACGCCGGGCTGCGAGGTGTGCAGGGCCTTGGCCGCCTCGGTGAGGTTGAGGTTGCGGCGCGCCGCTTCTTGGACGAATCGGAATTGGTGCAGGTTCATGGCGGTGACAGCTGGGTGCAGCGCGCCATTATGCTGCATTTATATAAAGAAGCGATTCGTTATTTCAGCTTCCTGGCCTGCCGGAAGGCTCCATGGCCGCCAACGCCAGCTCTGCCAGCAGGGCCGTGACACGTGGATGCTCGCCCACGGCCGGCTCCAGTTCCACGGCCACCTGTGGGTGGGTGTCGCGGATCTCCTGCACCAGCTTTGGAATGTCCTCGCGCGCATGCTTGCCCGTGCCCAGGAACAGGGGCAGCACGGTGATGCGCGTGGCGCCCGCCTCGACCAGCCCGCGCGCGGCGGTGGGCAGGTCGGGCGCACAGGCTTCCAGGTAGGCGCATGCAGCCAGGCCGTGGGGCCGCGTTTGCCGGACGGCGCCGAGCACGGCCTCGATGGGCTGGCGCCACAGGGCGTCGCGGGAGCCGTGGGCCAGCAGGATCAGGCCGGCAATGCCGGCCGCTGTTGTGTCGTTTTGCATGGCAACGGGTCTAGCGGCGCAGCACCAGCCAGGTGAAGGCGGTCAATGAAAGAAGGCTGTAGAGCAGGCCCGGCGCCGCAGCGGTCAGCCAGGGCGACCAGGTCTGCAGCGTGCCGATGTAGCCGAACACGTTGTTCAGCAGGAAGAAGCTGATGCCGGCCATCACACCGCCGAACACATAGGCGGCGATGCCGCCCGAGCGGAAATGCAGATAGGCAAAGGGCAGGGCCAGCACCACCATCACCAGGCAACTCATGGGGTAGAAGACCTTGCGCCAGAACTCGATCTCGTACTTCTGCGCGGCCTGGCCGTTGGCCTCCAGGTGGCGCACGTACTGGAACAGCGAGATGGTGGACATGCGGTCGGGCTTGAGCAGCGCGGCCGAGACCATTTCGGCGCTGATGCCGGTCTTCCAGACCAGGCTGTCCTCCTTCTCGCGCAGCAGCACCATGCCTCCGTCGGCCTTGGCCTTCAGGCGGCTGGCCTCAACGCCCTGGAGCGTCCAGGATTCGCCATCCTCGCTGACCTGCGCCGCCTGCGCATGGATCTGGGCCGAGATGCGGCCCTGGCCGTCAAAGTCGAAGATGCGCACATTGGAGAAATCACCGGGCCCGCGGATGGCGCGCACGTTGATGGCGATGGAGTGATCGCCCTGGCGTTCCTTGAGCCAGGCACCCGTGGCGCCGCGCGACAGCTGGGCCAGGTGGATGGCGCGGATGTTCTGGCCCGCGTTCTCGGCCGCCGGCGCCAGGTAGTCGCCCGTGCCGAAGGTGGCCAGCACAAAACCCAGGCCCAGCACCATCAGCGTGCGCAGCGCCAGCCAGGGGCCCATGCCGCTGGTGCGCATGATGGTGAATTCCGAGCTTTGGGCAAAGCGCGCCATCACGTAGATGGTGCCGATCAGCACGGTGATGGGCATCAGCTCGTACAGGTGGCTGGGGATGCGCAGCACCACGAAGAGCAGGGCGTGCGTGATCTGGTAGCCGTTGTCGCCGCCGCGCCCGACCCAGCGCAGCTCATCGACCAGATCGAAGAAGAAGAACAGCGCCAGGAAGGCCAGCGTCACATAGCTGACGGCCGCGATGATGTCGCGGTACAGCAGGTTTCTCAGAACTCTCATCAGGGCACCGCCTTTGCGTCGTCCAGGGCAGTCGGCTTGCAGGGCCTGCGCCACAGGTCGCGCGGCGACCAGCGCTTGTGCCGGGCCAGCAGCACCAGCAGTGCCAGCAGCAATGTTCCTCCGTGCAGCAGGGCCGTCATGGCGGGCATGCTCAGCTTGCCCGAGGCCACCCAGTTCTCGCCCAGCGTCATCAGGTTGTAGTACACGATGAAGGCGAACAGCGCGAGCATGAGGCTGCCGCTGCCACCAGCGCGCGGGTTCACGCTGGCCACGGCCAGGCCCAGGATCACGAAGTTCAGCGCCGCCAGCGGCAGGCCTATGCGCCAGCCCAGCTCGGCGCGGTAGATGGGCTCGGTGCGCGGCAGCAGCTCATGCGTGTAGGTGCTGCGCGCGGCCATTTCCTCGGCGGCGGCCAGATTGCTGCCGCTGCCGAGCTGCGTGCCGTATTCCTTGAACTCGCTGATCTTCACCGAGCCGTCGCTGGTCTGCGTTTCCATGCGCTGGCCATCGGTGAGCACGGCCATGCGCTCGCCCTTGATCACTTCCAGCCGCGCCCCGCGCGCCGAGGTCACGGACTCGCGCCCGCGCTCATTGGCCACGATGAACACATTGTTGGCAGCGGTGGCGCTGGGCACGTCCTTGTCGATGAAGAAAACGCGCGATCCGCCCGCAGACTCCTGGAACTCGCCGGGAGCGATGCGGTCGATGTCGCTGCGCTGCTCGAACTGGGTCTTGATCTGCTCGATCTGCTGGTTGGCCCAGGGCAGGATGCCCAGGCCCAGCACGGCGATCACGGCCAGCACCGGCCAGGCAAAGCGCAGCAGCGGGCGCAGCAGGCTGGCCAGCCCCTGGCCTGCGGCGAACCAGATCACCATCTCGCTGTCGCGGTACATGCGCGACAGCGAGCCGACCACGGCCACGAAAAGCCCCAGGCCCAAAATCGTGGGCAACTGGCCAAGCACCGTATAGCCCATGACCAGCAGAACGTCGGAAGGGCTGACATTGCCCTTGTAAGCCTGGCCCAGCGTGCGGATCAGCATCATGGTCATGACGACCGTGATCAGCACCACGACCGTGGCACCGAAGCTGCGGGCCAGCTCTTTGCGTATGGATGAATCGAATAACATTGGCTGAAAGGAAAACGCCGATTATGAACTTTGAACTGAAGCCGTTGACGACTGCCGCAGCAGTACGTGAAAAGTGTGACCTGTTGTTGGTGCTGGTGACCGAAGCCACGGTCACGGGCAGCGACGCGCTGTCCACCCTGGTCGCACACGCGGTCAAGGCCGGAGATTTCGAAACGGCAGCCGGCAAGCAGCTGGCACTGTACGGCCTGCCAGCCGTTGCTGCACGCCGCGTCGTGCTGCTGGGTGCGGGCAACGGCTCGGCACGGGAAGTGCGCCAGGCCGTGGCCGGCGCAGGTGCCGCGCTCAAGGCGACCGGTGTTGGCAAGGCCTTGCTGTGCTTTGGCTTCGATGCGGCAGGTCCTGCCGTTGCTGCCGCCGTTCTGGCGGCGGCCGATGCCTGCTACAGCTATACCCACACCAAGCCGCAGGCCAAGCCCGTGGCGCTCAAGAAGCTGGTGATTGCCGCAGCCGTCAAGGCGGGCGACAAGAATGGCGTTGCCGACGCTTTCAAGACCGCCGTGGCACAGGCCGAAGGCATGACCCTGGCACGCGAATGGGCCAATCGCCCCGCCAACCACGCCACGCCCACCTTGCTGGCTGACGCGGCCCGCGCCCTGGCCAAGCTGCCCGGCATCAGCTGCAAGATCCACGGCCCCGCCGAAGTCGCCAAGCTCGGCATGGGCGCTTTCATGGCCGTGGCCCAGGGATCGGAGCAGCCGCTGCGCTTCATCGAACTGCACTACAACGGCGGCACCAAGGGCGCCGCGCCCGTGGTGCTGGTCGGCAAGGGCATCACTTTCGATACCGGCGGCATCTCTCTCAAGCCTGCCGCTGAAATGGACGAGATGAAGTTCGACATGGGCGGCGCCGCCAGCGTGCTGGGCGTGTTCCATGCGCTGGCCCGGCTGCAGCCGGCCGTCAATGTCGTCGGCCTCATTCCGGCGTCCGAGAACATGCCCGGCGGCGCTGCCGTCAAGCCGGGCGACGTGGTCACCAGCATGAGCGGCCAGACCATAGAGATCCTCAACACCGATGCCGAAGGCCGCCTCGTGCTCTGCGATGCGCTGACCTACGCCGCCCGCTTCAAGCCCCGCGCCATGGTGGACATTGCCACGCTGACCGGCGCCTGCGTCATCGCCCTGGGCGGGCTGCGCAGCGGCATGTTCTCGCCCAGCGACGAACTGGCCCGCGCGCTGGAGCAGGCCGGCGATGCGGCACTGGACCCCTGCTGGCGCATGCCGCTGGACGAGGAGTACGGCGAAGGCCTCAAGAGCAATTTCGCCGACATGGGCAATGTGGCTGGCCGCGCGGGTGGCGCAGTCACGGCAGCCAAGTTCCTGCAGCGCTTTGTGGGCGACATTCCCTGGGCCCATCTGGACATCGCTGGCACGGCCTGGAAGAGCGGCGCCGCCAAGGGCGGTACAGGCCGCCCCGTGGGCCTGCTGCTGCACTATCTGCTGGCCGGCGTCGATGCTGGCAAGGCGCAGGCCAAGGCTGCTGCATCCCATAAAGCTGCTGCACCCAAGAAGCCGGTGCCACCCAAGGCAGGATCTGCCAGCCGCCGCAAGGCTGCAGTTGCCGCTCAGCCGGAGCAGGCATGAGCGCATCGTCCCCGTCAGCCCGGGCCTGTTTGAAGGGAGCATCGCTTGACTGAAGTGGCGTTCCATTTCAACGCGCCCGACAAGCTGGCCTATGTCTGCCGTCTGGCGCGCAAGGCGCTCAGGCACCGCACGCAACTGGTGGTGCTGGGGTCGCCGCCGCTGCTCAAGGCCTTGTCGCCCAGGCTGTGGAGTGTCTCGCCCACCGACTTCCTGGCCCATGCCGGCGAAGGCGATGGGGCAGACATCATGGCCTTCTCGCCCATCGTTTTGCTGGAGCGGCTGGACGGCGCGCCGCACCACGACATGCTGGTCAACCTGGGCGGCGAAGTGCCGGAAGGGTTCGAGCGCTTTGCGCGTGTCGTCGAAGTGGTTTCCGCCACCGACGAGGAAGACCGCCACCTGGCCCGGCAGCGCTGGAAGCACTATGCGGCCCAGGGTATTTCAATCAAGCGCCATGACCTGGTCCTCAAGGAGTAAGCCATGAGCGCTCCTCCCTCCAAAACCCCACCGCGCTTTGTTCCCACGCTCACCGATGTCGTTGCGGTGGATGCGGTGCAGGCACCGGTTCAGGCGGTCGAGCCCCCGGCACCCCTGGCACACCCCGTGTCCGAACTTCCGCTGACGGACGAAGCGACGCCCTGGGCCAGCGAAGGCATGTTGGCGCCTCGGCGTGGCGTGGTCACCCTGCCTGCGTCCTTGCCGCCGCTGCCTCAGGACCTGGAACCCCAGCGGCCCATGGTCACCGAGCAGGCTGCATCCGAGGAAATCCCGACACCTGCAACGCAGCCCGTGCTCTCGGACTATCAGCCGCCCAGCGCCCCGTCCGTGGAAATGCAATTGGCCCAGGAAAGCCGCCTGGCCGAAATGGCTGATGTGGCTGATGCGGCGGATGTGGCAGGTGCGGCAGATGTGGCTGCAGCGGGCGACGTGGCACCGGCCGGGGAAGTGGTCCCTGCCGACCTGGTGGTCCCGGTGGTGCAGGCTGTCGTGGCAGAGGCGGCTGCCGGGCCGACGCCGGCTTCCCCTGCCATGCCGGCAGCCCCCACCATGGAGTCCATCTGGGACAGCCATGCGCAGCAGGTCACCGAGGAATATCTGGTCCATCGCCTCATGCAGCGTGTGGACCTGGTGCTGGACCAGCGCCTGCGCGACGCCATTGCCACCGTGGTTCAGCAGCAGACACGGTCCATCGTCGTGCGTCTGCGCGAGGAGGTGGAATCCGTCGTGCGCCAGGCCGTCTATGAGGCGGTGGCCGATGAACTGGCCTTTCGCGCCACGGCCGCACGTGGCGACTCCGGCCAGGGCGGCCGTTGAGTGCAGGGCAAGGGCGGGTGGCGCAAGCCCCCGCCTGATCGGTCGTCAGCCTGCGCGGGCCGGGCCTGAGAACACCTCGGGATTGAGGATGTTGCTGGGCTGCCCCGCAACGAAGTTCACCACATTGTCGAAGGCGGCGCGAAAGTACAGCTCGTAGCTGTCCTGCTCCACGTAGCCGATGTGCGGCGTGCAGATGCAGTTCTCCAGCCGCAGCAGCGCATGGCCCTGGAGGATGGGCTCGCTCTCGAACACGTCCACGGCCGCCAGGCCCGGCCGGCCCCGGTTGAGCGCACCCAGCAGGGCATCGGCCTCCACCAGCTCCGCGCGCGAGGTGTTCACGAACAGGGCGGTCGGCTTCATGCGTGCCAGATCCTGCGCCGTGACGATGCCGCGTGTGGCCTCATGCAGGCGCAGATGCATGGATAGCACGTCGGATTCGGTAAAGAAAGCCTCGCGCGATTCCGCCGCCGCAAATCCATCGGCCTGCGCCTTCTGGCGCGAGCTTTCGCTGCCCCAGACCAGAACCTGCATGCCGAAGGCATGGCCGTAGTGCGCGACCAGCCGTCCAATACGGCCGTAGCCCCAGATGCCCAGCGTGCGCCCGTGCAACACGCTGCCCAGTCCGAAATTCGCAGGCATGGACGCAGCCTTGAAGCCCGATTGCTGCCATGCGCCGTGCTTGAGGTTGGCGATGTACTGCGGCAGCCGCCGCGTGGCAGCCATGATCAGCGACCAGGTCAGCTCTGCCGGCGCAATGGGCGAGCCCACGCCCTCGGCAATCGCAACGCCCTGGTCGGTACAGGCTTGCACATCGATATGGGCGCCGGCCTTGCCGGTCTGCGCGATCAGCTTCAGGCGCGGAAGCTTTTCCAGCAGCTGCCGGCTGATCTGCGTGCGCTCGCGGGTCAGCACGATGATGTCCGCATCGCGCAACCGCACCGACAGCTGGCCAACGCCCTTGACGGTATTGGTGAAGACCTTGGCGTTGAAGGGCTCCAGCAGACGAGCACAGTCCAGCTTGCGCACGGCGTCCTGGTAGTCGTCAAGAATGATGATGTTCATTGCCTGTGAATCCGTCATAAGCCTTTGATTTATCTCCAGTTTGCCGCGTAAGATGTTGTCGGCAAATGATTTATTCCATTCCTGTGCTTACCTTTGTGCTTCATCTGCACTTGCCTAGACTCGTCTACACTTCACCGCTCGGTATAGGTTTTGTGTAGGTTTTTCCGGCACTCAAGGTGTAGCTTCAGATGTTCTTTGACGCACGTTCAGCCAAGACCCTAAAGCAGGGCGAACACATTGTCGTACAAGGTTGCCCAGGCTTGAGGCTCGAAGCGACGGCCAGTACGAAATCTTGGACCTATCGTTACAGAAGCTTGGCGGATTCGGCAAAGCTCAAGCAGGTCAAACTCGGCCAATGGCCAGCCATGTCGCCAGCCCAGGCTGCAGCAGAATGGCAGGCAGCACGGGACCTGCGTGAGCAGGGAAGAGATCCAGCGGATGAGCGAAAGCTGGCGCGCAAGGCTTTGGCGCAACCGGTTGCACAGGTTTACACATTGGCAAAGCTGGTGGACGACTATGCCGCCCGGTATCTCATGGTCAACCGGGAGGCCAAGGGCGCCCGCAACATCGAGCAGCGTCTGCGCAATGCGATCTCGGGACGGGAGTCGACATCCGTGGCCGAGGTGGGGCGCTCTTTTGTCTACGACGTCATTGAAGGTCTGGCCGACCGCCCCGTCTTGGCCAAGTCCGTGAAGACGGAGCTGGCAGCTGCATGGCGTGTGGGGCTGGAGTCAGGGCGAATTCCGGACGGCATGCCCAACTGGTGGGCGGAACGCACGTCCCACAAACTGCGCAGCAAAGGCGCAGTGCGCGAGGGCAAACACAAGGGCACCAGCAAGCGTGTGCTGAGCGGCGCGGAGATCAAGACGCTGATCGGCAGCGAGCTGTCGATGTTCAGCCAGCAGGTGCAGGATTTCCTGACGCTGCAGCTGTGGACATGCACGCGAGGCGGGGAGATCTGCCAGATGCAGAAGAAGCAGTTGTTGGAGAAGGGGGGTGTGCTTTGGTGGACCGTGCCCAAGGAGGCAATGAAGATTCGGCACGTTGAGGTCGCACATGACCTGCGTGTGCCTTTGTTCGGTCGTGCCGAGCAGATCGTGCGTCGTCTGCTGGCGAATGAGGGGCAATGGCTGTTCCCGAGCATCGGGCGCGATGGTGTGCTGAAAGGGCAGACCCAGGCCTACATGCAGACCAAGGTGCACTATCTGCAGCCTTACAGCAAGACGAAGCCCGAGCACAAGCGGGCGCGGCTGACCGTGACGCATTGGTCACCGCATGATCTTCGGCGGACGGGGCGCACCATTCTTGCGTCGATGGGCTGTCCGCATGAGGTTGGTGAGGCGATCCTTGGCCACGTCCTCCCTGGCGTGGCGGGCGATTACAACCTCTACCGGTACGACGCCGAGCGCGGCCAATGGCTGGCAGCGCTCGATGCGAAGTTGGAGGAGTTCATCGGGGCTTAGGGGCACCGGTGTTCTCAGGTGGCAGCAGCTCGGACGCTGGCCGACGGGCGGACCAGTCATCGAGCTCCGCGCGCAGCCAGCCAACGCGCCTGGCAGACAGCTGGCGGGGCTGGGGTATCTGGCGCTCACGCACCAGTTGTTCGAAGGAACTGACGCTCAGCGCCACGTAGGCTGCGGCATGCTCGCGGCCGAGCACGGCAGGTGCAAAGTTCAGAGTAATGCTCTTGGACATGGGCGTCCTCAATTAAAAAGGCCCGCGGGTGCGGGCCAGGTGGGTGGTTCGTCGTTGTGGGGGAGCGGCGCGCGCTCGTCGCGCCAATCCTTGTGCTTCTTGCTGGCCATGGTCATGCCTACTTGGCCCTGATACCTGCATCCGCTTCGTAAAGCGTCTCGGCTACTTCGAGCAGGCGCACAGTGTCAGGTGGGCTGCGTTTCGTTGGCGATGAGTTGCTCATTAGGTCGCCTTCCGCACAGACAGGGCGCTCGGGTGCGAAGTAAGGTGCCCAGGCTGCACACCATTTGCATAGTGTTTTTGTCCCAGACGCATGCTCGGCATGCTTTTCGCGGTCTCTTGTAGGTAGCAAGTGGGTGACGGTCCAGAGGATTTTTATGACTCGAATGCCTGCGCTACCACCAGCGCTGTTCTCCAGACTTGTGGGCAACGACTCGGAGGTGTGGATAGTTCGTGGCCTTTCCTATGCCGAGGACGACCCAAGGTTCTACGCTGTATCCCTCATCGCCGAATCCGAGAAAGACTCGCTGTTTTCTTTTGAACTGGTTTTCGATGAGTACGCCGCTTTTTGCCGGGACCACGGGATAGTCTCCCCCGAGGCTGGTCCTATTGCGATGAACGCTGGGGGGCTTGCTTAGGCTCAGGCGGCGTAGCTCCTTCGCGACATCGTCCTCCTGGCTCCTGGCCAGCATCATGAGCGCTGTGACGGTGATGGTTCTGGTCATTTCGGTCCTGACGTGGTCGGCGCGCTGCAGCAGCTGCTGGCACGCGGCCTGTGGCGGGGTCGGGGTCATGGGGTGGTCAGAACTGGGCGGCCAGTGCGCTGATCACGTCGCGGGCGACGGGCGGGCACACGGCGTTGCCAAGCAGGTGGATGGCTTGGTGGGTCTGCGCGGGCAGTTGGTAGTCCCGAGGGAATCCCATGGCCGCGCAGTTCTCGGCAACGGTCAGCATGCGCATGCGGTCGCCGTTGATCAGGGCCCAGCGGGCCTTTGTCGTCACGGTGCCCAGCGGGCGATGCAGGCTCCGGCCGGTGGTGCCCGATCCGCTGCCGTAGTAGGGCGCCAGGAAGCGGTCGCCGTGTGCTGCTCGGCCAGCGGCCACGCGCGCCAAGGTCGCGCAGGAGCGACCTGGCTTGTGGATCGGGCTCCAGCTCCCTGCATCGAAGTCCAGGAAGCTGCTGGCCGGCGTGTGCACGCGCTTCGGCAGGTCCAGCACCAGGGGCGCGCGGCTGCGCGTGGCAACGACGAACATGCGCACGCGGTGCTGGGGCACGCCGTGGTCGGCGGCATCCACGATGTGTGGCGACAGTGTGTATCCCAGCGCCTCCATGGCCGTCCGCCAGGCGGGGTACAGGGTCCAGTCCAGGAACTCGGGCACGTTCTCGACCACGACGGCGCGCGGGCGGTGGAATTCGGCGGCGCTTACAACGGCCCAGGCAGTGCTGCGGCTCGCGTCGTGTTGAGGATTGCCGCTGGCCTTGCCCCTGGCTTTGCTGTGCCCCTGGCAGCAGGGCGAGGCCAGCAGCAGGTCGTGCGCAGGGACGCGGCTCCAGTCGGCCTGGTGCAGGTCTTGGCACAGATGCTGAGCGTCGGGATGGTTCGCTGCGTGGTACTGGACGGCCAACGGCCAGTGGTTTGCAGCCCAGATAACGGGCACGCCGGCCAGCGCGGCGCCAGTGCTGAATCCGCCAGCTCCGGCAAAAAGATCAATTGCTATCATCTGATTCCCGTTCAGTGGGCGTTGCTAAAGTTAATTGAACTAATTAAATTCAATCTAGGAGGAAGCGTGAGAGGAAAGCGAAGAATTAAAGTTATTCTGGATACAAATATTTGGACTTATCTTGCACAAAGCAAAGCATTTGATAAGTTGGTTAGTCAAGCCTATTTGAATTCAATTGATATTGTTGTTCCTCCAACAGTTGTTACCGAATTACGGGCTATAGGCAATGCATCACTGCGTAGAGTTGCGCTAGAGGGAGTGACAAGAGAGCAATGGTCTCGAAGCATGTCTGAGGCCTATAGCGAGTGCATGGAAATAAAGTCGGAGATTGCTAGATTGCGCCCACATTGGCTGGTCGCTAATCCTAACTACGTCGAATTCAATCGCCTTAGATATGATTGGATAAGAAGAAAAGGTGGTTTTTGGGAGAGGGCAAGAAACGAGACTGAGGATCGTGTCACGGATGAGAGTGTCCGGGCTGATAGAGAACTCCTCCTGGCTAGAAAGCAGTCTTATGAAATCAGAGGTCGTCTTAAAGACGAAAAACAACAATTGGACGTTGATTTGTCTGATGTTGGATGGCAGCCTGACGCTTCAGAGCCTGGCTATAGAGGATTCCCGGTTCACTATTGGAGAGCGCAGAGCTTGGTACACTATTCAAGAGAACTTATGTACTATACGAGTCCATATAGAGAATGGCTTGATAACGAGATAGATGTGTTTTCCATGCTATCGGATAGGGCATCAATGAATAGTCTGTGGTGGTACGAAATGGACCCTGCGCGCATTCCTCGACAATGGTTGCGAAGCGCTTTTGAATTCTTGCAATGCTGGAAAAGAGTCACCGATGGAACCCCAGGCGATTCTAGTTTGGCTAGTTATCTTGTGGAGGCTGAATTTGTTGTATCTGCGGATAAAAATCTATGTCTGTTTGCGAATAAGTGCAATGAGCAGGCCCCTTTTAAATGTGCTAGAGCTATACGAGTTTCAGGCGGGGAATCGGGTGTAAATGAATTATTTCAAATATTTCATGAACTAAATATAACAATGCAAAGGGTGTAGATCGACTATCGCGATTATTCGTTGTGTTTGGCAGGAATGTATTTCCTGACCTCTGTCACTGTGGACGCCACTTCGAATAGTGAGAATTTGATCTCAGGGAAGGAGCCGCGCGGCCCCTTCGCTCATGCCTCGGTCAGCTGGTGGCGATCAGGAACGGCGTGCGGTCCGCTGCGTCCTTGATCCACAGAGGGGGTTTGCCGCGCCCGGTCCACGTCACGCCGGTGCCGGGGTCGCGGTACTTCGGCACGCCCACGCTGCCCTTGGGTTTGCCCTGGGGTGGGAAGACATCAGCAGCGGTCAGGCCGTGCTCTGCGATCAGCGCGCGGGCCTGGGCGACGGCTTGTGCCTTGGCTTCGGCCTGGGCCTGGGCGATCTGGGCTTCGAGTTCGGCCTTTTGAGCCAGCAGTTCGGTGTAGGAGGTCATGGGTTTCCTTTCGTGGCGCCGCGCGGGCGCCGTGGTTGGTTCAGTGGATGGTTCAGGCCGGTTCGCCGGTCACGGCCGCCGCGAAGGCGTCTTCGGGCGTCTGGTTCACAGGGTGGTTCGGGTCGGTGGGCGGCTCGTCCTCGCCTTCCTCGCGCAGCTCCTGCTGGTCCTCGTTTTCAGGCTGGGTGGCGGGCGTGTCGGGCTTGCCAGCACGGTAGCCCTTCTTGGCTTGCTGCAGCTCGGCCGGGGCCAGCAGCTTGATGTAGATCTCGCCCTCGGCTGCCAAGCCGGACAGTTCGCCGAAGACATCGTTGTCCTGCAGCTCGTCGCCGTTGTATTGGATGGTGCCCTTGATGGTGACGCTGCCGCCTTCGCTCAGCTCGTAGTGCAGGCCGGTCAGCACGGCGTCCATGAAGTCCACGTGCGCGTCTTCGATGCCCCAGTCCCAGATGAAGCGGTAGCCGCGCCACTTCTGGCCCTTACCGTAGTGGTAGAGCAGGGGCAGCTGTGGGTGCCGCAGGTTCGGCAGCGGGATCAGCACGCCGGGCAGCGCCTCCTGGCCGGCCGTGGCCGCCTTGTTGCAGTAGTGGTGCTCGCGCAGGCCAGGCTCCAGCAGGTCCAGCAGGGTGTTCTCGCCCGTGAGCGTGAATGAGATGTCTATGGCGCGTACCTTCTCTTCGCCGTGCAGCTCGCGCCGCGGGTTGGCGTTGGTGATGGTGACGGCCGTGGATTCAGCCAATTCGAAGGCCATGATTTTCCTTTGTGGTGGTGGAAACAGGGTTCAGGCTGCCTTGGCCGTCTTCAGGTCCTGGACAGCGAAATAGACAGCGATGCAGGCGGCGACGTCAGCACCAGCGGTGTGTGCGTCCTCGAAGTCGTGGCCGAAGAAGTGGCGGTAGGCCTCGGCCAGCTTCGGCGTCTTGAACTTGCCGATGCCGGCGGCGCGCATCTTTTCGGTGGGCGGCAGCTTGCAGAGCGGCGTGGTCAGCAGCGCCGTGCATGAGCTGGGGCCGGCCTTCCAGATGTCGGATTGGGGCAGGGCAGCGGCGGGCTCGCGCGCATCGATGTGGCGCTTGATGGCGATGCGCAGGATGCGGGCGTCGAAGCTCTCGTTGTGGGCCACGCGCATGCGACCGCCCCACATCGACAGCAGCATGCTCACCGCCACATCCTCGGGCACGCCCAGGTCCAGCGCCTTCTCGGTGGTGATCCCGTGGATCTTGGCCACGTCGTCAGGGATGGTCCAGCCGTCCGGCTTGACGATGACATCGATGCTGGAGAGCACCGTGCGGGTGTCGAGGTCCACCAGGCTGGCTGCAAGCTGCACCAGGTGGGGCTGGTCGGGGTGTTCGCTGGGCTCCTTGAAGAGCGGCAGGCCGGTGGTTTCCGTGTCGAAGAAAAGGGCGGGGTTCATGTCCAGGCTTTCTCGGCCAGGCGGCCGATGAGGAAAAAACAATGCCCGCGCGAAGGCGGGCATCCGGGCGGCGGGCAGAGCCCGGGATCAGGCAGGCGCGGTGAGCGCGTGGGCGAACTTCTCGAAGCCCAGGGCCAGTTTCAGGGCCATGCGCTTGGCGTCGGAGACCAGCACCAGGACGGCGCCGCGCTCCTTTCGGTACGGAAGGCCCAGGTCGTCCAGCGTCTCGGCGGACACCTTGACCGACAGGTTTTCGGCCTTCAGCTGCGCGTTGAGCTGGCCCAGGGTGATCGTGGCGCCGGCCTCTTCGGCTGCGGGCGCTGCTGCAGCGCTGCTGGCCTGGGCTGTGCTGATGGCCTGCTGCGTGTCGAGCGCTGCCACTCCGCTGTCGTGCACGTGCGAGGCCGCGGCGCTCAGGTCATCCAGCAGCGGCGCGGACAGCGCGCCAGCCTCGCGGCCTTCGGCGATGCCGGCCTGTGCCTGGGCGTTGGCCTGGGCCAGCTTCTCGCGGGCCTCTGCGTCTGCGCGCTGCTGCTCCTCTTGGCGGATGCGTGCACGCTCGGCCTCCAGGCGCTTGGCTTCGGCTTGGCGGTGCTGCCCGATGCGCAGCGCGGCCAGGGCCTGGAAGTCCTCGGGCGCCTTGCCGCCCACCGCCGCGAAGTCGGCGAACAGCGCGATCCAGTCACCGTCGTCCTGGCGCAGGTGCTGGCGGTTCGCTTCCAGCCTGCCGGCCAGCGCGTTGGCGTCGGCCTTGGCGTTGGTCAGCACTACCGCGATGGCGTCGCGCATGTTGTCCAGCGACTTCTTGCCCCGGATGGCCTCGGCGAAGCCGCCGGCAACGCGCGGAATCCAGGAGGCGCCCAGGCGCTGCTGGTTCAGGGCCGCGATGTGCTGGTCCAGGTTGGCCTGGGCGCTGGCCACGATCTCGGCCTTGCGGCTTTCCTTCTCGGCCGCCACCAGCTTCTCGCGCGCCAGCCGCGTGGTGCGCATCAGGTCGGCCAGGTCGTTGGCGGTGCGCGTGAAGGCTTCCACGTCGCTGACCTGGGCCAGCGCGTTGGCCACAGCGGCCTTCATCGCTTCCTCACCCTTCTTGAGCGCCTTGCATTCGGCCTCGGCGTCAGCGAATTCCTGGTCGGTGGCCGGTTTGGCCACCATGCCGTCGATGAAGGCGCGAACGGCCACGGCCACCTTGTCCAGGTTGGACACCACGGCCAGGCTGCCCTGCAGCTGGACGGCCACGGCCGGCAGGCTCTCCACGGGCTCGGCCACAACGGGCGCGGCGCTGGTGTCGGCCGGCACATAGGCGGCCACCTCCAGGGCCAGCTGCTCCCAGCCAGCAAGGATCTGGGCGCGCAGCTCAGGGTTCGGCGTGTACCAGCAGTGCAGCTGCTCCAGCAGCGTCCCGTCTGGCGCCCACTTCGTCGCCATGAACAGGATGCGCTCGCAGCCGGCCACGGCGGCCTGCTGTTCCATTTGCACCTGGTACTGCAGCGGCAGGTCGGCGCCCGTGCAGTCTTTGTACATGACCGCGCGAAGGCGGTCGTTCAGGCTCTTGTGCTCGAACGCGGTGTCGCTCATGAACGTGAGGCCGTCGAAGCTGGCAGAGAGCTTGCCCTCGGTGCCCACGCACGGCGAAAGCTCTTCGCCGATGATCTCTTCGGCGAGCGGCCGGGCCAGGGCTTCGAAGCGGTGACCGTCGGCGAAGCGGCGCTCGGTGGCGGCGTCTGCCTCGGGCGAGATGCCCGTGGCCAGCTCGCGCACCAGCTCGCTGCGCGTCTTGTAGCTGCTGCAGCCCATCATGGCCGGCGCGTCGCTGGCATTCCAGTGCTGAGCCCGGTGCTGGTGCCAGGCGGGCGAGCCCTGCGTGAGGTTCACGATCTGCATGTCATCCCTCCAGTTCGGCCACGCGGGCCTCGAAGATTTCGGTGAGGCGCTGGCGTTCGGCCAGGTCTTCCAAGGCGTCCAGCAGGGAGCCGTGCTTGTAGAGCGTGTCCAGGTCGGCGGCATCCTTCAGGTCCTGCTCCAGCTTGGCTGCGTCCACCACCAACACGCCGTCGGGGTCAGCGGCCGGGGCAGTGGGCTCTGCTTCAGGCGCCGCGCTGGCGGCCTGGCGCTTGGCCACCTCGTCGCGCAGCTGCTTTTCTTGATCCGTGGTCACCTTGGCTTTGCTGTTCAGCCAGGCCAGAACGTCATCCAGCGTCTTGCCGTTCTTGATGACGCCTTCCACCCACTTCGGAAGGCCTGCTGCCCAGCGATCTGCATCCCAATCAGGCTGCACAACCTCCACCGTGCCCGCGCTTGGTGGCACGGCCTGCTGGCCCATGTGCTGCAGCGTGCCATCTGCCCCCTGCAAGAAGACGTCCTGCACTTCCTCGGCGGTGGGCAGGCCCATCAGCAACTCGGGGGCGTAGATACGGCCGAAGAAAGCCGCGGTGCGGTACTGCATCATCAGGTCGGGCATGGAGCGCCACTTGCTGCCGTTCTTCCCATACCAGCCTTCGTTCACGGCCATTTCCATGGTGACCGGGGGAGACTCCAGGATGGGGATGCCGTAGTGCTTGCAGCAGCCGTAGATGCTGCCATGAGCCTTCAGGTCTTCGAGGCTGAACTGAGGTATGGACGTGCCGCGCTCGACAGCCCAAGCCACGCATCGAGCGTTCTTGATGCGCACGGTGTGCTTCTGCTCCTGTTTCTGGCGCCGGCCGTTGCCGCCCGTCACCCACTCGAACGTCGAATAGGTGGCGTCCATTTCGCCAAGCCATTCCAGGTCGAAGCGCAGGGGGGAGAATCGGCCGCAGCTGTTGATCGCGGCGATGATGAACTGACTGGACCAGCTCGGGCGGCCTTCGATGATGTGCAGGTTCTGCATCACCATCAGCGGATTGGCGCGCAGGCGCTGCGACATGTCCAAGGCGATCATGCAGTTGGCCATGGCGGCCGGGTTGTCTTCCCAAGAGGCGTTGTCGCCATAGCCTTTCTGGACGCGGGCTTGGTAGGCCGCCGGCACCATAGTGCTGCTGGCGAAGGCCTTGGCGGTGCGCTGCAGAAATTCGAAGCTGGCCATGTCGCCAAAGCCCATGGTGACGGGCAACTGGCTGGAGGCCTGCTGCATCGTGATTGCGTTGCTCATGAATACCTCGGTGGTGGAAATGAAAACGGCGCTCAGAAGGCTCCGGAAGTGAGGGCGGCCAGGCCTGCGCAGATGGCGCTCAGGCCGAGCCAGAGGAAGAGGTGGAATAGGGCGTTCATGCTTCGGCGACCTCCGGCGGCAGGATCTGGGCCAGCCTGGACAGCCAGAACTGCCCACCGGCTGGCAGGCAGCGGTTGAGCTTGTCGCCGGCCTCGCGGACCAGTTCAGCCAGCTCGTCGCGCTGCTCTGTCGTCTCGCGCAGCTGCTGGGCCAACTGCTCGTATGTCAGGGCTGGCATGGCGGCTCCTTCTCGCGGGCGCGCAGCATGGCGTCGGCCATTTCGTAGGCCTCGCTGGCCAGTGCGTCATAGGGCCAGTGGTTTTCGTGGCCGTGGTGGGCGATGTGCCCGCCGAGGAATCCCAGCATCGCCTGCGCGGCCAAGTGATCGCGCAGGCTCATGCCCGTGTGCATCTCGGTCGGCTGGGGCGCATCGTTGTCGTGGGTTGCGCCGGGGATCGGCAGGCGCACGGGGTGCACGGGACCACCGTTGGGGAAGAGGGTGCTCATGGCCGCTCCTTCAAACATTGAACTTGGGTGTCGCTGAGCCACTGCGCATGCATACCCGGGCAGAGCCAGGCTCCAGCGGCAGCGCGCTTCAGGTCGGCGGGGCTAGCGCTGTCCTGTGCTGCGTCCGCAGCGCTGCAGCCGGACATGGTCAGCACAAGGCCAATCAGCCCCAGGACAAGGCCCAGAAGCAGCGAAGCCCGCTTGAGGGCGGGCTTCTTGCGGCGAGGCAGCTGCTGGAGCTGTATCGGAGGGCGGGTATCAGGCAGCATTGATGCCCTCCGGATAACGGTTGGCGATGTGGGCCATGACGGCGGTGCGCAGCTGCAGGGCCGGCTGGCTGACCATCAGCGCGCCCAGCGCCGTGATGCTGTCGTGATCTCCGTCGGCGATGGCCTCGGCCATCATTTCGTCGAACGACATGGGCAGTCCAAACGGGCCGGGCATGCGCTCGTGGAACCAGTCCACCGGCGTCATGAAGGCCGCGGCGCGCTGCAGCTTCTGCATGGCCCGGGCCCTGTCTTCATCAGCCGCAGCGGCGCGGCGGTCCATCTCTTTCTCCCAGCGCTCCGCATCCGTGCAGGGGTTGGCGGTCATCAGCATGACGGTTCTCCAAAAGAAAACAGCCCTCTACGGGCTGCGGAACAATGGTTTACAGAGGCCTGTCGGTGCTCGACATAGACTGCCGGCCACAACTCTATGAAAGGCGCCCACATGAAAATCGCTTTCGCCATGGCCGTTGCGGCCTTTGTTCTCGGCGGCTGTGCTGTGTATGACGATGGCTACCGTGATGGGTACAAAAGCCATCCCCACGGCTGCCCGCCTGGCCAAGCCAAGAAGGGCAACTGCTGAAACCAAGAACCCGCCTCGGCGGGTTTTTGTTTTTGCGGTGCGTGGGAGCCTCCCGGGCCGCAAAAGAAAAGGCCCGCGAGCGTTGAAGCTGCGGGCCTTGGTACAAAGTGCCGATGCCTGAAAGGCGTGCCTGGGAATTAGAGAGGGAGGGAGGAGGAAACCCAGGCTCGGCGTGAAACTGTTGAACTCAGTATGGCCCGGACATGATCAGGAAAACATGTACGGGAGGTAAAAGATCGTTGGCATCAGTTGCAGAGTTGACGCTCGCAAGGGATGCCATCGTTGTCCCCGTCCATCTTCGTGTTGGGGCAGTTGCGCAAGAAGAATTTGGCCTCCTCGCAGGAGGTCATCTGCGAGCAGTGCGTGCGCCCGTCGCAGGTGTATTTGGGCGCGCTGGAGGTGCTGTTGCCCACGTCGATGCTGCGAGGCCGTGGCTCCGTCAGCAGCAGGGTGGGCGTCATGCCCGCCGTCTTTGCCTGATACGACGTGTATGCCTTCCAGGCCGCCACCGCGATCAGCACGTAAACAATGAGCCTCAGCATTGAATGCCCCTCTCTTGTTGTGATTGATATGGCGGGCATCGTATCGCAGTCGGAAATGAAGATGGCCTGCCGTATTCGCCCCGGCTTTCCCTCAACAACGGTTTGGCGGACTCTCACCGCTTGCGGGTGGGCAACTACCCGTCACGATTGGCCATCACAGATAGGGGCCGGTGCTGATCTCCGGCTTGGCGGCGTTACAAGGTACGGTTGCGACCCGTTTGTCCTATCCGCCCGAGGTTCCTTCTGTCGCATCAGCCTGCGCATTCCCTATCTGTGATGGCCCTCGTCTTTCCGAGGCGTCGGGCTGCCGGTTACGGTTCCGGCATCACTTTCGCGCGCGGCCGCACGCTACTTGGATCGTCAGGGGGTCGAGTTCCGAAAGCCTCGCCAGGGCTGTCGGTGCGGTATCAATGGGCCGCTGTCAATCCGCTCAATCGGGATTGCAGGTCACAGCGCCAAGCGCCGCTCCAGGTCCTGCAGGTTCGCGCAGTCCTGGCGCAGCTGGGTTGCCATGGCGTTGAGCCGGCGCACCAGCGGCGTGGAGGAGATGGGCGTAGCCTGCTCGCCGACCTCAGCATTGACGCAGGCCTCCTGCAGCGCCGGCTCGAGACGTCCTGTGATGCGCTTGACGGTGTTCTGCAGGTCCTGCATGCCAGCATCGATTTGGCTGAGCGCGGCTTCGACTTGGCTCTGTGGGGCCGGGGCGACTTGGAATCCTTCGTATGGAACTGGGCGCGCTGGTCCGCAGCCGGCATTGGCGATGGAATTCAGATGGTTCACGGCGGTCTCTCCTGTGGTGGTGGCGGAAACAGAAAAGGCCTCCCTCATCGAGAAGCCTCTTTTGTTTGCCCCGATGACGCTCGGGGCGGGAAGTGGTGGCGCTCTATCCGTTCTCGACGCAGAGCTTGATGAAGGGACCGAAGAAGGGATGGCCTCCTTTCTTGCCCTCCAGCAGGATCTGATCGCCCGGCCGCACGCCGGTTGCAGGCATGACGGCATCGGCTATGTGCACATCGAACCCGACGTTGCCGCTGATCAGAGTGATGTTCCAGGACCCGCTCACGAAACGGTCAATGCGCTGGACCGTCCCGCGAAGCAGAGATGGGCGGTCATTGCCGGCCAGGACGGGAGCTTCTTTTTTCTGAGGAATCTCCGGCGCGGACCCGGCCCAGCCAATGCTCTCGTCCACCCCATCTTCATCGCGCAGTGGCTTCAGCTCCTGGTCGCGGTACACAACGGTGCGCCGGTCATTTGGCCCAACGACGCGATCATCAAAGGTGAAGGTGGACAGCGGAAAGCAGATCCAATCGGCTGGGATGCTGAACTGCTCCGGAAGAGCTGGCTTCCATATGCGCAGGAGCGCTCCATTGTTTTTGGGGTACTCGAAGTCGTTGACAACGATGGCCAGGTCGCCAGGCATGCACTGCATAAACATCTCCTTTGATGCTGTAAATGTATACAGCTACTGGTTGTTTGTACAGTTATTTCCAGGCATCAAAACTGAACCCTGCTCGCAAGGCTCAGGTTTGGATTGCGGCGCGTTCTTGGCTATCCAGAGCCCAGACCCCCGGGCGTGCACCGCTGCAGATCTATCCGGCTTCCAGAGCCGTCCCTGCGTCTGCTGCGTTCTTTGCGGTCACGCAGCTCAACCTTCTCCCCTCTCGCACTCGGCCGTCTTTGGGGTCGACGGGGTCTTCGCGGTCAGGACCCAGGCGCTGTGTGCGGTGGCGGGGTCGTTGGGATGAATTCTTCCCAAATACGGGATGCAAGTCAACCCAAATTTGGGAAGTTGGTGTGAATTTTTTCCCGTAACTGGGTATGGGGGTGTGGGTCGGGGGGGCTTTTAGGCAAAGAAAAGCCCGCTGGTGCGGGCATTTGATCCAGGCTTGGCCGAATGGCTGCCGTGGAATTTACGAGGCGTCGTCCTTTTTGGAGGATTCCCACTCCTGATAGACATCGATCGCCTTCGCTTCAATCATGCCTTTCCGGCGGTCTGGCAGCGCGGCGAATTGCTGCGGCGTCAAGTCCTCGAATGGCCAAGGCGAGGCGCCTACTCCGTGCAGCGGATCAAGCTCCTCAGAGAGCAATGCCCATATAGGCAATTGGAAGGCATGCGCAATTCCTGCCAAGTGATCGACGCCCGTGTTGGCCTCGGCCTTGGTCATCCTCTCGACTACTCCCTTTGATACGCCAGAGGCAGCAGACAGTCGCACGATCGTGCCCAGGCGAGGGTTGGCCTGCATCAGGGCGCGCACGTTTTTGGCAAGGATGTGCCTTGGTTCCGAACTCATCCCACAAGTTTGCCGAAGTCGAAATCCCAGACGTGGGATTGACTTCGTCCCATATTCGGGATTATCCTCGGCAGCCATGGAACCCATCATCTCTTTCCTCAAGCGTCGTCTTCGCGAGGCAGGCGCCGCGCGCTGGGAGTTGATTGCAGCTGAGGCTGGGGTGGCGAAAACGCTGCCCCGCAAGATCGCCTGCAACGACCGCGACAACCCTGGCGTGCAGACCATCCAGCCTCTTCTGGACTACTTCCGCCTCGTCGACTTGGGCGAACGGACTCTTCCCGAGTTGCCAGCCCCAGCCCCCGCCCAGGAGCCCGGCCATGCCTGAGCCGTACCGCTTGGGCGAGGCCCAGCCGACGAGCAAAAGGTTTTCGGGGAAGCGTTGGGACCGAGGGTCGGCCTTCTTTGTAACCCTGCAGCGCAGCAGGACGCACGTCTGGGAAGGTTGCCGGCGCCCGTCAGCTTCCGTCTTGGGAGGGGTGTTGTGCCTGCCCCGCACGCCGGGCTTCTTCTGCAGTGTCCACGCGCTGAATGCCTTCCAGCAGGGCGTAGTAGGCGTCTTCGAACGTCTTGGCAACGATGCCCCGCGTGAAGTCGCTGTACTCCAACTCGATCTTCGAGAGCATTGCTCCGGCAAGAGTTGCTGTGGGCGCGATCAGTTCTTGTTTCATGTCCGCCCCTCTCGGGAATGGTTGTGTAGGAACTCCCATTCTGCGCCGGGAGGCGGCGGGCACCCCTTCGTTGCCGGCCCGCCGCAGCACCAGCAGCGCCTGCACCGCGCCCGCGAACAGCGCCGCATGGAGGCCTGGCACCAGGCCAGCCTGAACCTGCACGCTGCCATGCAGACCCTGAAGTCGCGTCAGGCCTTGATCCAGGGGCTGAGCCATGCTTAGCCGCACGATCACCCTGCGGCCTGGCGAGTCCTTCGTCACGGCCGATGGCGTCAAGGTCGAAGCGCGCATCGAGGAGCAGGAGCGCCGCGAACAGGCCTCGCTGGACGCGATCCCGCAGGCTCACGCTGCGGCGCTCCAGGCGTTCGACAACGTCAAAGAACAGATTCGGGCGCAACAGGCACTGGTGTCTGCACAACAGTCCATGACGGGCCTGTCTCTCGCTGGCCCAAGCGCGCCGCGCGCCATCTCCATCACCGATTTGGACGACCGCATCGTCATCACGGTGGGCGCCGCTGAACTGCGGCTGACCCATGAAGAGGCCACGCGCCTGTTCGCGATTGGACGCGGCGCCAACGACAAACCCCAACAGAAGGGAGGCGCCTGATGCGTGCATTCCTATGGACCGCAGCCGTCCTCATTGCCGTTGGCGTGCTGTGCCGGGCCTTTTGGCTGACCGTGCGCAGCTTCCCACCCCAGACCACAGGCAACTACGTGCTGAGCCTGATCTGCGATGTCGCGTTGCTCTGCTGGGTCGCCTACCTGCTGGCGGGCGACAGCTGTGCCTGAACACCCCCGCCGCCGCGCCAGCCCATACAGCAACGAATCCAGCTCCCTGCGGCTGACGTCCCATTCGTCCGCTTCGCAGCCCTCCACCACCACAGCCAGGACCGAGAAATGAACCAACAGCAGCCTGCCTTCGCGCGCAGTCGCAACCCTGAACTGGACCGCACTGACCTGCGCGCGACGGTCCGCAAATTCACCATGGACGTGATCGACGCCGAGGTGAACCACCGCACGCGCCACACCGACCCGAGTGCGAGCCGGAACATGGTCATCAACGAGATCCTGGAAGCGTGGGCGTCTGAGCAATGGCATAGGGCAACTATGACCGTAGCCCTAGCGCCTATCAATCCGTTGCTGCAGGAATCGGAGCAGGGCGGGGAGGGCGGCAATGTCTGAAGTCGTCAGCCTCGACCGCATCAAGGCCCTGGCGGCTGCCGCGCGTGCCGCTGGCCAGCCCATCGAACAGGCATGCCCTTGGCCCGTGGAATCGCCCGCTGGCCAGGTCTTCGCTGCCGCCTATGAAGGGCGCGCGCAGTGACTGAAGCCACCGAGAAAACCAAGCGTCCGGCGTTCCAGTTCTACCCCGCGGACTGGCGCAAGGATGTCGAGCTGCAGTCGTGCTCCATGGCCGCTCAAGGCCTGTGGATCAACGCCATGTGCATCGCACACGAGTGCGAGCCCTACGGCCACCTGATGGTCAACGGCCGCCCCATGAACACCGCGCAGCTGGGCCGCCAGGTCGGTCTTTCCGTGAAGGAATGCGAGGGCCTGGTCTCCGAACTGCTGGACGCTGGCGTAGCCCGCCGCACCGAGGAAGGGGCGTTGTTCTCCAAGCGCATGGTGCAGGACGAGACCACCCGAAACGCCCGTGCTGCTGGCGGAAAGACTGGCGCAGAGCATGGCGCGAAGGGGGCTTCCCATGGAAAGAAAGGTGGGCGCCCTGCTCAACCGAAGGGGGGTTCTGAAACCCCCCTTACTGGAAACGAAAGTACCCCCCTTCCAGGCTTCGAAGAACCCCCCCCTTCTTCTTCATCTTCTTCTTCTACTTCTCTTAATTCCGTACCTGACGGTACGGGCGGCCAAGCCGCCACCTCGCCGGGCGACATGCCCCGCGATGAGCTGTGGAAGGCGGGCAAGTCGCTGCTGGCACAGGCCGGAATGCCTGCTGCGCAGTGCGGCTCGTTCGTTGGAAAGCTGGTCAAGGACTACGGCGACGCCGTGGTGGTGGAGGCCGTGCGCGCCGCTGTGGTGGCCCGGCCAGCAGACCCCGTTTCGTACCTCAAAGCCGCGTGCCAGGGCACTGCCGGCGAACGTCGCCAGCCCAACCGCCAGGAGGCGCTGGAGACCCGCAACCGCAACGTGGCCGACGCCTGGGCGGCCGGAGGAGATGACCATGCAGGCAGCTGACCGCCCAGCCTTCGGGCAACTCGTGACCGACGTGCTGGCGTACTACCGCCAGGACGCCAGCCGCTTCGTGCTGGACCTGTGGTGGAACGCCTGCCAGGGCTTCGACCTGGAGCAGATCCGCACTGCCATGCAGCGGCACTGTACCGACCCCGAGCGCGGCCAGTTCGCCCCGAAGGTGGCCGACCTGGCGCGCATCCTGCAGGGCACTGCCACCGACCGCGCCGCGCTGGCGTGGGGCAAGGTGCACGAGGCCATGAGCTCTGTTGGCGCGTACACCGACGTCGTGTTCGATGACCCGGCCATCCATGCCGTCATCGAGGACCTGGGCGGCTGGCCCAAGGTCTGCCGGATGGACCTCAAGGAGCTGTCCTACCTGCAGCACCGCTTCACCGAGTCGCACCGGGCCTACACAGGCCGGGGCCAGTTCGAGTTCCCGCGCCGACTCATGGGCGACCGCAGCCCCGACAGCGAGTACGAGAAGCACGGCCTGCGCCTGCCGACGCCTGCACTGGTGGGCGATGCCGCCCGCGCCAAGCGCGTGTACCTGCAGGGTAACGCTGCAGGCAAGACGGCGATCAGCTACCAGCCGCTGGAGGCCATCGAGGCCGCTCCCGCTGGCCTGCTGCCCGCAGGAAGGCCTCAGGCAGTGGCATGAGCAACACCTCGAACCCCAGCGGCCGCCACGTCGCCATGTTGCAGAACCTGCGCGATGCGCTTTCCGCCGGCGCGGCGCGCGACCCGAAGCAGTGGGCACGCGACATCTTGGCCGAAGCACAGCGCGGCCGGAAGGTCTCCGCGATCCGCCTGCGCTTCGCCCGCGAGGCGCTGGGCCGGGAAGCAAACGAGCAATTTTGAGAGGAACCCCCGAGATGATCATCCCCATCCACAGTCCCGAGCTGCGCGCCCTGGGCGCCGTGCTCCTGGCCAAGGCCACACCCGGCCCCGTGATGGACGCGCTGCACTGCGCCCACATGGAGACCGAACTGGGCCATTGCATCCGCTTCGCCATCCGTGTGCTGGACAGCAAGGATCTGCCCGTGGACGTGGTCACCGTCTACGAGTTCATCCAGCAGCGCACCTGCTCCATCCGCTTTCCCGTGGGCAGCAAGCAGGCCACCCTGCAGCTGCTGGCTGAGCTGGTGCAGTACTCGGCCATGCCGGACGCCGCGCTGGCGTATTTCCTGAGCCGCGCCAATGCCAGCGAGGACGAGCTGGACGCCGAGGAGCAGCCATGGGCCTGATCCAGATGCTCAAGAACGGCGCCGTGCTGCGCTACCGCGAGGGCTTCGGGTTCTACGCCGTGAAGGCTGGCCTGCAGAGCCCGGTCGATCAAGCCCAGGCCGAGGCCGCCGTGCGCGCCGGCAAGGTCCGTCCCGAAGGCCGTGGCCCGGACAAGTTCGGCGTCTTCCACTTCGCCCTGTCGCGGGGTGCCGCATGAAGCAGCCCTCTGAACGAAACCTGCAGGTGCTGGCATTCATGCGCGAGTTCTTCGCCGCCAACGACCAGCTGCCGCCCGCTGACGCCATCGCCAAGCATTTCGGCTGGGCCTCGGCCAACGCCGCACAGGAATACATCAACTCGCTGCGTGGACACGGCCTGGTTGAGACCAATGCCTGCGGAAAGCTGCGCTTCGTCCGCGCCACCCCCAACGCCACCGAGTGAAAGCCCCATCCATGATCACCCTCACTCTCCCGTACCCCATCAGCGCGAACCGCTACTGGCAGACCCGCGTGATCCGCAAGGGCGCGACCAGCATGGCCATGACCTACGTCTCGACCGAGGCCAAGGAATTCAAGGAAAAGGTGGGCTGGCTGGCCAAGGCCGCTGGCGTGCGCAGCCCAATCGCCGGCCGCGTGGCCATCGCCTACACCCTGCACCCGCACCGGCCCCAGGACTGGGCGCGGCGGGCGAAGCGCGACCCCATGGCCTGGGACGACACCGTGCAGTGCATCGACCTGGACAACGCGCAGAAGGTGCTGCTGGACGCGCTCAAGGGCGTTGCTATCGAGGACGACCGCTGGGTGCGCAGCATCAACGCGCAGCGCGGCGAGCCGGTGGAGGGCGGCAAGCTGGTCGTGACCATCACGTCGCTGGCCGTGGCCACCGCGCCCGTGCCGGAGCAGGGCGACCTGCTGGGAGCGCTGGCATGAGTGAACACCTCACCGTCCTGCTCAAGACGCCCGAGCAGGGGCATATCGCCGTCAACGGCGCGTGGCGGCAGGTCAAAGGCTGGCTGCGCGAGGGAAAGCGCCTGGTGCTGGAGATCCGGCCTGAGTGCCGGGAGGAGCGCCACAGCCGGCACTTCCACGGCCAGATCCGCCAAATCAGCCAGCAGCTGGGGGGCGACCTGGCCAACGTGGAGGACGCCAAGCGCATCCTCATCAGCGCCTTTCGCGTGGACACGCTGGACGATGTTCAGTTTCGTGACGAGTGGGTACGCCTGGGCGAGATGCGGATGGGCCGCGGCCTGCGCGGCGAGGTCGTGATGCTGGGCGTGCCCACGAAGAAGTTCTCGAACAAGCTGGCCAAGGGCTTCGTCGAATGGCTCTATGCCTTCGGCACCGAGGCCGGCGTGGTGTTCAAACCGTGGGAGGACGAGATGCGATGAATTGCTGGCCCTGAAAAAAAGAAAGCCCGCACGTGGCGGGCCTCCCCGGACTGTTGTCCTGAGCAAGCAATAGTCTACCGGGAGAAGCCATTGACCACCAGCACCACCACGCCGCAAATCGACGACCGCACCAGCGCTGACATCATCTGGGCCACCATCCAGGACCTGCACACCCAGGGCCAGGTCTGCTCGCGCTCGGAACTGCAGGCCATCACAGGCCTGAAGATGACCATCATCGACGACCACGTCTCGCGCCTGATCGATGACGGCCGCCTGCGCCGCATTCGGGATGGTGTCTTCGCGCCAATGATGGGTCGGCCTGAGCCCGAGGCTGTGTCGATGACGGAGTTGCCCGAGGGGCTGGTGATCATTGAGGCCGGCGACCAGCAATTGCGCGTCAATGAAGCCACTGCCCGGCGCATTGCCCGCATGTTCCAGGGCTACGCTATGCAGTTTTCCAACATGCAGACCCAGCACGATATGGGCGCCATCCTGACCGAGTTCACGGTGCGCAATAGGCACCAGGCCGACGAGATCCTTGAGTTGCGCAAGGTGGTGCAGCAGCTGCAGAAGAGGGTGCAGGATGGGGATGCTGGGCAGATGTCGCTGATTGGGTGAAGTGAAACAGTATTGTTACACTGTCAACCTTTTCTCGAGAGGCTCTATGAAATCTAATGACCGAGACGCTAATGAAAATGTGGATAACATTCAAAGAGACATTGACCGCTGGAAGGGTGGGTTGACGATTGTTGGGGTATGTCTTGTTGGCGGCTATGCAATGGCATTCTTTACTTTGAAGAATTTCCCCAACTCATTAGATGCAGAAAAATGGGGGCAATTTGGAGATTTCCTTGGCGGTCTAATGAATCCTCTTGTGGCGTTTGCTGCATTTTATTGGTTAACCCGATCTGTGAAACTTCAGAAGGAAGAATTGGCGAAAGCGCATGCGCAGCTTGAAGCGTCATCTATTGCACAGAGAGATATGGTTGGTAATGGTAGAATAACAATTGAGTTGGCATCGTTGACTGCGTTGGTAAACGCTATAGATGCAGAAATAAGCCGCTGGTACAAGGCGGAAAATAAGGCTGCAGATGATTTGCACAACTATACGAAGCAGGGGCTTATGGACGCACAGGTAGGCCTAGAGGCGAGAGCGAAGAGAGATCATGCGCGGAAAGAGATTGCGAGGCTTGAAGAAGAGAGAGGGCCTTACTGCGAGAGAATGAAGGGTATTCTTCAGTCGTCTAAAAATAATATGCCGCCCCCCGCCTAGGGTTGGCCTAAAAGACACGCGCCCGGGAGACTCCGGGCATGCCATCTTCACCGCATCCCGATCAAGCCCCCAGCGCAGGGGGCGCAGCCCCCGGCCCCCGCTTCCCTGACTGGGAGCGCATCGAACACGACTTCAGGGCTGGCATCCTCTCGGTGCGAGAGATTGCAGTAGCGCACAGCATCTCCCACACCGCCATCAACAAGCGCGCCAAACGAGATGGCTGGGAGCGAGACCTCACAGCCAAGATCCACGCCAAGGCTGAAGCTGAGGTTTCCAAAAGGGCGGTTTCCAAAGAAGTTTCCAAGGAGGCCCGGGCAACCGAGCGCCAGATCGTGGAGGCCAATGCGGAGGCCATCGTCTCTGTGCGCATGGGTCATCGCACAGACATCGGGCGTGCTCGCTCGCTGGTGATGCGTCAACTGCAAGAGCTCGAACTGCAGACAGACAGGCCCGAGCTTTTCGAGGAGATCGAGCAGTTGCTGGCCACACGGCAGGAAGGAGAGGACCTTTCTCCCACCGCTCGCGCGAAGCTTCAAGAGGCCCTGAGTCGCGCCACGAGCCTTTCCAGTCGATCCAGCATCATGCGTTCGCTCGCGGAATCGCTGCGCACCGTCATTACGCTGGAACGCGAAGCCTGGGGTATCAAGGTCGATGCGCCTGAGCCTCCTGGACAGGGATTGGCTGCAATCTCCACCGCAGACCTGCAGGCAATGCGCGCGATGCTGAAAGGCGGCACTGCATGAGCCTGACGCCTGAGAAACAAGCGGCAATGCTGGTCATGGTCGAGAAGGAGCTTTCTCGCCGCAAGATCGACAGCATGTATCCGGAGACCGGCCCGCTGCGCCGGGGGCTATATGCCAAGCACCTGGAGTTCTTTCGTGCAGGAGCGGCGTACCGCGAGCGTTGCGCCATGGCTGCCAACCGGGTCGGTAAGACCGAGGGCATGGGCGGCTACGAGACTGCACTTCACCTGACTGGGCGCTACCCAGCGTGGTGGGAGGGGCGTCGCTTCGAGCATCCGGTGCAGTTCTGGGCCGCGGGCAAAACCAATGAAACCACGCGCGATATCGTGCAGCGCAAGCTGTTCGGCCCAGCGCGTGGTGCAGGTCAGGAAAAGTGCTTCGAGGGCACGGGCCTGATCTACGGCGACAGTATCGGCAAGATCAGCTGGAAGCAGGGCGTTCCCGACCTGGCAGACACGATCTTGATCAAGCATGTATCAGGCGGATGGTCGGAGCTGGGCCTGAAGTCCTATCAGCAGGGACGTGGCGGCTTCGAGGGTACGGAGCGTCATGGCGTGTGGCTGGACGAGGAGCCGCCCCTGGAGATCTACAGCGAATGCCTGATTCGAACGGCCACGACCAACGGCATCGTCTACATCACCTTCACCCCATTGGAAGGCACCACGGGCACGGTGCTGATGTTCCTTGAGCCAGAAGCCAAGGACGCGGAGGCCGTATGCCTGCAGTGACCGCCTCTCGCTACCTGGTGACCGCAGGCTGGGACGATGTTCCTCACCTCGATGCCAAGACGAAGAAGGAACTGTGGGACAGCTCTCCTGCGCACGAGCGCGAGGCCCGCGCCAAGGGCATCCCAACCCTGGGCAGCGGGCGCATCTTCCCCATCGCTGAAGAAGCTCTTCAGGTTCAGGCATTTCCCATCCCCGCCCATTGGCCTCGGCTCAACGGCATCGACTTCGGGTGGGACCACCCAACAGCTGCTGTGCAGATAGCGTGGGACCGGGACAGCGACTGCATCTATGTGACGCAGGCGCACCGCCTGCGGCAGGCCATCCCGGTGGTACATGCCTCGGTTATCAAGCCATGGGGCGCCTGGGTTCCCACTGCCTGGCCGCACGACGGTGAGCAGACCGAAAAGGGCAACGGCGAGCAGTTGGCATCTCAGTACGCTGCGGCGGGACTACTCATGCTCAAAAAGCGGGCCACGTTCGAAGACGGCACCAATGGCGTAGAGGCGGGGCTGATGGAAATGCTCGGACGCATGGAGAGCGGTCGCTTCAAGGTTTTCGCGCACCTGGGCGACTGGTTCCAGGAGTTCAAGCTCTATCACCGCAAGGACGGCAAGGTGGTCAAAAAGCTGGACGACCTGATGAGCGCCACCCGCTACGCCGTGATGATGAAGCGCAAGGCCATCGTGCGGCCGGCCCCGGCCCGCGCTGCAGCCTCGGCCTGGCAGCCACTGGACAACGAGATAGGGTACTGACATGCAAGCCACCACCAACCATGGGGGCCTGCTGGCCCAGACCGAGCAGCAGGGCGAGAACGGCGAGCCCCAGCGCGGCCTGCGCGCCGAGTTCGTCCTGACGCTCCTGTCCAAGCGCCGCGAGGCCATTGCCGGCCGTGCCGGCTCCGGCATCGAGGAGGAATGGACCGAGGACGAGGAGCACTACCAGGGCATCGACGACGCCAACCGCAGCTTCCAGAACGCCAACCAGCTGTACCGCAGCAGGAAGATGGCCATCGTGGGCGGCCAGCCCAAGCAGCAGGGCCCATCGCGCTCGGTCGTCTTCCTCAACATCACGCGCCCCTACACCGATGCGGCCAGCGCCCGCGTGGCGGACATGCTGCTGCCCACGGATGACCGGGCCTGGGAGATCAAGGCCACGCCTTTGCCGACGCTCAGCCCAGCATTGCGCCAGCGGCTGATGGATGCCATGGGCGGGATCTACAAGCAGAAGACCGTGGAGGAATTCGTCCAGGAGCAGATCCACAATGCGGCCGAAGCCGCCAAGGGCATGCAGCGCGCGATCGAGGATTCGCTGGTCGAGAGCAATTGGCATGGAGAGATGCGACAGCTGATCGAAGACTCGGCGCGCATCGGCTCCGGTGTCTTCAAAGGGCCCTATCCCGTGATGCGCACCAGCCGGATGGCAATCAAGGACTCGGTGACGCAGGCCACGCAGTTCGTCAAGTTCGATGAGATCAAACCCGGCTCCAAGCGCATTGACGCCTGGAACTTCTTCCCTGACCCAGCCTGCGGGGAGAACATCCACAACGGCAGCTACACCTGGGAGCGCGAGCACATCGGCCCGCGCCAGATCAAGGAGATGCTGGCCGACCCCAGCTACGAGACCGCCGAACTGCTGGCGGTGCTGCGCGAGGGCCCGTCCCGAACCCGCGAGGGCACGGAGGCCGTCTACCGGCCTGGCGAGAACGAGTTCGAGATGTGGATCTTCTACGGCCACTGCGCCCGCGAGCACCTGGCACGCCTGGGCGTGGAGATGGAGGAGGGCGACGAGGACCGCGTGCCCACCATGGCGGTGATGATCAACGACCGCCTGGTCAAGGTTGTGCTCAGCCCCCAGGAGGATGGCGAGTTCCCCTATGACGTGCTGGCCTGGCAGCGCCGCCCTGGCATGCCCTGGGGTGTCGGCATCAGCCGGCAGATCCGCACGGCACAGCGAATGCTCAATGGATCGGCCCGCGCCATGATGGACAACGCCGGCCTGTCGGCCTCGCCGCAGATCGTCATCGGCAACGGCATCACCCCGCAGGACAACAGCTTCTCGCTGCGCCCCGGCAAGGTCTGGCGCGCCGAAGCTGATGCGGATGCCTCCGATGTGCGCGCCGCCTTCAATGCCTTCGTGGTGCCCAGCGTGCAGGCCCCGCTGATGAACATCATCAACTTCGCCCTGAAGATGGCCGAGGACACCACGGGCATGCCAGCCATGCTGCAGGGCATCCGCGGCGATGCGCCCAACACCCTGGGCGGCATGCAGATGCAGAACAACAACGCCACCAGCGTGCTGCGGCGCCTGGCCAAGCGCTTCGACGACTACATGACCCGGCCCCACATCCAGCGGTACTTCGACTGGATGATGACCTACTCGGACGACGAGAGCATCAAGGGCGACTTCCAGATCGACGTGCGCGCCAGCTCGGCCCTGGTGGAGCGGGACGCCCAGCAGCAGTTCCTGATGACGCTGCTGCAGGTGTCGGCCAATCCCATCTACGAACTGGACCCAGCCAAGCTGGCAGCCGAGCTGTGCAAGGGCCAGCGCCTGGACCCGGCCAACTTCCAACTCACGGATCAACAGAAGGCGCAGCGTGCCCAGCAGGGCCAGGACCCGACGCTGCAGGCCAAGGCCAAGCTGCTGGAGGCCCAGGCAGGCAAGACCGATGCAGAGGCGGGCAGGGCGCGTGCACAGACCGTGGGCGTGAACGTGGACACCTTGTACAGCGGCACCCAGGCCGCCCAGGTCCTCGCTCTGAACCCCGGCGCGGCGCCAGTCGCCGACGGGCTGCTGCGCTCGGGAGGCTATGTCGACCAGGACGCAGCGCCCATCGTGCCGCAGCCCTCGGGCTGGATCACACCCCAGGAGCAGCCTGATCCTGGCGCCATGCCCAACAACACCGACCCGCTGACGCCGCTGCGCCCTGATAGCCCGCTGCTGGGCGTGCGCCAGGGCATCGAGACGCCGGCCGCTGACGGCGCGCGGGGCTGACCCCCGGCCAGGGTTCGTCAGAGGCGCGGCTTCCCGGAACACTGGCCTCCATGAACCAGGGCATCGACTTCACCTCACCGACATGGCGCGCCATCGAGCGCCATGCCAACGCGCAGATCGACACCCTGCGCAAGAAGAACGACAGCCCAACCATGGACGCGCTGCGCACCGCCGAACTGCGTGGGCGCATCGCGGCCTGGAAAGAACTGCTTGCGCTGGCCCCGTCAGCCCAGGCACAACCCGCCGACGCTGGTGGCGAAAGCTACTGACCTTGGCATGACACACAGGAGTGCATGACGCATGGATCCGCAACAACAGCAGGAACAGGCGCAAGAGCGGGCAGCTTTCGAGCAGGCCTTTGCCAGCGTGACCGGAACGGAGCCGCCGCCGCCCCCCGCCGCAGCATCTTCGGATGCATCGGCCGAGGCTGGCGCAGCGCCCGCGCCGGCACCTGCAGAAGCCACCGCACCAACGCCCGCAGCCGCAGCGCCCCAGGCCAGCGTTGCACCACAGGACGGCTCCGATGCGCCGCCCGCACCCGAGGGGCAGCAAGCCCAGCCGGTGCAGGCAGCAGTCGATGACGACCCCGTGGTGTTCGAGGGCTACAAGCAAAGCGAGCTCAAACGCCTGCTGGGAAGTGTTGCCAAGGTGGAAACGCTCGAGCAGCAACTGCGCAAGGCCAACGGGAAGATCGGCGAGCTCAACAGCCGCATCCAAGCCCCGGCGCCCGCGCCAACTCCGACGCCAGCCCCGGCGCCCGAGTTGCCTCCGGAGCTCAAGCAGCTGGAGCAGGACTACCCCGATGTCGTGCAGCTGGTACGCCACATGGTCGCAGGCCAGCAACCCCGCCAGGAAGCCCCGCCGGCTGAAGTGCAGCAACCCGTGGCCACGGGCGGCGCACATGCAGCTCAGGCCGAGCTCGACCCCATGGTGGTGGAGATGGCAGTGCTGGACCGCACAAACGCAGGTTGGCGCGAAAAGATCGACTCACAGGAATTCAACCTGTGGCTGACCTCCCAGGGAGAGCAGGTGCAGCAGGAGTTCGCCGAAGTGGCCACGGCCGACGGCATGGGCTCCTTGCTGGGCAAGTACGACGCATGGACCAACGCCCGCGCCACCGCCGCCGACAAGGCCGCGAAGGGGCAGGCACGGCTCAAGGCCGCCGTCACGCCCACAGGCAACGCACAGCGCCCCCAGGCCGCGCCGACCGAACAGGAAGCATTCATTGCCGGCTTCAAGTCGGTGGTTGGCCGATAAGGCCGAAAGGAGAACATCGTGACTTTCACGACCGGAAATCCCGCCGAGCGAATCGGCAAACTCAAGGGTGAGATCCTGGGCCACGCCGTCGGCGTCGAAGTCCTGGGTATCACGGGCAAGCAGAGCGCCATGCCGCGCAATGTGGGCCAGACCATCGTCTATCGCCGCTACCTGCCCTACGGTGCCACGGCAACGGACTTCAACACCATCAACCGCCCTCTGGTGAGCGTCAATGCCCACGAGCTGCAAGAAGGTGTGACGCCCTCGGCCGACTCCCTTGTGCCGCAGGACATCGAGGTGAAGCTGCGCGAGTTCGGCTGCCTGTACCAGCTGACCAACCGTGTGGCCGATACCTACGAGGACGACGTGCCCGCTGAAATGAAGAAGCAGTGCGGCGAGCGTGTGGGCCTGCTGCGCGAGATGATCCGCTACGGCGTGATCAAGAGCTGCGCCAACGCCTTCTATTCGGGCGGCTCCTCGCGCAATGCCGTCAGCGGGAAGATCACCTCGAACCTGCTGCGCAAGATCAGCCGCAACCTGCAGGCCAACCACTCCAAGCGAGTGACGGGCATTCTGGCTCCGTCGGCCAACATCAGCACGTCGCCTGTCGAGGCCTCGTATCTGGTGTTCGTGCACACCGATGCCGACTCCGATGTGCGTGATCTGCCCAAGTTCACGCCCGTGGCCGAGTACGGCAGCCGCAAGGTAGTGAGCCAGTACGAGCTGGGCAGCGTGGAGAACTTCCGCTTCATCACTTCTCCCGAGCTGGCTCCCTACGCCAACGCTGGCGCGGCCATCGGCAGCACCGGCCTCATGGGCGGCACCAATGTGGACGTCTACCCGTTCATCGTGGTGGGCGAAGACGCATGGGGCCAAGTGGCTCTGCGCGGGGACAACGCGCTGGACCCCACCTACATCCCGGCCGGCCAGAAGGACAAGAGCGACCCGCTGGGCCAGCGCGGCTACGTGGGCACGCGGTTCTACATGAACTGCACGCTGCTCAACGAGGGCTGGATGGCGGTGGCCGAGGCCGGCGTCTCTGCGCTGACCTGAAGCCACGGCGGCGCGAAAGCGCTCCCGCTTCCAACCCATTGAACCGACAAGGAGCACATCATGGCTGACAACGTTGCGGGCCAGACCCGCACCCGCTCGGACGACCAAGGCACGCCTGGCTTTGCCCAGGGCAAGGTCGTCTTGGACGCCACCACCATCGTGGCCGGTGACGATCTCTTCTTCCCTGTGGGCTTCAAGCCGCGCTATGTGCGGCTGCAAAGCTCCAGCGGCGTCTGCATCGAATGGTATGCAGGCATGGCAGAGAACTCGGCCTTCAAGGCTGCTGCTGACGGCGCACGCACGCTGTCCGCATCGGCTGGCGTGAAGACCGACCCGCGCGGCTTCCGCGTTTCCCAGAACGCCACCTTGGCGGCCGTGGTGGCGTCCCAGACGCTGTACTACGTCGCCCAGGTCTGAACCAAAGCCCGGCCCCGCGCCGGGCGCAACCCCTCATTTCAGGAGAAACGCATGGCACGCAACACCACCGCAGTGGATGCAACCAACCAATACCTCGGCAAGGAGTCCACGGTCCAGATCGGCGAGATCGGCCAGGGCGACGTCGAGGTCGTCGACAAGCCGCTGCCCTCTGGTGCGCTGGAGCTCGAAGCCTTCATGAACGAACCCGTCACGGTCATGGTCTACGAGTCCACCGACGAGAACGACATGGACATGGTGCTGGTGGGCGTGAATGGCGTTTCCCAATACTTTCGCCGCGGCGTGGCCCAGACCGTGAAGCGCAAGTTCGTGGAGCGTCTGGCACGCGCCAAGCGCACCGACTTCGATCAGAAGCTCGATGACCGTCTGGGTGAGGCCATGAACAACCTGCGTCAGCGCCACGGCCTGCGCTACCCCTTCACCGTCGTCGAAGACCGCAACCCCCGTGGCGGCGCGTGGCTGAAGGGCGTGCTGGCTGAAACCCAGTAATCGAACCGAGGCCCGCCATGAACCTCCAGGAGATGATCCAGCTGTATCGAGCCCAGGCCGACGATGCCGACCCCGATCCGCTGTGCCGGGACCCGATCCTGACGATCTACGCCAACGAGGCCCAGGAGGAGGCGTGCCGCCGCGCCCAACTGCTGCGCGATTCCACCTCTCCCATGTGCAAGGTGGCCTTCGCGGCGGGCGACGAGTCCGTGGCCCTGGCCCCTCAGGTGGTGCGCGTGCTGCGCGCCTTCGTGGCCGGCCAGGCCGTGGAAGTGCTCAACGTGGAAGAGATGGACTGCGCCATGCCGGGCTGGCAGTTCCAGGAGCGCCAGGACGTGCCGCAGCGCTTGATCACCGGCATGACCACGGGCCGGCTGCACCTGTGGCCCACGCCTGCGGCGGCTGGCGAGATCCGGCTGACCGTGCAGCGGCTGCCCCTCAAGCCCCTGCGCTGCGACATCGACAAGCCCGAGATCCGCCCGGAGCTGCACAAGGCCCTGGTCGAATGGATGCTCTACCGGGCCTACAGCACCCAGGACACCGAGCTGTACAACGATGCCAAGGCTGCTGTCTGCCTGCGCCGCTTCGAGGAAGAGTTCGGGCGCAAGGCCAGCGGGCGCAATGAAGAATGGGTGCGGTCGCGCGAGGTGGCTGTGCCGGGGCCGCTGGCTTGAACGGCCCGGGGCACGATGTGTCGGAGAGTCAGGCCAGTCCGAACTTCAACTCCAGTGCGGCTACGCTGGGTGCAGCAGCTTTGATGGCGGGCTTGCGGATCTGCTGGCCGTGAAGTTCTCCATACACGGTGTCGAGCAGCTTCTCATCGAGTTCGATTTCTCCTGCTGTGGTGATCTTGAGCTGGCCCAAATCGAAGAGCGTGTGTATGTCTGCCCGAAGCAGCAGGCCGTTCTGAACGGTGTTGGACTCTTTGCCGAGATATGGCGCAATGTGGGCTGCCTCAAGTACAGCCTCGACCTCGCAGCCGGTCACGGCACAACGGTTGTCGTAGGCCTCAAGTAGCTGCTTTCGGAACTTGGGCTGTCCTTGCCGACGCACCACTTCGCGAAGCACCTTCTGGCGACCATCAACCAAGTCTTTGGGGGCGAAAGGTGGGGCGGAGTCAGCTTCCGACTTGGCTTTTGCGATTTCCTGTTCAGCTGGTGTGGCTGGCAGTGCTTGGCCGAACACTGCTTGGGTGAAGGAATTCAGCGAGCCATAGTCTTTCAGGATGTTGCGCACCTTTTCATCCGAGATGCGCGTGTAGCCACGGTAGCCCTTGCTCAGATACTTGAGGAGCGTTTCATCAAGAACGCCCTTTGCGATGGACTTCGGCGGAGTCAACACGTACATATTTTCCCACGTGGCTCCCTCATCGTCGGCTCCCCAGATTCGGTTTGCCAGTTCCGGGTCGTTGAATTTGCCGACGACAGTTGATAGAAAGTGGTACTGGTTGTCGAAGACCGTAAGCACCAAGTCTCCTGGGTGCATCGCTTCCCACGTGCGTTTGTTGACCGGTCCAGGAACTGCCCCCCAAGCATGAAAGCCGTTTTGGCCAGGAAGGAGCGATTGGTAGTAGTGGGTCTGCTCCGGACCCAGCGCATCCTTCATCCACTCGAATGGCACCGGTTTCAGAATGGAATCAGCCAAGTGCTTGCGGGCATTCTTGTCGCCCGCAGTAAAAATGAAAATCTGGCGCATAGATCAATAGTCGGAGTACTTCTCGGATTTGCCCTTCACCACGCTGGCAGGGTATTTGGCATCGTTCAGCTTGAGTTTCGCCTCGGCCGCCTGTAGCGGGTCAATGCCCGTCACGGAGCAAAAGCGCATGAGATAGATGAACACATCGGCCACCTCGTGCGCTACGGCCTCTTTCTTGGCGTCGGAAAGGGCAGCAAAGCCTTCGGCCCCGTCTTGCCACTGGAAGATCTCCATCAGCTCGGAGGCTTCCACGCTCAAAGCCATGGTCAGGTTCTTTGGCGTGTGGTACTTGCCCCAGTCTCTGACTTCAGAAAACTGGTCGATCTGGTGGCGCAGCGCTGCGAGCTTGTCCGCCGGGGTGTTGCTGGTGGTCATGTTGGGATCCTCTGGGTCGAGCCTACCATGCTGTTACATCTGCGTAGGAGGCTGGAGAGCGGACGCGAGCACCCCTGCAGGGATTTGACCGTTGGAGACCGTCCTGGAGACTGGCGATACCCAATTGAAGAGGAGTCCTATGACCGCCGTCAAAGAAATGTATGCAGCCGTCCAGACCACAAACTTCATCGCCCGCCCTGGCCAGGACATCCCGGAGCACCTGGAGTTGCTGGACATTGAGATCGCGCACTAGGTGTTCGGCCTGTCCCGCGAAGCCATCGACGCCTGGCCCTGGGGTGCGCCGTTCTTCTCCAGCGACCGGACAGCGGCTGCCGATGTGGTGGGCCGGATGCTGACGGGCCCTGACCGCCAGGCCTTCGAGCATGAGCTGGAGCAGGCCGCCCGGCATTGGGGCTGGGGTTCCACGCCGGATCACGCCGGCACGGCCACCTTGCTGCTGGTGCTGACGCCGGACGAGATCTGCAGGGCCGCGCTCAAGGCTCTCCAGCAATCTTGCCGTGCAGAACCGTCTTGATTGGAAGCAGTCGGTGTAGGGGATTAGTTCTTGCGAATTAAGTCAAGCAAATACTTGAAATTCTCGTCCGAATCGTTACTTTTCCAACGATTTGCGAACTTGGCAACAATTTGAAGGTTTGCGGGCTCGTAGTGCTTTTCAGAGTCAATGCGATCTAGTGATGGCGCCAAATCGCTTGTTGAGTCTGCTGGGTCAAGAGGTACTCTGGTTAGCGCGCAACGGAGCTGATCGGTTGATAGTAGAGAGCGCAATTTATCTCGGAACTGTTCTTCCGAACTGAATGAAAACTGCTTGTCCTTCGCTGTTGCGATGGACGTAGATCCGCTTTGTTCACAAGTCTGTTGAACAGTCCTGAACATACGATCTATCGTTTGCTCTATCGCGACTGTCCCCAGGGTGGCTTCCTTGGAGATCATGTGCTCAGCGTGACTGTGGAGGTTCCAGGGTTGCCCGTTTATCGGTAGAGAAAGCTGCTCCTGAAGCCGACACACGAACGTCAGAGCTCCATCCAAAGTCAAGCCGATCCGGAAGTGCTCTTGCTGTCGTGTCTGATTTTTGAGGTGGTTCTTGGATGGAAGATTTTCCAAATCTCTTTGAGCCTCAAGCCATTTCCGAATTTTTTCTAACTGCTTTTTATCTTGGTAGGGCCATGCCAATGGTATTGGGTCGATTGATATTTCTATGTCATTTCCTGGGGTAAGAAGGTTCTTGTAAATGGAAATTGCCCATTTTTTTCCGCTCTTTGCAGGAACCATAGAGTGAGAGATATATCTTCCATCATCAAGCTGGCTGGCGTGGCCCAGCTTTAGTCTTGTGCCGGCAATAAGCACTTTTACAAGCTTGTCGAGATCCTCATTTGTGGCTTTGGTATTCACGATTTATCGCCTCCTCTGTGGGTTGTAGATGAGATGGCAGAACCTCACTGCCCCCTCCAGGGTTTGAGTCTTTCCTTTTAGCAAACGAAACTGCCACAAGCAACTCCGCAAGGAAAAATCATGGCCACCAATCCTTTCCTCGAAGAAGCCCGCCGACGTGACGCTCTGGTGGGCCAGATCCCAACCGGCGGCCAGCGGCAGGCCCCGGCAGCTGATGGCTCGCAAGGCAACCCCTTCAATACAGAGCTTGGCCGCAATGCAATGAACACCATGGCGGCGCTGCCCGGCGCAACTGGCTTGGCTGCGCGTGCAGGCTGGACAGCTGGGGCCGCACGCGGTGCTGGTGGCGCACTGTCCACCGAGCGCGTGATTCCTGCAGCGTGGGAGGTCGTGCAAGATGGCGGCGCCGTGGCGAAGGCCGCCGACAGCGGGGGCGTACTGACGCGCGCCGCAAACATGGCTGTTCAGCAGCCTGCGCTCGCTGGCAATGCACCATCCATGCTCCCTGCTATCGCTTCCAACCCGCTCGTTCGGCGAGCGATGGGCGAGGTGGGCGAGGCCGCGCCCCAAATGGCCCGGGCCTCGCGCGGTCCAGTTCCATGGGCTGACGTTGTGCCGCCTCAAGCGCTGAGTGCGCCCCAGGCCGGACAGGCACTGAGCGGCGCCGCCAGCCTCAATCCCTTGATGCGCTATGCAGCAATGGCCGCAGGCGCAGGCGGCGCGTTGACCGCAGCCACGGCACTCGACGGGCAGGGTGGGGATGCAGGCGCGCCTGTGGGCGCCGCTCAAGCTGCGCAGATTCAGAGGCAGGGGCTCGCAGCTGCAGCTCTGTCACAGCCCCCGGTGCCGAGCGCCGCGACGGCCGCGAACGTGATCCGGGACGGTAGCAGCTACACGGGGCCAGCCAACATCGCTGGAGATATCACGGTCAACGGCTCCGCGCCGCGTGGCTCTGTCACGACGCTGCCGGCCGGCGCCACACCCTCTGGCTTCGGTGGCCCCCTGGTCCAGGCCGCAGGCATCAGACCCTGGGGTAGCGACCGGCCCGGCTTCAGCATCATGGACAACCCCCTTGTGGCGCGTGCGCTGGGCAACGGACCCAGCGCGCAGAACCTGGGTGCCGCAGACAACCTGGCCGCGCAGGGCAATATCGAATCCATGGCCCGCCTGCGTGCTTCGAGCCAGATCGCCTCGCCCGGCCCCGGCCCGTCCATGAGCTTGTCCGGTGGCTCCCTCGGCTTCCGACGTGCCCCGAGCATCGTGGCCTCCGAGCTGGGCGCTCAGCGTGGCTTTGACCGTGCAGTGGGCCGTGACCCGGCATCGTTGCAACGTGCTGCGGCTCTTCAGCAGACGCTACTGGAGCAGCAGGGCGCAAACGCTCGTCAGGCCATGAGCAGCAACGCCACGCTGGGAGCCGCTGGCCTCAGGGCTTCGGCCGGGCGGGCCGCTCCCGCCGGCTACCGCTACACCGCATCCGGGAATTTGCAGGCGATCCCGGGCGGCCCTGCAGACCAGGAAGCCAAGGATGCATCCAAGCCTCTCAATGATGTCCAGGCGAAGGCACTGCAGTTCGGTGCGCGTATGCAGACGGCGAGCCAGAACCTGGAGCAGTTGGCGGGCCGTGGTGTAGATCGGCCGGGAGACATCAAACGCGCGGCGGATGCAATCGGGCTGGGTGCCGCTGCGAACTGGACACAGAGTCCGGAGCAGCAGCAGGTCGAGCAGAGCCAGCGCGACTATGTGAATGCAGTCCTTCGCCGAGAGTCTGGTGCCGCCATTGCCGATCACGAATTCGACAACGCGCGAAAGCAATATTTCCCTCAGATCGGTGACTCGCCTGAAGTCATCGCGCAAAAGAGGCGCAACCGAGAGATCGCCACCGCCGGTGTTCTGGCCGAGGTGCCGAATGCAGAGCGCCGCATCGGCCAGGTCGTTGGGGCAGCGTCTGGGCCAGCTGCTGCTGCGCCAGCTCCTGCTGCAGCGCGAGCTGTGACTCGCACGGGCATGATCGACGGCCGCAGGGTCGCCCAATACAGTGACGGGAGCGTGGAATATGCAGATTGACCCGAACAAGGTGACTTGGGATGACGCCGCGCCTTTTCCCGCCCCGGCTCCCGCGGCTCCTGCGCCGCAATCGCGTAATGACCCAGCCATGGTTCCGTGGGATGCGCCCAACCCTGCAGCAGGTGCGGCGGCCAGCCCCAAGGCGCTGGCTCCAACCATAGACCCATCGCGCGTTCAGTGGGATGCGCCTGCGCCAGAGGCAGCTCCTGCCGCACCGCAGCCGCGCAGCTTTGGCCAGGAGGCTGGGCGGCAGTTGGGCTTGACGGCACGCCATGCCATCAACGGGGTGGCCGCTTTGCCTGCGATGGCCGCCGACGCAGTGGGCGGCCTGGCCAATGCTGGCTTGGACCTGGTGCGGGGCGAGGGCAATGGTTTCCGCTTTCCCAAACAAGCCGATGCCCTGAATAGCGCCCTGACGCACGCAGGCCTTCCGCAGCCCGAGAATGCGCTGGAGCGAGTCGTCGGCGACGCCACCTCTGCCGTCGCCGGCGCTGGTGGCACGATAGCGCTGGGCGCAAAGCTGGCAGGCAATGCGACCTCAGGCGTGACTCAGGCAGTGGGCAATGCCCTGGCGGCAGAGCCCGTGCTTCAGGCTGCGAGCGCAGCTGCGGGTGCTGGCGCATCGGGAGCCGCCAGAGAGGCTGGAGGCGGCGAGGGTGCGCAGCTGGCGGCCGGCTTGTTGGGGACGGTGGCACCAGCCGTAGCCACTGCCCCCATGAGACGTGTCTTGGCGCCCGAGGGTACTCAGTTGCGTGCGGCAGCTCAGCAAATGCATGACACGGGATATGTAATACCGCCTGCAGAACTTACCTCTGGGCCTGTGACCTCAACGCTGTCCGCCATTGGCGGTCAAGTGAAAATGAACCAGGCCGCGTCGGCTCGTAACCAGACCCTATCAGACAAGCTTGCGCGTCGTTCTGTGGGTTTGGGTGAAGATGCCGAGCTGAGTGTGGATACGCTGGAGGGAATCCGTCGCAACGCAGCTGCTGCTTATGAGCCTGTGGCCGCCTCTGGCACCGTGACACCCGGGCGGGCCTATGCGAGTGCACTGGATCGCGCTCTGGCGCCGTTCACCCAGCAATCCAAGAGCTTCCCAGGGACGCGCGAGCCTCAGGTGGTGGCTGACCTCCAGGCGCTGCGCTCACCGCAGTTCGATGCAGGCGATGCCATGACTATGATTCGCTCTATGCGGGAGTCCGCTGACCGAGCGTATCGATCCGGCGAGAACATGGCCGGCAAGGCCTACCGCCAGGGCGCCGCTGCGTTGGAAGATGCGCTGGAAGGGCACCTCAAGCAAATGGGCCAGCCTGCTGCAGAGATCCTGGAAGGATTCCGGGATGCTCGGCAATTGATCGCGAAAACCTACTCTGTTCAGTCTGCGCTCACGCGTTCAGGATCAATTGACGCATTGAAGCTCGGCGCAGCTCTATCGAAGGGCAGACCATTGTCCGGAGAGCTGAGAACTATTGCCGAAGCGGGGCGCGCGTTTCCTCGCGCAATGCAGGCGCTCAAGGAGGGGCCGAAGGCGAACAGCGCCCTTGACGCTGTCACTGCACTGGGCACCGGATTGGTCACAGGTAGTCCGCTGGCGCTGGGCATGCTGGCGGCAAGGCCAACCGCCAGAAGCATTCTGCTCTCAGGAGTGCAGCAACGTCAGGCCATCAAAGACGCAGGTATGTCCACCCAGAGAGTGCCCGACTCAGCAGGAGCCATAGCCGCCCAAGGTGCAGCACGGACAGGAGACGGGGAGCCGCCATCTGACCGCCTTTACCGAAACCAGATGGAGGCGGCCTACGACGCCCGGGCCGCGGGCCGACGGGTTGTGCCCGTGCAAGGCGGTTGGGTCGTGCGGTAGCGGCTCAGCCCGGGAGCTTGTCCAGCAGGCAGGTGGCCATGTTGGCGGCCAGGGCGGGGCCTGCGTGTAGAAGCTCGAAAAGGAGGAGCGAGTGTCGAATGGGTGGAGAGTGGCACTGTGTATGCTTGCATGGGCAAACGTTTCGTTTGCAGCACAGCAAAACTTCGCTTAGGGGGAAGGTCAGTGGCCAACGAACATGGTGTTGAAAACGGTCAGATTTTTTCTATCAATTATCTGAGACCTGCCGAGCCGGTATCTGATTCCATTCGATTTAGAGTGCGCCTTGGTCACTTTATTGCGGAATATGCTTCAGACGATTATTCTGAATTGGGTCGTTACATCGGAAGAAATCTCGGAGTTAGGATCCCACTTCAGGGCGCATACTCATTCAAAGAGTGGTTTGAGAAAGCCAAGTTAAGAGATGTTCTTGATGTGATCACCATCGTATGGCGCTTTTACGACTATCGATCAAAACCCATACCTGGTTTTAGACGGCAAGATAACGTCATGGAGAAACATCGAAATATCTGGCACAAAACTGTTAGCAGCTCTTTCTGGGATGAGGCATTAGCGTACAGGCTGGATAACAAATGCGGTGTTCACTATTTGGTGGATCAAGAGTTCGAGTTTGTGAGAGCTGCTAGCGTAACTGCGCTTGGAGAAGCTAGATATAGGAATGTGCATGACGCTTTGGATAAGGCATATGCATTTCTTGATAGAGAAATTATTGATACAAAGTCCTCCGCAAGATCGGCATTTGAGGCTTTGGAGATTTTGGCGAAGCTAATATATCCTGAAGCTCAAAGCCTTGGGAAAAAGATGATAATTGAGAGATTGAAGCCCCTTGTCTTGCAAGATAGCGTAGATGCTCCTCATGAAAAAATGGCTGGGGCAATACTTGATTCTTTGGCTGAATTTGTAAACGGAGTTCATTACTACCGCCACGGTCAGCCGGAAGAAAATATCGTAGAGCCCCCGTTGAACGTCGCGGTGTACATCCTTTCTCAAGTCTCGAACGCGATTCGGTTCTTAATACCTGTAGATAAGAAAATTCAGGCCAGCCGCACAAACTGACGATTGTGTGTCTCCTCTTGCATAGTGCGCTGGCACCCGCCCAAGGTTCGCTCAGTATGCGGTGTGAAGGGACACTGGAGGCATGGCTCAATACACCTTCCTGATGTCCCTTCTATCGCTGCTCGTGGCTTTACTAGCAGTGGCGATGTCTGTTCGGTCATGGCTTGCGGAGCGCCGTTCCCATGCAAAGGATTTGGCTGACGCAGTCGCCATGAGAGCGGTTGCGCCGCAACTCGGTGCAGCTATTGCTGAATCAACAGAAAAACTAGGCGAATCATTGGCAACGCTTCAGAGCATCTCAATGCGTCATGAAACCGTGGCAGAGATGCACGGTTCCGCAGCACGCGCCTATCTCAACGAGGTCACTGCTCGTCGGGCATAGGGGGCATAAGTTGTGCAGTCTCTTTCTTTATCTGCTCGAAGGCCTGTCTGTCGTTCACGAGAAAGAATGGGCTGACCTGCAGCCCTGCAAGGATAGCATCCGCGGCTGAGATGATTTCCTTAGGATTTTTAGCGGATAGTCCAATTGCACGAATCATTGTGCTAAGCGCAATGATCCGTGCAGTGTCTTCGGCTCCCATTTTCTCTTGTTTGGTAATTAGCAAAGTTAGCTCATCTAGGAGTTTCTCTAACGCCTGGAACTTCTGGCGATGCTCCTCTATTAACTGCGTATGCCTATTGACGACCTCAACTAATTTCCTGTAATGCTGGCTGTTTATGCTCTCTTGCTGTCCTTGCTGCTGATCGTCCATGCTCTCTCCCATTGAAGTGGAAACGACATGGTAACTTGGGCGCGACATGTGGCTGCCATGGCCTACTCAACCCGCCCTGCGCGGGCTTCGTCGTTTCTGGACCCAGCCCTGCGCCAGAAGCTCATCACGTGCGTTCGCCTGCAGTCCAGTTCTGATTGGGGCACAGCATTTCGGCAGCTGCGGCTGATGGCGAAGCTTCTGTCGCCGGTGCGGCAATGGCTGCGGCTCGCAGTTGCCAAGGCAGGGTGCGGTGCTGCTTCGCCATGAGCCAAATCGCCGCAGCTATCGCAAGCGCTCCCAAAATAAGCAGGGCCAGTGCTCCCGTAGGCGACCACTGGGGTTGTTGGTCGCTGTCCTGGCCCGGCTTGCACTCATCCATGTGGACCCTCTGCCGAATTGGCAACGGCAGAAGTTATTGATACTCGCATGTCATTACACCTCGATTGGTTAAATGTGAGCGCATGCTACCGTTCTTTCGGGTCTTGTACCAATATGTATCTTCTCCCAGGCTGTGAGGCTGTACAGGCGGCAATCAGCATGCCCACCCAGCCTAGGCCAACCCCTACCTCGTCATCTCGTTTTGGACGGCACAGGTGCGGTACAACAGGTTCAGAGTTTCTTTCGCTCAGTATTTCTTCAGGGTGCAGCCATGCCAGATTCCATCCACGCCCCGTGCCCCTTATGCAACCTCCAGTGCACTGCCTACCTCGAAGACTATGGAAAGTGGATGCACTTTTCCTGCCGCTGTTGTCGCGAGCTGAAGGTGAACAAGATGGTGATCAGCAAGCTCCGCGCTGAATCCGTCGAGGTGCGCGAGCAGCTGTCGCAGCAGGCTCGAGCGTTGGGAGAGGGCGAATACCTCCACATCGCTGCAACGGATCAGGGCTCGTTGCAGCCCAGAGGGCAGTCTGCCTGGACGGCTGAGGTGCGGACGCGGCCGGTTTGAGGCTATCGTCCCAGCACGTGCTTTCCGTGCCACCATCGCGCCATGATTCCAGCACCTCTCCTTCAGTTCACCGACGTTCGCACTCGCGTCTTCAACGGGAAGACGCTCATCGGCCTCAAGCACACGGCCAAGACTGCCTCAGGGCTTGATATTGCAACCACCTGGGTCGATATGCCTCCTGAAGATGTCGAGCGGCTGATCAAGACGCTGCAGGACACGCTGGCCGAGTTGGGCCGCGAGTAGCCGGGCGCGCCGGCCTCATCCACAAGCCCCGCAAGCCGGGGCTTTTTCACGCCCCCGCCCAGGGTTCGCGCCCCAGCCCCTGCGTGGGAACACTGGGGGCAAAGAAAAAGCCCGCTGGGCGGGCTTGAGGGCGTCTGAGGCCGGTTCGCTCCACAAGACGTGGTCAAGGTTGTATGCGTTTTCGTCATCGATCCCGGAAGTAGAAGTAAGCGCAGCCCAAGATAACTGCCGCAGTACCTCCTATCGCCTTGCCAAGGGCCCAAAATACAAGCCCTAGTCCAATGACTGCCGCAGCCAGAATCAGTATTCCGTAGAGTGAGATAAAGGCATCCTTCCAATGCCTTTTCGCCATCTCATGCTTTTCCGCTTCGCGGAGCAAACGTTGCGACTCGGAAAGGCTCATGGGAGGGCGATGCTTGTAGGCCATGGGCGACATGCTACCGTACCACCTCCAGACCAGTCCAATCCACTGCTTGGCTGGGGCGAGCATGCCGCCCTCCATGCGCTTCGCCGCCAAGAACAACATGCCCTCCAGCTCCGAACGCTTCACGGCGTGCTCCAGGCACAGGCCCTCACGCAGGAGCCGGCCTCGAACTGCCTCCAGTGCCTGTCCCCATGGCCGCGCCGGTCGGATCTCCCCAGTCTTCATACACAAGATTTCTTCGGCAACGTAGGCGGCGATCTCATCCGCTTCCTGCTGATGGCTCAGGCAGTACCGCCCCGCATCATCGACATAGGTGTGCTGGACGTGCTGCTGGATCTTCCGCAGACCCGGGTCGCCGGCCTGCACACCGAGCCTGATGTGGCGCATGAAATGGGGCCACTCTGCACCCAGCAGTGCGCGCAGACCATAGTGCCCGACGGCCTCGTGCACCATGGTCTGAGCGAGGGAGTCGGGTGCCTGGCTGGCCACGACGTGCACCTCGCCGCGCCAGTGCAGGCCGCGCGCGTCGTCAGGGGCGTTGAAGGGAAGATGGCGGGCCGTCGGTGCAATGCTGACCTTCGGGCCATCGCGCCATTGGGACGTGAACCAGGAGACGGTAGCTGAGGCGCGGCTGGCACGGGAGGCGATGGGATGCGAGTGCATTTCAAAGAGAAGGCCCGCTAAGCGGGCCTGGGTTCAGTGTGAGGAGGTCGGCCGGAGGTGTTCGAGCTGTCGCAACACCGGCTCGTATCCACTGCTTGCAATGGCTAGGAGCCGTCCGAAGCGGCATTGCCTGCTGAACATGTTCTCGCAGAGAACCATCACGGCCTTGAGTTGCCGCCAGCCCTGCAGCAGGTCTTCTACGGTCGGTGATGAGCGGCGTAGTGCTTGTACCGAGTGCAGGGCGAGTTGGACTGAAAGCAGTACATCGGATTCGTGCTCTTCCCATTCCTCATCGACACCGTAGGCTTCCACTGTAGCCATCAGGTCCTTCTCGGCCATGGCCAGTGCCATGCCCATCAATTGCTCGACGGTAGGGCTCTCTGGTCCGGATGGTGCGATTTGGGGCTTGGCAGTATCATTCATGCCGTGATCTTTCTTGCGTAAGGAATTCACACCCTGACGCCTCAACGAGTTCCAGTCGTTGGGGCGTCGCCTTTTGTGGAGCTGACTCCACTGACCATCCCCTTCTTGCGAAGAGGATGGCCGCTGTTTTCAGCCCATGTCGTACCTGGCCTTGCCCGACCGCAGCGCTCCGCGCCGTGCCTGACCGCAGCGTGCCTTGCCATGCCTTGACCCACCCTTGATGCTGATCGCATCAGGATGCGCTCTCTCTCGAAAACGCAACCTGCTGTTGACAGCCCATACCAAACCGAACCCAGCCCCGCCTAGCCGTTCCCCGGCTTGCCTGACCCAGCCTCTCCGTGCCTCGCCATCTCTGATGCTGATCGCATCGACCAGCACCCTCTGTGAAGATGCTGGCCGCTGTTGACAGCCCTTACCGCAGCGCGCCACGCCTCGGCTTACCTGACCGTGCCCCACCGGGGCAGACATTGCGTCGATGCCTTCGCATCCGCAAGCCCTCGCGCAAGGGCTTGCAGCTGCGTCATCGAAGCTGCTTGCGTACCGTGCCGCGCAGTTGTGACACCTTCGCCATGGCATCAGTGTTCGCCCGACGCTGCTCGTCGCTCAGCTCGTTGATGCGAACGTTGCGCAGGCGTTGGCCAGCCAGGCGAAACGCCCTGCTTGCGTCGCGCTCGAAGTCCTTGGTTGCGGCCTGGGTCTGCTCGGCCGGTGGGCACCAGCGGTAGCCTTCGCCGCGCACGGACTGCAGCAGCACCTGGTGGTCATGGAGCAGGGCGGCCTTGAAGCCCTCAATGGCGGACAGCCATTCGAACTGGCGCGACTGGAATGCCGCAACGCTCATGCGCTCATCCGGCAGCGGCAGGCCAAAGTGCTTCACCAGCCATTCGTGAGGCACGATGTCGCCATATTCGAAGTCGGCCAGGAAGTCCTGGACGGCCTGCTTCCAGGCCGGGTACAGCTTGACCTCAGACATAGGCCACCTCGAAGCGGCCGAAGCGGGGGCGGTACTCGCAGACGCCAATCAGGGCACCGGAATCCTCGATGGCCTTGCGCGCCTCTGCTGCGTTCAGCACATCGGTGTTCACGGCGATGGTCAGCTCTGCGGACCAGTCCAAGAAGATCGGGCGGTAACGCATGATCTTGGCCGTACCGACCTTCACGCCACGGCAGTCCACAAAGGCCGGCATCTCCCACAGCTTTTCCGGAGTGTCGGCGCCAGAGTGCTGCAGCTTCACCCGGTTCTCCAGCACCAGGGCGCCGCGCTTCCAATGGGTGCCCAGCTTCTGGAGCTTTGCGCCGGCCAGGAAGGTTGCATCGAAATTCTGGCCCGGGACGAAGAAGCCGTCGTCCTTGTTCCAGTAGGCGCCGCCGATGAATTCGCTGCGTGCGATGGCCAGATGATCCTCATCGGTCTTTTTGCGCTTGCTGGTCAATTCCTTGTGCGCTCGCGTGGCCGGATTGAGCGGGTTGGCGAAGGTGTCGGCGTGCATCATGAGCGGCGAGGTGCCGGTGACGCGGATCTTGATCTGTTCCATGGCATTCTTTCTTGCGTAAGGGCTCGGCCGCGAGTTCCAGCCGCGGCGGGAGCGTTCATTGGTGGGCCTTGCGGGGAGTCGGTGCAAACAGGTGCGCATGGCGCTCGGCGAAGCGGCGGAGAAATTCCAAGCCCTTGCCGGTGACACGCGCCACGCTGTTGACCTGCACGCCGCGCGTGTTGGTCTTGTAGGGGTGCAGCGCCTCCTTGAAGTAGCCCTTGCTCACGTACTCGGCGGCCGGCGCGTTGTTCGGCAGGATCACGCCTTTCTCGCGCAGGGCCGTCTCCAGCTTGCGCACTGGCACGCCGATCGTCTTGGCAGCATCGCGGACCAGGACCGTGCCGTCGGCGTTCATCATGGTGTCCGCATAGACCACCTTCGGCTTTGCCTGTTCCAGGGCCAGCTGCTGGCGTTCGATCTCTTCCTGCTGCTCGGCGGCGAGGCGGAGGGCCTGGGCAAAGGTCTGAGGCACCGTCGGGTGCTGAGCCTCAAGTGCCGTCATGCGGTCGAAGACTTTGGCCTGCAACTCGTAGCTGTAGCTCATGGCCATCAGGCAGGCCTCGCGCTTGGGAAAGCGGTAGATCTTTCGCTCCACCTGAGCGCCGGTGCCATTGGTGTAGAAGGCAGTCCCCAAAAATTCGGGAGCTGCCTCAACCCCCAGCACCTTCGGCACTTTTGCCATGAAGTGATCGTGGCGCAGTTCGGCCTCACCCTCCTTGCGCTGGCTGTTGATGAAGTCCACAAGCTCCAGGCTCGTCATGGTTACGAGGGTGTTGCCGGGCGTGTTCATGATGGCGTTCATGGCTCGGCTCCTTGCTGTTGTTTGGCTTGGTCCTCCTGGCGCGTGCGTTCGATGCGCATGGCCGCCTCTGCCGAGACACTGCGGAAGTTCAGGCGGGCCTGCTCTTCCAAATATTTGCGCAGCTCAGGATTCATGCGAACCCCAACTGGCGGCGTAAGGTTAGTACTCATAGAATCAATCCTCTTCCGCTTAGAACTATTCAAGCGGTATGAGCATGATAGTACGATTTAAGTACGTTTCAATAACCATTTATGCAAATCGAGAATTCTAATGTCGAACGTTTTGGGCCTACGCATAGCTGAAGCTCGCCAGAAGGCCGGGCTTTCCCAGGCAGAACTCTGTGAGAGGTCCGGCATCGCACAGACTCAGATCAGCCGTTACGAAAGCGGCCGTGCAGCCCCAAGGCGCGAGTCGATAGAAAAGCTGGCAAAAGCACTTGACGTGCCTTTGGAGTGGCTTCTATCCGCTGCGCTGGAGGACGGCACCGGTACTGACCGAGGGGAGTTCGTCTTCCAGCCCAGCCCCGAGAACCTGGAGAAGCTCAAAGCGCTGTCCACGCTCACGGGCAAGAGCCCGGACGAACTGGTGCAGCAGATGTTCGAGGAGCTGGAGGCTCGGCTGCAGAACTCGTTCAAGACCACTATCCATGCGACGATGGCGCCGCCTGTTGGGTACTTGAAAGGCGGGCCGGCGAAGCACGCGGGGCAGGCGTCAGAGGTCAAGGAGAACGCAGCCGAGTACTTGGTTGATGACGCTCGAGCCAGCGACGAAACTCTGGAGGCGATGAAACGTGTGGACGAGCGTCTGAAGCGCATCGAAGAGGTGATCGGGACGGCTCACATTGAGCTGGTCGCCCCTGCTGCTCGCGTATCGCTCGAAGCTTCGTCGCCCGCGCCAGAGCCTGTAAAGGCGACCAAGAAGAAAGATGCCTGACCATGCACGAAATCACGATTGATGTTGATGGCGTGCTCTACAGCGTCGAGTACAGCATCCAAGAGGACGGGGATGAAGACCTTTTGGTCGTGCATCTACCTGATGGAGAGCTCGCCACGACAGTGCTTCGAGGCGGCATTGGATTTAAATCAGCCATATCGACACATGTCAAAGCCTATGCGCTTCGGCAGAGTAAAAAAGCATAATTCACATGAGGTAAAAAAATAGCCCGCAGTAGCGGGCTTTTTTTTAATCGATTCTACGAGTATTTTGTTGCGATTATTTTATCTATTTCACTTGGTAGATTGAGCAAGCTTTCTACAATCACGGTATTCTGATCATTCATGGCAGTCTTAACGTGGTGAGCCATGGTTCTATCTGGCCTGAAAATATCTACATAAGGCGCGTATGTAATGTGCATAACGTCTGGGTATGTGCTATCTGAAATTGGTTTTGATGCATTTCCACCAACGTAGGTCCAAATGTATTCAAAAAATGCTTTGGTTCTGAAGTATAGCCCTGGGCACATTGTTTTCATATCTTCAATAGATACGGTTCTGTGTGGACTCATCCGGAATTCTGTGATGGCCATCAGTGCCAGTTCTAGGGCAACGTATTCCGCTCTCTTCCTCCATTCGCTGATGGTGTCATACTCATTATGCTTTTTCAACCTCTCAACGAATTTTCTAGACGAGTTTCCGATTCGCTCCCCATGTTCTCGAATTAAATTCCGAAACGCGGCAACATTTCTTTCGGAATTTCGATAAGATGCAACCACCCACTCCAAATCATTTAGAGTTTCTAAGAAGGCATTGGTTATATCTTTTTTCGAGGCAATGCCTTTATAGGCGTCTATAAGTACATTTTTGTGATTTGGATGAATTGGAATTATTCCTGACGCGATATCTCGATGAAGTTTGTCTATTTTTCTTAGCTTCATTGGACCGACAACCCCGTCAGGGCTGGGGATGATACTGATCTTGGAGACTTGTTCCTCGATCTTTTCTGAACCAGCAATCCAAGCTGTCCCCTGTGTGATCACATCTCCATCTGTGGCGGTACCAATCAGTTGTGATATTTCTTTTTTAAGAAGACTGGATTGCGATATTCCAACGTTTTCTCCACAAAGAAGCTTTATTAATTTAACTCTTCTCAGTGAACTTTCAATATCACTCTGCTTCTTTGGTAAAGCCTCTCCAACCAAGACGTCAGTCATTATGAACTTGACTTTCTTGGAATCTTTGTATGCAATGAGTTTTTGAAGCACGTCCGACAGCTCTGGTGTCTCCCTTTTAGGATCGGAAAGGGTCGAGTAGTCAGAGGAATCGAGATAGACAGTAACCATGCTATGACTCCGTTACGCGTTTGGACACGCTTTGAGCAAGTATTCGGGTTGCGAGATGGAACCTCGAAACGCCGAGTCCGATGATGATCAGCCAGTAGGTCTCGATCATCGAGCGGCGCTCGGCGGGCGTGGTCAGCTTGAAGAAGAGGGGGCTTCAATCGCCAACAGTCAAAAGAACACGACGCGGCGTGCGGATGCTATTCGATATGATTTAATCCGTGATTTGAAAAAATTAATATTTACTGACTACTCCTGTTGCTCGCGTTTATTTGCGTGTAGGTCATTTGCTATTTTAAGCGTCGCTCTCGGTCTGTCCTCCACCCAAGCAGGATTATTGTGGCCAAACTTTATGGATAGTAAAATTTCTTCGCTAAATTTTTCTCTTTTTAAGAAAATTATCGCCAATATATATGGGAATGACTTTGTTACTTCATGTTTTCCAGTGAAGTGCTTATAATATTCCTCAACGAATTTTTTTATTTGTGTTTGATTTTTGATAATCTCATGTTTTAATTCATCTATATTTTCAATTCCGGCTATTTCCATGTATTTGTTAAATAGACCAACTTCCCCGTCATAGTAATGATGGTCAATGTTTTTTAGATTAAATATTACGTGGCTATAGAGTTTTAAATCTGCTTCCAAGTCATCAATGAAATCATCTATTTGTTGGTTCGTCAGCATAGTATTTTTTGAAATATCAAGTTTAGAATGTCAAGGTTGAACGACTTTGGGTTATTTGGTTGAGTGTAGTTGTTCTCCAACCGTATCAGCAGTCTAGCTCATAGGATCGTTGACGGATTGATTCAGCCCCCCACTACGGTTGGATCACAGTCCCCTGAATTGGCACAGTGCATGGCATGGACCCTATCCGCCAATTCCGAGGCTTGAACAACGTCACCGACCCCATCCGGCTCGGCATGTCGTGGTTCACGCGCGCCGACAACGTGGACATCACGGAATCGGGCGGGGTGAAGCGGCGTGCCGGATATGCGCTGGCCCAGGCTGGCGCGCCCACTGGCATCTACGCCACCAAGGATGAGACCCGCCTGTACGTGATCGACGGCGGCGAGCTGCGCCAAGTCCTGGACGACATGACAGTGCGCCCCCTGGCGCAGGGCCTGGGCCGCGATGCGTACTGGACCGAGATTAACGACCAGGTGCTGTACGTGGCCGGCGACGAAGCCGGGATCATCACTGCCGAGGGCGAGGCGCTGCCTTGGCGCCTGCCCGTTCCTGCCGAGCCGCGCGTGCTGGTGGGTGAGGGCGGCCAGTTGCCGGCGGGCCAGTACCGCGTCTGCGCCACCTTCATCCTGCCGGACGGCAGGGAGACGCCCGCCAGCACGGCGGCCGAGGTTGTGGTGGAGCAGGGCGCTGCGCTGCAGATCAGCGGCATCGAGCAGCTGCCCGGCTGCGTGACGCGCGTCTACGTGGCACCGGCCGACAGCACCGCATTTCAGCTTGCCTTTGGCGATGCCGGCCCGGCCGCAGTCTGGGCGCAGCCGCCCGAGGCTCTGGGCCAGGAACTGCTGACCGATGGGCTGGACCCGCTGCCCGAGGGCGTGGACGTGATCGCCGAATGGCGCGGCCGTATTTTCGCCGCCCAGTACCTGTCTGAGGACGACAAAACGGTGGTCTGGCGATCGCAAGCTCTGGCGCCCCACCTCTGGAACCTGTCTGAAGGCTTCTTCATGGTGCCCGGCCGCGTGCACGCCCTGGCGCCGAACGACGCCGGCTTGGTGGTGGCCACCGACCGCGCCATGCACGCCTACACGCCAGAAGGCATGGCCCTGCTGGCCCCCTACGGCACGGTGCCGGGCCTGCCCTGGGCGCTGGACGGCAAGCGGACGCTGATCTGGTCGCAGCGCGGCCTGTGCCAGTTCCCCGAATTCACCAACCTGACCGCCTCGCGCGTGAGCGTGGCGCCCGGCCTGCGAGCCGGCGCGGCCGTGCTCGAGATCGACGGTCAGACCCGTTTCCTTGCCTGCCTGCATGCGGGCGGCACTCCTTTCAACCAACGACGCGAGGTATCGCCATGACTTTCAAACTCTCCACCGGCGTGCGCAATGCACAGGCCGGCACTCTCGGCCTGGCCGGCGCGCTCAATGGCGGCTGCATTCTGGTCTACAGCGGGCCCCAGCCCATCACCGCGGATGCAGCGCCCACGGGCGTGCTGCTGGGCCGGGCCACGCTCAATGGCGATCCCTGGGTGGCGGGCTCGCCCACGAATGGTCTGGTGCTCGATGCGCCGGCCAACGGCGGTGTGCTCAAGCCTGCCTCTGCGGTCTGGAAGTTCATCGGCTTGGCTGCGGGCACCATCGGCTGGTTTCGTTTCGTTGGCAATGCTGCCGATGATGGCTCGCTGTCGGTGGTGCTGCCGCGTCTGGACGGTGCTGCAGCGGTGGGCTCGGGCGAGGGCAAGTTCTCGACGCTCACGGTGACCGTGGGCCAGCCCATCACCATCGATTCGTTCTCGTACATGATCCCGGCGCAGTGAGTGGCGGGTAGGCCAGGCCATGGGAACGAATCGCGAGCACCTGCTGCTGGGCGGCGCCGAAGAGGCCAAGCTGCTGCCCTGGGCGAGGGGCCGCGTGCGCGCTCTGCGGGCCGCAGGGTTTCGCCACATCACCCAGCGCTACGATATCCTGGGCCTGCTGGTGCGTGTGACCATTGCCGAGGACGACGCCTGGATCGAGATCAAGGGCGGTAGCTGGGAGTACCTGACCTGGCCCACCAGCCTGGAGCACGGCATGGGCGTGGACAAGAACGAGCAGGGCGAGGAGATCTCGCCCCTGTGCGCGCTGACGCTCAACGCCTCCGACAAGGGCCTGCGCCGCAAGGAGAACGTGGATCTGCTGGCTGGGCCGCACGACTGGATCAGCGACGACCACAAGGACGTGCTGACCTACGACCACGGCAACGGCTTCCGGTACGCGATCTCGGGTGCCCAGAGTGCGACCAGCGGCGCCAAGGCGGAGATCTGCCGCAACGGCGCGCGGATCAAGGTGGCTCACGAGGTCAGCGGCTGCGCCATCTTCAAGGCCTCGCTGCCCCAGGGCGGCACGGCCAAGAGCATGGTGCATGCCTCCTATGAAGAGGGGGGCGGCGAGACATACGGCGACCAGCAAGTAGTGCTGTATCGCGTGGATCCCAAGGACAAGGACACTGCCGGTGTGTCGCGCTCGGAAGAGTTCGCGCGCTGGGCTGTACCTGCTGGGCCGGAGTTGACGATCACGCAGCCGATCTTCTTCGACGGCAAGGGGCAGCGCTGCATCACGATGCTGGAGACCGTGACCCGGGAGCCAGTGGGCGGCGGCGTGGCCATCCGGTTGGGTGCCCCGCGCTATGCACTGCGCGGCACGCTCAGCCGAAACAGCGATGGCAGCCTGGGCGCTGAGTTCGAGTTGTCCCTGTTGGCGACCACCCCGGACCAGCCGCTGGAGCGCGTGAATGTGCAGCGGCACAACCCCGTCGATCCCTATTACTACTACGGCAGCCTGGACACCGATTTCAGCGAGTCCGATGCCGGGCGTCTGGACGACTACACCACGTTTTCCAGCAGCAACTATGGCGGCTCCGGCTATTCGCGCACGACGACCACGGAGCGCACGGTCCAGATTATCGGCCTGGACATGGCACCCGATGGTACGGAGCTTCTACTGGAGCGAGTCCGGTCATCGGAATCGATCACTTATCTCGAAGAGGTGGAGCGCCGGCAGTTTTACTCCACCCAATACATCAATGACGAGGTCTTCCCGATCATTGAGCACTATTCGGGTAACCGGTCCTTCAGCAATGTCTACAGCGCCGGGGGAACCAGCAAGGTGACGGAGACCATCACCGTCAATGGCACGCCATTGCTTTCGCTGGATCTGTCCAATGATCTGACGGACGTAACCCAGACACGGCAATGGTCGCAGTCGTACAGCGAGGCTTTGCCGGTTCCTGATCCGCCACCGGCCACACTGACGACGACGAGGACCGAGACCACCCGCCGCAGGACGCTCAGCATCCGAGATATTGATGCACGGTGGGAGTCATTGGTTACCGTGGTCGGCGAGTACGAGCAGCCGTTCAATGGCACGGAGTTGCGACCGTATTCCGTGCGCCTGCACGCCCGCTGCCAAGGGCAGGAGTTCGATCGCGTGATCTTCGCCGGCCAGGTGCTGCTGCCGCCCCTGGGCATGAGCCTGGATCAGATGCTCTATCGCAGCATCGCCGTGCGCCGGCCCAAGGAGTTCGTGATCTGCTTCTCGCCAGCGGGTGCCGCGCACCAGCATCCGCCCATGTCGGCCCTCTATGACCACCTGGCCGAGACGGGCACGCCAGACCGCAATCCGCTGCTGGCCATCCGGCGCAAGGGCAAGACCATCACGCCGGGCCCCGACAAATTCACGCTGGGCGAGGAAGCCGGGTTTCGACTCGATCCCGTCCACCTTCTTTGAGCACCGCCATGGCCGAACTTGCCGGATACGCGTACTTCAGCCGCGCCGAGAGCTACTACCAGCCTCCGGGCAGTCCAGAGACCTGGCAGGCCCAGGTGCATGTCTATGAGGTCCTGGACAACGGCTCGACGGTCTACCTGGGCGTGGCCCTGTACAAGGCCTCGGACCAGGATTCGCTGGGCCTGCGCTTTGGCTACCCGCCCGAGCCGGACATCAATAACCCGGCCTTTGAGGGGTACTACGACCTCGATCCACCGGCGCTGCGGCACATCAAGCTGCCGCCCGAGCGCGTGCGCGCCTTCCGCTACAAGGGAAACGCCTCTGGCGCCACGCTGACGGCCAGCCCTGCGGAGTACGACCTGGGCACCATCACGGTGGACCCGGGCACCGAGTACATGGTGTGGGCGCACTGGGATGCGCCGGACGAATGGGGCTCGTTCCCATCGCCCGCCCGTGTGGCCTTCGTGCTGCCGCAGGCACCCGGGCTCTGGAAAGACATGGTGCTCAGCGAGGACTGGCACCGTGTCGCCTTCGGCTCCGACTACGCCGAGGAGATCCTGAACAAGATCGAACTGGTATGCCCTTCGCCCGTGCTGGAGATGGTGGCCACGGTCGAGGGCCTGGCGGAGATCCAGTTGACGGCGCCGGCTGCCCGGGTGGAACTGCTGGGCGGGGCGCGCATCGAGCTCGTGGCCCCGGCCGCGCGTGTGGCGCTGACGGGATCGGACGCCTCCAACCGCATTGAGCTGGTGGCGCCAGCCGCCGTGGCAGCGCTGGTGGGCGGCGCCCAGGTGCAGCTTGTCGCGCCGTCTCCCGTCATGAGCCTGCAGGCCACAGTCAGCGAACTCGCCCGCATTGAGCTGGTGTGCCCCATGCCGCAGGTGCTGCTGGATGCGACTGTGGAGGGCTTGGCGCAGATCGCGCTCGTGGCGCCTGCCGCGCGAGCCGAATTCGTGGGTGGCGCGCGCATCGAGCTCGTGGCCCCGGCTGCCGTGGTGAGCCTGGAGGCTTCCACCGAGGGGTTGGCGCACATCCATCTGGTGTGCCCGATGCCCGTGGTGCAGTTGGAGGCCTATGGCGAGGCCACGGCCAGCTTTGACCTGGTGGCGCCTGCGGCGATTGCCGGTGGCTGGGCCGACATCGTGCTGGTGGCGCCGGCCGCGCGCGCCTTGCTGGTGGCCACGGCCGAGGTGCCGGTGGTGCACGAGGCCTACGCCGTCAACCTGCGCACGCAGCTGGAGACCGGGGGCAACGAGGTCACGCGCTACACGGCGTTCCCGTTCAGCCGAATCGTGCGCTGGCGTGGCCGCTATGTGGCCATGGCCGCAGACGGCTTGTACTTCCTCGGCGGCGACACTGACGCCGCCCAGCCCATTGCCTGGCATCTGCACACCGGCACCACGGACTTCGGCAGCGCGCAGCGCAAGGCCTGGGTCAGCTGCTACGTCGGTGGCCGCATGCCGCCCTGCAGTCGCTTCACCGTGGCCGTGGGCGAGAAGTGCCAGGAGCGCTATCCCTACGACACCCCGCGAGGCTCCAGCGCCCAGAACTACCGGCAAAAGTTCGGCAAGGGACTGGACGCGCGCTATTACGCCCTGGAGCTTTCCGGCCGGGGCGCGCTGACCATTGATGACCTCGAAGCCGAGGTCGTGAACAAGACACGGAGGATCTGACCATGGCATCGGTAGAAGAAATCATTGACGACCAGCGCGGCTTTGCGGCCCAGGTGTTGTCGGACTCGCAGCAGGCGCTGCGCGACGTGAGCAACATGATCACGGGCATCGGCTACCTGCAGCCTGACCCGCAGCTTGACCCCATCGACCAGCCGCTGGAGCCGCCGGTGCTGCAGCCCGTGCCCGAGTTTGCCGGCGTGGACTTCCAACTGCCCCAGGCTCCAGGCGCTGCGCCGCAGTTCCAGGACATCGGCCCGATCGACATCAGCGGGCTGCCGGTCGCCACGGCGGTGGTGCCGACCATCGTGCTGCCTTCGTCGCCGGCACCGCTGGCGGACTTCTCCATCTCCGCGCCATCGATCAACACCAGCTACGAGTTCCCCGACCCGCCCGACCAGCTCATCAATCCCCTGGTCGCCGAGCCGCAGATCCAGGACCGGGCAGCACCCGACAAGCCCACCATCGTGCTGCCGGTGTTCGATTCTGCTGCGCCCGTGTTCGATGCCGAAGCGCCCACGGATCTGGCCGCGCAGCTGGAGACCACTCAGCGCGGAGCCAGCGCCGCGATGATGTCGGTGCTGGACGGCCAGCTCGACGCCATGCTGGCCAGGTACTGCCCTCGCTACCACTCCAGCATGGAGACGATGGAGTTGCGCCTGTCCCAGCTGATGGCCGGCGGCTCCGGGTTCAGTGGCGATGTCGAGCGCGCGGTGATCGAGCGGGCCAAGGATCGCCATCTGGGCGAATATCGGCGTGTGCGCGATGCGGCCTGGACCGACGCTGCAGACCGGGGCTACACCCTGCCGCCGGGCGCACTGTTGTCGGTGGCTGCAAAGGCGCGCCAGGCGGCCGCCGACAACCTGGCCCGGGCCAACATCGAATTGGTGGTGAAGCAGGCCGAGATGGAACAGGCCAACCTGCAGTTCGCCATCAGCACCTCGATGAACCTGCGGCAGTCAGTGCTCGCGGCCATGCTCAGCTATCACGGCAACCTGGTGCAGATCAACGGTCAGGCGCTGGAGCACGCCAAGGCCGTCGTGGGCATGGCCGTGGAGGCCTACAACATCGCGGTCAAGGCCTTCGGCGCCAAGCTCGACGCCTGGCGTGCGCAGGTCGCGCTGTACGAGGTGCGGCTCAAGGGCGCGATGGCGGCCATCGACCTGTACAAGGCCGAGGTCGATGCGTTGCAGGCCCTGACCCAGGTGGACATGGCCAAGGTCAACGTCTACCGCGCCCGCATGGAGTCGCTGCAGTCCCTGGCGAACGTCTACCGCGCGCGCATCGATGCCATCGTCAGCCGGGCGGGGCTGGAGAAGCTCAAGCTGGAACTGTTCCAGGCCCAGGTGCAGACACGCGCCACCGAGGTCCAGTCCAAGGCCACAGAGTGGACCGGCTACCGCGCCGCGCTGGAAGGCCAGGAGCTCCAGGTGCGCGTGTACGACGCCCAGGTTCGGGCGGACGGCCAGGCCATCCAGACCTATCGCGCCGGCATCGACGCCAAGGTCGAGGTCGTGCGCGCCGCGGCGATCACCAACGACTCCCGAGCGCGCGTGCATGAGATGGCGCTGCGCGAGTACGGGCAGATCGTGGCCGCACGTGGCGAGCTGGCGCGCACGCAGCTCGAAGGCGACCGCCAGAAGCTCATGGCCTACCAGGCCCAGACGTCCGCTGCCGTCAGCTACGCGCAGATGGCGGCCACCTTCTACCGCTCCAAAGCGGATGTGAACGTGAGCTACGCCGATGCGCGCATGCGTGCCCAAACTGTGCAGCAGTCGAGCATGCAGAGCATGCAGGCGGCCATCACGCAACTTGCCGCCGCCAATGCCAACACGCACAGCCAAGTCGCGGGCCAGGCCATGGCCGGACTGAACTCCGTGGCGATCAAGAGCAGCGACGGCTGACCGCCCCCGGCTAGGGTTCGCCCCCGAACGCGCCCGCCGGGAAACTGCGGGGCATGACCAAGCCGGCCAATCTCAAACTGCAGATCTACCAGGGCGCGACCTTTCGCAAGCGCCTGCGCTGGCTCAACCCTGACCAGACGCCCATAGACCTGACGGGCTGCACGGCCCGCATGCAGGTGCGCGAGGAGGTGGAGTCCACGGCAGTCCTGCTGGAGCTGACCACGGAGAACGGCAGGATCGTCCTAGGGGGCACGGCCGGCACGGTGGAGCTGCTGGTTGATGCAGACACGACCGCAGCGATCACCTGGGACGGCGGGGCCTGGGACTTGGAGATCGTCCACCCAGGTGGCGAGGTGACACGCCTGGCCCAAGGCTCGCTCTGCGTGAGCCCGGAGGTCACCCGTGACTGATTTTCTGATCGTCCAAGAGATCGAGATCCTGGCCGAAGAGGCTCAGGACTCTGTGCTGGTCGAGCAGGTCCAAGAAACCGAGATTGTTGAGCTGGGGCAGCAGGGGCCTCCCGGCCGCCCTGGTGAGCCCGGTCCTGCTGGGGGGGCCTCCGTGCAGCGAACGGCAGGCTCCGGCCTGTCAGCCCTGCGCGCTGTGTACGAACTGGATGGCCTGGTGCGCGCGCTGGGCGCTGACGATGCTGTGCACATCGACCTGCTGCTGGGCATCACGCTGACGGCGGCCCAGGCCGGTGAGCCCGTCAACGTCCAGCGGCTAGGCGCCATCGAGGACTCCGGCTGGAACTGGGTGCCGGGGCGGGTCTTCCTTGGCGCCAATGGAGCGCTCACCCAGACACCACCCACCAGTGGCTTCGACGTGCTCATTGGCTCTGCCACATCCCCCACGCGCATTGAGCTGAATCTGCAAGACCCTATTTCACTGGAGTAAGCACCATGGCAACTCAACCCTCCCAGGGCTTTTTGGCCCGCGTCGCGGGCAAGACCCGCCAAATGTTCGGCCTTGTCGTTTCCGCCGGAGCGGCGGATGCCGGCAAGCTCGTGGCCACTGGATCGGACGGGCGGCTGGACCCCACGCTGCTACCCGCCGGCATCGGCGCCAACACGATCATTGCTCCGGCGAGCGAGGCCATCGGCGCCGGCAAGTTCGTGAATTTCCATGCTAATGCTGGCGCGCTGAATGTGCGACTGGCCGACAACAGCAACGGCCGTCAAGCCGATGGCTTTGTGAAGGATGCCGTGGCTTCGGCCGGCAGTGCCACCGTCTATCCTTTGGACACCACGAACTCCGCGCTCACGGGCCTGACGCCTGGCAGCCGGTACTGGCTGGGCACGGCGGGCGGCGTCATCACGGCGGCGCTCGACCCCACTGACACGGCCAACGCAAACAAGGTCTGCCAGGAGCTGGGCACGGCCAAAAGCGCGACTGAATTGGTCACCGATGATCTCGGTTTTGTGACCCTCTGAAATGACTGTGCGGCGGCCACTTGTCAGGGTCAGTGGGCGCGTTCGGCAGCTGCCCACGGGCGACACGCTGCCCGGCGTGCGCGAGCTGCTCACCGCTGCTCGCAACTACTACGTCCGCACGGATGGTAGTGACAGCAACACCGGGCTGGCCAATAGCGCAGGCAGTGCATTCCTCACGATTCAGAAGGCTGTCGATACAGCGGCTGCTTTCGACAACAACAATTTCGACATCACCATCATGGTGGGGTCTGGAACATATGCGGCTGGGTTCGTACTCCGTGAGCATGTTGGTGGCGGGACGATTCATGTGCGCGGGGTCAATGCCGATCAGACCAGCACGGTTATTTCCGTCACCAACGGCTCCTGTATCCAGGGCACTGAAACCCGATTCAGCAAATACAAAGCCTCATACCTGAAGCTGCAAACAACAGGAAGCTCTGGGTATCCCATTCTTCTTGAAGGTGGCAAGAACTACCTGACGATCGATCAGATCAATTTCGGCGCGGCTGGGCGCACGCATATCTATGTTGCAAGCGGCAGTCTCCTGAATGCGCGGGCGGCCACATACACGATATCTGGTGCGGTCGATTCGGGTTGGCACGTCGAATGCGTTGATCAAGCAACCTTCCTCGGGCTGCTCTGCAATGTCACTCTGACGGGAACGCCATCCTTTGGATCTGGTGGCTATGCCCGCGCAGCTCGTAATTCGTTGGCTCAATTCCATGCCTCAACATTTACCGGGAGTGCGACAGGGCAGCGCTATTCCACGGATACAGGGTCCGGCATTTTTGTGAACGGAGCAGGTGCCAGCTATTTGCCCGGCAGCACAGCTGGCTCCGCAACGACCCCAGGGTGGTACGCATGACGACATACCAGCTCACCGGAGAGGGGTTCGTGTACCGCTGCCAGGGCGGCGTGCGCGCGACGATACCGCTCGTTGAAGCCCCAGACCTACCGCCCAATCTGGACGCCATCGAGTATCGCGCGTGGCTGGCGGCTGGCGGCGTGCCGCTACCTGCAGATCTTCGGCCTGCTGCTGAAATCGCTGTGGCCCTGCGCCAGGCCCTGGCCGCCGAGTACCGGCGCCGCATCCAGGTGATCGCCGCAGGCTACCCGCTGAGCGAGCGCGAGAGTTGGCCCGTGCAGACGGAGGAGGCGAGGGCGCTTGAGGCTGACCCAGCAGCAGCCACGCCATGGATCGACGCTGCAGCGCTGGCGCGTGGTCTCGACCGCCTGGTGCTGGCCGATCGCATCCGGGCCAAGGATGACGCATACCGCCAAGTGCACGGCCTGCTGACGGGCACGCGCCAGCGCATCGAGGACCAGATCGACGCTGTGGCCGACGACGCCCTGGCGCTCTCGCAGATCGATGTCACGGCCGGCTGGCCTGCGGCCCCCGTGTAGGGTTCGCCGAAAAGGCCCGGCCCCGGAATCATCGGGGCCATGAAGAAATACCTCGTATCCCTGCTCGCGCTGATGGGCATCCACCAGCACCTGAGCGCCGAGCAGCGGCAGGACATTGCCGGCGCCATCATGCAGGCCACGCCGGGCGCCGCCGCGACCGGGGTGTTCAAGGTTTGGGGTCTGCCGTTGAGCGACTGGCTCGTCGTGGCGTCCCTGGCCTTCATTGCGCTGCAGGCCGGCTATCTGGTCTGGAAGTGGCGCCAGGACTACCAGCGTGCTCAGCAGCGGCAGCGCCTCGCGCGGTTGGCTGGGCTGAAGCCTGAGCCCGAAACCGACTGGGGCGCGCCATGAGCAAGGTTCCCGCATTCCTGTCCAGTAGGCTCGCGGCCCTGGCCATCCTCGCGGGCCTGGGCGGCACAGGCGTGTATGTGGCTCAGCAGTCCAGCGACGAGGCCCTGCGCGACCAGTACGTGCAAACCGTGGCGGCAGATCCGAGCACCAGCAACGCGGTCAAGGTGGCCATGGTGCTGGGCCAGTTCTACGAGTCTTCGGGCAAGCATATCGGCACGCCCTATATCGACAAGCTCGGGCGCGGGCAGCCGCTCACGGTCTGCAACGGCATCACCGGCCCCGACGTGGTGGCCGGGCGCTGGTACAGCCCCTCGAACTGCTACTACCTGGAGCGCGGGCGCTACCTGGCCGCCGAGCGCGAGGCGCGCAGCCTGTTCACCCGCTGGCCCAGCTACGACCCGTTCGTCCAAGGCCAGTTCATCGACTTCGTGCACAACAAGGGCGCGGCCAACCTGAGCACCAGCACGCTGCTGCGCAAGGCCAATGCCGGCGACCTGGCCGGCGCCTGCCGAGAGAACCCGCGCTGGAACAGGGGAACTGTGGCCGGCGTGTCTACCGTGCTGCCGGGCCTGCAACTGCGCGGAGATGCCAACGCCGAGATCTGTCTGGAATGGAGGGCTGCCTCATGAACACACTCGTTGACTCGCTCATAGACACGCTGCTCTTTTTCGCTCTTCCAGGGGGTGTTGGCGTTGGGCTTGGGTTGGCGATTTGCTGGGCCGCGGGGTTGCTATGAGCCCAGCCCTCTTCACTCACCTCGCGGCAGCCGCCGTGGCCGCGCTGCTGGCGTGGCAGTTCCAGGGCGCGCGCCTGGGCGCCGAGCTGGCCGAGGCCCGGCTGGAGACCACCACCCAGCAGCTGGCCACCAGCACGGCCCAGCGCGCGGCCGACGCCCGCGTGCGCAGCGCTGAGCAGGCCATGAACACGAAATACCAAGGAGCTCTCAATGCCGCCCGTGACCGCGAGGCGCTGCTGCGCCGTGATCTTGACCAGCTCCGCACTGTCTCTGACGGCCTGCGCGAGCAATCCGCAGATGCCGCCCGCCGACTTGCCAGCGCTCCCCCCGCCACCGTCCTTGAGTACGCCACTGCCCTCGGAGTCGTATTTGAAGACTGCCGCGCAGCGTATGGGGGCATGGCAGCAAAGGCTGCAGGCCACGCAGCTGATGTCCAAACCCTACGTGCCGCCTGGCCCGTGATTACGACTGGATGGGGGAAAATTCCCCTTGATTAGCTTGGAGCTTTGACATTACGGGTGTAATTCAGTCAATTGACCACAGGTGCATAGCGTCAATCTATTTATTCGACATACCAGTTCATTGTGTATCGTCGGGTGGTTTGTGACAAAATCGCACCATTGTTGATCTGGACATCAGTTTGACCATACTGCCCATTCGTATTGGCAGCAAAATTTGCAGATTTTGGAGGTGCAAGAACAACTCCAAATTGCGGCCCTTGGTTTAGGTCAACAAGGAGATCCACATTGCCCAGACAAACGACAGCTTGCGTTGCGTCATCGCGAACGGAGACTTGTGCGCAGGGTGCATTCCAGTATTGTATTCCTGGGTTTTCGACAACCACTTTGACCGATGCACCATTTTTTGCAGCTGCCCGCAATGCCTGTAGTGATCCTATTGTGGCATTTCCATTCCCGTCATGGGCATAAACAATATTCCAAGCGTGCGAAGTTCCGGCGCACATCGTGATAGCGGCGGCAACAATTATTTTTTCGAAACTCAATTCAACTCCTTCAGTAAAAGGAGTTCAATCTTATTCATATATCGATAGATTGATAGAATAAAATGGGTAGAGAAAGTTGTTCAGTTTATGGCTTACGCTGCTGGAAGGTGGGCGTCTTAAGTGGGGAGTATCTTTGAGGCCGCCAGACCGATCAAGACAGCCCATGAGGTCACCGAATCGCTGAAGTACCACGCCGCCCTGGCCAAGATCGAAAGGCGCGAGGGCCACGAGGTGCGGCTGGCGGCCGCGCTGATGGTGTGCACGCAGCCGGTCAGCCGTAGGCTCGATTTTAGTCAACGAACCATTGCATTGGGACGTTAATGAGAGTCTTGCCTATCAGAGAACCATCGCTCAATCGGACCAGAGCCTGAGAGAATTGCCCGCGGGTGTTGATCATGGTGCTCACGCTTTGTGGGGGGCTGTACACGTTGGAAAACTGCGCCCCAATGGAGTTATCGGCGGCTAGGACAGGATTGTTCGCACATACCACCGCTTGTGAAGCATCGTATTTCACTGCTGCCACGGCGCATTGCACCGACCACGCATGTTTCCCGGCGTCATCCGACACGACCTTGACAGATGCGCCATTGGTCACTGCTGTTCTCAATGACTGCAGTGAGCCAGCAGTCGCATTGCCGGCAGCGTCATTTGCGTACACGAGGGTCCACGCGTGCGATGCGCCTGCGCTGAGTGCTATAGCTGCAACTGCGAGAGTTCGGTTGAAGAGCATGATAGTTTCCGTATGTAAATGAGCCCGCATTGTATGCAGGCTTACTCCCCCAATCGGTCCTCAGGGCACCGCTCCATAGCCCAGTCCATCGCCTCGGCGGCAGTGGGGTGCAGCCCGTCGAACGCGCGGATGCCGCGCTCATCGTCCCAGAGCGTGCCGGTCCACCCGCGAGCGGCAGGGAAGCGCAGGCGGCCATAGTCCTCGACCACGGCATACCAACCCGGCGCCGTGGGCTGGCTGCCCCAGGTCAGGTTGTCAGCCATGGCGGGCGGACAGGATCTGGACCACAGCCTGCGCGAGCTGCGCACTGCTGCTGCAGGCATGTGCGGCGATTTCGCCGGCCTCCCGGGGCGCATCAATGGAGCTGCCCACCCCGCCTTCACTCAGTACGCCTCGACCTGCACAGCAGACTCCAGCAGCTGGCAGACCGAGGCGGAAGGATGGTAGAGCGCAGTGCAGACATCGCGCGAGCGGCCGATGGCCATGCCGCTGACGCAGCGCTGATGCGTGGCCTGTAAATCCGTCGAAATGAAAAAAAGCCACCCTCGGGTGGCTTGTGCTTCAGCGCTGGCGGCGGCGCATTCTCGAGATGCCAACCATGGCCAGGATCGAAGACATGAAAATTAGGCCCCATTCGCTCAACGTGGGGATACTGGCTGTTGAGGCGCCGGGGGTTACTCCACCAGGCGTAGCAGACGCGGTGCTAACCAAGCTAGCCAAAGCCAACCACCCACCGTCGGCGGTCGCTTGAGGAGGAGCGCCGAACCAATCCCAACCCATGAATATCACTTGGCCGGTGCCATTTGGAACAGTGAACATCACACTGTTAGTACCACCGTCCGGACTGTATATGCTTTTCGCCCCAGCTGGGAGTGCCGCTGCTGCAACCTGTGTTGTTGCGCTATTGCTCGTTAGTGACGCGGGCCCACTTGCGAACGGAGTACCTGCCGCAGCTGCAGTTTTGGTAGATGGGCCAGATGCGTAGTTGTTTGTAGCGATGGTATATCCGAAAACTCCATTCAGGAAATTCACATCGTTTGGCGTTGTTCCTCCATGTACTTGCACGGTGCCACCAGCACTGACAAAGTTAGCGATGGCTGCGCGCGTGGGAGCATCAAGTGCTGCAGCCAGGTCTCCATTCTGAAGCTCGGGAATTACTAAAATTGTTTTGCCCGACAACCCAGTGTTGAAATCTGCCAGTGCTGACCCGGTGATGTCGCTTACCGTATGGCCTCCCGATACCAGCGAGGTGCGCAGGTTTAATCCCTCTTGTGCCACATCCACAAATGCTGGGTTATTGAAGAAAGCCACGTTTGCGGCGTGGACTGAGAAAGCTGAACAAGCGATCAGTGCCGCAGCAATCTTGTATTTCATTGGTCAATCCTCCTAGATAAATTTATTGAGGAATCCTAACGTCTTGAAACATATTGAATCTGAGCAAATCTGAGCGGCGGATGAATGTTGGAACGTCGAACCTTTCCTGGGCAAGTTCTGAGTGGGACGACCGCGCGCCTTGCCCCGGGCACGAGCAACAGCGTTCGTCCAAGTTGGCCTTTGTGTGCGTGGTGCGGCCAACCGACATTGGGAGGTGATGGTTCTGCATGGGGTTGGCACTGGTTGTGTCGCACCGCTGCGCGCACCGAGACGCGCACCAAGATGCCGTCGCTCGGTACGCTAAGGTCAGACGCGGAGAAGCCAGGCAGGAGAGCCAGTTGCCTGCCGAGCAGCAGCTCGCTTTAAAAGCTGAGGAATAGCGCGTACCAGAACCTGATCCCCGCCGCATGTGGTGTAGGTTCTGGTGTAGCTTTTGGAGAATATTCTGATAATCAGAGGGAGAAGGCTTCTTCAAGAATGATGATGTTCATTGCCTGTGAATCCGTCATAAGCCTTTGATTTATCTCCGGTTTGCCGCGTAAGATGTTATCGGCAAACACTTTAATCTGTTGTTGCGCTCTGTCTTCGGCGTCGTCGGCACTTGCCTGAGCTGGGCTGCTTGAAGGTTCTACGACGCTCGCGCAGCCAAGGCCCTGAAGCCCGGCGAACACATTGTCGTTCAAGCTTGTGCCTACCTGAGGCTGGAGGCTTCGGTCAGTACCAAATCTTGGACCTGTCGTTACAGAAGCCTCGCAGATGCCAAGGCTCAAACCGGCGAAGTGCGGCCGTTGGCCCACCATGCCAGCCGCACAGGCTGCTTCCGAATGGCAAGCTGCATCTTGCTCCGCGCGCATCGTGGCTTGTCCAACGAACGCAGGCAGGCAGGACAAGGTCGGCTCCGCGCAACCGTATCAGTGGCTTACACACTGGAACGTCTTGGCGACGACGATGTCGAGAAGGCTTGGTGGATGGCCGCCTGTTGGCGAAGTCGGTGAAGACCGGGTTGGCCGCGGTCTGAAGAGGCTGCGTGGCATTGGGAGAATGCCTGAACATGCCCCCCGCTGGTGAGTGGCGCGAGAGGAGTCATGATTGCGCTCGATATCTGGCAGTTCCGTGCCTGGTTCTCATTGAGAAACTGGTTGCTGAATGGAGTGAGGTACTCGCGGTGTCCCAATCACCTTCGGCGGCTCCTGCATCAGGGGCGTATTTGAGCCGCATGCAGCATTGACACCCGTGATCGCGGCATTGGTCCGCATCCGTTTTTCGTCTTGGGAAATGGTGCGAATGCTGGAGACGAATTCCAGCTCCTTGCGCGCCTGCTTGCACTGAAGGGACGCGCCGAGCTGCTCCGGCGCAGGAGCAGTTGTCTGGCGGGCTTGCTGCTCGATGACACGCTGCTGGCTCTCGATCTGGCGCTGCTGCATTTCGTTCAGCTGGCGCTGATACTTTTGTTCATTCGCCTGTGCTGCATCAGCCCGTTCACGGGAGATCTCATCGTCCGATTTTTTGCGCTGAATCAGAGCTCCAGTGTCATTGCTGCTGCAAGGACTGTCTGAGAAAGTCGACTTTCCAGAGGCATCCTTGCATTGAAAGACCTGGGCTGCGGCAGGCAATGCGAAAAGTGCTGTAAAGATTGCTGTGGTCAAGAGTCGCATATGCATATCGATGAATTGATGGGCCTGATCGAAATCGAATTACAGACGAAGAATAGTCCTTTGACCCGCATGCCCGGCAACTTTCGTCTTGGTTCGAATGGCTAGTTTCACTCGGCGTCCCGCAGGGCAGCGCGGCGGGCTGCTTCAGCGGTCTCCTGAGCCTCCTTCTCGGCTTGCCTGAAACGTTCTTGTACCGGAGTCGATGTGCCGTCATGGCCGCCTGCGGCGCGCTCACCGATGTGAATGTTGGAAAGCCTTGCTGTGCCGTACAGCAAGGCCGCTGCAATGATCAGGAGCACGATGAATTTCATTGTTGCATTGTGCCGCTGGTCATTTGGAGGGTACGGCCAGCGTCTGCAACGCAATCTCACGCCTCTGCCGCTTGCCAGGTCCAGAGTAAACTCGCCCCCGCAGCCAGCACTCGCTGCACGATGGGAATGGAGCTTCCCGAAACCGCCCTGCGAAGGGCTGATGGCTCCTGCCTTGGTGGGATGGGTCCTGCCGGTGGCGGGGCCATGTCTTGATCCTGCCCGGCACGCCCGTCCGGTTATTCGATGAAAGGACGGTCATGGGGGTCTACGGTTTCATTCTGGTGTTCGTTGGAGGCGGCCTGGGGTCTGCGCTCCGGCATGGCACGAACTTGCTCGCGCTGCGGCTGGTGGGCAGTGCGTATCCACTGGGTACGTTGGCGATCAATGTGCTGGGTGCCTTCGTGATGGGGGTGGTGGTGGAGTGGTTTGCGCTCAAGACATCGCTGCCGCAGAGTGCGCGGCTGTTCATCACCACGGGCATTCTGGGTGGCTTCACCACGTTTTCGACGTACGCGTTGGAAGTCGGCATGCTGTATGAGCGTGGCGACTGGCTGGCCTCCGTGCTGTATGCGCTGGGCTCGCTGGTGCTTGGCGTGGCTGCGCTGTTTGCGGGGTTGGGGCTGGTGCGCATGGTGGCCCATTGAGACACCGTGATTGCGCTATGCTGTGTGCCATGGCCCGCCTGAACGCAACGCAGATTATTCGCACCATCCATTGGATGGTGGGTTAGCCAGCGGCCTTCAGCGCCATGCAACCCGCCCAGAGGAGGCGGGTTTTTTCATTCCGTCTCCGGGGTTTTCTCAAGCCTTTCAGGAGATGGATATGCAGGTTTCCGAACAGTCCCGGCCCCGTTGCGCAGAATATGCCGATGCCCCTGCCGCCAACGCGCGGCTTGCCACGCTGCACATGGTCTGCGGCAAGATCGGCTCGGGCAAGTCAACGCTGGCGCGGCAATTGGCGGACGGGCCCGGAACGGTGTTGGTCAGCGAGGATTCCTGGCTGGCCGGCCTGTACCCCGGCGAGATGCAGTCGGTGGCCGATTACGTACGTTGCAGCACGCGGCTCAAGGGGTTGATGGGGGCGCATGTACAGGCGCTGCTGGACGCTGGCGTGTCGGTAGTGCTGGATTTTCCGGCCAATACCCTGGAGGGGCGGGGCTGGGCGCGCAGCGTGTTCGAGAAAGTGGGCGCCTCGCACCGCCTGCATTTTCTGGATGTGCCTGACGAGGTCTGCAAGCAGCGCTTGCGTGTGCGCAATGCGGCAGGCGAGCATCCGTTTCAGGCCAGCGATGAGCAATTCGACCTGATCACTAGCTACTTTGTCGCGCCCTCCGACGAGGAGGGCTTCGACGTGGTGCATCACCCGTATGCGCCGCTCTGAAGTGCCGGCCTGGACAAGAGACTTCGCCACGGCCTCATCCCACCATCTCAGCTTGATCGTGCTTGCACCTCCACCCAATAGCGGGTGCGGCTGCGCAGTTGCAGAGGAAAGCGGCTGACGAGCGCGGCCAGGGCGCGATCCGTGTCATCCACGGGAAAGGCGCCCGAGACAAGCATCCCGGCGACCTCGGCCGAGCAGCCCAGGTAGCCGGGCCGGTAGCGGGCAAGGGCGTCAATCAGCTGGCCCAACGGCATGTCCAGCGCGACCAGGCCGCCTTCATGCCAGCTGGCTGCAAAGGGGTCTGCGGACGTGGGCGGCTGGGTGGCGCTGGACGAGAAGGCGGCCTGCTGTCCGGTCTGCAATTGCGCGGAGGGCGCATCGCTGTCCAGAGGCTGCAGGCGCACGGCCTTTTCCTGCACGGTGACATGGCACAGGCCATCGTCCGCAAGATGGACCGTGAAGCGCGTGCCCAGGGCCAGTACGTGGCCTTGCGGGGTCTGCACGCTGAAGGGGCGGCCCAGCGCGTCGGGCACGGTGGCGACGAGGATGCGGCCACGGTGCAGGCGCAGCAGGCGCTGGCGGTCGTCAAAAACGGTGTCCAAGGCGGTGGCCGTATCCAGGGCCACCAGGGAGCCGTCGGGTAGCTTTAGATCCCGGCGCTCGCCCGTGGCTGTGCGCTGGCCGGCCTGCCAGCTTTCCAGTGGTGCGCCTTTCCAGGCCATCCAGGCCGCGGCGCCGCTGCCCAGGCCCAGAGCCACGCCGCGCACCACGGAGCGGCGGGTGGGCGAGGCGCGACGGCCCAGCGCCTGGCGCGCCAGGGGGGCGGGCAGATGCGACAGTTGCGCGGTGACGGATTGCACGCGCAGCCAGGCGCGCTGGTGGGCGGGATCGGCCTCATGCCATTTCTGCCAGTCCTGTTGCAGGCCCGCTGTGGCAGAGGCGCCGCGCAGTTTCACGTGCCAGGCGGCGGCCTCATGCAAGGCGCGGCGGTCGTTGCCTTCCAGATGTCTCTCGCCCATGTGGCTATGCCAGGACCAGGCAGCAATGCTCCATCGCCCGGGTCAGGTAGTTGCTGACGGTGCGCAGCGATACACCCAGGCGCTGGGCGATCTCTGGGTAGCTCAGTTCCTCGAACTGGGCCAGCACGAAGGCTTCGCGAACCTTGGGGGGAAGGCCCTGGAGCATGCGGTCCACATCCAGCAGGGTCTGCTGGACGATGGCCTGCTCTTCGGGTGAAGGCGCCAGCGATTGTGGCAACTGGGCCAGATAGTCCAGATAGGACTGCTCCAGCGTGCGGCGGCGAAACAGGTCGGCGACCAGGCCCCGGGCGATGGTGGCCAGGTAGCGCCTGGGTTCGCGGATGTCCTGCTGCGGCAGGGGCGAGCGCAGCAGGCGCACAAAGGTGTCCTGGGCCAGGTCGGCGGCATCGTCACGGTTGCCCAGGCGTTTGCGCAGCAGGCTTTCCAGCCAGGGATGGTGGTTCTGGTAGAGGCTGTGCACGGAGAAGGCTGGGGCGGAGGAGGCGGGCGCAGTGGCAATCGCTGCTGCAAAAGATAATAAGAATGCTTATCAATTATCTTTCAGGCCGGCGCCCCTCCCGCAAAGAGGGCGTCCACTTGTTGCATGTGCGCTACAGGGCAGTGGTGGCCGCCAGCCTGCACCAGATTTGCGCAGGCCGATTCCTCGTGCGGCACGCGGTCCGCGACGCCCAGGTTTGTGTCGTGCAAGGTGTGTAGCACACCTTGCATCGGGCCTCAGTTGGCTGCTGGTCCGCCATGCGCTTCCATGCGCTCCAGCGCGGCGCAGACATCCGCCATTCGCCCGGAGATGAACAGGCATTCCGGCTGCTCCTGCGGCGACCGCTGGATGATGCGCAGGCCTGAAGGCTGCTCCGGTGCGGATTGCAGGGCGGGCTGCGTCGGCAGCAAGGGCAGGATCAGCTGGGCATCTCCATGGTCTGCAGCGCGTGCGGCCTTGCCGCGGCGCTGCTGGCTGCGCCGGCGTGCCTTGCTGAAAGAGATCACGTTGGCGGGCTCGGATGCTGCGGCAGGTAATGGCTGGCACGCAGGGGCTTGTGCAAGAGGCATGGCCGACTCCATGGCGGTCGCAGTCAGGCGGATGCCATGTGCCAGGCGCAGGAAGGAAAAAGAAGACAGTGTTGGCAGAGCGAATCCCATGTGACGACTCCTGTTGGCGTGTTTCAAAGAGGCATGGACACAGGCAGGATTGCGGTTTGCGGGCAAAGCTCCGCCCAGGGCGAAGCTCCAAGGCTTCGCGCCTACCACCTGGGCGGTGCGTGAAATGGGGTGAGGCGGCCTGAAAAGGGCCGCCAGTCCGGCTTACATGGACATGCTGTTGCGGATCAGCCCCACGGCGAGGCCTTCAATGGCAAAGGCCTCCTCGGGGGCGACGCGAATCACCGGGTAATCGGGGTTTTCCGGCAGAAGTTCCACGCCCTGCGTGGTGCGGCGCAGGCGCTTGACGGTGACTTCGTCACCCAGGCGCGCCACGACGATCTGGCCGTTGCGGGCTTCGTGTGCGGACTGCACGGCCAGCAGGTCGCCGTCCATGATGCCCGCGTCGCGCATGGACATGCCGCGCACGCGCAGCAGATAGTCGGGGCGCGTCTGGAACAGGCTGGGCTCGACGGAATAGGTTTGGTCGATGTGTTCCTGCGCGAGAATGGGCGAGCCCGCCGCAACGCGGCCCACCAGGGGCAGCATCAGCGGTGCCAGGGCCGACAGCGGCAGTCCGAAGCTGGTGCCGCGCGCAGCATTGATGTTGCGCACGGTGTCGGTACGCAGGCGAATGCCGCGCGAGGTGCCGCTGACCAGTTCGATCACACCTTTGCGGGCCAGGGCCTGCAGGTGTTCCTCGGCAGCGTTGGCGGACTTGAAGCCCAGCGTGTTGGCGATTTCCGCGCGGGTGGGAGGCGCGCCCGTGCGAGAGATGGCGGCCTGGATCAGGTCCAGGATCTGTTGCTGGCGGGCGGTGAGCTTGGGATGGTCGAGCATGGCGTGCGTCCGGTCCTTGAGGGCAGATGGCAGGCTGGGAGGCCATCTGATGATTTATACAGTATCTGTATTTTTAACCAGTTTTCCAAGAGGTGCAAGTGGGGCAGTCAAAGTTGGTGATTCTGGGCACGGGCGGGACCATCGCCGGCCGGGCGGATTCGCAGTCGCAGGGCGTGGGGTACAAGGCCGGGCAGATCACGGTGCAGTCGCTGCTGGAGGCCGTGCCGGACCTGGAGCAGCAGGCGCTGGGACCGGTGCAGACGCAGCAGATCGCGCAGGTGGACAGCAAGGATATGGACTGGCCCGTGTGGCGCGCGTTGCTGCGCGCCTGCACGCAGGCACTGGAGGATGCAGACACACGCGCCGTGGTGATCACGCATGGAACGGACACGCTGGAAGAGACGGCCTGGCTGCTGCACAGCCTGCTGCCGGCCACCAAGCCCATTGTGTTGACCTGCGCCATGCGCCCGGCCACGGCCCTGTTGGCAGACGGACCGCAGAATCTGCGCGATGCCGTGACCGTGGCTGCCAGCGGCGGGCGCAGCGGCGTATGGGTGGTGGCAGGCGGCGAGGTGCATGCGGCAGCCCAGGTGCAGAAGGTCCATCCCTACCGGCTGCAGGCAATGCGCTCCGTGGAAGGCGGGCCGCAGGCGTTGGTGGAGGAAGGGCGTGTGCGCTGGCTGGTGCCCGCCGCGCCGTCCGCGCGGGCCATGGTGCCTGCGGCCATGTCATCTGATCTGCTGGCGCTGGATGAGCTGCCCTGGGTCGAGGTGGTGTTCAGCGGCGCCTTGGCGCGTGCCAGCGGTGTGGATGCGCTGGTGGCGGCAGGCGTGCGTGGCATCGTCGTGGCTGGCACGGGCAATGCGACGGTTCACGAAGGCATGGAAGCGGCCTTGCAGCGTGCCCGCGACAAGGGTGTCTGGATCTGGCGGGGCACGCGCTGTGCCGAAGGCCTGCCCGTGGCCTCCGGCCTTGGGACCAACCCGGCAGAGGCTGATCTGGCGCAGCTGCCTGTGGCAAAGGCCCGGATTGCGATGATGCTGGCGCTGGCAGCACAGCCGCGCGATTGAGCCGGGCGGCGACGCCGGCATTTCTTCAGTTGCTGGCGGTCAACAAAAAAGCACCCGGCGGGTGCTTTTTTCGTTGCGGCACATGGCCTGCATCACTCAGCCAGTGCAGCCAGTGCGCGTTGGGTGATGTCCTCGACCGAGCCCAGGCCGCTGATGGCGCGGTACTTGGGTGCCGCTGCGGCTTCCTTTTCGGCCCATGCGCGGTAGTAGTCCACCAGGGGGCGGGTCTGGCTGCTGTAGACGTCCAGGCGCTTCTTGACGGTTTCTTCCTTGTCGTCTTCGCGCTGCACCAGCGGCTCGCCGGTCACGTCGTCCTGGCCTTCGACCTTGGGTGGATTGAACTTGACGTGGTAGGTGCGGCCCGAGGCGGGGTGGGAACGGCGGCCGCTCATGCGCTCGATGATGGCGTCGAAGGGCACGTCGATCTCCAACACGTAGTCCAGCTTCACGCCAGCGGCCTTCATGGCGTCTGCCTGGGGAATGGTGCGGGGAAATCCATCAAACAGGAAGCCGTTGGCGCAATCGGCCTGGGCGATGCGTTCCTTGACCAGATTGATGATCAGGTCGTCGCTGACCAGTTGGCCGGCGTCCATCACGGCCTTGGCCTGCTGGCCCAGGGGCGTTCCGGCCTTGACGGCGGCACGCAGCATGTCACCGGTGGAAATCTGGGGGATGCCGTACTTCTGGCAGATGAAAGCGGCTTGCGTGCCTTTGCCGGCGCCGGGTGCGCCCAACAAAATCAGTTTCATGGAAGTCCTTGAGGAGAGTAGAAATTCTTGTCTGCCGGATCGGCCCACCGGGGCGGACAGTCCATGCGTCATATTTTTGTCGCGGGCAAGGATAGCACGCACAGGGCTAACACTGGCTTACACGCAGAGGGCAAAACTGTCGCCTGTGCAATCTCCAAAAACTGCGTTTTGCTGTCCGACAAAACCGCATGTGCAGTTGTGTTGTGAATGACGATGCCGGGCATCGCCATTGGCGCATCTGTATTGGCGTACTTGGGATCGGATTCAGGCGGACAACCGGGCGCGCACCCGTTCCAGGTCTTCGGGGGTGTCAACGCCGGGGCCTGGTGCATGGGGCGTGAGGTGGACGGCGATGCGGTGGCCGTGCCACAGCGCGCGCAACTGTTCCAGCGCCTCCAGCACCTCGGTGGGGGCGGGAGAAAGCTGCGGGAAGCTGCGCAGGAAACCGGCACGGTAGCTGTAGATGCCAATGTGGCGCAGTGGCGCGAAGCCGGGGTGGCCCGGCGCTGCCGATGCCGCTGCAGATGCCGTCTCCCACCATGCCTGGCCTGCATGTTCACGCGCAAAGGGGATGGGGGCGCGGCTGAAGTAGTGGGCCATGCCCTGGGCATCGCAGACGACCTTGACCACGTTCGGATTGGTGAAGTCGGCCAGGCTGTCGATGGCATGTGCCGCCGTGCCCATGCTGGCCGAGGGCCGCTGCGGCAGCAGGGCGGCCACGGCATCGATGAGGTCGGGAGCGATCAACGGTTCGTCGCCCTGGACGTTGACGACGATGTCATCGCCATCCAGGCCCAGCAGTTCGCAGGCCTCGGCCAGGCGGTCGCTGCCGCTGGCGTGGTCGTTGCGCGTGAGCACGGCTGCAACGCTGTGCGCGGCGCAGGCGGCGACGATGCTTTCGTCATCGGCCGCGACCACGCAGCGCGTGGCGCCGCTGAGGCCGGCACGCTGTGCCACGCGCACGACCATGGGAAGGCCTGCAATGTCTGCGAGGGGCTTGCCTGGCAGGCGGCTGGAGGCAAGGCGGGCAGGAATCAGAACCGTGAAGGGCGCGGTGGGCATGGTGCGTTGCGGAGATGGTCGAAAGTGCGGGCGCGGGCGTTGTCGGAAATCGGGCCTTGCGGCGCGATCAGTCCTCGAGCTCGTCGTCGTCCAGCGTGCGGGCTTCGGCCTCCAGCAGCACCGGAATGCCGTCGCGCACGGGGTAGGCCAGGCGCGCGCTGCGCGAGACCAGTTCCTGGTGCTCGCGGTCAAAGCGCAGCGGGCCCTTGGTGACGGGGCAGACCAGCAGTTCGAGAAGTTTGGCGTCCATGGCGGATCCTGTGTTTTGGAGGGGGAGGGCCGGCCGTGGCGGCCAGCCAAGACGGTGATGATAGTCAGGCGCGTGGCCTGCGCAGCGCCTGCAGCCGCTGATCCAGCAGCGCCCAGAAATCTGGCGGCAGCTGCAATTGCAGCGCAACGGACCAGGCCTGGGGATGGGTTCGCCACAGCTTGACCGCATCCTTTTCGGTGCAGACCAGCGGGTCTTCATTGCGTCCCAGGCGCTGGAAGCTCTCAAAATTATAGTGATCCGGCAGCGCCTGGGCGTGCTCCAGCGCCAGACCCTGTTCAGTGGCCAGCATGGAGAAAAAGCCCTCGGGCCGGGCAACGGCGGCCACGGCCTCCACGGGCCGTCCGCGCAGGGCCGCCAGGGGAATGCGCTCACCGTGCGCATTGACGCCTTCAGCGGCCAGTTGGCGCTGCATGGCAAAGGCGGGCGCATCCGTTGGCGGGCAGGTGCCCGCGTGCAGCACGGCGGTGACGGGGCGCGGCCAGGGTTCGCGCAGCGGGCCTGCCGGCAGCAGCCAGCCATTGCCGATGCCGTCGTCATTGAAGACGCACAGCTCGATGTCGCGGGACAGGGCCAGGTGCTGCAGGCCGTCGTCGCTGATGACCACATCCACCTGGGGATGGCGGGCGCGCAGGGCCTGGACGGCCTCGATGCGCTTGCGGGCCACGAAGACCGGCACGCCGCTGGCACGCGCCAGCAGCGCGGGCTCGTCACCCACGTCGGCGGGGGCGCTGTCAGGATGGGCTTCGCGGCAGTCGTCCGTGCTGCGGCCATAGCCGCGCGAGACGATGCCAGGGCTCCAGCCGCTGTCCCGCAGATGGCGGGCCAGGGCGAGCGTGACGGGGGTCTTTCCGGCGCCGCCCGCAATCACGTTGCCGACGACGATGACCGGAATGCCGGCCTGGCCTGCACGCCTGAAACCCAGTGCATAAGGCAGCCGATGCAGGCCCAGCAGGGCGCGGTACAGCAGGGACAGGGGAAAGAGGGCGCAGGCCAGCGGGCCGCGGTGGCGCCAGGCCGCGCGAAGCCCCCGGGCTGCGGGGGCGGGGCCATTCCCGGGCATGGAGGCCTTGCCCTCAGCGCCCGGCGCTGGCCGAGGTCTGCGTGGCAAAGGTGATCTGGGACAGTCCGGCGCGGCGCGAGGCCTCCATCACCGACACCACGGACTGGTGCGGCGCGGTGGCGTCGGCGCTGATGATGACCACGCTGTCCTTGCCGGCAACTGCCGCTGCGGCCAGTGCGTGGGTCAGGCCGGTGACGCTGCGGTCTTCCACGGCGGTCTTGTTGATGGCGTAGCGGCCGTCGGCGGCGATGGCGACGATGATTTCGCGGGGCCTGTCGCGCTGCTGCTCGACATCGGCCACGGGAAGGGTCAGCTGCAGTTCGGTGAACTTGCTGTAGGTGGTGGACAGCATCAGAAAGATCAGCACCACCAGCAGCACATCGATGAACGGGATCAGGTTGATCTCGGGCTCGTCACGACGGCGGGGACGGAAGTTCATGGCAGGTCTCTCGCGTGCGGGTTCTGCGGGTTCACTTGCCGCCGACGCGCACCAGGTGGCGCACGAACTGCTCGGAGGCCAGCTCCATGCCCAGCAGGTAGCCATCGACGCGGGCGCGGAAGTAGCGCCAGAAGATCAGCGCCGGAATGGCGACGATCAGGCCGAAGGCCGTGTTGTACAGGGCGATGGAGATGCCGGCCGCCAGCTGCGCCGGGTTGCCGCCGCCGGTGGCCGATGCGCCGCCTTGCGAGCCGAAGATCTCGATCATGCCGATCACCGTGCCCAGCAGGCCCAGCAAAGGCGCGGCAGAGGCGATGGTGGCCAGCGCGCTCAGGTGCTTTTCCAGCGTGTGGGCAGCAGCGCGGCCGGCACCTTCCATGGAGGCGCGAAGCTCTTCTTCGCTGCTGTCCGGATGGGCCTGCAGGGCGCGCAGTCCACTGGCCAGGACTTCGCCCAGCGTGGAGTTCTGGGACAACTGCTGCACGACTTCCTGGCTGGGCAGGCCGCGCGAGGACACGGAAATCGCCTCGCCCAGCAGGGCGGGCGGCGCCACGCGGGCCGTTTTCAGCGCCACGAAACGTTCAAAGACCAGGGCCAGAGCCAGGATGGAGCAGGCAATCAGTGGCCAGATCGGCCAGCCTGCGGCTTGTATGATCGACAGCAAGTTGTTTTCCCCCCGCGTTTAACTGCAGCCGACGATTATGGCCCAGCCATATGGCCGGTCCAGGCGTCTCGTGTCCGCGATCGCCTGAAAACTGTGATCCGGCGCAGCATCCAGGCAACGGGCGGCTCCCCATATTCGGGATTTTGGATGGTCGCTATAGCACAGATTTCTGTGGATAACTTTGTTATCAAGCGGGTTGCGCAAACGCCGCTGCGGCGGCGAATGGACACTGTGACAAATGTGAATTCTTTGTTGCAGCAAAAAAATCTTTATGAATCAATTGCTTGCGAGGTGTTTTTGAGAGTGCTTCTGCAAATTGCCGCCAAAGTGCCTGCTCGGGTCTGCATCCGCCTGCCTGTGGAGAATGTTGCACTGCATGCAGACCGGGAGACCGCATGAGTGGTGCATTCGGCGCAATGAACCCAGCAGCGGCGCCGCTGGTCTGGGAAGTCGGCGCGCTGTGCCGCGCCGTGAGCGACGCCTTGCAGGCACGCTTCAATCCGGTGGCGGTGCGCGGCGAGATCAGCGGCTTTTCCCGCGCGGCCAGCGGGCATTGCTACTTCAGCATCAAGGACGCGGGCGGGCAGATCCGCTGCGCCATGTTCCGGCGTGCGGCCCAGCTCATGGATTTTTCGCCGCGCGATGGCGAACTGGTCGAGTTGCGGGGTCGGCTGGGCGTCTACGAGCAGCGTGGCGACCTGCAACTGGTCGTCGAGAGCATGCAGCGTGCGGGCCAGGGCGCCCTGTTCGAGCAGTTCCTGCGGCTGAAGGCGCAGCTGGAGGCCGAAGGCCTTTTCGACGCGGCCCGAAAGCGCAGCCTGCCGCCGCTGCCGCGCGGCATTGGCGTGGTGACTTCGCCGGGGGCTGCTGCGCTGCACGACGTGATCACGGCGCTGCGCCGTCGCGTGCCCCATATCCCCGTGGTGCTGGTGCCTGCCCTGGTGCAGGGCGCGCAGGCGCCGGCCTCCCTGATCGATGCGCTGCAAAGGCTTTATGGCCTGGCGCGGGAAGGCGCGGGCTCGGTTGATGGCTCGGTGGCCGGCGCGCCGCCCATCGACACCATCTTGCTGGTGCGCGGGGGCGGCTCCATCGAAGACCTCTGGGCCTTCAACGACGAGCGCCTGGCCCGCACCATCGTGCAAAGCCCGGTGCCCCTGATCTGCGGCGTGGGGCACGAGACCGATTTCACCATTGCCGACTTCTGCGCCGACCTGCGCGCGCCCACGCCCACGGCAGCGGCCGAACTGGTGAGCCAGCCGCGCGAGGTCTGGATGGGCGCGCTGCAGCTCATGCAGGGCCGCCTGGAGGATTCCGTGCAGCGGCTGCTGGACCGCCAGCAGCAGCGCCTGGACCTGGCAGCGCAGCGCCTGGGCCGGCCCAGCGAGCAACTGGCCCGCAGCCGGCTGCAGCTCAGCCGCCAGGCCCAGCGACTGCGCCATGCCATGCAGTTGCGGCTGCAGCGCATGGACCATGCGGGGCAGGGCCTGCAGGCGCAGCTGCCTGCCGGCATGCGTCGCGGCCTGGACCGGCGCGCGGATCACCTGGCGCGCATGGAGCTTCGTCTGCAGCTGCTGGACCCGCGCCTGGTGCTGCAGCGCGGCTATGCCCTGCTGACCGATGCCGAGGGGCATCCCGTGACCGAGGCGCGCAGCGCGCCACCGGGCACGGCCTTGCAGGCGCAGCTGGCCGACGGCAGCCTGGACCTGGTGGTGACGCAGCCGCGCCTGCTCTGAACTGCAGCCCCCTGTGTGCAGCGTTCGGCGTGCAGGGAGTGGCGGGCGGCAGGCAGTATCCGTGTAGGCCGATTGGCCGGATCAAGGTCAATTCACATCCACCCCCGCAGCAGCGGGCCAAGATGGGCCATTTGGCGCGCGCTTTCGCCGCAGGGTCACGAAGTTGTTCCTACAATGCCCGTTCGGGTGCGTGAGGGCCAGGGCTCGCAGCAATGCGCGCAGTGCAGGCCCCGCGCGACGGTCACGGCAGGCGCTGCAGGCGCTCTGCGCAACAGGTGCTGGCCCGTCCTAAAAGATTTCAACCACGAAGGAAACACCATGGAACATACCTTGCCCCCTCTGCCCTATGCGATTGACGCGCTGGCACCCCACTACAGCCAGGAAACGCTGGAATACCACCATGGCAAGCACCACAACGCCTATGTGGTGAACCTGAACAACCTGCAAAAGGGCACCGAATTCGAAAACATGACCCTGGAAGAGATCGTCAAGAAGTCTTCCGGCGGCATCTACAACAACGCAGCCCAGATCTGGAACCACACCTTCTTCTGGAACTGCATGGCCCCCAACGGTGGCGGCGAGCCTACCGGCGCACTGGCTGACGCCATCAACAAGAAGTGGGGCAGCTACGCCGCCTTCAAGGAAGCCTTCGTGAAGTCGGCCGTGGGCAACTTCGGCTCTGGCTGGACCTGGCTGGTCAAGAAGGCCGACGGTTCGGTGGACATCGTCAACACCGGCGCTGCCGGCACGCCCCTGACCACGGAAGACAAGGCCCTGCTGACCGTGGACGTCTGGGAACACGCCTACTACATCGACTATCGCAACCTGCGTCCCAAGTTCGTCGAGACCTTCCTCGGCCAACTGGTGAACTGGAAGTTTGCCGAGCAGAACTTCGCCTGATCGAAGCGCAGGTACGACGTGTGCACGACGTGTGCACGCCATGTGCACGTCATGTGCACGCAACGCAAAAAGCCCCGAACGGGGCTTTTTGCTTTTTGAGAGGAAGGCGACGGCTCAGCGGCGCTGATCGCGCAGCCGCCAGCCTGTCCACAGTGCCGTGCAGGCCAGCAGCAGCGTGGCGCTTGCGATCACGGCGCTGAAACCCTGGCCGAAGGCTGTGCGTGCCAGCTCGGTCAACTGGTGCGCGGCCTGCGGCATCAGCTGTTCGGCAGCCAGCAGGGCTTCGTCCAGGCTGTCGCGCACGGAATCGGGCAGGCCCAGGCCCTCCGGCAGGCGCAATGAGCCTGCATAGACGGCCGACAGCAGGCTGCCCATCAGCGTCACGCCCAGGGCGCCGCCCAGCTCGTAGGACACCTCCTCGACCGAGGCCGCCATGCCGGCACGGTCCGCGGGAGCGCTTTGCATGATGGTGCTCGACGCCGTGGTCATGGCCGCGCCTATGCCCAGGCCCAGCAGGGCCAGCGCCGCCGCCTGCGGCCACCAGCCCATGTCGTGGACCAGCAGATAGCCGCCCATGCCCAGGCCCGACAGCAGCAGCGCTGCCGGCAGCATGCGCGCGCCGCCCAGGCGTGGCAGCCAGTGGCCTGCCACGGGGCCGGCCACAAAGGCGGCCAGCGGCAGCGGCAGCACGGCCAGGCCGGCCTGCAGTGGCGACAGTCCCTGCACCAGTTGCAGGCGCTGGCTGAACACGAGCTCCATGCCGATCAGCGCGGCCGCTGCCACCAGGGCCGAGGCCACGGCCGTGGCAAACGCCGGGTTGCGGAACAGCGCAAAGTCCAGCAGCGGGTCGCTGCTGCGGCGCTGGCGCCGCACGAACAGCGCGAGAAAGCCCAGGCCCAGCACCAGGGCCACGGCGGCCAGGGCCCAGTCGGGCGATTGCTTGCCGGCTTCCTTGATGGCGTAGGTGCTGCCCACCAGGCCTGCCATGACCTGCAATGAGCCGATGAAGTCCCAGGGCCGCTGCGAGGTGGGCGTGCCTGAGGGAATCAACCAGCCGGCCAGGGGCAGGGCGAGCAGCACGATGGGCACATTGATCAGGAACACCGAGCCCCACCAGAAGTATTCGAGCAGCAGCCCGCCCACCACCGGCCCGAAGGCCGCACCGCCCGAGGCTACCGAGGCCCAGATGCCGATGGCCAGCGCGCGCTCGCGCTCATCGGCAAAGCTCAGGCGGATCAGGGACAGTGTGGCCGGCATCATCATGGCCGCGCTCACTCCCAGCAGCGCGCGCGCCGCAATCAGCAGGGCGGGCGAGGGCGCAAAGGCCGCGCACAGCGATGCCACGCCGAACACGCACAGCCCGGCCATGAACAGCCGCTTGTGGCCGAGCCTGTCGCCCAGCGTGCCCATGCCCAGCAGCAGGCCGGAGACCACCAGGGCATAGATATTGACGATCCACAGCTTGGCCGAGGCCGTGGCCGCCAGGTCATGCGTGAGGCGCGGAAGCGCCGTGTAGAGCACCGTCATGTCGATGACGATGAGCAGCAGCGCCACCGAGACGATGGCCAGCACCAGCCATCGGCGCGGATCGGCCGCCTGGGATTTTGGAAGATGCCCCGAAACGGGGTTCTGGGTTTGCGTTGTGAACGCCATAAAGCACCTGTTTGCCCCGGGCCTTGTGGGCCGGGGCTTCCTTTTTGATGAAAACCACAGTTTCCATCAATGAAATGATTTATCAAAGTTTGATTCCATCCATAAAATTGATGGATGGAATGGACACTCGACAGGCTGAAGCATTTTGTGGCGGTGGCCGAAGCCGGCACCATGACCGAGGCCGCCCGTCGCCTGGGCCGTGCGCAATCGGCCGTGAGCACGGCCATCGGCCTGCTGGAAGCAGACCTGGGGCTGGAGCTCTTCGACCGCGTGGGGCGCCGCGTGCAGTTGACGGCGGCAGGGGAGGTGATGCTGCTGGAGGCCCGGTCCCTGCTGCACCAGGCCCAGGCCATGGACCACCGCGCCCGCGCCCTGGCCGCAGGCGGGCAGGCACGCCTGGCCGTTGCGCTGGACGAGGCGCTGCCCTATGTGCCGCTGGCCCAGCTGTTCAAGGAGCTGGCGGCGCGCTTTCCGGCCATGGAGCTGACCGTCCTGAACGGCACGGCCTCCGAAGTGGCCGAGCATGTGGCGGCGCAGCGTGCCCAGGTTGCCTTCCAGTTCGACCGAGCGCCTGCGCCGGCCACCTGTGCCCAGCGCCATATCGGCAGCGTGCCGCAGACCATTTGCGTGGCCAAGGGCCATGTGCTCGATGGCACGGCGGCCCTCACGCGCAGGCAGCTGGCCGCGCACCGCCAATTGCTGATGCACATTGAGGGCGTGGAGGACACCGTGCTCAGTCCCGCCGTCTGGCGCTCCAACAGCTTCTATGTGATTGCCGACATGGTGGCCGACGGCCTGGGCTGGGCCATCCTGCCGGTCAATATTGCCGAGTTCGGCGATCTGCGCCCGCATCTGCGGCAACGCGCCTGCGAGGGGCTGGCGCTGCCGCCGCTGACCGTGCGCATGCTCTGGCTGGAAGGGCTGGCGCCCGGGGCCGAAGCGCTGTGGATGCGCCAGCGCCTGGCCGAGCTGCTGGCCTTGATGGCCACGGACTGAGCGGCCTGAGCAGTCTAGGCTGGCGCGGGCGTTGCGGCCTTGTTCAGGTGCAGGCAGCGGCTGCGTCTTCGGCAGGCGGGCTCTCTTTCGCTCGTGCCTGGCGTGCGGCCAGCACGCCCAGGGCCCACATGGCGACACCGGCCAGCAGCGCCACCACGAAGGAAATGCGTGCGCCCCACAGGTCGGTGGCCCAGCCTGCGGCGGCCGCGCCCAGGGCCACGCCCATGGCAATGCCGGTCAGCAGCCAGGTCATGCCTTCGGTCAGGCGCTGGTGCGGCACCTGCTGCTCCACCAGGCCCATGGCCACGGTGATGGTCGGCCCGAAGGTAATGCCGGCCAGCAACACGGCCAGGGTCAGTGTGAACACATTGGTGGCCAGCAGCAGGGGCACGGCCGTGATGCAGACCGAGGCGCCCACCCAGGCAATCTGGCGGTGCAGCGGCGCCTTCAGGCGCAGCGTGCCGAACACCAGTCCCATCACGCAGGACCCCAGCGCATAGAACGAGAGCACGATGCTGGCCGCCGCCGGCTGGCCCTGCTGCGTGGCAAAGGCCACGCTGGCCACGTCGATGGTGCCCACGATGATGCCCTGGGCCAGCATGAACAGCGCCAGCGTGCGCACCACGGGATGGCGGGCCAGCGACTGCTGGCGCGTGCGCTGCTGCGATGTGTCCACGGGCGGCTCTGTGCGGCGCTGGGCCACGAACAGCGCCACGCCCACCAGCAGCAGCAAGGAGGCGGCCAGCGGCCCGGCCTCGGGGAACAGCACCATGCTCAGGCCTACCGACAGCGGCGGGCCGACGATGAAGCAGACATCGTCCAGCACGGCCTCCAGCGCATAGGCCGTCTGCAGCTGGGGCGTGCCACGCAGCAGCACGGTCCAGCGTGCGCGCACCATGGCCGGCATGCTGGGCAGGGCACCCACCAGCGCTGCCAGCACCAACAGCAGCCAATCCGGTCCCTGCCAATGCGCGCAGGCCAGCAGCGCAAACATGGCGGCAGCACTCACGGCCGCTGCCCAGGGCAAGACCTTGCGCTGGCCATGGCGGTCCACCAGCGCCGAGATGCGGGGCGCCAGCACCGCAATGGACAGCGCAAAGCAGGCAGCGACCGCGCCGGCCAGCGTGTAGGCGCCGCGCTGCTGGGACAGCATGGTGATCAGGCCGATGCCCGTCATGGAAAGGGGCAGGCGGGCCAGGAGACCGGCCAGCACAAAGGCGGCCGTGCCGGGCCGGGTGAACAGCTGGCGGTAGGCGTGGAACATGGAAACCTCGGAAAACGGACAGGCCGCTGCAATCACATACGCGGCGTATGTCAGCAATTCTACGGGCTGCCCATGACGCGCCGTATCATTGGCATACGTTTTGTATGTGAATGGAGTGCGCCATGCGCAAAAGCCGGGCCAGCATGATCGAGGAGACACGCGCCAAGCTCATCGAGGCTGCGCGCGAGGCCTTTGGCAGCCAGGGCTATTCCCAGGCCTCCATGGACGAATTGACGGCCAATGCCGGGCTGACGCGCGGCGCGCTGTACCACCATTTCGGTGGCAAGCCGGGCCTGCTGGCCGCCGTGGTGGCGCAGATGGATGCCGAAATGGACGCACGCCTGGAGCAGGTGCTGGCCGACCATGCAGATCCCTGGGAGGGGTTCCTGGCCTACTGCCGCGCCTACCTGGCCATGGCGCAGGAGGGCGAGATACGCCGCATCGTGCTGCAGGATGCGCGTGCCGTGCTCACGGGCACGGACCAGGGCGAGCAGCACCGCGCCTGCATCGCCTTCGTGGCCGGCTACCTGGAGCAGCTCATGGAGCGCGGCGTGATCGTGCGCGCCAGCCCGCTGGCCATGTCGCGGCTGCTCAATGGTTGCCTGGTGGAATCCGCGTTCTGGATTGCCGAGGAAGGGGCGCCCCCCGAGCGCCTGCAGCAGGCGCTGCAGGCGCTGGAGTTGACGCTCAAGGGGTGGAAGGCGCCTGCGAGGGGCTGAGCGGCGCTGCGCCAGCCCTCGCTCGAACTTCACTCGTACTTCTTTTCCAGCGCGTCCCAGAACGGCTTGTTGACCAGGCGCTGGCGCTCGGCAAAGGGGGCGACCACAGCGGGGTTCTCGTCCACCCTGCGCTCGTTGCGCAGCTGGCCCAGCGCCTTTTGCATGCCGGCCACGGCGCCTTGCAGCGCGGCATTGGCATACAGCACCAGGCCATAGCCCAGGTCTGCCAGCTCGCCCGCGTCGGTGATGGGCGTCTTGCCTCCGATCACCATGTTCATCAGCTGGGGCTTGGCCAGGCGCTGGGGCAGGGCGCGGATTTCTTCGGCCTGGGTCACGGCCTCGACAAAAAGGATGTCGGCTCCCGCCTCGGCAAAGCGCTGGGCGCGCTCCACGGCGGCCTCGAAGCCCTGCGTGGCGCAGGCATCGGTGCGCGCCATGATCAGCGTGCCCTGGTCGCGGCGCGCGTCCACGGCGGCTTTGATCTTGCCCAGCATCTCGTCGGTGGAAATCACTTCCTTGCCATTGAAATGGCCGCAGCGCTTGGGGCTGACCTGGTCCTCGATCTGGATGCAGTCGGCGCCCGCGCGCTCCAGCGTGCGCACGGCGTGATAGGTGTTGAGCGCGTTGCCGAAGCCGGTGTCGGCATCGACGATCAGCGGCAGATCCACGGCGTCGCGGATGCGGGCCGTGTGGTCGGCGATGTCGGTCAGGCCCATGAAGGCCTGGTCGGGCAGGCCGAACCACATGTTGGTCACGCCGGCACCGGTCACATAGATGGCCTCGAAGCCGAGATCGGCCACGACGCGCGCGGACAGCGCGTTGAATGCGCCGGGAACGAGCACGCCGCGGCGCGCTTCGGCCAGGGCCTTGAGTTGTTGCTTGGTGTTCATGGATGGTTCTGTCGAATGGGAAAAAGCGATGCGCGGGCTGGCGCTCAGTCCAGCGTGATGTTGGCGTTCTTGATCACCGGGCCCCACTTGGCGCGCTCGGCCTCGATGAACTTGCCGTAGGCCTGGGGCGTGCCGCCCATGACCATGCCGCCCGTGTTCTCGATCATGGCGCGCACCTCGGCATCCTTGAGTGCCTCGTTCACGGCCTTGTTCAGGCGCTCGATCACGGCCGGCGGCGTGCTGGCCGGCGCGATCATGCCCAGCCAGTTGTACGACTCGAAGCCCTTGATGCCCGCCTCATCCAGCGTGGGCACGCTGGGCAGCACCTTCAGTCGCTGCTTGCTGGACACGGCCAGCGCCTTGACCTTGTCGCCCTGGATGGCGGGCAGGGCCGCATAGCCCATCTCGAACATGAAGGCCAGGTGGCCGCCCATCAGGTCGGTGGCTGCCAGCGCGCCGCCCTTGTAGGGCACATGGACCATGTCCGTGCGCGTCTGGAAGGCCAGCAGCTCGCCCGACAGGTGGTGGGCGCCGCCCACGCCCGATGATCCATACGTCAGCGTGCCCGGCTTGGCCTTGGCTGCAGCCACCAGCTCGGCCACGGTCTTGAACGGCTGGTTGGGCGCCGTGGTCAGGATCAGCGGCGCCTCTTCGATCAGGATGATGGGCTGCAGGTCGCGGGCGGCGTTGTAGGGCAGCTTTTTCATCAGCATGGGATTGGTCACCAGCGGGCCTGGCGAGCCGAAGCCGAAAGTGTGGCCGTCCGTGGCCTTGGCGATGGCATCCGTGCCCGTCACGCCGCCCGCGCCGCCGCGGTTGTCGATCACGATGGGCTGGCCCAGGCTCTGGCCTATCTTGTCGGCGATCTTTCGGGCCCGCGTATCGGCAAAGCCGCCGGCCGCATAGGGCACGATGAGCTTGATGGGGCGCGAGGGCCAGGCATCTGCGCCCTGGGCCACGGCGGTGGCGGGGGCTGCGAGCAGGGCCGCAGCGGCGGCGGTGGCGCTCAGGGCCAGTCCCAAGCTCAGGTGGAGGGTATTGCGGCGGGTATTCATGGTGTCTTGTCTCGGTTGGGATCCGTGGTTGTGGCGGGAGCGGCTCACTTTTCCTGCATCTTCGCGGCCTTGACGATCTCGCCCAGGCGCTTGCGCTCGGCATCGGTGAATTTCACGAACTCGGCGCGCGTGCCGCCGATGGGCTCGATGCCCAGGCCCTTGAGCTTCTCCACGGTGGCGGGCTCCTTCATGGCCTGGTCCACGGCGGCGGCCAGCTTGTCCAGGATGGCGGGCGGTGTGCCCTTGGGCGCATGGATGCCGGCCCAGTGCGCGATCTGCAGCTCGGCAAAGCCCTGCTCCACGGCGGTGGACAGTTGCGGATAGGCGGAGATGCGCTGCGTCCAGGTCGTGGCCAGGGCCTTGAACTTGCCCTCATTGAGGATGTGGGGCAGGGCGATGATGCTGGCCTCCGACGTGCCCTCCACCTGGCCGCCCAGCACGGCCGTCGTGCTTTCCGATCCGCTCTTGTAGGGCACGGGCTGCAGCTGTGCGCCGTACTTCACGTTCAGCATCTCCGCCACGAAATGCGGCGTGCTGCCCGTGCCGGCCGTGGCGAAATTGAAGCCCTGGCCCTTCTTCGATGCCTCGACGAAATCGCGCAGGTTCTGGTAGGGCGCGTTCTTGGGAACCACGATCACCGAAGGCGCCAGTCCGATCATGGCCACGGGCACCAGCGCATCGTCCTTGAACGGCATGGTCTTCTTGATCATGCTGTTGGAGATCACGCCGGCCGCGCTCACCAGCAGGGTGTAGCCATCGGGCTGGGCCTTGGCCACGATGTCGGCGCCCACGGTGCCGCCTGCGCCGGGCCGGTTGTCGATGACCACGGGCTGGCCCAGGATTTTGGACGCACCTTCGGCGGCCGAGCGGGCCATCAGGTCGTTGGCGCCGCCTGCGGAGAACGGCACCACCAGGCGGATGGGGCGGGTGGGCCAGGCATCGGCGGCAGGCGCGGCAAACGACACGCCGGCCAGCGGCAGCACGGTGGCAAGCAGGGCGGCCAGGGCAGTGCGGCGGGGCAGGCGGGATGGCTGGTGCATGGGGAGTCTCCTGGAAATACTTGAAATGATTGAAACGCCGGCCTTGTTTGCAAGCTGCATGCCATGGCAATAAAGGGTAAACCCTGGTTATTGCAAGCCATTGATCTGAATGCATTTTTCAGTTCACAAAAGGATGGGGCGGAACCTGCTGCTGGATTCATGCAGCGTGATGTTGCATGAATGAAATAATCGGTTGCATGAATGAATCAGTCGTGGCCCCTGTCCCTGGAACCCCGTCCGCCTCCCGCGCGGCATGGCCCCGTGTCGTCACCATAGGCCGCCATCGCATCGGCCGCGTGCTGGAGCGCATGTCCCTGGCGTTGGGCGACCAGGTGCGTGTGGAGCATGTCAGCGCGGCCTTTGACGACGCCGTGCAGGCCGTGCGCGCGCTGCAGGCGGTCGAGCCCATAGACGCCCTGGTGGCCGCCGGCGCCAGTGGTGCCTGGGTGCGCGAGCATGTCGACATTCCCGTGGTCATGATCGAGGTGCGCGGCTTCGATCTGCTGCAGGCGCTGGCCAGCGCGCGGGAATTGGCGCAGGCGGGCGGCACGCCGCGCATCGGGCTGGTGTCGTTCGACCATCCCTCGCCGCACCTGGCCCAGTTCGACGCGCTGTTCGGCGCCGGCATTGCCCAGTTCAGCTACCACGGGCCCGAGGATGCCCAGGCCTGCGTGCGTGCGCTGCAGGCCGCAGGCGTGGGTGCCGTGGTCGCGCCAGGGCTGGTGGCCGACCTGGCCGAGCAGGCCGGCATTCCCAGCGTGCTGCTGTATTCCGACGGCGCCGTGCTGCAGGCGCTGCGCGACGCGGTGCTGCTGGCCCGCCACCGCCATGCCGAGCGCGCTCGCCACCAGCGGCTGGAAACCGTGCTTGGCCAGTTGCAGGACGGCGTGGTCGCCGTGGACACGCAAGGCTGCATCCAGGCACTGAACCCCACCATGGCGGCCCTGCTGGGAGCGCCTGCCAAGGCGCTGCATGGCCGGCTGCTGGACGAGGTGGCACCCGCGCTGGCGCTGGCACAGGCGCTGCAGTCGCAGTCCCTGGAGCCTGAAGGCAGTGAAGACGTGGTCCAGCTGGCCATGCGCACCCTGGTGGTACGGCGCGCGCCCATCGTGGAAAACGGCCAGCTCACGGGCGCCTTGCTGGTCTGCCGCGACCCCGCCACCATCCAGCGCGCCGACCGCCACCTGCGCGCCAACCGCAGCCTGCGCGGCGCGGGCGTGCGCTGGCGCATCGAAGACTACGCGGGCGACAGCGAACCCGCCCAGCGCGTGCGCCGCCTGGCGCGCCAGTTCGCGGCCAGCGATGCCACCGTGCTCATCCAGGGCGACAGTGGCACGGGCAAGGAGTTGCTGGCACAGGGCATGCACCGCGCCAGCCGGCGCGCCGCCCAGCCCTTTCTGGCCGTCAACTGCGCGGCCCTGGGGGAAAGCCTGCTGGAGAGCGAACTCTTCGGCTACGACGAAGGCGCTTTCACCGGCGCGCGGCGCGGCGGCAAGACCGGGCTGATCGAGGCGGCCCATACGGGCACCTTGTTCCTGGACGAGATCGGGGACATGCCGCTGGCCCTGCAGTCCCGCCTGCTGCGCGTGCTGCAGGAGCGCGAAGTGCTGCGCGTGGGCTCCACCACGTCCGTGCCCGTGGACCTGCGCGTCATCGCCGCCACGCATGCCGATCTGGCGACCCTGGTCGAGCGCGGTGAATTCAGGCGCGACCTGTTCTACCGCCTGGCCGTGCTGCGCCTGGCCATGCCCGGACTGCACGAACGCGGACAGGGCGATGTCCAGGCCCTGGCCCGCACCATGCTTGCGCGACGTTTGCGCACGCAGTCACTGCAGGCCGAGTCCTCTTCACTGGAGCCCTTGCTGGAAGCCCTGCTGGATTTGGCCGCCGCGCACCGCTGGCCCGGCAATGCGCGAGAGCTGGACAATTGGGTGGAACGCCTGCTGGCCTGCCGCCACGACCTGCGTGACGGCGCGGGCCGCGTGGACATGGGCCGGTTGCGGGAGCTGTTTCCTGAATGCGACGGGGCTGGGCAGGGTACCGTTCAGGCCCTGCCCGCACAGCAGCGGCAACTGCAGTTGCGCGAGGCCCGGCGCGATGCCGAGTGCCAGCGCATGCGCGAAGTGCTGGAGCAGGTGCAGGGCGACCAGCGCCGCGCCTGCGAGATCCTGGGCATCAGCCGGGCCACGCTGTGGCGCAGGTTGCGCGACAGCCGTTGATCTTGCGCTTGCGTCCTGCTGCTATTCCCGCTGCAAGGTGGGATCCACCTGCAGGGCGTCGGGATAGCAACGGGGTGTAGCCAGGAAAATGGCTCCCTGGTGCTCGCAGATGCCGGTGATGAATTGCCTGAAGTTGTAGACGCCGGGCTGTTGCGGCGACCCGAGGTAGAGCCGGGCACTGAGGTTTCCGAATTCGTCCACCTTCAAATGCTTGGCTTCATATGCGAAATCATTGATTCTTTCGCCCCAGACACATCGTGCGCTTCCCTTGGAGTGGAATCCATCGCCTGCAGGTTTCAAATCACCGGTGTATTGGCAGCCGCCGGAAGAATTGTTGGGCGCCTCAGTCATAGTCAGCGTATTTTCCCCTGCCTGGATGGTGATCCTGCCCGGGCTCAGGTTGGCGTATTCGGAGGAGTTGGAGTGCACGAATTTGCCATTGAGCCGTTTCCTGAGATCCTCGAACTGGAAGCGCTGCAGGCGCTGTGGCGCCTCGCCGGGCAGGGTTATCGTGGCTGTGGTGGAAGTGTCAAACACGATCTGTACCGGCCCTGCCTCTTGCGCCAACTCGCCATCTCGCGCCTGGCCACCCAGTGCGCGGCCATTGCGGTACTCCGTGAGCACGCCGTCAAACTGCTTGCCGTCCTTGAGCGTGCCTGCGGCCTGCAGGAACAGGGACGATCCGTCCGCGCGATAACCGAAATAGGTCAGGATCAGCGTGGAGCCGCCTTGCCTGTCGATCTGAATGCCGCGCCCGGGCTTGCCATTGAGCTCCTCTCCAATGCTCCACATGCCCGAATCCGGAAGAATGGCCAGTGCGGGCGTGGAAATGAAGGCGGCAAGGGCCGCGGCCATGAGGCCATTCAGTCGCTTTGACATGCTTGCTCCGTTGGTTTTGGGGATGTTGAATCGAATGGATGCCGGACTTTAACCGCGATCCACTTCGGAATGCTGAATCGCCCGGGATGACGGAGTCATTTGGTTTTCTGCTCGAATGAAATGGTCGTCGTGATTGCCATTGGCTATTGAAAATCACATGGAAGAATTATGAAACCTGCAGCCCATCAATCCCGCCCAGCCGTTCAGCAAGGAAATCCATCAGCACGCGCAGCTTGAGCGGAAGGTGGCGCGTGGGCGGGTGAAGAATCCACAGCTGGCCGCTGTAGTTGGGCAGGAAGTTCCAGTCCGGCAGCACCTGCACGATGCGCCCGTCCGCCAGGGCCTCGCGTGCTGTGAAGCGGGGCAGGCTGGCGATGCCGATGTGCTGCAGCACGGCGTCCAGCCGCACACCGGTGTGGTTGGCGGCATAGCGCCCGCGCACGGCCACGGTGACGGTCTTGCCATGGCCGCGCAGCTTCCAGTGCGCGTCGCCGGGCTCCTCCCCCAGGTAGATGCAGCTGTGGGCCTTGAGCTCCAGCGGATGCACGGGCGTGCCGTGCCGGGCCAGGTACTGGGGCGAGGCGCACAGCAGATGGTCGATGTCCATCAGGTGGCGGCCCATGAGGCCGGGCGGTGGGTGGTTGGTGATGCGTATGGCCAGGTCCACGGGGTCGTCGATCAGGTCCATGTAGCGGTCTTCCAGCCGCATCTGCACATCGACCTCCGGATACAGGGCCAGGAAGTCGGGCATGTGGGGATGGACCACGGTACGGCCCACGGCCTTGGGCACGCTGATGCGCACCAAGCCGCGCGGCTGCGCGTCCTGCAGCAGGGACGCGGCCATGACGGCCTGGGCGGCGCCCACCATGTCCAGGCAGCGCGCATGCACCTCACGGCCGGCCTCGCTCAGGCGCAGCTTGCGCGTGGTGCGTTCCAGCAGGCGCAGGCCCAGCGCCCTTTCCAGCCGCGCCACGCCCCGGCTGGTGGCCGATGGCGTGCTGCCCAGCTGACGCGCGGCCTCGGAGAAGCTGCCCGTGTCCACGACCTTGACGAAGATGGCCATTTCTCCGAACAGGGGCAGGGCTTGATTTGTGCTCATGGCGCAAAGAATATTTGAAAAGCCAAGGGATTATCGCGGCTGAACGCTAGTTCTACACTGCCACCCCATGCCTTTGCACACCTTCACTCCTCTTATCCCGTCCCATGCCCTGAGCCATGTCGGTGGTCCTGAAATCTGGCTCAAGCTGGATGCGCTGCAGCCCTGCGGATCATTCAAGCTGCGCGGCATAGGCCATGCCTGCGAGACCCTGGTGCGCCAGGGCAAGAAGCGCTTTGTGGCCTCATCGGGCGGCAATGCCGGCATTGCCGTGGCCTATGCCGGGCGGCAGCTGTCCATACCCGTCACCGTGGTCGTACCGCAAACCACGACCGAGCATGCGCGGGCACTGATCCGTGCCCAGGGCGCCGAGCTGATCGTGCATGGCGCTGTCTGGGACGAGGCCAATGCCCTGGCCCAGTCCCTGTTGGGCGCCGAAGATGCCTTTGTCCATCCGTTTGACGACCCGCTGCTGTGGGCGGGGCATTCCACCCTGGTCGATGAGCTGGCTGCTGCCGACTTCAAGCCCGACGCCGTGGTGCTGGCCGTGGGCGGCGGCGGCCTGCTGGCCGGCGTGGTGCAGGGCCTGGAGCGCCATGGCTGGATTGATGTGCCCGTGATTGCTGCGGAGACAGCCGGCGCGGACTCCCTGGCGCAGTCGCTGGCCCAGGGCCGCCGCGTGCTGCTGGACCGCATCACCAGCGTTGCCACCTCGCTGGGCGCGCGCCAGGTCTGCCAGCGGGCCTTCGATCTGGCGCAGGTGCACCCCGTGCGCAGCGCCGTGGTGACGGATGCGCAGGCGCTGGACGCCTGCCTGCGCTTCATTGATGACCATCGCCTGCATGTGGAGCCCGCCTGCGGTGCCGCGTTGGCCCTGGCCTACGCAGGCGCACCTGCGCTGCAGGGCTTCAAGCGCGTGCTGGTGGTGGCCTGCGGCGGCACGACGAACACGCTGGAGCAACTGCGGACGTGGCACGCAGCGGCGCTGACCGGCCAGGCGTGAGCACGGCCCAGGCCTGAAGCCGGACCCTGCGCATTCACGCGGCGTTCAACACCTCGCCAGGCACCCTGATCCAGCCTTCCATCAGGATGCGCGCGCTGCGGCTCATCAAGGCCTTGGTCACCTGCCACTGGCCATTCACCAACCGGGCCTCGGCGCCCACGCGCAGCGTGCCGGAGGGATGGCCGAAGCGAACGGCGCCGCGTTCGCCGCCGCCCGCTGCCAGATTCACCAGCGTGCCCGGCACCGCTGCCGCCGTGCCGATGGCCACCGCCGCCGTGCCCATCATGGCGTGGTGCAGCTTGCCCATGGACAGGGCGCGCACCAGCAGGTCCACATCGCCTGCCTCGATGCGTTTGCCGCTGGAGGCCGTGTAGGGCGCCGGCGATGCCACAAAGGCGATTTTTGGCGTGTGCTGGCGCCTGGCGGCTTCGGACAGTTCCTGGATCAGGCCCATCTGCAGGGCGCCGTGGGCGCGTATGGCCTCGAAGCGCGCCAGCGCCTCGGCATCGCCGTTGATGGCGTCCTGCAGCTCGCAGCCCGTGTAGCCCAGGTCCTTTGCGTTCAGGAAGATGGTCGGAATGCCCGCATTGATCAGCGTGGCTGCAAAGCTGCCCACGCCAGGCACATCCAGGCGATCCACGAGATGGCCCGTGGGGAACATGGCGCCTCCGTCCTCTCCCTCATCGGCAGGGTCCAGGAACTCCAACGCCACCTCGGCCGCAGGAAAGGTCACGCCATCGAGCTCGAAGTCGCCCGTCTCCTGCACCTGGCCGTCCGTGATGGGCACATGGGCCACGATGGTCTTGCCGATATTGGCCTGCCAGATGCGGAGGGTGGCCGTGCCGTTGCGTGGAATGCGCGCTGGGGCTATCAATCCCATATGGATGGCGCAGGGCCCCACGGCGGCCGAGAGATTGCCGCAGTTGCCGCTCCAGTCCACGAAGGGCCGGTCGATGGAGACCTGGCCGAACAGGTAGTCCACGTCATGGCCTTCGCGCGTGCTGGCCGAGAGGATCACGGCCTTGCTGGTGCTCGACGATGCATTGCCCATGCCGTCGATCTGCTTTCCGTAAGGGTCGGGGCTGCCCAGGGCGCGCAGCAGGATGGCGTCGCGCACGGCGCCCGGCTGTTGCGCAGCCTCCGGAAGGTCTTGCAGGCGAAAGAACACGCCTTTGCTGGTGCCGCCGCGCAGGTAGGTGGCGGGAATGCGGATCTGGGGTGTGGTGTTCATCAAGCGTCCTGTGTCTGTGCAAGAAAGTCCTGGGCAAAGCGCTGCAGCACGCCGCCGGCCTCGTAGACCGATACCTCCTCGGCCGTGTCCAGCCGGCAGATCACCGGCACGCGCAGCGTCTGGCCGTTGCGGCGTTCGACCACCAGCGTGAGTTGGGTGCCCGGCGTGCGCTCGCCTTCCACGCCATAGATCTCCGTGCCGTCCAGCCCCAGGGTTCTGCGGTCGGTGCCCGGCAGGAACTGCAGCGGCAGCACGCCCATGCCGATGAGGTTGGTCCGGTGGATGCGCTCGAAGCCCTCGGCCACCACGGCCTCGACTCCGGCCAGCCGCACTCCCTTGGCCGCCCAGTCGCGCGAGCTGCCCTGGCCGTAGTCGGCGCCCGCGATGATGATCAGCGGCTGGCGGCGGTTCAGGTAGGTTTCCATGGCCTCCCACATGCGCACAACGCGGCCTTCGGGCTCGATGCGCGCCAGCGATCCCTTGTGCTGCACGCCGTCGATGACGGCCATCTCGTTGACCAGCTGCGGGTTGGCGAAGGTGGCCCGCATGGCGGTGAGGTGGTCGCCGCGGTGGGTGGCGTAGGAGTTGAAGTCCTCCTCGGGCAGGCCCATGCGCGCCAGGTACTCGCCCGCCGCGCTGTCGGCCAGGATGGCGTTGGAGGGCGACAGGTGGTCGGTGGTGATGTTGTCGGGCAGCAGGGCCAGCGGCCGCATGTTGCGCAGCGTGCGCGGGAAGGCCGCCAGCGCGCCCA
>Ga0209127_100053_pt1 | contig 191546 bp, 182 predicted proteins | sample LakSupMetagenome_FD_187469 | JGI IMG/M metagenome (GOLD analysis project Ga0209127, IMG submission 187469) | Freshwater microbial communities from Lake Superior, Canada - Sta WM archaea (SPAdes) (version 2) | ecosystem: Environmental > Aquatic > Freshwater > Lake | place: Lake Superior, Canada... | reverse complement strand
GCGTCGCCGCCGCGTAGTTGCCGCTCTCGGCCAGGACCTGCACCGTGCCACCGGCGATGCTGGCACTGCCCGACGCCACGATCCTGTCGCTCTGGCCGGCGGCGTTGACCTCGACCTGATAGGTCGATCCACCAGCGAAGGAGACATTGCCGGAGACGGTCAGTGTCCCGATCGAATTGCCGGGCGCGACCGTCGCGCCAGTATTGGCGACGACGCCGCCGATCGTGCCGGAACCGCCGAGCGTGCCGCCCGTGAGCGTCACCACAGAATTCGCGATCGAGCCGTTGACGACGAGCTTGCCGCCCGAGACCGTCGTCCCGCCGGTGTAGCTGTTCGTGCCGGTCAGCGTCAGCGTGCCCGAGCCGCGCTTGGTCAGCGTGCCCGTGCCGTCGATCGCATTGGCGAAGCCGGCATCCGTCGGCTGGTCGATGACGAGTGTGCCATTGTTCGTGATCTGGCCGGTGCCGAAGCTGCGGGCCGAGCCGATCAGCGTGCCCTGCGCGATCACTGTGCCGCCGGAATAGGTGTTGGTACCGGAGAGGGTCAGCGAGCCCATGCCGCGCTTCTGGACGTCGCCCGTGCCCGAGATCGCGCCGGCGAAGGCGATGTCGTCCGAGCGGTTGAAGGCGAGCGTGCTGTTGTTGACGACAGGGCCGGTGATCGAGCCGGAAGTGCCGCCATCGCCGATCTGCAGGACGCCGTCGGCGATCGTGGTGCCACCGGCATGGCTGTTCGTTCCGGTCAGGATGAGCGTGCCGCTGCCGGTCTTCGTCAGGGCACCGCTGCCGCTGATGGCGCCGGACCAGGACAGATCGGCATCGGTCTGGACCATGCCGCCGCCCGCATTGATCGCGACATTGCGGGCCGAGGTGAAGCTCGCCGTCGTCCTCAGCGTACCGCCATCGAGGCTCAGGCCGCCGGAGATCGCGCCGAGATTGGCATCGGCCGAGACCTGCAGCGTGCCGCCGGCAATCGTCGTCCCGCCGGTGTAGCTGTTGTTACCCGAGAGGATGAGCGTGCCGCCGCCCACCTTGACGATGGCGGTGCCGCTGCCATCGACGATGGTCGAGCCGATGCTGGCGACGACGCCGTTGTCGACGTTGAAGCTGCCGGCCCCTCCGCTCGCGGGCACGATCGAGAGCGTGCCGCCGCTCAGCACATAGCCGTTGGTCGAGAACTGCAGCGTGTCGAAGCTCACCGTGCCCGACACGCTCACCGTACCGCCCGCGCTGCCGGCGAAAATGCCCACCGAGCCGCCCCAGCCGGCATTGGCGCTGCCGGCGCTGTCGGTCCAGTTGCTGCCGAAGCTGGACCAGCTGCCGGCGCCGCCGTCGACGGTGCCGTTGGCGGAGGTGTTGGCGCCATCCCAGAACTGCAGGGTCTGGCCGGTGCCGAGCACGACGAGGTTGACCTGCCCTGCCACGGTCGTGTCGACCTGCGCGCTGGCGATGGTGAAGCCGCCGCGGGTCGAGGTCACGCTCTGGCTGTCGAAGCTGCCGGTGAGCGTGCCGCCATAGTCGAACAGGCGATAATAGCCGGCGGCCGCCGCACGCGCGTCGAGCGCGCCGCCGAGCCTGAGATTGCCGGTGACCGCGACGAGGTCGTTGCCGGCGACGGGATCGCTGCCGCCGACCACCCCCGGTGTGTTCAGCTCGAAGACCGAAGTCGAGCCGCTGTTGAGCGTGAGCGATCCGACCGTCAGCGTGCCCGGGCTGTGGCCCGCCGACAAGGTCCCGTCCACCGTCACGGACCCGGCGATGCTGCCGGTCCCGGACAGGGTCGCGCCGGCCGAGACCGTCACCGCCCCAAGCCCGGTCAGCGCGCCGTCGACGCGCAGCTCGCCGGCCGCCACCGTCGTGGCGCCGCCATAGGTGCTGGTCCCGCTCAGCGTCTGCCGGCCCGAGCCCTGCTTGGCGATGCCGCCGGTGCCGCCGATCGAGCCGGCAAAGAGCTGGTTCGTCGCATCGCCGAAGGTCAGCGTTCTTGCGCCGAGCGTAACGGTGCTGCCAGCCGCGCCGGATAGCCCGCCGATGGTCTGATCGGCGGCGGCAAAGCTGATGTCGAACTTGGCGCCGGCGGCGGCAAGGTTGAGGCTGCCGCTCGCGGCGAGGCTGCCCAGGCCGCTCAGCGCGAGCGTTCCGGCGTTGACCGTGGTGCCGCCGGTGTAGGTGTTGATGCCCGTCAGCGTCTGCGTGCCCGTGCCCTGCTTGACGATGCCGCCGGTGCCGTTGATCGAACCGCCGAAGCTCGTGTTCCCGGCACCGCCCAAGGTCAGCGTATTGGCGCCGAGCCAGATGGTGCTGCCGGTAACGCCCGACAGCCCGCCAATGGTTCGGCTCCCAATGGCGGCGCCGATGTCGAACCCTGCGCCAGCACCGGCGAGATTGAGGCCGCCACTCGCGGCGAAGCTGCCAGCGTCGGCCAGCGCGAGCGTTCCGGCGTTGATCGTGGTGCCGCCGGTGTAGGTGTTGATGCCCGTCAGCGTCTGCCTGCCCGTGCCATCCTTGACGATGCCGCCGGTGCCGGAGATCGATCCGCTGAAAACGGAGCTCGCATTCTGCGAGCCTGCACTCAGACTCACTCCGGGACCGAGGACGATCAGCCCGCTGCCGCTGAGCCCATTGACCGACAGCGAAGCGTTCAGTTGGTGCGTACCGTCGATCTGGAGATCGGTGGAGCTTTCCACTGCCGCGGAATTGCTGGTCGTCAGCGTCACTCCGGGGACAACCTCGAGAGTGCCGATGCTGCCGCCGGTGCCTGTCCAAGTGCTGTCGCCAGTGAATATGAGGCGCGACGCGCCCGTTATGCTGGTCGAGAATGTTCCGCCATCGATGGTCAGCGGCGCGAAGATGCCGATAGAGCCGCCGCCCTCGAGCCGGCGAATCCGCGTCGCCTTGCTCGATAATTCAAGCCGGGCGTTGTTGTTGATGGTGACCGATCGGATCACGCCCATCAAATCCTGAAGCCCGTACACGCTTAGCGGCGAGGCGAACACGGTGCCCCCGTCAATCACCAGGTCGGTCGGGTTGTTCCACCGGGCGGTCCATTTCAGGACATTGATCGTGCCGGTGTCGGTTGCTGAGCCGAGATAGAGCGTCGTCCCCTGCCGGAGCCAGTCGAGCGTCACGCTCATCGTGTGGCCAGTTGTCGCTGAAAGCCGGGCGACCGCGTTGGCTTCGGTCTGCACCTGGCTTCCGAGATCTAGATCGGCCAGCGCACGAATATGCCCGTTGGTGCCAATGAAAGTCAGCGAACTGTAAGGATACGGATTACTGGTCGAAACCTCGTCGAAGCCGCCGATATTGCCATTCGATTGCGCCTGGACACCTTGCACGCCGGCATAGGTGAAGGCGACCAAAAGCGCCGCGAACCGGACGATCCGAGATCGAGCACAAGGCCGACGTTCGACCGATCCGATCACGGGCTCTCTCGACGCGGCGCCAAGGACGCTCACGAGCTGTGTGGCGACCGCCTGAGCGAAGAGATATTGGTGTCTTGAATCAAACGGCCGCATGCGATGGAACAAGGCCATGACGACATCAGCCCGCAAAGTCCAAACTCTGCACGCATCCGGCTATGCATGATGTCTCGGAACCGGCGACCCGCGCCGGCATGCTCCACCGCTCAATCGCGCTCTACATCGACAGGGGTCCTTGGCCCTATGCCGCTAGCCTGATCTGCCGCAGCGGCTTTCGCGAGGCTCTGGGCTTATATTGCGCTGCGATGATCCAGCGGCCTGACATGTCGTGGCCAGCGGACAAATTCTTCGGCCAGAGATTGCGCTATCTCGTCTGTTTTTCTCTGATCGCTCTCGATGCGCGCTGGCGCCGGAATATTGGCGAGGCGCCGACACTCGCGGCGCTCCAGCGTATCGCGCCAGCCAGCGCCCGGCAGATCGCGGAACTGGTCGGCGCGCTCAAGTTGAGCGGTTATGTCGTCGCGAGCCGGCTTGCGGCAGACGGCCGAGCTTTGCGGTTGAGTCCCTCGATGCCGCTGCTTCAGGAAATCGGCCGCTCACCCCTGGCTTTTCTCGAAGCCTGTGAACGCCTCGATCCGGCTACCTCGCCAATGGCGGCGAAGCTGCGGTCGGATGCTGCCGGGTTGGCGGATTGGCTCGGGGCCTCCTACGAGATGTTTTTGCAGGAGGATCTCTACTTCGCTCCCTTCTCCAATGTGGTCGAGTTCACCGCGCAAGATTGCGGTTATCCGGTTCTCTCCGCCGTTCTTGCCGCACATTATGCCGCAGTGGCGGGCTTGGCTGCGCCTGCGCCCCTCTCCTATGGCGGATTGGCCGAACGCTTTCGGGTCTCACGGCAGCACGTCGGCAATATCCTTGCGAATGCGGAACGACGCGGCTGTTTCAGCGTCGCCCGTGGTGGTCGCAGAGTGACCGTTTCAGCAGAGTTTTTATCCGAGTTCGAGACTTGGGCGGCGGGCCAGATGGCACATTACCGACTGCTCGCTGAGCGTGTACCCGGTACGCTCGGCTCGATGTCGCTCGTCGAATGGTGAGCCAATAATTGGATGACGTCGCCATGCCGGGAGCCGGCATCTGCCTTAACGCTGATAACGTCCGCTTCGGGCAAGGTGCCAAGGTCAGTTTCTGGCGCGAAATCGCTGTTCCCCGGCACTTGATCAGCATCCGTGGCGCCGTGCAAATGGCATCGGCAGGTCGGCCGCGGATCGCAGGGAGAACGTTCCGCAGTAGGGAAGCTACTTGCCTCAGATGATCAAATAAGGCGATTCTGAAACGCGAAATCGAGGCAGCCTTGGACGTGCCGCTCGAGGATTGCCTCGGCCTTCTGCGCGTCCCGCTTCAGGGCGCATTCTAGCAGGGCCTTGTGCTCGTCAGCCGCAACGAGCCCGCGGAAGATCACAAAGACCATCTGGTAGCGCAGATAACGGTCATAGATGCCGGAGTGGATGTCGAGTTGGGCCTTGGACCCGCAGGCTGAGACGAGCGCCTGATGGAACTCCCAATCATAGCGTTTCCACTGCTGTGTGCGGGAGGCGTCGCCGGCCAGAAGGCTCGCCTCCAGTCGCGCCAGCTTATGATGGGAGGCGACGACGCGGCCTTCCCACTCCATGTCGCCGGCCTGAAATGACTTCACCAGCGCATCCTTCTCTATCAGAAGCCGTAATGCCGCGATCTCCTTCAAATCCTCGGCCGAGCAGGGCGCAACCTGGAAACCGCGCTGCCCCTCTGCAGTCACCAGGCCTTCGGGCGTAAGTCGGCTGAGTATTTCGCGCAGGGTGCTGATGCCGACGCCGTAGGCCGGGCGCAGCTTTTCCAGCGTAAGGCGTTGCCCTGGTCGCAGTCGCCCGAAGACGATGTCAGAGCGAATACGCTCATAGGCCTGCTCGCCTGTCGAAGCCGGCGCGACCTCCTCCCCTCCGATGTCCGTCATCAAATCCGGCATGCCGCTGCTCGCATCTTTCCGGACCGATACTACGACGCGCTGCCCACGCAAAGTCGGATCGCTCAATGTCTGGCATAAATCCAATCGACTGATGATTTTGTTATTATCAGTTGATACTCGTCCGAACTGGTGCGACAACGCCAGGGTCGCGGCGGCAGGAATTCGGGCATGGGCAATCGCATCTACATTCTCAACGGCCCGAACCTGAACCTGCTCGGGCAGCGCGAACCGGCCATCTACGGCACGACCACGCTCGACGAGATCCGCCAGCGCTGCGTCGACAAGTCCGGGACGCTCGGTTTCGAGGTCGAGTTCCGCCAGACGAATTTCGAGGGCGCTTTGGTGGAAAGTGTGCACCAGGCGCGCAACGAGGCCTGCGGCATCATCATCAACCCGGCAGGCTACACCTTCACCTCGGTCGCGCTTCTGGATGCGCTGAAGATGTTCGACGGACCGAAGATCGAGTTGCACATCTCCAATGTCCACGCCCGCGAGAGCATCTACCATAACTCGCTGATCTCCCGGACCGCGACCGGGATCATCATCGGGTTTGGCGCTGCCGGATACGAACTGGCCATTCAGGCCATTGCCGGGTTGGTCGAGCGAAGCTGAGGCCGCGCTCACGTCATGGATCGCCTCCTTGCCATAGCAGACATGGACTTGATGGCGCGCCGGCAGCCTCGCCCGTCAAGGGGCGAGCATGCGCAGCACCGTATCGATTATGCTGGCGCGCCGGCGCTCGCGGGCGCCTGGCGCGCCCATGTCATGTCCGAACACCTGCAGGATGCTGGCCCGGTTCGAGACGTTGTAGAAGCTGAGCGCGCTGATCGTCAGGTGGATGTCGATGGGATCAAGCCCGGCGCGGAAGACGCCCTCGCGCAGGCCGCGCTCGTAGACCTCGCGTATCATGTCGATCGCGGAGAGGTTGAGCTCACCGATCTCGGCGGAGTTCTCCAGGTGCCGGGCATGATGGATGTTTTCGACCATGACAAGACGGACGAAGTCCGGATTGTCGGCGTGATAATCGAAGGTGAAGCCCGCCAGCGTCGCGATCGCCTCCCGCGGCGGCAAGGCCGCAAGGTCGAGGCTGCGCTCGAAGTTGCGGATGCGGGCGTACATTTCCTCGAGGACGGCGCGGTAGAGCCCCTCCTTGTCGCCGAAATAGTAGTAGATCATCCGCTTGCTGGTCGAGGTCTTGGCTGCGATCTCGTCGACCCGCGCCCCGCTCAGCCCGTTCTCGACGAACTCGGCGCGTGCGATCGCGAGTATGTTGCGACGGACGCCCTCGGGGTCCTGTGTCCAGCTCGCCGCCTTCTTTCCGCTGCCTGCCCGTCTCGGCGCGGCCGGCGCCATCTCTTCCATGTCGAACCTTCCGGACGCCCGGCCATCCTCCCGCCATGAGACAGCAGAAATGGACCATGCGGTTAATTTGACTTGACCAATTGAACTAGTTCGTACATTTAGCATCGATCGCCGATCGCGCAACCTCTTCTGCGGATCGCGATCCAAGCGCCCACACGAGGCGCCGGAACCAAGACGGACTTGCCACGACAAGATTGCACTGCCGCGACGTGGAGCGACCCATCCAGAAGGTCGGCCGTTCAGGGAAACGCCATGAACTACAAGCTCGATTTCACACCGGTCTTGGAGGGGTTGCCGAGCCTGCTCGCCGCTTGTCTCGGCACGTTCGCGCTGGCGCTTGGCGGCATGGCCCTCGCCATTGTCATCGGCATTGGCGGCGTGATGCTGCGCGACTCCCGCATCGCGCCGGTGCGCTGGTTCATCAAGTCCTTCGTCGAAGTGATCCGCAACACGCCCTTCCTGGTGCAGATCTACTTCATCTATTTTGCGCTGCCGCTGGCGGGCCTGCGGCTCGACCCGACGCCCACCGCGATCATCGCGCTCGGCATCAATGGCGGCGCCTACGCGATCGAGATCATTCGCGGCGGCGTCCAGTCGATCAGCCGCGGGCAGATCGAGGCCGGCCTGGCGCTCGGCCTGCACAAGACGCAGGTCTTCCGGTTGATCGTGCTGAAGCCGGCGCTGCGGGCAATCTTTCCGTCGCTGACCAGCCAGTTCGTGCTGCTAACGCTGACGACCAGCATCGCCTCGGCGATCTCCGCCTATGAGCTGACCTCGGTGGCTCAGCAGATCGAAACCTCCAGCTTTCGCAGCTTCGAGGTCTATGGCGTCGTCACGGTGTTCTACCTCGTCATCTCCTGGCTGATGATGCGCGGCTTCGGGCTGATCTCGGCGCGCTATTTCAGCTACCCGGTCAAGTGAGGAGAACGTCATGGGTTCCGACGAATTCCTCTTTCTCCTCACCGGCCTGAAATGGACCGTGGCCCTATCGGTGGTCGGCTTCGTCGGGGGCGGCGTAGCAGGCCTTGCCGTCGCGCTGGCGCGGACATCCGAGCTTCCGCTGCTGGAGCGCGTGACCGCGGGCTACATCGCGCTGTTCCAGGGCACGCCGCTGCTGATGCAGCTCTTCGTGGTCTATTACGGACTGGCCCTGATCGGGCTCAAGCTCGATGCCTGGGTCGCGGTTTCGATCGGGTTCACGCTGCATGCCAGCGCCTATCTCGGCGAGATCTGGCGCGGCTCGATCGAGGCGGTGCCCAAGGGGCAGACCGAGGCGGCCAAGGCGCTTAGCCTCGGCTATGTCTCGCGCATGAAGGACGTGATCCTGCCGCAGGCGATCCGGATCTCGCTGCCGGCGACGATCGGTTTCCTGGTCCAGCTGATCAAGGGCACCTCGCTCGCCGCCATCGTCGGCTTCACCGAGCTGACCCGGGCCGGAAACATCATCTCGAACCAGATCTTCGCGCCGCTGCTCGTCTTCGGGATCGTCGGCGTTCTCTACTTCATCATGTGCTGGCCGCTGTCGCTCTACGGCGCGCGCCTGGAACGCCAGTTCGCCACGACCACGCGCTAGCACACCGCCGATCACCAAAGGCCTCAAGGCCGTTTCAACAGAGGGAGAGACATTATGAAGAAGCTGCTCAAGGGACTGCCCAGCCGCCGCCATCTGCTGCTCGGGGGCGCGCTCGCGCTTGCCGCGCCGGCACTGCTCTCGCAGTCGGCCTTCGCGATCACGCCGGCCGAGATCAAGGCGAAGGGCAAGCTCGTTGTCGGCATCCAGGGCGACAACCCGCCCTGGGGGTTCGTGACCAGCGGCGGCAAGCAGGACGGGCTGGATGCCGATATCGCCACGCTGTTCGCCAAGGAGCTCGGCGTCCCTGTCGAGTTCGTGCCGCTCGAGGTCAACAACCGCATCCCCGCGCTGACCACGGGCCGCGTCGACGTGCTGTTCGCGACGATGGCGATGCTGCCGGAGCGCGCCAAGGCGGTGCAGTTCTCCAAGCCCTATGTCGCCAACACGATCGTGCTGATCGGGAAGAAGAGCGACACGATCAAGACGAACGAGGACATGGGCAAGTTCACCATCGGGGTCGCCAAGGGCGCGGCCCAGGACACCCAGGTGACCAAGAACGCCCCGTCCAGCACGACGATCCGGCGCTATGACGGCGATGCGCCGAGCATCCAGGCTCTGGTCTCGGGCCAGGTCCAGGCGCTCGGCGGCAACATCTTCTACCTGCAGCGCATCGACCAGGCCCGCCCGGGCGAGTTCGAGAACAAGCTCGAATTCCAGAATCTCTACAACGGCGCCTGCACCCGTCTCGGCGAGAAGGAGATCAACGCCGCGATCAACAGCTTCATCGACAAGATCAAGGCCAATGGCGAGCTCCAGAAAGTCTACGACAAGTGGATGAAGGTCCCGGTCCACAAGTTCCCGGACAGCCTCGAGGGCATCACCTTCACCGCCAGCTGAGCGGCCGGAAAACAGATCGGAGCCTTGGGATGACCAGCCAGCCCTCGCATGCGCAAGCAGCCGGCGACGCCATGATCAGCATGGCCGGCGTCGAGAAATGGTACGGTGATTTCAAGGCTCTCACCGATATCGACCTGTCGGTCCGCACGGGCGAGAGGATCGTCCTGTGCGGCCCGTCGGGTTCCGGCAAGTCGACGCTGATCCGTTGCATCAACCATCTCGAGGCCTATCAGAAGGGCGAGATCCGGGTCGGCGGCACCTTGCTGGGCGACGACGCCAGGGCGATCGACGCGATCCGGCGCGAGGTCGGCATGGTCTTCCAGCACTTCAACCTGTTCCCGCATATGACGGTGCTGCAGAACTGCATGCTGGCGCCGATGCGCTCGCTGCGTGCCAGCAAGGCGGAAGCCGAGGCGACGGCCCGCCGCCTGCTCGCCCGCGTCAAGATCCTGGAGCAAGCGGAGAAGTACCCGGCTCAGCTCTCGGGCGGCCAGCAGCAGCGCGTCGCGATCGCGCGGGCGCTCTGCATGCAGCCCAAGGTCATGCTGTTCGACGAGCCGACCTCGGCGCTCGACCCAGAGATGGTCAAGGAAGTGCTCGACACCATGATCGCGCTCGCCGAGGAGGGCATGACCATGATCTGCGTCACCCATGAGATGGGCTTTGCCCGCCAGGTCGCCGACCGGGTCATCTTCATGGCGAGCGGTGCGATCGTCGAGGAGGCGCCGCCGGCCGAGTTCTTCACGGCCCCCCGCCACGAGCGCACCCGTAAGTTCCTGGGCGAGATCCTTCGCAAGCACTGACAGGGGCAACATCACCTCGGCCGCAAAGAGCTGCTGCCGCTCCAACCGCCTGACGGGACTTCATCACCGAGATGGACGGCGTCGACATTCATTTCATCCACGTGAAGTCGGAGCGTCGGAATGCGTTGCCGATGATCGTCACGCATGGCTGGACGACCTACGGCGCCGAGGATCTCGCCGTCCCGCTGGCGGCCCTGGCATTCATGGCCGAGCGCGCAGATGCGCGGAAGGTGCAGATGGTGCCCGGCGCATCGCATGTCGTCATGATCTCGCACCCGCATGATGTGGCCGGCCTGATCGAACAGGTTGCGACAGCCACGAAGTAGGAAACCTCACGTCCGGCGCGATCCCCTGCGGACGCGATGAGAGGGCGTGGCGGCAGCCAGGCCCCTTTTTCGTATCCGCGCCGGTCGCCATGGCCATCGTTTTCGAAAGGCTGGCTTTCATTCTTATCGCAGGCCGCCCCATCGAGCATCTTCCGAGCGAGATCGTGATGCGCAGCGAGGACCTCGTCGATGCCGCTCCCATCGGGCTCGACCGAGGCGAGTTCGCCTCGATCCCCTCGCTCCAGGACGGCACGCTCTCGGACGCCTACGAGAACGCCCGGCAGGCGATGATCGGCAAGCTCTCGACCGCCACCCCCGCCCTCCGCTATCGCGCCGCGGCCTGACCAGCCGCAGATCGGGCGGACGGGACAGTATCACTCGGTCCCATAGAAATCGTCCTCCCGCGCGTTGAGCATGCCGACGAGCGTCCGCAAGGCGGCGTCGAGCTGCTCCATCGCCGGGGCCGCCAGCGCCAGCCTGACGGCGTTCGGCGCATGGCCGGGCGAGACCGCGAAAGTGGTCGAGGGCGTCAGCGCGATGTCGCGCCGTGCCGCCGCCGCGACGAAGCTCTGCGAGCGCCAGTGCGGCGGCAAGGTCAGCCACAGGTGGTAGCATTTGTCATTGGCCTGGATCTCAAACCCGGCGAGGCGCTCGGCCGCCAGCTTCTGGCGCGCTCGGGCGTCGCGGCGCTTCAACCTGACGAGTTCGGCGATCGTGCCGTCCGCCATCATCCGCTGCGCGGCGGCGAAGGCGAAGCCCGACGCCGCCCACCCGCCTGAGCGCACCGCGGCGGCCACGCCTTCGCGCAGATGCGGCGGCGGCACGACGAAGCCTAGCGTCAGGCCGGGCGCCGCCTTCTTCGACAGGCTGTCGAGGACGATGCAGCGCTCGGGGGCCAGCGCCGCGAGCGGCGGCGCGTCGTCGAGGAAGCCGTAGATATTGTCCTCGATGAGCGGGAGGTCGAGCGCCTCGACGACGCGCAGGAGATCGGTCCGGCGCGGCGCCGGCATCGTCGTGCCCAACGGATTCTGAACCGCCGGCTGGACATAGATCGCCGAGAGGTGGCCCTCGCGATGCGCCTTCTCCACCGCATCCGGCCGGACGCCGCCTTCGTCCATCGCCAGCGGTACAAGCCCGATGCCGAGCCGGGCGGCGATGCCCTTGATGAAGGGATAGGTCAGGGCTTCGACCCCGCAGCGCCCGCCCGTCGGAACGGTCGCGGCTAGCGCCGCGGCGATCGACTGACGCCCGTTGCCGGTGAAGACCAGCTGTTCGGGCGCTGGAGACCATCCCCCTTGCGCCAAATAGGCAGCCGCAATGCTCCGAGCCGCCGGCGTGCCGACGCTGGTGCCCTGCTTCAGCGCCGCGTCGAGCACCGCGGGCTGGTCGAGCCCGGCCAGGCTCCTGGCGATCAGCGCCGTCTGCTCGGCCAGCACCGGATAGTTGAACTCGAGGTCGATGCGGGCGCCGTGCGGCTCGCCGGGCGCCGCCACGCCGCGCCTGGCCTCGCCCGAGATGAAGGTCCCGCGCCCGACCTCGCCGACCACCAGCCCGCGCCGGAGCAACTCGGCATAGACGCGGCTCGCGGTGGAAACGGCGATATTGCGCTCATAGGCGAAGCTGCGCTGCGGCGGCAGGCGGTCCCCCGGCCTCAGACGGCCGTCGTCGATCTCCGCGGCGATGGCGTCGGCGAGCTGCAGATAATCGGCTTTCGGCATAATTGCACCGAGATCAATGTTTCGATTGCTCTGACTATCGTATCGGATCATCCTGCCTGCATCAACCGATTGCTTCGGGGGCGGCGGGAATGCCGCCTGTCGATGCGTGGACGCTCCGCTAGGCGCCTGCGCAGGCGATGCCGCGCGGCCCGAAGCGAGCCACAGGAGAACGGATATGGCTGCGCTCCTCGCGATGATCGCTCGGCCCATGACCACCCGGACATTTGTCAAGCCTTCCAAGCTGCTCGGCGCCTGCCACCGCGCGATTGCCCGCTATTTTGCCCGCCGGGAGGCCATTGCGCGGCTCCGCGAGTTCAGCGATGCCGAACTGCGCGATATCGGGCTCGCACGGAACGAGATCGAGCCGGCGGTTCGCGGCCTCAAACCTCGCCTTCCCGACTGGCCGAGGCGGTGACGATGATCGGCGGTGCAGCGCTCGACCTGACGCTCACGGTGGTCCTGGTCGCTTTCGCCGGCGTCTTCCTGATCTGCTTCATGAAGGGTGCCTTCGGCGGCGGCTTCGCCATCGTCGGCATTCCGCTCCTGTCCTTCGTGATGGACCCGGTCACGGCCGGCGGCCTACTCGCACCGCTCTTCGTCGCGATGGACCTCTATTCGCTGCGCTACTGGAAGGCCTCGACGTGGTCGAAGCCCGATCTCCTCCTGCTCCTGCCGGGCCTCGTGGTCGGGATCGGCTCCGGCTACCTGGTCTTCCGCTTCCTCGACCATCGCGCCATCGCCATCGTCATGGCCGTGATCACGCTGGTCTTCGTCGGGCTCTGGTTCCTGCGAGGCGCGGAGGTGAAGGCCCGCCCGCGCTCGGCACCGAAGGCGGTCGCAGCCGGCTTCGCCTCAGGCGTCACTACCATGGTGGCGCATTCCGGCGGACCACCTCTGGCGATGTATCTGCTGCCGCTCGGCCTCGGCAAGGAGGTCTATGCCGGCACGACCAGCCTGTTCTTCACCGTCGGCAATCTCTTGAAGGCAGGGCCCTGGCTGCTGGTGGCGCCTCCCAACCATCAGGTCTGGGCATTGATGGCGATCTGCCTGCTCGCGATTCCGACCGGCGTCTGGCTGGGCTGGCGGCTGCATAGCGCGCTGGACCAGCGCCAGATCTACCGTGCCTGCTACGGCCTGCTGATCGTCACCGCGCTGAAGCTGCTCTGGGACGGCGTTTCCGGCTATCTCTGAACCGAGCGGGACGAGCCTTTCAGCTTGCAGGCCGGCGATAGACGACCAGCTTGGCGGTCAGGATCTGCAGGATATCGCCGCGCTGGTTCAGCGTTTTGCTGACGATCGTGGCGATGCCGCGATCGGGGCACGACCTGGAGGCACGAGCGCCGTCACCTCGCTTTCGACATGGAGAATATCGACGGGACGCGTCGGTGCCGGCCAGGCGATCTCGCCACCGGCGCCGATGATGCCATTGGCAAGCGGCAGGCCCGACTCGACGTTCAGCCGCATGGTGACTGCGGCGGTATGCCAGACACTCGCGGCGAGACCACCGAACAGGGTCTTTTCCGCGGCTGCGCCATCGAGATGGAAGGGCTGCGGATCGAAAGCCCCAGCGAAAGCCTTGATCTGCTCCTCGTCGAGCGCATGCGAGCCGCTGATGAAGGTCTGTCCGGGCTTGCGATCGTCCAGCTGCAGCGGGGTCATCGTCCATTTTCCCTCCGTTTTGCCACTGTCATTCGATGGTGGCCTCGCTGCGAACCTGTCAGGCCACGGGCGCCCGTCCGCTTTAATGGGCTCCCCCACCTCCCCCGCCGAGATTGACCTTCCGGGTGAAGAGCAGCGCGATCGCCGCGAGGCCGAGCACGGTGCCGATCACCGCGAAGGTATCGCTGAAGCCCAGGATCAGCGCCTGGCGATGGACGCTCGCCCCGATCGCGGCGACCGCCTTCTGCTTGGCGACGGCGAGGTCGCTCACCCCATGCGTCAGGAAATACTGGGTCAGATGGTCTATCCGCTCGCGCACCTCCTCGCGGTAGATCGTGACGGACTGGCCGATGATGTTGGAGTGGAACTGCTCGCGCTTGGTGAGGACCGTGCCGAGCACGGCCGTGCCGACTGCGCCGCCGAGGTTGCGCAGCATGTTCGAGAGGCCCGACGCCGCGGCCGCTTCGCTCGGCGCGATGCCGGAGGTGGTGATGAGGGTGATCGGCGTCAGCACCAGCGCCTGGCCGATGGCGCGCACGATGTTGGGCACGAAGAACTGGTCTCCGGCGCTATCGAGTGACAGGCCGATGTTCATGAAGCAGCTCGCCGCGAAGATGCTGATGCCGACGAAGCCGACCTGACGCGCGCCGAAGCGCTTCATCAGCAGCGGGACCAGCGGAATGATCAGCAATTGCGGCAGGCCGGTCCAGGCCAGCACGAAGCCGATCTGCTCGGCATTGTAGCGCTGCACCTGGCCGAGATACTGCGGCAGGATGTAGACGGTGCCGAAGAGAGCGACGCCGACCAGCACGTTCACCAGGACGCCGACACCGAAATTGCGCTGCTTCAGCAGGCGCAGCTGGACCAGCGGCTTCTCGACAGTGAGTTCGATGGCGATGAAAGCCGTCAGGAAGATCACCGCGATGATGGCGAGCTTGACGATGAAGGGCGACTGGAACCAGTCGTCCTTGTTGCCCTCCTCGAGCACGGTCTGCAGCGCCGAGAGGCCGATCGCCATGGTGACGATGCCGGCCCAGTCGCCCTGCCGGAGCAGCGTGAGCTGCATCGGCTTCTTCTCCAGCGTGAAGAAGAGCGCGACGGCCATGGCGATGCTGGGCGGCGTGTTGACAAAAAAGATCGACTGCCAGCCGTAATTCTCGGTCAGATAGCCGCCGATGGTCGGGCCGATGGCGGGGGCGAAGGTGACCGAGAGTGCGAAGAGCGCGAGCCCGAAGGGCTGCTGCGGCTTGGGCAGCCTGGTCAGCACCATGGTGAAGGCCATCGGGATCAGCACGCCGCCGGCAAAGCCCTGGAGGCCGCGCAAGGCGATCATCGTGCCGAGGTCATGCGCGAAGGCGCAGGCCGCCGAGAAGATCGGGAACAGGATGGTGTTCACCAGCATGTAGCGCCGGAACGAGAAGACGCGGCTGAGATAGTCGGTGAGCGGGATCACCACGATCTCGCCGATCAGATAGGAGGTCGAGATCCAGGCGCCGTTGTCGACGCCGGTGCCGATGCCACCCTCGATATCGAGCAGCGAAGCGTTGGTGATCTGGATGTTCAGGATCGCCATGAAGGCGCCGATCATGCCGGCGCCGACCGCGATCCAGGCGGTGGCGCTCGCCTTCCCGGACGAGGGCGCCGCCGGTGCGACGGCAAGGCCAGGCGAAACCGTCGACGTGATGCTGGACATCGTTCCCTCCTGCCAATCCCTTGGCTGGCCAGGCGCCTTGCGGCCCTCAGTTGATCTGTTCGGATGCCTGGGCGATCTCGGTCGCCGCGGACCTGGTATCGATGGTCGGATAGACCGACATGCCGGGGCGCAGCACGACCGGGAGCGCACCCGTCTGGTCGAGCACGATCTTCACCGGGATGCGCTGCACCACCTTGGTGAAATTGCCGGTCGCGTTGTCGGGCGGCAGCAGCGCGAATTCCTGGCCGCTGGCCGGCGAGAGGCTGTCGACATGGCCCTGAAAGAGGCGACCGGGGAAGGTGTCGACCTCGACCGTCACCCTCTGTCCGGCCTGGACATGGGTGAGCTGCGTCTCCTTGTAGTTGGCGACGATGTAGGCGGCCTGGGTCGGCACCACGGCCATGAGCTGCGTGCCCGCCTGGACATACTGGCCGATGCGCAGGGTGCGATTGCCGACCACGCCGTCCACCGGCGCGACGAGGGCGGTGTAGGAAAGGTTCAGCGCGGCCTGGTCCCGCGCCGCCTTGGCGCTGTCGAGCGCCGCCTGCGCCTGGGAGAGCTCGGCCTTGATCACGTCGAGCTGCCTGACCGCACTGGCGAGCGCCGCCGTATCGCGCGTCACCGCGGCGCGCGCCGTGGCGATCCGGGATGCCGCCTGCTGCGCCGTCTGGACGCTGCCATAGCCGGTCTTCGCAAGCTGCGCGTAGCGCTGGTTGTCCTGCTCGGCGAAGGTTTCCTCCGCCCTGGCGACGTCGATCGTCGCCTTCGCGGCATCGATCGCCGATTGCTGGGCGGCAAGTGCAGCCTGCTTGCTGGCGATATTGGCCTCGGCCGCCTCGACCTGGGCACCGGCCTGCGCCAGGCTGACTCTGAAATCGCGATCGTCGATGCGGGCCAGGACCTGCCCCGTCCCCACCGCCTCGTTGTCGCGCACCAGCACAGTCGCGATGTAGCCGGAGACCTTAGGCGCGATCGTCGTGCTGTCGGCCTTCACATAGGCATCGTCGGTCGAGACCTGGAAGCGCCCAGCCGTCCAGTAGCGCCAGCCGAGATCGGCCGCGCCCGCCAGAGCGGCGATGGCGGCGGTGGCGAGCAGCAGCGGCCGCAATCGGCGCTTGCGGGCGGGCTGCGACATCTCGATCGAAGCGACCGGGGCCGGAGGAACCGGTTCGGCGGGGAGTCTCGTGCCGGCAACGGCTTCGGCAGCCGGAAGCGGCTTCTCCACCGTGAAAACTGTCTGGTGCTGGCTCATGGCTCGTCTCTTTTGGATTGCCGTCAGGTTTGAGCGAGGACGCGGAGGGTGATGAGGCACTCCTCCGCGCCGCTGTCTCGGCGCGAGGGAACGATCCGCCCGCCGAGACAGCCATCGGGCTCAGGCGGAAACGGCGAGCGCGACGCTGGCGGCGATGCCGTTGCGGGTCATCTTCGAATAGGGGCAGGTCGCATGCGCCCGATCGACGAGCCGCTGTGCGAGATCATCGGCGACGCCGGGGATGCTGACGTTCAAGCGAGCGCTCAGGACGTATCCGTCCGCCTCATCGAGCGACAGGTTCACCTCGGCATCGACCGCGGTCTCCGGCGGAAGCCTGATGCCCTGTTCCCGCGCCGCATTGGCGAGCGCGCCCTCGAAGCAGGCGGACCAGCCGGCCGCGAAGAGCTGCTCCGGGTTGGTGCCGGGGCGGTTTGATCCGGGCACCGACAGCTTGACGTCGAGCTGGCCGTCCGAGCTCTTGGCCCAGCCTTCGCGGCCTCCGACGGTGTGGACATTGGCGGTGAAGAGCGTCTTGGCAGTCATGTTAAGTCTCCGGTTTGGGCCTTCAGGATGCCCAATACCTAGGGGAGACTTCAGCCGGTCAGCAGACAGTGAAAGCGATAAGCAGCCTCTCAAGGGCTGAGATGGAAACCACGATCAGCTTTCAACGGCGGGCCAACGGAGGAAGGTCTATTCGCCGGGCCGTTCTTCCGCAGGCCCGGGCGCAGCGAGGTTCTTCAAGGCGCGCTTCAGCCGCGGCGCCGTCCAGTCGATGGACACCCGTGCCTTCAGCGGCAGCAGCCCCTGGCGGGCGTAGACCAGACAGATTGGGAAAAATTGGCTCTCGCAAGTGGCCTGCTCCTCGCCGCCGTGATCAGGCGTCCAGCCGCTCGATCGCAGCGCGATGGTGGCTCACCGCCGCCCAGCGCAGCGTCGCTGCGAGCTCGCGTTCAGCCGGTCGCACTCCGCCTTCATCGGCTGCAATTCGCACGCGCGTGACGCCGCGCCAGCTTTGCGAGCTGTCCGGCTTTGACCATCCGGAAGGTCGAGAGCGCGGTCAGCTCGATGGCGTGATCGCATAGGCCTGAAAGACGGCCCCGTAGAAACAGCCCGAAGCAACGAGAACGAAGGCATGCCAGATGGCGTTCTGGAACGGGAGCGTCTGCCAGACGTGGAAGACCACGCCCAGCGTGTAGAGCAGGCCGCCCGCCACGATCAACCACAAGGCGACGCTCGGAAGCTGGGCGATGCTCTCCCAGGCGAAGACGCCGCTCCAGCCGATCAGAAGATAGAGCGCGATCGAAACGCGATCGTATCGGCCGGGCAAGGCGACCTTGAGCAGGACTCCGACCGCCGATGCGATCCAGACGACGGCGAGCAGGATATGCGCCACCGCGCTCTCGCCCATTCGCGCCAGGAAAGGCGTATAGGTTCCCGCGATCAAAACGTAGATCGCCGAATGGTCGAAGCGCCGGATCAGCCACTTCAAAGGTGAAACCGGCAGCATGTTGTAGACGGCCGAGATGATCAGCACTGCCATCAGCGCCGTGCTGTAGATCGCAACCGGGATCACCGCGGGCACCGGGGCCGCTGCGCCGACGCGCGCGATCAGATACGCGACCGCGCCGATGCCCAGCACGATTCCAAGCACATGGATCAGGCCATCGGCCCAAAGCTCGGCGCGATTGAAGTGGAAGCGCCCTTGTATCGGCTGGTGCAAATCATGCCCCTTCACGGTCGTGCAATGTCGCTCGAACCCATCATGGAGCGACGTCGATAGCAGGTGAGTCTGCAACCCGTGTGACGACAGTCAAGGAAGGGCTCGCCAAACAACGCTCGGCGATCCTGCCTCGGAAACATCGGCGGATCAGGCCGCTTTGGCAACAGCCGTCGGGCTGGCCGGCCCGCCGAGCTGCATGGAGCGGAGCCGGCAATCGAGCAGATCTCCAACAGCGGCAAGAAGCTGCGAACGGCTCATATTGAGCCCAGCCGATGATCGCCCGGCCAAAGCAGATGGTTCGGCCAAGCATTTTTCAACACAATTGGCCAATAGCTGGTAGCCGTGAACACCCAGCTTGCCGAAGAGACCATGCCCGAGCGGCCACAGCCCTGCATCCGGGTTCTCGTCAGCGGCGGGAGCGGCCGGCTCGCCCGGGCGCTGTCGCGCGTCGGCGGGGATCGGGTGCAGGCCCTGTCCCGCGCCGAGCTCGACATCTCCGAACCCGCCGCCTTTCAGGCCGCGCTCGCCAGGCTGAAACCGGACGTCGTCGTCAATGCGGCGGCGATCGCCAGCCTCGAAGCCTGCGAACGCGCGCCGGAGCGGGCACGGGCCGTCAACGCGCTGGCTCCGGGCCAGATGGCCCGCGCCTGCGCCCGGGCCGGAACGCCGTTCATCCAGATCTCGACCGACTATGTCTTCGGCGCTCCGACGCAGCGTCCATGGCGCGAAAGCGACCCGGTGTCGCCGGTCAACCTCTACGGCCAGCTCAAGGCAGAGGCCGAGCGACAGGTGCTCGCCGCCGGCGGCAATGTCTGTATTGCCCGGGTGGCCTGGCTGTTCGGCGACGGCAAGGACTTCATCGCCCATCTCCTGCGCGGGCAGGACGACAGCGTCAGGATCGCCCGCGACCAGATCGGCTCGCCGACGCCGATTTTCCCGCTCGCCGGGCGGCTCCTGGAGCTGGCCGAACGCATGGCGGGAAGGCTGCCTGTCCCTCGCCTGCTCCATCTCGCCGGTTCGCCCGCCGTGTCGCGGGCCGACTGGGTCGCCACCGCCTTCGAGGCGCTGCGCCTTGCCGGGCGTCGGACGCCCGACCTGATCCCCGTCCCGATGAGCGATCTCGGCTCCTCGGTCGTCCGCCCCCATTACAGCGCCCTCGACTCCAGCCTGGCGGCGGAGCTCTTCGGCGGCGAGCTCGATTGGCGCGCCGCAGCCATGCAGGCCGAAACCTTCGCCGACCGGCCGGTATCGAGCTAGCAGCGTCAGAGTCTCAGCGCGGGCAGGCGCGCGACGCTGCCGCGATCCGCAGCCATTCGACGCAACCGATCAGGGCGATGCGATCGTCGAGCAGAAGATGCGCGTCGAAATCCGCCATGAACGGCCCCATTCGGCCCTTGGCGCGGAACGCATCGCGGAAGGTGTCGGTGGTGACGATCAAGGGGGCCAGGGCCCGGCAGACACCACCATAGAGATAGATGCCGCCATGCGGCAGGAAGGTCAGGGCGAGATCGCCGGCGACCCGTCCGAGCAGCCGCAGGAAGAGATGGGCGGCCGCGACGGCCTGCTCGTCGCTTCCTGCCACCGCGGCCGCGGCGATCTCGGCGCTCGTCTGCGCCCTGCAGGGCCGGCCGGCGCGGCCGCAGACAAAGGCATAAATCTCGCGCAGGCCATTGCCGGACAAGGCCCGCTCGACCGAGGCGCGACCGCGGCCCGCCGCCAGCGCGGCCTGGAGCGCGCATTCCTCATCGCCCTCGATCGCCAGCGTCGTGTGGCCGCATTCAGCGGCAGCGACATGGGGAGCTCCGCCGGACGCCGGCCAATGGCAGGCGGCAGCATTGAAGCCGGTGCCGGCGCCCAGGACCATGCGGGTGGCTCGCAGTGGCGGCGGCATGGCCGATGCGAGAACCGGCTGCGTTTCCAATCGCTCCGGCGCGATGAGCGAATATCCCAGCGCCTCGAAATCGTTCAGGAAGCCGATGAAGGGCGCGCCCGTCAGCGCCTGCAGCCCGGTTCGGGCGATCGTCCAGTCGCGGTTCGTCAGTTGCGCCCCGTCCGGCGTCGGAGCTGCTGCAAGCGCGATGCAGCAGGCATCGAGGCGCCGTTGCCCGAGCCGGTCCAGATAGGTCTCGACCACCGCCTCATAGCTGTCGAAATCGTCATTGGCGAAGCTGTCCAGGCTCGAGGCGACGAGCTGACCGTCCTCGACGAGGCCGAGCCGCGTATTGGTGCCGCCGATATCGGAGACCAGCGCGGTCATCGGGTCACGCCCAATGCGCTACTGCGCTCGCCGAGCTTCTGGCTCGCCATGGCGTCGTTCGCTTCTCTGCTCAAGCCTTGACCGGCTCGGCCCGGCCGGAGCGCACCGAGCGATAGGCCGCGTCGATCATCGCGAAGGCCTGACGGCCATCATCGAGCGTGACCGGCATGGGTCCGCCCTCCCTGAGCGCTTTGACGAAGGCCCAGGCAACATGCTCGTGGAACACGCCGGTCTTGAAATGTGGCACGGTCGGCGACGACGCCCAGCTCCCGCCGCCCGCGTCGCGGCGGAACACCCTCAGGAACTCGCTCTCGCGCGTCGGGCGCGAGGCGATGTCGACGCCGCCGAGCAGGATGGTGCCTTCCGTGCCGTAGATCTCGATGGAGGTGTCCGCCGCAGCGAAAGCCCAGCTCGTCGTGACCTCGGCGATCATCCCGTTTTCGTAGCGGAAGACTGCCGCGGCGGTATCCTCGACCGGCAGGCCGAAGGTATCGGACGAGGTCGTCGCATAGGCGCTCTCCGGCATCCCGAACAGCCAGTGCAGGAAATCGGCGGCATGCACGCCCTCGTCGAGCAGGGTGCCCCCGCCCGATTGCGCGGGATCGACGAACCAGCCCTTGCGGAAATTCGGGTCGAAGCCGTGGCTGTGTCCATGACGGATGCGCACCAGCGTGATGCGCCCGACGACACCCTGGCGTAGCAGATCGGCGATCTCGTGGTTCACCGGGTCGAAGCGCTTCGGGAAGCTCTGCATGAAGCGGATGCGGGTCTCCGCGACGATGGCGGCGATGGCGTCGCATTGCGCCATGGTGGCGCCGAGCGGCTTCTCGCAGAGGACCGGCAGCCCCCTCTCGGCAGCGGCGCGGACCAGCGCCGGATGGTTCACGGTCTCCGAGCAGATCGCCACCGCATCGCTGCCGGAGAGCAGCGTCGCGAGGTCGGCGACCACAGCGATGCCGTGCTGGCTGGCGAAAGCCTCGAGGCGCGCGGGCTCGGCATCGTAGGCGCCGGCAACCGCGACGCCCTCGCTCGCCAGGAAGGCCTTCGTCCAGAAATTGGCATGGTAATGAGCGACCCCCAGGATCGCGATCCGCAGGCTCATCTTCGCTCCATGGGTGCTGTGGGGGTGGCCGGCACGCGCTGCCCGGTCCGCGCCGCCTGATAGATGGCCTCGGCGATCTCGACCGAGCGCAGACCGGCCTCGGCGGTGCCGTCGGCTGGCGCGAGCCCGCGCACGACGTCGAGCCAGTGGCGGTGATGGGCCTGTCCGAGCGGCGCATCGAGCAGCGGCGGGGTGACCCAGTCCGTCTCGCCGGTCAGATCGGGGGCGAAGAGCGCGGCCGGGCCGCGTTCCGTGCGCAGGAAGACCGTGCCGGCATCGCTATAGAGTTCGAGCCGGAAGCGGTCGCAGCCGGCCCGTTCGGTATAGCTCATCTCATGGCTGGCGATCGCGCCATCCGAAAGGCCGTAGCTCGCGGCGACGGTGTCCTCCAGTTCGGTGCGGACGGTCCGGCCATCGGCCAGCCGCCGCTCGGGCCGCGCGGTCCGTGCGCGCGCCGCGACATCATCGATCTCGCCGAAGAGATGGCGGCACAGATCGATTCCATGCACGCCGAGCTGCATCACGACGCCGCCGGAGACCTCGCCGGGCCGGAAGAACCAGTCGGCCCAGTCGGCGCCGGGCGTGGCATTGCGCAGCCGCAACGAATGAATCCTGCCGAGCCTGCCGCTCCCCAGCAGCTCGCGCAGCCAGAGCACCTCCGGGAAATAGCGATGCATGAAGCTGACGCTCAATGGCGCCGAGGCCTGGGACGCGGCCGCGAGAATGGCGCGGCACTGCGCGCTGTCGAGCGCCATCGGCTTTTGCAGCAGCACCGCCTTGCCGGCGGCGAGCGCATCGACGGCGATGCGCTCATGAGTGTTGTCGGGCGAGGCGATGACGACCGCGTCGATCGCGGGATCGTCGAGCACCGCCCGATAGTCGACCTCGACACTGGGGATACCGAGCGCGGCGGCGCGCGCTTCGGCGGCCTCGCGTCGCCGTCCGACGAGGGCCGCGATCTCGGCTCCGCCCGCAGCGCGGAGGCCACCGACATGGTAGTCGGCGATGAAGCCCGCGCCGATCAGCGCCACGCAGACCGTGTCCGACGAAGAGCGGCTCATGATGCCTCGCGCAACGACATGGGTTCGGGAGTTGGGGAGCGCGGCGGCCTCCGGGAGAAGGCCGACCCATCCGGCGATCAGGGCTTCCATCGGCCCTCGACCGCGACCAGAGCCGGATCCACCGCCTTCAGCGGAGCCGTATAGGTGTAGGTCAGCGCGTCGATGGGCTGGCCGGGGATGCGGTTGGTCGCCTTCAGGAAGCCGACGATCGCCGCCATGTCGTCGACATAGGCCTGGTCGACTTTCGAGTTGAAGCTGTAGTCGGCGAGCAGCGCCTCGTTCATCTCGGCCGGCTGCTTCTGGACATCCGAGAAGATCTTGATCACCTCCGCCTTGTTGGCGGGATCGGCGACATAGGCCTGTGCCTTGAGCAGCACCTTGACCAAAGCGTTCGCCGCGTTCGGGTTCTTGCGCACCCAGTCCTGCGAGGCGACCCAGATCGTGCGGTTGTTGGAGACCGGGGCGGCCTCGCCCTTGTTCTTGGCGAAATAGCTGGTCGTGCCGCTATGGACGATCCTGGCGCCCTGTTCCTTGACCGCGCGGTACGGGAACGGCTCCCAGAACACCATGCCCTGGATCTCGTTGCTGGCCATGGCAGCCATCGCTTCCGGCGGGGCGAGGTTGACAGTCTTGATCTTGCTGGCATCCAGCCCATAGCGCTTGGCGACATTGTCGAGCAGCGCGCCGGAGGTCGAGCTCACCAGCAGGCCGAGCTTGACCTTGTAGAGGTCCTCCGGATTCTCGACGCCGGCATCCTTGCGGACGACGATCTTCTCCAGCCCGTGGCTGACGGCATTCGTGCCGAGGATGACCACCGGCACGCCGTTATGCGCCATCGAGACCGGCGGCAGGTTGCCGGGCGTCCAGAGCTGGATCTGGTCGGCGAGCAGCGCTTCGCCGGCGAGATTACCAGAGGCGAAGGTCTTGAACTCGACGGTCTTGAAGCCGGCCTCGGCGAACCAGCCCTTCTCCTTCGCGACGATGTGGACGAGGAAGGGCAGGTCCGGCCCGATGCTGATCGAGAGCTTGTCGGTCTCGATCTTCTGCGCCGCCGCCGGCAAGAGACCGGCCAGAGTCAGCAGCCCGGCGAGCGCCGCGCTGCGCAACTGCGTCGAAAATGCCTTCATTCGAACCTCCCCTTTTTGGTTTTCAGTCGCTTCTAGCTGCCGTGCCAGCGGCCGACCCAATGTCGGATCGCCACGCCGATGGCCGCGTCGGTCAGGAGATTGAGGGCACCGATCAAGAGGATGCCGACGATGATGACGCCGACCGATCCGCCGGCATTGCGCTCGGCGATGATCATGTAGCCGAGGCCCCTGTCGGCCGCGATCAGCTCGGCGGCGACGAGCACGCCGAAGCTCAGGCCCCAGCCGATGCGCAGGCCTGTGGCGAGGTCGGGCGCAGCCGCGGGTATCGCGACGCGCAGCAGCAGCGGCACGCCCGAGAGGCCCATGGTCTGGCCGGCGCGCAGCAGCATCGGATCGACGCTGCGCATGCCCTGATAGGCGGCGGTGACGACCGGGAAGAAGGCGCCGAGGAAGATGATGAAGAACTTGGAGGGCTCGCCGAGGCCGAACCAGATGATCGCGAGCGGGATCCAGGCGAGTGGCGGGATCGGCCGCAGCAGCTCGACGAGCGGACTCACGACCAGCCCGAAGCGGCGATACCAGCCGGCGAGGACCCCGACCAAGACGCCGGCGAGCGCCCCGAGGGCAAAGCCGGAGAAGACCCGGGCCAGGCTCCAGGACAGGTTCTCGCCGAGCTGGCGCGCCGTCAGGCGTTCGCTGGCGGCGGCGATGGCGAGCGAGGGGCTCGGGAACACTGCGGGATCGATCAGCCCCGTGCGCACCGAGGTTTCCCAAAGCAGGATCACCGCCAGCGTGCCGATGAGGCCGAGTGCGAGATCGTTGCTGCGAAGTGCGGTTCCGCTCATCGCCGCACCTGATCGAGATTGCCGGCCCAGGGCATGAGGACGCGCTCGAGCCCGGCGAGGCCGCTGGAGATCAGGAAGCCGAGCAGGCCGATCACCAGCATGCCGACGATGGTGATCTCGCTGCGATAGAAGGTGCGCGCCTCCATGATCAGGGCGCCCAGCCCCTGGATCGTGCCGATCATCTCGGCGCCGACGATGACCATGAAGCCGACGCCGAGCGCCATGCGCGCGCCGGCGAAGATGCGCGGCAGCGCCGCCGGCAGCACGATCTCGCGATAGAGCTCCGGCCCCTGCAGCCCGCAGGAGCGCGCCGCCCGCACCAGCACGGGGTCGACATAGCGGACGCCGGCGATGACGTTGGACAGCATCGTCCAGAAGCAGCCATAGCCGATCAGCACGACCTTGGTCAGTTCGCCCGCGCCGAACCAGACGATGACGAGCGGCAGCAGGCTCAGCGTCGCGACCGAGCGGCAGAACACGATGAGCGGGGCGCTCAGCTTGTCGAGCACCGGCAGGGCTCCGATCAGCAGGCCGAGCGGCACGGCGAGCAGGATGGCCGCGACATAGCCTTGCAGCACGCGCCAGATCGTCACGCCGGTATGGGTCCAGAGCGAAACGCCGGTCGGAAAGCCGGTGAGCGACAATTCGACGAAGCCGCGGGCGATCTTGCTCGGTGGCGGAAACTGATAGGCCTTCAGCAGGCCGTAGCCGACGGCAAGCTCCCAGGCCGCGAGCAGCACGGCGATCACCGCGAGCGAACTGGCGGCGCGGGCGAGCCGGGCGTTCATGACGACAACTCGCTCCAGATCTCGTCGTAGAGCGCATTGAAGGCCGGCTCGGTGCGTGAGCGCGGGCGCGGCATCGGCACCTCGAAGATCCGCTGGATCCGGCCGGGATTGGGCGCGAGCAGCACGATCCGGTCCGATAGCATCAGGGCTTCGTCGATCGAATGGGTGACGAAGACCACGGTCTTGCGCCGCGCCTGCCAGATGCGCAGCAGCTCCTGCTGCAACTCGATGCGGGTCAACTCGTCGAGGGCGCCGAAGGGCTCGTCCATCAGCAGGATCTGCGGATCGAGTGCGAGCGCGCGGGCGATCGACACACGCTGCTGCATGCCGCCCGACATCTCGCGCGGATATTTGTTCGCCGCCGCCTCCAGCCCGACCAGGCGCAGCAATTCGAGGCTGCGCTCGCGGCGCTCTTCGAGCGGCAGGCCGGCTTTGCGGAAGCCGAAGGAGACGTTGCCGAGCGCGGTGAGCCAGGGGAACAGCGCATGCTGCTGGAAGACGACGCCCTGCCCCTGGCCGGGGCCGGTCACCGGCCGCTCGCCGATCGCGATCCGGCCGGAGGTCGCGGCGTCGAGGCCGGCGATGATGTTGAGCAGCGTGGTCTTGCCGCAGCCGCTGCGACCGATCAGGGAGACGAACTCGTTCTCGGCGATGTCGAGGTCAATACTGTCGAGGACCATGAGTTCGCCGCCCTGGCGCGCGGCGAAGGCCTTGTGCACGGCCTCGATCCGAATGAACGGCGCTCGCGTCCGACGGCCCGCCTGGGGCGTCGCGTCCGGCTCGCGCATCGAGATATCGCCGGCGCAGCTCATCGGCACTCCTCCCCCGGTCTTCGAGCCGGCCCTCAGGTTAGGCTAATGCAAGAAGGCAAATTGTAAAGTGCAATTTGTATTTGAGCGCGTATGATGAGGCTCGGCGAGTCGAAGCCGGTATCTGCGGTTGCAGCGCGCCGGCGGCGATTGTATGCGGCCAGGACGCTTCGGCGCCGTCGCATCGGGAGGCTGTCGAGAGGGACCCATGCGCAACGGATCGGCGAACATCGTCCTGAAGACGCTCTCCGAGATGATCGAGCGGCTCGAGGATGGCGCGCGCCTGCCCACCGTGCGGGACCTGATGAAGAAGCATCAGGTCAGCCAGGCGACCGTCCAGGAAGCGCTCGATCACCTGAAGAGCGAAGGCCTCCTGGTCTCGCAGGTCGGGCGCGGCACCTATGTCACCCGCGGCGGCGCGGCACGGGCCGGCGAGAGCAGCCGCGAGACCGGGCTCGACAGCCTTCTCATCCTGTCGAACGCCAGCATGAACGAGCGCTGCGCTTTGGTGCAGAACTACATCGTCGAGGAGATGTCGCGGCAGGACGCCAAGGTGGTGCAGATCTCCTACCACCACACCGATCATCTGCTCGAGATCCTCAATTCGATCCCGGATTTCGATGCGGTCGTGCTGCAGTCGCATTACGAGAGCATCCCCATCCGCCTGCTGCACCTCCTGCAGCAGAAGGCGAAGGCGCTGGTCGTCGATGGCCACACCGTCTCCGGCGTCGATATCGACCGTATCGGCACCGATTGGGAGGATGCGCTGGAGATGGCGCTGCGCCAGCTCGTCGATCTCGGCCATCGCTCCTTCGGCCTGGTGTCGATCAACACCATGGCCCAGCCGATCCTGGCAGCACGCCGCGCCTTCGGCCGTCATGCAGCGATCGAGCGGGGCCGGTTCAGCTTCCATCCGCCGATCGTGCTGGAGCGCGTCCAGCATCCCAGCCACAGTGTGCTCGACGCCGTCGCCGACACGCTGGAGCCGCTCCTGTCCGAGGATGGCCGGCTGCCGTTCACCGCGCTGCTGACGCTCGGCATCTCCGACACGCTGGGCGTCACCCAGGGACTGCAAAGGCTCGGCATCGACTGGCCGAACGATCTGAGCGTGGTCGTGCTCGGCCATCGCGACGTCCCCAGCGAGCATCTCGGCGTCATGACGATCGCCGGCAGCTCGCAGCGCAAGGCGGCCGAGAAGCTGGTCGAGACGATCCGCCGCCGGATCGAGCAGCCGCAGCTCTCGCCGCAGATCGTCTACCTGCATTGCGACCAGGTCGTCCGGGGCAGCACGGCGCAGCCGAAGCACCTCTAAGATTCGGATTGAAAACTCTGCGAACCCTCATCCTGAGGAGCCATTTCGTCAGAAATGGTGTCTCGAAGGATGGCTCAGGAGGCTCCGAAACCATCTGGAGCATCCTTCGAGACGCCGCTGGCGCGGCTCCTCAGGACGAGGGCGGGGGCTCCAAACGGGCTCTGGCGAGATCGCGTCAGAGGTACATTGCAATATATATTGACCCGCGCTAGCGTGCCCACCTGAAAGATCAATAAGCGGGTGGGAACGGCATGCTTGGCGAGCGCCTTCCGGAAAGGCTGTCACCTTTGGCCTCGCAGGCCGGGGTCAGGCCGTATTACGGCGATCTGCACAATCACTGCGGCATTTCCTACGGGCATGGCAGCCTCGAGCAGGCGTTGAAGCGGGCGCGCCGGCAGCTCGATTTCGTCTCGGTGACCGGTCATGCCTACTGGCCCGACATGCCGGTCGACGACGCCAGCGTCGCCCATATCGTCGACTTCCACGTCAAGGGCTTCGCCCGGCTGGACAGGCTCTGGCCCGGGCACTTCGCCACGCTCGCCGCAGCCGACGAACCCGGCCGCTTCATCGTCTTTCCCGGCTACGAGATCCATTCCTTCGCCCATGGCGACTACACGATCGTCTATCGCGACCTGACGCAGCGCCCGATCCTCAAGGCCGACAGCCCGGCGGAGCTGAAACCGATGCTGCAGGCCGAAGCCGGTACGGGCGCCTTCGCCTTCCCGCATCATATCGGCTACCGGCTCGGCGCCCGCGGCATCAACTGGACCTCGCTCGATCCCGAGCTGTCGCCGGTGCTGGAGATCGTCTCCATGCATGGTTGCTCCGAGACCTCGATCATGGACCGGCCCTTCCTGCATTCGATGGGCCCGAGCGACGGCCATTCGACCGTGCGGCACGGGCTCGATCTCGGGCACCGCTTCGGCTTCCTGGGGAACACCGACCACCATAGCGGCTATCCCGGCTCCTACGGGCATGGCCGTTCCGTGGTCTATGCCGGCAGCAATGATCGCGGCGCGCTCTGGGACGCGATCATGCAGCGGCGCACCGGCGCGCTGACCGGCGACAATGCCCATCTCTTCTTCACCCTCGGCGGGGCGATGCCGGGTGGCGAGGTCGAGGCGGCCGCGGATCAGACTCTTCGCCTCGAAGCCGTCGCGCCGGGCCATATCGACTATATCGACGTCATCCGGAACGGCGCGCTGGTGCGGCGCGTGGTGCCGGAGGTCGAGGCATCCCCGATCGATGGCGACAGCGCCGGGCTGGAGACCATCGTCGTCCTGGAACTGGGCTGGGGTGCCCGCGGCAGGCAGCATCGCTGGAGCGGATCGCTGCGGGTCGAGGGCGGCGAGATTCTCTCGGTCGAACCGCGCCTGCGCGGCAACGAGGTCGTCTCGCCGCTCGAAGGCGATGCCGACGGGCAGGACGAGGACGAGGTCTTTCTCGACGGCAACCGGATCGGCTTCTCGATCACCGCCTCGTCGAACCCGAACAACCTGACGCCGGCAATGCAGGCGGTCGCAGCGCGCGTGCGGCTCGGCAGCGATGCCCGCCTCGTGCTCGACGCCAACGGCCAGCGTTTCGAGGTGACGGCGGAGCGCCTGCTCGGCGGGGCGCTTGCGGCCAATCTCGGCCCGATCGACAGCCCCGCCTTCAGGCTCTTCCCCCTGCCCCGTCCGCATCAGTGGCAATGGCAGGGTAAGATCGCACTCGAACCGCTGCGATCAGGCGACTGGGTCTATGTTCGGATGCGCCAGGCCAACGGCCAGTGGGCCTGGGCCAGCCCGGTCTTCTGCCGGTAAGAACACGGGATGTCGGAAAGCCGTTAAGCTGACGGCCGACCAGCGTGGAACGGTTTCGCAGGGAGGATGACATGAGCTTCGACTTTCGCTTGCCGCGACGCGATCTCCTGAAGGGGATGGGGGCCACCGGTCTCGGCGCTGCGCTCGGCACCGGCAGCATCCGGCCGCTCTACGCCAAGGGCCAGGCGCCGATCACCATCGTGGTGAACCAGTCGCCCTGGTTCGCCAGCTTCCGCCGCACGGTCGAGGCCTATGAGGCGGCGACTGGCAACAAGGTCGAGCTCGACGTTAATCCCTTCGCCGGCTCGCTGGAGAAGCAGCGCAACTCGGTGCGCGCCCAGCGCGGCCAGTACGACATCCTGATCATGAACTCGGGCTGGTTCACCGAGATGTATGCCGGCGGCTTCCTCGATGCGATCACCGACATCGATCCCGGCTTCAAGCTCGATCCCGAGATCTACACGCTCGGCGACACCATCTACTACAACGCCCAGAAGAAGACGGTGACGGCCGACGGCAAGCTGATGTCGCTGCCGGTCTCGCCGCTGATCCCGCTGCTCTATTACCGCGGCGACCTCTACAAGCAGGCCGGGCTTGCGGCGCCGAAGACTTTCGCCGAGCTCGAGGCGAATGCGGCCAGGTTCCACAAGCCCCCTGGCATGTACGGCATCGTCCAGCGTGGCGCGCGCGGCCCCCATACCGTCGCCTATGATTTCTACCCCTACCTCTACGGGTTCGGCGGCGGCATCTTCAAGGACCAGTCGGCCGGCGACTATTCGGTGACGCTGAACTCGCCCGAGGGACGCGCGGCGCTCGACTACTACATCCGGTTGGCGCGCACCGTCGGCCACCCCAAGACCGCCGCCTCCGACCAAGCCGAGGTGATCCAGGCAATGGTGACCGGCCATGCCGCGCACATCATGATGGTGATCGCCGCCTGGTCGCAGATGGACGATCCCAACAAATCGGCCGTCGTCGACAAGATCGAATTCGCGCCGCCGCCCTCGCAACCGGGATTGCCGACTGCCCCGGGCCTCGGGCACTGGCTCGCGGGCATCTCCCGCAACGTCCCGGATGACCGCAAGCGCGCGGCGGTCGAGTTCCTGCGCTGGTTCCAGACCAAGGACGCCCAGATGGAGACGGCGAAGGCCGGCGGCATCCCGGTGCATGCCGCGGTCTACAAGGACCCGATCGCGCAGGAGCGCAAATATCGCTGGATGAAGCCGCTGGCAGAGGCGCTGCCGCACGCGGTCAACATCTACCAGTTCCCCGAGGCCAACGACGTCATCGCCGTGCTCGAGATCGGGCTCAACCGGGCCGTGGCCGGCGAGATCAGCAGCGTCGACGCCCTCAACGGCATGTCGGCCGAGATCCACAAGATCATGGAGAAGTATTCCTACAAGACCGGCGGGCTCCAGCCGCTCAAGTGACGTCCGGGCGGCGAGGAGGACGGAGCATGGCAGGAGTTGCGGCAAAGGGCGATGCACGGGGCATCGCCGGACAGACGGAGAGTGCCGACCAGCGTCTCTGGCGCTGGCTGACACTCGCACCTGCTCTGGTGATGCTGCTGGCGCTCAGCATCATCCCGCTCGTCGGGCTCGTCCTCACCAGTTTCCAGAACGTCGCCTGGGCCGAGGGCCGGGCGGTGCGTAGCTGGGCCGGGCTCGACCACTACCGGGCCCTGTTCAGCGATGCGCTGTTCGGCGCCGGCCTCTGGAACACCGGCTTGTTCGCGCTCGGGGCGGTGACCGGGCAGATGCTGCTCGGCTTTTCGCTGGCGCTGCTGGTCAGCAAGGTCAGCCGGGCGCGCGTGCTCTATCGGACGATCTTCATTCTGCCGATCCTGATCCCCGGCATCGTCATCGGCGCGATCTGGAAGCTGATGCTCAATTTCGATTTCGGGCTGGCGAACCAGATCCTCGGCCTCGTCGGGCTCGGGCCGGTCGACTGGCTCGGCGATGGCCGGATCGCGCTGCTCTCGGTCATCATGGTCGATATCTGGCACTGGACGCCGTTCTGCTTCCTGCTCTTCCTGGCCGGGCTGGAATCGCTGCCGCAGGACGTCTACGAGGCCACCAAGATCGATGGCGCCAATGCCTGGCAGGAGCTGCTCTATGTCACCCTGCCGCTGATGGTGCCGACCATCGTCGTCACCTTCGCCTTCCGCCTCGTCCTCGCCTTCAAAGTCTTCGACGAGGTCTATCTGCTGACCAAGGGCGGGCCGGGCACGGCGACGGAAGTCATCAGCTTCACGCTCTACCAGCGCTTCTTCACCGAGGACAAGGCAGGCTACGGCTCGGCGATGTCGGTGACGGTGATCTTCCTGGTCTGCCTGCTACTGGTGGTGGCGCTGTCGGCGCGCCGACGCTCGGAGGGCCGGGCATGAGCGGCCGGTCGGGCGCTCCCTCGGGCTGGCCGATCCACGTCGCCCTCCTCGTCAGCGCGGCGATCGTGCTGGTGCCGGTGATCTGGACGGTCGCCGCCGGCTTCCGCACCCAGATCTCGCTGCTGATGGGCGAGGTCGCCTTCTCGCCGGTGCTCTTCAATTTCCACGAGGTGCTGTTCTCCAAGACCTCGGAATTCCTGGTCAACTACCGCAACTCGATCATCGTCGGCGTGGCGAGCACCGTGCTCTGCGTCGGCGCGGCGACGCTTGCCGCCTTCTCGCTCAACCGCACGCTCTGGCGCCGCTGGGTCGTGCAGGTTTTCCTGGCTTGGACGCTGGTCTTCCACATGATCCCGCCGGTCGCGCTCGCCAGCGCCTGGTTCACCATGCTGCGCACCGTCGGCCTGGAGAACAGCTTCACCGGCCTGATCCTGGCGCATGCGACCCTCAATCTGCCGATGGCGATCTGGCTGATGAGCGTCTTCGTGCGCGAGGTGCCGAAGGAACTGGAAGAGGCCGCGCTGATGGATGGCGCGACCACGCCCGTCCTGCTCTGGAACGTCGTGCTGCCGGTGATCGCGCCGGGCCTCGCCGCGACATCGGTCCTGACCTTCGTCTTCTCCTGGAACGAGTTCGCGGTCTCGCTGGCGCTGACGATGAAGCAGACCGCGACCGTCCCCGTCGCGATCGCCAAGTTCGCCCAGGAATTCGAGATCCAGTACACCCAGATGGCGGCCAGCGCCGGCCTCGCCATGCTGCCGGCCCTGATCGTGATGCTCTTCGCCCAACGCTACATCGTCAAAGGCCTGACCCAGGGCGCCGTGAAATAGCGCCTGGAGCGGGACCGAGCCGGGAGACCATTGTGAAGGCCGTATTCGTCCTCTTCGATTCGCTGAACCGCCACATGCTCGGCTGCTATGGCGGCACGCGCGTGCCGACGCCGAATTTCGACAGGCTGGCGCGCCGGTCGGTGAGCTTCGACCAGCACTATGTCGGCAGCCTCCCCTGCATGCCGGCGCGGCGCGACATGCTGACCGGGCGGCTGACCTTCCTGCATCGCAGCTGGGGGCCGCTCGAACCCTTCGACAACGCCTTCCCGGAGATCCTGCACAGGGAAACCGGGACCTACAGCCACCTGATCACCGACCACTTCCATTATTGGGAGGATGGCGGCGCGACCTACCACAACCGCTACGATTCCTACGAGTTCGTGCGCGGACAGGAAGGCGACCGCTGGAAGGCGATGGTCCAGCCGCATTGGGAGCGGCTGCGCGAGAAATACCATGCGCGCCAGTTCAGCGACGCCCGCCGCAGCTATTTCGGCCAGAACATCATCAACCGCGAGTTCATCAAGGCGGAGGAGGACTTCCCCTCGGTACGCTGCTTCGCCGAGGGCTTCGACTTCCTCGAGCGCAACAAGGACGCCGACAACTGGCTGCTGCAGATCGAGACCTTCGACCCGCACGAGCCCTTCACCGCCCCGGCCCGCTTCAAGGAAGCCTTCGACACCGGCTGGAACGGCCCGATCCGCGACTGGCCGCGCTATGGCCGCGTCGACGAATTGCCGGCGGAATGCGAGGAGCTGCGCGCCAACTACTACGCCGTCGTGGCGATGTGCGACGACTTGCTCGGCCAGCTCCTCGACTGGTTCGACGCCAACGAGATGTGGAAGGACACCGCCCTCGTCGTCACCACCGACCACGGCTTCCTGCTCGGCGAGCATGATTTCTGGGCTAAGAACCGGATGAACCTCTATGAGGAGGTCGCCCATATCCCGCTTTTCCTGCACGATCCCCGCCATCCCGAGCGCGCCGGTACGCGCTCGCAGGCGCTGACCCAGTCGATCGACCTCGCGCCGACCTTCCTCGATTTGTTCGGCGCCACGCCGCCGGCCGAGAACGAGGGCATCTCGCTCTGCCGCATGGCGGATGGCGCCGCGCCGCGCGACGGCGTCCTGTTCGGCTATTTCGGCGGAGCGGTGAACGTCGCCGACGGGCGCTACACCTATCACCGCTTCCCGGAGGACCTGTCGAAGCAGGAACTCTACCAGTACACGCTGATGCCGACGCACATCTTCTCGCCCTTCTCGACCGAGGAGTTGGCCGGCACGACCATCTCGCCGCCGCTCGGCTTTACCAAGGGCGCGAACCTGCTGAAGGTGCCGGTGATCGAGCGCTCGCCGATGTACAACAACTACGGCCCCGGAGCGCTGTTGGAGTCCGAGACGCGCCTCTACGACCTCGCGACAGATCCAGGACAGGAAGCGCCTCTGAGCGACGCAGCGGTCGAGGGGCGGCTCGCCGCGCTGATGCGGCGCCTCATGACGGAAAACGGCGCGCCGCCTGAGGCCTTCGCCCGCATCGACCTCGACCCGAGCGCGGCCGGCTGACGATGCGCAAACCGGCGACCTTCCCGCGCCATCTCGCTGCCGATCCCCGGCAGTTCGCCAGCGTGCGCCGTATCATCCTGGCCGAAGGACAAGAGGCCGGCATCGAGACGCTGGCCTTCTCGACCGGGGGCGGGCTCGATTTCTGGGTGACCGTCGGCCGGCTGATGGACATCGCGACCCTGTCCTGGCGCGGCGTCCAGCTCGGCTGGCAGAGCCCCGCCGGCCTGCGCCGGCCCGATACCGGGCCGGCCGACCGCGAGCGCCGCTTCAGCAATGCCTTCGGCGGCTTCCTCAACACCACCGGCTTCGACCATATCCGCCAGCCGGCCGACGGGCGGCCCCTGCACGGCTCGGCTCCGTTCACGCCGGCGCGGCTCATCGCCTATGGCGAGGATTGGGACGCCGCCGTGCCGATGCTGTTCTGCGAGGGCGAGGCGATCTGCTGGGCCCATGGCGGCCTCGGCTATCGCCTGCATCGTCGGATCGAGGCGCCGATCGGCGGCAATTCGCTCAGCCTTCGCGACCGCGTCACGGTGATCGGCGCCGAGCCCGCCCCGATCATGGCGCTCTACCATTTTAATCTCGGCTATCCGATGATCGAGGGCAGCACGATCGAACTCGACGGCGAGCGCCTGGCCGGGCCGCTGTCCGCGCCTGAGCACGCGATGGTGCCGGCCTCCTTGCACCCCGCGACCAGCGCGCAGGCGAGCTGCAGCGTGCATGGCAAGGCTGCGACCGTCGCCTTTCACTGGAACACCGTAGAACTGCCCTGGCTGCAGCTCTGGCGCGATTTGCGGGCGGGCGCCGGCGTGATGTCGATCGAACCCTGCTCGATCGGGCGCTGCGACGACGGACGTAATGCTCCCTCACCCCTGCTCGAGCCGGGCAGCAGCCGCGTCTTCGCCATCGACGTCGATGTGGCCGACTGAGAGGGGCGGCGAAATCAGGTCCCGCAGAACGTCGCCAGCACGCGCTCATGCGCAGCCGGCGGCCGGGCATGGTCCTCCCGGCCCGGCTGGTCCTCGAAGGGATCGGCGAGGACGCCCAGCAGTGTCTCGAATGGGCCGAGATCGTGGCGCTCGACGGCGGCCTCGATCGCCGCTTCGACCAGGTGGTTGCGCGGGATGAACAGCGGGTTGGCGCGCAGCATCGCCTCCCGGCGTGTTTCCGCCGGCGCGGGCTCCTGCAGCAGGCGCTGGCGCCAGCGGCCCTCCCAGGCGTCGAACTCGGCCGGGTCGGTGAAGAGGCTGCGACAGGCCTGCGCGCCCTCTGCCTGCCCCGCTGCCTCGCTCAGGCGCCGGAAGACCAGGGTGAAATCGGCCTCGCCGCGCTGCATCGTCTCGAGCAGCGCCTTGATGAGCTCGACATCCTCCGCCTCCTCGGTGGCAAGCCCGAGCTTCCGGCGGAACCCTGCGATCAGATGTGCCTGGAATTGCGGATCGAACCGGCCGAGCGCCTCCTGCGCGATCGACACCGCCTCGTCGGCGTCCTCGGCCAGCAACGGCAACAGCGTCTCGGCGAAGCGCGCCAGATTCCAGCGCGCGATCGGGGGCTGGTTGCCGAAGGCATAGCGCCCGCGCTCGTCGATCGAGCTGAACACCGTCGTCGGGTGATAGACGTCCATGAAGGCGCAAGGGCCGTAGTCGATGGTCTCGCCGGCGATCGACATGTTGTCGGTGTTCATCACGCCGTGGATGAAACCGATCGTCATCCATTGCGCGACGAGCGCGGCCTGCGCGGCGAGGACGGCCTCGAACAGAGCAAGATAGCGACCATCGCCGGTGCATTCCGGATAGTGCCGTGCGATCACGTGGTCGGCGAGCAGGCGCAGCGCCTCGACATCCCCGCGGGCGGCGAAGAACTGGAAGGTGCCGATGCGGATATGGCTGGAGGCGACGCGGGTCAGGATCGCGCCGGGCAGCAGCGTCTCTCGCCTGACGACCTCCCCGGTCAGCACTGCAGCGAGCGCGCGCGTGGTCGGGATGCCCAGGGCGGCCATCGTCTCGCTGACGATGTATTCGCGCAGGACCGGCCCGAGCGCCGCCCGGCCATCGCCGCGGCGCGAGAACGGCGTCGGGCCCGCGCCCTTGAGCTGGAGATCCCGCCGCCGGCCATGCCGATCGACGAGCTCGCCGAGCAGGATCGCGCGCCCGTCGCCGAGCTGGGGGCTGAAGCCGCCGAACTGGTGGCCGGCATAGGCGGTCGCGATCGACGCCGCGCCGGCCGGCACGCTGTTGCCGGACAGCATCGCCAGACCGTCCGGGCCCTCCAGCCAAGCGGGATCCAGCCCGAGCTCCGCCGCAAGCGGCGCGTTCACTCGGATCAGCAGGGGCGCGGCGACGATGGTCGGCGCGACGGTGGCATAGAAGCGCGGTGGCAGCCGCGCATAGGAATTGTCGAAGGCGATCGGGTGCATGGCTCGAAGATAAGCGCAACAAGCCACACCGCAACACGAAGCGAGACCAGCGAGCCGCCCGGCGGCCTATGCTCAGCCCGAGCCGACCGCCTTGGCCGGATCGGTGAGCGGGATCGGCGGGTAATGCAGGCCGCGCTGCCCCGACAGCCCGCGATTGGGCGCAGACGACAAAGCGGGCTCGGCCATCCCCACGAGCGCGCCGTCGCGCAGCCAGGCCTCGTCGCCGCCATAGAGCTGGCCGGCAAGGGCGCGACTGAGCCGTTCCAGCGTCTGCGCATGGGCGGCCTCGGCGGCAAGATCGCGCGCCTCATGCGGATCGCGTTCGAGGTCGAAGAGTTGCAGGCGGTTGCCGGCGGGATACCAGATCAGCTTGTAGCGGCCGTCATGGACCATGCGTGTCGCCTTGGCGCCGACGAGCGATTCCCCGTACAGGATCTCGCGGCGGCGCTCGCCGACCATGGACAGCCCCTCGCAGCTTGCCGGCACCGGCACGCCGCAGAGGTCGAGCAGCGTCGGCATGATGTCCTGCAGGCCGACGAGGCGGCCATCGGTGGCGCCGACGCCGACCCGCTTGTCGCCGGTCGGGCCGGCGAGCAGCATCGGCACGGCGGCCGAGCCCTCATACATCAACCGCTTCGCATAGAGGCCGTTGTCGCCGAGCATGTCGCCATGATCGCCGCAGATCAGGATGACGGTGTCGTCGAGCAGGCCCTCCTCGCGCAGCGTCCCGATCAGGATGCGCAATTGATGGTCGATATGGGTGCAGAGCGCATAGACGGCGCGGCGCATATCGGCGAGCTGCGCCGGCGGCAATTGCTCCCAATAGTTCCAGGCGACGCGCACCGCATAGGGCAGCGCCTCCGGATCCCTCGCCCAGTCGGCCATGCGCGGCGCGTCGACCTCGCGTGCCCGATAGCGCTCGAAATAGCTCGCCAGCGGCACCAGCGGCGGATGCGGATGGGTGTAGGAAACGTGCCAGAAGCCGGGCCGCGTCGGGTCGCGCCGCTTGATCGTCCGCGCCGCCGCCCAGGTCGTCCAGTTGGTGACGTGCAGCTCCTCCGGCAGGTGCCAGCTGCGCCAGCCATATTCATTGTTGCTCATGCCGTGCATGAACTGCTGGCCGGGGTAGCCGCGATCGGCGAGGAAGAGCTCGTAATCGTCGACGCCGCCGAGATGGCCGCGCCCCTCCTCCGCCAGCAGCGCCTCCTCGAAACCGATGCGGTTGCGCTGCGAATAGACATGCAGCTTGCCGACCGCCGCGGTCTGGTAGCCGGCGTCGCGGAAGCTCTGCGCCAGGGTCGGCAGCTGCGCCGGCATCGGCAGGGCCGGCTGGAACTCGCGGTCGCCATGGCCGCGCGGGCTGGTGCCGGTCATCATCGAGCGCCGCGCCGGGATGCAGATCGGACACTCGGCATAGGCGTTGGTGTAGCGCGTGCCGACACGGGCGATCTGGTCGAGCGTCGGCGTCTCCACCACCGGATGGCCGGCGATGCCGAGCAGCCGCGCCGGCCATTGGTCGACCGTCACGAACAGGACGTGGTTGCGCCGGGGCACCTCTGACGCGGCCTGCGCCGGCGGAACGGCCTCGCCGGCGAGTTCCTCGTAACGGTCGGCGGCTGCGTCCGGCATCGTCCTGCCCTCAGTTCGCCTTGGCGCCGGAGATGCGGACGAGCTCCGCGATCTTGCCGGCCTCGGCCTTGATGAAATCGCCGAAGGCGGCCGGCGTGCCGCCGACCAGATCGATGTTGAGTGCCGCCATGCGCTCGCGCACCGCAGGGTCGGCGACGACCTTGTTGAGCTCGGCATTGAGCCGCCCGACGATCGCCGCAGGCGTCTTCGCCGGCACGAAGAGTCCGTGCCAGGAGGCGAACTCGTAGCCTGGCGCGCCCGCCTCGGCGATGGTAGGCACATCCGGCAGGGCGGCCGAGCGCTTCGGCCCGGTGACGCCGAGCGCCCGCAGCGCGCCCTCGCGTGCCATCGGCACGGCGGTACCGTCGATCATCGCCGTGACATGGCCGGCGACGAGGTCGTTGATCGCGGGAGCCGACCCACGATAGGGCACATGCGTGCCCAGCATCCCGGTCTTCGCCTTCAGCAGCTCGAAGGCGAGATGCTGCGGCGTGCCGAGGCCGGCCGAGGCATAGGTCAGCTTGTCCGGATTGGCCTTGCCGAAGGCGATGAGTTCGGCGAGGTCCTTGGCCGGCCCCTTGGGATTGACCACCAGCAGCAGCGAGACCGAGGTCAGCCGGATCACCGGCGTGAAATCCTCCATCGGCCGGTAGGAGAGCTTGTCCTGCAGCGCCGGGTTGATGGCGTGGGTGGCGATGTCGCCGATCAGCAGCGTGTGGCCGTCAGGCTCGGCATGGGCGGCGTCGGCGGTCCCGATCGCGCCGGCCGCGCCGGGCTTGTTGTCGATCACAACCGGCTGGCCGAGCGCCTCGCTGAGCTTGGGGCCGATCAGCCGCCCGAGCAGGTCGACATTGCCGCCGGCCGGATAGGGCACGACGATCCGGATCGGCTTGCTCGGCCAGGGCGCCTGCGCTGCCGCCGGCACGGCCCAAAGCCCGGCCGTCGCCGCAAGCACGGCAAGCAGCATGCTGCGCCTCGAGCCGTCTGCACCATCCCGACCGGTCATCGCTCAATCCTCCCGCGCGAGGCAGGCATTGCTTGCGCCCGCTCGAACATGAAAATCTGCGACTGGAAAGCCATCGAGAAATTAGTTTTGCTTATAAGTGATTTGCTCCGGAGGCCGCATGGACCAGAGACAATTGTCCTCCTTCGTCACCCTGGCGGAGGAGCTCCATCGTCACCCTGGCGGAGGAGCTCCATTTCGTCCGCGCCGCGGCGCGCCTCGGCGTGACCCAGCCGGCGCTCAGCCAGCAGATCGCCAGGCTGGAGGAAACGCTCGCGGTCAGGCTGTTCGAGCGGACCAAGCGCCGCGTCGCCCTGACCGATGCCGGCCGCGTCTTCCTCACCGACGCGCTCGCCATCCTGCGCCAGTTCGAGCAGGCGGCCATGGGAGCGCGGCGGGCGGCGAAGGGCCAGATCGGCCGCCTGACCATCGGCTTCGTCGAGGCTTCACCCTTCAACGTGCTGCCGCGATTGGTCTCCCGGCTCAGCCGCGACTTGCCGGAAGTCTCCCTCTTCCTGCAGGAGATGGTGACCGAGGAGCAGGTCGAGGCGCTGCGCTCGGGCCGGATCGATGTCGGCCTGCTCAGGCCGATGTTCAACGAGCCGGATTTCGGCAGACTGCCACTGCTGCGCGAGAGCTATCTTGTCGCCCTGCCTGTGGGCCACCCGCTGGCGGAGGCGGACTCGGTCCCGCTCTCGGCACTGCGTGAGGAGCGCTTCATCGTCACCCCGGCCCGCAAGCGGCGCTATGTCGAGGGGCGCTTCCGCGCCGCCTTCAGGCGGGCAGGCTTCGAGCCGCAGGTGGCGCAGGAGGTCAACCAGCTCCACACCATCATCGGGCTGGTCGGCGGCGGCATCGGCGTCGCGCTGGTGCCGCATTCGGTCTCGCGGCTCGATCTCGAAGGCGTGGTCTACCGGCCGCTGCGGGACAAGGATGCTCCCGTGGCCGAGCTTGTCGCGGCCTGGTCGCTCGAGCGCGAGACACCGGTCCTGCGCCGCTTCCTGGCGATCGCGCAGGCGACGGCTTCGACTGGAGGATGAACCGGCTACGGGCGGTGGGCCGAACCTTCACGCCGATCCAGCGGTCGCCGGTGATGGAATGGCCGAGGCCGCTTCCTTGAGGATCGCCCCGCTCGCGCTCGTCAGCGGCAGGGCAAAGGCCGCCCCCTCCGCATCGCCGTCCTCGGCACGTATCCGCGATCCCCGACGACGGCCCTGGCGGGCCGGTCAGCCCGCCCGCCTTGCGGCGCCGTCACCGGCTCCCGAGGAGTCATCAACGCGCGTCCCGCGCAGCGCGCCGGCCGATTGCCGCACCACCTCCGCGATCTCCAGCAGCTGCCGCGCCAGCGGACTGGTCTTGCGCCAGACCATGCCGATGGTCCGGGAGGGCTCCGGCGCCTTGAAATGCGTGATCGCGACAGAGGCCGAGCGTGTCTCGACCGGCACCGCCATTTCCGGGATCAGCGTGACGCCGAGCCCGGCATCGACCATCTGCACCAGCGTCGACAGCGAGCTGGCATCGAGCAGATCGCGCGACTGCACCGTGCGCGGCTTGGTGCTGCAGAACGACAGGGCCTGCTCGCGGAAGCAGTGCCCCTCCTCCAGCAGTAGCAACCGCATCTCGCGCAAGGCCTCACGGTCCGGCGCCGGCTCACCCTCCTGCGCACGCGGCCGGACCAGCACGAAGCGCTCGGTGAACAGCGCGACTTCCGCCAATGACGGCTCCGATACCGGCAGGGCGACGATCGCCATGTCCAGGCGCCCTTCGTTCAACTCCTGGACCAGCTTCGGCGTCAGCGTCTCCCGCACATTGAGGTCGAGTTCGCCATGCAGGCGCGTCAGATCGCCGATCAGGCCGGGCAGCAGATAGGGCGCCACCGTCGGGATCACGCCGATGCGCAGGCGCGTGACCTGCCCCTCCCGCGAGGCGTGCGCATACCCCTCCAGCTCGTCGAGCGAACGCAGGACGTCCCTGGCCCGGGCGGCGATCTCCTCGCCGAAGCGCGTCAGCCGGACCTGGCGCCGGTCCCGCTCGAACAGCTCGGCGCCGAACTCCGCCTCCAGCGCCTTGATCTGCTGCGACAGGGCCGGCTGCGAGATCGCGCAGGCCTCCGCCGCGCGGCCGAAATGGCCGTGCCGCACCAGCGCATCGAAATAGCGCAGCTGCTTGAAGGTCAGATTTGTCATAATCTGAGCTTATCGTCGCGATCAGAAAATCGGAATTAAAATAATGAAATGGCCCTGCTAAGACCCATCCCGGAACCCCGCCGAGCTTCGGAGAGAGAGATGAACGCGAAGACTGAGGACAGCACGGGCAAATGCCCCGTCGCCCATGGCGGCGGCGCCCGGCAGAACCATGACTGGTGGCCGAACCGGCTGCCGGTCGAGCTGCTGAGCCAGCATTCCGCGAAGTCGGATCCGCTCGGCCAGGGCTTCGATTATCGCGCGGCCTTCGCGAAGCTCGACTACGCCGCGCTGAAGAACGACCTGCGCAAGCTGATGACCGACTCGCAGGACTGGTGGCCTGCCGATTTCGGCCATTACGGCCCGCTGTTCATCCGCATGGCCTGGCATAGCGCCGGCACCTATCGGCTCGCCGACGGGCGCGGCGGCGGCGGCCGGGGCCAGCAGCGCTTCGCCCCGCTCAACAGCTGGCCGGACAATGTCAGCCTCGACAAGGCGCGCCGCCTGCTCTGGCCGATCAAGCAGAAATACGGCCAGGCGATTTCCTGGGCCGACCTGATGATCCTGACCGGCAATGTCGCGCTGGAGACGATGGGCTTCCGCACCTTCGGCTTCGCGGCCGGCCGCGCCGACACCTGGGAGCCGGACCAGGACGTCTACTGGGGCCGCGAGACCACCTGGCTCGGCGGCGACCTGCGCTACGCCCATGGTTCGGAAGGCGTCGAGAAGCCTGCCGGCGAGGCCGTTCTCGTCGCCGATGACGACGCCGACGGCAAAGTGCATTCGCGCAATCTCGAAAGCCCGCTCGCCGCGACGCAGATGGGCCTGATCTATGTCAATCCCGAAGGGCCCGACGGCAATCCCGACCCGCTGCTCGCCGCCAGGGACATCCGCGACACCTTCGCCCGCATGGCGATGGACGACGAGGAGACCGTCGCGCTGATCGCCGGCGGCCATACCTTCGGCAAGACCCACGGCGCCGGCCCCACCGACAATGTCGGCGTCGATCCCGAGGCCGACGGCCTCGAAGCGCAGGGCCTCGGCTGGCACAACGGCTTCGGCTCCGGCAGGGGCAGCGACACCATCACCAGCGGCCTCGAGGTCACCTGGACCCAGACGCCGGCGCAGTGGAGCAACTTCTTCTTCGAGAACCTCTTCGGCTTCGAATGGGAGCTGGAGAAGTCGCCGGCTGGCGCGCATCAATGGGTCGCCAAGAACGCCGAGGCGATCATTCCGGACGCGCATGACCCCTCGAAGAAGCGCAAGCCGACCATGCTGACGACCGACATCTCGCTGCGGGTCGACCCGGCCTATGAGAAGATCTCGCGCCGCTTCCTCGAGAATCCGCAGGCCTTCGCCGAGGCCTTCGCCCGCGCCTGGTTCAAGCTGACCCATCGCGATCTCGGCCCGCGCTCGCGCTATCTCGGCCCGGAAGTGCCAAAGGAAGAGCTGATCTGGCAGGACGTGGTGCCGGCGGCCGACCACCCGCTGGTCAATGCCGCCGACGTCGCCGTGCTCAAGGACAAGATCAGGGCCTCCGGCCTTACCGTCTCCGAGCTTGTCGGCACCGCCTGGGCCTCAGCCGCGACCTTCCGCGGCGGCGACAAGCGCGGCGGCGCCAATGGCGCGCGCGTCCGGCTGGCGCCGCAGAAGGACTGGGCGGTCAACCAGCCGGCGCAGCTCGCCAGGGTGGTCGAGGTGCTCGACGGCATCCGCCGCCAGTTCAACAAGGAGGCCGATGGCGACCAGAAGGTCTCGCTGGCCGACCTGATCGTGCTGGCCGGCAATGTCGGCGTCGAGCAGGCGGCAAAGGCTGCCGGCCATGACGTGACGGTGCCGTTCACCGCGGCCCGTACCGACGCCAGGCAGGAGCAGACCGACATCCACTCCTTCCAGGTCATGGAGCCGGTGCTCGACGGCTTCCGCAACTACCAGAAGCCTGGCGCCAAGGTGCCGGCGGAGGTCGCGCTGATCGACCGCGCCCAGTTGCTGACGCTGACCGCGCCGGAGCTGACGGTGCTGATCGGCGGCCTGCGCGCCATCGACATCAACGCCGACGGCTCCAAGCACGGCATCCTGACCGACCGGCCGGGCGCGCTGACGAACGATTTCTTCGTCAACCTGCTCGACATGGGCACGCAGTGGAAGGCGATCTCCGAGGCCAAGGACGTGTTCGAGGGCACCGACCGCAAGACCGGCGCCGTCAAGTGGACCGGCACCCGCGCCGACCTCGTCTTCGGCTCGAACTCGATCCTGCGCGCCCTCGCCGAGGTCTACGCCAGCACCGACGCCAAGGAGAAGTTCGTCAAGGACTTCGTCGCGGCCTGGACCAAGGTGATGAACCTCGACCGCTTCGACGTCGCCTGAAAACAGCGATGCGCGGCCGCCCGGCGGCGGCCGCGCATACACTTCAAGGGCGCCGCCAGAGATCGGCTATGGATGTCCGGCCGGAAGCGTGATCGTCGCCCTGAGCCCTGCGGCCGGGGTGCGATTTTCGAGTGACAGCGAGGCGCCCAGGCGCGCAAGGGCAGTCTCGACGATCGACAATCCGAGGCCGGTCCCGGCGGTCTTGGCACTGCGCCCCCGATAGAAGCGCTGCGTCACCAGCGCGACCTCTTCAGCGGGAATGCCAGGGCCATCATCCTCTACAGCGAGGGCAGTCTCGGCGATGCGAAACCAGCGCACCTGCCCGCCTGCCGGACTATGACCGCAGGCATTCTCGTGCAGGTTGCGCAAGGCCAGCCGCAGATTCTCGGCCTGTCCCGAGAGGACGAGATCATCGAGAGCCGGATCGATCTCGACGGTGAGCTCCGGCCATTTCCGCTCGCCATCGATCTCGCGTAGCAGCGGACCGACGCGGATGCGCTGCCGATCGGAGCTGGCTGCAGCAGCATCGAGCCTGGCAAGCGCCAGCAACTGGCTGATCAGCCGTGCCGTCCTGTCGACGCCCTGCACGATCCTGTCGAGCGCCGAGAGGCGTATCGCGTCGTTGCCGGCTGCCTTCGCGATCTGCGCCTGCGTACGGATGCCGGCAAGCGGGGTGCGCAGCTCGTGCGCGGCGAAGGCCGTGATCTCGCGCTCGTGCCGCCTGGCCAAATCGAGGCGCCGGAACAGCCCGTTCAGCGCGTCGGTGAGCGGGCGGATTTCCCTGACCGCATTGGCGCCGACAGGGCTGAGATCATCGGCCGGACGGCTCTGGAGGTCCCTGGCGATCTGCCGCAGCGGGGCAAGCCCCCTGCCGACGCTGAGCCAGATCAACCCGGCAAAGAGCGGCAGCATCAGCAGGGTCGGCGCCACCAGCCCGAGCACGAGATCCTGCACGAGCCGCTCGCGCAGGCCGAGGCGGTCGCCGACCAGCACCCGCACCCCCTTGGCCGCATCCTCGATGGCATAGACGCGCCACGCCTCGCCATTGATCACGCTGTCATGGAAGCCGCTGCCATGCGCTGAAAGCCGCTCGGCCGGGGCCGTCGTCGACGCCGCGACGAGACGCCCGCCCAGCGACCAGATCTGGCAGGAGAGCTGACGCTCGTAGCCGGCCGTCTCCACGGCATTGAACTGTGGAGTGCCGGCGATCGCCGCTTGGGAGGAGCGATCATCCTGCACCAGCGAGGCGACCATACGCGCCGCTTCCTGCAGGCGCGTGTCGAGCACGCGCTCGAGCTCGTTCTTGGTTCCGAGATAGATCCAGGCCGTCGCGGCAAGCCAGATCAGGCTCGTGGTGACGACCAGGATCGCGAACAGCCGGCCGCGCAGCGAGCTCATGACACGTCCTTGAGGCGGTAGCCGAGGCCACGCACCGTCTCGATCAGCTCGCGCCCGAGCTTCTGCCTGAGATTATGGATATGAACCTCGATCGCGTTGCTCTCGACATCCTCCTGCCAGCCATAGAGCCGCTCCTCCAGTTGCGCGCGCGAGCGGATGACGCCCGGCCGCTCCGCCAGCGCGCGCAGAACGGCGAACTCCCGGCGCGTCACATCGATCGTCGTGCCGTCTCGCGCCACCGCGTGGCGCTCAGGATCGAGGACGAGGCCCACAGCCATGATCGCGGGCGCTGCCCGGCCCTCGCCACGCCGCCCGATCGAGCGCAGCCTCGCCGCGAGCTCGTCGAGATCGAACGGCTTGCCGAGATAATCGTCGGCGCCCCGATCGAGTCCGACGATGCGGTCGCGGGTCTGGTCGAGCGCGGTCAGCAGCAGGATCGGGCAGCGCTCCCCCTGTGTCCGCAGGTCCCGGAGCAGATCGAGGCCAGATCCGTCCGGCAGCATGATGTCGAGTACCATCGCGTCGAAGGCGCCGGCCGCCAGCGCATGCCGCGCATCGCCGCAACTTCCGACCAGCTCGGCGTTCATGCCGTGCAACCTCAGCCCGACGGCAAGACCGTCGGCGAGAAGCGGGTCGTCTTCGACGATGAGCACGCGCATGTGACCTCCACGGCCCAGCATCGCCGCCGAGCTTAAGGCTGGCTTAAGCTGGGTAGCGCCGATGGCCCGCATCCGTCCACCGCCGGGGACGTGACGATGCGACCGCCGCGAGCCGCGCCTGGCTCCCGGATCGGCAGGCGCAGCGCGATCCCGGCAGCCGAGAGAGCCGCAAGCCCATGCTTCACGACCGTCGCACCATCCTCCTTGGCCTTTCGCTTCTGGCTGCGGCCTTGCCGGAGGCCGTCTTGGCCGAGGAGAACAAGATCGACGTCGAGGCCATCCTGAACGACCCGGAAGCGCCAATCTCGGGCAATCGCAACGGCGATGTCACCATCGTCGCCTTCCTCGACTACAACTGCCCCTACTGCAAGATATCGGCTCCGGACCTCGCCCGCATCGTCAAGGAGGACGGCAAGATCCGGCTCGTCTACAAGGACTGGCCGGTCATCGCCGAGACCTCGGTCTATGCCGCGCAGCTTGCGCTCGCCGCGGCCTATCAGGGCGCCTATGAGCGCGCACACCATGCGCTGATGGCGACCAAGGGGCGGCTGAACAAGGCGCAGATCTCGGCGGCGATCCAGGGCGCCGGCATCGACATGACGCGTCTCCAGGCCGATCTCGACGCCAATGGCGACAAGATCACCGCACTGCTGCGCCGGAACCTGGCCCAGGCCGACTCGCTCGGTCTGCAGGGCACGCCGACCTATCTGGTCGGCCCGTTCCGGACCTCGACGCTCGACTACAAGGGCTTCAAGCAGGTCGTCGCCGATGCCCGCGCCAAGCCGGTGTCCCAGTGAGACCGGACGCACGGATCATGGCCGATCTTTCAGTTCCGACCCGGCGCATGGCCGGTCTTGCCCTCGCCTTGCTGGCCGCCGGCTGCACGACGGTCACGCAGCGCACTGCGCCGCCGCCCGCGCCCGCATCACGGTTCAGCGCCCTCGACCTCGCGCGCTATGGCGCCGTCGAGAGCGAGCCTTTCCGCGTCCCCGCCGTCTCGCTGGAGGATCTGCGTTCGCGCAATCTGCGCCAGCTCGTCGACTATCCGACGAGCCACGCGCCGGGCACGCTGGTCGTCGATCCCGGAAGCCGCTTCCTCTATCTCGTCCAGGAGGGCGGCAAGGCGTTGCGCTACGGTGTCGGGGTGGGACGCGAAGGGCTCGAATTCACCGGCACCGCGACCGTGCAGCGCAAGGCGCAGTGGCCGCGCTGGACGCCGACTCCCGACATGATCCGGCGCGAGCCCAAGCGCTACGCCAGGTGGTCGGGCGGCATGGCCGGCGGCGAGAACAACCCGCTCGGCGCCCGCGCGCTCTATCTGTTCAAGGACGGGCGGGACACGCTCTATCGCATCCATGGCACCAACGAGCCCGATACGATCGGAGAAGCCGTGTCCTCGGGCTGCATCCGGATGATGAATCAGGACGTGATCGACCTCTACAACCGCATCCCCAAAGGCGCGAAAGTCGTCGTTCTGCCTGCCTGACCAGAGAACCCTGCTGGTGCTTCCAGCCGCCCGCCCGGTGCCTCCTGTCTGGAATCATCGAGTATTATAGGTTAGCCGCGCTGTTTCACGGGTAGAGCGCCGGCCCCTCTCTCAGATTTTGGCGACATCGCACGAGCTCATCGTCAGCATTGGCCGACGGGGCCGAATTTCATAGTCCGTTCATTATCCATGCAATAGACATCCATGTGGGCGATACGAAGGAGAGAAATCATGGACCGTCGTTCATTCGTCACTGCACTGTTTGGCGGCATCGCGGCAAGTGCTATCGGCGCGAGCATTGCGAGTGCGCCAGCCAAGGCTGCTTCCCTGCCGGTCGATGACGCCGCCAGGCTCGATGCGGCTCCGGCCGAGTTCAGCCAGTATTGGCGTCGTCCGCGCCGTCGTCGGACGGTCTGCAGCGTCCGGCGCAACCGCTATGGCCGTCGCGTGCGCGTCTGCCGCACCGTCTATTATTGACGCCATCGCCCCGGCCATAAGCGCCGGGGCTTTGTCCCCTGGCTGGCGGAATTCTGTCTGTCAGGGCTGGCCTTTTCGTCTACGAGAAGCTCCGCTTCCGAGCGAAATCACTGCGGCGACGATCTACCCCGCCCGGTTTCGCCAGTTTGCGTCTCGCCCTGCGCGTCATCGTCTTGCAGCACCCGCCAGGCAGCGCCGTCAAGATCGGCATACTGGGCGCTGCGCATGCACCAGAAGAAGGCTCCCAGCCCGAGCAGGCCGAGGCCGAGCGCCAGCGGGAACAGGATCATGATGATATTCATGGCCGGACCTCCCCCGCTGCGCGGGCGCGCAGCGCATTGAGCGTCACCACCAGCGAAGAGCCGGACATGGCGACGGCGGCGACCAAAGGCGTCGCCAGCCCGGCAATGGCGATCGGCACCGCCACCGCATTGTAGAGCACGGCGAAGAAGAGGTTCTGCAGCATCAGCCGACGTGCCTTGCGGGCGATCGTCAGCGCGGCCGCGACCGGCGCCAGGCTCTCGCCGAGGAAGACGATGTCGGCCGCCGCCTGCGCCAGATGCGTGGCGCTGACCGGCGAGAGCGAGACATGCGCCCCCGCCAGCGCCGGAGCGTCGTTGAGCCCGTCGCCGACCATCAGCACCTTGTGGCCACCGGCAGCCATCTGATCGAGCAAAGCGAGCTTGTCGCCCGGCATCAGGCCGGCATGCAGTTCGGTGACGCCGAGCTCGGCGGCGATCGGCGCCACCGCCTCGAAGCGGTCGCCGGAGAGGATCGCGACCCGAAGCCCGGACTTGCGCAGGGCCGCGATCGTCTCGCGCGCCTGCGGGCGCAAAGCCTGTCCGAGCGCCAGCACGGTGCGGAAGGCGCCATGGCGATAGGCGATCAGCGAGGCGCCGGGATGCAGCGCCGCGACCATGGCCGCCTCGGCCTGCGCGCCGCAGAAGGCGACGCTGCCGAGACGGCGCTCGCCATAACCCTGCCCCTCGGAGAGACCCAGCCCCTTCTCCTCATGCACATCGCCGGCGGGCGGCGGCGCACCGAGCGCCCGGGCGAGCGCCTGCGCCAGCGGGTGCCCGCTTGCCGCCGCGAGCGCGCCGATCTCGGCACGCCGCTCCACCGGCAGTGCCTCCGGATTGAGAATCTCCGGCTCGGGCAGGGTCAGCGTGCCGGTCTTGTCGAAGACGGCCATATCGGCCTCGGCCAGGCGCTCCAGCGCATCGCCTTCCTTCAGCATGATCTTGCGCTTGAACAGGGCGGAGGCCGCGACGACCTGCACTGCGGGAATGGCGAGGCCGAGCGCGCAGGGGCAGGTGATGATCAGCACGGTGACGGCGATCATCAGCGCTTCCGGCCAGGAGAGGCCGAAGGCCAGCCAGCCGAGGAAGGTCGAGGCCGCCAGCGTATGCACGACCGGGGCGTAGAGCCGCGCCGCCCGGTCGGAGAGGCGGACATAGCGCGAGCGGTTGCCGACCGCCTGGTCCATCAGCCGGTCGATCTCGTCGAGCAGCGTGCCCTGCCCGGCCGCCTCGACCCGCACGGTCAAGGCGCCGGCCAGGTTCAGCGTGCCGGCATGGACGCGCTCGCCCTGTCCGATCGCGGCCGGTGCGGTCTCGCCGGTGACGAGGCTCTGGTCGAGCTCGGAGCGGCCGGTCTCGACGATGCCGTCGACGCAGACGCGCTCGCCCGGCCGCACCAGCACGAGATCGCCTGGCCCGATCGCGGCGATCGGCATCACCGTCGTGCTGCCATCGGTGGCGAGCCTGGTTGCGGTCTCGGCCTTCAGCGCGGCGAGATTGCCGGCAAGGTCGCGGGTGCGCCGGCGCATCAGCTGGTCGAGATAGCGCCCGATCAGCAGGAAGAAGAGCAGCATAACCACGCCGTCGAAATAGGCGTGGCGGCCATGGTTCCAGGTCTCCGCGACCGACATGGCGAGCGCCAGCACGACGCCGATGGTGATCGGCACGTCCATGTTGACGGCGCCGGCCTTCAGCGCCCGAAGTGCGCTCTCGAAGAAGGGGCGGCCGGCATAGGCCGCCGTCGGCAGCGCGATCAGGGCGGAGAGCCAGTGGAAGAAGTCGCGCGTCGTCGGATCGATGTCGCCGCTATTGCCGGACCAGACCGCGACCGAGAGCAGCATGATGTTCATCGAGGCGAAGCCGGCGACGCCGAGCGCGCGCAGCAGAGAGCGCTCCTCGACGGCCGCCCCATCCGCCTGCCGTTCGGCCACGAAGGGATAGGCCTTGAAGCCGAGAGCGGCCAGCTTCTCGACCACCGCTTCCGGCCGCAGCAGCGCCTCGCGCCATTCCACCGAGACGCGCTTCAGCGCCAGGTTGACGCGAGCACCGAGAATAGCCGGCTCGCGGGCGAGCCCGCCCTCGATCGCCTGCATGCAGCCGGCGCAGCGTATCCCGTCGACCGCCAGCTCCATGCTGGCGATGCCATCGTCGCGATGGCGCACGAAGACGGAGAGGTCCTGCGCCGCCATGTCAGCGCTCCGCCACAGTGACGCGGCTGCGCGAGACGTAGACGACCTCCTCGCCGCGCTTGGCCTGCAGTTCGAGGATCCAGGAGCCGGCCTCGATCGTCTCGAACCGGGCCTCGTAGCGCCCCGGCCGGCTCTCGCTCAACGCAAGGTCGTGGTCGCGGGCGGATGTCGCGGGGTGGCGCAGGCGGGCGCTGGCGGCGAGGCCGACGAGGGGCCCGCCGCTGCGATCGGCCAGGGTGACGGTGAGCGTGGCGCCTTCGCCTTGCCGGGCCAGCGTCGTGGTCGCCGACCAGCCGCGCGCATCGCGCTCATGCTGGCGGGCGATTTCCTCGTTGTAGTGCTGGCTCGTCTCATAGGCGCTGCGGGTCTCGACGCCCGGCATCGTCCGCAGCGCCATCGTCAGGATCGTCGCATTAACCGAGACGACCACGCCGAAGAACAGGATCAGCATGGCGGCGACCATGCCGCCGGTCAGTTCGAAGGGGCGGCGCGGGGCAATCGGGCTCGGATTCTCATAGGGCATGATGATGACTCCGCAGCAGCTCATCGATGGGACTCCGGCGCGATGAAATGGTCGTCGGCGCGCACGGTCTCGCCGGCGAAGAGGTCGGAGGCGGTGATGGTGATCGCCTGCGAGGGCGAAAGCGGCACGCCGGCGGGGACGGTGACGAGCACCCGCACCTCGCGCGACGAGTCGGGGTCGACGGTGACGACCGGGCGCAGGTCGGCGCTCGGCGCGATCCCGACCGCCTCGATCCTTATGCCCGGCAGGCCCGAGACCGTCAGGGCGAAAGGCCGGTGCTCCGGGCGCTTGTTGAGCAGGCGCACCGCATAGGCGTTGCGGATCGAGCCGTCGCTCAGCGTGACGAACAGCGGGGCGCGCTCGTGCAGCACGGAGATGCCGGCGGTGCTGCGGGTCGCGAGCTGCCAGAGCATGGCGCCGCCGACGACGGCGATCAGCGCCGCATAGACAAGAGTGCGCAGGCGCACCGGCCGGTAGATCGCGGCGAGCCCGGCGAGCCGGCGCTGGACATTGCCATCGGTGTCATAGGCGATCAGCCGGTTCGGGCGGCCGATCTTGGTCATCACCGTATCGCAGGCGTCGATGCACAGCCCGCACTGGATGCAGTCGATCTGGGCGCCGTCGCGAATGTCGATCCCGGTCGGGCAGACCGCGACGCATTGGAAGCAGTCGATGCAGTCGCCCGCAGGCGCGCCCTGCGCCTTGAGCTTCGCTGCCTGTTTCACCGAGACCCGCGGCTCGCCGCGATCATAGCGATAGGTGACGTTGAGCGCTTCGTCGTCGGTCAGGGCCGCCTGGATGCGCGGCCACGGGCACATATACTTGCAGACCTGCTCGCGCATGATGCCGGCGAGCGCGTAGGTCGTGAAGGTCAGGATCGCGATCCAGACATAGGCCGAGAGCGGCGCGGTGAAGGTCGCAAGCTCGCGCACGAGCGTCGGCGCATCCGCGAAGTAGAGCACCCAGGCGCCGCCGGTCCACCAGGCGATGACCAGCCAGACCGCATGCTTGGCGACCTTGCGCCAGAGCGTGTCGAAGCCCCAGGGCTCGGCGTCGCGGCGCATGCGCTCGCGCCGGTCGCCCTCGAAGAAGCGCTCGACCGAAAGGAACAGGTCGGTCCAGACCGTCTGCGGGCAGAGATAGCCGCACCAGACCCGGCCGGCGACGGCGTTCATCAGGAAGAGGACGAAGGCAGCCAGGATCAGCAGGCCGGTGAAGTAATAGACCTCCTGCGGCCAGATCTCGATGAAGAAGAAGTAGAAGCGGTTGTTGGCGATGTCGGCCAGCACCGCCTGGTTGGGCAGATACGGGCCACGATCCCAGCGCAGGAAGGGCAGGAGGTAGTAGACGCCCAGGCACAGGACGAGGATAAGCCACTTCGCGCGCCGGAACGGGCCCGACACGCTTTGCGGATAGACCTTCCGCGACGCCGCGAAGAGCGGGATGTCGTCCTGGTCGGCCTCTGCGGTGCTCACGCTACTGCCCTCCCCCCAGCGAGTGGACATAGACGGTCAGCGCCTTGATCGTGGTCTCGTCGAGACGTCCGGCCCAGCCCGGCATCACCCCGTTTCGGCTGTTGGCGATGGTTTCGGTCAGCGAGGCCATGTCCATGCCATAGAGGCTGATCGCGTCGGTGAGGTTGGGCGCGCCGAGCTCCTGGTTGCCTTTGCCCGCAGCGCCATGGCAGGCGGCGCAGTTGTCGGCGTAGACCTTGCGCCCGAGCGGCAGATCCGCCTTCGGCTCGGTCGACAGGCCAGCGAGCTCGCGGACATGGCTGGCGACGGCTGCGATCTCCTCGCGCTTCAGCACGCCATCGCGCCCGAAGGCCGGCATCTGGCTGACGCGGGTGTCGTTGTCGCCGGCGACGCGGATACCGTGACGGATGGTCTGCTGGATCGCCGGGAGCGAACCGCCCCAGAGCCAGTCGTCGTCGTTGAGGTTGGGATAGCCCTTGGCGCCGGCGCCGCCGACGCCGTGGCAGGCGGCGCAATTGTCGCCGAAGGCGGCCTTGCCCTGCGCCATCGCGATCTGGAACAGCGTCGGGTCGGCCTTGATCTGTGCCGGGCTGGCCTCGGTCATGCCGGCGGCTTGCGCCGCCCGCTGCGCCTTGAGCTTGGCCAGGTCGGCGCTGATGTCGGCGCGGCTGGCGTAGCCGATCACGCCTTTGGTCGCGTCGGTCAGCAGCGGCCAGGCCGGATAGACGATCCAGTAGCCGATGGACCAGACGATGGTGGCGTAGAAGATGCCGAGCCACCAGCGCGGCAGCGGCGTGTTGAGTTCACGGATGCCGTCCCATTCATGGCCGGTCGTCGGCATGCCTGTGGCGGCATCGACATGCGGATCCTCGTGCTTCTGGTCCATCGGTCAGTCCTCGCGCAGCGGGTTGAGCGCGGCTTCTTCGAAACGGGCGCGGTTCTTCGGCCAGAAGGCGTAGACACAGACCCCGAGGAAGACGGCGACGAAGTAGAGGAGCCCGGCGGATTGGGCGAAGCCGGCGAGCCAGTGATAGGTCGTTTGCATGGTCGGGCTCAGCGGATGTTGGCTTTGTCGTCGTAGAGCTTGAAGTCGACCATCGTGCCGAGCGCCTGCAGATAGGCGATCAGGGCGTCGGCTTCGGTGATGCGCTGCGGATTGCCGTCGAAATCGCGCGACTGCGCCTTGGGATAGCGCTTCTCCAGATCGGCCTGGCCGGGATGGTCCGGCGTCGCCTGAGCCCTGAGGTCGGCCTGCGCCTGCGCGATCATCTCGTCGCTATAGGGCACGCCGCCGGCGCGGTTGGCGCGCAGCTCATCGGCGATGTCGCCGAACGCCAGCTCGGTCTTCTCCAGGAAGGGATAGCCCGGCATGATCGACTGCGGCACGATCGCGCGCGGCTCGGCCAGATGCGCCCGCTGCCATTCGTCGGAGTACTTGCCGCCGACGCGGGCGAGATCCGGCCCAGTCCGCTTCGAGCCCCATTGGAACGGCTTGTCGTACATGCTCTCGGCCGCGAGCGAATAATGCCCGTAGCGCTCGACCTCGTCGCGCAGCGGCCGGATCATCTGGCTGTGGCAATTGTAGCAGCCCTCGCGCACATAGATGCCGCGGCCGGCGAGCTCGAGCGGCGTATAGGGCCGCATGCCCTGCACGGTCTCGATCGTGTTCCGGAGGTAGAACAGCGGCGCGATCTCGACCAGGCCGCCGATCGAGATCACCAGCAGGACGCCGATGACCAGGATGATCGAATTGGTCTCGAAGATCTTGTGCTTGGCCCAGAGCGAACGCCGCGGAGCCTTATGTTCGATGCTCGTCATGACGGCTCCTCAGGCGGTGGCGAGTTGGCCGGACGGCAGCGCCGTGGCTCCCGGCATCTCGGAAGCTTCCTCCGAGCGCACGGTCATCCAGAGATTGAAGGCCATGATCAGCGCGCCGCTCAGGAAGAGCGCGCCGCCCAGCGCCCGGATCACATAGAACGGGTGCATCGCCGCGACGGTCTCGATGAACGAGTATTCGAGGAAGCCGAGCGAGGTGTAGGCCCGCCACATCAGGCCCTGCAGGATGCCCGAGACCCACATCGCCGTGATGTAGAAGACGATGCCGAGCGTCGAGACCCAGAAATGCCAGCTCACCAGCTTGAGCGAATAGAGCCCCTTGCGGTTCCACAGCCAGGGCACGAGGCAGTAGATCGCACCGAAGGAGATGTAGGCGACCCAGCCGAGCGCACCGGAATGGACGTGGCCGATGGTCCAGTCGGTATAGTGCGAGAGCCCGTTCACCGCCTTGATCGACATCAGCGGCCCCTCGAAGGTCGACATGCCGTAGAAGGCGAGCGAGACGACCATCATCCGCAGCACGGGATCGGTGCGCAGGCGGTCCCAGGCCCCCGACAGCGTCATGATGCCGTTGATCATGCCGCCCCAGGAGGGCATCCACAGCATGATCGAGAAGGTCATGCCGAGCGTCTGCGCCCAGTCGGGCAGCGCGGTGTAGTGGAGATGGTGCGGGCCGGCCCAGATGTAGATGAAGATCAGGGCCCAGAAGTGGATGATCGAGAGCCGGTAGCTATAGATCGGCCGCTCGGCTCGCTTGGGCACGAAATAGTACATGATCGCGAGGAAGCCGGCGGTCAGGAAGAAGCCGACCGCATTGTGGCCGTACCACCACTGGAACATCGCATCCTGTACGCCCGACCACAGGCCATAGGACTTCGGCGACAGGATCGAGACCGGCACGGCGACATTGTTGCCGATATGCAGGACGGCGATGGTGACAATGAAGCCGAGATAGAACCAGTTCGCCACATAGATGTGCGGCTCCTTGCGCTTCATCAGCGTCGCCAGGAAGACGAGGAGATAGGCGACCCAGACCAGGGTCAGCCAGAGATCGGCGTACCATTCCGGCTCGGCGTATTCCTTGCTCTGGGTGATCCCGAGCAGATAGCCGGTGCCGGCGATGACGATGAACAGGTTGTAGCCGAGCACGACGAACCAGGGCGAGAGATCGCCGGCGAGCCGCGCCCGGCAGGTGCGCTGCACGACGTAGAACGAGGTGCCGATCAGGACGTTGCCGCCGAAGGCGAAGATCACCGCAGAGGTGTGCAGCGGCCGTAAGCGACCGAAATTGGTCCAAGGCAGGTCGAAGTTCAGCACCGGGAAGGCGAGCTGCAGCGCGATGATCAGCCCGACGGCGAAGCCGGCGATGCCCCAGACCATCGCCGCGACGGTCGCGAACTTGACCGGCCCCATACTGTAGTTGGGCTTGCCATCGATCTCCTGCGGCGGAACCGCCGGTGAGCCGTCGAAGCAGCGATTGCCGATCAGGATGATGCTGGCCACAGCCGCAGCCGCGCCGAGCAGGGCGTGGAAGGCGTAGCCGGAGTTCTCGGTCAGCGCGCCGATCAGGATCAGCGGCAGCACGCAGGCTCCCGCGATCAGCATCCCGATCATCTCGCCGACCGTCATTGCCCGGACAGGGCTCGTCGTCGCCGTCACCGCTGACTCCTGCTTCGTAGCAGGCGCTGGGATGCGCCCTCAACAGGAGGCTTAGCCGCCGGTCCGGCGGGAGGCTTTGATCCAGGTCAAGGGCAGGAACGGGACGGACTGCGGCCGGGCGGCGCAGCTCAAGCCGCGACCGCGTGCATCCGTTCGGGGTTCATCACGCGTACGCCGCCGGGCACGATCAGGATCGTCTTGTCCTTGGCGAGGCGGGTGAAGGTGCGGCTGACCGTCTCGATCGTCAGGCCGAGGAAATCGGCGATGTCCTGCCGCGTCATCGGCAGCTGTACCGTGACCGAGGGCTTGCCGAGCCTGGCCCAGCGCTGCTGCATGCCGAGCAGGAAGCAGATCAGCTTCTCCTCGGCGGTGCGGCGGCCAAGCAGCATCATCTGTTCATGGGCGAGCGTCAGCTCATGCGTCGCGAACTCGTGCAGGCGCTTGAGCAGATGCGGCTTGGCGTCGACCAGCGCGGTATAGGCCGCGCGCGAGAAGGCGCAGACCGCGACATCGCCGATCGCATCGGCCGAGAAACCATAGGCGTCGCGCATGGCGAGCCCGAGAAAATCGCCCGGCAGCGCGAAGCCGACGACTTGGCGGCGCCCGTCGGACAGGAGCTTGTAGAGACGCACGACACCGGCAGTGACGTTGTAAACGCAATGCGCCTCGGAGCCCTGCGTGAACAGCGTGTCGCCCGAAGCGAAATGCGTCGGCGTCGCCAGCTGCTCCAGCACGGCGAGCTCGTCGTCGGTGAGGGAGGCGCAGACGCTGACGAGGCGGACCATGCAATTGCGGCACAGGCCGTCGTCGCGGGCGGCAGTGCTGCACGCCGGGGGCTGGCAACTCACGATCGCACCTTCCTGCTCGCATGACCGCCTCGCTGACGGACGCTCGGGGCGATGGCAGCATAGCTGCCATGGCGGCAGACGAATTGATCGAGATCAATGCGCCTCGACGGCCGGCGAACCGAGGCTGCCGCTCCGCAATTCTGGAGAGCCGCGGCATGGGCGATGACATCTTCGAAGTCGCGCGCATCGGGTCCGACAGCGCCGACACGGTCTACGGGCTCGTCACCCTGCTGCATCCAGAGCTCACGCCGGATGGCTGGGCCGCCTTTGTGCGCGACAATTCGCAGGACGGAGCCCAGCCATCCGGCGTCTTCGCCCTGCGTGACGCGCGCGGCATGCCGCATGCCCTGTTCGGCTTCCGCGTCGCGCGCACGATCGCGGGCGGCACGACGCTGGAGATCTCCGAGATCGCGATGATGCGCCTGCCCGGGACCTGCCTCGTCGACGCGCTGCTGCGCTTCGCCAACCAGCTCGCGGCACAGCTCGACCTGCCGCGCATCGCGATCTCGCTGGAGCGATCGGCCGCCTGGCCGCAGGATCACGATGCGCTCAAGCGCTGCGGCTTCCAGATCGATCGCGTCATGGTTCTCGGCCGCGCCCGGCTCGAGCCGGCGGCGTGATCGCCCGCCGGCGGCAGCGTCTAGAGCCGCCACCGGTTCGTCGCCCACCATGCTCCCGCTGCGATGGCGACCATGGCGAGCGCGACTAAAATGGCCTCGCCTATCGCGCCGGCTCCTTCCGTGCGGTCATGAAACTCGCGAACCAGGCGCCGTCGCCGCTCCCGCCAGAGCCCTCGTGCTGCTCCGCCCTGATCCGGCACAGCAGCTCGATCTCCTCGAAGGAGAGATCGAAGAACGGCAGCAGCATCGGATTGCCGACGATCGAGCGCTCGCTCTCGGCCACAGCCTCGCCCTCCATGAATCTCTCCCCCTTTGCAATTGCACTCCGAACCCGCTTCTGCGGAGTGTGACGAGGCAACAGCAATCGCTTGCGTCCCGCCACACCCAAATGGGGGGTGAGGCGGAGATTATTGTTCCGCATGGTACCGATTTTGGCGAATTCGCATAGACCCCTCGGCGCTAGAGCATTGCGCGAAAAAGTGGGAACCGGTTTTTCGCAGAAGCAATGCTCTAAACTTCTAGAATCGATCACGGTTTTCGCATTTTGACGGTTCCGTCAAAATGCGACGTGATCTGACGCATCTTGAATGGCGGCGATGCCAGCGCCAGATGGCGCGGGCGCCGGCAAAATGGCGTGCTGCACCAGTTTCGGACCTGCCCATGCCCGCCTCCCTCCAGCTCGGCCTCGACACCTTCGGCGACGTCACCGCCGGCCCGGACGGCGCCCTGCTGCCGCATGCGCAGGTGATCCGCGACCTTGTCGAGCAGGCCGTGCTCGCCGACGAGACCGGCATCGACTTCTTCGGCCTCGGCGAACATCACCGCTCCGATTTCGCGGTGTCCTCGCCCGAGACCGTTCTCGCCGGCATCGCCACCCGCACCAGCCGCATCCGCGTCGGCTCGGCCGTCACCGTGCTGAGCTCGGACGATCCGATCCGCGTCTTCCAGCGCTTCTCGACGGTCGATGCGCTCTCGAACGGCCGCGCCGAGGTCATCCTCGGCCGTGGCTCCTTCACCGAATCCTTTCCGCTCTTCGGCTTCGATCTCAGGCAATATGAAGTGCTGTTCGAAGAGAAGCTCGACCTCTTCGTCGAGCTGATCCGCAAGAAGAACATCACCTGGGAAGGCAGCCTTCGCCCGCCGCTGCGCGACCAGCAGGTCTTCCCCCCGATCGAAAAGGGCGAGCTGACGACCTGGATCGGCGTCGGCGGCAGCCCGGAATCGGTGGTGCGGGCCGCGCGCTACGACCTGCCGCTGATGCTCGCCATCATCGGCGGCCCGGCCCAGCGCTTCGCGCCCTACGCCCAGCTTTATCGCGATGCGATGGGGCGCCTTGGCCAGGCCGAGCGCCCGATCGGCGTGCATTCGCCGGGCTATGTCGCGGCGAGCGATGCGCAGGCGGCCGAGGAGTTCTTCCCCGCCTTCAAGGCGATGCGCGACCGCATCGGCGCCGAACGCGGCTGGGGTCCGCTGTCGCGCGAGGAGTTCGAGCGCGAGGTTTCGGGCGGGGCGCTCTATCTCGGCTCGCCCGAGACCGTCGCCCGCAAGATCGCCGCGACGGTGAAGGCGCTCGGACTGCAGCGCTTCCAGCTCAAGATCAGCGCAGGTCCCCTCACGCAGGACAAGCTGCTGCGCTGCATTGAGCTCTATGGCCGGCAGGTCATTCCGATGGTGCGGGAATTGCTGGCGGCCTGAGGCCGTCAGCAGGCCGCTTCACTTCCAGTCCGGCCGCCACCTTGCGAACTCGGCCTTGGTCTCGGCATTGGCCGGATAGAGGCCGAAGATGCCGTGCCCTTCGCGCACTTTCATCTCGACGAAGTCCTCATAGGCGGTCTGCTCATAAGCCTCGGCCGCGATCTCGTTGGCGAGATGGGAGGGGATCACGCAGACGCCCTCGCTGTCGCCGACGACGATGTCGCCGGGATAGACCGGCACGTCGCCGCAACCGATCGGCGCGTTGATGTCGAGCGCATGATGATGGATCAGGTTGGTCGGCGCGCTCGGTCGGTTGTGATAGGCGGGGAAGCCGAGCATCGCGATCTCCGGGCTGTCGCGGAAGCCGCCATCGGTCACCACGCCGGCGACGCCGCGCTGCATCAGGCGCGTCACCAGGATACCGCCGGCCGAGGCGGCGCGCGCATCCTTGCGGCTGTCGATCACCATGACATGGCCGGGCGGGCAGGTCTCGACCGCGACGCGCTGCGGATGCTGCGTGCCCTCGAACACGCTGAGATGGTCAAGATCCTCGCGCGCCGGGATGTAGCGCAAGGTGAAGGCCTCGCCGACCATGCGCGGCGCGTTCGGCGAAAGCGGGCGCACATCCTGGATGAACTGATTGCGCAGCCCGCGCTTGAACAGCGCCGTGGTCAGGGTCGCGGTCGAGACGCGCTTCAGCTTCTCGCGATTCTCGGGGGTCAGGGCAGTCGATGTCATAGCTCTGGAAAATCCTGGCTGTCGGGGAAGGGAGAACTCAGCCCTCATCCTGAGGAGCGATCGCAGATCGCGTCTCGAAGGATGCTCCAGCTAGTTCCGGAGCTCCTGAAGCATCCTTCGAGACGCCGCTTCGCGCCTCCTCAGGATGAGGGCTCGCGAGGCGGCGGTCGAGCGCAGCGGTTATTCGATCTTCACATTGGCCTTCTGCGCCACCTCGGCCCAGCGCTTGGTCTCGTTGGCGATATGGGCCGTGAACTCGGCCTGGCTGGATCCGACCGGATCGACGCCGAGCTTCTTGAGCTGCTCGATCACGGCCGGTTCGCGCATGATCGCCTGCGTCTCGGTCGAGAGCCTCGCGACGATCTCAGGCGGCACCTTCGCCGGCGCGAAGAAGCCGTGCCAGGAGCTGGCGTCATAGCCCGGGATGAACTCGGATAGGGCCGGCAGGTCGGGCGCGACCGCGAGCCGTTTCGGTGTCGCCGTCGCCAGAGCCCGGATCTTGCCGGCTTCGACATGCGGCCAGGCGATGGTGATGTTGTCGAAGCTGAGCTGGATCTGGCCGGAGAGCAGGTCCTGCGTCACCTGCCCGCTCGACCGGTAGGGCACATGAGCCATGTCGGTCCCGGTCGCGACCTTGAACAGCTCCGCCGCCATATGGGTCGAGGTGCCGGCACCCGAGGAGCCGAAGGAGTATTTGCCCGGATTTTTCTTCAGGAGCTCGATCAGCTCCGGCACCGTCTTGGCCGGCAAATCGAGATTGACCATCAGGATGTTCGGCACGCTCGCCACCTGCGAGATCGGCGCGAAATCCTTGATGTGGTCATAGGGCATCTTCGAGTAGACGGCCGGATTGATCGCATGGCTGGAGACCGTGCCCATGGTCAGCATGTAGCCGTCCGGATCGGCCTTCGCGACCGCCGCCGCACCGGTATTGCCGCCGGCCCCGGCCCGGTTCTCGACGATGAACTTGCCGCCGAGGCGCGCGCTCAGCCGGTCGGCCAGAATACGGCCGAGCAGGTCGGTGGTTCCACCGGCGGCGAAGGGCACCACGATGGTGACGACCCTGCTGCCGGGATAGCCGCTCTGCGCCCAGGCAGGCGTCAAGGCCGATGCTGCCAGCATGGCGCCGGCTCCGGCGAGCAGGCCGCGGCGTGTGATCGATGTCATCCAATCCTCCCTCTCGTGATCCATCCGGCCCTTGCCGTTCCGGCGTCTTGCGGCCGTCTTGCTCGACTCCATAGCACGCAATTCCAGATTTGAAATCTGAAATTTCAGACTTGATGTCGCTTGCGCTTTATGGTGTCTGGTGAGGCAATGGCGACAGGCTAGCTCCGGCAATCGAATCGTGCCGCGGCCTCGCCAGGGGAATGGGAATGTCGAACGCGCTCGCCATCGAACCGGTCTCGCCGCATCTGCTGCGCTCGCTGCGCGAGCATGTGCACGAGCGCCTGCGCCGGGCGATCGTCGCGGGAACGTTCCGCGAGGGCGAGCGGCTGAACGAGCGCCAGCTCGCCGACATGCTGGGGGTCTCGACCACGCCGGTGAAGGACGCGATCCGCATGCTGGAGAGCGAAGGGCTGGTCCGGACCGAGGCGCGCCGCGGCGTCTTCGTCGAGTTTTCGGCCCGCCAGGCGCTGGAAATGGCGCTCGGCCGCGCCGCGCTCGAAAGCGTCATGACCCATATCGCCGCCAACCGGATCAGCCAGGCCGAGATCGCCGAGATGGCCCGCCTGATCGACGAGATGGCGCAGGCGACCGAGCACGGCGACCTGGAAGACCTCGTCAACCTGAACGAGGCCTATCACGGCATGATCCATCGCATCTCGGGTTGCGGCTATCTCGAGCGCCGGCTCGACGGCCAGCGCATGTACGACCACGCCCAGCGCATCGCCCTGCTCGGCGAGGCCAGCGAGCGCGCCCGTGGCTTCGAGGAGCATCGCGGCATCTTCGAGGCGCTGCGCGCGCATGAGCCGGCAAGGGCCGAGCAGCGCATGCGCAGCCATATCGTGCGCTCCGCCAAGAGCCATGTGCGCCAGGTCTTCGGCGCCGACGCGGAAGGATTGGATTACGATGAGTGACAAGGTTCGCAGCGCGCTGCGCGGCATTTCCGGCGTTCACGTCACCGCCTGGAAGGGCGATGGCGAGGCCGACTGGGCGCTGACCGGCAAGATCGTCGCGCGCATCGCGCAGGCCGGCATTCACAATATCGTCTCGGCCGGCAATACCGGCGAGTTCTACCCGATGACCACGGACGAGGTGGTCCGCAGCCATGCCGTCGCCGCCGAAGCCGCTGCCGGCAAGGCGCTGGTCACCGCCGGCATCGGCCGGTCGCTGCGGGAAGCCGTCGCCACCGGCAAGCTCGCCGCCAGGGCCGGCTGCGACGCGGTGATGGTGCATCACCCGCTCGATCCCTTCGCCGCGCCGCAGAGCCAGGCCGACTACATCCTCGCCATCGCCGAGGCGCTGACGATCCCGCTCGTCGCCTATATCCGCTCCGACGCGATCGGCGTGAAGGATCTCGCCCGCGTCGCGACGCATCCCAATGTCGCAGGCGTCAAGTTCGCCTCGCCGAACGTGATGTTGCTCGCCGAATGCGTCCGCGCCACGCAGGGGTCGAGCGCCAACTGGATTTGCGGCCTCGCCGAAGGCTGGGCCGCGCCTTTCCACGCGCTCGGCGCCCGCGGCTTCACCTCCGGTCTGGTCAATGTCGCGCCCGAGCGCTCGCTGGCGATCTGGCAGGCGCTGGAGGCGAGCGACTACAACCGGGCCCGCCGCCTGGTCGACGAGATCGCCGGCTTCGAGACGCTGCGGACCAAATACGGCAACGGCGCCAACGTCACCGTGGTGAAGGAGGCGCTCGGCCTGCTCGGCACCGATGTCGGGCCGGTGCGCCTGCCCGGCCTGCCGGAGCTGAACGACAGCGAGCGCGCCGAACTGCGCAAGATCGTCGGAAGCTGGGGCAGCCAGCGCGTGGCGGCGGAGTAACCTCTGTCATTCCGGGGCATCGCGCAGCGATGAACCCGGAACCCACGACCGGGTGAGCCCCTGTCCAGTGAAAGTCGTATCACCCAGTCGTGGGTTCCGGGTTCGACCCTGCGGGCCGCCTCGGAATGACAAGTCGTTGCATTGACGAAGAACGCACCGAGGAAACGCCGATGTCCCATCCCCGCAAGACGCCCGACACGTTGCGCTCGAAGCGCTGGTTCGGCGCCAGCGACCTGCGCTCCTTCGGGCATCGCTCGCGGGCGCTGCAGATGGGGCTCAACCATGACGAGTTCATGGGCAAGCCGGTGATCGGCATCCTCAACACCTGGTCCGAGATCAACCCCTGCCACACCCATCTACGCGACCGCGCCGAGGCGGTGAAGCGCGCGGTCTGGGCAGCAGGCGGCTTCCCGGTCGAGATCCCGGTGATGTCGGCTTCCGAGCAGTACCAGAAGCCGACGACCATGCTCTATCGCAACTTCCTGGCGATGGAGGCGGAGGAATCGATCCGCTCCCACCCGCTCGATGGCGCGGTGCTGCTGGGCGGCTGCGACAAGTCCACGCCGGCTTTGATCATGGGCGCCTGCAGCGCCGGCCTGCCCTTCATCTTCGTGCCGGCCGGACCGATGCTGCGCGGCAACTGGGCCGGCAAGACGCTCGGCTCCGGCGCCGATGTCTGGAAGTATTGGGCCGAGAAGGAGGCCGGCAACATCTCCGATGCGCAATGGCGCGACATGGAGAGCGGCATCGCCCGCTCGCACGGCACCTGCATGGTGATGGGCACGGCCGCGACCATGATGAGCCATGCCGAGGTGCTGGGCCTTACTTTGCCAGGCGCCTCCGCCATCCCTGCCGCCGACGCCGCTCATCCGCGCATGGCCGCCGCCTCTGGCAAGCGCATCGTCGAAATGGTCTGGGAAGACCTGACGCCCGACCGCATCCTCACCCGCGAGAGCTTCGAGAACGCGCTCACCGTCCACATGGCGGTCGCCGGCTCGACCAATGCGATCATCCATCTCGTCGCCATGGCCGGCCGCGCCGGCGTGCCGCTTACCCCCGACGATTTCGACGCATTCTCGCGCAAGGTCCCGGTGATCGCCAACCTGCGCCCCTCAGGCGACTTCCTGATGGAGGACTTCTTCTATGCCGGCGGCCTGCCGGCTTTGCTGAAGCAGCTCGAGAGCAAGCTCCACACCGGCGCGATGACCGTGACCGGCAAGCCGCTCGCCGAGACGATCGCGCTCGCCAAGGTCTATGACGACAACGTCATCCGCCCACTCGACAGGCCGGTCTCGACCGCCAACGGCCTTGCCGTCCTGAAGGGCAACCTCGCCCCCGGCGGTTGCGTCATCAAGCCGTCCGCCGCCGAGGAGCGCCTGCTCAGGCATTCCGGCCCGGCCCTCGTCTTCGAGGACTATGATGCGATGATGAAGGCGGTGAACGACGAGACCCTCGAGGTCACCGCCGACCATGTCATGGTCCTGAAGAATTGCGGCCCGGTCGGCGGCCCCGGCATGCCGGAATGGGGCATGCTGCCGATCCCGAAGAAGCTGCTGAAGCAGGGCGTGCGCGACATGCTGCGGCTCTCCGATGCCCGCATGTCCGGCACCAGCTACGGCGCCTGCGTCCTCCACATCGCGCCCGAGGCCTATATCAAGGGCCCGCTCGCGGCGGTCAGGACCGGCGACATCATCAGCGTCGATGTCGAGGCGCGCAGCATCTCGGTGAACCTGTCGGACGCCGAGATCGCCGAGCGCCTGAAGACCTGGTCGCCGCCCGACCGCGACTATCCGCGCGGCTGGGGCAAGATGTCGGCCGCCCATATCCAGCAGGCCGACAAGGGCTGCGATTTCGACTATCTCGCCGGCACGGCGAAGGTGGCCGAACCGGAGATTCACTGAACCGCGGCGCCCGCCTCTCGCGAGATCTCATGACTTAACGGAATGTCGCCGGCACCCGGTCTCAGCTGAGATCAGCGGCCGTTTCGCGCTTGCCCTGCCAAGATCAGGGCCAGCGGCTCGACCCGGTGCTGAAAGCGCACAACTTTGGCGAAAGTTCACCCCCAACGATGCGTCCACGCATGTTGACGCGCTTTCGCAAGTCTGGAAGAAGCACGCCAAAGAAATAGGGCCGCTGGCCCTTCTTGCCGTAATTCCCGGAGTGCCCTGTGACTTCGCCAGCCGCGCAGCGATTCATCGATCGCGTCAACGACCGCTCCATCGTCATCGGCATCGTCGGTCTCGGTTATGTCGGCATTCCACTCGCGCTCGCGGCCCTGCGCCAGGGCATCAAGGTGATCGGCTTCGACATCGACCAGAAGCGCGTCGACGACCTCAATGCCGGCCGCAGCGCGATCAAGCACATCCCGATGGACCTGATCGTCGAGAACGCCAAGTCCGGCAAGTTCGTCGCCACCACCGACTTCGATCGCATGGCCGAGCCCGACGCGCTGCTGATCGCCGTGCCGACGCCGCTGACGAAGTATCGCGAGCCCGACCTGTCCTATGTCGTGAAGACCACCGAGGCGATCGGCAAGCGCCTGCGCAAGGACCAGCTCGTCGTGCTGGAATCGACGACCTATCCCGGTACCACCGACGAAGTCATGCGCCCGATCCTGGAGAAGGCGACCGGCCTGAAGAGCGCCGAGGAGTTCTTCCTCGCCTTCTCCCCGGAGCGCGAGGACCCGGGCAATCCCGATTTCGGCACCTCGACCATTCCCAAGGTCGTCGGCGGCGATGGCGCCGATGCGCTCGCCATGTCGCTTGCGCTTTATGGCACGCTCGTCGTCAAGGCGGTCCCGGTCTCCTCGACCGCGACGGCCGAGGCGGTCAAGCTGACCGAGAACATCTTCCGCGCCGTCAACATCGCCCTCGTGAACGAGCTCAAGGTCGTCTACGAGGCCATGGGCGTCGACGTGTGGGAGGTGATCGACGCCGCCAAGACCAAGCCCTTCGGCTTCATGCCGTTCTATCCGGGTCCCGGCCTCGGCGGCCACTGCATCCCGATCGATCCGTTCTATCTGACCTGGAAGGCGCGCGAATACGACGTCGCCACGCGCTTCATCGAGCTCGCCGGCGAGATCAATACGCGCATGCCCTATCGCGTGGTCGACAAGCTCGCCGAGCTGCTCGACTCCAAGGGCCACAAGAATCTCAGCGATGCCAAGATCCTGGTGCTCGGCATCGCCTACAAGAAGAACATCGACGACATGCGCGAGAGCCCCTCGCTCAAGCTGATCGAGCTGATCGAGAAGCGCGGCGCCCATGTCGAGTTCCACGATCCCTTCATCCCTGTCATCCCGCCGACGCGCGAGCATGCCGAGCTGACCGGCCGCAAGAGCGCCCCGGTCGACAAGGCCTCGCTCGCCGGCTTCGACGCCGTGCTGATCGCGACCGACCATGACGACGTCGACTATCCTGCGATCGTCGCCGGCTCGAAGCTGGTGGTCGACACCCGCAATGCCTGCGCCCGCGCCGGCATCAAGGCGGACAACGTCTTCAAGGCCTGATAGAACGGCGCCGGCGAGGCTTCCCCCGCCGGCGCGAGCACGAGATCGAGACGGACAATCATGACGAGCTTCGCGCTGATCGGCGCTGCCGGTTACATCGCTCCCCGCCATATGACGGCGATCAAGGCCAATGGCGGCGACCTCAAGGTGGCCTACGATCCCAACGATTCCGTCGGCATCATCGACAGCCACTTCCCGCAGGCGCATTTCTTCACCGAGTTTGAGCGCTTCGACCGCCATGTCGACAAGCTGCGCCGCCGCGGCGAGCACATCGACTATGTCAGCATCTGCTCGCCGAACTATCTGCACGACGCGCATATCCGCTTCGGCCTGCGCGCCGGCGCCAACGTCATCTGTGAGAAGCCGCTCGTCCTCAACCCCTGGAACATCGACGGCCTCGCCGAGATCGAGCAGCAGACCGGCCACAAGATCAACACGATCCTGCAGCTGCGGCTGCACCCGGCGATCCAGGCGCTCAAGGAGCGCATCGCCAAGTCGAACGAGCGCCACTCGGTCGACCTGACCTACATCACCTCGCGCGGCCGCTGGTATCACGCCTCCTGGAAGGGCGACGACGCCAAGTCGGGCGGCGTCGCCACCAATATCGGCGTCCACTTCTTCGACATGCTCGCCTATGTCTTCGGGCCGCTGCAGTCGCAGACCGCGAGCCTGCGCGAGCCGGAGCGCGCCGGCGGCCTGCTCTCCTATGATAAGGCCGATGTGCGCTGGTTCCTCTCGGTCGACGCCAACGACCTGCCGGACGCCGTCAAGGGCAAGAAGACCACCTACCGTTCGATCACCCTCGATGGCGAGGAGGTTGAGTTCTCGGAAGGGTTCACCGACCTGCATACCCGCAGCTATCAGGAGATCCTCGCCGGCCGCGGCTATGGTCTCGACGATGTCCGCTTCTGCGTCGAGGTCGTCTCGCAGTTCCGCAACCTGCCGATCGTCGCCGGCGGCGAGCGCCATCCCTTCGTCGACAAGCATATCAAGGGCTGAGCCGCGATGGCCGCGTCGCAGATGCGTGACGATCCGCGCTTTCCGGGCGTGGCCATCCATGAGAGCGCCTATGTCGACGACGGCGTGACCATCGGCGCCGGCAGCAAGATCTGGCACTTTGTCCACGTCCTCGGCCAGACGCAGATCGGCAAGGATTGCGTCCTCGGCCAGAACGTCATGGTCGGTCCACGCGTCAGCATGGGCGATGGCTGCAAGGTCCAGAACAATGTCGCGCTCTATGACGGCGTCGTGCTCGAGGACGGCGTCTTCTGCGGCCCGTCCTGCGTCTTCACCAACGTCAACAACCCGCGCGCCTTCCTGAACCGCAAGTCGGAGTTCCGGAAGACCCTGGTCAAGACCGGCGCCAGCATCGGCGCCAACGCCACCATCGTCTGCGGCCACACGCTCGGCGCCTATTGCTTCATCGCCGCCGGCGCGGTGGTGGCCAAGGATGTGCCCGACTTCGCCCTGATGGCCGGCGTGCCGGCCCGCCGCATCGGCTGGATGAGCCATAACGGCGCCAAGCTCGGCCCCGACCTCACTTGCCCCGAAACTGGTCGGCGCTATCGCGAGACCGGGCCCGATACCCTGGAGGAGATCGTCTGATGAGCGAGCGTCCCGCGATCGAGTTCATCGACCTCAAGGCCCAGCGCCAGCGCATCGGCAAGGCGATGGACGAGGCCATCCTGAAGGTCGTCCACGACGGCAACTACATCCTCGGTGAGCAGGTGGGTGAGTTCGAGGCCGGGCTCGCCGCCTTTTGCGGCGCCAAGCACGCGATCGGCGTCGCCAACGGCACCGACGCGCTGATCCTGGTGCTGGAAGCGCTCGGCATCGGCCCGGGCGACGCCGTGCTCTGCCCGAGCTTCACCTTCGCCGCCACCGCCGAGGTCGTCGCCTGGATGGGCGCGACGCCGGTCTTCGCCGAGATCGACGAAGCCACCTACAACCTCGACCCGAACGCGATCGCCGCCGCGCTCGAGACCGCCCGCAAGCACGAGCTCAAGCCGCGCGCTTTGATCACGGTCGATCTCTTCGGCCAGGCCTGCGACTACGAGCCGATCGAGGCCTTCTGCAAGCAGAACGACCTCGTCCTGATCTCCGATTCGGCGCAGGGCTACGGCGCCCGCTACAAGGGCCGCGTCGCCGGCGCGATCGGCGATTTCGCCACCACCAGCTTCTTCCCGGCCAAGCCGCTCGGCTGCTACGGCGATGGCGGCGCGATCCTGACCGACAGCGACGAGCATGCAGAGCTGCTGCGCTCGCTGCGCTTCCACGGCAAAGGCTCGTACAAATACGACAATGTCCGCGTCGGCGTGAACTCGCGGCTCGACACCATCCAGGCCGCGGTGCTGATCGAGAAGCTCAAGGTCTATGCCGAGGAGATCGAGCAGCGCCAGGTCGTGGCGGCGCGCTATACCGCGGCGCTGAAGGACCTCGTCACCACGCCTTATGTCATGCCTGACTGCGTCTCGACCTGGGCGCAGTACACGATCCGCGTCGACGCAGGTCGCCGCGACGCCTTCCAGGCGGCGCTGAAGGCCAAGGGCGTGCCGACCACGGTCTACTACCCCAAGCCCCTGCACCAGCAGACCGCCTACAAGCATTTCCCCGTCGCCGGCAACGGCCTGCCGATCTCCGAGCGCGTCGCGCAGGAGGTCGTAGCGCTGCCGATGCACCCCTATCTCGACGAAGCCACGCAGGACTACATCATCGCCGCCGTGCGCGAGGCCCTGGCAGCGCCGACGGCCGCGGTGGCATGAGCCGGCCGCTTCGGCTGGCTTATCTCTCGCTGGAGACGCCACGCCCGGGTCAGGCGTCGCAGACCCATATCGACGAGATCATCGCCAGCCTGAGACAAGCCGGCTGGCAGGTCGAGCTCTTCGCCACGACCCGTGGTGGCGCGAGCGCACACACCTCCTTCCTGCAGCGCCTGCTCGATTATGGCCGGGTCCAGCTCACCCTGACACGCTGCCTGCGCGAGTTCGACGCGGTCTTCGTCCGCTCGCATTTCATGGCGTTGCCGCTCGCGCTCTGGGCGCGCTGGCGCAAGGTGCCCATCGTTCAGGAGATCAACGGCAAGCCGGCCGACATCGGCGTGACCTATCCGGCGCTGAAGCCGTTCTCCCCACTGTTCGCCTGGCTCTACCGGACGCAATACCGCATGGCCGGCCATCTGGTCGCGGTCACCGAGGGCCTCTCCCAATGGGCCCGCGGCTTCGCCGGGCATGACCGTATCAGCACCGTCTCCAACGGCGCCAATACCGATCTATTCCGGCCTGACGGCCCGCGCGCCGACATCCCTGGCCGCTATGTCGTCTTCGTCGGCGGCCTCGTCGCCTGGCACGGCATCGGCACCATGCTGGCGGCGCTGCAGGAGCCGGCCTGGCCGGCGGATGTGAAGCTCGTCATCGTCGGCGACGGCGTCGAGCGCGGCAAGGTCGAGGCCGCGAAGGCCGATCCGCGCCTGCTCTGGCTCGGCCGGCAGCCCTATGATGCGGTCCCGGCCCTGCTGCGCGGCGCGCTCGCCGCACTCTGCGTGATCGAGGACCAGGATGGCCGCTCGGCCGCGGGCGTCGCGCCGCTGAAGCTGTTCGAGGCCATGGCCTGCGGTATCCCGGTGATCGCCAGCGACCTGCCCTTCCAGGCCGAGATCGTCAGGCAGGCGGATGCGGGTCTGGTGGTTCCGCCCGCCAGCCCCTCTGCCATCGCCATGGCCGCCCGGACGCTCGGCGAAGCTCCGGCCAAGGCCGGCATATTGGGCCGCAATGGAGCAGTCTATGTTGCCCGCGAAGCCAGCTGGCGGCAGCGTGGCGCCGAGATCGACCGCATCCTGCGGGCGACGATACCCGCCAACTGAAGCGGCTGCATACTGAGTACCCGAACGAAATTTGTGGTGAACGCATCCTGTCCGAGATGAGTTAAGCCCGGACGGGTAAAGTGTTCCCCCTTCGGCAAGTTGGATATGAAGACGATCATGAAACTTCTGGGACCGCGCTCTTCGTGAATGATCGTGCCGCACGGGCGCTGCGCATCGCAGTGCTGTCCTACACCACGATCGCGCACGACCATCGGGTCATGCGCACGCTGGAGACGCTTGCCGCCCTCGGCCACGAAGTCACCGCGATTGGTTTCGGGGAAGCGCCCGCTTTGCCCGTCGCGATGATTCGGCTCCCCGATCCCCCGGGCCGGACCGCACAGCGGCTCGCCATCGCCACGACCCAGTTTCCTGCCAATCTGGTGCCTGCCTCGGCCCCGCTTCTGCACATGCTCTTGCCGCAGCATCGCGCCGCCCGCGCCGCCTTGCTCGCCCTGCGCCCCGACATCGTTCACGCCAACGACTGGCCGGCCCTTGTCGCGGCGGACGCCGCGAAACGGGAGACGGGCGCACGCATCGTCTACGACAGCCACGAGCTTGCGAGCGAGGAGCACGCCGACAACCGGCTCTGGCGCCTGGTGGCGCAGCGGCACACGCGCGCAATCGAAGCGGGCTTCATCCACCGGGCCGATGCGATCATCACGGTCAGCGACGGCATCTCCCGCACCCTGCAGGACCTCTACGATCTGCCGGAGCCGCCTCTGGTGGTTCGAAATGCCCTGGCCTATCGCACCGTCACGCCGGCCCCCCTGGCCGAACCGCTGCGCCTGCTTTTCCATGGCATCATGAAAGGCGGGCGCGGGATCGAGGCGCTGATCGGCGCAATGCCGGTGCTGCCGCAGTTCCGGCTGACGCTGCGCGGCGACGGCGCGCCCGCCTACCTCGCCAAATTGCGGGCCCGGGTCGCAGAGCTGGGCGTCGGTGCCCGTGTCGCCTTCGAGCCGGCCGTACCGCATGACGAGGTGGTCGCAGCCGCGGCCAGCTCTCATATCGGCGTCTTCTGCGCGCCGATCGAGACGCGGCACAATCGCTTCGCGATGCCCAACAAGGTCTATGAGTATTTGATGGCCGGGCTGGCGGTGCTCGTCACCGAAGGGACCGATCTTGCGGCCTTGGTGCAGGAGCACGCTTGCGGACTGACCGCGACCGCTTCGACGCCGGAGGCGATCGCCACGGCTTTGCGCGCTCTGTCCCTGAGCGCGCTCGGCGAGATGCGCGCCAATGCTCTGGCCGCCGCACCCAGGCTGTCATGGGACGAAGAGCGCGTGCGCCTGATCGGGCTCTATGACCGGTTCGCCCCTATCGATCGGGCGCAGCGTGTCGGCTGAACCGGCGGCAGGCAGTGCCTCGGCACGAGGCCGTCCAGCAATCGGCCTGCTGGTCCTCGCTGCGGTCGCCGACGATCCGCGCGTCCGTCGCCAGGGCGACGCGTTCGCCGGCGCGGGCTGGGACGTCGAGGCATTCGGCCTGCCAGGCGCGCGCGCGCAGGCTCCGGCCTGGCCGGTCGGCACCTTGTCGGAGGCCGAGGCCGCCAATGGGCCCGGCGGAGCGGGCGAAAGCGCGACGATCCGCATCCGCCGCCGGCTCGCCAAGATCGTCGGCCTCGCGGGCCTGTCGCTTGGCGTGACAGCCTGGCCGCAGATCTACTGGCGCCTGGATTCGCGCTTCGAGGCACTGCTCGCCCGCGCCTCGGTGCGACGCCGCGACATCTGGCTCGCCAATGACTGGCAGACGCTGCCGATCGCACTCGAGCTCGCACGGCGGCAGAGCGCCGCCGTGGTCTACGATACACATGAGCTGGCGAGCAACGAATACGGCGACAACCTGCGCTGGCGCCTGCTGCACCGCCCGCTGGTGACCGCGGTCGAGGGAGGCTGCATCCGCGAAGCCGGGCTGGTGACCTGCGTCTCGTCCGGTATCGCCACCGAACTCCAGCGGGAGTACGGGCTCGCCGACACCCCGATGGTGATCCGCAACCTGCCCTCCTGGACGCCGGCCCCTTCCCACCTGCCGGGCCAGCCGGCCAGGGTGCTCTATCATGGCGTGGTCTCGCCCGGCCGGGGGCTCGACATCTGCATCCGCTCGGTCGCGCGCTGGCGCGACGGCTATACCCTGACGATCCGCGGCCCCGTTACTCCAGGTTATCGCGCCGAGCTGGAACGGGAGATCGCCGCCGCGGGCGTCGCGGACCGCGTAAGCCTGGTCGAGCCCGTTCCGGTGACGGAGCTCGTCAGGGAGGCGGCGGCCTTCGACGTCGGCCTATTCTGCCTGCCGGGATCGTCGCCGCAGAACCGGCTCGCCCTACCGAATAAGCTGTTCGAATATATCATGGCTGGCCTCGCGCTCTGCGTCTCAGCCCAGCCGGAAATGGCCGCCACGGTACGCGAGCACGATCTCGGCGTGCTGATCAACGGCGATACGCCCGAAGCCGTCGCCGCAGCGGTCAACCGGCTCGACACCGCCGGCATCGCCCGCTACCAGGCCAACGCCCTGGCCGCCGCGAGGGAACTCAACTGGACCAGCGAAGGCCGGGTCCTGGTCGAGGCCTGCGCAGCCTTGCTGGACCGCCGAGGCTCCCGCACCTGACCGCGGCGGCCGAGCGCTTCCCCGAACGGCTTGGCCTGCGCCTTTAGCCGCGCAGCGACTTGTTCGCTTCCATGTCCATCCACATGCCGAAGAAAAAACTCTGCAGGCTCGTGGTGCTGGCGAACATGAAGGCGATGGCGCTGAGAGCCGGCGCGCTGCCTTCGTCCGCCCAAAGCCAGATGATGCGGCCGAACAGGACGGCGCTGACGGCGGCAAGCAGCAACCCGATCATGTAGAACAGCACCAGCGGATGGAAGTCCATCACGATGTACTTCAGGAACATGCGCTCGCGGAAACGCCGCAGCAGCAGGCTGCTGATCGTGAAGATGACGCGGCGGATCTTGATGCCGCTGACCTCGCCGACCTGGTAGAGCGGCTTCACCGGCACGTCGCGCACCGACATGTTGTTGATGTTGAGCGAGACCAGCAGATCGTTGGGCTGGCCATAGCGCCTGTACATCTTCTGCCAGTCGATCGCCTTCAGCGCGTTCCGGCCGATCGCGGTATAGCCGCACTGCGTGTCGGAGACATGCCAGTAACCCGAGCCGACCTTGGTCAGGAAGGACAGGCAGGCATTGCCGAAGAAACGGACCTTCGGGATGAGCGCGACGCCGCCGGGGAAGAGGAAGCGGTTGCCCTTGGCATAATCGACATCGTCGACGACGACGGGCGCGAGCAGGCGCGGCAGATCGGCCGGATCCATCTGGCCATCGCCCGCCATCACGACCGCGACATCGGCGTTGTTGTCGCGCGCCCATTCATAGCCCGAGGCGATCGCCCCGCCGACGCCTTGGTTCTCCGCATGCTGGATCAATACGACGCGGGGATGATCGGCCTGTGCTGCGCGGACTCGCTCGGCGGTCGCGTCGCCACTCTTGTCATCGACGATGACGATGTGGTCGACGTAGTCCGGCATCGTCTCAATGACGTGGACGATGTTGCGCTCTTCATTGTGCGCCGGCACCACCGCGACGACAATGGCCTGGCGGATCTTCTCCATGTCTTCGGCTGAAACGTCATGCATTGGAAGGATCCGAACTGAACATCCTGGCGCGGTAGAAACAGAAGCGCCCAGAAGGCGAGGCCTCCCGGGCGTCGCCCGTCTACACGATCAGCACCGTCTTAAGCAAGCGCGATACTTACCTTGCGAGACGATCACGCACAGTTTTGTCCGCACGTCCAACTCGTCATTGACAGGAGAAGAACGGTCTGATGTGCAATGCCGCGCCGCAGGAGAACTTTGGGCGGCCCCATTCGACGGTAGTGCAAGCGAGGATCAGTGACAGCGAATCGGCCGCTATCCGACGATGCCGTGGACATCACCTCCGCCACAGACACCGCCTTCGGATCCTTTCGGACGCTCTGGAACTGGCGGTTCCTCACCTGGGCGCTGACTGTCCGGGACGTCAAGCTGCGCTACAAGCAGACGGTGCTGAGCTTCGGTATCGTCATCCTGCGCCCCCTGCTCTCGGCCGTGATCATGGCCTTCGTGCTCGGCAGCGTCGCCAATCTCTCGACCGGCGAGATCCCGATCTTCGTCTTCGGCTTCGTCGGCAGCATCATCTGGTTCTACTTCAACTATGCGCTGAGCAATTCGGCGATGTCGCTGCTCAAGGAGAGCGACACGATCAGCAAGGTCCACGTCCCGCACTTCATCCCCGTGCTGGCCGGCACGTTCTCGACATATGTCGACTTCATGGTCAGCTTCATCGTGCTGGTGGTCTATCTGCTGGTCAGTGGCTTCACACCGGGCTGGACAATCGTACTCGCCCCCTTCATCGCGCTGGCGACACCGCTCAGCGTGCTCGCCTATTCGCTGTTCCTGGCGCCACTGACGGGCCTGTTCCGCGACTTCCGCGAATTGACCAACCTGATCCTACAGTTCCTGCTCTTCCTGACCCCCGTCTACTATCCCTTCGACAAGGTACCGGCACTGTTCCAGCCGGTGCTGGCGCTCAACCCGGCGCTCTGGGTCATTGAGCTGTTCCGCGCCAGCGTGCTCGGCCAGATGACCTGCGATCCGTTCTGGATCTGGGTATCGCTCGGCTCGACCCTGGTCAGCTGCGTGATCGGCATCCGCTTCTTCCGCGCGCTCGACCGCGTGCTGATCGATTTCCTCTAGCTGGGGGCAAGCGGCATGACCCGACCGATCCTCGCCGTCGAGGGCCTGTCCAAGCGCCATTACCACGGCGCGCAGACCGGCTATATTGCCCTGCGCGCTCTAGTGGAGGCAGGCCGCGCCGAAGGGCAGATCGACCAGCCCTCTTTCTTCTCGCGCTTCGGCGAGCCTTTCTGGGCACTGCGCGATATCTCCTTCGAGGTCGGCCCCGGCGAGCGGCTCGCCGTCATCGGCGGCAATGGCGCCGGCAAGTCGACCCTGCTCAAGATCCTCGCCCGCGTCGTCCGGCCGACCCGGGGCCGCGCCTGGTATCGTGGCCGCATGGCGGCGATGCTCGAGGTCGGCACCGGCTTCAACACCGACCTGACGGGGCGCGAGAACGCCACGGTCAATGCCGCGGTGATGGGGATGGACAGCCGCTTCATCAAGCGAAAGTTCGACGAGATCGTCGCCTTCGCGGAGCTGGAGGAGGCGATCGATACGCCGCTGAAGTTCTATTCGACTGGGATGAAGGCTCGCCTCGCCTTCTCGATCGCCGCTTTCATGGAACCCGACATCCTGATTGCCGACGAGGTGCTGGCGGTAGGAGACGCCAAGTTCCAGCGCGCCTGCCTGCAGAAGATGAGCAGCCTCGGCGAACAGGGCAGCACCGTGATCTTCGTCTCGCATTCGATGCCGCAGGTGCTGCGCCTGTGCACGCGCGGCATCTGGCTCGACCAGGGCAAGGTGGTGATGGACGGCGCCATCTCCGACGTCGCCGCCGCCTATGGCGCCAAGCAGATGAACATGACGGGCGAGGATTACGAGAACTACCGCCCGAAAGATGCCAAGGACCCGGTGCGGCTGGTCAACCTGCGGGCGCTCAAGGCGGATGGCGAGCCGACGACCCAGTTCGACGTGCGGGATCCCGTCACCCTCGAGCTGCGTTACGAGGTGCTGGCCGACGGTCTGCAGGTCGCACCCGAGATCAGCCTGATCGATGCCAACCACCAGGAGATCCTGGTCACCGGCGTGCGCCAGTCGCAGCAGGCCACCGCCGCCTCGGCGCCGGGCGCCTATGTCGGCCGCGTCACCGTTCCGGGCGACCTGCTCAACGAAGGCGTCCATCACCTCACGGTCCGGGTCCTCTCTTTCGAGCGACATGAACGGCTGGCCGAGAGCCGGGAGGCGCTGACATTGTTCGTCGGCGACCAGGCGGCGGGCGACAGCGCGCGCGGCGATTATCTTGGGCCGATCGGCGGCATGGTCCGCCCCAGGCTCGACTGGACGATTTATCCCGACCCGCAGGCCGCCACCCGCTGACGGCCTCACCGTCCCACCCGGGAAAGAACGACATGGACTTCACCCAAGCCAAATACGTCTCGATCATCGAAGCGGCGCTCGGCGCCGGCTATCGGGTCTGCTCGATCCGCGACTGGTACGACGATCCCGTCAAGCAGGGCCGCGTCCTGCTCGTGCGCCACGATGTCGATCGGCAGCCCTGGAATGCGCTGGAGATGGCGCGCAACGAGCACGCCCGAGGCGTCCGCACCTCCTATTACTTCCGCTCTCTGCCCTGCTCCTTCGTGCCCGAGGTGATCACCGGCATCCGCGATCTCGGCCATGAGATCGGCTATCACTATGAGGACTGGTCGCTCGCACGCTTCGACAAGGCACGCGCGATCGAGAGGTTCGACACGAACCTGAAGCGGTTGCGCGAATTCGCGCCGGTCTCTTCGATCGCGATGCATGGCAGCCCGCTCTCGCGCGAGAGCAACCTGTCCATCTGGAAACACTGTGATTTCCGCGACTGGGGCGTGATCGACGCGATCGAATCGCTCGATTTCAAGGGCTTCGCGTCGTTCACCGATGCCGGGCGCACTTTCGGCCAGACCGGCGCCAATCTGCGCGATTATCTACGCGGCGAGGACCGCATCGACGACGTCCACTCCTCCGACGACCTCGCCGCCTTCCTGCGTACCGGCCGCTATGAACGCGTTCATATCGGCGTCCACCCGGAACGTTGGAACGACTCGGCCCTGCCCTGGGCGCGGCAATGGGCCTTCGATTTCGCCGCCAACAGCGTCAAGCGCGGGCTGAAGCTGGTGCGCAAGGCCCCGGCCCAAGCCGGCCCGGGCTGAAACAGGCCGGTTTCAGCGCGAGTAGCCACCGAAGCGCCGCACCGCCTGGATCGCAGTGCGCTTGCAGAAATTGACGAAGCTCGGCTGGTAGATGCGCGAATAGGGACGCAGTTCGCCCCCGAAGCGACGATAGAACGTCTCCACCGGCTTGATCATCGATCCTTCGAAGTCGAAGTCGAGACCGCGGTTCAACGCGTCCTGAATGATCTGCGCCAGGAGCGAGGCATTCGACCCAGCCTCGGCGTGCGGCGATGAACCGTTGAAGACGAAATAGGCCGCCTGCCAGTCATAGAGAACGGCCGCCGCCGATGTCGCCCCCTTGCCGGTCTCCTCGGCGAACCAAATCCGCACCATGTCGTGCGCTGCCAAGGCAGCCACGAGACGGCAGAAACGCTCTTCAGACATAAGCGGCCGTGCGCCGCGACTAGTGAATGGCATATTGGCCAGCTTGTAGCAGCTGGCCACGTCGGCTGCAGAGCCTGCGCTGCCCTCGCGGATCGTCACTCCGCCTTTCAGGCCGCGCCGAGCGGCCCTGCGAATGCGGGAATCGGCAGCATCCCACCAGCTGTCCTTCGCTGCGGCCGGGATCACATATGTATAGGCCGTCTGCTCATGCAGGCCGAGCCAGTGAAACGGCATCCAGCTCGGCACAGACGGATGGAAGGTATAGTCGAACGACTTCGTCGCCTTGACCAGCGCAGCAAGCGTCTCGACATGGGCATAATAGTCGCTGAAATCCGCCTTGAGCGGTCCCTCCCATGCGAGACCGAGATATTTGCAATAGAGCGGATTGGTCCGAAGACCCCCGATCCCCCTCGTCAAAGGCAGGCCGGCCACGATACGCCCCTCGGCGCGTACCACATGCAGATCGTAACCGACGCCCAGCCCGTCGAGATAGGCCGTGGTCATAAATACAGTCCCGGCCGGGCACCGGCGCAGGAAAGTGTCCCACTCTTGCTTGGCCTCAGGCGTATCTGGCAGACGCTCGACGCTCATGATGGGATGAAAGCCTTGGGTGAAGCTGAGATCGCGGCAGCGTCGCCCTTAGCAGGTTGCCGGACAAAAATCTGCCACGCTCCGAACGTGCGTCTTTCGTAAACTCCGTCGTCCACTAACTGCGTCAGGCTCTTGTAAAAAGCGGTTTCCGGCCACCAGCCGGGTATTGCCTCTTCCAACGAGACCAGCCCGACCTTGTCATCCATAAGCACCTTGCGCGCCTCCTCAATGGTCTCCGGCAGAAAATAACGACGGCCCGCCGGGGAATAGAGAAATACCGGCCAGATGCCGCACTCGTACGACACCGTGCTGCGATCCGAGAGCCATATCGCATCCCTGGGCAAGGTACGCGCTGCCTCACAGATATCCTTGAAGGGGGCGCGATAGGCGATCGGCGCATCCCAGGCCGAATAGACCCGCCAGCGACGCAGCTCTGCCCGCGCGAGCAATGTCGCAGCGGCGATGCCGGCCACGAGAACGACAACGCCGCTCCAAGCGTTGATCCGCTGCTCGACTGCGGTGACAGCCCCTTGCACCGCCAGCCCCATGATCACCGGCGACAGCACAAAAACGGTGTAGGCATAGCGATAGTTCGAAACCATCGCCTCTTTCATGTCGATCGGAAACAGCCGCTTCAGCTCGATCAGCGGGATCGCCAGCAGGAGCAGGAAGGTCGCGACCAGCATCAGCGGCACCGTCCGCCGCTCGCGCGGCCCGGTCCAAGCGATCGCCAGCAGCAGAACGGTCGCGATCAGGGCGGCGATCCCGATCGGCAAGCCCTGCTGCTCCAGCATCTTCTGCAGAGCCTCCAGCGGGCTGAGGTCGCGGGCGCTCCAGTTGCCATAGCGCAGGAAGGCTTCCGCCAGCGCCGTGCCGGGATAGTGGAAATAGTTCATCCCGTTGCCGAGCACGTTGCCGATGCGGCGCAGATTGTCGGCATAGTGCATCAGCGGAAGGGCCAGCCCGGCGAGCCCCGCCACGGCGATCATCAGGATCTGCCCGATCGGGACGCGCCGCAGCAGCGTCGCGACGACGAAGGCCGGCGCCGCCACGGCGAGGAAGTAGAGGTTGATCGTATGGGCAGCCGCCAGCCATCCCGCTGTCGCGGCGACGGCGAGATGGAGGAGCGGCGGCAGGCCACGGCGCGCGACGAACTCGATCAGTAGCGACAGCAGCCCAAGCCAGGGGATCAGCCGGAATGGATCGCGCGAACTCGCGAAGCTCGTGTACTCGAAGGTCTGGAAGGCGCAGAAGGCCATCAGTGCGAAGGCACCTGCTGCGAGCGCATGCCGCTGGCCGGCAGCCAGCAAAATCGTCATGCCCACAACCGCGAGCGCAAGGCACAGAACGGTAAACTGAAAGGCGAGGCGCACCGGCATGTCGTCACCGAGCGGCTCGCCCGGCGCTTGTGGCCCTGGCGAGAACAGTAGCGCGTGCCCGAGATAGACCGAGAACAAGCCAGTATGCGGATGGGTCGGCGGCGCGCCGCTCGCCGGGTCACCCAGCCCATGCACCAGTGCCAAGAGGTTGCCAGAGGCGGCGAACATCCGTGCCTCGGCGAGATAGGTCAGGGCATCGTTGGCGATGACCGGGAACAGGTTGCTGGCGAGGATGCCGACGAGCTTGACCACCACCGCCAGCGCGCCGCCGCCGAGAACCAACGCGCTGAGGACAGTGAAGCAGCGGTCGCTGCGCGTCCCTCCGTGCCCCACCGCGCTGAACCTCCGAATGTGGAAAGCCGCCAGGGCCGGAACCACTATGCCGGCGACCGCAAGCCAACGGATCGCCGCACTCTGCCCCGGGAGGAGCACGGCTGCCGCCATGGCGAACGTGGCCAGCAGCAGCGGCGTCTGCGCGGCGCAAAGCAGTCCAGCGCCGATGCGCCGTGCGGAATTGCCCTCGCACCGGCTGAAGCCCGCAAGGCCGACGGTTAGCACCGTAGCCAACAGGACCAGACCATAGACCATAGTCATCGCGTCGCGGCCGGATTGCCAATCTTGCGTTTCAATGCCGGCATCAGCAGAGCCGTCACGACAGTCAGGCAGATGATTTCGACAACCCGGCCAGCCAAGCCGACTAGGACGATGCGGGACGCATCAAGTCCGAAAGCAATGGCGAAGAACGCCTGGACGCCTTCGGCAACACCAAAGCCCCCGGGCGTCAGCCGAAAGAACAGGCTGCAATCCTTGACAAGGGTGATGATCGCCGCCTGCCCGAAGGAGAGCGGAACGTCGAACATGCGTGCCATCGCCCAAAACAGTGTCGCGTCGAGGCCCGCACGGATCAGTTCGACGCCAAGCCAGCTACCGAGCAGCCGCCGCGAAGCGATCAGGAGGCGCCAACCTTCCAGGGCCTTGTCGATGAATCGTCCGAGGATCGGTAACTTTCCAAATGGAAACGGCAGCAATAGCAGAAGCACCAGTGCTACGCCGCCGAAACCGAACAGGGAGACGACAACGAGATAGGCATGAGAGGAGACAGGTCCGACGCCGAGCGCCAGTAATCCAACCGCAACGCCATAGGCGCCTGTGGAGAAAACAAAGGCGGCCAGTGCGATCGGAATGAAGCGCTTGTAGCTCAACCCGTGCACGCGTTGCAGATACAGGCTGCGCAGCGGCAACGCCGTATTGCCCGGCAGGAGATAGTTGCCGAGCAGGCCCGATGCGGTCAGTGCCACCGAATCTCTAAGCGGCAAGCGGGCTCCGAACGCCATCGCTAGAATATCGAACCAGATGCCGCGGCAAATCAGGGCGAGCAGATAGAGGCCCGCCGCAACCAGCCAAATCCAGGCCGGCTTCTCGGCCATCCTGGCGATCGTGTCCCAGTTGCTCCGGCCGAACTGCACCAGCGCGGCTACAATGATCGCCGCCAGCACATAATAGCCCAGCGTCAGCCCACGCTTGACCCATGGTCGCGCAAGCCAGTTCGTCTGCCTCGCGGCCCCGGCTTCATCGCGCGCGCCGGGGGCGGCGTTGTCGCCGTGGGCATCGACATTCGTCATCTCAGGATGGCGTCGAAGCGATAAGTGTGGTGTGGATTATTGCGAGGCTGATCGAGGGTCTGACATTCGAAGCCCGCCGAGCGCGCCGCGGCGACGAAGTCCGCGCGCGACCACCACCAGCCAAGGTCGTCCGTCTTCTTGCCGAACAGGACATTTGCTGCGTTCCGGCCAAGATAGCCCAGACGCTCCCCGAAACTGGCGAAACGACCGCTATTCTTGTCTCCGCTACTGGGCAGCAGGATGCGGACGGCAGAACGAACCTGATGTTGGCGCTTCAGGGCCTTGTCAGGGATATCGAGAATCTTGACAACGCCACCCGGCTTCACCGCCCGGCGCAGGCCGGCCAGCACCTCGCGACCGGCCTGGTCGTCGAAATACTGGAAGGCAGCGCAGAGATAGGCCTTGTCGAAGACGTTTCCCTGCAGCGCGGTGTGAAGGTTACGCGCATCCGCCTGCGCATAGCGCAAATTTGGCGCTGCGGAGATTTGTTCGGCCTGCTGCAGCAATACATGCGAGAAATCGACGCCAAGCATCGATTTGACTCGTGGCGCCACAAGGCGCGTCACTAAGCCATTGCCGCAACAAACGTCGAGAACCGTATCGTCGGGGCCGAGTGCAAGTTTTTCGACTATATAACCAGCGAGCCAGTCAAGATCATGCGAGCCCTTGCGCCCGACCATCTCCAGCGGAGAATCGCTGTTCGGCCTGACCCACTTCCCGACATACGCATCTTCTTCCATGAGGGACTTTTCCGCTGCTGGCCTCCGGATGCCGGGGCTCGGGGCTGATCGAGGCGCGCCTGCATTAGTTCATGGGGCCGTAGCTTGGCAAGCCCGGCGATCGGGGCTAAGCGAGCCGCTGTTCCATTCTGCAGCCAGTTCACCAGGTTGACCTTGCGACATCCTTGCCGCCGATCTGAAACGTACTTGCGTCCGCGCCGCAGGGATGCGGGCCTTCCGAACGGCCAACTCGCGGGCACGCTCTGCTCGGCCCAATGTGGCTCAGCTCCGGCATGAGCACACTCGCCGGAGCAGGGCTCTTCCTCCTGCAGATCCTCATCATGCCGCTCTTGTGCGGCATCTTCATGGCTCGCGCCGCAGCGGTCTCACGCACCGACCGGACCGCCTTCATCCTCTACGGGCTCGGACTCTGGCCGGCGATGACGGCGCTCGCCGTCGACCTTGCGCTGCGCTTCCTGCCCGGCCTGCCGCGGCAGGCTTATCTGGCGGCCTATACGGTAACCGTCGCGACGATCGTCTGTGGCGCGCTCTGGGCGCTCCTGCGCGACGAGCCGGGAAGCGAGGCGGCAGGTCCCGGCCGGCTGCGCCGCCTCGTCGCGACCTGGAAGGCCCTGTCCCCGTACGCCCGGGCCGCCCTCGGCATCGTCACCGTTATCTGCCTGTTTTTCCTGATCCAAAATCTCAGCGAGCCGCTGACCGGCAACGATGCGATCGTCCACACAATGGTCGCGCGGATCATCTCCCGTGACATGTCGGCCGCCGCCTATCCCCTGGCGACAGCAGATCCGGTCACCGGCTTTCTGCTCGAAGGCGTCCACCCACTCGGCTTCCCGGCCTCCAAGGCCGTGTTCATGATCCTACTCGGGGATCTCGACACGCCCTGGCACAAGCCGCTCACCACCGCCTATTTCGTCTATCTGCTGCTCGCAGTTGGCACGCTGAGCGGCCGATTGTTCGGGACGGCAGCCGCAGCCTTCGCCGCGCTGATCGTCGCCGCCACACCGCTCCTGCTGCACTCGGTCGCGACGGCGCATATCGATCCGCTGCGCCTGCATGGGTTCTTCCTCTGCTTCGCAATGCTGGCCGAATTCGCTCGGCGCGGCGATCGCCAGTGGCTGCTGCTCGGCGCGCTCGCTTTCATCGAGGCCCTGCACAGCCACGCTGGGAATCTGATGCTGCTGGGTTTCCTCGGCCCTCTCTTTCTGGTCGCCGCGCAAGGACCAATCTGGAAACGCATCGTCCTGGGCGCGGCCCTCGGCCTGCCGGCGCTGATCCTGGTTAGCCCGCAATTCATCGTGAACCAGCGCACCTACGGCGCCCTCCTCGGCGTCGATTACGCGCTGGAGCGCCTCAATCCGGAGCCGTTCCTGCGCTGGATCGACATCCAGCGCAGCTTGGTGACCTTGCCTGACATCCTCTGGAACGGCGCGCTTGCCCCGCTGAGCGATCCCGGCTGGTTCGCAATCGGCTTCTGGCTCGGCCTCTGCGGCATCGCGCTTGCGTGCATCAAGGGCCGGCACCGCGACCGACCGGTCCTGATCCTCATCGGCGCCCTCGTCATCTACGCGGCGATCATGTGCCTTGCGGTCGCGACGCGCTCCAAATCCTTCTATATGAACACCCGCTACATGTTGGTGATGCTGCCGCTGGTCGCGGTTTTCGGCGGATACCTGTTTCATTTCCTGCTCGAAGCCGAGAAGAAGGCACTGGCAGGCAGAACGCTCTCTGGGAACGTCGCGGCCGCCAACGCGCCCCGACCCGTCCTCACCGGCATCGAGCAGATCCTCATCGCTTTTTTCGTCACCCCGATCTTCATCGCGCTCTATCAGGTTCTTCTCCCTTACGCGCGCGAGGCCGTCCTCCTCTTCGGTCTCGTCTCGCAATACGAGGGTAACGAAGGCGCCGTCGCCATGGCTGCCAATCTCGCTCTAGCGCCACCCGTCCTCCTGCTGAGTTGGTCGGCCTGGCTCGCCGCCCGGCGCCTCTGGAGCGGAGGCCCCGGTCCGACAGCCTCTTCCCGGCCTCTGACCTGGGCCGAGCTGGTCAAGCCTGAGTTCATCCTACAGAGACTGCGCCAGGCACTCGCTTTCCTCTCAACGCTGGTCATCCTGGCGCCCATCGGCCTTTTCATCCTGCCGCCGCTGATCCGCATTTACGGAGGCTTCGAAGCGCTCGGGATCAGGACGCTGATCAACGCCTCCAAGGGCGGCTCCCGCTCGCTCGTCGGCCTCGCGCTGCTGATCCTGGTCGCACTGCCCCTCTTCCGGCGCTGGCAGACGGGCCACTTCCCGAGCCTCTTCAGCCATCGCTTCGCCTATCCGCTGTTCATCCTCTATGCGCTCGCCTCGCTCGGATATGCGCTCGTGCCCGATCTCGCGGCAGAGTTAGCTGCGACCGGGACTGCCCTGCGCCAGTTGCTGCCGACGCTCGACACGTCGTTGCTACAGGCTTTGATAATGCTCGTGACGGTTGCCTTCTCCGGCGCGGTCGTGTGGTTGATCCAGTTCGGAACCCGCAGGCTCTGGAAGCGCCGCCTTGTGATGCTCAGCTGGGCCGCTCGGAGCTATCGGCGCCTTACAGCCTGGCTGCGGTCGCGCCTGCCGAGCGGATATGGTTACGCCACGATCTCCTATCTGTTCGTGCCTCTGCTGCTCGCCAATCTCTATTACGGCCTCGGTTCGCTGCGCAGCCTGATCCACCCGCTCTATATGAAACCGTCGCTGATCTTCCTAAGCGATGCGGCAAAAGCGGATGCGTCCCGTCAGACCGGCGGTGGCATCGAATATTTCGAACCTTCGCTTTATCTGCGCGATCTCGCCCGCACCGACCAGGGTCCGCAGATCAGGACATTGACCTTCCGCGACGCCGAAATCTTCGCTTATGGCGGAGGCACGATCTTCTCCAACTACGATCCGCGCATCTGGGATCTCTACGCCACGAAGACTGCCGAGGAAGCGCATCGCCTGCTGCTGCAGAAGGGCATCAACCATCTCTACGTGCCCAACTATTCCAGTCCGACCAACAATCTCAACGGCGTCGGCGAGCTCCTCGCCCGGCGAGACCTAGTGCGGATCGCCAGACAGTCCGAGGGCAGCGTCTTCACATTGTTCGAAGTAGCCAGGGAGGCCGGACGGGTCGACGCTGAAGAGATCTACCGCGGTAAGCTTCCAGCGCCGTTGCCGCTCGAACGGCGCGCTTTCAGCATGTTCCCGGCGGGGCTGTCGCGTTGCGATGGCCTGCGTACCGTCCATGGCGGCATTTTCGGCTGGTACTGGGGGCAGATCGTCCTGCGTATGACCCGGACGAGCTGCCTCGACGCCTATGCCGACGAGAACTGGCTTCTGCTGCCGCCCGCCGCCGAAGGCGATGTCTACCGCCTAGAAGCCGACATGACCGCGGTCGGCTGCGCCGGTCTGCGTGTTCTGCATCGTATCCCCCCCGACCAGCCCGGCGGAGACTACACCGTGGCCAGTTCCGATTTCATGCATTTCGCGCTGAAGCCGAGCGAGAAGGCGGCGCTCTGGTTCCAGCGACCCGCCCGGTCTGATGCCATCGCCGTCGGCTTCTACGGCGGCTGCGGTCAGCCCAGCGCGATCTCCGCCTTCCACATCGAGCGGCTCCGGGAAACCTCGCAGTGACTGTAGCTGGAGCCAGCACCGTTCAACGCACGGCCTGGATCCTGTCCTATACCGGCGTCTCCGACGAGCCGCGGGTACTGCGGCAGGCGAAAGCGCTCGGCGATGCCGGCTGGCGCGTCGTCGTCGCTGGCCATGACGGTCGCTCCGCCCGTCCGCCGGAATGGCGCTATATCCGCCTCGACGACACCAACCCGCCGCGCTCGCTGGCCCGGCGGCTCGGGCAGCTCTGCCAGCGCGAGCTCGGACGCGCCGCCTGCATCCATTTCGCCGGCTGGCCAGCGGCCGCTCAGGCGGGTGCCCGCCTGATCTATCGCGGCTTGCCACTCTGGTCTGCGGCGCAGGCCGAAATTCTCGCGGCTGCGGAGAGCGAGCCCGGCCTGCGCCCCGACCTCGTCGTCGCCCATGACTACCATACATGCCCGCCGGCAGGGGAACTGGCCCGCCGCACAGGCGCCGCCTTCGTGGTCGATTGCCACGAGTACTCGCGCGCCGAATATCCCGGCAATCCCGGCTGGATGGCGCGCGAGCGTCCCTTTGTCATCGCCTTGCAGGACGACTATCTCGCCCGTGCCGATGCCGTGACCACGGTCTCTGACGGCATCGCCCGTCTCCTCGAGCGCGATCAGGCGCTGAAGCGGCCGGTCACCACGGTCAGGAGTCTGCCATTCTACGCGCAGATGCCGCTACGCCCCGTCGGTGAGCCGATCGAGGTCCTCTACCACGGCATCGTGGGGCCGGAGCGAGGCCTCGAAGTCTCGATCCAGTCCGTGCGCGGCTGGAAGCCCGAATACCGGCTGACCATCCGCGGCAATGGCGAGAGCACCTATCTCGACGCATTGAAGGCGCTGAGCCGGGAGGCCGGCGTGGCGGAGCGCGTGCGCTTCGAGCCCGCCGTTCCTTTCGGCGAGATCATCCCCGCCGCCAACCAGGCCGATATCGGGCTGTTCGTGCAAAGCGATCTCTCGCCGCAAAAGCGCCTCGCCCTCCCCAACAAGTTCTTCGAATACGTCATGGCCGGCCTGGCGCTCTGCATCGCCGACCTCCCGGAGATGGCGACGCTGCTCCAGCGCCATGATCTGGGTGTGCTGGCCCGGAAGTTGCAACCCGATGCGGTGGCGGAAGCGGTCAACAGCCTATCCCGCGACCGGATCATGCATTACAAGGCGCAGGCTCTGGCGGCCGCGCGCCTCCTCAACTGGGAAAACGAGCAACGGACCATGATCGCGCTGTTCGACGAGCTGATGCGCGAGCGGAGACCCTCTGCATGCTGAGCATCGTCAACTACGGCGTCGGCAACCTGAGTTCAGTCCAGAACATGGCGCGCAAGGCCTGCGGCGCAGCCCGGCTGGTGACGACGCCGGAGGAAATCCGCGCCTCGGAGCGCCTGATCCTGCCCGGCGTCGGCCATTTCGGCCATGTGGTGCAGAGCTTCGCCGCCTCGGGCCTGGCGGAGGCCGTGACCGAGCACGCCCTCGAAAAGAAGAAGCCGCTGCTCGGCATCTGCGTCGGCGCCCAGATCCTCGGCACCGGCAGCGAGGAGGCGCCGTCGCTGGCCGGGCTTGGCTGGCTGCCCTTCGCCTGCCGCCGCTTCCCGAATACGCCCGGCCTGCGCGTACCGCACATGTCGTGGAATACGCTCTCCGCCAAGCGCCCTTCGCCGCTGCTCGCCGAACTCGACGCGGAGTCGCGCTTCTATTTCGTGCACTCCTACTACATGGAGGCGACCGATCCCGGCATCGTGCTGGCGCAGACCGAATACGGCATCGACTTCGCCGCCGTCGTCGGCGCGGGCAATATCTTCGGCACGCAGTTCCATCCGGAGAAGTCGCTCCGCTTCGGCATGGCCCTGCTGAGCGGCTTCGCCAAGCTCCCGCTCGAACACGCCCAGGCCGCCTGAGCGATGAAGACCCGCATCATCACCGTACTGCTCCTGAAGGAGCAAGGGCTGGTCAAGACCATTCGCTTCAAGGACCCGACCTATGTCGGCGACCCCATCAACACCATCCGCATCTTCAACGAGAAGGAGGTCGACGAGATCGTCCTGCTCGATATCGGCGCGACGCCGGCAGGTGCCGAGCCGAACTACCGGATGATCCAGGACATCGCAGGCGAGGCGTTCATGCCGGTCGGCTATGGCGGTGGCATCACCTCCTTCGAGCAGGCGAAGCGCATCTTCGAGACCGGCATCGAGAAGGTGGTGCTCAACGCCGCGATGTTCGACCAGCCCGCACTGATCGAGCGCCTGATCGGCGTCTATGGCGCTCAGGCGGTGGTCGCCTGCCTCGACGTCAGGAAGAATTTCTTCGGCCGCTACGAACTTTACAGCCATGGCGGCAAGCGTAAGCGCCCGGTTTCGCTCGACGAGCACCTTGCTGCCCTGCGCCGCCTCAACGTCGGCGAGGTCATCGTCAACAGCATGGATCGCGACGGCACGATGAGCGGCTATGACCTTGCGCTGCTGCGCCACGTCACCGAGCGGGTCGAGGCCCCGGTTGTCGCCTGCGGCGGCGCCGCAACGGTCGAGGACTTCAAACAGGCGGTCGATGCCGGCGCCTCGGCGGTGGCGGCCGGCAGCATGTTCGTCTTCCGCGGCAAGCATCGCGCCGTGCTGATCAGCTATCCCGAGCGCAAGCTGCTGACGCAGCTCCTGCCATAGCCGGACTGCATTCGCGCCGGCGGGCTTGTGAACCGCGCTTCGGCCTGCGATGTAGCCGCAAGATCAACTGGAAAGAGACGATGGCCCTGATCACCGACGCCTGGATGCCGGACGGGCGCAAGCGCCCCTACCGCATGTGCGTGCGCTGCGTGATGGATACGACCGACCCCGACATCTCCTTCGACGAGGCCGGCGTCTGCAGCCATTGTCGTAATTTCGAGACGGTCTTCCGACCGCACTGGAAACCGACCCCGGAGGGCTGGGCCGAGTTCGAGGCGAAGCTCGCCGAGATCAAGGCCTATGGCCAGGGCAAGGAATACGATTGCATCATCGGCCTCTCCGGTGGTGTCGATTCCTCCTACCTCGCCACCAAGGCCGTCGAATGGGGCCTGCGCCCGCTGGTCGTGCATGTCGATGCCGGCTGGAATTCCGAGCTCGCCGTCAAGAACATCGAGCAGATCGTCTCCAAGCTCGGGCTCGACCTCGTCACCCATGTCGTCGACTGGGAGGCGATGAAGGACCTCCAGCTCGCCTTCCTGCGCTCCAACGTCGCCAATCAGGACATCCCGCAGGACCATGCCTTCTTCGCCGCGCTCTACAGCTACGCGATCAAGGCCGACATCCGCTATGTCATCAACGGCACCAATTTCGCGACCGAGAGCATCCTGCCGCAGGGCTGGGGCTACGATGCGATGGACGCCCGCCATATCGTCGCGATCCACAAGCGGTTCGGCACCAGGCCGCTGCGCAATTTCCCGCTGATCTCCCTGTTCAACTACTATTTCTATTTTCCGAAGATCCGGAAGATGGAGATCGTCTCGCCGCTCAACTTCATTCCCTATTCGAAGAAAGAGGCGATCGACCATCTGGAGAACCAGTATGGCTGGCGCTACTACGGCGGCAAGCATTACGAGTCGCGCTGGACGCGGTTCTACCAGTCCTATTACCTCCCGCAGAAATTCGGCTACGACAAGCGCAAGGCCCATCTCGCCAGCCTGATCGTCACCGACCAGATGACGCGCGAAGAGGCGCTGGCCGAGCTGGAGAAGCCGCTGGTCACCGACAACGAGCTCGCCGAGGACAAAGCCTTCATCGCCAAGAAGCTCGGCATCGGGGAGGCTGAGCTCGACGACTTCATCCGCCAACCCCCGCGCCACTACAAGGACTACCCGACCAATGAGGCGCAGCTCAAATGGTCGCTGCGCGCCTATGGCCTGCTGAGTCGCGCTGGCCGCCTGATCGGCATCGGCAAGCCGCGCTGACCGGGCTCAGCGGTTGGACACGATGTTCTTCAGCCGCCGGCCGAACTCGGCGAGCGGGAAGCGCAGGATCAGGTATTCGGCGACCTGCCAGACCCAGACGATCGCCGGAACGGGTTTGCGGAGGTCGAGCTTGAGCTTGAGCATGTCGATCCAGGCAACGCGCCGCGCCGTCGCCGATTCCTTGCCGCGCAGCGCGGTGTAGACCGCGACCTTGGGCGGCGTGCCGCCGAGCTTGCCGTCGATCTGTGCATAGACCTCGGCGGCGCGGCGCTGCACCAGCGTATAGCCTTGCGACTCCGCCACCTCCTCGCGCGACATCGGCATCTGCGCGAGATAGCCCCTGGCGGCCGCCTCCTCCATCAGCGCCTGCCCCGCGGCGCTGCGCGTCACCACCGCCGAGAAGCCGCCGCCACCGGCTGCCGCCGACATGTCGCGGAAGCGGCGCGAATGCGGGTCGCCGACGGCGATATCGGCGAAGTCGCCGATCTGGTCAGGGCAGATGCGGCAGCGCTTCAGCATCCAGAAGCCCTGGAACGCCGCCATGTAGTGCATCACCATGGCACGGCTGTTGCCGCGGATGCGCGCGATCGTCCTCGTCGTGCCGTCGGCGAGCGCAAGTCTGATCCGCCCTGGCCAGGCGCCGTCGCGATAGCCGATCTCGCGGACCTGGCCCGGATCGACGCCGTGCCGGGCGAGGTAGTAGCCGATGCCGTGATAGCTATTGAGTCCGCCGCAGAACAGCGAGATCAGCACGACCGCATCGCGCTGCAACGCCGGCCGCTCCAGGATCAGCTTGCGCATCGCCGCGACCTGGCAGGGCAGCCCGACAAAGGCGAACGGCCCCTCGCCTTCGAGGAAGCCGCGCAGGCCGGCGCCGAAATCGGAGGGGTGATAATGCGAGCCATGCGCGGTGGCGAACGCTCCGGCGTTGCGGATCTCGTGGCCGGCGCCATCGCGCTGTCCGGGCAAGGTGCCCAGCACATAGGCCCGCGTGATCCGGCCGCTGTCGAACAGCAGGCGGATCAGCGCCGGCACGACGCCGCCGGAGGCCGCGCGCATGCGCTCGTCGGCATCGTTCGAATAGGCGGCGCAGGTTGCAACGACCTCGCCCAGCATCGGGTCCGGCGGCTCGCGGCCATAGGCCTCCTGCGCCAGCGCCGGCAGATCCATCTCCGCGCCGGGGCAGAGGAAGGCGCCGGGCGCCTGCCCCGGCTGCCAGCCGGAGACCACCGGCCTGTAGATGCCGTCCGTTTCGTCGCGCGCCATCGCGACCGAGACGCTCTCGGCGGCGCCGCTCAGCGTCGCCGCGCAGAAGCCGCACCCCATGCACTGCCCGCGCGCGACGATAGCTTCGAGCGGGTGCATCTGAGCCCTGTCAGCCATCCTCGCCCTCACGCGCGCTCAGAACCCGCAAGCCGGCGAAGCCGACCCCGATCGCCGCGACGTCGCCAACCAGCGAATTGATCCGCGAGGCCAGCGCAACCGCCAGCGCCAGCTCGATCGGCACCGATTGCGACAGCAGCGCCACCATCAGACCCTCGCGCACGCCAAGCCCGGATGGCGAGAACACCGCCAGGATGCCGGAGAGCCCGGCCGCGCCGTAGATTGCCGCGCAGCGACTCCAGGAGAGCTGGTCGATCCCCATGCTCCGGCACAGGAGCCAGAACGACAAGGTGATGATGCACCAGGCCGAGACGTAGTAGACGAGCAGGCCGAGGATCACCGCGAAGTTCACGCTGTCCACCGCCGCCTCCAGTCCGAGCAGCCGGAAGATGCGCCGCTTGATCGGCGGCAGCAGCAGCACGAAGCCGACCGCCGCGAGCCCCGCCACGATCAGCGCCAGCCGTTGCGGCGTGACATAGGCCGAGACCAAGTCGAACTGCGCCAGCAGCGCGACGATCAGGAGGAAGACCAGGCCGCTGCCGACCGAGAACAGGCTCTCCAGGCCGACGGCGGCGAGCACCTGTTGTGTCCGCGCCTGGGCGCGCAGCATATAGGCGCCGATGCGGTAGGTCACGAGCACGATATTGCCCGGGACGTATTTGCCGAACAGCGAGTAGCCCCAGATAGCGATGCTCGTCCCGATCGGCAGCCCGATGCCCATCGCCCGCGTGATCAGGTGCCAGCCGATGCCGTAGGAGAAGGAATAGGCCACGGCCAGCAACAGCGACAGGAAAGCCAGCGACCAGTTCACCGCCGGCCAGGCCGGCGGGCGGTTCTGCCATTGTAGCCCGGCATAGTACCACAGCGCCGCGATGCCGATCGCGAACATGGCGATGTTGATCAGGCGGAAGAGCTTCTTGCGCGTCATGCTGGTCAGCGACCACGCGCCGCGCCGGCCAGGTGGCCCATCACGGCATCGAAACTGAGCGCCGCCTGCCGGAGCACCGCGGGACGCTGGGCGCTGACCTGCTCGCGGCGGGGCGCAGCATTGTCCCGGAGCTTCGCCACCTCGGCGCAGAGTCGCTCGGCGGAGAGCTCCCCGGCCGGGATGATCAGGTCCTCGCCGCCGAAATAACCGAGCAGCTCGGAATATTTGAAGCTCCAGCTAATCGTCAGCGGCGGCACGCCGCAAGCGAGCGCCGCGACGGTCGCATGATAGCGCGAGGTGATCGCGAAGCTCGCCTCCGAGAAGATCGCCCGCAGGATCTTCGCATCTGCCGGCGGATCGATCACGATGGTCCGCTCGCGATTGGCGATACGCTCGTGCAATGCCTTCGCTTCGGCGATGTCGTTGTTCTTGCCGGCATCGGTGTTGAGGCTGTGCGGCAGGATGGCGACGAAGATGCCGGCCTGGTTGAGCTGGTCGGCCGCGGCGGCGAGCGCGCCGAGGTAATCGACGCCGGCCGCCTCGCAGGCGCGCCGCGTGACCCGGCTGGGCGAGACGATGACGAAGGGCGCGCCGCGCATCGCCGCCGGAACGAGCTGCCGCGCCGCGGCGAAATCCCCCTCGGAAAGCGCGAGCAGGAAGCTGCAATCGGGTGCGTCGGGAGCTTTGATCCCGATCCCGGCCAGTTGCCGCGCCGACTGCGCGCCGCGGGCGACGACAGCCGCGCAACGCCTCAGCGCCCAGTGCGAGATCGCCTTCCAGTAACCGGACCGGAACGGGCCGAGCGACTGGGCCAGCTTGAAGTGCGGAACCCCGGCGGCGAAGGAGGGGATGCAGCAGGCGAGGTTGTAGGCCAGGAGCGGCAGCCCCCGACCCTCGACGAAAGCGATGCCGGAGAGATCGACGATCGCGTCGCATTCAGCGATCCGCCGCAGATGCCCGAAGGCGAATTTGCGCACAAAGCGGGGACCGGTCACAAGCGCGACCAGGTTGGCGAGGATCGCCAGGCTGAAATCGACGGCGAGGAACTTGAGCGGCGGGATCGGCGCGATCTCCATCTCGCCGCGCAGCGGCGAGGCCCGATCGGCCTCCGGATAAATCGAGAACAACCGCAGCTCCGGCGCGGGGTCGAGCCGCTGCATCTGCTGACGCACCGTCTCCAGCATCGCCTGCCCACCCATATTGCCGGTGAGCGTCACGCCGACGATGCCGACACGCAGCCGGCCCGTACCTGTCGAGCGCTGCGTCATGCGCCCGGCCCGGACGATGCGCCGGGCTTGCGGACGGTCACCGTCATGATGTCACCGAGATTGAGCGGAACCTTCCAATCCGGCGGGATCGGCAGGCTCCATTTCGCGGCGCGATAAAAGCCTAGCGCCCGCAGGCCCTTGTGGACCAGAAAGGAGACGCTGACCAGCTTGGCCGGCCGCGAGATCGTCACGTCCTTCGCTCCGAGATCGGCGAACAGCCGCCTGGCCGAGGCCTCGGTATAGAACTGCATGTTTCCTGGCGGGATCATAAGCGGCCAGCGCGCCTTGGCGATCCGCGCCGCGAGCGAGCCGGCATCCGGCATGGTCAGGACCAAATGCCCGCCCTCGGCGACGCGATCCAGCAGCCGTGCCGCCGTCTCGTGCGGCGCCTGGAAGCCCGAGAACACGTCCCACAGCGTGACGACGTCGTAGCGCTTCGGGTTCTCCTCCTGCGCCAGCGCATCGCCGAGTCTGACCCGGGCACCGATTCGCGCCGCCTGATCGACAGCGGTCTGCTCGATCTCGAGCCCCTCTGCGTCGAAATCATCCTTCGCCGCCAGCACGAAATAACCGACGCCGCAGCCGACATCGAGCAGGCTGCCGCGCATGCCCGCCGCCTTCAGCGACGCCACGCGCCGGCGCGCGTTGACCAGCGGTGGATAGTTTTCCGCCTCGGGCTTCAGCGACCCGTCGGCATTGTGCGGCGCCGACTGCTGGCTCGTGCCGTAGAAATAGCGCGAGTAGATTTCGCTGAAGAGGTCCTTGGAGCTCTCGCCTTCGGCCCAGAGATGGCCGCAATCACCGCAGCGCCTGACGGTGTAGACCGGCCGCGAGCTCAGATCGTCGCGGGCGACCATATAGGCAAGAGAGATCGCTCCTGACCGGCAGATAGGGCAACCGCTCGTGGTCAATGTCGCTGCGCTCCGGCCGAATGCGGCTCGATGAAAGGACCCAGGCCATGCGTGTCCCGCTCTCGAGAGCGCCGGCAGCGACCTGGCCGCCCCGGTATCGACGCCGGTCGGGTAGCGGGTTGCCCATCATTAATCAAGCCCCGCGGGCGCACGCCAAGGCCGCCCCGGATCAGGACGGGTGATAGCGCCAACGCTGGACGAGGTCCTTGTAGCGCTCCTCGCCGAGGCCGAAGCGGACCAGGCGGGCGGCGATATCCTTGTTGGCCACGATCCACATCGAGAACGGGTCTGAATAAAGCGGGCTCGCCGCGAAGCCGAGCGCGCCGCCGTCGATACAAGAGAGCAAGGCCCGGTCCTCCCCGATCCGCATCAGATGCAGGGCGTCGGACACCAGGATCAGGTTGCGCCCCGGCGCGGCGATCTGGCGCAAAGGGCAGATCGCCGCCAGGTTCGACAGCGTATCGTAGGAGCCGCCATCGGCTGCCGCGACATCATTACGCCCCAGCATCGCTCTCGCCCGCTGCGCCTGGGTCTCGGCGCCGACGGCGCTGCGCCAGGGGCGATAGCCGCCGACGAAGAGCAGCCGATCGACCTTGCCTTCGCGCAACAAAGCGACTGCACGCTCGAAGCGCTGCGTATGGAACGGCTCGGCGCTGTTATAGAACACGACCGCGGCCGCAGGGCCTGCGGTCGCGGGCAGCATCTCGCGGCCATATCGCGCATCCGCATAAAGCCACAGTGCAAACACGGCCGCGGTATCCGCAACCAGAAGCGCCGCGACTGCTCCGACGAACCGGCGCCACCGGCGCCGGCGCCTTGCCGGAGCCCGGATGTCGGAGCCGGTCGCCGCATCGGCCATGTTCAGATCCCGGCTTCGAACCGTTCACCCCAGATGCCGAGGTTGACGATCCGCCAGAGCAGGAAATCGACGGGCTTGCGCCCCTCCAGCATGTCGGCTGCAAGCGCGCGCACGCCATCGGCGTTGAACAGCCCGGGATAGCGCCGCAGCGTCGCCTCGACGCCTTCGGTCATCATTCCCTTGAGCGGCCCCCGGAACCAGGCCTGTTCTGGTGTGGCAAAGCCGAGCTTGTCACGCCGCTGCAGCACGGCCGGCGGCAGGACCGCCTCCATGGCGCGGCGCAACACCCGCTTGGTGTCGCCGCCGACGATCTTGTGGTCGTTGCCGAGGGCCAGGCTGAACTCGACCAGCGGATGATCGAGGAACGGCACGCGCGCCTCGATCCCGTGCGCCATCGAATTGCGATCCTCCCAGTGCAACAGCATCGACAGGTTCGAACCATAGGTCAGGTTCATGCACAGCGTCCGCAGATCGGTGACCGGCGGCAGGCCGAGTTCGACGCGGGCGCGCTCGAAGGCGGTGCGATCCGAGCCCTGCGCCTGCAGCAGTTCGCCGCCGAGCCAGTCGTGCTGGGTCAGCGCCCTGTGCCGGTTGCGCAGCATGCCGGCGAGGCCGGTCGGCAGCAGCGGGATCAGCGCATGCTTCGCCTGCTGGGCGATCGGCACGCCATGCCAGGCCTGGCGCTCCCGCATGGTGCGCAGCGCCTCGGCGAGCTTGAGCTGCTTGATCAGCCCGGCCAGATGGAAAGAAAAGCTGTGATGGTAGCCGCCGAGCGGCTCGTCGGCCCCCTGCCCGTCCAGCATCACCTTGACGCCGACGCGGCGCGCTTCCTCGAACACGCACCATTGTGCAAAGATCGAGGTCGAGCCGAAGGGCTCGTCCTGGTGCCAGGTGATGTCCGCCGCGCGCGCGAACACCTCTTCCGCCTTTGGGAAGATGAAATGCGGCTGCGTATGCGCATGCGCGACGACCGCGTCCATGAACGGCTTCTCGTCGACGCTCTTCTCGGCGTAGCAGGCCGAGACGGTATTGACCTTCGCTCCGCCGGCGCTGGAGCCCATCATCTGCGACATCAGGCAGACGATGCTGGAGGAATCGAGCCCGCCCGACAGGCAGGATCCAACCGGGACATCCGAGCGCAGGTGGAGCCTGACAGCGTCTGCCAGCATGGCGTGGAAACGCTCGGCGGCTTCCTTCTCCCCGATGGCGATCTCGCCGGCGCTCGCCGGATACCAGCGCTGGACCGGCACGACGGGCGCGCCGGCACGGCTGGCATCGATCATGACGCTTTCACCTCCGCGAATCTGGACGATGCCCTCGAACATCGTCTCGGAGGTGTGGTCGGAAATGCCCGAGGCGAGGAAATCATGCACGCGGGGGACATTCATCCGCCCGGAGAGGCCGGGCAGGCCGAGCAATTGCTTGATCTCGGAACCAAACGCGACGCCGCGCGGCGTCGCGGCGAGGTAGAGCGGCTTGATGCCGTAGCGGTCGCGCGCCGCAAAAAGGGTCTTGTCGCGATCATCCCAGATCAGGAAAGAAAACATACCCCGCAGCCGCGGCAGCGCTGCCTCGCCCCAGAGCATGTAGGCGCGCAGCAGCACTTCCGAATCGGATTCGCTGGCGAAGACCTCGCCCTTCGCACGCATCTCCTCGCGCAATTCGATGTAGTTGTAGATCTCGCCGTTGAAGACGAGGTGATAGCGGCCGGATGCGTCCGCCATCGGCTGCAGGCCGGCATCGGACACGTCGATGATCGCGAGGCGCCGATGACCGAGCGCAATCGGGCCGGCAGGGCTCGAGTAGGTCTGCCAGCCGCTGCCATCGGGCCCGCGATGCGCGACGATGTCGATGCGCGCGCGCTCGGGCTCGAACCCCACAGATGCAAACAGGCCGCACATCGCGCTTCAGATCCTCGCTCGGCAAGCGGCTCTCTTATCCGAGGAGGAGCGTCGGCAAAAGCCCGCGCCAAGCCGAACCGGCCTGCGTCACAGCTCGGCCTCGACCGCCAGATAGCTGCCGCTGCCCGCCGTGGTCAGCAGAGCTGTATAAGAAACGCCGGCAGACAGCGCCGCCGAGCTCAGGATCAGCGACAACATCGCCCCATGCGCGGCGCTGCCCGTGACGCCAGTCACAGGACTCTCGGAGAAAACGCGGCGATTGAGCCCGGATTGGGTCACATTGGGGTTGTTCGCGCGTAGCGGCGCCGGCAAGGCGATGCCGACCGACAGCTCGCCGGTATCGATCAGCTGTCCGGCCGCCAGGCGCACGCCGGCGGCGCCGGGATGCAGCACATGGCAATAGCGCGCCGCCAGCCAGCCTTCTTCGGGGCGCCCTTGCCACGGCGTCGCTCCGGTTCCGACCTCCAGCCTGACTCGGCCGAAGCTGACCGCGCCTGCACCGCTACGGGCGAGCTTGACCGTGATGTTGCCGGTATCGCCCGCACCGGTGGTCAGGGTGATGCTGCGCCGGCCGGCGCCGGCTGCGATCGTTCCGCTCGCCGAGCCGACGGTCACCGCCAGATTCTGCGTAGGCGCTTCGACGGAGAGCGTGACGGTCGTCGAAGCCAGGGACATCAGCCCCCAGAAGGCGCGCTCGACCACTTGTGCGATCTCGCCGGACGCCAGCGTCAGGACATCGCCGGCGAGCGTCATGCTGCTGGCGCCGCTCGCCTTCCAGCGATCATAGCCATAGACCCCATTCGCCAGCGCTCCGCCGGCGAAGGCGCGCTGGTTGATCTGGAAGTCGCCGTTGATCAGCAGGTTCTGCCGCGGAATCTCGCGAGCCCAGGTGCTGGCGGGCAAGGTCACCAGCCCGGTCGTCCGGTCGACGACCAGCGCCTCGGTCCAGTTCCCGCCGTCGGGGCTGACCTTGATCCGGAGCTGGTCGTCGCCGGCGAGCCCGATCTCGGCCCGGCCGGACCAGTTGTCCTGGAAGAGCAGGCTCGCCGTCTGCGACGCGCTCGCCTTGTTCAGCTTGAGGCGGTGATCGGTACCGGCATGGTTGAACAGGCTGGCATCGGCCGAAACGGCGAGCCTGTTTGTCGTGTCGGCGGCCGTGTTCACGCCCCAGAGCGCCGCTCCCAGGCTGCTTTCCGGCTGCGAGCGGCGCCATTGCGTACCGGTCCAGACATGATGCTCGGCCTCATCCGTCACCCAGGCCTGCCAGCCGGCGCGCGGTGGCAGGAAGTTCCAGGCGCCGTCCTCGAAGATGGCGAGTTCGTCCTGATGTCCGGCGAAGACGCCAGTGCCACCGGCCGGCACGATATAGGCCGAGGTCTCGGCCGGTGAAGCCGGCGGCACGGTCTGCGTCCGGCTGGCGACGACGAGATGCACCAGCGCATCGAGCCGCATCAGCGCATCATTGTGGGTGACGTGTTTCTGCGCCTGCCCGGCGGCGAGCAGGGGCAGGCCAAGACGCGGCGTATCGCTCATGGGACCTCGCAGGATCGGACCGGCGCGCGGAAAGCACGCCATGCCAGCCGATTATGCGGGCACCGGAAGCAGCGGGGATTGATTGCGGATCTGTCCCCGTCTTCCCCGTCAATCGAGCTCGAACGCGTCCTTGTAGTTGAGCTTCAGCGCCGGGTCCTGCTCCTCCTTGCGCAGCAGGCAGTTGCCGACGACGAGCAGTTCGATCTCCGAGCCCATGAAGCAGCGGAAGGCGTCGCTCGCCGTGCAGACGATCGGCTCGCCGCGGACGTTGAAGGAGGTGTTGACCACGACCGGACAGCCGGTCAGCGCCTTGAAGCGGCAGATCAACCGGTGATAGCGCGGGTTCGTGTCGGCATGCACCGTCTGGATGCGGGCGGAATAGTCGACATGGGTGACGGCGGGAATCGTCGAGCGCGGCACGTTCAGCTTGTCGATGCCGAACAGCGCCTTCTCCTCCGCCGTCATTTCGCGGCGCAGTTCCTCGCGGACATCGGCGACGAGCAGCATGTAAGGGGAATCGCCGTCGAGCTCGAACCAGTCGGCGACGTCCTCGCGCAGCACCGAGGGTGCGAACGGCCGGAAGCTCTCGCGGTATTTCACCTTGAGATTGAGCGTCTTCTGCATCGCCGGGGAGCGCGGATCGCCGAGGATCGAGCGGCCACCCAAGGCACGCGGGCCGAACTCCATCCGCCCCTGCATCCAGCCGACCGCCTTGCCGTCAGCGAGGCCCTGGGCGGTCAGATCGATCAGCGCCGCATCGTCGAGAACCTCGAACCTCGCTCCCGCCGCCGTCAGCTCGGCCTCGATCTCGGCCTGGCTGAACTCCGGCCCGAGATAGCTGCCGCGCATCGCATCGCCCTTCGCAGGCACCGCGCGCGGCTTGCCGTGGAAGAGGTGGTAGCCCGCCAGAGCCGCCCCGAGCGCACCGCCGGCGTCGCCCGCCGCCGGCTGGATCCACAGGCCGTCGAACAGGCCTTCGCGCAGCAGCTTGCCATTGGCGACGCAGTTGAGCGCGACGCCACCGGCGAGACAGAGATTCGTCATGCCGGTCTCGGCCCGGACCGAGCGGGCGAGCCTGAGCACGATCTCCTCGGTCACCGCCTGGACCGAGGCCGCCATGTCCATGTGGAACTGCGTCAGCAATTGCTCGGGCTTGCGGACCGGCTCGCCGAACAGGGCGGCGAACCTGTCATTGGTCATCGTCAGGCCGACGCCGTAGTTGAAATAGCTCTGGTCGAGCTGGAAGGATCCGTCCTCCTTCAGGTCGACGAGCTTCTCCAGCATCAGCTTGGCGAAGCGCGGCTCGCCATAGGGCGCGAGCCCCATCACCTTGTACTCGCCGGAATTGACCTTGAAGCCGATGTAATAGGTCACGGCCGAGTAGAGCAGCCCGAGCGAATGCGGGAAATGCAGCTCCTTGTGGACCTTGAGGTCGTTCCCCCTGCCGATGGCGAGCGTCATCGTCGCCCATTCGCCGACCCCGTCCATGGTCAGCACCGCCGCCTCCTCGAAGGGCGAGGGGTAGAAGGCCGACGCGGCATGCGAGAGATGATGCTCGGTGAAGAGCAGCTTCCCGACATCGAAACCGGGCGAAAGCTTCTTCAGCTCCTTGGCGATGATCTGCTTCTGGAACAGCTTTTCGCGCAGCCAGAGCGGCATCGCCATGCGGAACGAGGTGAATCCGGCAGGCGCGAAGGAGAGATAGGTCTCGAGCAGGCGCTCGAACTTGATGAAGGGCTTGTCGTAGAAGACGACCGCGTCGAGTTCCTCCAACCCGCAGCCGGAGACCGAGAGGCAGTACTCAACCGCGTGCCTGGGGAATTCGGCGTCGTGCTTCTTGCGCGTGAAGCGCTCCTCCTGCGCTGCCGCCTCGATCCGCCCGTCGACGACCAGCGCCGCCGCGCTGTCGTGGTACAGGCCCGAAATCCCGAGAATGCGCATCGCGGCCCGGACGCTCAGAACAGCGTGTAGATGAAGGGCGCGATCGCACTGCCCTTGGTCAGGAACAGCAGGCCGCCGAGCAGCACGCACATCAAAAGGATCGGCACCAGCCAGAACTTCTTTCGCGCCGCCATGAAGCGGAAGAACTCGCGCAGGAACGACATCGCAGCAATCCCGTCAGAACTGGTCTTTCATCGAGACCGGCTCCGGCCCCGGCGGATCACGGACGATCCAGTAGCTCTTCGCCTCCGGCTGCTTCTTCAGCCGCAGAAAGTCCTTGCCGACCAGCCGGGCGATGAAGGCCATCGGCGTGAAGACAAGGAAGAACAGGATGCCGAGCACGATCGGGTTGATGATCGCCGCCAGCAGCAGGCCGAACTTCATCCAGAGCCTGTTCAGCGGCGCCAGCACTGCCGGCCGGATCAGCGCCACCGCGAGGAAGCCGGCCGCGACCAGGGCAAGCCAAGGCCAGGCTCGGCCGTGATGCCAGGCATTGTAAAGACCGACCAGCGCGAAGAAGCCGGCGAAGACGAAGCCGAAGGAGCGATCGCTCGATCCTTCGTGGTCGTCATGGCCGGCTCCGGCCTGAAATTCGTGATGGACGCCCTTCGACAAGCCGCCGCTCCTGTTCAGGCGGCATCCTCTAGGCGATTAAAGGGGGAAGGTCGAGGGCGCGTGCCTCAGCTCAGCATCCGCGTATCGCCGCAGACCGAAATCTCCTGCCCGGAGATCGTCTTGGCGAAGGGCGAGGCCAGAAAGACGATCTGCTTGGCGATGTCGTTGGGATCGACGAACTGCTTGATCGAGACGCCGGCGAAGAGCCGATGCGTCATCTCGTCATGCGAGACGTTGAGCGAGCGCGCCTTGTTGGCGATCACGCTCTGGATGCGCGGTCCGTCGACGAGGCCGGGGCAGATCGCGTTGGCGCGGATGCCGAATTCGCCGAGCTCGGCCGAGAGCGCCTTGGTGAAGCCGATCACGCCCCATTTCGCCGCGGCATAGGGCGAGCGCAGCGGAAAACCATGCTTGCCGGCCTGGCTGGAGAGATTGACGATCGAGGCGTTCTTCGACTGCTTGAGGTGCTCGACCGCGAGCCGCGTGCAGTTGAACTGGCCGGTCAGGTCGATGGCGACGCAGCTGTCCCAGTCCTCCGGCGCGATCTCGTCGACGCGCCCGGTCGGCCCGGCGATGCCGGCATTGTTGACCAGGCAATCGAGCCCGCCGAGTGCGGCCAGCGCCTCCTCGAACAGCCTTGCGACCGCCTTGCGGTCGGAGACGTCGCAGACCGAGCGCGTGATCGCAGGATCGCTCTCAGCCATCTCGGCCAGCGCCTTCTCGTCGACATCGCAGATATGGACCTTCGCCCCTTCCGCCGCGAAGGCGCGCGCCGTCGCCCGGCCGATGCCGTTGGCGCCCGCCGTCACCAGAACGCGCAATCCCTTGATCGTCAGATCCATCGTTTCCGTCCCTTTTCCTTCATTCTTCGGCCGACTGGCTACTCTGCCAGCCGCGCCGTCCGTTCGATATGGTCCGCAGCGGCGCTGATGTCCTCGACCAGCGCCTGCCGCGCCGCCGCCGGGTCGCGTCGTCGCAGGGCATCCAGCAATTGCGCATGGGCGACGACGGCGCTGCCGCCATCGAGCCGGCGCGGCTCGTGCCGCATGTCGAGATTGAGGATCGGCCCCGCCTTGAGCCAGAGTCGGGAGATCATCTCGATCAGCGACGGCATGCCGGCGGCTTCGTAGAGCGCGAAATGCAGGTCGCGATTGGCGCCGACCGCGGCGGCCGGGTCCGGCGGGTCCTTCGCCGCCGCCAGGAACGCCGCCTCATGTTGGGCGACCACGGCGATCTGCGCGTCGGTGATCACCTTCGTCGCTTCCTCGGCAGCGAAGCCCTCGACCACCAGCCTGATCCGGGTGAGCTCGCGGAACTGCGCCAGCGTCAGCACCGGCACCCGCACCGCCCGCCCCGGCAGGACCTCCAGTGCCTTGTCCGCCGCGAGCCGGCTCACCGCCTCGCGCACCGGCATCATCGAGACGCCGAGCGCCTCGGCGACGCGGCGCAGCGAGAGCTTCTCGCCAGGCGCCAGCCGCCCGGCGATCAGCAGCGCCCGAAGCTCGCCGGTGACCCGTTCGCCCAGCGTCTCGTGCTGGAGCGAGCCGACCTCGTCGAGCGCCGACACCTCTCCCAGCTTCCCCGCTCCGGGGGAGGCAAGCCGCATAGGCGGCGCAACAGAGGGCTGGACTCGGGCAACCATGTCTGCCAACCTAACTGTGATCACAGATCACGACAAGCGGTCCGAGACCGCAGAGTGAAGAAGACGATCCATGCAATCCGACGCCGAAGCGCGCGGGCGAGTTCTGGGAGGAACGGAATGTCAGAGCAGTCAAGGATCAAGGGCCTCTCGCGTCGTCAGACGCTCGTCGGGCTCGGCGCGGCGGCCACGGGCCTCGTCGCCAGCCCGGCGGTCATCCTCGCACAGACGTCGGATGCGATCCGCTTCGGGCACCTGACGCCGCGCACCGGCTTTCTCGGCCCGCTCGGCGAATACGGTGTGATGGCCGCCGATCTCGCCGCCGAGGAGATCAACGCCTCCGGCGGCATCAACGGCCGTAAGCTCGAACTGCTCAAGGAGGATTCGGTCAACCCGCAGACCGCATCGACCAAGGCCGAGCGCATGATCGAACGCGACAAGGTCGCCTGTATCATCGGTGAGATCTCGTCGGCCTCATGTCTGACGATCTCGCAGGTCGCGGCCCGCAACAAGACGCTCTTCCTCAACACCGGCGGCAATTCCGACGCGCTGCGCGGCGAGAGCTGCAACCGCTACATGTTCCATGTCGAGCACCAGAACTCGATGTATGTGAAGAGCGCCGGCCGCTCGCTGCTGGCCCAGGGATTGGTCAAGGGCAAGAAGTGGTTCTCGCTCACCGCCGACTACGCCTTCGGCCATGACCTCAGCAAGGTCGCCAAGCGCTTCATGGAGGCCAATGGCGGCCAGTTCGCCGCCGACAAGCTGGTGCCGACCGACGCGACCGACTTCTCGGCGCTGCTGCTGGAGATCCGGGCGGCCAAGCCCGACCTCGTCATCTCCAATCTTGCCGGCAACCAGATCACCAATTTCCTCAAGCAGTATTCCGAATTCGGCCTGACCTTCCCGGTCGCCGGCTTCGGCTTCGACACGGCCCTCGCCTGGGCCGCCGGCAAGGACAATTTCGGCGGCATCTGGCCCTGCGTCTGGCATCATCTGATCGACACGCCATCGACCAAGGCGTTCGTCGCCGCCTTCACCAAGAAATACGGCAAGCCGCCGGAGAACCAGGCCTGGGGCGACTATGTCGGCGTCAAGGTCATGGCCCAGTCGATGAACGAATTGAAATCGACCGACACCGCCAAGATCCTCGAGCATCTCGAGAAGGGCGCGAAGTTCGACGTGATGAAGCCGCGCCAGGGCTATTTCCGCGCCTCCGACCACCAGCTGATCAGCGAGATGTACACGATCACCGCTCTGCCGGCGGCGCAGGTCAAGAACCAGTGGGACCTCTTCACCTCCTCGCCGCCGGTGCCCGGCCCGAACGAGGATATGGAGGTGATCGCCACCCAGGGCGACGAAGCCGTCTGCAAGATGAGCTGAATTCGTTCGGCGTCATTCTCGGGCGAAGCGAAGCGCAGACCCGAGAATCTCATGACTAGCAGGCGCCGGCTGGCGCCTCCTTCGGCCTGAGATGCTCGGGTCAAGCCCGAGCATGGCGGCTCAGCATGTCATCCCCACGCACAAGTCCGCAAAGGCCATCCCTTGCTCACCCTTTTCATCCAGCAGGTGCTGAACGGGCTGCTCGACGGGGTCTATTACCTCCTGATCGCCCTCGGCCTGTCGCTGATCTTCTCGCTCGGCGGCATCGTCAACCTGGCGCATGGCGCCTTCTATGCGATCGGTGCCTATCTCACGATCGTGCTCGCCCCCCATATCGGCTTCGGCGGCGCGATCATCGCCTCGCCGGTGCTGGTCGCGCTGATCGGCATCGTCATCGAGCGCGGGCTCTTCCAGCGCTTCTACCGATCCGATCCGATCCTCTCGCTGCTGCTGACCTTCGGCCTCGCCATGGTCGCCGAGCAGAGCCTGCGCATGATCTTCGGCGCGCCGCCGCTCTCCTTCTCGATCCCGCCTGAATTACGCGGCCAGCTCTTCATCGGCGACTTCATCTATTCGCGCTATCGCGCCCTGCTGATCCTGATCGCCGCCGCCTGCGTGCTCGGCCTCTGGTTCCTCTTGCAGCGCACCGCATTCGGCCGCGTCGTGCGCGCCGGCGTGCAGAACCCCGACATGGTCGGCGCGCTCGGCATCTCGCTGCAGCCTTACATGATGACCGTCGCCGGCATCGGCATCGGCCTTGCCGGCCTCGCGGGCGTGCTGCTCGCACCAATCTATTCGATCCATCCGGCCATGGGCCAGGAGATCATCACGCCGGCCTTCGTCGTCGTCGTCATCGGCGGGCTCGGCTCGTTCTGGGGCGTCGTCGTCGCCGCACTGATGGTCGGCCTGGTCAAGGGCATCACCATCGGCCTTGGCCTGACGCAATGGTCGACCGCGGTGATCTACCTGATGATGCTGCTCGTCCTGCTCTTCCGTCCGCGCGGCCTATTCGGCGAGCGCATCCAGCGCTTCGAGTGAGGCCGACATGACCAGCTCCCAGCGCGATTATCTTCCGCTCGTCCTCGCCGCCATCGGTCTCGCCATCCTGCCCTCGCTGATGCATGCGGTCGGGCTCGGCACCACCTCGGCCACCGAGGTCGTCGTCTTCGCCATCGCCTGCATGGCGCTGAATATCCTCGTCGGCACCACCGGGCTCGTCTCCTTCGGCCATGGCGCCTGGTTCGGCATCGCCGCCTATGCGGCGGGCCTGATCCAGCGCAACTGGCTGCCCGGCCAGTTCGCCCTGCCGATCCTGCTGGCGGTCGCGCTCGTCGCTGTCATCGCCTTCGCCTTCGGCGCCCTGATCCTGCGTCGCCGCGGCGTCTATTTCTCGCTGCTGACCCTGGCGCTCGCCGCCATGATCTATTCGGTCGCCTTCCGCTGGACCTCGGTCACCGGCGGCGAGGATGGCTTAGGGGGCATCAAGCGCCCGCTCTTCGCCGGCATCGATTTCGAGACCGCCCAGCCCTTCTATGTGCTGGTGGCGACGATCGGCTTCGCCGTGGTCTACGGCCTCTGGCGCTTCCACCGCTCGCCGGTCGGCACCGTCCTCGTCGCGATCCGCGAGAACGAGCAGCGCGCCCGCTTCCTCGGCTACGCCACCACCCGCTACAAGCTCGTCGCCTTCACCGTCTCGGCCGCGCTGACGGGGCTTGCCGGCACGCTCCTGCTCTTCAACAACCGCATGACCTCGGCCGAGCCGATCTCAGTCGCCTTCTCCGGCGAATTGCTGGCGATGGTGGTGATCGGCGGCATGCGCTCTTTCCTCGGCCCGGCGCTGGGCGCGCTCTTTTTCGTCGTCTTCCGCGACCTGCTCTCCAGCGTCACCGAGAACTGGCTGTTCTGGTTCGGACTGCTCTTCGTCGCCTTCATCGTCTTCTCGCCGGACGGCCTCGTCGGCGTCGGCCAGCGCCTGCTCAAGCCTTTCCGCAAGCAGGCGGCCGAGGATGCGGCTATGTCGGCCCGCAAGGCCGGCGCAGTCGAGCTTCCAGCCTTCATGAAGCCGGCCGACGCCGGCGACGGCACCATCCTGACCGCGACCGGCCTCGCCAAGAGCTTCGGCGGCATCAAAGCTGTCGAGAACGTCGATATCGCCATGCGCGATCGCAAGCTGCATGCGCTGATCGGCCCGAACGGCGCCGGCAAGACCACCGCCTTCAACCTGATCTCCGGCATGTTCGCGCCCGATCGCGGCGAGGTCCGGCTGCGCGAGCGCAATGTCGCCGGCCTCTCGCCCGAGGCGATCACGCGGGCTGGCATCGGCCGCGCCTTCCAGATCACCAACCTGTTTCCCACCCTTTCGGTCGCCGAGAACGTCCGCCTTGCCGTGCAGGCAAGGGCGCCGGAGCGCTTCGGCTTCTGGCGCTCGGCCGGCACCCTTGGGCAGGTCAATGACGAGACCCGCCAGGTCGTCGAGACCATGGGCCTTTCCGGCATCGAGCGGGCCGAGGCCGGCTCGCTCAGCTATGGCGGCCAGCGCCTGCTCGACATGAGCCTCGCGCTCGCCACCAGCCCGCGCGTGCTGCTGCTCGACGAGCCGCTCGCCGGCCTCGCCGCGGCCGAGCGCGAGCGCGTCGGCAACCTCATCAAGTCGATCTCGACCGATCTGCCGGTGCTGCTGGTCGAGCACGACATCGACCGCGTCTTCGCCATCGCCGACCATGTCACGGTGATGAACGAAGGCTCGGTGCTGGTCGACGGCACGGTCGAGGACGCCCGCTCCTCGCCCAAGGTGCAGGAGGTCTATATCGGCTCCGGCGCCCATGCGCTGGCCGAGAAGCCGCGCGAGAGCGCCGCTGGCTCCAAGATCCTGCTCGGCCTCAATGAGGTCGACACCTGCTACGGCAAGAGCCACATCCTGCGCGGCGTCAGCTTCGGCGTGCACGAAAACGAGATCGTCGCGCTGCTCGGCCGCAACGGCGCCGGTAAGTCGACCCTGCTCAAGACCATCACCGGCATCGCCCCGCCCGCCTCCGGCTCGATCAGCCTTGCCGGCAACGACATCGCCCGCCTGCCGCCGGCTGGGATCGCCCGCGCCGGCATCGCTTATGTCCCGCAGGGGCGCGGCCTCTTCGCCGGCATGAGCGTCAAGGACAATATGGAGCTCGGGCGCCTGCGCCGCCGCACCGGCAACGGCACGCACTGGGAAGACGAGAAGATCTTCGCGTTCTTCCCGCGCATTCGGGAGCGCTGGCAGTCGCCGGCCGATTATCTCTCCGGCGGCGAGCAGCAGATGGTCGCGGTCGCCCGCGCCCTCTCCGGCGACACCAAGGTGCTCCTGCTCGACGAGCCGTTCGAGGGCCTGGCGCCGGCCGTGGTCGAGGAGCTGTTCGAGGCCTTCGACAAGCTGCGCAAGGAGATCGCCATCGTCATCGTCGACCACCATCTCGACCTCGCGCTGGCGCTCTCCGACCGCACCGTCGTGCTCGAGCGCGGCCAGGTCACCCATATCGGCCCCTCGCGCGCGCTGAGCCAGGACCTTGCGCTGCGGCGGCAGGTGCTGTGGCTGTGATGGATGGTCCCCGTCTTTCCGGGGCTTCGCGCAGCGAAGAGCCCGGAATCCATAACCATTGCCGGTTCCGGAAGAATCGCCACCATTGTCGCGCCTTACCCACGACCACCTGCGGTAATGGGTTCCGGGCTCACGCCTGCGGCGTGCCCCGGAATGACGGCGTGGTTCCCGCCCGTATGACCATGGATGTTTCCGCATGACCAAGATCGCCATCGTCGGCTCGGGCCTGATCGGCCGCGCCTGGGCCACCGTCTTCGCCAGCCACGGCTTCGAGGTCGCGCTGCACGACGTGAAGCCGGAGGCCGCCAAGGCCGCCCGCATCCATATCGGCAAGAATCTGAAGGAGCTCGCCGGCCACGGCCTGGTCGATGATCCCGCGGGCTCGCTCGCCCGCATCCGCGTCGCCAAGGACCTCGCCGACGCCTTGAAGGGCGTCGCGCTGGTGCAGGAGAACGGGCCGGAGACAATCGAGGCCAAGCGCGAGCTCTTCGCGCAGATGGATGTGCTCGCTCCGGCCTCCGCGATCCTGGCCTCCTCGACCTCCTTCATCATGGCTTCGACCTTCTCGGAAGAGTTGAAGGGGCGGGCCCGCTGCCTCGTCGCCCATCCGGTCAACCCACCGCATCTGGTGCCGATCGTCGAACTCGCCCCGGCGCCCTGGACCGATCCCGAGGTCGTCGCCAAGGCCAAGCGCCTTTACGAGCAGGCCGGCCAGGTCGCGATCATGCTACGCAAGGAGAAGCCCGGCTTCGTGCTCAATCGGCTGCAGGCGGTGCTGCTGGCCGAGGCCTTCCGCCTCGTCGGCGAGGGCGTCGCCAGCGCCGAGGATGTCGACAAGACCATCCGCGACGGGCTCGGCCTGCGCTGGTCCTTCATGGGCCCGTTCGAGACGATCGAGCTCAATGCGCCGGGCGGGATCCCCGATTACTGCGCGCGCTATTCCGAGTCGCTCGACCGCATGGTCAAATCCTCCGAAGGGCTCGGCAATCCGTTCAAGCCGGAGACGGTCGCCGAGGTCATGCGCGAATGGCGCGGCGCGCAGGAGGCCAGCCGCGTCAAGCGCCTCAGCGACTGGCGCGACAGCCGCCTCGCGGCTCTGCAGGCGCATAAGCGCGCCGCGAAGCGCAAGCCCAGTTGATGCGTCCTCCCCTCAGCCCTCATCCTGAGGAGCCGCACAGCGGCGTCTCGAAGGATGCTCCAGCTATCCCCGGAACCTCCTGGAGCATCCTTCGAGACGCGATCTGCGATCGCTCCTCAGGATGAGGGCTATCCCTTCAGCAGTCGAACAGCCGGAGCTCTGACCATGGCCAAGAACCGCAAAGTCATCATCACCTGCGCCGTGACCGGCGCGATCCATACGCCCTCGATGTCGCCCTATCTGCCGGTGACGCCGGACGAGATCATCGATGCCGCCGTCGGCGCGGCCGAGGCCGGCGCGGCTCTGGTCCATGTCCATGCCCGCAATCCCAAGACCGGCCAGCCCGACCAGTCGCCGGAGGCCTTTGAGCCCTTCCTGAAGGTGATCAAGCAGCGCTCGAACTGCGTGATCAACATCACCACCGGCGGCGCCCCGACCATGCTGGTCGAGGAGCGGCTCAAGCCTTGCGCCCATTTCAAGCCCGAGGTCGCCTCGCTCAACATGGGCTCGATGAATTTCGGGCTCTACCCGATGCTGAACCGTTTCAAGGAGTTCAAGCACGACTGGGAGCGACCCTATCTCGAAGGCTCTGACGACCGCGTCTTCAAGAACACCTTCAAGGACATCGCCAACATCCTGACGACCTGCGCCGAGAACGGCACGCGCTTCGAGATCGAGTGCTACGACATCGGCCATCTCTACACGCTGGCGCATTTCGTCGATCGCGGACTGGTGAAACCGCCATTCTTTGTCCAGTCGGTCTTCGGCCTGCTCGGCGGCATCGGCCCGCATCCCGAAGACGTCGCCCACATGAAGCGCACCGCCGACCGGCTCTTCGGCGACGACTATCACTGGTCGGTGCTCGGCGCCGGCCGCCACCAGCTCCCGATCGCGGCGATGGCGGTCGCGATGGGCGGAAACCTGCGCGTCGGCCTCGAGGATTCGCTCTGGCTCGGCCCCGGCCAGCTCGCCAGGTCGAACGCCGACCAGGTCCGCGCCGCCCGCAAGATCATCGAGGGCCTCGGCCTCGAGATCGCGACCCCGGACGACGCCCGCGAACAGCTCCAGCTCAAGGGCGCCGACAAGGTCGCGTTCTGAGATCACTCTGGATCGCGTCCGGCGAACTTGGCTCGCCGGGAGCCAATGGCTAAACCTCGCGGCCGATCCCAGAGCGAACTCGGCCGGCCGCGCAATTCATGCAGACTTTCACCTTCATCCTGATCCTGGTGATGGCCGTGGTGGCTTCGCAGCCGCTGACCCGGCTGTTCAGGATCGTCCCGCTGCCGATCATCCAGATCGGCCTCGGCGCAGCGCTTGCGTGGCCGACAGCCGGCTTCCATCCTAGGATCGATCCAGAGCTCTTCCTTCTGCTCTTCATCGCCCCGCTGCTCTTCGCCGATGCCTGGGAGGCGCCGAAGCGCGAATATCGCAAGCTGCTGCGGCCGATCCTGTCGCTCGCCTTCGGCCTGGTGTTCTTCACCACATTGTTCGGCGGCCTTGCCTTGCATTGGCTGGTGCCGTCCATGCCGTTGCCAGTCGCTTTCGCGCTCGCCGCCGTGCTCTCGCCGACAGATGCGGTCGCAGTCTCCGCCATCGTCGACAAGGAGACCGTGCCGAAGAACCTGATGCACATTCTCGAAGGGGAATCGCTGCTCAACGACGCGTCGGGTCTGGTGATCTTCCGCTTCGCGACCGCCGCGGCCCTGACCGGCAGCTTCTCGCTCTGGCAGGCCTCGCTCGCCTTCCTCCTCGCTGTGGCTGGCGGCATCGCCGCCGGCCTGCTCGCGGTCGTCGTCGTCTCCTGGACGTTGAAGCTGCTGGCGAAATTCGACCGGATCGCGCCGGAAGCGCAGGTGCTGGTCATCATGTTCCTGCCCTTCGCAGCCTTCCTCGCGGCGGAGGCCGTCCATGCTTCAGGCGTGCTCGCCGCCGTCGTTGCCGGACTCACCGTCGGGCGCACGCGCACGGCCAACCAGCTCAGCGTTTCCGCCTATATGCTCGCCCATTCGTTCTGGACGATGCTGGCCTTCCTCCTGAACGGCACGCTCTTCGTCCTCCTCGGCCTGCAATTGCCGGCGATCATCCGCACGGTCCCGCCGGCACTGATCGACACGCATTGGCTTTGGCAGCCGCTCGGCATCATCGTCGCACTGACACTCTGCCTGATCCTGCTGCGCTTTGTCTGGATCACCGTCGCCATCGCGCTGAGCCGCGTCGTCAGCCGGCGCCTTCGCCTGGAGCAGTTTCACACCACGCTGCGCACCCGGCTGGCCGGCTCGGTTGCGGGCGTGCGTGGCGCGGTGACGCTCGCCGGCGTGCTGTCATTCCCGGTGCTGGCGCTCGACGGCTCGCCCTTTCCCGGGCGCGATGCCGCAATTTTCCTGGCCGCCGGCGTGATCCTGCTCTGGCTGGCGATCGCCAGCCTGGGCCTGCCGCCGATCGTGCGCGGACTGGCAGCCGGGCATGGTGCCGCTCACGCCACCGAACTGCGACGGGCACGGATCGTTGCGACGGAGGCGGCGATCGCCCGCCTGGAGGGGGTCGCCCATCGCGGCGGCACCGACGGCGCCGCGACCGTCGACCAGGCCGTGGCGGAAGGCCTGATCGCAACCTATCGACGCCGGCTGGCCCTGCTCGACGACGGCCAGACGCCGCGCGAGGAGGCCGTGGCGCTGCAGCGGGCCGAGAGCGCTCTGCGCCATACTGCCCTCGCGGCCGAGCGCGAAGCGCTGCGCGACCTGCTTAGGAGCGGCGAGATCGACGATGTCACCTTCAACGCCCTCGCGCACGAACTCGCCCTGCACGACGTGCTCGCCGAGACGAGAACCAGGGCTCACTGACCGCTGGCGTCAGCTCCGCACCGCGAGAATGAACAGGCGCGGGAAGCGCAGCAGCACCTTGCCGTCCGGCTCGATTGGATAAGCCCGGGCGATCTTCTCGCGATAGACGGCGAGGAAAGCCTCGCGCTCCTCGCCCGAAAGCGGGTCGATATAGGGCTTCAGGCCCGTGCTCTTGAACCATTCGACGATCGCGTCATGGCCGGCGAGCGCATGGACATAGGTCGTCTGCCAGATATCGACCTCGCAGCCGGCCTCCATCAGCCAGCGCCGGTAATCCGAGAACGAGCCGATCAACGCCTTCGAGGACCGCGCATTGGCAAGGCGCCCCGCCCATGGCCCTTCGGCGGCAGCCTCGTCCATCGAGACATGCGAGGGTTCGCTGAGGTTGTTCGGCATCTGCACGGCGAGCACCCCGCCCGGCGCCAATGACTGCGCCAGCCGCGCGAACAGAGCGGGATGGTCGGGAATCCATTGCAGCGCCGCATTGGCGAAGATCAGGTCGTAGCGGCCATCTGCCGACCAGTTCTCCAGATCCGCCAGGGTGAAGGAGAGCTGCGGCAGGCGCTTGCGGGCCTTCTCCAGCATATCCGGCGACGAATCGAGCCCTTCCACCGCCGCGCCCGGAAAGCGGGCGGCGACCAGCTCGGTGCTGTTGCCGGGCCCGCAGCCGAGATCGATGCAGCGCCGCGGCTCGGTGAGGCGCACGCGCTGGATCAGGTCGAGCGGCGGCCGCGTCCGCTCGTCCTCGAAGCGCAGATACTGGTTCGCATCCCAGTCGACCTTGCCCGTCATCGCGCCTGCTCCGTCCATCCATCTGGCGCGATGGCTACGCTTCTAGAGCGAACGCATCAAGCCGCCATCGACCCGCAGGTTCTGGCCGGTGATGTAGCCGGCGCCGTCCGAGGCGAGGAAGGCGATCGTCGCGGCGATCTCCTCGCTGGTGCCGTAGCGCTGCATCGGCACGCCGGCGCGGCGCTCCTCGGTCGCCGGCAGCGAGTCGATCCAGCCGGGCAGGACATTGTTCATGCGCACATTCTGCGCCGCATACTGGTCGGCAAAGAGCTTGGTGTAGGCGGCGAGCCCGGCGCGGAACACCGCCGAGGTCGGGAAATTGGCGGCCGGCTCGAAGGCCCATGCGGTCGAGATGTTGACGATGGCGCCCGACTTCTGCGCCGCCATCACCGGCGCGACCAGCCGCGTCGGCCGGATCACGTTCATCAGGTAGACGTCGAGCCCGGCATGCCATTGCTCGTCGGTGATCTCGGTGATCGGCGCGCGCGGGCCGTGGCCGGCGCTGTTGACCAGCACGTCGATGCGGCCGAAGCGCGCCATCGTCTCGTCGACCAGGCGCTTCAGATCGTCATTCGACTGGTTCGAGCCGGTGACGCCGAAGCCGCCGAGCTCCTTGGCCAGCGCCTCGCCCTTGCCGGAGGAGGACAGGATCGCGACCTTGAACCCGTCCTGCGCCAGCCGCTTCGCCGCCGCTGCGCCCATGCCGCTGCCTCCGGCGGTAACGATCGCGACTTTTTCTCCTGCCATCTGGAAACTCCATCGTTCTGCCCAAAGCATGCAGCCGCTGCCGGCAGCACTGCTCGTTCTCGCCTTTCTCGCATTGGCCGCGTAAACTCGCCAGCCAGTTGACCAGCGTCCTATCGATAGAAAAACTACTGCATGACCGAACCGCAGCAGTGCCTGCCGTCGCTCAACGCGCTGCGCGCCTTCGAGGCGGCGGCGCGGCATCTCAACTTCCGCGCCGCCGCCGATGAGCTCGGCGTCACCCAGGGCGCTGTCGCCCAGCATGTCCGCGGCCTCGAAAGCGAGCTTGGCCTGAAGCTGTTCGAGCGCCAGCCGCGCCTGCTCGCCTTGACCGGCGCCGGCCGCAGCTACGCCACCCATGTCGCCCGCGCCTTCGCTCTGCTCGCCGAGGCGACCGACACCCTGCGCCCGCAGCCTCTGCGCTTGACGATCAGCGCGACGCCGAGCATCGCGGCGAAATGGCTGGTGCCGCGCCTGCCCGACTTCACCGCGGCGCATCCGCAGCTCGAGCTCAACATCCTCGCCAGCGACGCCCTGGCGAATTTCCAGTCCGACGGCGTCGACATCGCGATCCGCCAGGGCCGGGCTCCCTTCGGACCCGGCCTCACCGCCGACCTGTTGTTCGAGCACGAGATCGTCGCGGTCTGCCGCCCCGCCCTGCGCCCGGCCGAAGAGGAGCTGGGACGCCTGCCGCTGCTGCGCGATGGGCACGATCTCTGGCCGGAATTCTTCGAACGCGCTCTCGGCCGGCCCATGCCGCTGGCGATCCGCAGCACGCGCTTCAACCAGACGGCGCTTGCGATCGACGCCGCGATCGCCGGCCAGGGCATCGCGCTCGCCAGCCGCTTCCTGGTCGCGCCGGACCTCGCCGCCGGCCGTCTCGCACTGGCGACGCCAGCCGGCATGCGCGGCGGCCTCGACTTCTACGTCGTCAGCACTCGCAAGCCGCGACATGCCGAACAGACGGCGCTGGTCAGGACGTGGCTGCTAAGCCAGCGGGGCTAGGCGGGAAACCCCGCCTGCCCGCCCCGACCTCAACCCGTCTCGGCGAAGGCCGTCGCCAGCGCCGCGGCGGCTTCGTCGAGCTCGGCCGTCTCATGCGCGGCGCTGACCTGCAATCGCAGCCGCGCCTCGCCCTGCGCCACGATCGGGAAGGACACCGCCGGGGCGAAGACGCCGACCCGGGTCAGGCGCGTGGTCATCGCCCGCGCCCGCTCCTCGCCGCCGACCTTCACCGCAGTGATCGCGCTGTCGCTGTCATGGCAGGCGAGCGCATAGAAGCGCAAAGCGTCGCGCAGATGCGCGACATTGCGCCAGAGCCGCTCGCGCGGGCCGGGATCGTCGCGGCAGATCTTCAGCGCCGTCAGCGCCGTCGCGGCATTCGCCGTCGTCATCCCCATGGTGAAGATCCAGCTACGCGACTTGCCCTTCAGCGTCTCGATCAGCGCGCGCGGCCCGGCGACGAAGCCGCCGCTGGCGCCGCCCAGCGCCTTCGACAGCGAGCCGGTCAGCAGCATGTCCGCCGCGCCATTGGAAAGGCCATAGAGCGGCGCGGTGCCGGTGCCGCCGGGCCCGACCACGCCGGTTGCATGCGCTTCGTCGATCATCAGCATCGCGTCGAACTCGCGCGCCAGCGCCTGGATCTCGGGCAGCGGCACCGCGCCACCCTCCATGCTGAAGATGCCGTCAGTGACGATCAGGCGTCGTTTCGCCCGCCTTGTCCCCTCCAGAGCCCGGCGCAGGCCGGCGAGGTTGCGGTTCTCATAGGTCTCGACCTCGGCCCGGCTCAGCCGGCAGCCATCGATGATGCTGGCATGGTTCAGCCGGTCGGAGATGATGACGTCGCCGGCGCCGACCAAGGTCGTCAGCACCCCGCCATTGGCGCTGCCGCCGGAGGAGAACAGCGCCACCGCCTCGACGCCGAGGAAGGAGGCGAGGTTCTCAGCCAGCGCCTCGTGCAGCGGCGTGGTCGCGAAGACCGGGTAGATCCCGGTCCCGCTGCCATAGAGCCGTAGCGCCTCGTTGGTCGCGGCCAGAACGCGCTCATCGGTCGAGAGGCCGAGATAGTCGTTGGCCCCCAGCATGATCGTGTCGATGCCGTCGAGCAGGATGCGCCCGCCGCGGCGGCGCTCGATCATCCGGCGAGCGGGAACATGCGCATTCATGGCGCGGCCTTCGGCAGCGCGCCGGCGACGAGGTTCTGCCAGTAGCGCAGCACATGCGGAACGATCGCATCGTTGAACACGTAACGGTCGCCGTGCAGTCCCTCACCGGGGCCGACCTCGCCGGCGCCGATCCAGGCATAGCAACCGCCTGCGGCGCGGATCATGAAGGCGAAATCCTCGCAGCCCAGGCTCGGCTTGAATTCGGTCGACACGTTCTCCGGCCCGACCGCCGCAGAAGCTGCCCGCGCCGCCAGCGCCGCCGCCTCGGCGGTGTTGATCACCGGCGGATAGCCGCGCTTGTAGTCGAGTTTCGCAGCGAGGCCATGCGAGGCGGCGACGCCCTGCGCGATCTCGCCGATGAGCCGCTCGCACAGATCCGACAGCGCCGGATCGAAGAAGCGGCAGGTGCCCTGCAGCCAGACTTCCTTCGGCACGATGTTGCCGACATTGCCGCCATGGACCTGCGTCAGGCTGACCACGATCGGCGTCTGTGGGTCGACGGCGCGCGAGACGATGCGCTGCACGCTCTGGATGAAGGCGCCGGCGGCGAGGATCGGGTCGTCGCCGAGATGCGGCATGGCGACATGGGCGCCGAGCCCGGAGAAGCGCAGTTCGAAATTGTCGATCGCCGCCATCTGCGCCCCGGCGCGGGCCGCGATCGTGCCGAAGGGCACGCCCGGCCAGTTGTGCACGGCATAGACGGCCTCGACCGGGAAGCGCTCGAACAGCCCGGCCTCGATCATCTTCATGCTGCCGCCTTCGTTCTCCTCGGCCGGCTGGAAGATGAAGTGGACGGTGCCGTCGAAATCCGGGGCCTCGCTGAGCAGCTTGGCCGCCCCGAGCAGCATGGCGCTGTGGCCGTCATGGCCGCAGGCATGCATCACGCCCTCCGTCTTCGAGGCGTAGGGCAGGCCGGTGCGCTCGATCACCGGCAGAGCGTCGAGCTCGGCGCGCAGGCCGATGGCGCGCTTGCCCGAGCCGGCGCGCAGTGTTCCGACGACGCCAGTACCGCCGATGCCTTCCTGTACCTCCAAGCCGAAAGAGCGCAGCTTCTCGGCGACGAAGCGGGCGGTCTCGACTTCCCTGAAGCCTAGCTCGGGATTGGCGTGGATGTGATGGCGCCAGGCGACGACCTCTGGCGTCAGCGCGGCGATCGGGTCATTGTGCAGCATGGTTCTCTCCTATCCGTACCCAGGAATAGGAGAGCGGGCCGGGCAGCGTCTTGAACCAGATTGACCCATTGGACCGATGAGCGAGCCACGACAGGAGAGTCAGGCGTTCTGGCGCCACGCCGCCTTCCGCGAGCTCGGCCTGCTTTCGGCGCGCTTCCGCGAGCACCGCTATGACCGCCACACCCATGAAAGCTATGTCATCGCGCTGATCACCGAGGGCTGCGAGCGCGTCCGCGTCGGCAGGCAGGAGGTGCTGGCGCCCGCCGGCTCGGTGCTCGTCGTCAATCCCGAGGAATGGCATGATGGCGAGGCCGGGGCCGAGCAGGGCTGGGCCTACCGCACCTTCTATCCGTCCGTGGCCCTGCTCTCGGAAGTCGCTGCCGAGCTCGGACAGAGACAACCGCCGCTGTTCCCGCAGACGCTGCTCGACGACCCCGAACTCTCTCGCCTGCTCGCCGACGCCCACATGGAATCGACCTCGGCGGATGCGACGCGCGCCGAAGCTTCGCTGCTGAGCGCGCTGCGCCACCTGATCCTCCGGCATGGCGACACCGACCGCCCGGCCGAACCGCTCGATCGCTCAGGCGCGCAACGTCGCTTCGCGCGCTACGAGCAGCTGATCGAGGACAATCTCACCGAGGAACTCGACCTGCAGGCGCTCGCTGCGGCTGCCGGCGTCACCCGCTTCCAGGTCATCCGCGACTTCAAGAAGCTCACCGGCTCGACGCCGGCCATCTTCATCCGCGACCGGCGCCTGCGCCGCGCCAACCGTCTGATCCAGGACGGCGCCAGCCTGGCGGATGCCGCCTTCGCCGCCGGTTTTTCCGACCAGAGCCATCTCTCACGCAGCTTCCGCGCCGTGCACGGCATCACGCCCGGCATGTTCCGCCGGGCGGGCTGAGGCGTCTGATCTCTCAGAACTTGTAGGCGAGGCTGGCGCGGACTGCATGCGCCGAGGGCTCGTGCTCGACCGTGCGACCGAGATAGGCGCCTGCGCCGAGATGGTCGAAGCGGCCATAATCGGTATAGCGATAGTCGAGGCCGAGGATCACATTGTCGGTCAGGGCGTAGTCGACGCCGCCGCCGACTGTCCAGCCGGTCCTCGAGGTATTGCTCAGCTCGGTCAAGCCGGCGAGCGGGCTGACATAGGCGTATTCGCGCTTGGTGAAGGCGACGCCGCCGGTGGCGTAGATCATGATCCGGTCGAGGCTGTAGCCGAGGCGGGCGCGCACCGAGCCCTGCCAGTCCTGCCGGACGCGGACCGTGCCGCCGAGATCGCCCTTCCCTTCAGCGGCATTCATGCCCTCGATGTCGCCCTCGACGCCGACGACGATCGCGCCGAACTGGTAGTTGAAGCCGAGGCGGGCGCCGCCGACGAAGGAGGACGGGCTGTAGTCGAAGGAGCGGGCGAGCGGCACGCGGCCGGCAGTCGCGAATTCGCTGGCCCGGTCGGAGCCCCAGGAATAGCCGACCTGGCCACCGAGATAGACGCCGCTCCAGTTGTAGAAGCTCGGCAGTTCCGGCGCCGGCGGCAGGACGCCCCTGCCGCGCAGATCGGCTGCCAGCGAGGCTCCGGCACTCAGCAGGGCGATGGCGGCGACTGCGGCTTTCAGAAGGGTCTTCATCGAAATCTCGGGCTCGTACGACAGCTGTATCCGGCCGGGCGATCCGGCAGGCGCCGCGATGGCGTCAGGAGTGCGATTATGAAAATGTTAAGGTTAATGAACCGCTAAGCGAGCCCGCCGACTCTCCGTCCGCCGGAACGAAAACGCCTGCCGCAACGTTGCCAGCGCGATGGAGCTGTCTAGGATCGGCAGCCCTTGGACCGGAGCACGCATGGCCTATTTCAAGCGATTGACGGGCGCTGCCGGTCTAGCGGCTGTGGTCGCAGGCTATGTGCATGGCCTGGTTTCGCGCCGGATCGGCGAGCCAATCCGGCAGGCAAGGCGCGGTCGCGGTGCCAGGAGCCCGATCGCCCTGCCCTGGCGCGGCTGGAAGGACGTGCTGCTCCGCTTCAGCGCCCGCATCCAGGAAGCACGGGTGCTCTCGCTCGCCGGCGCCGTCGCCTTCTTCACCCTGCTCTCGCTGGTGCCGGCCCTGTCGCTGCTGGTGACACTCTACGGCATGCTGACCGACCCCGCGACGATCGTTGGACAGCTCGACGACGTCACTACCGTCTTTCCGCTGGCGGCGCGCGAACTGATCCGCGAGCAGGCGGTCAGGTTGTCGAGCCAGGGCACCACCAGTCTCTCCCTGACCTTCCTGGTCAGCGTCCTCGTCGCGGTCTGGAGCGCCAATGCCGCGATGAAGGCCATCTTCGACGCCCTCAACATCATCTACGGCGTGCGCGAGCGCCGCGGCTTCATCCGCCTGAATCTTGTCTCGCTCGGCACGACGCTGAGCGCCCTCATCGTGCTCATCCTGGCGCTCGTCTTGATCGCGAGCCTGCCCGTGGTCACCGCGCTCTTCCCTTTCGGCCATGAGCTGGAGGTGCTGATCCGCTGGCTGCGCTGGCCCGCCTTCTTCCTCGTCGGCATCACCGCGATCGGCTGCCTCTACTGGATCGGCCCGAGCCGCAAGCCGCCGCGCTTCGCCTGGGTGCTGCCGGGCGCCGTCGCCGCCGCACTGCTCTGGGTCGCGACCTCCGTCGGCTTCTCCTGGTATGTCAGCACCCTCGGCCGCTACACCGCGACCTATGGCTCGCTCGCAACCATCGTCGTGTTCATGACCTGGCTCTGGCTCTCGGCGACGATCGTGCTGTCCGGGGCCGAGCTCAATGCCGAGCTCGAGCATCAGAGCCGCCATGGCTCGGCGCCCGCGCCGGTGACGCAACTCAGCCGCAATGCGCCGGGCCGAAGCTGAGAGGCAGCTGGAGCGTATTGCCACAGCCGCGAGCGCTTGACCTTGCCCGCGGCTGCAGCATCTGCTCACCAGCACTCATGGCCCTGGCCTACGACACGGACCCATCATGATCACCGCGACCCGGATCCATCTCACCATCGCCATGCTGATGGGGCTTTCCGGCGTGACGCTGCTGGCGGCAGGCACGCATTCCGGTGCCTCCGACAATGTCCAGATCGCCGGGCAGATGCTGCTCTTCCACGCCCCCGCGGTGATCGCCGCCTGCGCCGCGCGCCGCGCCGAACTGCTGGCAGACTGGCCGGCGCGGCTCGCGATCTCGCTGCTGATCCTCGGCGTTGCGCTCTTTTCGACCGATCTCGCAGTACGCGGCTTTCATGGCGAGCGGCTCTTCCTCGGCGCAGCGCCCGCCGGCGGCTTCATGATGCTCGGCGGCTGGCTCGGCCTCGTCATCGCCGCCCTGTTCGCCAAGCGCGCCTGACCGGCATCGCCGCGCTTTCGCAGCCTCATATCTTCCGCTAGAACGCGGCGCGGCGCGGCTGCCTCCCTGCGCCTTCGCGGAGCCTGCCGATGAACGCCCCCCACAACCTCACGCCCTCGCAAGCCGCCGAACTGCTCGTCCAGGCGCTGCCGCACATGCAGCGCTACGACCAGGAAGTGATCGTCATCAAGTATGGCGGCAACGCCATGGGCGACGCCGCCACCGCCGAGGATTTCGCTGAGGACGTGGTGCTGCTCGAGCAATCCGGGCTGAAACCGGTGGTCTGCCATGGCGGCGGCCCGCAGATCGCTCGCATGCTCGACAAGCTCGGCATCAAGTCCGAGTTCAAGCAGGGCTTGCGCGTCACCGACGCCGCGACCGTGGACGTGGTCGAGATGGTCCTGGCCGGCTCGGTCAACAAGGAGATCGTCGGCTACATCTCGCGCGAGGGCGGCAAGGCGATCGGCCTGTGCGGCAAGGACGGCAACATGGTGCTCGCCAGGAAGGCGACCCGCACCATCGTCGACCCCGATTCGAAGATCGAGCAGGTGCTCGACCTCGGCTTCGTCGGCGAACCCGAGACGGTCGACACCACCGTGCTCAAGGCGATCCTCAAGGAAGAGCTGATTCCGGTGCTGGCGCCGGTCTGCGCCGCCGCCGACGGCCAGACCTACAATGTCAACGCCGACACCTTCGCCGGTGCGATCGCGGGCGCGCTGGGCGCCAAGCGCCTCCTGCTGCTCACCGACGTGCCGGGCGTGCTCGACAAGGACAAGAAGCTGATCCCCGAGCTGACCATCGAGCAGTGCCGGCGCCTGATTGCCGACGGAACCATCTCCGGCGGCATGATCCCGAAGATCGAGACCTGCATCTACGCGCTGGAAAAGGGCGTCGAGGCCGTCGTCATCCTCGACGGCAAGGTGCCGCATGCGGCGCTGATCGAGCTCTTCACCGACACCGGCTCGGGCACGATCATCCGGAAGTGAAGGCGGCGAGTTTGAAAGTCAGGCGCGGGGAACCCTTCTCCCGTGTGGGAGAAGGGTTCCGGTCGCGGTTCCCCCGCTTGGACGACCTCATCGTCGCAACCGTTTTGCAAGCATCTTGCATGTCATGATGGCGCGTCCCACATGACATGACCCAATGAACCAGAACGCACCAATCACCGCCGCCATCCCGCTCCTGCCGGAGCAGGCGGCGTTCGGCCATGTCGACCACTGGATCTTCGATCTCGACAACACGCTCTATTCGCACGAGGCGCAGGTCTGGCCGCAGGTCAATGAGCGGATCACCCTCTTCCTGCTCGAGCTGTTCGGCCTTGACGGCCTCTCCTCGCACGAGCTGCGCCGCTATTACTACGAGCGCTACGGCACGACCCTGAACGGGCTGATGTCGGAGCATGGCGTCGATCCCGAAGATTTCCTCGCCTTCGCCCATGACATCGACCTGTCGATGCTCGATCCCAATCCCGATCTCGGTGCGGCGATCGCGGCCCTGCCCGGCCGCAAGCTGATCCTGACCAATGGCTCGCGCGGCCATGCCGAGAACGTCGCCGGCAAGCTCGGCATCCTCCAGCATTTCGAGGACATCTTCGACATCGTCGAAGCCGGCTTCCTGCCCAAGCCCGAGCGCGCGACCTACGAGAATTTCCTTGCCAAGCACGCGGTCGATCCCGCCCGCGCCGCCATGTTCGAGGACATCGACAAGAACCTGATCGTGCCGAACGACCTCGGCATGAAGACGGTGCTGATCGTGCCACGCACGCCCGACCCCTTCCGCGACGCCTCGGAGCAGGCGGTGGTCGAAGCCGGCCATGTCCACTTCGTCACGGATGACCTCACCGGGTTCCTGAAGCCGCTGATGCGGGCGGGTGAGACGCTCCCGCTCACAGCCCCTCAGGCGTAGCGCTCCGCCGCCAGCCCGTGCGCGCGGCGCAGGCTCGCAAGGTCGAGCCCCGGGATCGCGCCGTCGATCACGCGCCAGCGTCCGCCGACCATGACGCGCTCGGCCCGGTTGGCGCCGCACAGCACCAGCGCCGCGATCGGGTCATGCGCCCCGGAGAAGCGCAATTCGTCGAGCCGATAGAAGGCGAGATCAGCCTGGAGGCCGACCGCGATCCGGCCGATATCGGAACGCCCCAGGCAACGCGCCGAGCCCTCCGTTGCCCAGCGGATCGTGTCGCGCGCCGTCACCGCGCTGGCGCTCCTGTAGTGCAGCCGGTTGACCAGCAGAGCGTGGCGCAATTCCTCCATCAGGTTCGAGCCGTCATTGCTGGCCGAGCCATCGACGCCGAGGCCGACCGGCGCACCAGCCGCCTCCAGCTCCTTCGTCTTGCAGAAGCCCGAGGCGAGCACCCCGTTCGAGGTCGGGCAATGGCAGACACCGACGCCAGCCTTGCCCAGTCGCTCGCATTCCTCGCAGGAAAAGTGGATGCCGTGCGCCAGCCAGGTCTTCGGCCGCATCCAGCCTGCCTCTTCCAAGAGGTCGAGCGGGCGCTTGCCATAAACCTCCAGGCAATAGGCGTCCTCATCCTCGGTCTCGGCGAGATGGGTGTGCAGCGGCGCATCGAAGCGTGTCGCCAGTTCCGCCGAGGCCGCCATCAGCGAGGTCGTCACCGAGAAGGGCGAGCAGGGCGCCAGCGCGATCTGCACCATGCTGCCGGGCTTGGGATCGTGAAACAGGGTAAGCACCCGCTCGCAATCGGCGAGAATGGTGTCCTCGTCCTGCACGACCTCGTCGGGCGGCAGGCCGCCATCCTTCTGCGACAGATTCATCGAGCCGCGCGAGATGGTGACGCGGATGCCGAGCGCCCGCGCCTCCTCGACGGCGATATCGACCGCGTTCTCCAGCCCGGCCGGATAGAGATAGTGGTGGTCGGCGGCCGTGGTGCAGCCCGACAGCATCAGCTCGGCCAGCGCCGCGCGCACCGCCAACCGCAAATCCTCCGGCCGCAGGCGCGCCCAGAGCGGGTAGAGCGCCTTCAGCCAGGGGAAGAGCTCGCGGTCGATCGCGGCCGGATGGGCGCGCGTCAACGTCTGGTAGAAGTGGTGGTGGGTGTTGATCAGGCCGGGAAGCACGACATGGCCGGAGGCATCGAAGCTCTCGGTCACCGGCAGCGCCGGATAGGCGCCGCTCGCGACCAGCTCGACGATCACCCCGTCCTCGAGCACGATCCCGCCTCCGGCATTCTCCGCGAGGATGGCGAGCGGGTTCCTGATCCAGATGCGCATGGCAGGTCCGGCGCTTAGTGATTCTCTTGGAATGTCATAGGCTTGCCTGGCGGCCAAGGCCAGTCCGGCAGGCTGGGTCTTCCGGATGAGGCTTTTGCGTGCTCCGGCGCAAAAACACACGCCCAGGATGAGCCCCGGACGGCTGTTCGCGCCCACGAGTTTTCAATAAGCTGTTGGCAAGGCGGCCGGCGGGATTTCCTCCGCGAGGCTTCCGGTCCAACGGGGAAAACGTTCGCCCAGCGTGGCGAAGCGTGGCTCAAGGAGAAATCCCATGAAGAAATTGTTGCTGGCGACGCTGTCGGCCTCGGCGCTGATGGCGGCGCAGCCGCTGGCGGCCAAGACGCTGGTCTATTGCTCGGAAGGCAGCCCGGAGAATTTCGCGCCGAGCGTCAACACCACCGGCACGTCCTTCGACGCCAACACCCAAATCTACGACACCATCGTCCAGTTCGAGCGCGGCGGCGTCAAGGTCCAGCCGGCCCTGGCGGAGAAGTGGGATGTCTCGCCGGATGGCCTGACCTACACCCTGCATCTGCGCAAGAACGTGAAGTGGCACACGAACAAGAACTTCAAGCCGACGCGCGACTTCAATGCCGACGACGTGCTGTTCATGTTCGAGCGGCAGTGGAAGGAAGCCAACCCCTATTACAAGGTGACCAGCTCGAACCACTCCTACTTCAACGACATGGGCATGCCCAAGCTCTTGAAGTCGGTCGAGAAGGTCGACGACTACACCGTCAAGATCACGCTGAACCAGCCTGAGGCGCCCTTCCTCGCCGACCTCGCCATGCAATATGCCGGCGTGCAGTCGAAGGAATATGCCGATGCGATGCTGAAGGCCGGCACGCCCGAGAAGCTCGACCAGGAGCCGATCGGCACCGGCGCGTTCTATCTGGTGCAGTACCAGAAGGACGCGATCATCCGCTACAAGGCCTTCCCGGACTACTGGGCCGGCAAGGCCAAGATCGACGACCTGATCTTCGCGATCACGCCGGACGCCTCGGTGCGCTGGGCCAAGCTGCAGAAGGGCGAGTGCCATGTCATGCCCTATCCGAACCCGGCCGATCTCGACGCGATCAAGAAGGACGCCAATGTCCAGATCCTCGAGCAGCCCGGCCTGAACATCGGCTATCTCGCCTACAACACCACCAAGAAGCCCTTCGACGACGTCAAGGTCCGCCGCGCCGTCAACAAGGCGATCAACAAGAAGGCGATCATCGACGCCGTCTATCTCTCCAGCGGCGTCGCGGCGATCAATCCGATTCCGCCGACCATGTGGTCCTATAACGAGACCATCAAGGACGATCCCTATGATCCGGAGGCGGCCAAGAAGGAGCTGGCCGATGCCGGCTACCCGAACGGGCTGGAGATCGACCTCTGGGCGATGCCGGTGCAGCGTCCCTACAACCCCAACGCCAAGCGCATCGCCGAGCTGATGCAGGCCGACCTCGCCAAGGTCGGCATCAAGGCCGAGATCAAGACCTTCGAATGGGGCGAGTATCGCAAGCGCCTGCAGGCGGGCGAGCACCAGACCGGCATGTTCGGCTGGACCGGCGACAATGGCGACCCGGACAACTTCCTGCACACGCTGCTCGGCTGCGACGCCTCCAAGAACAATGGCGGCAATGTCGCCAAGTTCTGCTACCAGCCCTTCGACGAGCTGGTGACGAAGGCCAAGACGATCACCGACCAGGCCGAGCGCGAGAAGCTCTACCGGCAGGCCCAGGTGATCTTCAAGGAGCAGGCGCCCTGGTTCACCATCGCCCATGCTGTCCAGCTCAAGCCGGTCCGCAAGGAAGTGATCGACTTCAAGCTCTCGCCGTTCAGCCGCCACGTCTTCTACGGCGTCGACATCAAGTAAGCTCGGCAAGTGAGCCTACCCATCATCCGTGCCGGGTGCCGGCACGGATGATGCTTGCCAACCGGCGCGGCCCCAGCGGGCCGCGCCCTTCCCGGGCCGGAAGACGACGGGGCATGAGGCTTCGCGCCCGATCCGGCCGCTGCCTGCCCCCCGAGAGATCGCCATGTCCCGATCCACCCGCCCCCTCGCCCTGGCCCTCGGCCTCGGCGCCCTGCTGCTGCCCGCCATCGCCAGCGCCCAGGCGCTCGTCGTCTGCTCGGAAGCCAGTCCCGACTTCCTCAATCCCCAGTTCAGCAGCCAGAACACCGCCTATGACGTCGCGGCGCAGATCTATGAGCGCCTGACGGCGACTGAGCGCGGCGGCTCGCAGATCATCCCGAGCCTAGCCGAGTCCTGGACGATCTCGGATGACGCGCTGAGCTACACCTTCAAGCTGCGCAAGGGCGTGAAATGGCACGCCAGCAAGAGCTTCACCCCGACGCGCGAGTTCAATGCCGACGACGTGCTGTTTTCGTTCAACCGCATGCTCGATGCCAACCACCCCTACAACAGGGTCGGCAGCGGCAATTACCAGTTCTTCGGCGAGATCGTGAAGCCGAGCCTGAAGGCGGTCGAGAAGGTCGACGACTACACGGTCAGGCTCGTCCTGACCAAACCCAATGCGCCCCTGCTCTCGGCGCTCTCGGTCGAGCCGATGTCGATCCTCTCGGCCGAATACGCGGCGGCGATGAGCAAGGCCGGCACGCCCGAGCAGATCGATTTCGCCCCGATCGGCACCGGCCCGTTCTCGCTGCTCTCCTACCAGAAGGATGCGGTGATCCGCTTCAAGGCGGTGCCGGACCACTGGACCAAGGCGGCCGGCGACCGCGACCGCATGGCGCTGGTCAACGACCTGATCTTCGTGATCACGCCCGATGCCGCAGTCCGCTTCGCCAAGGTCCGCTCCGGCGAATGCCAGATCGCGCGCTACCCCAATCCCGGCGACCTCGCCGCGATGAAGACGGAGCCGACCATCAACCTGCTGCAGGGCAGCATCGCCGATCAGAGCTTCCTCGCCTTCAACCAGCAGAAAAAGCCCTTCGGCGACAGGCGCGTGCGCGAGGCCCTCGCCTACGCCACCAACATCCCGGCGATCATCGAGGCGGTCTACCAGGGCACCGGCAAGCCGACCGCCTCGGCGGTGCCGCCCTCGCTCTGGTCGCACGACCCCGACCTCAAGCCGCGCGCCTATGATCCCGAGAAGGCCAAGGCGCTGCTCAAGGAGGCCGGCTATCCCGAGGGCTTCGAGACCACGCTCTGGGCGATCCCCGTCGTACGCGCCTATATGCCGAACGGCCGGCGCGCTGCCGAACTGATCCAGGCCGACTGGGCCAGGATCGGCGTCAAGGCGACGATCCAGACCTTCGAATGGGGCGAATACCTCAAGCGCGGCCGTGCCGGCGAGCACGAGGTCGGCATGTTCGGCTATACTTGGGACTATCCCGATCCGAGCCAGATCCTGCTCACCGGCTGGACCTGCGAAGGCGTGGCGACCGGCGCCAACCGGGCGCGCTGGTGCAACAAGGAGGCGTCGGACGCGCTCGCCAAGGCCAGCACCATCACCGATCAGGCCGAGCGCAGCAAACTCTACAAGCGCTTCCAGGAAATCTTCCACGAAGATGTCGCCGGATTGCTCTTCGCCAACGCCCAGGCTTTCACGCCGGTGCGCAAGGAGGTGAAGGACTACAAGATCCACTTCTTCGGCGGCCAGCCATTCGTGGGCGTCTCCCTCGGCAAATAAATCTCTGCGTCAAATAACCCCGGCGCCGGCATCGCGATCATTGCTTTGCCGGCGTCAGGGATATTCCTGATCTTGCGCCGCGCAGGGTTGACGTTTTTCAAGTATTGCGTCGAGCGCAGGCACCAAATTGCGCCCTCACCCCCGCGATCCACCGATTTTATGGCCGCGTTCTTGATCTTTGCGGCGTTCTGGTGTTTGCGCTCCGCCAGAATTCGAACTTGAATAAGATCACAAGACAGGCCGCCGCGCACGACGAGGTGCCCGGCCCATAAGACTGGCGCAACCATGCTTCGCTTCATCCTGACCAGGGTCAGCCTCGTCGTCCCGACCTTCATCGGCATCACGCTGCTGGCCTTCTTCCTGGTCCGACTCGTGCCGGGCGACCCGATCGAGACCATGGCCGGCGAGCGCGGCATCGATCCGGCCCGCCATGCGCAGCTCCTGAAGGAGTACGGCCTCGACCAGCCGCTCTTCGTCCAGTACGGCCGCTATATCGAGCGCGTCGTGCAGGGCGATCTCGGCAAGTCGATCGTGACGCGCGACAGCGTCCTGTCCGAATTCGGCCAGCTCTTCCCGGCCACCATCGAGCTTGCGCTCTGCGCCATCCTGATCGCACTCATCATCGGCCTGCCGGCCGGCATCATCGCCGCGGTGAAGCGAAACTCGATCTTCGACCATGGCGTGATGGGCATCTCGCTGACCGGCTATTCGATGCCGATCTTCTGGTGGGGCCTGCTGCTGATCCTGCTGTTCTCGGTCCAGCTCGGCATCACCCCGGTCTCGGGCCGCATCGCGGTGCAGTATTTCATCGAGCCGGTCACCGGCTTCCTCACCATCGACAGCCTGCTGGCCGGCGACATCGACGCCTTTTGGTCGGCGCTGTCGCATCTGGTGCTGCCGGCGATCGTGCTCGGCACCGTGCCGCTCGCCGTCATCGCCCGCATGACCCGCTCGGCCATGCTGGAGGTGCTCGGCGAGGACTATATCCGCACCGCCCGGGCCAAGGGCATGGCGCCCTTGCGGGTCGTCGCTTTGCATGCGCTGCGCAATGCGCTGATCCCGGTCGTCACCGTGATCGGCCTGCAGGTCGGCACGCTCTTCACCGGCGCGATCCTGACCGAGACGATCTTCTCCTGGCCGGGCGTCGGCAAATGGCTGATCGAGGCGATCAGCCGCCGCGACTACCCGGTCCTGCAAGGCGGAACCCTGCTCCTCGGAATGGTGGTGATGAGCGTCAACCTCCTGGTCGACCTCGCCTACGGCCTGATCAACCCGCGCATCAGGCACGCCCGATGAACGCTCTTTCCTCCCTTCGCTCCCGTCGGAGCCTTCGCCCATGAGCGCCGAGACCTTGCAAGTTCCCGCCACGCCCGCCGGTGCGCCGCCCCACCCCGCCCGCGAGTTCTGGACCTATTTCAGCGCCAATCGCGGCGCCGTCGCCGGCCTGATCGTCATCGGCCTCGTGCTGTTCTGCGCGCTGTTCGCGCCGCTGATCGCTCCGCACGATCCGAACCTGACCAACAACGCCGTCTTCCTGAAGCCGCCGTTCTGGCAGGAGGGCGGCTCGCTCTCCTATCCCCTCGGCACCGATGCGATCGGCCGCGACATCCTCTCGCGGCTGCTCTATGGCGCGCGGCTCTCGCTGGTGATCGGCATCGCCGTCGTCGCCATCGCCATCGTCGTCGGCATCGTGCTCGGCCTGATCGCCGGCTTCTTCAAAGGCATCGCCGACATCGCGATCATGCGGCTGATGGACATCCTGATGACGATGCCGAGCCTGCTCCTCGCCATCGTCATCGTCGCCATCCTCGGTCCCGGCCTGATGAATGCGATGCTCGCCGTCGCCATCGTCGTGCTGCCGCATTATGTCCGCATCACCCGCGCTGCCGTCATCGCCGAGTCCTCGAAGGACTATGTCGTCGCCGCCCAGGTCAGCGGCGCGCGGACGGCAAGGCTGATGTTCTCGGAGATCCTGCCGAACTGCGCCGCGCCGCTGATCGTGCAGGCGACGCTCGGCGTCTCCACCGCCATCCTCGACGCCGCCGCGCTCGGCTTCCTCGGCCTCGGCGCCCAGCCGCCGACCCCGGAATGGGGCACCATGCTCGCCGACGCCCGCGAATTCGTGCTGCGCGCCTGGTGGGTCGTCACCTTCCCGGGCCTTGCCATCCTGATCACCGTGCTCGCCTTCAACCTGCTCGGCGACGGGCTGCGCGACGCCCTCGATCCCAAATTGAAGCGCTGATCCCATGCCCCTTCTCGAGATCGAAAACCTCAGCGTCGAGTTCCCGACATCCCAGGGAACCCTGCGCGCGGTCGACCGTATCGACCTCACCCTCGACGAGGGCGAGGTGCTCGGCGTCGTCGGCGAATCCGGCTCCGGCAAGTCGGTCACCATGCTCGCGCTGATGGGCCTCGTCGGCTATCCCGGCCGTGTCCGCGCCGACAAGCTGCGCTTCGACGGCCGCGACCTCCTGACCATGTCCGCCCGCGAGCGCCGCCAGCTCACCGGCAAGGACGTGGCGATGATCTTCCAGGAGCCGAGCACCAGCCTGAACCCCTGCTTCACCATCGGCTTCCAGCTCGCCGAGACCCTGAAGAAGCATGAGGGCATGGACAGCAAGGCGGCAAAGCGCCGCTCGATCGAGCTGCTCGAGCAGGTCGGCATTCCCGCCCCGGAGAGCCGCCTCAAGGCCTTTCCGCATCAGATGTCGGGCGGCATGAACCAGCGCGTCATGATCGCCATGGCGATCGCCTGCAATCCGCGCCTGCTGATCGCCGACGAGCCGACCACCGCCCTCGACGTCACCATCCAGGCGCAAATCCTCGACCTTCTGATGTCGCTGCAGAAGGAGCGCGACATGGCGCTCGTCCTGATCACCCACAATATGGGCGTCGTCGCCGAGACCGCGCAGCGCATCATGGTGATGTATGCCGGGCAGATCATGGAGGAGCGCAAGGTCGATGCGCTGTTCTCCGCCCCACAGCATCCCTATTCCGCCGCGCTGCTCGCGGCCCTGCCCGAGCGCAGCGAGGGTGCGAACCGCCTCGCCACCATCCCCGGCATGGTGCCCGGCCTCAACGACCGGCCGAAGGGCTGCCTGTTCAGCCCGCGCTGCGCCTACGCCACGGAGCATTCGCGCACGGTCCAGCCGCAGCTCAGGCCTTGGCACGACGGCCATGTACGCTGCCACTACCCGCTCGGCGATGCCCAGCGCGAAGCGGAGCGCGCCCGCGACGAAGCCGGCGCGACGACGGAGGCGGCCCGATGAGCACTCCCGTCATCGAAGCCCGCGACCTCGTCCAGACCTATCAGGTCAGGCAAGGGCTGTTCCGCCCGCCGGCGCAATTGCAGGCGGTGAACAAGGTCTCCTTCGCGGTCGAGGCCGGGCGTACTTTGGCCGTCGTCGGCGAATCCGGCTGCGGAAAGTCGACGCTGGCGCGCATGGCGACGCTGATCGAGAAGCCGACCTCGGGTTCCCTTACGCTCGACGGGGTCGACGCCGTCTCGCCGCCGGCGAGCGAGCAGCGGCGCCTGCGCCGCACCGTGCAGTTCGTCTTCCAGAACCCCTATGGCTCGCTCAACCCGCGCAAGAAGATCGGCACAATCCTCGAGGAGCCGCTGCTGATCAACACCGACCTCTCCAAGGCCGAGCGCACCGAGAAGGCCCGCGCCATGATGGCCAAGGTCGGCCTGCGGCCGGAGCATTACGCCCGCTATCCGCACATGTTCTCAGGCGGCCAGCGCCAGCGCATCGCGATCGCCCGCGCGCTGATCCTCTCGCCGAAGGTGGTGGTCGCGGACGAGCCGGTCTCGGCGCTCGACATCTCGATCCAGGCGCAGGTGCTCAACCTGCTCGCCGATCTGCAGGACGAGCTCAAGCTCGCCTATCTCTTCATCTCGCATGATCTCAGCGTCGTCCGGCACATCGCCCATGACGTGATGGTGATGTATCTCGGCAATGCCATCGAGCACGGCCCGAAGGAGCGGATCTACGCCCGCCCCTTGCATCCCTATACGCAGGCACTGCTCGCCTCGACGCCGCGCGTCGGCGGCGACAAGCGCGAGAAGATCGTGCTGCGCGGCGAGCTGCCCTCGCCGCTCAACCCGCCCACGGGCTGCGTCTTCTCGACCCGCTGCCCCTTCGTCACCGATCGCTGCCGCACCGAGCGGCCGCAGAAGCGCGAGATCGACGGACGCCAGGTCGCCTGCCACTACGCCGAGACCTTCCTGGCCAAGACGGCGGCTTGAGGTTCCCGCGGAATCTCGCCGTCATTCCGGGACTTCGCCCAGCGAAGAGCCCGGAACCCAGAACCGATACCCATTATAGTGAAGCCACGCAGCCAAGGCGCTTCTCAGACAAGCGCATCGGCTCTGGGTTCCGGGCTCAGGCCTTCGGCCTGCCCCGGAAAGACAGCGCGGCTCAGCCGAATCGCGCGGAAATCCCGCTCACGCCGCGACGGCTGCGGGCTCCTTCTTTTCCCATTCCTCGCCCCAGATCATCACGGCGTGGCCTGGCGAGACCTCGCGGTACTGGCGCACCGGCGGGACGTAATCGGCCGGGCGGATCGGGCTCTTGATCTCGTCGTTCGTGACGGGGCGCTTCTGCAGGCGCCGGGCCGGATCGGCAATCGGCACCGCCGCCAACAAGCGCTTGGTGTACGGGTGCTGCGGATTGCCGAAGATCGCCTCGCGCGGACCGATCTCGACGATCTCGCCGAGATACATCACCGCAACGCGGTGGCTGACGCGCTCGACCACCGCCATGTCGTGCGAGATGAAGAGATAGCCGAGGCCCATGCGAGCCTGCAGGTCGAGCATCAGGTTGACCACCTGCGCCTTGACGGAGACGTCGAGAGCCGAGACCGCCTCGTCCGCCACGATCAGGCGCGGCTCGACCGCGAGCGCCCGGGCGATGCAGATGCGCTGGCGCTGGCCGCCCGAGAACTCATGCGGGAAGCGGCTGGCCATGTCGGGCAGCAGGCCGACGCGCTTGAGGAGGTCGGCGACCTTGTCGCGCGCTTCCGAGCGGGTGGCGAGATTGTTGATCAGCAGCGGCTCGGCGATCGCGGCGCCGACATTCATGCGCGGGTTCAGCGAGGCGAACGGATCCTGGAAGATCATCTGCATGCGCTTGCGCTGCTCGCGCAATTCGCCCTGGCCGAGCTTGAGCACATCGACGCCGTCGAGCAGCACCGAGCCGGAGAGCGGCTCGACCAGGCGCAGCACCGAGCGGCCGGTCGTCGACTTGCCGCAGCCGGATTCGCCGACCAGTGCGAGCGTCTCGCCTGCCTTCAGGCTGAAGGAGACGTTCTCGACCGCATGCACCCGGCCCTTGACCGAGGAGAGCAGGCCCGAGCGGATCTCGAAGCGTGTCGTCAGCCCCGAGACTTCCAGCACCGGGCGCTCGGCTGCCTGGACCGTATCGGGAGTTTCGGTCGGGACATCGGACTCGCCGGTCGCACGGTCGACCACCGGGAAGCGCATCGGACGCCCACGGCCGATCATCGAGCCCAGCCGCGGCACGGCCGAGAGCAGTGACTTGGTGTAGGGCTTCTGCGGATTGGCGAAGATGTCCTCGGTCGCGCCGGTCTCGATCTCGTCGCCATTGTACATGACGACGGTGCGGTCGGCGATCTCGGCGACGACGCCCATGTCGTGGGTGATGAAGAGGACGGACATGCCCTCCTCCTCCTGCAGCGTCTTGATCAGCTCGAGGATCTGCGCCTGGATGGTGACGTCGAGCGCGGTCGTCGGCTCGTCGGCGATCAGGAGCTTGGGCTTGCAGGCCAGCGCCATCGCGATCATCACGCGCTGGCGCATGCCGCCGGAGAAGCGGTGCGGATATTCGTGGAAGCGCGACTTCGCCGAGGGGATCTTCACTTTCTCCAGCAGACGGATCGTCTCGGCCTCGGCCTCGGAGCGCGACAGGCCGCGATGCAGGATCAGCGCCTCGGCGATCTGGAAGCCGATGGTCAGCACCGGGTTCAGCGAGGTCATCGGCTCCTGGAAGATCATCGCGATGTCGTTGCCGCGAATCTGGCGCATCTGCGCGTCCGGCAGGGTCAGGAGCTCCTTGCCGTTGAGCTTGATCGAGCCTTCGATCTTGCTGGAGCTCGGCGGGGTCAGCCGCATGATCGACAGCGCGGTGACGCTCTTGCCCGAGCCGGATTCGCCGACGACCGCGAGCGTTTCCTGCGGCTTGATGTCGAAGGAGATGTTGCGCACCACCGGCTTCCAGAGTCCTTCGACCCGGAACGAGGTCGTCAGGTTCGAGACCGAGAGGATCGGAGAGGTCATGCCAGGTCCTTCTGAGCGATCTGATTGGGCTGCGGACCGGGCACAGGTGCCCACCCCGCGGCCGGTGGGCCGGGTTCAAAGTCTGGTCAGAATAACCAGAGCGAAGCGGATGTCAGCAGCCGACGTCACAAAAGTTTCGGCACCCTGCCTGCTTTTTGCGCGCAAGCCCGACCGAACGGCACGCATAAGCGCCGATCGCAGTCGGGCTCACCCAGCATTGCCCGGGCAAATGAGCGGGGTCGCCTCCCTGCGCTCGTCGGTATCCCCTTGTGAAGCAACGCCAGCCCTCCGCGTCGCCCGCCCTATTTCAGCCCGCTCGTGACGAAGTTGCGGATGTAGAACTTCTGGAACAGCAGGAACGGCACCAGCGCGACCAGGCCGGCGAGCGTCGTCGAGGAGAACAGCCGCCCCCATTCCGTGCCTTCCAGGCTGATATTGCGGGCGATCGCCACCTGCACCACCGTGTGCTCCGGCGAGGGCGTCGCCACCAGCGGCCAGAAGAAGGCCTCGAACTGGTGCATGAACAGCATGATGCCGCCGGTCAGCACCACCGGCCAGGAGATCGGCAGCGCGATCTTCAGCCAGATATGGCCCCAGGAGGCGCCGTCGACCCGCGCCGCCTCGTAGAGCTCGCGCGGCAGGCCGGCGAAGAACTGGCGGAACATGAAGATGACGAAGCCGTTGGCGAGGTCCGGCAGGATCAGCGCAGCATAGGTGTCGATCAGTCCCAGGCTCTGCACCAGGATGTAGAGCGGGATCACGATCGCCTCGAAAGGCATCATCGCCGCCGCCAGCACGAAGGCGAAGATCACGTTCTTGAAGCGGAAATCGAAGACCGCAAAGGCGAAGCCCGCGGCGGCATTGACGACGACGCCGACCACCATCGTCGTCAGCGCGACGAAGAGCGAGTTGCCGACGGCGCGCGGGAAGCCGGTGCCGATGAGCGAAGTATAGTTCTCCAGCGTCAGCCGGTCGGGGATCAGCATGCTCCAGCCGAGCCGGCTGCCATGGGCGAAGATATCAGCCGGCGGCCGCAGCGAGGAGACCACCAGCCAGATCAGCGGCAACAGCAGCACGAGCGCGATCAGCGACATCGTGACGTAGCGGGCGGTGCCGAGCGCCAGCATGGTCGAGCGGCGGTCGACGCTCATGCCTCGGCTCCTTCCTTGTCGCGGAACAGCCTGAGCTCGATCGCGGCGATCACGCCGATGATGACGAGAATGATCGTCGACAGCGCCAGCGAGCGCCCCCAGTTGATGAAGGTGAAGGCGTTCTCATAGGCGCGGAACATCAGGAGATCGGTCGCGCCGTTCGGCCCGCCCTTGGTGATGATGTAGACCGGCGCGAAGAACAGGAAGTTGATCGCGGTATCCGCCACGAAGACGAAGGCGAGGGGCCGGCGCATCTGCGGCAGGGTGATGTGGACGAGCTGGTGCCGGCGGCTGGCGCCGTCGATGCGGGCGGCCTCGTAGAGCTCGCCCGGGATGCGGTAGAGCCCGGCGAGCAGGAAGATCATCCAATAGCCGCAGCCCTTCCAGGTCGCGATGGCGATCATCGTGCCGAGCGCCTGGTGCTCCGACAGGAAGAAGGGCTGGCGGCCGATGCCGATGCCTTCGAGGATGGCGTTCACCGGCCCGAGATTGGAATCCAGCATGATGTTCCACAGCACGGCGGTGAGGCCGGTGGAGAGCGTCATCGGCAGGAAGAAGGCGGCGCGGAAGAAGGTAACGCCCTTGCCCGGCGCCATCACCAGCAGCGCGTAGCAGAAGGCGATGGCGATCTGCAGCGGGTTGATGATGATGTTGAAGATCAGCGTGACCTTCAGCGAGTTCCAGAAGCGCTCGTCGCCGAAAAGCTGCGCGAAATTCGTCAGGCCGCCGAAGGAGGTCTCGCCGGCGAGGTTCTGGGTGAACAGGCTGCCGCCGATGGCGATCACGATCGGCGTCAGCCGGAACAGGACGAGGAAGGCCAGCGCCGGCAGGAGGAAGGCGAGCAGCACCAGCGTACGCGGCTGCATCGGATCGGCCGAGCGGCGCCGCGCGGCACGCGGCGCCTCCGAAGCGGCGACAGGGGCCGATGCCCGGTCGGTCAAGGCGGTCATCTCCGGTCAGCCGCGGTACTTGGCGAATTCGCGGTCGATGTCGCGCGCCGCCTTCTTCAGCCGCTGCTCGACATTGGCGCCGCCCTGGATCTCGCGGAAGGCGCCGCGCAGGATGTCCTCGTATTCGAGCCAGCCCGGCGTCGCCGGCCGCGGCACGGCGGTGTTCTCCATCTCGGAGCGCACGATGCGCCAGCCGGGCGTGTCGAGCTCGGCGCCCATCGAATCCCAGACCGATTTCAGCACCGGCGGGTTCGGCCGCAGCCGCGCCTGCGCCTCGACATACTCAGGCTGGGCGAAGGCCTTGATGAAGGTCTCGGCCGCGGCGCGCTGCTTGGTGCGCGGGTTCATGCCGATATGCCAGCTGCCCGTCGGCGTCACCGCCTTGCCGCCCTCGAAATAGGGCTGCGGCGCCACGGTCCAGTCGAGATCCTTGCGCGCCGAGATCGAGGCGAGGCTCGGCGTCGTCGCCAGATACATCGAAGCGCGGCCGGTCGCGAACATTTCGAGCGCAAGATTGGTGTCGAACACGCCGGTCGGCGTCACCTTATGCTTGTTGAACAGGTCGGCGTAGAACTGCATCGCATCGATGAAGGGCTTGGAATCGACATAGCCCGTCGCGGTCAGCCCGTCCTCGCTCAGCACCTGCGCGCCCTTCGACTGCGGCAGGGTCAGCGCCTGATAGGGCCGGTCGGCCATCTCGAAGACCAGGCCCCACTGGTTCTTGGCGGGGTCGGTCAGCTTCTTGGCGGCTTCGAGCGTCTGCTCCCAGGTCCAGCGCTTGGCGACGTCGGGCTCGGGCAGGGCAACGCCCGCATCGGCGAAGTGCTTGCGGTTGAGAAACAGCACCATGCCGCTGCTGATATAGGGCAGCGTCATCAGCTTGCCCTTGTAGGTGCCCTGCGCCAGCGCCGCCTTGGTGTAGCGGCCAAGATCGTTGCCGAGGATGCCGTCGAGCTCGGCGAGATGCTTGCGGATCGAGTAGGAGGCGGTGAGCGGCCCGTCGGCGAAGAAGATGTCGGGCAAGGGCGTGCGCGCCTGCAGGCGCACTTCCAGCGCCGGGAACAGCTCGTTGAACGGGATGCGTTCGAGCTTCAGGCCGATCGTCGGATTGTTCTTCATGAACATCTCCGCCATCGGCGTGATGTGGCTCTCCGGCCAGCCGACCCAGATCACGTTGAGCTCGGTCTTGGCCTGGGCGCGCAGCAGCTGCGGCGCGGCGAGCAGGCCGCCGGCGGCGGTCATGCCCTTCAGAACGGTGCGGCGCGTCGTCATCCAATCCTCCTGATCGATCTTGTTCGTCATAGGCAGCAGGCCAGTCGCAGCCGGGCGCGGTCAGCCGCGCCCATAGCTCGCGATCGTCTCGATTACATGCCGGGTCGCGGCCGGCCCATCCATGCGGATGCCAGCCTTGACGTTGGCGCGCGGCGGCTCCGGCTCGTCGGGGCGGCGGGTGACATTGCGCTGGTCGGCCACGGTCATGCCGCGCAGCAGCGGGCTCGCCAGCTCGACCTGGATGTGGAAGGGCTTGTGCTCGACCAGGTCCGGCCGCACGAAGGGCACGAAGGCGCTGGGATCGTGCATCGGCGAGATCGGCTTGCCGTAGCGGGCCTCGTTGCGCCCGAGATAGAAGTCGAGCATGCCGGCGACGGTCTCCGGCACGGCACCGCCCGCCTGCCGCAGCATCTCGGCATGGCTGCGGTCGAGGATCGCCTGGCGGGTGAAGTTGAGGCCGGCGAGATAGATCTCGGCGTCGCTGGAGAAGACCGCCGCCGCCGCCTCCGGGTCCTTCAGAATGTTGGCCTCGGCGTAAGGGGCGGCGTTGCCGATATCGAGGCTGCCGCCCATGATGGTGATGCATTTCAGCCAGCGCGCCAGGCGCGGCTCGGTCCGCAGCGCCACCGCGACATTGGTCAGCGGGCCGATGGCCGCGAGCACGAGCTCTCCTTCGGCCTTCTTCGCCGCTTCGATGATCATCGTCACCGCATGCAGGTCGACCGGCCGGCGCTTCGGCTCGGGCAGGTCGGCGCCATCGAGGCCGCTGGCGCCATGGATCATCGACGGCGCAAAGCTGCCGACCAAAGGGGCGCCGATGCCGCCGGCAACGGGGATGTCGAGCCCGGCGAGTTCGCAGATCTTCAGGGCGTTACGCGTGGTGTTCTCGACGATTGAGTTGCCGAACACCGTGGTCAGGCCGCGCAATTCGAAATGCCTGGCGGCGTAGAGGATGGCCATGGAATCGTCATGGCCGGGATCGCAGTCGATGAGCAGCGGGATCATGGGCGGTCATATCCGAGGATGGTGTCGATGACGGCGTCGACGCAGGCCTCGCCGTCGACGGCGACGGCGACGTCGCAATTCGCCGGGCGGCTGGCGCCGGGCTGGTCGTGGTCGCGGCGCATCGGCCGGCTGTCGCAAGCGGTCATGCCGCGTAGCGGGCCCTCGCCGAGCTCGATATGCACCGGCAGCGGCTGGAAGGTGATCAGCCCCGGTTTCACCAGCGGGATGACGGCGCAGGGATCGTGCATCGCCGCGGTCGGCGTGCCGTAGCGCTCCTGCATCTTGGCGAGATAGAAGGCGAGCAGATCGGCCATCACCGCCGAGACGCGCCCCCCGCCCTCACGCAACCTTGCGATATGGCGTTCGGCGATCCCTACCTGGCGGGTGACGTTGAGCCCGACCATGCTGAGCGGCACGCCGGCGCCGAAGACGATCGCCGCCGCCTCGGGATCGCAGACGATGTTGAACTCGGCATAGGGCGTGCGGTTGCCGCTGGTGGTCGAGCCGCCCATGATCGCGATCGATTTCAGCCAGCCGGCCAGCCGCGGCTCCAGCCGCAGCGCCAGCGCGACATTGCTGAGCGGGCCGATCGCGATCAGGCTGAGCTCGCCCGGCGCGGCCTTGGCGGTCTCGATGATGAAGTCGACGGCATGCCGGTCCAGCGGATCATAGCCGGGCGCCGGCAGATCGGCGCCGTCGATTCCGGTGATGCCATGGACATAGGCGCCGTCAAGCGGCGGCTCGATCAAGGCACGGCCGAGCCCGGGCGCGACGGGCAGCCTCAGCCCCGCCAGCGTGCAGATCGCCAGGGCGTTGCGGGTCGAGTTCTCCAGCGAGGAGTTGCCGGCGACGGTGGTCAGGCCGACGACGTCGAGATGCTTGGCGGCGTAGAGGATCGCCATCGCATCGTCATGCCCGGGATCGCAATCGATGATGTAGCGGGTCATGCGGACCTTCCAGGGTTCGTCGCGGATGTCACGGAGAGGCGCTCGACCAGCACCGGCTCCAGCGCCAACGTGCGCGGCAGCGGCCGGCCGTGGTCGAGCAGGCCGACCAGCAATTCGGCCGCCTTGACGCCGATGTCGTAGGCCGGCTGGCGGATGGTGGTCAGCGGCGGCGAGGTGAAGGCGGCGATATCGATGTCGTCATAGCCGATGACCGCGAGGTCCTCCGGCACGCGCAGGCCGCGCTGCTGCGCGGCGCACATCGCGCCGATGGCGACGAGGTCGTTGAAGCAGAAGATCGCATCCGGCGCCTCCGCACCGCAGCGGTCGAGCAGTTCGGCCATCGCCGCATGGCCGCCGCCGACGGTGAGATCGGACTCGATCATCAACGCCCGGTCGAGCGGCCTGCCCGCCTCCGCCAGCGCGGCGGTGAAGCCGGCAAGGCGCTCGGTGCTGCGCGGATGCCCGGCCGGGCCGGTGATGCAGCCGATGCGGGCAAAGCCCTTGCCTGCGAGATGCGCCCCGGCGAGCCGGCCACCCAGCAGGGAATCGTCATTGATCAGGCAGTCGACGCGCGGGATCGTGGTGTCGAGCGCGATGATCGGCACCGTCCTGATCTGTTCCAACCGGCGGAAAAAATCCGAGCTGGCATTGCTGGTCATCACCAGCAGCGCGTCGATCCGCTTCATCATCAGCGTGCGCAGATAGGCGGTGAGCTTCTGCGCGACGTCGCCGGAATTGCACAGCATCAGGCTGTAGCCGCGATCGAAACAGCCGGTCTCGACGCCGCGGATCACCTCGGCGAAGAACGGGTTCGTCGAGCTGGTGACGATCATGCCGACGGTCTGGGTGCGGTTGCTCTTCAGCGCCCGCGCCACGCCGCTCGGCTGGTAGCCGAGCTGCTCGATCGTCGCCTGGACCTTCTCGATCGTATCGGGGTTCACATGGCGCGTGCGGTTCACCGCATGGGAGACCGTGGTCACCGAGACTCCGGCGGCGCGGGCGACGTCCTTGATCGTCACCATCGGCCGCACCTCCGGCCGGCATAGTCGCCGCGTCGACGCAGCCCGGCGTGACCGCGCACGCTCAAACACCGGCAATGGCGCGCCAACAGAGCCTCCCGCTGCGGCTCGAAGGCCACCTTGCGGGGAGGATAGCGATACAAAACGTTTGCGCAAACGTTTTGTATCGGTGAAACAGCAGAGATTCAGCAACCTTCGCGTGCTGAATGGGCCTCATCTCAAGCGATGATAATGCTCAGACGCGCGCCGGCGCTCGCTCTCAGTCGCGCGCCTGCGCCTTCTCGCCGGCGACGATGTGGTCGGCGAGATGGATCGCCTGCTTCGCCCCGCGGGCGAGCCGGCGCATGATGCCGCTCAACACCTCGAAATCGGCGCGGTCGAGCGAGGCGAACAGGGCGTCGTTCACAGGTCGCTGCAGCGCGGCCAGGCGCTCCAGCATCTTCGCACCCAACGGCGTCACCGAGAGATTGACCCGGCGCTTGTCGCTGGCATGCGGCTGCTTGGCGACGAGCCCGCTCTTCACCAGCTTGTTCACCTCGATGGTGACGAAGGCGCCGCTAAGATGCAGCCGCTCGGCGACCTGCGCCACGCCGACCTCGCCATCGGGCCCGCCCCGGTTGATCGCGATCATGATCAGATATTGCGCCGGGGTCAGCCCGATATAGGCGGCAAAGCGCGCCCTCGCCTCCTCCAGCCGGCCGCCGAAGGCGAAGAAATCGTAGAGCAGGTCGCGGAAGCGCGCATCGCTGCCGCCATCCAGCAGGTCGGCCTTGGCCACGGTCATGCGCCGGTTCTCGCTCGACATGATTCATCCGTCATTCGGGGTCGTTGACTCACTTATATAGCTTTGTTACAAAGCTATCTAACAAACCTAGACCGTGGAACGCAACCGGAGGGGACGATGGACGCCAAGGCCTTCAGGCAATCCCTGGGCGAGTTCGCCACCGGCGTCGCGGTGATCACCGCGCAGGGCAGCGGCGAGGAGCTCATCGGCATGACCATGAGTTCGTTCAACTCCGTTTCGATCGATCCGCCGCTCGTCCTGTTCAGCGTCGACAGGCGGGCGAACAGCCTGCCGGCCATGCTTGAGGCCAAGGGCTTCGCGGTCAATGTGCTGGCGCGCGAGCAGGAGCACATATCCAACCGTTTCGCCCGGGCGCTCGGCGACAAATGGTCCGAGACCAGGCGCAGCGTCGGTCACGCCCAGGCGCCGCTGATCACCGGATCGCTCGCCCATTTCGAATGCGAGCCCTACGCCAATCACGACGGCGGCGACCACGTCATCTTCCTGGTCCGGGTGCTGCGACACACCGTGCGCCCCGGCAATCCGGCGCCCCTGATCTTCTTCCGCGGCCGCTATCGCGACCTCGTCGACGAGACCCAGCGCGAGCCGTCCTGGCCGCTGCCCATCCACTACTGACAGCCAAGAACAGCGAGGAGAGCCCCATGACCAAGACCGGACAGCAGCATCTGGCCAGCATCCGCGACGACCGCTCGATCTATATCGACGGTGCCAAAGTCGAGGACGTCACCACCCACCGCGCCTTCCGCAATGTCGCCCAGTCGGTCGCCGGCCTTTTCGACTTCGCCGGCGACGCCTCGCGGCGCGACCTGATGACCTTCGAGACCGAGACCGGCGACCGCGCCAACCGGATCTGGCAGTTGCCGACCTCCTATGCCGACCTGGTCGAGCGCCGCCGGGCGCTCGAGGCCTGGACTGCGATCCATGGCGGCTTCCTCGGCCGCGCCCCCGACCATGTCGCCTCCTGCATCTCCGGCATGCGCATGGGCCTGCCGGTGTTCGAGGGCTACGACCCGGCCCGCGCCGCCGCGCTCGAAGCCTATTACCGCTATGCCCGCGACAACGACCTCTACCTCACCTACGTCATCATCAATCCGCAGGCCGACCGCTCCAAGAACGCCGCCGAGCAGGCCGACCCGTTCCTGACCGCCGGCGTGGTCGACCGTGACGCCGAGGGCATCACCATCCGCGGCGCCAAGATGCTGGCGACCGGCGGCGTCGTCGCCAACGAGGTCTTCGTCACCACGATCCAGCCGATGCAGCCGGGCGAGGAGCGCTATGCCGTCTCCTTCGCCATCCCGATGAACACCAAGGGCCTGAAGATGCTCTCGCGCAAATCGTACGAGGCGCAGGCGGGCTCGATCTTCGACAACCCGCTGGCCAGCCGCTACGACGAGAACGACGCGGTGCTGTTCTTCGACGACGTCAAGGTTCCGTGGGGCCGCGTCTTCATCGATGGCAGCGTCGAGATGTGTCAGAAGCAGTTCCACGCGACCCCGGCGCATGTCTACCAGAACTACCAGGCGATGATCCGCCTCAAGGTGAAGCTGCAGTTCCTGATGGGCATCGCCCATCGCACCACCCAGACCAACGGCATCACCCAGTTCCCGCAGGTGCGCGAGATCCTCGGCCAGCTCGCGGCCGAGGCGGCGATGGTCGACGCCTTCGTCAACGCCATGGAGGCCAAGGGCGCGCAGGCCGGCCCCTACTTCGTGCCCGACCGGCACATGCTCTACTCGGCGCAGGTGCTGACCCAGCAGATGTATCCGAAGATCCTGAACTCGCTGCGCGAGCTCGCCGGCGGCGGCATGATCATGCTGCCTTCCTCGATCGCCGACTTCGCCAATCCCGAGATCGCGGCGATGATCGAGAAGACCCAGCAGTCGCCGGCCGCGAACGCGCATGACCGGGTCAAGTTCTACAAGCTCGCCTGGGACGCGGTCGGCTCCGAGTTCGGCTCGCGCCACCACCAGTACGAAATGTTCTACGCCGGGGCGACCTTCGTGACGAAGGGCCACTCCTTCCGCACCTATGACTGGGGCAAGGCCGGCGGCATCGTCCAGTCCATGCTCGACTCCTACGACCTCGATACCAAATCGGCCTCTTGAGCCGGCGAAAGGATAGTGTCATGCCCGTCAACAAGAGCCACGACGAATTCTACACCCTCGACATGTCCAAGGGCTGGGAGGTGCCGCCCGGCTATCCCGCCGGCATCCAGCAGAAGATCCTGTCGGGCGCCCTCGACGAGGTGAACAATCGCGGCACCCGCACCCGCCTGCTGCGCTTCCAGCCCGGCGTCTACACCACCGCGCCATTCTCCCACGACTACTGGGAGGAGGTCTATCTGATGGAGGGCGACCTCACCGTCGGCAACGACGCCAATGGCGAGGGCGGCGAGAGCTTCCCGCCCCACACCTATGCAGTACGCCCGCCTCATGCCCCGCACGGGCCGTTCAAGTCCGAGAAGGGCTGCATCCTGCTCGAAATCCATTATTTCGATCCGGTCTGAACCGATGATGCCGACCCTCGCCAGCCTCGCCGACAATCTCGCCTCGGGACGGACGCGCTCGCTCACCCTCGTGCGCGACGCGCTCGACCGGATCGAGGCGCCGGATAGCGAAGGCCGGCTCGCCTTCGTCAAGGTCCATCGCGAGGCCGCGCTCGCCGCCGCCGAGGCGATGGATCGCCTGCGGGCAGCGGGGCTAAGCCCTTCGCCCTTCGCCGGCATCCCGATCTCGGTCAAGGACCTGTTCGACCTCGCCGGCGAGCCGACGCCGGCAGGCTCGGTGGTGCTCGCCGACGCAGCGCCGGCCGAGCGTGACGCGCCCGCGATCGCGCGCCTGCGCCGCGCCGGCCTTATCGTCATGGGCCGCACCAATATGAGCGAGTTCGCCTTTTCCGGGCTCGGCCTCAACCCGCATCACGGCACGCCGGCCTCGCCCTATGATCGCGCGAGCCGCCGCATCCCAGGCGGCTCGTCTTCTGGCGCAGCGGTCTCGGTGGCGGACGGCATGGCGGCAGCCGGCATCGGCTCCGACACCGGCGGCTCCTGCCGCATCCCCGCCGCGCTCTGCGGCATCACCGGCTACAAGCCGACCGCGGCGAGCGTGCCGCTCGACGGCGCCTTTCCGCTCTCGCAGAGCCTCGATTCGATCGGCCCGCTCGCCCGCAGCGTCGCCTGCTGCCGTGCTCTGCACGAGGTCATGAGCGGAGCAGAGCTGCCGAAAGTCATGGCCAGTCTGTCAGGCCTGCGCATCGCCGTGCCGCAGACGGTCGCGCTCGATGGGCTCGATGCGACTGTCGCAGCCGACTTTGCCCGGGCGCTGACCACGCTGTCCAAGGCCGGCGCGCAGATCGTCGAGCAGCCTTTCGCGCGCTTCGGGGAGGTCGCCCAGATCAACGCCAAGGGCGGCTTCGCCGCGGCCGAGTCCTATGCGCATCATCGCGTACTGATCGCGGCAAAGGGCGAGGGCTACGATCCGCGGGTGCGCCTGCGCATCCTGCGCGGCGCCAACCAGGACTGCGCCGACTATATCGAGCTGCTGCGCGTTCGCGCCGCCTTCGTGGCCGCGCTGCGCGAGGAGGTTTCAGCCTTCGATGTGCTGGCGCTGCCGACCGTGCCGACCATCGCGCCAACCATCGCCGAATGCGATGCCGACGACGAGGCCTTCACTCGCCTCAACCTCTTGATGCTGCGCAACCCGACGCTGATCAACATAATGGACGGCTGCGCCATCTCGCTGCCGATGCATCGCAAGGGCGAGGCGCCGACCGGGCTGATGCTGGCGCGGGCCGGCGGCGACGATGCCGCCCTGCTCGCGATCGCGGCGGCGGCGGAGATGGCGCTCGCAGGCTGAGCTACGCTGACCCCTGCCGGGTGATGTTGGCGCGGAAGGATTCGATATGCGCCCGCATCGCCCGCTCGGCCGCGTCCGGGTCGTGCCGGGCGATACCGTCGACGATCGCGGCGTGCTCGTCGCAGATGCGCGTATGCTGCTCGTTGGTGCTGAGCGAGATGAACCACATCCGTGCCGAGCGCTCGTGCAGGTTCCGCAGCAAATCGCTCATCACCGGGTTGCGCGCCGAGCCGGCGATGAGCGCGTGGAACTCCTGGTCGAGATCGGCGATCGTCTCGATCTCGCGCGCCTGCGCCGCCTTCCGCATCGCCTCGAGATTGCGCCGAAGCTGAGCCGGCACCTCCGGGCTCGCCCGTTCGGCGGCGACGCGCACGCAGAAGGTCTCGTTGACGATGCGCGCATCGATGATGTTGAGGATCTCGTCCAGGCTCACCGGCTTCACGATCGTGCCCTTGCGCGGCATCACCTCGACCAGCCCGTCATTGAGCAGGCGGTCGATCGCCTGGCGGATCGGCGTACGGCCGATGTCGAGCTGCGTGCTCAGCGCCGGCTCGCTCAGGATCTCGCCCGGCCGCAGCCCGGTGGTGATGATCAGGCGCTTGATCGCAGTGTAGGCCTGGTCGCGCAGCGAGACATGGCGCTGCGCGTCCTTGGGCGTTTCCAGAAGCGTCACGTTACGTCGCACCGCGTGGTTTGAGGTTGCCGCCATCGTCCTTCCGGAGACAGCGGCGTCAACCCCGGATCGGCAGAATCTTGAGGTCGTAGCCGAAGCGGATACTGCGGCGCAGGACCGGGTCCTCCAGCTCGCCTTCAAACCGCTTGGCCATCTGGATGCCGCCGATCGCCGGCATGGTGCCGCCGAAGATCGCCGTTCCCTCCGGCAGCGTGGCCTTGCCGTTGAAGCCGCGGATCAGATCCGCCGGCGCGAGCAGGCCCGAGATCGGGCCCTCCTGATAGAGCCGACGCTCGCCGTCGATCACCGCGAAGCTGCGCAGGATCAGCTCGTCCCAATGGCCGGCGACCTCCTCATAGGGCCAGACGGCCGCGGCGACCGGCTTGTCGCAGACCTGCTTGGAGACGCTGATGCCATAGGTCTCGACCTGGCGGTCGGTATGGTCGGAGCCGACGCCGACATAGGTCTTGCCGCCGCAGGCGAACAGCACGGCCTCGACCTCGCCGCTGCTGTTGGCGCCGACATCCTCGATCACCGGGTCGGTGGTCAGCCGGGCGGCGGCGACGCGGTAATAGACCGGCGTCGAGGTCGGCCGCTTCACGCCGAGCGCTTCCAGCTCGGCCATGTGGTGCTCCATCGCCGCCTTGTCGCGCCCGGCCCAGCCGCCGATCACCAACTCGTCGATCGCCGCCGTCAGCGGGCTGGAGCCGGTCCGGCTTTCCACCGTCAGTGCCAGGGTCTTCATCGCCTCTCGCCTTCCCGAAATCGCGCTGCCCGCCCGGCGGGCAGCCTGCCCAAAAAATCTTCGCGGCCTCTCTATAAAAATCCTTGTGAAGTTTCACAAGGATTTTTATAGAGACAACAAGCGCCGCAGTTGCGCAGGGACGGCGACGGCGCTCGCGCAGGGCGCTGCTCGGAAACGGAGAGGAAAAGATGATTAGATCAGCTTGGATGGCCGCTCTGGCGGTCTCGTTCGGGACGCTCGCGGGCTTCGCTTTCGCGCAGGAAAAGCCGGCCGCGCTCGGCCTCGGCGTGCTGACCTTCACCTCGGGCCCGGCAGCCGCCTATGGCATGCCCGGCAAGAACGCCGCCGAGCTGATGATCGACATGATCAACGCCCGCGGCGGCATCGGCGGCGTGCCGCTGAAGGCGAGCTATGTCGACGAGGCCCAGGGCACGCAGGGCGTGATCGCCGAATATCGCCGCCTCGCCGAGGACAAGGGCAACCAGGTGATGATCGCGGCGCTGTCGAGCGCCAACTGTCTGGCGCTGGCCCCGCTCGCCGAGCAGATGCAGGCGCCGACGATCGGCTGGAACTGCGACACGCACCAGCTCCTGCTCGACGGCAAGAGCAAGTATTACTTCCGCCCGAACGGCAACACGATCCCGGAATTCGTCGCCTATGCGCTCTATCTCCTGCAGCGCAAGCCGGACGTGAAGCGGATCGCCATCGTCAATCCCGACTACGCCTTCGGCCATGACGCGGCGCTGATCTTCAAGACCGCGATGAAGGCGCTGAAGCCGGATGTCGAGGTGGTGGCGGAGCTGTTCCCCAAGCTCGGCTCGGCCAATTTCCAGACCGAGATCTCGAAGCTTTCGGCCTCACGGCCGGACGTGGTCTTCTCCAATCTCTGGGGCGCCGATCTCGAGAACTTCGTGCGTCAGGCCCAGCCGCGCGGGCTGTTCACCTCGAGCCAGGTCGTGCTGGCGCTCGGCGAGACCGTGCTGCAGCGCGCCAACCTGCCGGAGGGCGTGATCGTCGGCGTGCTCGGCGACGGCTGGTGGATGTCGCCCGACGCCAAGGCCAATGCCGTGACCAAGGCCTTCGTCGAGGCCTATGAGAAGCGCTATGGCGAATACCCGGTCTTCCCCGCGATCAAGATGGCCAACGCGATCATCTACATGAAGGCCGCCTATGAGGCCGCGCTGAAGAAGAGCGACGGCAAGTGGCCGAGCCGCGACGAGCTCGCCGACGCCATGCGCGGCAGCACGGTAAAGACCCTGACCGGCACCACCGTGACTCGCAAGGACAATGACGGCCTCGTCGACCAGGTCGTCGGCGTCACCGCCAAGTCGCCAGACTACAAGTTCCCCGTGATCGGCGGCATGGTCCGCTACAAGGGCGACACGCTGATGCCGCCCCAGGGCGAAGACGCGATCAAATGGGTGGGAACGCTGAGCCCAGCCTTCCTCGCCGCCCAGCCTAAGCCCGGCAGCTACCAGTAGGCGCGCCGGCGGGAGGAGCCTTTCGGCCCTCCCGCCTCTTTTCCGCAGTCATCAATTCCAGGTGCCGCCCATGCTCGACACCCTGATTCCGCTCGCCGTAGACGGCCTGGCCAGCGCGGCGCTGATCTTCTTCGTCGCCGTCGGGCTGACGCTCGTCTTCAGCGTGCTGCGCGTGCTCAATGTCGCGCATGGCAGCTTCTATGCGATCGGCGCCTATGTCGCCGCCTCGATCGGCCTGTGGATCGCCAGTGCGAGCCTGAACCCCTGGCTCTCCTTCCCGGCCCTGGTGTTCAGCGCCGCCATCGTCGCGGTTCTGTTCGGCCCGCTGGTCGAGCGCTGCCTGATGCGCTGGACCTATGGCAAGTCGGAAGCGATCCAGATCCTCGTCACCTTCGGCCTGTTCCTGATCCTGGAAGACCTGCAGCGCATCGTCTTCGGCGTGCGCTCGCTCGCCGAGGACACGCCGATGCAATTGCTCGGCTCGACGCAGATCGGCGGCGTCGTCTACCTCAACTACCAGCTCCTGCTGATCGCGCTGGCCGTCATCGTCGTCCTCCGACTGCGCATCCTGCTGACCAGGACCCGGATCGGCCGGCTCGTCACCGCCGTCGTCGCCGATCGCGAGATGGCGCAGAGCATCGGCATCAACACCAACCGCGTCTTCATCCTCTCCTTCTCGCTCGGCGTCTTCCTGGCCGCGCTCGGCGGAGCGCTGGCGACGCCGACCGCAGGCGCGGCGCCAGGCCTCGGCGCCGAGACCATGGTGCTCGCTTTCGCCGTCGCCGCCATAGGCGGGCTCGGCCAGATCGAGGGTGCGGCGCTGGCGGCGATCATCGTCGGCCTCGCCCGCGTGCTCGCGATCTATTTCGCGCCGTCGCTCGATGCGGTCGCGCCCTACATCGTCATGCTCGTCGTGCTGCTGGTCCGCCCCTACGGGCTGTTCGGCCAGGCGGCGACCCGGAGGATCTGACCGCCATGCGCGCCGCCCTCTTCCTCATCGCGCTGGCCGCGCTGGCGCTCGCGCCGATCGCCGCGCCCTGGCTGCAATTCGTGCTGACGCTCGCCGTCGCCAAGGGCTTCGCCGCGCTCGGCGTCGCAGTTCTCTTGCGCGGCGGGCTGATCTCGATCGGCCATGCCATGTTCTACGCCGTCAGCGCCTATGCCATCGCCTTCCTGGCGCGGGCCGGTCTCAACGAGTTCGTGGTGCTGCTCCTGCTCGGCACGCTCGCCTCGGCGCTGGCCGGCCTCCTCGTCGGCGCCTTCCTGGTGCGCTACCGCGCGATCTTCTTCGCCATGCTCAACCTCGCAATGTCGATGGTGCTCTACGCGCTGCTCTCCAAGCTCTACGGCATCACCGGCGGCACGGACGGGCTGCGCCTGGCGGTGCCACGCTTCTTCGGCCTCACGCTCGACAAGGCGAGCTTCGACACCGCGCTCTATTATGCCGGCCTCGTGCTGATGGTCGGCGTCGGCTACGGCGTGCAGCGCTACCTTGCGAGTCCGCTCGGCCATGCGCTCGCCGCTGTCCATACCAACGAGCTCCGGCTCGAATATCTCGGGGTGCCGGTCCGGGTCGTGCTCTTGATCGCCTATACCGTCTCGGCCGCGCTCGCCGGCGTCGGCGGGGCGATCGCGGCGATGGCGATTGGCCATATCCTGCCCGAATTCGCCTTCTGGACGGCATCCGGCCATCTCGTCCTGGTCGCGGTGCTCGGCGGCATCGGCGGCGTCGCCGGTCCTTTCATCGGCTCGCTCTTCCTCGAAGTGCTGCACACCCTGGCGGTCGGCGTCACCGATGCCTGGAACCTGATCATCGGCGTCGCGCTGATCGGCGTCATCTTCTTCCTGCCGAGCGGGCTCTACGGCCTGATCCGGCGCCGCAGCGGAGAACCGGCATGACCACGCCCCTCCTCCAGGCCAAGGACCTGCGCATTGCCTTCTACGGCGTGCAGGCGGCCGACGGCGTCAACCTCGAGATCCGCGAGGGCGAATTCCTCGCCATCATCGGCCCGAACGGCTCCGGCAAGACGACCTTCCTCAATCTCTGCACCGGCTATCTCCGGCCGAGCTCGGGCGAGGTCTATCTCGACGGCAAGCCCATCACCGCCATGGCGCCGCGCACGATCGCAAGGCGCGGCATCGCCCGCGCCTTCCAGATCCCGCAGCTCTTCCTCGACCAGAGCGTGATTGAGAACCTGATGATCGCGGTCGCGGCCAAGCGCGGCATCTGGGTGCCGTTCAAAGCGCTCGGTGCCGACGGCCGCCGGCGCGAGGCGGAGGAACTGCTGGCGCTCGTCGGCCTCGACGGCGAGGCGCAGCAGCTGGCCGGCGCGCTGCCGGAAGGACGGCGCAAGCTCCTCGACATCGTCATCGCGCTGGCGCTGAAGCCGCGCCTCGTCCTGCTCGACGAGCCGACCAGCGGCGTCAGTACGATCGAGCGCTTCACCCTGATGGAGACGCTGATGAGCGCGCTGCGCCGCGCCAAGGTCACGGCGCTGTTCGTCGAGCACGACATGGATGTGGTGCAGCGCTACGCCGACCGCGTCGTAGTCTGGGATTCCGGCTCGGTGATGGCCGAAGGGCCCCCCTCCGAGGTGTTCAAGGATGAGCGCGTGCTGCGCAATGTCGTGGGGGTGGCGTGATGCTGCGCATGGAAGGCGTGACCGTCGCGATCGCGGGCGTGCAGGTGCTGCGATCGGTGTCGCTGGGACTGACCTCCGGCAAGACCACGATCCTGATCGGCCGCAACGGCGCCGGCAAGACGACGACGCTGCGGGCGATCATGGGGCTGCTGCCGGTCGAGGCCGGCGCAGTCCGTCTTGGCGACCAGGAGATCGGCGCGACGCCAGCCTATCAGCGCGCCGGGCAGGGCATCGGCTATGCGCCGGAGGATCGCCGGCTCGTTCCCGAATTCACCGTCGAGGACAACATCCTCCTGCCGGCCTTGGCGCTTTCGCTGCCGGCGGTGGAACGATCACGGCGGCTCGACGAAGTCTATGCGCTGCTGCCGCAGCTCCACACCATGCGCAAGCGCCCGGGCGGCGGCGTCTCCGGCGGCCAGGGCAAGATGGTGGCGCTCGGCCGGGCGCTGATGGTCGCCCGCACGGCGCTGCTGCTCGACGAGCCCTTCCAGGGGCTCGCCCCGGCGCTGGCGCTCGACTATGCGCGCACGCTCGGCGAGCTCCGGCGCGGCCGGCCGGACCTTGCCATCCTGATCACCGAATCGACGCCGGCGCTGCTCGATGCGATCGCCGACGAGACGCTGCAGATCGAGCGCGGCGCCATAAACTGAGGGGATCGCCAGAAGAGGTGTGTCGGTGTCCAGAGGATCAGGTTTCGACATTCATCACGATGTCATCCCGGACGCAGCGAAGCGGAGATCCGGGATCCATTCCTGAGCCTATCCGGTAGAGCTTCCGGAATGGGTCCCGGGTCTACGCTGCGCTCCGCCCGGGACGACACGGACTGCTTTGGCAAGGAACCTGCTTGGTATCCTGCAGACGTCCTCGGCGCGATCAATTAAGCCGGCTCACATCTTCTTGCCGTCCTTGTCGAACTGCTTGAGGAAGGCGGTGAGGTCGGCGATTTCCTTGTCGTTCTTGATGCCGGCGAAGACCATCTTGGTGCCGGGGATCTTGGCCTTCGGGTCCTTGATGTACTCGGCGAACACCGCCTCGTCCCAAGTGATGTTCGCGGCCTTGTTGGCGGTCGAATAGCTGTAGCCCTCGACCGCGCCGGTATGGCGCCCGAACAGCCCGTTGAGCTGCGGGCCGACCAGATTCTTGGCGCCCTCGCCGATCTGGTGGCAGGCCCGGCACTTGTTCCATGAGCGCTCGCCGGCCGAGATGTCCTGCGCCCGGGCGCTGGTCGTGAGGAAGGCGGCGGCGAAGGCAGCAGCGACGACAGGCAGTTTCATATATGAGACCTTGATCTGTGGAGGGTTGGCACCGCCACGCGAGGCGACGGCGCGGTGAGCGGGCTTCAGCTGAACATGTCGGCGGAGATCGCCGCATACCAGCCGATGTTCTCGGCCTGGTTCTCCTTGCGCAATTCGGCGCTCTCGCGCGGCTGGGAGACGAAGGTTTCGCTTGCCGCGATCTTACCGTCCTTGGGCTCGTAGCGGCCGCCGACCTTGATGGTGTCGTCGGTCTCGATCAGCGACCAGCAGGTGTTGATGTAGCGCGCCGGGAAGGTGCGGGCGCCGGCGAGCTCGCCGCGGATCACCATCGCTGCGACCTTGGCCTGACTGTTGGCAGCGAAGGCGGACTTCGGCATGTCGCCGGCGATGCAGGCATCGCCGAGCACGAAGATGTTGGGATCGGCGGCCGACTTCATCGAGGCGGGGTCGATCGTGCAGTAGCCGCCGGCCGGCGCCAGTCCGGCGGAGCGGGCGATCTCGCCGGCCATCTGCGCCGGGACGACGTTGACGAAGGCGCAGTCCTTATAGGTCTCGAAGCCGGTGACGACGGTGTTGGTCTTGGGATCGACCGATTTGATGCCGTCATGCACCTTCGGCCCGAGCCATTCGATCATCGCACCATAATGCTTCTCCCAGCCTTCCTGGAAGACGCCCTGCTTCGAGAAACTGTCCTTCGGGTCGAGGATGAAGATCTTGCAGTCGCGCTTGCCACTCGCCTTGAGCACATGGGCGAACATCGAGGCGCGCTCATAGGGGCCGGGCGGGCAGCGATAAGGATTGGGCGGGGCGATCATCACGATCGTGCCGCCATTTGGCACCGCCTCGAGCTTCTGCCTGATCAATTGCGTCTGCCGGCCCGGCTTCCAGCCATGCGGCATCGCCTCCTCTGATTCCTTCGACCAGCCGGGGACGGAATCGTATTTCAGGTCGATCCCGGGCGAGACCACAAGGCGGTCATAAGGCAGGCGATCGCCGGTCGAGAGCACGACCTCCTTCTTGTCGCGATCGATCTGCGTGGCGCGGGCGCGGGCGAGCGTGATGCCATGGTTCTTCGCCAGCGCGTCGTAGCGATGGCTGATCTCGTCATAGCTCTTGAAGCCGCCGATGAAGAGGTTGGAGTGGAAGCAGGTCTGGTAGACCTCGTTCTCCTCGACCAGCGTCACAGCGATGGCACCGTTCGAATCCTTGGCGATGTACCGCGCCGCGGTCGCGCCGCCGGCTCCGCCGCCGATCACCACGACGCGCGGCTTGCCCTGGCCGAGCACGGCAGGCGAGGCGATGGCGAAGCTGCCGGCGGCGGCAAGGCCCGACAGGAATCTGCGGCGGCTGGTCGACATGGTTCCCTCTCCCCTTCCCATGATTGGCGGCAGGCCTTCTGCGGGCCCTATCCGACCTTCAGATAGGCGAAGCCCTTGGCTTGCATCGCGGCGACGGCCGCGACGCCCGATGGCACGAAGCCGACGAACTCGGCCTTGCGCGCCTTGCTCTTGTCGATCTTGAGGCGGGAGAAGGTGATCTCGCACAGATGGACCTTCAGCCCGTTCTTGGCGACGTCCTCGACGCGCTCGAAGATCTTCGGGACCGTGGCGGCTTCCTCGCTCCAGCTCGTGCCGTCGAGGTTTTCCAGGAAGAACTTCACGCCGGCGCCATGCGCGACGATGGCGAGCTGCAGCGCGAACGGGTCGGCGCCATAGGCGGAATAGTGGTTGGCGATGTTCTGCAGCATCTGGATGAAGCGCTGCGGCTCGCCGAAATCGCAATGGTAGAGGCAGGCGACGTCGGCCTCCTTCTTGAGGTCGGCGAGCGCCGTCTGCCGCGGTGCGGCGAGGACGGGCGTGGCGGCCGCGACGACACCGCTGGCCGCCGCCAGCATCAGTGCCCGGCGCGAAGCCTGTTGGGTTTCCTCCGACATCATGTCCTCCTCGGCTCGGGCCATATGCCCGGCTATGGATTGGGTTTGAGGCTCTCGTAATAGGCCGCCAGCGCCGCGATCTCCTCGCTGGAGAGCTTAGCGGCGATCGCCTGCATCACCTGATTGTCGCGCTGACGCCCACGATAGGCGTTCATCAGCGCGACGAACTGCTCGGCCGGATGGCCGATGATCGCCGGGATGCCGCCGACCTGCCTGCCGCTGCTCTGGTGGCAGCTGGTGCATTCCGACGAGAGATACTCCCCCAGCGCCCTGTCCCCGGCGGCGTTCGCCGGTGCGCAGGCCAGGACGAAGCCGAGCACCGCGAGACGGACGGCGCCGGCTCCGCGCATCAGTCGACCTTTGGCGCCGTCTTTGAATCCGGCGTCACGTCGAGGATCACCGCCCGTCCGGTGATCTTCACCTCAGGCTTGCAGTTGGTCATGCACGGCTCCTTGCCCCAGAAGGCCTTCTCCGTAGTTTCGCGATCGTCATCGTAGAAGGCGGCCGCGTTCGGCAGCTTCACAGAGGTAAAGTTCTTATCGGACAGTTCGAAGTCCTCGTCCTTCACGATGTCGTTCAGATAGAGCAGATAGGCGGTGACGGCGTAGAGCTCGTCCGGCGAGAGCGACTGGGCGTTGCCATAGGGCATGGCGCGGCGGACATAGTCGAACACGGTCGAGAGATCAGGCCAGAACGAGCCGATCGTTTTCTCGGGCCGGTCGGATTTGAGCGAGCCCATGCCACCGGCCAGCACCGGCCAGCGACCATTGCCCTGGCCGAACTCGCCATGGCAGCTGGCGCATTGCGCCTGGAAGATCTCGTCGCCTTGTTTGACCGTGCCCTTGCCGGGCGGAAGGCCCTTGCCGTCGGGCCGCACCGAGATGTCCCAGGCCTTGATCTCCTCGGGCAGCGCCTCGCGGCCGAGGCCGAGCTTGGCGGCCGGTGCGGGAGCAGGCGCGGTCTTGGCGGGCGGATGCGCCTGTGCGTGCTTGGCCGCCGGCTTGGTCTGGGCGATCAGCGGCGCGGCCGCCAGGACGGCCATCGCCGCGAGCCCGGCGAGCAGGACAGGATTAACCGATCTCGACATTTTCGGTCTCCCCGTTCGCCTTCACATGCCAAGTCTGGATGCCGTTGTTGTGGTAGATCGAGTTGGTGCCGCGGATCTTGCGCAGCTCCTCCTTGGTCGGCTGGAGATAGCCGGTCGAATCCATGGCTCGCGACTGGATCAAGAGATCCTGCCCGTTCCAGTCGAAATCGACATAGAAGCGGGTCAGCGACTTATCGAGCACCGGCCCGTCGATCCTGGCGTGCTGCCAGTTCCTGCCGCCGTCGAGGGTGACGTCGACGCGTTTGATCGTCCCGCGACCCGACCAGGCGAGTCCGGAGAGGACATTGCGGCCCTTCTGCTTCAGCGGCGCCTGCGGCGACGGGTTCGTCACTACCGATTTGGCGTCCATGAAGAAGGTGAAGCGGCGCGAGCGCCCATCGGCCAGCAGGTCGGTGTATTTCGAGGTCTCCTCGCGCGCCTGCCAGGGCATGTCGCCGACTTCGATGCGCCGGAGCCATTTGACCCAGAGATTGCCCTCCCAGCCTGGGATGACGGCGCGCAGCGGATAGCCCTGCTCGGGCCGCAGCGCCTCGCCGTTCATGGCGAAGGCGATGAGCACGTCGTCGAGCGCCTTCTCGATCGGCAGCGAGCGGTTCATGCCGGAGGAATCGGCACCTTCCAGCAGCAGCCATTTCGCATTGGCCTTCACCCCCGCCTCGGCCAGCAGCAGCTTCAGCGGCACGCCGGTATACATGACGTTGTGGACCATGCCGTGGGTGAACTGGCAGCCATTGAGCTGCGCGCCGCGCCACTCCATGCCGGAATTCGCGGCGCATTCGAGGAAGTGGATGCGGTTCTGCCGCGGCATCCGCCTGATGTCTTCCATGGTGAAGACCAGCGGCTTGTCGACGAGGCCGTGGATCATCAGGCGGTGATTGGCCGGGTCGATGTCGGCGATCCCACCATGATGGCGCTCGAAGCACAGGCCCGAGGGGGTGATGATCCCGTCGAGCTCGTGCAGCGGCGTGAAGTTGACCGAGGATTCCGGCGAGGCCGTCAGCCAGGAGACGTCGCGGCGGATGACGTTCTTCTCGAAGCGCGACGGCGTGCCATAGGGCCGCTTGTCGACGCCCTCGCCGAGATAGCGGCTCCAGTCCTGGACCTCGGTGATCAGCGGATCGGGCTTGCCGGCTTCGGCGCGGACGGCACCTGCGCCGGCGAGGCCGGCTCCGGCAACCGCCGCCCCGCCGAGGAAGCGGCGGCGGCTGAGCGCATCGGGTTTTGCGGGAGAGGTCATGCCTCGTCTCCTTGGCTTTCGACGACCGTCATGGCGGAGGCGCTCATGCCCCACTCACCTTCACGGCGTCGTTCGGCTTGATGGTGATGGTCTTGGCCGCGGCGACGTGGTCGCGCACCACGTCCCAGATCGGCGGCCCCTGCGTGCCCTCGTTGACGCTGGCCCAGCCGGCGACGACGTATTTGCGGGAGGCATCGATCGGTTTGCCGGATTTGAGGTGGGTGAGGCCGGAGATGCGGCTGCCCATCGGCTTGCCGACATCGATGGCGTAGCCCATGCCGCCGATCCGGACCATGTCGCCGCCGCCCTGGAAATAGGGGTCGGGGTGGAAGATGTTGTCGGCGACGTCCTCGAGGATCTCCTTGAGCTGCGCGCCGGTCATCTCCATCCGGTAGCAGTTCGGATAAGTGATCGCGGTCGCGTTGGTGATCGCCTCCCAGGTGATCGCCTCGCCCGGCAGCAGCGAGCCGCCCCAGCGGAAGCCGGGCGAGAGCGCGATCTCGGCGTCGCGCTGCGACAGCATGGCGTCGCAGATCAAATCGTCGAAGCTGCCGTTGAAATTGCCGCGCCGGTAGAGCAGCGACTCGGTGCGGCCGATCTCCTTCGCCAGTTCGGCGGCATAAGGCGCGCGCAGCTTGGTCACCAGCGTCGCCATCTCCTGATCGGGCGCGATCGCATCGGCGAAGACCGGCATCAGCTTGAAGCGGATATCGGCGACCTTGCCGTCCTTCACCGCGATGTCGAGGCGCGAGACAAACTTGCCGTGCGAGCCGGAGGCGACGAGCGCGGTCTGCCCGACCCGGATCAGGCCCGGCATGGCGTCATGGGTATGGGCGGTCAGGATGACGTCGATGCCCTTGACCCGGCTCGCCAGCTTGCGGTCGACATCGAAGCCGTCATGCGAGAGCAGCACGACGATCGCCGCGCCTTCCGCGCGAGCTTCCTCGACCTGCTTCTGGATTTCCTCCTCGCGGATGCCGAATTCCCAGTCCGGGAACATCCAGCGCGGATTGGCGACGGCGGTGCGCGGCAGCGCCTGGCCGATCACCGCGACCTTGACGCCGCCCTTCTCGAAGACCTTTCGGGGCGGAAAGACCGGCTCGTTCCATTCCTTGTCGCGGATGTTCTGAGCGAGGAAGGCGAAGGGCGCAGCCTCGACGATCTCCTTGACGCGCTCGGCGCCGAGGGTGAACTCCCAATGCGAGGTCATGGCGTCGAGCTTCAGCGCCGACATCACCTCGACCATGTCCTGGCCCTTGGTCTGGAGCGCGCTCCAGCTGCCCTGCCAGGTGTCGCCGCCGTCGAGCAGCAGGACCTTGTCGTCGCCGCGCTCGGCCCGAACCGCCTGGACCAGCGTCGCGATCCGGTCGAGCCCGCCCATCCGGCCGTAATTACGAGCGAGCGCGACGAAGTCGTCCGAAGTCAGCGCGAAGGCGTCGGCCGAGCCGGCGGCGATCTTGAAATGCTCGCGGAAGGCCGCGTCGGTCAGATGCGGCGGCAGGCCCTTGACCTCGCCGACGCCGAGATTGACCGCCGGCTCGCGGAATTGCAGGGGCATCAGCTGGGCGTGGATATCGGCCACATGCAGGATGGTGACCTGGCCCTGCGGCTCGAAGCGCAGGATATCGGCCTGCGACAGCTTCTGCTGGGCGGCAGCGCGCCCGAGCGGGCCGAGGCCGGAACCGGCCGTCAGAGCCGCGGCGACCGCCGTCGCCTGCAGGAAGTCTCGTCTTGAGATCATGACTCATCCTTTGGATGCGCGCACATCGCGATCCAGGGAATACGAAACGGAGACGCCGCCGAAGCCGGCGGCGATACGATGCCTTAAAGCTCAGCCGACCGTCAGCTTGTTCTTGGCGGTGTATTCGGAGCCGTTGTCATCCTTCCAGGTGAAAGTGAATTCACCTGATTCCGTCGCCTTGAAGAAGAAGGACTGGTAGGGGTTGGCCGAGATCGCCGGGAACCAGTCGGCCGAGAACACCGGCTTGCCGTTGAAGCTCGCCGAGAACTTGTTGATGATCTGGCGCGGGATGGTCTTGCCCTCGGCGTCCTTGCGCTGGCCGGATTCCATCTCGTGCGAGATCAGCGTCTTGATCTCGATCATCTCGCCGGCGGCGGCCTTGGCCGGAACGCGCACGCGGGGCGTGGGCTTGGTGGTCATGGATGCTTCCTCGCCTTGTTCTGTTCGATGACGATGCCGGGCGTCAGCCGCCGCAGCCGCCGATCGTGACCTTGATGTTGGCCTTGGCCGTGTGCAGCGCGCCGTTCGACATCTCGGCGACGCAGATGATGTCCTGCGTCTGGGCCAGGCGCATGCGCGTCGCGGCCGAAGCCTTTCCGCAGGCCGGGGTGAACTGGTAGCTGACAACGCCCGGCTGCGGATTGCCCTCGGCGAAGACGTGCACGGCCTTGACGTAGTCGGCCTCGGTCATCGGGCTCTCGATCTCGACATTGATCGGCACGACCAGACCGTTCTCGGCGATCTCGGGCACGTCGAGCTTGATCTTGCCGGAGGCCATTGGCTTGTCGCCATAGAGCTTCTTGATCTCGGCGGCGACGGTCTTCTCGTCGGCGAAGGCGAGCTTCGGCGCAATCGCGGCCGCGGCGAGAGCCCAGGCCGCGGCCTTCACCGCATCGCGGCGCGACAGCGTCGACGGTTGGATCTGCATGCGGGGCTCCTCCCTGGAATTCGTCTCGTTTTAACGCTTGACGGCGCCGCGCCGGGTCGCCAATCATTTGCACGTATCGTGATATTGTTTTTTGTGAATGTAAAGCCCCCGACAGGGCCGGCATCGAGGATCGCAGGATAAGCGGTCCAGAAGAAAAGGGGGAGACCGTTTGATCGACCGCTTGCCCTGCAAGCGATCCGAACGGGCTCCGGGAAACGAAAGGGCTAGGGATGAAGCTTCCGATCCTCGGAGCGGCTGCATTGGCGGCCGTCATGACACTGGCGGCCGGACCGCTGACCGCGCAGTCGCCGCCGCAGGACGACAGCGAGAAGGAGATCGAGCGCTATCGCCAGATGCTCTCCGATCCGTTCTCGAATCCGGGATTCCTCGCGGTCGATCGTGGCGAGGCGCTGTGGGCCGAGAAGCGCGGAACCAAGGGCGTGTCGCTTGAAGGCTGCGATCTCGGCGAGGGGCCAGGCAAGCTCGAAGGCGCCTTCGCCAAGCTGCCGCGCTATTTCGCCGACGCCGACAAGGTGATGGACACCGAGCAGCGCCTGCTCTGGTGCATGGACAAGCTGCAGGGGCTCGACACCAAGGAAGTCGTGCTGCGCCGCTTCTCGGGCCCGGCCCGGGCCTCGGACATGGAAGACCTCGTCGCCTTCATCGCCAACAAGTCGAGCGATATGAAGATCCAGCCGCAGCTCTCCCATCCCAAGGAGAAGGAGATGGCGGCGGTCGGCGAGGCCCTGTTCTACACCCGCGGCGGCGTCAACGACTTCTCCTGCGCCACCTGCCATGCCGAGGAAGGCAAGCGCATCCGCCTGCAGGGCCTGCCCAACCTCTCGGTCAAGGGCAAGACCGCGCAGGAGACGATGGGCTCCTGGCCGACCTACCGGGTCTCGCAGAGCGCGCTCCGGACGATGCAGCACCGGCTCTGGGACTGCTATCGCCAGCAGCGCTGGCCGGTGCCGGAATACGGCTCGGAAGCCCTGACCGCGCTCACCGTCTTCCTGCAGAAGCAGGCCGAAGGCGGCGAGATCAAGGTTCCGTCGATCAAGCGCTGAGGGGAAACGTGATGATCAGGACATTCATGCCCCTGGCGGCCCTGCTGCTCGCTGCGGGCTCGGCCACCGCCCAGGACCGCCCGCCGCAGGCTGTCATCGACACCTACATCAAGTCGACCTTCGGCAAGGCCTCGGCCGAATGGCAGGCCAGGATCAAGCCGGACGAGTCGCTCGCCGTCTGCAACACGACGCGCAACAACCCGTCCTCGGCCGAATCCGAGGCGATGCTGAAGCGCGAGAGCGCCCGCGTCGTCTATCCCGCCGACGGCAAGTTCCTCGGCGACTGGAAGAAGGGCTATCAGGTCGCCAATAACGGCCGCGGCGGCCAGTTTTCCGATCCGCCCGGCACGGTCGCCGGCGGCAACTGCTTCGCCTGCCATCAGCTCGATCCGAAGGAGGTCAGCTACGGCACGCTCGGCCCGAGCCTGTCCGCCTATGGCAAGGATCGCAAATACGATCCCGAGACGATCAAGGACGCCTACACCAAGATCTACAATTCGATGGCGGTGGTGCCCTGCTCGAACATGCCGCGCTTCGGCGTCAACAAGGTTCTGGACGAGCAGCAGATCAAGGACGTGATGGCCTATCTGTTCGATCCGGAATCGCCGGTGAACAAGTAGGTCTCGGAGCGCTCCATGCTGACGCGCCGCCTGTTCCTAACCGCCGGCGCCTGCGCCCTGGCCTCACCGGCCCTGGCGCAGGTCGTGGCGACGCTCGGCTCCGGCGAGGAGACGCTGACCGTCCTCAGCGACGGCAGCTTCGAATTGCCGCTCTCCATGCTGGCGCGCGACATTCCTCAGGCCGAACTCGCCGCCGAGGCGAAGCAGGCCGGGCCGACGCGCTCGGTCCTCAACGTCACCTGCCTGAGGCGCGGCAAGGACGTCATCCTGTTCGATTGCGGCTCCGGCGCGAACTTCCTGGCTGGCTCCGGCAAGCTCGCCGAGAGTCTGAAGACGGCCGGGATCGAGCCCGATGCGGTGACGCATGTGCTGTTCACCCATCTCCATCCCGACCATTTCTGGGGCGCGCTCGACGAATTCGACAGCCCGCTCTTTGCCAATGCCCGCTGGCTGGTGGCCGCGCCCGAGATCGGCTTCTGGACCGACCCCAAGGTCTATGCGGGACTGCCCGAGGACCGGCACGCCTTCGCCGCCGGGGCGCAGCGCATCGCCAAGGAGCTCGGCGACAAGCTCGAGCGGCTGGAACCCGGTCGCGAGTGGCTGCCCGGCATCGAGGCGGTGGCGACGCCCGGCCACACGCCCGGCCATGTCTCCTTCGCCATCGAGGCGGCCGGCGGTCCGGTCATGGTACTGGGCGATGCGCTGACGCATCCGCTGATCTCGTTCGCCCGCCCGGACTGGCGGCCGGCCTCCGACCATGATGCCGATCTCGCCGTCGCGACGCGGCGCAAGCTGCTCGACCGGCTTGCCCAGGACAAGACGCAGATCATCGGCTACCACCTGCCCGGCGCCGTCGGCCGCGTCGAGCGGCAGGGCACGGCCTACCGCTTCGTCGCCACCTGACGAGCCTGTCAGAGCGTGTTCAGCGGGACCCTGAGGAAGCGCTTGCCGCTCTCGTCCGGCTGCGGCAGTTCGCCGGCCTTCATGTTCACCTGCAGCGAGGGGATGATCAGCCTGGGCATGGCGAGCGTTGCATCGCGCGCCTCGCGCATCGCGACGAACTCGTCCTCGCCGATGCCGTCGCGGACATGGATGTTGTGCTCGTGCTGCTCGGCGACCGTCGTCTCCCAGCGGATCTCACGGCCGTTTGGGCCATAATCATGGCACATGAACAGGCGGGTCTGCGGCGGCAGCGCCAGCACCCGCTGGATCGAGCGGTAGAGCGTGCGTGCATCGCCGCCCGGAAAGTCGGCCCGGGCCGAGCCACCATCCGGCATGAACAGCGTGTCGCCGACAAAGGCGGCGTCTCCGACCACATGAGTCATGCAGGCCGGGGTATGGCCCGGCGTATGCATGGCGAAGGCCTTCAGGCCGCCGATCAAATAGCTGTCGCCATCGGCGAACAGGCGGTCGAACTGGCTGCCGTCGCGCTGGAACGCGGTGCCTTCGTTGAAGACCTTGCCGAAGGTCTCCTGCACGACCGTGATGCGCTCGCCGATGCCGATCTTGCCGCCCAGCTTGCCCTGGAGATACGGAGCGCCGGACAGGTGATCGGCATGGACATGGGTTTCGATCAGCCATTCGACCGCGAGTTCGTGTTCATGGACGTAGGCGATGATCTTGTCGGCTGAATCATAGGTGATGCGGCCGGCGGCGTAGTCGATGTCCATCACCGAATCGACGATGGCGCAGATGTTCGAACCGGGGTCCTTCACGACGTAGCTGACTGTGTTGGTTTGCCCGTCGAAGAAGGCGGTGACCTCAGGCTTGGTCGACGGGTCGACCAGGTGCGGGATCGCGCTCATGATTCTCTCCTGAGCTCGACCGGAGCGATGGAAACGGCGGTCGCCGCGGCGAGCCGGCGGGCGAGCGCCATGCCGGCGAGCATCGCCGCCAGGAAGATCAGCGCCGGCACGCCGCCGGTCAGGGCGGCGGTCAGCGCCGGGCCGGGGCAGAAACCCGCGAGCCCCCAGCCGATGCCAAACAGTGCAGCACCCGTCACCAGCCGCGTATCGGGCCTGCTGGCGCCCGGCAGCGCGAAGCGCGCCGCCAGCAGCGGGCGCTCGCGCCGGAAGGCGAGCCGGTAGCCGAGCATGGTGACGGCGATGCCGCCGGCCATGACGAAGATCAGGCTGGCGTCCCAGCGCCCGGCGGGGATGGCGGCGAGGTCGAGGAAGTTCAGCACCTTCGCCGGGTTCGCCATGCCGGCTAGGATCAGCCCTAGGCCGAAGATCAGTCCGACGGCGAATTGCACGAGGATCGACATGGACGGCCTCAGAGCAGGTGCCGGACGACGAAGACGGTCGCGATGGCGCTCGCCATGAAGGTCGCGACGGCGATCAGCGAGCGCAGCGACAGGCGCGACAGGCCGCAAATGCCATGGCCGGAGGTGCACCCATTGCCCCAGACCGAGCCGAAGCCGACCAGCAGGCCGGCGACGACGAGCACCGGGATCGTCGCCGCGATCTGCGGAACCGGCCACGCCGATCCCGCAGCATAGGCGACGAGCGGGGCGAGCACGAGGCCGGCGACAAAGGCCAGCCGGCCTGCCGTCTCTCCATCTACCTCCGGCGGCAGCAGGCGCGAGACGATGCCGCTGATCCCGGCGATCCGCCCCTGGAACAGCATCAGCAGGACGGCCGCGAGGCCGATCAGGGCGCCGCCGGCGAGCGACGCGATGGGCGTGAACGCCGTCTCGATCATCTCAGCGCCGCTCCGCCGGGCAGGTCCGGATGCCGAGCAGGGTGTAGGCCGGGCAGACGCGAAACGTGGCCGTGAGCAGCATGACCGCGCCCCAGGCCGTGAGCGCGTATTTCCAGGCGCCGAGCGGCGCGACCCAGCCGGAGAGCGGCGGCAGGAAGGCAGTTGCGACCAGCACTGCGCCGAAAATGAAGCGAAGCGCCCGATCGAGAGAACCGACATTGACCATGGCCGACTCCAGCGTTATTGAATTGTAAATATCATATATATAGAAAAAGATATATGTCAACCGGCATTCTGTTCCGCACCGAAGCATCCGCTGGCCCGCCAATCGAAGAGGCGGCCGCGCTTCTCGCCGCCATGGCGAGCCCGCGTCGGCTCGCCATCCTCTGCAGGCTGGTAGAGGGCGAGGCCGGCGCCGCCGAACTCGCCGGGGTCACCGGTCTCAGCCCGGGGGGTGTCGCATCGCATCTAGCACAGCTGCGCAGGCTCGGGTTGATCGCCGCGCAGCGCCGCGGCGTCGCGGTCGTCTTCTCGCTCGCGAGCGATGAGGCGAAGGCGGTGCTGGAGACGCTGCACGCGCTCTATTGCGCGCCGGCGCAGGCCGTCAGCCGCGCTGCCACAGCCCCCTGATCGAGCCTTCCACCAGAAAGGCGATGCCGATGCGCGCGCCGATCATCATGCCGGCGATCGCCAGCGGCCAGGACAGCGCCAGCATCGAGCCGGCCGAGATGCCCTGCCCGATCGTGCAGCCGCCGGCGAGCACGCCGCCGCCGCCCATCAGCACGGCGCCGAGCAGGTGGCGGCGCATCTCGCGGTCGTCGTCGAAGGCCTCCCAGCGGAACTCCCGGTCGTAGAGCGCCGACAGGAACGAGCCGAGCGTCACGCCCGCAAGCGTGCCGATGCCGAATTCGAGCAGGGCGGAGGGCACGCTGAGCACGGCATAGAGCGCCCGGCCGACCGGCGAGACGAAGGTCAGGCTCTGCGCCCGCGGGACCGTGTCGAAGGCATCGACCGCCACGCCCGTCACCCACCAGCCCGCGACGACGGCGAGGCCGAGCGTCGCGCCGGCGAGCAGCAGCCGCGGCGAACGGCGCAGGCGCGGATCGATGGCGACGATCGCGATCAGGACCAGCGCACCGGCAGCGGTAATCAGGACACGTGCAGCCGGGGCACCGAGATAGGTCAGGATGCCGGCGAGGTCGCCCTTGAGGCCGCCGGGCAGTGGCCAGTAGACCTTCTCCAGCACCTCGATCCGGATCGGGGCGAACATGCCGCGCAACGTCGCATAGGCGACCGCGCCGAAGACCATCATCACGATCAGGCTGCGCAGGTCGCCCGCGCCGAGCCGGATCAGCGAGCCGAAGCCGCAGGTGCCGACCAGCGCCATGCCGAGGCCGAACAGCGTGCTGCCGACCGCAATCGACAGCCAGGGCAGCGCCGGCTGGACATAGGTCGAGTTGGCTGGATCGAGCAGATGCAGCCCGATCAGCGCCTGCGTGCCGATCAGTGCGATCGCCAAAGCGAGGCCGAAGATCCGCAGGCGCCGGGTGTCGCCCCCCATCCAGGCATCCTCGACCGCGCCGAAGGAGCACAGCCGCGCCCGGCGGACGGTGAAGCCGCAGGCCGCGCCGACGCCGACACCCGCCAATGCCGCGCCCCAGGCCGGCAGTTCGATCATGGCAGGCGCCGCTGGCGGCTATCGTTGCTCACGATTGCCCGGCTTCGGGTCCGGGCGGATTGCAGAAGATGTCGTAGATCACGGCGATGACGCGCCGGACATCGTCGCTGGCGAGGCTGTAATAGATCGCCTTGCCGTCGCGGCGGGTGGTGACGAGCTGGTCGAGGCGCAGGCGCGCGAGCTGCTGCGAGACCATGGGCTGGCGCAGCGAGAGCAGGTTCTCGAGCTCGGTGACGGTGCGCTCCCGCTCGGCCAGCAGGCAGAGCAGCAGCAGCCGGTTCTCATGCGAGAGGGCTTTGAGGAAATCGCTGGCCTTGCGGGCCTTGCGCATCAGCTGGTCGAGCTCGGGCGAGAACTCGGCGCCGTCGCGCAGTTCGGTTTCAAGCGCTTTCGAGACGATCGCGGTCATTGGGTCCGTGTGCCTGATCGTTGAACCTGGTCGGGTGACTCAATGACAGCAACCAGCCGTCCGAGCAAACCCCAGAACATGTCGTCGTTGAGATAGCCGGTGATGCGGCCGACTTCCTTGTCGTTGTCCATCAGCACGAAGGTGGGCGTCGCGGTAACGGGCTCCAGCAGGCCTTCGCTGCGGACGCCGCCGGCCGGCAGCTCGATCCGCCGAAGCGGCGCGGCCTTGCCCTCCGGCGTTTTCGCGTAGACCGGCGCGACCTCGCGCTCGAAGCGGACGCAGAAGGGGCAGCCATTGCGCGTGTACATCACGAGCTCGGCGGCGAAGGCCGGCAGCGACAGCAGTAGCGGCAACGTGAACGCCACCACCAGCCCCGCGCGATATCGGCCGCTTGCAATCATTGGCCGAACATAGTCGTATTCATATGTTTATACCAGAGCCCGCTGAGGCTCGGTGCGGAGGCGACGCCATGATCACACGACGCGGCATGCTGGCGAGCACGATCGTGGCCATGGCGGCATCGCCGGCCCTGGCCAAGGCGAAGCTCGGCGAGGACGGGCTCTACCAGGAGGACTGGTATCTCGAAAGCTTCCTCGATCTCGCCGACGACCTGACCAATGCGAGCCAAGGCGGCAAGCGCTTCGTCATCCTCTGGGGCCTGCGCAATTGCCCGGCCTGCCGACGCATGCACGAGGTCCATCTCGCCGACCCGGCGATCGAAAGCTATATCCGCGACAATTTCGCGGTGCTGCATCTCAACATCCTCGGCGCCCGCGAGGTCACCGATTTCGATGGCGGCAAGCTGACCGAGAAGGCGCTGGCGAAGCACTACGGCATCGAGGGCACCCCGGCGATCCAGTTCTTCCCGACCAGCGCCACCGGGCTGGCCGCGAAGCCGCCCAAGGAGCGCGAGGTCGCGCGCATGGCCTCGCTGCCCGAGCCGCAGGCCTTCCTCGCCCAGTTCCGCGCCGTCCGGAACGGCGTGTGAGGTCGACGCCGGTGCGGCAAGGTCGGAAAGACGCTTGACCTTACCACCGTTGGAAGGTGCAGGGTGCGGCCATCGTCACGCGAAGGACCGTGCAGCCATGTGCTCCTGCCAGCAGCATTCGACCACCACCTCGGCCGTAACGCCCGCCCCCGGCAGGGCGATCAGCTTTCGCGTCGAGGACATGGCCTGCGGCCACTGCGGCGGCGCGATCAAGCAGGCGGTCGAGAGCAAGGTCCCCGGCACCTGCGTCAGCGCCGATCCCGGCTCGAAACTGGTCAGCGTGCAGGGCAGCACCGATGTCGCCGCGATCAGGTCAGCCATCACCTCCGCCGGTTATACGCCGGGCGAGGAACTGGTCGCTTGAGGCTGAGCATGGCGAACGAATTCACCCTCTCCCGCCGCGCGCTGCTTTTCGGCGCCGCCGCATGCGGGCTGCCGCGACCCGCTGATGCCGCCGAGAGCTTGCCCAAGATGATCGTGACGCGCGATCCGAACTGCGGCTGCTGCGGCAATTGGGTCAAGCATGCGCAGGCGGCCGGCTTTGCGGTCGAGGTGATCGAGGTTGCGGACGTCGCACCGCTCAAGCTGAGGCTCGGAGTGCCCGATGCGCTCGCCTCCTGCCACACCGCCGAAATCGGCGGCTATGTGCTGGAAGGCCATGTTCCGACGCAGGCTATCAAGCGCCTGCTGACCGAGCGGCCGAAAGTGATCGGCCTCGCTGTCGCCGGCATGCCAGTCGGCTCGCCCGGCATGGAAGTGCCGGGCCAGGCGCCGGACACTTATGACGTCGTGGTCTTCTCGGCCGGCCGGCAGAACGTCTTCGCGCGCTATCGCGGGGCACAGCCGATCTGACGACCCTCGCCTGCAGCGAACGGGCAGCCTTAGCCGCCAGGGTCGACTCGTTGCCGATTGCGGAACAGCTCCAGGATGACCTCCCGCGCCCAGCGCAGCATGGCGTTCTGGGCATGACGCCGGCTCCAGTGCAGCGCGACACTGAAATCGCGCTGCGGCAGCGCCGGTTCGAGCAGCGCGAAGGCGCCGATCGGCTCGAGGTGCAGGCCGATCTGGCGCGGCATCAGCACGGCGAGGTCGGTGGCGCGGATGATCGGCGGCAGCGCCATGAAGCTTGAAACGACCAGCCGGATGCGCGGATCGAGATGCAGCATCTCCAGCATCCGCTGCGTTTGGACATGCGAGCGCACGGCGACGAAATCCAGCTTCGCGATCGCCTCAGCACTCAAGGCGCCGTCGACGGCCTGGCGCGTCACCGGATGGTCGGCGCGCACGAAGATCTGGTAGCGGTCGCTCAGCATCTCGGCATGGGCGGTGCCGCCGACGGTCGGGAGGAAGCCGAGCGCGAAATGCAACTGGCCATTGTCGAGCGCCTCGGAGATCGCCTCATGCGTCCAGGCGCGCGCGGTGATGCGCAGGTTCGGCGCGATCTCGCGGAAAGTGGTCATCAGCGGCGGCAGGAAGCGGCCTTCGCCGATATCGCTGAGATGCAGGCGCAGCTCGGCCTCCGTCGTGGCGGGGTCGAAGCGCTCACCCTCGTTCAAGCCGGCTTCCAGCAGAGCCAGCCCCGCCTGGACCGAATGCGCCAGCCGTTCGGAGCGGGCGGTCGGCCTGACGCCCCCGGCGACGCGCTCGAACAGCGGATCGCGCAGCAGCAGGCGCAGGCGCGTCAGAGCCTGGCTCGTCGCCGGCTGCGACAGGCCGAGTTCCTCGGCGGCGCGGCTGACATTGCGGGTGCGGTAGACCGCGTCGAACAGCCTCAGCAGGTTCAGGTCGATCGTGTCGATATTCGCCATGCGAATAATACTTAGTCGCTTCATCTAATTGAGCAATGGCCAATGTGCCGCCACAGTGCCTGCGATCCGAGGGACGCGCATGCCAGCCGACACCACATCCTCCCCTTCCCGTCCGAGCGTCCGCGACGCCGTGCTCGACCTGCTGCGCCAGCTCGGGATCGATACGGTGTTCGGCAATCCCGGCTCGACCGAACTGCCGATGTTCCGGGAGTACCCGGAAGATTTCCGCTATGTGCTCGGCCTGCAGGAAGCGGTCGTGGTCGGTATGGCCGACGGCTATGCCCAGGCGACGCGCAATGCCGCGCTGGTCAACCTGCACTCGGCCGCCGGCGTCGGCCACGCCATGGGCAATATCTTCACGGCGTTCAAGAACCAGACGCCGCTGCTGATCACCGCCGGCCAGCAGGCGCGCTCGATCCTGCCCTTCGACCCGTTCCTCGCCTCGGTGCAGGCGACCGAACTGCCGAAGCCTTACGTCAAATGGGCGATCGAGCCGGCGCGCGGCGCCGACCTGCCGCTCGCTTTGGCGCGCGCCTATCACATCGCGATGCAGCCGCCGCGCGGCCCGGTCTTCATCTCGATCCCGGCCGATGACTGGGACCAGCCGGGCGAACTCGTCCTGCCGCGCCATGTCAGCCAGGCGATCGCGCCGGCGCCGGACGCGATCGCCGCGATCGCCAAACGCCTCAACGCCAGCAAGCGGCCGGCCTTCGTCGTCGGCGCCGGCGTCGCACGCGATCAGGCCGTCGCCGATGTCGTTGCGCTGGCCGAGCGTCATCAGGCCTCGGTCTATGTCCCGCCGATGTGTGCGCGCTGCGGCTTCCCCGAACGCCATCCCCAATTCTGCGGCTTCCTGCCGGCAATGCGCGAGAAGATCGTCGAGCGCCTCGCGCCGCACGATTTCATCCTCGTCCTCGGTGCGCCGGCCTTCACCTATCATGTCGAGGGCAACGGCCCGCATGTCCCCCCGGGTGCGCAGCTCGCGCAGATCGTCGACGATCCGCAGCAGGCGGCCTGGGCGCCGGTCGGCGACAGCGTCGTCGCCAGCCTCGACCTCGGCGTGCGGGCGCTGCTCGCCGCGAGCGCCCCCGGCGCCGGGCGCGAGGCGGCGCTGTCCCGTCCAATCCCGCCGGTGCCGGAGCCCGGCGTACCGATGTCAGCCGCCTATGCGCTCTCGGTGATCGACCGCGAACGCCATGCCGACGATGTCGTGGTCGAGGAGGCGCCGAGCACCCGCTCGACCATCCAGACCTATCTGCCGATGAAGGGCGCCGACAGCTTCTACACCATGGCGAGCGGCGGGCTCGGCCACAGCATGCCGGCGGCGGTCGGCATCGCGCTGGCTCGTCAACGGATGAAGCTGCCGGGCCGCGTGATCGCGCTGATCGGCGACGGCTCCAGCCTCTATTCGATCCAGGCGCTCTACAGCGCGGCGCAGCTCGACCTGCCGATGACCTTCCTGATCCTCAACAACCGCCGTTATGCGGCGCTGCAGGATTTCGCGCCGGTCTTTGGCTACGCGCCGAACGACAAGCCGGCCGGGACCGAATTGCCCGGCATCCACTTCACGCAACTGGCGGGTGGACAGGGCGTGCCGGGCGAGCGGGTCGAGCGGCCCGAGGATCTCGCCCCGTGCCTGCGCGCCGCCTTCGCGGCCTCCGGCCCGAACCTGATCGACATCGTGATCGCCTGAGCGTCGAGGATCGAATGATGACCAGCACCGAGACCATCAATCTCCTGATCGGCGGCAAGGCGGTCGCGGCGACCGGCGGGCGCGTCTTCGAGCGCCGCAATCCGCTCGACGGCTCGGTCGCCAGCCGCGCCGCCGCGGCGACGCCGGACGATGCCCGCGCTGCGGTCGAGGCCGCGGCGCGCGCCTTCCCGGCCTGGTCGCAGACGCCGCCGGCGAAGCGCCGCGAATTGCTGGTCAAGGGCGCGCATGCGCTGGAAGCCCGCGCTGCCGATTTCACCGCCGCGATGTCGGCCGAGACGGGCGCGTCGGCGATCTGGGCCGGCTTCAACGTCCATCTCGCCGCCGACATGCTGATCGAGGCGGCGGCGCTGACGACGCAGATCAGCGGCGAGGTCATCCCCTCCAATGTGCCGGGCAGCCTCGCCATGGCGGTGCGCCAGCCGGCCGGCGTCGTGCTCGGCATGGCGCCGTGGAATGCGCCGGTCATCCTCGCGACGCGTGCCATCGCGGTGCCGCTCGCCTGCGGCAACACCGTCGTGCTGAAGGGTTCCGAGCTCTGCCCGCGCACGCATGGGCTGATCATCGCGGCGCTGCAGGAAGCCGGTCTTCCGGAAGGCGTCGTCAACTTCGTCACCAATGCGCCGGAGGACGCCGCCGAGGTCGTCGCTGCGATGGTCGGCCATCCCGCGGTTCGCCGGGTCAACTTCACCGGCTCCACCCATGTCGGCCGGATCATCGCCAAGCTCTGCGCCGAGCATCTGAAGCCGGTGGTGCTGGAACTCGGCGGCAAGGCCCCGGCCCTCGTCCTCGACGATGCCGATCTCGACGCGGCCGTGGCCGGCATCGCCTTCGGCGCCTTCGCCAATTCCGGCCAGATCTGCATGTCGACCGAGCGCATCGTGGTCGACGGCAAGATCGCCGACGATTTCGTCGCGCGGCTCGCCGCGAAAGCAACGAGCCTGCCGCTCGGCGATCCCCGCAAGGGGCCGGTGGTGCTCGGCTCGGTCGTCGACATGAAGGCGACCCAGCGCTGCAATGCCCTGATCGACGACGCGCTCGCCAAGGGCGCGACCTTGGTCTGCGGCGGCAAGTCCGAGACGACGCTTTTCCCGGCGACGCTGCTCGACCACGTCACCCCGGCGATGCGCATCTATGGCGAGGAGAGCTTCGGCCCGGTCAAGGCGATCGTGCGCGTCGACGGCGAGGAGGCGGCGATCGCCTGCGCCAACGACAATCCCTATGGGCTCTCGGCCGCCGTCTTCACCGGCGACACCGCGCGCGGCTGGCGCGTCGCGGCCCGGATCGAATCCGGCATCTGCCATGTCAACGGCCCGACCGTGCATGACGAGGCGCAGATGCCGTTCGGCGGCGTCAAGAACAGCGGCTATGGCCGCTTCGGCGGGCGCGCCGGCATCGAGGCCTTCACCGAACTGCGCTGGCTGACGCTGCAGACCACGCCGCGCCACTACCCGTTCTAGGCGAGACGATGAGCGCCCTGCGCATCTCCATTCTGGGCGCCGGCGCGATGGGCTCGCTGTTCGGCGGGCTCCTGGCCGAGGCGGGCCATGTGGTCGAGCTCATCGACGTCAATCCGGTCCAGATCGCCGCGGTCCGCGAGCATGGCCTGCTGATCCGCAATGATGCCGGCGAGCGGCGGCTCACGCTTGCGATCATGCCGCCGCAGGAGGCGACGACACAGCCGGACTGGCTGATCGTCTTCACCAAGGCGATGCATACGCAAGGCGCGCTGGAATCCGCGCGGCATCTCATCGGGCCGCAGACCCGCCTGCTCAGCCTGCAGAACGGCCTCGGCAATGCCGAGAAGCTCATGACCTTCGCCGATGCCTCGCGCATCGCCATCGGCATGACCACTGTCCCGGCCGATCTGGTCGCGCCCGGCGAGGTGCTTTCGCATGGGCAGAGCAAGACCCGCGCCGTCATGCTCGATGGCAGCAGGGATGCCGCACTCGATGCGCTCGCGGCGGCGCTGAATGCCGCCGGGCTGCCCTGCACGGTCGATCCCGATGCGGTCGTCGCGATCTGGGAGAAGGTCGCCTTCAATGTCGCGCTGAACAGTTTGTGCGGGGTGACGCAACGCACGGTCGGCGGCCTCGGCAGTGCAGCCGAGGGGCGCCGGCTCGCCCATGCGGTCGCAAGCGAGGTCCTCGCGGTGGCGCAGGCGGAAGGGCTCGCGGTCCTGCCCGAGCGGACGCATGCGACGATCGACCATGCGCTCGACCATCATGGCGGGCACAAACCCTCGATGCTGCAGGACCTGCTGGCGAAGCGCCCGACCGAGATCGAGACGCTGAACGGCGCGGTCGTCCGTATCGCCGAAAAGCACGGCATCGCGGTGGCGCGGACCGAGGCGCTCTACGCCCTCGTGAAAATCGCGGAGCAGAGCGCATGAGCGGCTTTCGGATCATCCGCCAGGAAGGTGCCCATGCGGTCCGTCCGCCGTTCAATTTTCCAGTTGCATGTTATTTAACATGTGAAATAATTTTCGCGGAGCCGGACGAAGAGGGATCGCCCGGCTGACAGGCGCGCAAGGGAACAGGCTCCGGCCTCGTTTCCATGCGAAGCATCACAGCGGCGGAGCGATCCGCCTGGCTGTCGGAACGCGCGGAAGCAAGCGCGCCGACGGCGGACAAGGGAGGAAGGCCGATGCAGGAACCCGTGCCGGGCGTGCCGGCGAACGATCCGATCATCTTCGGGCCGTCGGGGCGCGTGCTGCTGGCGGTCGCCAAGGTACTGGCGATCATCGGCGGGCTGCTCTTCGTCGGCCTCGTCGTGATGTCGATCGTCTCGATAGTCGGCCGCAAGCTGCTCTCGGCACCCGTTCCCGGCGATGTCGAGCTCCTGCAGATGATCGCGGCCGCGGCCTCCGCCGCCTTCTTCGCCTATTGCCATCTCAACCATGGCGACGTGAAGGTCGACTTCTTCACCGCCGCCGCCCCGCCCTGGGTCAACCATGCGCTCGACGCCTTCGGCTCGCTGCTGGTCGGGCTGGCCGGGGCCGTGCTGACCTGGCGCGTCTATGTCGGGGCGATCGGGACGCAGGAATCGGGCGAGACCTCGGCGATCCTCGACATCCCCGTCTGGTGGGCGCAGATCGCCATGGTGCCGGGCTTCGCGATGCTAGCGCTGGCCGGCTTCTACATGGCGGCGCGCCATGTCCAGGAAGCGGGACGCCGCGGGGAGGCCCGTCGATGAGCGGGATCTCGGTCGGCTTCACCATCTTCGCCTGCCTGCTTGCGCTGATGGCCTTTCGCGTCCCGATCGGCATCGCGATGTTCGTCGCCGGCTCCGGCGGCTATGTCTACCTGATGGGCGGCAACTGGACGCCCTGGCTCAACATCCTGAAATCCATCCCCTATGCCCGCCTGTCGAATTACGACCTGACGGTGATCCCGCTCTTCCTGCTGATGGGCCAGTTCGCCACCCATGGCGGCCTGTCGGCGAGCCTGTTCCGCTGTGTCAGCGCCTTCATCGGCCATCGCCGCGGCGGCGTCGCCATGGCGGCGATCGGCGCCTGCGCCGGCTTCGGTGCGATCTGCGGCTCCTCGCTCGCCACCGCGGCGACGATGGGCCAGGTCGCCCTGCCGGAGCTGCGCCGCTACCGCTATTCCGGCAGCCTCGCCACCGGCGCGCTCGCGGCCGGCGGCACGCTCGGCATCATGATCCCGCCCTCGGTGCCGCTGGTGATCTATGCGATCCTGACCCAGGAATCGATCGGCAAGCTGTTCATGGCCGCCGTCCTGCCCGGGCTGATCGCGATGTTCGGCTACATGTTCGTGGTGCAGCTGATCGTGCGGCGCAATCCCGATGCCGGCCCGGCCGGCCCGCGCGTGCCCTGGCCGGAGCGGCTCAAGGTCCTCGCCGGGGTGCTGCCGGTGATCTTCGTGTTCGTCCTCGTCATCGTCGGCATCTATGGCGGCTGGGCGACCCCGACCGAGGCGGCGGCGATCGGTGCGGCTGCCTGCGGCGCGATCGCGGTGATCAGCGGCGGCATGCGCTGGCGCGGGCTGATCGACAGCGCGCTCGGCACGGCGCAGGCGACGGCGATGATCCTGCTCGTCCTGCTCGGCGCCGACATGCTGAACACGGCGCTCGCCTTGTCGCAGATGCCGGCAGAGCTCGCGGCCTGGGTCAAGGACAGCGGCCTCGCCCCGCTCTTCGTGCTGGCGATGATCCTCCTGATCTACATCCTGCTCGGCTGCGTCATGGACTCGCTGGCGATGATCCTGCTGACGATCCCGATCTTCTATCCGATGATCATCGGGCTCGATTTCTACGGCATGTCGGTCGAGGACAAGTCGATCTGGTTCGGCATCCTGGCGCTGATGGTGGTCGAGATCGGCCTGGTGCATCCGCCGGTCGGCATGAACGTCTACATCATCAACCGCCTCGCCAAGGACGTGCCGCTGGTCGAGACCTTCAAGGGCGTGATGCCCTTCCTGGCCTCGGACCTCGTCCGCATCATCGCCCTCGTCGCCTTTCCCTCCGTCTCGCTCGTCCTGGTCAAGACGTTCGGCGCGCTGTGAGGCATTCACCCGATCAACAAGCAAACGCGCAGGCAGACAACGCACAGGGAGGTGCAGCATGAGCAAGCAGCAGACATCGATCCTCAACCGGCTCTGCGCCGGTCTCGTCCTCGGCGGGCTGGCGAGTTTCGCCGGCATCTCGCAGGCGGCGGCGCAGCAGGTCATCCTGCGCGTCCACCATTTCCTGCCCTCGACCTCGAGCGCGCAGGTCAAGCTGATCCAGCCCTGGTGCGACAAGATCAACAAGGAGTCCGGCGACAAGCTGAAATGCCAGATCTATCCGGCGATGCAGCTCGGCGGCACGCCCGCGCAGCTCTTCGACCAGGTACGCGACGGCGTCGTCGACGTGATCTGGACCGTGCCGACCTATGCCGCCGGCCGCTTCGCCAAGTCCGAGGTCTTCGAGCTGCCCTGGATGGTGGTGACAGCCAAGGCCGGCAGCCGCGCCTTCTGGGACTATGCCCAGAAGAACGCGCAGGACGAATACAAGGGCGTGAAGCCGCTGTTCATGCATGTGCATGACGGCGCGCTCTTCCACTTCACCAGCAAGCAACCCAAGACGCTCGCCGACATGAAAGGCCTGAAGATCCGGGCAGCGACGCGCGCCAATTCGAAGATGCTCGCGGCGCTCGGCGCGACGCCGGTGCAGATGCCGCTGCCGGCCGTGCCGGAATCGCTGGCCAAGGGCGTCGTCGACGGCGCGGCGGTGCCGTGGGAGGGCTCGCCGTCGATCAAGCTCGCCGAGATCGCCAAATACCATCTCAACGTGCCGGCGGGAGCGCCGCGCATCTCGAACACGATCTTCCTGTTCGGGATGAACCAGGCGAAATACGACGGCCTGCCGGCCGATCTGAAGAAGGTGATCGATGCCAATAGCGGCCCGGAGACCTCGGCCTGGGCCGGCGAGACCGGCTTCGACGCGGTGGTCGAGACCTATAAGAAGCAGGCGGCGGATCTCGGCGGCGTCTTCTACGACCTGCCGCAGGACGAGTACAAGCGCTGGGTCGACGCCACCGCCGCGGTCGAGGAGGAGTGGGTCAAGGAGGTCGGCGCCAAGGGTGCCGACGGCAAGAAGCTGCTCGCCGAGGCCCGCGCGCTGATCCAGCAATACGGCAAGTGAGCCGCGGCCCTGCAGCCGCGGCCCTGCCATGATCAAAGCCGGCGCCGATATCGGCGCCGGCGATGACGAGGATGTATCGGCGCAGACGGGTCAATACGCCCGCTCCGTCGCGCCAGACTCGATCTCGACCCGCGAGCCGCCGCCCTCACTCATCCTCTCTGCGAAGTGGACGGGCGCCCTCCGAGAACAGCCCGCGCAGATAGCCGCGCGAGACCGAGCGATCGGCATCGGCGAGCAATACGAGGAAGTCGTGCGCCAGTGCCCGCAGCGCCGCGAATTCCGAGCCGTGCTCCTCGAGCAATTCGGCGATCATCCCGGTGATTTCAGCATCAAGGGACGCGTCCTCGACCCGCTGGTCGGCTGGCAGCGCTGACATCGTTCTCGCTCTCGATTGTGAGAACATAATAAGAACATCTGGGCTGGAAGAGTCAACCCGATCGGAGGTTGAGTCGGTCCGATGGCGCTCGCAGGCGTGCCTGCGTGCCAGATCGCAGGAACATGCTGCCAACGGCGTGCGTTCGTTTCCGAGGAAGTGGAGCCGTTCATGAGACAGTTCTCTATAGCCCTGGCCGTGGCGGTTGGGTTGGCGGGCGCAGCGAGCGCGCAGAGTGTCCACCCGCCCACCAGAGAAGGTTTTGGGGCAAAGCAGGATTCACCGGAAACAAGACGCCAGCGCACGCCCGAAGCGCTAGGCCCCCACCGTCCCGAAGCCCGGGGCGGTGCGGATTCCCAGATGAATCGCGAATACGGTCGAAAGACGGAACCCGACGGGAAGTCGCTGACGGACGGCCGGCCGCAGCCAATGCGCTAACGAAAAGGCCCTGCCGGCGCGAGCCGACGGGGCCGAGAAGATGAGCGGGCTGGGGCGCAACATCCAGCTTGCGAGCGGAGGCCGATATGTCAGCACGTCCGGAATCTCGGCTTGGCAAAACAGCCACCGCGAGCGCAACCTAGCTGACCCTTCGTACAACCGGAATGTGCTCGACGACATTATCAACAGGCGCACCGCACCATTCCGCGGGCATTCGAAGGCCCCGCCGCGTTCGCCGACGGGGCTCTCACCAAGATGCCCGAGCTCGTAGAAGTGCCAGAGCGCCGGCGGCAGCGTTCGCTGCCGTCTCAATATCGCGTCGAACTATCTCAAAGATTGCGGCGCGCTACAGCGACGCGCTCCACTGATATCATTAGCGAATTTGTCGCCAAGAACTCTTAGCGGTGGCTGGGGCGCCAGGATTCGAACCTGGGAATGGCGGTACCAAAAACCGCTGCCTTACCGCTTGGCGACGCCCCAATCTGCGCTGCCTTCTAGAGCGCGTCGCAGCCGCACGCAACAGCGGATCGTCCTGCCCCGGGGGCCGACATCGACAGCGCGCTGCACTGACCGGGGCTCGCGGTTGGGGCCTGGCCGAAAAAGATCGCGCACCCCCTGTCCTTGGCTGTTGCGCTGCGGCGAGCGGCTGGCTATAAGCCGGCCACCAGTTGATCGGAGTGTGGCTCAGCCTGGTAGAGCACCTCGTTCGGGACGAGGGGGTCGCAGGTTCAAATCCTGCCACTCCGACCAAAATTTCCCGAGATCGCCCAAGACCGAGCGAAAACAGCCCTTCGGGGCTTTTTTCGTTTCCGGACAGATTGGCCGACAGTTTCGACGAGCCCGCCGGGCGTTGGCCACTCCTGCACCAGCCGCGTCCGGCTCCCATGGCCGCTGCGCGCCAGCAGGCTGACCCGCCTTCAAGCCGCCCGGATCCGGCCGAGGAAATCGGCGACCTCGCTGTCGAGATCGGCTGACTGCCGCGACAGCACATCGGCGGAATCCGCCACGTGATTCGCCGCCTCGCCGGTCTCCTCGGCGACACGGCTGACGATGTCGATATGCCCGCCGGCCGTGACCGTCTCGTCCGCGGCGCGCCTGACGTTCTCGGCGATTCCCGCCGTCGCCACGTTCTGCTTTTCCACCACCGCCGCGACCGCGACCGAGATCTGGTTGAGCGTGTCGATCGTCGCCGTCATCGCGTCGATCGCGGTGATCGCGTCGGCGCCGGAGAGGCCGATCGCGTCGATCTGGTTCTGGATCTGCTCGGTCGCGCGCCAGGTCTCGTCGGCGAGCCCCTTGATCTCATGCGCGACCACCGCGAAGCCGCCGCCCATATTGCCGATCCTGGCGGCCTCGATCGAGGCGTTCAGCGCCAGGAGATTGGTGTGCCGGGCGATGGTCGAGATGACATGGGTGACGTTGCCGATCTCATCCACCTTGCGCGACAGCTCGCCGACCCGGTCGAGCACGGTCAGCGCCTGCTGCGTGGTGTCCCCGACGAGCCGGGCCGCCTCGTTCACCTGGCGGTCGACCTCGGTGAACGAGTGGGCGAGCTCCGCGGTCGCCGCGGTGATGGCGACGACGTTCGACGAGGAGGAGCGCGACGCCTGCGATGCGGCGACGGAACGCTGCGAGACCTCCTCGGCGCCGGTCCGCATCTGCTCGGACGCGGCCCTGAGCGAGGCGATCGAGGCGATCACGGCCCGGGCGATGCCGGCGATCTTGCGCTCGAATTCGTTGGCGAGGTCGTGCAGGATGCGGCGGCGCTCATGCGCGGCGCGCGCGGTCGTCTCGGCGACGTCCCGGCGCGCCTCGTCGGCGATCGTCCGCGCCGCCTGCGCTTCGCTGCGCTCCCGCTCGGACGCCTCCACCGCCTGCCGCAGCGACCAGACGATCCAGCTCAGCGCCCCGGCCTGGACGGCCACGATGGCGCCATGCAGGAAAGCCCGCTTGATGTCGCTGCCGCCGGGAAACACGCCGATTGAGTTGAAGGTGCTCAGCGCGAGATGATGGACGGTGATGGCGAGCGTCGCCGGCGGGAAGATGCGCCAATCCAGCCAGCCGGCCAGCACCGCCAGCATGGCGAAAAAATACATGTGCAGGTCGGCCTGGTAGGGATGCCCGGCGAAGGCATAGACCAGCAGCATGACCTGGCCGACGAGCGCGACGCTGGTGACCTGGCGCGTGACCCAGTCGATCCGGTCGATGCGCCAGGCGAGCGTGCTCAGGATCGCCAGCGCCGCGCCCATCGCGGTGAGATTGGACGGGGCCGCCCCGCCGGATGGCGTCCCGACCAGGAGCAACCCGACATTGACCCACAGGATCGCGACCAGCAGCCTGGCGAATCGCGTGCGGAGCCGCTCGACTTCACCCATTTGCGAGGCTCCTGGCCTGGCGGATGCAGGATTGCGCCAACGAACCGTCGATGACGAGCCAGGCGCCGGCCCGGTAGAGGGAGGCGGCATAGTCGCGGCCGTCGCTGACGCTGATCGCGACGGCGGCAGCGGCATCGAGCTGGAGGATGCTGCCGCCTGCCTCCGCGACGGCGCGCGCCATCTCCGGCTGCGAAGTGCCTGTCGGAAAGAAGGCAGCGATCGGCTGCCCCGGAACTGGCCAGGCAGCGACCAAGAACGCGACCAAGGCCATGGCCAGAGCGAACATCAGGCCGAAGCCGATTTCACGCATCGCGTGCCCCCCGGCATTCGATCCGCAGATAAAAACTGTTCAAAAGAGTGCAGCTGCTGAGCTTTACAACCGGTAAACGGCAGCGATTACTGTGAACAGGGATTCAAGTTCTCGCCAGATCTGATGTGTACGAACAATTGCCCCCGACCGCAGGACCTTGCCTGCAGCCATGGGTAGAATCGGAGAACCCCCGGTTCCGCCGCGCTGTCGCGCGAGCAGCCCGTGCCGCGCAGTGGCGCGCGGCCGGCCGCTTCGCTATGCTCGCGCCGCAATCTGGAGCCGCGCTCGCATGACATCCGCCTTCCGCCTCATCGCCGTCCTCGGCATCACCATGCTGCTCGCCGGCTGCGACCGCTGCGGCAACATGATGGAGCTCGACATGTTCCTGCAGCCGGTGAAGAAGGCCTGCACCGACCAGAAGCCGGCAGGCTGAGCCTTACCGGGCGAGAGCGCAGGCAATAAAAAAGCCGGGGCAGAGCCCCGGCTTTCTGATTCTGTGCTGGTCGTCCGACTCAGCCGCGGCGCTTCAGCACCGACCAGCCCGCGCCGACGAGGCTCGCGGCCAGTGCCGCCTTGATCAGGTCGCCGAGCAGGAAGGGCTGCACGCCGGCGGCCCAGGCCTTGGCGAAGCCGATCCCGGTCGCTCCGCTCGCCATCTGCGCGCCAAGCGCCAGCCAGCCGAAGCCGAAAGCCATCAGCACGATCTCGGCCAGCACCACGCCGCCGGCAAGGCGCCAGAGCGAAGCACCACGCGAGCCGGCCCAGCCGGCGATCGCCGCCGCGGCAACGAAGCCGATCAGGAAGCCGCCTGTCGGGCCGAGCAGATAGAGCGGGCCGGCGGCGACCGGCGGTGTGTTGGTGAAGACCGGCAGACCGAACAGGCCGTAGGCGATGTAGAGCGCGACGGTCGCAGCGCCGAGGCGCGCGCCATAAGCGGCGCCGAGACCGAGCACGGCCAGCGTCTGCAGCGTCATCGGCACCGGCCAGAACGGCACCTTGACCTTGGCGGCGGCGATGATCAGCAGGCTGCCGACGACGGCGAGCGCGACATTGCGCAGGACCTGGCTGCGCGGGGCCGGCAGGGCCGCGTTGACCATGGAGGTGGCGGGCAGTGGCAGCGTCTCGGCCATCGGATCTCGTCCTTCTTCTTCGGGCGCCGTCGACGCCCGGCTCGTTCGTCTATAGGAAATGGCCCGCCGGCCGACAAGCCGGAGATCATGCCGCTTCCGGATGTGCAGATGACCAGCCCTACTCCCGAGACCGACGAGCCGCTCGATTTCGACCGCGACCCCGGCGCAGCCTCGGGCGAACTGGTGCAGCTCTCGCCTCTGGTGCGCCGCCTGATCGCCGGCAATGGCGGGCCGATGACCTTCACCGGCACCTGCAGCTATATCGTCGGGCGCGGCAAGATAGCGATCATCGATCCCGGTCCGGACGACCCCGGCCATGTCGAGCGACTGCTGGCGTCGATCGCCGGTGAGACCGTCACCGACATCGTCATCACCCACACCCATCGCGACCATTCCCCGGCAGCGCGGGCGCTGAAAGCGGCGACCGGCGCCCGCATCGTCGGCTGCGGTCTGCACCGGCCGGCGCGCGAGCTGGTGCTCGGCGAGATCAACCCGCTCGACGCCGCCGCCGACAGGGGCTACGCGCCCGACCTGATCATGGCCGAGGGCGACGCGGTTTCCGGCCCGGGCTGGACGCTTGAGGCGCTGGAAACGCCCGGCCACACCGCCAACCATCTCGCCCTCGCCCTGCCGGAGGAGAGCACCCTGTTTTCGGGCGATCATGTCATGGCCTGGTCGACCACGATCGTCGCCCCGCCTGATGGCTCGATGGTCGCCTATATGGCCTCGATCGAGAAATTGCGCGGCCGCGAGGACCGGCTCTACTGGCCGGGCCATGGCGGCCCGGTGCGCGAGCCGCAGCGCTTCCTGCGCGGGCTGGTCCAGCACCGGCGCTTGCGCGAGGCCGCCATCCTGAGCCGTCTGCAGGCCGGCGACGAAACGATCGCCGAGATGGTGCCGCCGATCTATCAGGAACTGCCGCCTCGCCTCATCGGCGCGGCCTCGCTCTCGGTGCTGGCGCAGCTCGAGGACCTGGTCGAACGCGGCGTCGTCATCTGCGACGACGGCGCGCCGCTGCTGGCGAGCCGCTACCGGCTGGCCTGAGGCTCAGCGCAACTCGACAAGGAGCTTCACCTCTTCCTCGAAGGCGGCGATGCGCTTGGCGTTGGCGCCGAAATCGAAGCCGCCGAGCCGCGAGGCCGAGCGGATGTCGATGCGGCTGCCATCGGCCCGGGGCCGGATGCGGATGGTGATGTCGTCGACGAGGCGCAGCACGCGCGATCGCGCCACCGCATCGAGCCGCCCCGCCCCGCTGCGCCCGCCCGGCGCAGCGCCCTCCAGAACCTGCCAGCCGAGCGTGACGCAGGCCTTGCGGGCGATGTCGTAGGCGACCTCGGCCGGCAGTTCGAGCACGATCGGCAGCGCCTTCGGATAGCCCTGGCGCTGTGCTCGCCGCCGCTCGGCCGGGACATCGGGCGGCACCCGTCCCTCGCGCGCCGTCAGCGCGACGCGCGAGCGGCTGAAGGCAGGCGGCTCGTCGATATCGGTCGAGACGTCGGCGATGAGCGGCAAGGTCGCGAGCTGGAATCCGCCATAGGCGACCGGCGCCAGCAGCAGCAGGCAGAGCAGGAAGGCCTGCACGGCGATGCCGATGCCGCGATGCCCCTCCTGCCAGATCCTGACGAAGGCTGCGAGCGCCAGCAGGAAGGCCAGCAGCACGAAGATATAGGCGCCGGCGATCGGCGCCAGCCGCTCGACCGAGGGCTGGCCGAAGCGGAAGATCAGCACGGCGAGGGCGACGACCGTCAGCCCGAACAGCGCCAGCCGCCGGCTCCAGATCGCCGCGCGCGAGATTGGCTCTTCGAAAACGAGGCGCCGGTGCATCTCTCTTAGGTGCTTGAGCCTCGGCCAGAAAACAAGGGATCGCTTGAAACGGACCCTGTCGTGCGGGCGACCGCAGGGAGGCCCGGGATGACCTTGTGATTACGTCAACGCACGACGATCGGCGCAGTCGCCTCGACGACGCCGGGCACGGCCCGCAGCGTCTCGATCAGATCGAGCACCTCGTCCGGCTGCAAGATCGCCGCATCGTCGCTCGCGCTCGGCGCCGCCTTGAGCCAGCGCTGGCGCAGCGCCGCCGGGAGCTCGGCCTCAGTTCCGAAGCAGGCGAACAGGTTCTCGAAGGCGGCGTCGAGCACGATGTCGCCCAACCCGAAATCATAGGGGTAGGACTGGCCGCCGGCGCGCAGCACGCTCTTGCCGGCCTCGCCACGCACCGGCAGCACGACCGAGGCGGTGCCGTCCGAATCCAGAACCCAGCAATACAGTTTCGTGCCCGCCTTGCCCTCGATGCGCACATCGAGCCGCCTCCCCTTTGCGAAGGGCGAAGCTGCCGGCAGCAGAGCGAGCCGTGCCCGGTCAGAGCCGGCGGTGGCGGCGACATGCTCGAGGAAGGGCCTGACGGCCGGATCGCAGCCCAGGCCCTCGACGGGGATGCGATTGCGCCCGGTCGGTGCCAACACGGCATCGCCGCGGCGGAATTCGAGCTCCATCCAGCTCTGACCATTGCGGTCCTGCTCGAAACGCCCGCGCGTCGTCACCGCGTCGCTGGAAGCCGCACATTGTCCTGGCGCCGCCTTGCGGATCTCCAGCGGCCGAGCGCGCAGGATGCGATCGTCCGAGCGCGACTCCGCGTCAAGCGCCAGCGTTAGCCGCTCTCCCAGCGCGGCGCTGCAGGCGCTGTAACCGCTCGCGGCGGCAAAGGGGCAGATGTCGACCCGCCTGAGATCGGGCGCGGCGCGCACGAGGTTCTCGACCGCCTTGCTCATCACCTGATCGACATCGACCACGCCGGGCTTGGTCCGGATCGCGATCTCGATCGGCTCGCTCGTCGCCTTGCAGTCGCCCGCCTTGGCGATGGCTTGCAGGCGGAAGCTCGCTTTCTCCTCCTGCCGTGCCGGCTGCGTGAAGAACACGCTGGCATCGCCGTCGAACGCCCACCGAATCTGCGCCTCGGCCTCGCCGGGCTTCTGCAGATTGAGGCTGTCGCGCAGCGCCTTGATGCGCACGACATCGGCGCTCGCCGCCAGCCTGATCCGGCCCTCGCTCTGCAGCCGGCTCTCGATCGCCAGCCTGACCTCGTCGGCCTGCGTGCCCGACAATACCTGCTGGCCGGCCTCGAAGCCGACCACGGCGAGCGAGAGATCGCGCTTGCCGGCGCAAGCGGCGACAGTGTCGAGCCAGGCCGACAGGGCATCGGCGCGCGCGGCGCTGCTCCCGGCGATGAGCAGGCCGGCGACGAAAAGGCTACGCAGCAAACCGCTCACGGCTCGGCCTAGTGCTCCTGTTCCAGCGACCGCGCATAGACATCGAGCGCCCGGACGAAGACGGGGTTGAAGCGCCCGTCGATCGCGCCGCTGTAATGATCGGCCTTCTGGGCGGCGCGTTGCAAGGCCCGCACCGTCTCCGGCTTCAGCTTCTGCTCGGAGACGTCGCTGGCCGAGATCGCCGCCGCCCCGGCTTCGCCCTTTTCCAGCGCCTTCATCAGCATCTGCAGCGAATTCGTGCCGGGAAAGAACGAGCCGAAGCCATTGTCGATCAGCGTCGCCATCGAGACCATCGCAATCGGGTCGCCCTTGTCGGCGGCCTGGCGGAACAGGTCAAAACCCTTCTGCGGGTTCTTCGGGAAGCCCGGCCGCCCTTCGAGATAGGCCGGCACCAGCTTGGCGATCGAGAAGGCGTCGCCCGCCTCCGCCGCCTTCTGGTACCAGCGCAGCGACGCCGCCTCGTCGCGCGGCCGGCCGCGGCCATACTGCAGCATGCGCCCGACATTGCTCATCGCGATGGCGTTACCGATACCGGCGGCCTGCTCATAGAGCGAAAAAGCCTTCTGCAGGTCGACCTTGCTGCCCTGGCCGTTCTCGTAGAGCGCGCCGAGATTGTTCATCGCCGCGGCGCTGCCGGCATCGGCCGCCTTGTCATAGGCCGCGAGCGCATCCTTGTAGCGCTCGGCTTTGTCATGGGCGCGGCCAAGCTGGTAGGCGAGCCGCCTGATCTGCGGCTGCGACTCCACCGCCTGCTTGCAGGCCGCGATCGCGGCGCGGGCATCAATCCGCGCGAATTTCACGCCCTTGACGCCCTCGCGCCGGTCGGGATCGGCGGGGTCGCCGGCAAGCTCGTCGCATTCCTGCACGCGCGGATCACGCGAGGCATCGGTGCGGCCGAGATAGCCCTCGGCCAGCGAGCGATAGGCGCAGACCGTGCCGCAGCCCTTGAGATAGTCCTCATAGCGCCCGGAGCCGCCGAGCCTGATCCAGTTCTGTTCGTCGCTCGCGGCCTCGCCGCTGCGGCGCTTGTCAAGCAGCAGCGCCATCGCCGCCTCGCGATAGCCGCAGGTCTCACCGCAGCGTGCGACATACCCCTCGAGCGCGCTGCGCTCGCCTGCCGCCTTGGCCCGCTGCCAATTGGCCTCGTCCCGCGCCGATGCGACCGCCCGCGCCACAGCCGGCACCGGCTGCGCCACCGGCAGGGCGATCGCGGCGAGGTCGATCTCCGGCGCCTGCTCGCGGCCGCTGTCCCGCCGTGCCGCGGCTTCGACGCTGCCCTTCAGGTAACGCTGCAGATCGGACCAGGCGAGCGGACCGGTCTCGGGCGCGCCGGCCGGCCGCGCCAGCCCGGCGGCGCCCATCAGGAAGCGGCTGGTGAACAGGCCGAGCTTCTGGGTCTCGTCCCAATTCGCCGGCGTCGTACCGGAGGTCGCGACCAGCTTGACGATGCCGCCGCCGGTGCGCGGCTTGGCCGGGGTGAAGCCCGGCGCCGAGACGGCGAGCAGGCTCTCGCCCTTGCGCCCGGTCTCGCCGGTGAAGCAGGCGTCGATCATCACGATCAATTGCCGCTGCGCCCCGATCTTCTGCCGGACCAGTTCGAGGTTCCGGTAGAGCGTCTGCAGCGCATAGCCGCTCTCGCTGGCGTTCGGATTGCCGTCCTGCGGCAGCAGGAAGGGCTGGCGTGTCGCGAGATCCGGCACGCCATGGCCGGAATAATAGACGAAGACGTTGGAGCGCCCTTCGACCGCGCTGCGCCAGAGCTTGCCCCCCTGCGGATTGGCCTCGCTGCCGAACATCTGGGTGAGCTCGCCGAGCGTCGCGTCCTTCAGCAGGAAGACGTTCTGCTCGCGAAAGCCGAGCGTGCCGGTGAGGTAAGTCCCGATCGCTTCGGCATCGTTATGGGCGAAGTCGACGGTGCTGGCCTGCTTGTAAGCCCTGTTACCGACCACCACTGCGATCGACTCGGCATTGTCGGAGAGGGTGACCGGCGGCGCCTGCGCGATTGCGGTTGAGACAAGCCCGAGCCAGAGCAGGGCTGCGATCAGGAACGCCGGCAAAGGCCACCTCCAGAATCCCGGCGCCAGCGCTCTACCGCGCTGGCGCGTCGATTTGTCGATGCGGCTTTTGTCCGGACGATCCGTGGCGAAGATGTGACGCTACGTGCGCTCAATCGATCGCCCGCACCGCCCCCTTGGCCGCGCTGGTCGCCAGCGCCGCATAGGCCTTCAGCGCGGTCGAGACCTTGCGCTTGCGCGGCGCCGCCGGCTTCCAGGCGTCCTTGCCCTTCGCGTCCATTGCCGCGCGCCGGCGCGCCAGCTCCTCGTCGGAGACCTTGAGGACGATGCTGCGCCTGGGGATGTCGATCTCGATCACGTCGCCGCTCTCGACCAGGCCGATCGCGCCGCCCTCGGCCGCCTCGGGCGAGACATGGCCGATCGAGAGGCCCGAGGAGCCGCCGGAGAAGCGGCCGTCGGTGACCAGCGCGCAGGCCTTTCCGAGCCCCTTCGACTTCAGATAGCTCGTCGGATAGAGCATCTCCTGCATGCCCGGCCCGCCGCGCGGCCCCTCATAGCGGATGAGGACGATGTCGCCTTCCTTGACCTTGCGGTTCAGGATACCCTCGACCGCCGCGTCCTGGCTCTCGAAGATCACCGCCGTGCCGGAGAAGGTCAGGATCGAGGCGTCGACGCCGGCCGTCTTCACGATGCAGCCGTCGAGCGCGATATTGCCATAGAGCACGGCGAGGCCGCCGTCCTGCGAATGCGCATGCGCCTTCTCGCGGATCACGCCCTTTTCGCGGTCGAGGTCGAGTTCCTCATAGCGCCGGTCCTGGCTGAAGGCGGTCTGCGTCGGCACGCCGCCGGGCGCGGCGCTGTAGAAGCTCCGCACCGCCTCGCTCTGCGTCTGCCTGATGTCCCAGCGCTCCAGCGCCTCGGCCAGCGTCGCGCTGTGCACGGTCGGCAGCGAGGTGTCCAGCAGTCCGGCGCGGTCTAGCTCGCCGAGGATCGCCATGATGCCGCCGGCGCGATGGACGTCCTCCATATGGACATTGGCGACGGCCGGAGCGACCTTGCACAGCACGGGCACATTGCGCGACAGCCGGTCGATATCGGCCATGGTGAAATCGATCTCGGCTTCGTGCGCCGCGGCGAGCAGATGCAGCACGGTATTGGTCGAGCCGCCCATCGAGATGTCGAGCGTCATCGCGTTCTCGAACGCCTTGAAGCTCGCGACATTGCGCGGCAGCACGCTCTCGTCGTCCTGCTCGTAATAGCGCTTGGCGATGTCGACGATCAGGTGACCGGCCTCGACGAAGAGGCGCTTGCGGTCGGCATGGGTCGCCAGCGTCGAGCCATTGCCGGGGAGCGCGAGGCCCAGCGCCTCGGTCAGGCAGTTCATCGAGTTGGCGGTGAACATGCCCGAGCAGGAGCCGCAGGTCGGGCAGGCCGATCGCTCGATCACCTCGACTTCGCTGTCCGAATACTTGCTGTCGGCGGCGGCGACCATGGCATCGACCAGGTCGACCTTCTTCACGACGCCCTCGGCGATGTATTTGCCGGCCTCCATCGGCCCGCCCGAGACGAACACCGTCGGGATGTTCAGGCGCATCGACGCCATCAGCATGCCGGGCGTGATCTTGTCGCAATTGGAGATGCAGACCATCGCGTCGGCGCAATGGGCGTTGACCATGTATTCGACGCTGTCGGCGATCAATTCGCGCGAGGGCAGCGAATAGAGCATGCCGTCATGGCCCATGGCGATGCCGTCATCGACCGCGATGGTGTTGAATTCCTTGGCGACGCCGCCGGCCTTCTCGATCTCGCGCGCGACGAGCTGGCCGAGGTCCTTGAGGTGGACATGGCCCGGCACGAACTGGGTGAAGGAGTTCACCACCGCGATGATCGGCTTGCCGAAGTCGGAGTCCTTCATGCCGGTGGCGCGCCAGAGGCCGCGAGCGCCGGCCATGTTGCGGCCATGGGTGGTGGTGGCGGATCTCAGCCTCGGCATGCTCGACCTCGTTGACGCGACGCCCGCACGGACGGGCTCCAGCCTGGAGACTTAGCCAATGCGCGCCCGCAGCCAAAATTGAATTATTCGATTTCGGCCATCGGCGCCGTCCATGCTGCAGGGCAAAGCGCCTGCTGCGTCGCCCGCGCTTGTCGGCCCCTGGCTCCCTCCCCTAGCATGCCGGGCCGGACCTCGAGCCGATCCGAACGGGTCAGGATGGACATGAGCGATATCGCGACACAGGACGGCAAGGCCGCGCAGGCAGTGGTGCCGCCGCTTTCGGCGACCTCGCCGATGTACAATCTCCCCGAGATGCGCGCGCTCTATCTGGCCTTCTGGGAGGCGCTCGTCGCCGAGCTCGGGCCGGAGTCGGGAGACTTGCCTGAGGCCTTCGCCTTCGACCGCCCCGCGGTGCCCGATGCGATCGGCCCAGAGGTCTTCTTCTCGCAGACCTGCGGCTACCCGCTGCAGACGATCTATCGCGGCCAGTACCAGCTGCTCGGCGTGCCGACCTATGACGCGCCGGGCTGCGGCGAGGCCACCCACTGCGCCTTCATCCTCGTCCGCGACAGCTCGCCATTCCAGAGCATCGAGGACCTGCGTGGCACGCGCTTCGCCTGCAACAGCCGGCAATCGAACTCCGGCATGAACCTGCCGCGGCGCCTGATCGCCCCGTTAGCCGGCGGCAAGCCGTTCTTCAGCGAGGTCGTCGAGACCGGAACGCACCCGGTCAGCATGGCGCGCGTCGCCGCCGGCGAGCTCGACGCCGCCTCGATCGACTGCATGACCTTCGCCTATTTCAGCGAGCATCGGCCTGAGGCCGTGGCGGGCTTGCGCGTGATCGCGCGGACGCCGCCGAGCCCGGCCATTCCCTTCGTCACCTCGATCGCGACCGCGCCGGCACGGGTCGAGGCCCTGCGCGCCGCGCTGCTCGCTCTGTCGTCGAAGCCGGAGCACCGCCCGGTGCTGCAGGCGCTGCGCATCGCCGCGATCGGCCCGGCCTCGCTCGCCCCCTATGAGCGCATCCTCGACTATGAGCGCGAGGCCGCCGAGCTGGGCTATCCCGAGCTGGTGTGACGAGGGATCGCCCCAGCTGCTGCGCCTGAGAGGTCGTCTTGCTTCGCAATATCGACATCGACCTGCTGCGGAGCTTCGTGACCATCGCGGAGCTGCGTTCCTTCACCCGCGCCGCCGCCGCGCTCGCCCGCACCCAGTCGACGATCTCGACGCAGGTGCGACGGCTCGAGGAGATCGCCGGCCAGACCCTGCTGCAGCGCTCGCCCCAGGAGGTGCTGCTCACCCGAGCCGGCGAGGATTTCCTGCCTTACGCCCGCCGCATCGTCGCGCTCCACGACGAAGCGCTCGACGTTGTCCGCGCCCAGAGCGTGTCCGGCCGCGTCCGCCTCGCGGTGATGGACGACTACGCCACCATCGTCCTGCCCGAGACGCTCGCCCGCTTCGCCCGCTCGCATCCCGACGTGGAGCTCGAGGTCACCACCGGCTTCACCCGCGACCTGATCGCCAGCCTCGGCGAGGCCTTCGACCTCGTCCTGGCGACGCAGAAGGCCGGTGACGGCAGCGGCGAGGTGCTGCGCACGGAGCGCACCGCTTGGGCCTGGTCCGACCGCCATGACTTTCCCCCGGCGGGGCCGCTGCCGCTCGCGATGCTGAAGGCGCCGAACATGTATCGCGAATGGGCGCTCGCAGCGCTCAACGAGGTCGGCCGCCCCTGGCGCATCCTGTTCTCCTCGTCGAGCATCGGCGCGGTCGAGGCCGTCGCCGCCGCCGGCGCAGCGCTGACTGTGGTCAAGGCCGGCACGGCACGCGAGGGATTGCGCCTGCTCGGCGAGGCCGATGGCCTACCCGCGCTGCCCGCCTCGGAGATCGCCTTGCATCTGGCTCCGGGCCGCACCGCTCCGGCGACCCGCGCCTTCGCCGCCTTCCTGGCCGCGAGCTTGAAGACTGACGGTGAGTGAAGCGCAGGGGACGGCATGTCGCGTGCTTGCGATGAGGAACCGCGAACAATTCAGAACGCTCGAAGATCGAATATTTCTTGGGTTGCATCAAATTGACAGAACCCGCATCGCGCGCATTATTTCGATCGTGGCGCGCTCACTGCAACTTCACGGCGAATTCGGACCTCGCGATCTCGCTTCGAAAACGCAAACTCCACCATCTAACGATCATAGGGTTAGTAGATCGACCTCGTTCTTCAGTAAAAATTTACTGTCCCCGACCAAGGTGCGCCTAGAAAAGCGGCACCCTGGATAGACCGGCATGTTCGACCGGAGCAGCGTTCAACTCTCCCGGAACGGCGCGCTCCCGCCGTTTCGCGAACGCATCAGCTTCAAGGTTTCCGTAGCTAGGCGCTCGTTCTGGCGCCCAGCCGACTGATCTTCCGCTCCGAATCCGGTCGTGCGCCCTTCAGCCCGGCCACCCTCGTCTCATGTCCAATTGGGAACAAGAAGCATGCGCCTGGTTGCCAATCTCTCGATAAAACAAGTCTTCCTCTGCGTCGCCGGCCTCTTCGCCGCCCTGATCCTGGCCATCATCGCAACATGGTATTTCCAGCAGCAGGCCGTGGGCGCCCGCGCCAATGCCTATCGCCAAGCCTATAACTCCTATCTGCTCGCCGATGAATTCCGGCAGAGCTCGGATGACCTGACGCGACTGGCCCGCACCTTCGCCGTCACCGGCAACCCGCGCTACGAGCAGCAATATCTCGAAGTCATCGCCATGCGCAGCGGCGAGAAGCCGCGCCCGGTCGAGCCGCACCGGATCTATTGGGATCTCGTCCTCGACAATGCCGTGCGCCCGCGCGGCCCCGGCGAGACCAAGGCGCTGCTGACCGCGATGAAGGAAGCCGGCTTCACCGACCAGGAATTCGCCAAGCTCGGCCAGGCCGCGGCCAAGTCGGATGGTCTCGTCACCCTCGAGACTCGCGCCATCAACGCCGCCAAGGGCCTGTTCGAGGATGGCAGCGGCAAATACACGATCAAGAAGGAGCGTGATCTCACTCTCGCCCGCGAGCTGCTGTTCTCGGCCGATTACGACCGGATGAAGGCCGAGATCATGAAGCCGGTCGACGAGTTCTTCGGGCTGGTCCAGGCGCGTACTAATGCCCTGCTCGCCGCCACCGGCGCCACGGTCAACCAGATCCAGTGGGTGTTCAACCTGCTGCTCGGCACGCTGGTCGCGCTGATCCTCGCCACCGGTGCACTGATCGTCTCGCGCGTCATCAAGCCGCTCGCCGCGATCAAGACCAGCATCGACGGCCTCTCCAATGGCGAGCTCGAGACACCAATCCCTCAGACCGGCCGCCGTGACGAGGTCGGGGCCGTCGCCGGGGCGCTGCTGCTCTTCCGCGACAAGCTGGTACAGATCCGCGCGCTGGAGGCGCAGGAGCGCGCCGAAGCCGCGGCCCGCGCCGCCCGTGCCGAGGCGATGTCGCGCGTGGTCTCCGATGTCGGCGAGGTGGTCGCCGCCGCGGCCGATGGCGACTTCTCGGCCCGGCTGCAGATCGACGATGCCGACGAGCAGATGCAGAAGCTCGTCGCCGGCATCAACGAGATCAATGCCGTGGTCGACAGCGCCACCACCGAGTTCGTCGCCGTGCTACAGCGCGTTGCCGAGGGTGACCTGACGCAGGACATCGCCACCCAGTATCGCGGCCGCTTCGGTGAGCTGAAGGCGGCGGTGAACGAGACCGTCGAGCGCCTGTCCTCGACGGTGAAGACGATCCAGCTCACCTCCGCCGATGTCGGGCTCTCGGCCCGCGAGATCGCGACCGGCGCGGACGACCTGTCGAAGCGCACGGAAGAACAGGCCTCCTCGTTGGAGGAAAGCGCCGCGACGACCGAGGAGCTGGCCGCCTCGGTCAAGGCCTCGGCCCAGGCTTCGCGTCAGGCGGCGACCACCGCCGAGGAAGCGATGCGCGCCGCCGAGGGCGGCGGCGAGATCGCCGGCAAGGCCGTCAGCGCCATGGCAAGGATCGAGGACGCTTCGAAGAAGATCTCCGACATCACCCGCGTGATCGACGACATCGCCTTCCAGACCAACCTATTGGCGCTCAACGCCGCGGTGGAAGCGGCCCGTGCCGGCGATGCCGGCAAGGGTTTTGCGGTCGTCGCCTCCGAGGTCCGGACGCTGGCGCAGCGCTCGGGCGAGGCGGCCAAGGACATCTCGACGCTGATCTCCTCCTCGAACGCCGAGGTCGGCGAGGGCGTCAAGCTGGTCCGCCAGGCCGGCGACGCGCTGACGCAGATCCTTGCCGCCTCGCAGAAGGTCGCCTCGACCATCGCAGACATCTCCTCGGCCGCGGCCGAGCAGGCCAACGGCATCGAGGAGATGAGCCAGACCGTCGCCCATATGGACGAGATGACCCAGCAGAACGCGGCCTTGTCTGAACAGAGCGCCGCCAGCGCGAATGCGCTCAACCAGCGCATCACGCAGCTGAACGACCTCGTCGCGGCGTTCAAGACGGGCGGTGACACCGTCACCAGCGCCTCCATGGCTCACGCAGCCCCGGCTCGCCCGGCTGCCCGGCCGGCTGCGGCACGCAAGCCCGCGGCGGCCGAGCCGCAGCGCCTGCAGCAGCTCGCCGCCACCGCCTTCAGCCCGGCGCCGCGCAAGATCGCCAATGCCGGCAAGCACGGCGACAGCGGTTGGGCCGAGTTCTGAGCACATAGCCGGTCGCCTTTCGGAGGCGGCCGGCATCCTTGCGAAAGGGGCCGCCACAGGCAGTATGAAGGCTTCGCCAACTGCCGGCCGAGCTTGCCCACGTGATAACGATCGACCAACGCGATGCCCAGCTCCGGCTCGGCGAGCACCGGCTCTTCACGCGCAGCTGGACGTCCTCGGATCCTGAGCAGAATCGGCGCGCGCCGATCCTGCTCCTTCACGACTCGCTCGGCTGCGTCGAGCTCTGGCGCAGCTTCCCGGAGAAGCTCGCGGCCGCGACCGGCCGGCGCGTCGTCGCCTATGACCGCCTCGGCTTCGGCCGCTCCGACCCGCATCCGGGCAAGCTAGGCGTCGATTTCGTCGCGGACGAAGGTCACAGCGTCATCCCGCAGCTTTGCGATCGGCTCGGCATCGGCGATTTCGTCGCCTGCGGCCACAGCGTCGGCGGCGGCATGGCGATCGAGACGGCGGCGCGCTGGCCGCAGCGCTGCCGGGCGCTCGTCACCATCGCCGCCCAGACCTTCATCGAGGAGCTGACCCTCGCCGGAATCAGGGTGGCCGAGCGCGATTTCCAGGATCCGGACAACCTCGCCCGGCTGGCGCGCTATCACGGCGACAAGACGCCCTGGGTGCTCGACGCCTGGATCGGGACCTGGCTCTCGCCTGCCTTCGCCGAATGGGCGCTTGACCGGCCTCTGGCCGGGGTGCGCTGCCCCGTCCTCGCCGTCCATGGCGAGTTGGACGAATACGGCTCGGCCCGCCATCCGCAGCGTATCGCCGAAGGACGCGGCGAGGCGCTGATCCTTCCGGGGATCGGCCATGTCCCGCATCGCGAGGCGGAAAGCGCGCTGGTTAAGGCGATCGCGGGTTTTCTGGCCGAAGGCTAGCCGCAACGCAGAACCCCTCTCCTGAAAGGAGAGGGGCAGGGGTGAGCGACTGTCTTGTTGGTCAAGTGGTTTGTTCGCGCCACGGTTGTCTGTCCCGGATGAGGGCGTTGAGGATTGTGACGAGCTTTCGGGCTGTCGCGATGATGGCGACGAGTTTTGGTTTTCCGGC